>Ga0233426_10000039_pt1 | contig 131761 bp, 124 predicted proteins | sample SI_118_April2016_6_FD_179875 | JGI IMG/M metagenome (GOLD analysis project Ga0233426, IMG submission 179875) | Seawater microbial communities from Saanich Inlet, British Columbia, Canada - SI_118_April2016_10_MG | ecosystem: Environmental > Aquatic > Marine > Inlet | place: Canada: British...
GGTTCCGGCAACAAAATGCTCGACCAGGCGACCCTGTTTATACTTACTTAAGCGACTCTTCCGCATGCTGCCCATGATAACACCTTTTTCGCGTTATCTGGGTCAGCCCCAAGTTGTATATTACGCGCATGAGGCCACAGATTTGGTTGAAACAGAAAGCGCGCTGAAACGGTTTGTTCAAACGCTGGCGGCGACCTTTGCACATTTGCCAATTGGGCTGGCTGTTTTTGATAAAAAGTGGGATTTGACGCTGTTTAACCCTGCCCTTTCGAACCTGTTGGGCCTGGCCCCTGATTGGCTGGCGCGACAACCGAGCATGCGGTCTTTCTTGGATCGGTTGCGCAATGAAGGTGCCATTCCTGAACCCAAAGATTTCACTACGGTGCGCCACGAATTTGCAGAACTGGAAAGCGTTGCATTTACTGGAAAATACGAGGTTGATTGGGCGCTGCCGTCTGGGCAAATTTACCGCGTAACAGGGCGACCACATCCACAGGGTGGGGCTGCGTTATTGTTCGAGGATATCACACGCGCGGCGGCGCTGGAGGCAAATTACCGCGCGGAATTGCGCCAACTTTATGCGGCATTTGAATGCCTCTCGGGGGCGGTGGTTATCTTTGATCAGGCGGGCGAGCTGGCCTATGCCAATGATAAATTCGATGAGTTGTGGAGCTGTTCTTTGTCGTCCTCTGTCAATCGTGCAACGGCAAATGATGTAAGCCGCGTCTTTCAGAAACAAAGCAAACCGACACCTGTTTGGGGCGAATTTCGCAACTTCGTAAATGACATCTCAGAGCGCAGCCAGTGGCAGACAGATATCACCCTGAAAGACGGGCGTGCCATTGCCATGATGGTTTCCCCAATCACGGATGGCCGTGTTTTATGCGAGTTTCAGGAGATTTCGTCGAAATTCGAACATTCTAAACTGGCGGGCTAGGCCTTGGGCGTTGCATTTTGCACGGCGCTGCGCGTAGGACGGGTGACGTTCTAATTTCAAGCTCTCGATCCTTTAGGTTTCCGATGCAAAAATCCTTTCTTTTGCCCACACAGGGCGAAACAACAAAGCTGGGTCATGTCTTGGCTGAGAGCATTGTCGCGGGTGATACCGTGTTGCTGTCTGGCCATGTTGGTGCGGGCAAAACGGCGCTGGCACGGGCGTGCATCCAAGCACGGTTGGAAGAAATTGGCGCGGTTGAGGATGTTCCCTCACCGACCTTTACGCTGGTTCAGGTTTATGATCTCGCGGACACGCAAATTTGGCATGCGGACCTGTATCGCCTGACATCCGTGGGTGAGCTGTATGAGTTGGGCTTGGATCAAGCATTCGAGGAGGGCATTTGCCTGATTGAATGGCCAGAGCGGCTCGGCTCGCTCCGACCCGCAAATGCGTTGTCGCTGCATTTGGAAACAATTGACGACGATACGCGGCGAGTTTCGCTTGAATGGTCGGACAGCAAATGGGACAGTGTAATCGCTCTGTTAGAGTATTTGAATTTTCCCTCGGGGTAGCGAAATTGAGTGACCGATCCAGCCTAATTGAAACATTCCTGAAAGAAGCGGGATGGGCAAACGCCGAGCGTGCAATTCTCGCTGGGGATGCGTCCAACCGCAGTTATGATCGACTGCAAGATGCCACGCTTGGGCGCGCCGTTTTGATGAACGCGCCACCCGAAAAAGGCGAGGATACAACGCCTTTTGGTCAGATCACCGAGTGGTTGCAAAAGGGCGGTTTATCGGCACCCAAAATTCTGGCGAGTGATCCGAAAAACGGATTTTTATTGCTTGAGGATTTTGGCGACGATTTGTTTGCCCGCCTGTGCATAAGTGACCCCGCGCTTGAGGTCACATTGTACCGCGCCGCCGTGGAGGTTTTGGTTGATCTGAAAGGCCAAAAACCACCCAAAGATTTAGCGCCCTATGACGGCGCGACCTTGCTGCGCGAAGCACGCCTTTTAACAGAATGGTACTTGCCTGCCGCAACAGGATTTCCAACTTCTGCTGAAACAGCGGCCGAATTTGACGCGTTGATTACGCAGGCGTGCGATGCCATTTTGAACGAAGTTTTCGTGACCACTTTGCGTGATTATCATTCGGAAAACCTGTTGTGGTTACCTGAACGCGCGGGGTCTGCGCGGGTTGGATTGCTGGATTATCAAGATGCGTTGGTAGGGCACCCTGCGTATGATTTGGTATCGTTATTAGAAGATGCGCGGCGCGATACCTCGCCTGAACTGCAACGTGCGATGTTGGATCATTACATCCACCAAAGCGGTGTCGATCCAGAGGCATTTGAAACGGCGTATAATGTTTTGGGGGCGCAACGAAATATCAAGATTATCGGCATTTTTGCCCGCCTTTGCCTGCGCGACAAAAAGAAAGATTACCTAAAATACATGCCGCGCGTTTGGGCGCATTTACAGCACGATTTGACCGACCCAGCATTGGCAGAATTGCAAGATTGGATCGCACGAAATGTGCCGCCGCCGACTCTGACAATGCAGTCGCGGATCAGAAAGCAGATGAATGAAAGTTGATCGCGCGATGGTTTTTGCCGCTGGGTTCGGGACGCGGATGGCACCCCTGACCGATACCTTGCCCAAACCGTTGATCCATGTTGCTGGCCGTCCGCTCATTGATCACGCGCTGCAATTGCTGGATGGAATTTCGCGTATCGTTGTGAACACGCATTACCGTGCGGCGCAGATGGAAGCCCATCTTGCGGGGCGAAATGTGACCTGCCTGCGCGAGGAACCCGAGGTTTTGGAAACGGGTGGTGGGTTGAAAAACGCGCTGCCTGTTCTGGGCGATGGGCCTGTTTTGACGCTGAATTCGGATGTGATTTTTGCAGGTAAAAACGCTGTGGATGCGTTGCAGAAGGCGTGGAATCCCGATCGGATGGATGCTTTGCTAACGCTTATTCCCGTGGAAAATACGGTGGAATATTCTGGTGTTGGCGATTTCTTTGCGGATGGTGAGGGGCGCATTTCGCGACGCGGATCACGCAGCACAGCACCATTTGTGTATGGCAGTGTGCAAATTATCAAGACGGATTTGTTGGCGGAAATCACGGAAAACGCGTTTTCGCTGAACGTAATTTGGGACCAAATGATCGCACAGAAACGCGCATTTGGATTGCCCTATGACGGGGCTTGGGTTGATGTTGGTCGCCCCGAAGGGATCGCAGTCGCAGAGCAGGTATTGGCAGATGTTTGAGCAATCCGTTAGGCCGCGCGTGTTCGCTGTTCCGATTGGGTGTGATTTTTCCAAGACCTTTGTGAACGGGCTACAAACTCGGCTGAAAGGCACCCCGCCAGAGGAATTGGCGCGGGTTGAGATTTTCGTAAACACGCGGCGTATGGCACGGCGGTTGAAGGAATTACTGTCTGCGGATGGGGCGATTTTACTGCCGAAAATACGCGCAATTACGGACATCGCAAACCATCCTGATTTGCCGATTATCCTGCCAGAACCTGTGTCCAAGTTGCGCCGTCAACTTACGCTTGCGCAGTTGGTTGGCGGGCTGTTGGATGCGGATGGCAGTATCGCGCCACAATCGGCCAAGTTTGATTTGGCGAAATCTTTGGCAGGGGTTTTGGATGAGATGCAGGGCGAAGGCGTTGCCGTTCAAAAATTGGCCGAAATTAAGGTCGAGGATCAATCAGGGCATTGGCAAAGATCGCTTAATTTTCTGAACATTTTGGCCGAGCATTGGACCGTTGATTATCCAACGGACCCGCTGGATCGACAGCGTGCAGCGGCGATTGCTTTTGCCGCCAAATGGGCGATTGATCCGCCGCAACATCCTGTCATTGTGGTTGGCTCTACCGGGTCGCGGGGGGAAACTGCATTGTTCATGCAGGCCGTGGCTGCCCTGCCGCAGGGTGCTGTAGTTTTGCCCGGATTGGACCGTGCATTATCGCAAGAAAATTGGGATGCGTTGACGGGCGAAAACGTCGCGTTGGACAACCCGCAATCGGCGTTGGCCGTGTTTTGTAAGGGCGCGGGCGTTGCCCTGACAGATATCGAAAATTGGGGCGAGGGTGCACCAGCCAACCCTGCGCGAAATGCACTGATTTCGCTGGCCTTGCGACCCGCGCCGTTCACGGATCAATGGCTGGATGATGGCCCTAAACTTAGCCCGCATTTGGGGGACGCCGTTTCGGGTGTTTCCCTGATCGAGGCGGACACCCCGCAAGAGGAGGCGCTGGCGTTGGCGTTGCGATTACGCGAAGCAGCAGCGGCTGGGCAATCGGCGGTTTTGATCACGCCTGATCGCACGTTGACCCGCCGTGTGACAGCCACGTTGGAGCGGTGGAAAATCCTGCCTGATGACAGTGCGGGGCGGCCGTTGCACCTTACGCCGCCTGGTGTTTTTCTGCGGATGATTGCGGCGTGCATGGGGAACCGATTGACCCCGCTTGATCTGATTGGATTGCTGAAACACCCGCTGACAGACAGTGGCGCTGAGGATGGTTCTAGCAGACGATTTGCCCGAGAATACGAGAAATCAAAGCTGCGCGGCGGTGCGCCGTTTGTGGATTTTGAGGGCATCAAAGACTGGGCGGATCGGTTTGAAAAAGAACCTGCGCGGCGTGTTTGGGCCGACTGGGTTGAACGGTGTTTTGCGCCTTTGGAAGATGTGGCCAAGGGCGATTTGATGGCGTTTCTGAATGTGCATTTGGCAACCGCAGAAGCGTTGGCGGCGGGGCCGTTACAAGCCGAAAAACATGGTGTTTGGGACAAGGAAACGGGCAAAGAAGCGCGCGCTGTTTTTGATCGGTTGACGCGCGAAGCAGATGCGGCGGGCATTTTATCAGTGCCTGATTATCAAGCATTGTTTCGCACAGTTTTGGGGGCAGAAACCGTGCGTGAGGCCCGTGCAACGCATCCTAGAATTGCGATTTGGGGGACGTTGGAAGCGCGTGTTGAAAGTGCGGATGTCGTGATCCTCGGCGGATTAAATGACACCGTTTGGCCGGGCGTTGAAAGCCCTGATCCGTGGTTAAATCGGGCGATGCGGCAACAGATTGGGTTGCCCCCGCCAGAACGCTTGATCGGGCTGTCGGCGCATGATTTTCAAATTGGCTGTGGCGCGGGTGAATTGGTGTTGAGCCGATCTGTGCGCGACGGCGATGCGCCAACGGTTGCATCGCGCTGGATGGTGCGGATTTTGAACCTGCTGAATGGGCTGGACGTTGAGGGCAAAGCGGCTGTTAAAACGATCAAAAACAGCGGGCAAGTTTGGGTCGATTTGGCCCGTTTGGTTGATCGCCCCGATCCAAATACGCCCGTGAAACCAGCGGTGCGCCCTGCCCCGATGCCCCCTACAAATGCGCGGTTGGATCGGTTGTCTGTTACGCAAGTTGAACGGCTTATTCGCGATCCTTATGCGGTTTATGCTGCCAAGATTTTGCAGTTGAAAAGCGTTGATCCGCTGGGCCGTGAACCCGACGCAATGATCCGTGGGATTGCGTTGCATTCGGTGGTTGAACAGTTCGTGAAGGCTTGGCCAAATGAGCTGCCTGATGATTTGCGTGCTGCGTTGTTAGGTGTGGCCGAGGAGGTTTTAGCGCAGGAGGTTCCTTGGCCTGCCGTGCAGCGTATTTGGCTGGCCAGATTGGCACGGATTGCCGGTTGGTTTGTGGAGGGCGAAGCGGCGCGGCGCAAACGTGGAACCGTTTTGAAACAAGAAGTTAAGGGCCACCGCGAGATTGCAGATCTGGGCTTTACGCTTACGGCCAAGGCGGATCGGATTGACCAAGATGCGGACGGCGGGTTGATTATTTACGACTATAAATCTGGGTCACCGCCCAGCGCGGATGAGATCAAATATTTCAAGAAACAGCTCCAATTAGAGGCCGCGATTGCAGCGGTTGGCGGGTTTGATGATATCCCCGCGGACACGCCATCGACGCTCGAATATATTGGGCTGAGCGGCAAATCTATGGGCGACACAGGGGAGGTTCGCGATGAGCCGACATCGCTGGCGGATGCCCAAGTTGTGTGGGCGGAATTGACCGAGCTGATCACGGCTTATGCCGATCCAGATAAGGGATTTCCAGCGCGGCCCCGCATGCAAAAGATGGGCTTTGCCTATGAGTTTGATCACCTGTCGCGCAAGGGTGAATGGGAAGAAAGCGATGCGCCCGTGGATGTGCCTGTGGGGGATCGGTCATGATCGAATTTGACGACGCAACATTGGCGCAAGTGCGTGCGGCAGAGCCTGATGCCTCCACTTGGGTGGCGGCAAATGCCGGGTCTGGTAAGACGCGGGTTTTGACGGATCGCGTGGCGCGGCTGTTGTTGCACGGCACAAAACCGCAAAAGATTTTGTGCCTAACGTATACCAAGGCTGCCGCGTCCGAGATGCAGAACAGGCTGTTTGAACGGCTGGGCGAATGGGCGATGATGCCCGATGCGGATTTGCGTGTGGCGCTGACGAAACTGGGCGAGGAAGACCGGCTGACGCAGGAAGGTTTGCGCGCGGCAAGGCGGCTGTTTGCGAATGCGTTGGAAACCCCAGGTGGATTGAAAATTCAGACGATCCATTCGTTCTGCGATAAGCTGTTACGACGGTTCCCGCTCGAAGCTGGTGTTTCGCCGCAATTTGAAGTTTTGGAAGATCGTCAGGCGAAATTATTGAGGTCTGAAATTCTGGAAGAATTGGCAGTTGGTAGCGGCATCGTGGCCGTGGATCGGCTCGCACGATTTATGTCTGGGTTGGAGCCTGATGCGTTGCTGGCAGAGATTGCGAGCAAGCGAAAGGAGTTGAACATTGATGCCGTTCGCAGATTGTTCGCACTGGCAAAAGACGAAGACCCAAGCACGTTTTTGGATCACATTTTGGAGTCTGACGGGCGTGATATTTTACGCGATGCCGCGCGTGTTATTAGCGAAGAACAGAGCAATATTGCGGATGTCGCGAAGATTGAAAAACTGATCCTCGCCAAGACAATTGACGGATTTTTGAACGCCGCTGGTGGCTTGCTGATTTATGGCGGGACGGCAAAGGCAGGGCCGTTTTCGGCGAAGTACGACAAGTTGCCGTCGCAAAAACCCTGCCGCGAGGCGCACCCGGATTTGGTCGCTGCAGTGCACGAAATCATGGAGCGCACAGAGGAAGTTTACTGGCTGTACGTGAACCATTTGGCGTTGGAACGGGCCGAGGCGTTGGCCGCGTTTTCTGATGCGTTTTTAGGGCGGTACGATCAACGAAAACTGGATGCGGGTCGGTTGGATTATGATGACTTGATCGCGCGGGCGGCGGCGTTGCTGTCCAACTCCAAATCGGCGCAATGGGTTTTGTACAAACTCGACGGTGGCATTGATCATGTCTTGGTGGATGAGGCACAAGACACCAGCCCAAGCCAGTGGGATGTGGTCAAGTCTTTGACGGATGAATTTACTGCGGGTGATGGCGGTCAAAACACCAAGCGCACGGTGTTTGTTGTCGGCGATGAAAAGCAGTCGATCTATTCCTTCCAAGGGGCGGACCCTGAGAAATTTGACGTGATGCGACAGCGGTTTTCGGATCGATTGGCATCGGTGGATCAACGGCTGGAAGAACAGGATTTGGCGTATTCTTTCCGATCATCCGATCCTGTCTTGCGACTGGTGGATAAGGTGTTTGATGGCGATGCTGGAACAGGATTTCGCAAGCAATCGTTGCACCGTCCATTCTTTACTGAATTGCCGGGTCGGGTCGATCTTTGGCCGTTTGAGGAGAAGGTCACGAACAAGGATGAGACCCCTTGGTTTAAACCTGTGGACACGCCAGAACCCGACAACCCGCAGATCGTTTTAGCACGGAAAGTAGCGGATTGGATTGCAGGGATTCTGGCGTCTGGACAGGAATTACCGGGCAAAGGACGTGCCATTCAGGCCAGTGATTTCTTGATTTTGGTGCAAGGACGCCGACCGATTTTTCACAATATTATCAAGGAACTGAAGGCGCGGGAATTGCCTGTTGCGGGGGCAGATCGCCTGAACGTTGGGCAGGAATTAGCGGTGCGGGATGTGCTGTCTTTGTTGAAGTTTGCGGACCTGCCAGAGGATGATCTTTCACTGGCCGAGGCACTGCGTTCGCCGCTGTTGGGATTTAGCGAAGATGACCTGTTTCGCGTGGCGCATGGGCGCGGCAAACAGACGCTTTGGCAAAACTTACGAGACAATTTTGCCGATCAATATCCAGACCAAGTTGCCATGCTTGTCAGTATTTCAAACAGCGCAGATTTCTTGCGTCCGTTTGAGCTGATTGAACGCATTATGACGCGCCATAAGGGACGTGAAAATATACTGGCACGGTTGGGATTAGAGGCCGAAGATGGGATTGACGAGCTGTTATCCCAAGCGATGCGCTATGAGCAATTGGAAGCGCCGAGCCTGCCCGGATTTTTGAATTGGTTCGCGGCAGGCAAGGTTGAAATTAAGCGCGAGATGGATGCGGCGGCGGGGCAAATTCGGGTGATGACGGTGCATGGATCCAAAGGTCTGGAAGCGCCGATTGTGATTTTACCTGATACCGAGGTGCGCAAAGGCAATCGCGACAGCTCGCAAATTATCGCGCTGGAGGGTGAGGGGTTTTTGTGGAAATCGCCCAAGGAATTGATGCCTGCGGCCCAAATGGAAGCGGCAACGGCGGCGAAGGAATTTGCCGAGCGCGAACGCATGCGGCTGTTGTATGTGGCGCTGACCCGCGCGGAACAATGGCTGGTCGTTGCGGGTGCAGGGGACGCGGGCAAAGAACCCACGTCGAGTTGGTATAATTTGGTTGCGGATGCGATGGAGCAATCTGATTGGATGCCCGTTGAGCAAACCGAAGTGGCTGGCGTTGGTGTGTGTTCGACTGTGTTACACAATTGGTCTGAAGAAAAGATGAATGCGGCGTCTGGCGGCGCAACAGCGGATCGAAAATTGCCCGATTGGGCGGTTTCACCTGCGCCTGTTGTGGGCGATGCAAAGGCCACTTTTTCACCGAGCGGAATGGGTGGCGCGAAGGTTGTTTCGGGTGGTGACGGCGTGGATTCGGACACGGCTTTGCGCAAGGGGCGGCAGGTTCATTTGTTGTTGGAGCACCTTGCGAAATCTGAAATTGCAAACCGAGAAATGGCGGCGCGGCGGTTGTTGGTGGGGGATTGTTTGCCAGTTGATGACGGGGAATTTGACGCGGTTTTGGCCGAGGCCGTTGCGGTTTTGGATGATCCTGAATTGGCGTATTTGTTTGGGGCTGAAACACTGGCTGAGGTGGCGGTTTCTGCGGCGATTCCTGAGATGGATAACGCGGTTATGGACGGAATTATTGACCGATTGGTGGTCACGCCTGATCGCGCTTTGATCGTTGATTTCAAGACCAATTTTGTGGTTCCTGATGCACCAGAAAAGACCCCAGACGGGATTTTACGCCAACTTGGGGCGTACCGTTCAGCGGTGCTGCAAATCTATCCTGATCGGGTGGTGGACGTGGCTGTTTTGTGGACTGCGACGCGCGAATTGATGGTGATCGACCACGACATCGTGATGGATGCGTTACAAACACCCCCTACATCTTGACGTTCGGAGCCGTGGTTCATAGGTTGGCAGCAACACGATAGATTCCCTGTGGTCGTGCCGTATTTCCTAGAAATATCGCGGTGATTGGCACTTTGGGGTCGTCTGAAATGAAATGCTTTTCATAGAAAAGCGATAGGAGATTATAAAATGGCAACAGTACCAGTAACCGACGCGACCTTCGCTGAAGAAGTCACCAACTCTGATATTCCAGTGGTTGTGGATTTTTGGGCGGAGTGGTGTGGCCCTTGTAAACAGATCGGCCCAGCGCTCGAGGAATTGTCTGACGAGATGGCCGGAAAAGTGAAAATTGTGAAGGTGAATGTGGATGAAAATCCAGGCGCACCAGCACAATTTGGCGTCCGCGGCATCCCAGCACTGTTTTTGGTAAAAGACGGCGCGGTAGTGTCCAACAAAACCGGCGCGGCCCCAAAGGCTGCCATCCAAGGTTGGATCAACGACAGCATCTAGTGGTTAAGCCTAGTTAACGAATTTGAGGGCCCTTTCGGGGGCCCTTTTATTTTGCGCGTTTGAAAAATGTCCGCAAAGCGTTTGCAAACGGTATGCAAAGCGTATGGCACCTGTATGGCAAAAACGGGTTTTAGGCGGGCTGTGTTGCGCCGATTGGCGCAACGAATCGGGGGCTATATCTAGTGCCTTACGCGTTTTCGCATTATCCCAAATCGTCTTGTAGCACTTGCAACACTGCGCTCCTTTGAGGGGTCGTGCCTTTTGCGAAACGCGCGTGCGACAGATTTTCGCAAAACGCCTTACGCGTTGTCGCGCAGAATATTTCCCGCGAGATAGAGCGAGCCGCAGATTAGAATGCGCGCGGCTGGGTCTTTGGAGGTGATGTCTGCAATTGCCTCCGCGACGGTGTCTGCGACCGTTGCGTCCATTCCAACGGACAGCGCCGCATCGACGGTTTCTTGCGCGGATAAAGTCGCCGCTTCTTCGGGGATGGAAACGCCGTGCAAAGTGAGCGCGTTTTTGGCCAGCGGCTTGAGGTAGCCTGTCACATCTTTGGTCGACAGCATTCCCGTGATCATGTGCAAGGGGCGGTTTGGTAACCGTTCCAATGCTTCGGATAGTGCCGCACCTGCGGCGGCGTTGTGGCCGCCATCGAGCCAAAGCTCGGCAGAACCAGCGGCATCAACCAACGGGCCCGATTTCAACTGTTGCAAACGTGCGGGCCATTCGGCGTTTAGCATCGCATCAATGGCGGCGTCTTCGGATTGGCCAAGCGTGCGCAGCGCCATGATCGCCGCCCCTGCGTTTTGCACCTGATGCGCACCGATCAAGGCGGGCATCGGCAAATCCCACAGGCCCGTTTCGTCTTGGAACAACAGGCGACCGTTTTCTTCCCAGACGTGCCAGTGTTGGCCGTGAATTTTCAGGGTCGCGCCGACCTTGGCGGCCTGCTTTTCGATAACCTCTAACGCTTCGTCTTCTTGGGGGCCGACAACGCAGAATGTGTTGCGTTTGAGGATGCCTGCCTTTTCAAATGCGATCTTTGCCAGCGTGTCGCCAAGGAATTGTTCGTGGTCGATGGAGACGGGCGTGATGACGCAAAGCTCGGGTTTGGCAAAGACGTTTGTGGTGTCAACGCGGCCCCCGAGGCCGACCTCCATCAAGGTGTAATCTGCGTGGGTTTCAGCAAAGGCGAGGATCGCCGCGCAAGTTGTTATTTCAAAATAGGTAATTGGCAAACCAGCGTTGGCTTTTTCACAGATTTCAAGTGTCTTGGTTAGGTGGTCTTCGCTGATCAAATCCCCCGCAAGACGAATGCGTTCGTGGAACCGTGCAAGATGGGGCGAGGTGTAGGCGTGAACGGCATGGCCCACGGATTCTAGGCCTGCGCGGATCATCGCTTGGGTCGAGCCTTTGCCATTTGTGCCAGCGATGTGGATCACGGCGGGAACGCGGCGTTCGGGATGGCCAAGGGTTGCCAACAAACGCTCCGTGCGTTCGAGGTTTAGATCCATAAATTTGGGGTGCAATTTCATCAACCGTTCAAGGATGACGTCGCTGTGGGCCGATGCGTTCGTGGTCACTATTTCGCGTCCTCGAACCCTGCATCAGCTTGTACAGGAACAGGTGCTGGCAAATCGCCCATGACAGGTGGTTTTTGCTTCATCAACATGCGGGTGATGAGGATCAGCTCTTTGCGCATGTCTTTGCGGTGGGTCACACGATCCAGCATGCCGTGATCCAACAGGTATTCGGCGCGCTGAAACCCTTCGGGGAGTTTTTCGCGGATGGTTTGTTCGATAACACGGGGGCCAGCAAAACAGATCAGCGCGTTTGGTTCGGCGATTTGAACATCGCCAAGCATGGCATAGCTGGCGGTTACGCCGCCCGTGGTGGGGTGCGTTAGAACGACGATGTAGGGCAGGCCCGCCTCTTTCAGCATTTCGACCGCGACTGTGGTGCGGGGCATTTGCATCAAGGAGAGGATGCCTTCTTGCATCCGTGCGCCACCTGCAGCGGAAAACAGCACCATTGGGCATTTGTGTTTAATGGCTGCTTCGGCGGCGGCGATGATCGCGTTGCCGACGTACATGCCCATTGATCCGCCCATGAAAGAGAAATCTTGCGCGGCGGCAACAACCGTGGAACGGCCCATTTTGCCAGTGGCCACAAGCATTGCTTCTTTTTCGCCAGTGGTTTTGAGCGCGGCTTTCATCCGGTCCGGATATTTTTTCTGATCGCGAAAGCCGAGCGGATCGGCGTTTGGCGTCGGCACGTCAATTTCGGTGAACAGGCCACCGTCAAACAGAGCGTGGAACCGATCACGCGGCGTGATGTGCATGTGATGGTTGCAATTTGTGCAGACATTCAGGTTATCCAGCACCTCGCGGTGGAACAGCATCGTGTCACATTCGGAACATTTGGTCCAAAGGTTGTCTGGGACTTCGCGGCGGGAAAAAATCGAATTGATCCGTGGGCGAACGTAGTTAGAAATCCAGTTCATGGGGCTGTCCTGATTAGCGGTTCGTTCTGTTGTAAAGCTCGTCGCTTATGATTGCAATAATCGGCGTTCACGGCGGTTCATTATGAAGAGATAGATGCCGTAGATCACAAGGACATAGGCAACACTGGAAATCAGGAGGGTTCGCACCGCTTCCTCGTCTGAAACGTGGGTTTTTGTGACGTAGAGCGAGAGGCTGTTGAGCGTGCCGTTGAGCGAAATCAGCATCATGGCCTGTAGGTTGTTCATGAAATGCAGGCCGATGGCCGCGCCGAGGTTGCCTGTGCGGACCGTGACATCAGCCGTGATGATGCCGAAAAAGGTGGTGACGGCCACAATGTACAGCGCGTTTGAGCCCATGCGTGCAGGGTCGTAGTGCAGGCAGCCAAAGATGAAAGATGGCAGCAGGAACCAGATCCAGCGAGATTTGAACCGCACGGCAAGTTCTTGCATGAGGTAGCCGCGAAAGATGAGTTCTTCGGAGGAAACTTGGACGAGGAGCAGCGGGAGTGCGGGGAGCATCCAGATGAGCCAAGTGGAGAGCGGCAGGTTGAGGATTGCATCGCCTGACCAGAGCGAGAGGCCAAAGCCAATGAGTGTAAGGGGCAGCATCACCAGCACAGCGGTGGCGAAATTGCGCAAAACGGGGGCGGGGCCGATAAGGTGGCGCAGACCTTGGCGGCGGAACATCAGGGTTGTGAGCCAGACAGCGCCGAGCATAGCGAAAAATGTGGAGAGGACGATAATCATTTCGCCAGGGGTGTTTGGCTCGGCAAGACCCGCGCCGATAATCGCAAATGCAGTTTCCAGATCGAGGCCAGTTTGCGCTGGCTCGATCCCGACAAAGGCGAGAATGACGCCGATTGACAGGATTGCGTATAAAACCATGAGCGTGATCAAGGCGAGGGCGAGGCGCAGTCCACCGCGTTTGTAGCGCGCGGGTTCGATGAAGGCTGCAAAATTGTCATTCATTTTTGGCAACATCTACTGTATCCCTTGCGCGCGCTGACAGCTAAACGCTGTGTGGGTGGGTTTAAGGGGTGATTCCATGATCAGCAAGACAGTACCGTATGTGGCACGCATAGCCGCCGTTTCGGTTTTCGCTTTGGGCCTGTCCGGGTGCATTGAGGCGAGCGATTTGACGCCCGTTTCTGCATCAAAGGCGGACGTGATTGCCGATACCAAGATTGTGAATGTGAACGGCACGGCGGTGACCTTAGGGCGCACGGATGGCTATTGTTTCAACGATCAGCAAAGCAAAATCACAACGACGGGTGCGTTTGTTGTGCTGGCGCCGTGTGACCCGTTGGATGAAGGTAGCACGGCTAAGGGTTTGATACTGATCAATGTTTTGGACAAAGACGGGATCATGGCGGCGATCAAATCGCGCGACCTAGAGGGTTATTTCCAATCTGACAAAGGGCGCGCCGCGTTAAGCCGCCGTGGCAATGCAGATAAGGTGACTGTTTTGGGGACGATGGAAGATGACGGGATCTATTACGTGCACACGCGCGACGCTGATGGCCCTGTTATTCCCGACACAACCGATGATCAGTGGCGCGTGTTTTTTGTGGTGGCGGATCGTTTGGTATCTGTCAGCGTGGTGAATTTTATCGACGATCAAATGACGGACGGGTTGGTTTTTGGCTATGCAGAAGCGGTGGCAAAGCGGATTAGATCGCTGAACTAAACCTGCGGCACGGATGCTATTGTTTCTATTTTAGATTAAATGATCTGGTTGGGATGTATTGTTTCCAAACAGTCACTAATTTAAAGATCAATTAGACCCAATCAAAGACCCTAATTCCATGCTGGACAGAGTACGCGCGCTTATCGACGACTATCGCTACCGCAGGCAACTGCGGCGGTGGGCTGGTGGTGGCGAAAAGGCGCAGGAAATGCCGCTGTCCGAGCTGCGTGAATTGCGCAGGCGTGCCAATCAGGTGCGCCGTCGGATCGACACGATCAACCACATCGCGGTGTCACGCCTGACCCTGCCTGTGATCGGATCAAACGCCATTCGCAAACAGCCCAGAACGGAGTGGTCGTATCGACCCGAAGCCTGGGCCGGGCCTGTGTATCCGTCGGGGATTGCTGCGGTCGCGACCAAGCAAAAGATCGGGTCAGAAGTAACGATTTTTCACGATTGCACCCATTCCGAGCTGTCTTTTCGCCAAGTTCGCAACACAAATGAGGATGATTTCGCGCCTTTCGGGCTGCGCATGGATGTTTTCAATTTCGACGGCTCGTTCCTGTCTTTGGCGATTGAAATGCCCAAAGACGCGGTTGAGGGATTATGGCGCTCGCATCTGTTGCGCCTTGATATGATTGTCGACAGTGAACGCCCGCAAGAAATGTTTGCGCGACTGAATATTCGCCATGGCCCAAACACGGAACAAGTGGTGCGGGAAATCGAAATGGGGCGACGCGAAATCTGGGTCGAATTTGATCTATATTACACGCAATATGACGAGGCGCGGGGCGACAGTATGTGGGTCGATCTGATCTTTGAAGGCCCCTCCATGAACCAAGTCACGATTCGCGATGTAACGATGATCCGCCGTCCGCGCGCATCTATTTAGGGGATTAATATGGCTGCGAAGTATCGGCTGAACAAAAAGAACATCGTTGGCGGCAAATACACCGGCATTTTGCGCGCGCGCGGCAAGGGCAACCCGACGCCGACCTTGGAAATGATTCATCTTGGCAATGTTGTCGGGTCTGTTTTTGTTGATCCGATTGGTGACGATGGCGACAATTGGGAGGTGAAAGCCGATATTCCCAAGGAATTTCTGATGGATGGCGTGCAGACGTTTTTGTTTGTGTTTGAAGGCCAGACCGAAATTTTGGATCGGTTTTCGATCATTACGGGTGAGCCGTTAGAAGAAGATTTGCGGGCAGAAATCCAACTGCTGCGCGAGGAATTGGACATGGTGAAACGGGCGTTTCGCCGCCACTGCATCGAAACAATCGGAAGATAACGTGACGTTTTGCGTGACATGACGTTCACGTAAAGTAAGGTGAGCTGGACACGGAACAACCAGCTAGGCCCAGCCAGATGACACACGCGATTTACCCCCACCTCCTTGCCCCACTTGATCTGGGATTCACCACCTTGCCGAACCGCGTTTTGATGGGTTCGATGCATACAGGGTTGGAAGAAACCGGCGATTGGAACCGCGTTGCGGAATATTACGCGGAACGGGCCCGTGGCGGTGTGGCGTTGATGGTTACGGGCGGGATTGCCCCGAATGAAGAAGGCGGTGTTTTGCCCGGTGCGTCTGGAATGCAGAGCGACAAAGACATCGCGGATCATAAAATCGTAACGGATCGCGTGCACGGTGCGGGTGGTAAAATCGCGATGCAGATTTTGCATGCGGGGCGCTATGCCTACAGCCCGAAATGCGTGGCACCTTCGCCAGTGAAATCACCGATCTCGCCTTTTCCGCCTGCAGAGTTGGACGCGGATGGGATTGAAAAGCAGATTTCAGATATCATTGCTTGCGCAGAGAAGGCGCAAAAGGCGGGGTATGATGGGGTCGAGATTATGGGCTCTGAAGGGTATTTCCTAAACCAGTTTTTGGTGACGCACACAAATAAACGCACCGATGAATGGGGCGGTTCTTACGAAAATCGGATGCGTCTGCCTGTTGAAGTTGTGCGGCGCACACGCGAGGCTGTTGGGACGGATTTCATCATCATTTACCGCCTTTCGATGATTGATTTGGTGCCAAATGGATCAACTTGGGAAGAAGTTGTGCGGTTGGCCAAAGCGGTTGAGGCGGCGGGTGCGACGATCATCAACACGGGGATCGGCTGGCACGAAGCGCGGATTCCGACGATTGCAACCAGCGTTCCACGGGCCGCGTTTAGCTGGGTGACGAAAAAATTGATGGGCGAAATCTCTATTCCGATTGTCACGTCGAACCGCATCAACACGCCGCAAGTGGCCGAGGATGTTTTGGCAGATGCTTGCGCAGATATGGTTTCAATGGCGCGACCATTTTTGGCGGATGCAGATTTTGTGAACAAAGCGGCAGCAGGCGAGGCGAAGCAAATTGCGCCGTGCATCGCGTGTAATCAGGCCTGTTTGGATCACACATTTTCGATGAAATTGACCAGCTGTTTGGTGAACCCGCGTGCCTGTTCTGAAACGGAACTGAATTATGATACGACAAATGCGGTGAAATCTGTGGCGATTGTTGGGGCGGGGCCTGCGGGGTTGGCGACAGCATTGGTTGCAGCAGAGCGCGGGCATAAAGTGACCGTATTTGATGGCGCATCCGAAGTTGGCGGCCAGTTGAATATGGCCAAGCAAGTGCCTGGAAAAGAAGAGTTCTTTGGCTTGGTAGACTATTACCGAAACGAAGTTGCGCGTCTGGGTATTGAGTTGAAGCTGGGTGCATTTGTGGGCGCGGATGATCTGGATGGATTTGACGAGGTGGTGATTGCCACGGGTGTAACGCCGCGTGATCCGCAGATTGACGGGCAAGACAGGCCGAATGTGGTGAATTACATTGACGTGCTGCGCGACAAGGTTGCGGTGGGCAAACGTGTGGCCGTGATTGGCGCGGGGGGCATCGGGTTTGATGTGTCGGAGTTCCTTGTGCATGAAGGCGAAAGCCCCACGGAAGATATCGAGTTGTGGAAACGCGAGTGGGGTGTTGGTGATCCTGCAAATACCCGTGGCGGATTGGCCAAGGCAGGTGCGCAGCCAGAAGCGCCAGCGCGGCAAGTGACGTTGTTGCAGCGTAAATCATCAAAGCTGGGCAAGGGTTTGGGTAAAACGACGGGCTGGATTCATCGCTCGGCGTTGGCGATGAAGAATGTGGAAATGGTAGCGGGCGTGAATTACGAGCGGATCAGCGATGAAGGTTTGCACGTGTCATTTGGCGAGGCGCGTGAAAATCCACGGGTGATTGAATGCGATACGGTTGTGTTGTGTTCGGGGCAGGTTTCGAACCGATCTTTGGCGGATGAGTTGGAAGCCAAAGGCGTGGCGTGTCATGTGATTGGCGGCGCAGATGTGGCCGCAGAGTTGGATGCGAAACGGGCGATCAATCAAGGGTCGCGTTTGGCGGCTGGGTTTTAGATTTGAGTATTTGAAGAACAAAGAAACGAAAGAGGGCGCCCCGATTGGAGCGCCCTTTGTTGTTTTATAGTCGCGGTGTTTACGCGTCGAACCACCAGCGTTCGATCATGCGGGAGCCATCCATTTGGAAGTTGTTGCCGACGGCTTCTGTGTGCTTCAGCTTAGTGGAGTGCGCATCGACGTAGTTTGCGTACATTGGAACAACCGTGCCGCCGTCCGTAGAACAGAGCATTTGCATTTCAGTGTACATGTCTTTGCGTTTGCCGCTGTCAAGTTCGGCACGTGCGGTCAAAAGCAGCTCTTGGAAGCGTGCGTTTTCCCAATGCGTGTCGTTCCATGGCACACCTAGTTCATAGTTCGTGGAGAACATCCAATCTTCGGTCGCACGGCCAGACCAGTAACACGCACACCAAGGCTTTTTCAGCCAGACGTTGGACCAATAGCCGTCATCTGGTTCTTGCACCACGTTGATTTCAATGCCTGCCGCTTTTGCAGAGGCTTGGAACAACTGTGCCGCGTCAATCGCGCCTGGGAAGGCAGCGTTTGCAGCAGAAAGATCCACTTTTAGGCCGTCCATGCCAGCTTTCTTCAGCAGGGATTTGGCTTTCTCTGGGTCATACTCGTTTTGTGGCAGATCAGCGGCGTAATACTGGTTCGCAGGACCAATTGGGTGGTCGTTGCCAACAGCACCGTGGCCGAGCAAGATTTTGTCTACCATTTCTTGGCGGTTGATCGCGTGCTTAAGGGCTTGGCGCACCTCGAGGGTATCAAACGGAGCAACGTTTGTGAGCATCGGCAGCGTGTAGTGCTGGTTGCCTGTTACTTCAAAGATTTCCACGTTCGGGTTCGCATTGTACAGCGCTTCTGCTTTAGTATCGACACGGTTGATACAGTCCACTTGACCCGTCATCATCGCGGTTTGACGCGCGTTTGAATCGTTGATGGCGATGGCTTCTACGCTGTCGAAGTGACCAGCATCGTCGCCTTTGTAGTGGTTGGCAACGCGTGACAAGTTACAGCGCACGCCTGGGTCAAAGTTATCAACTTTGTAGAGGCCCGTACCGATGCCTTTGGCAATCGCTTCGTCTGCGCCGCCTGCTGGATACATCAGGATATGATAGTCAGACAGCAGATACGGGAAGTCGGCGTTGCCGGCTGCCAGTGTCATAACGATCTGATGATCGGACATTTTCTTCATTTCTGAAATCGCAGAAACGATAGGTTTGGCGGCTGATTTCGCGCCTTCGGCTGTGTGCATGTTCAGGGACGCAATCACGTCGTCTGCACCAAATGCTTTGCCGTTGTGGAACGTAACGCCTTTGCGCAGGTTGAACGTCCAAGTTTTCGCGTCTGCAGATGCCTCCCAGCTTTCTGCCAGCTCGCCCTTGAGCGAACCGTCGGCGGCGATTTCTGTTAGGCAATCAAAAACGGCACCGTGTGCCATAACGATCATGAAGCTGTCAGAGTGTGTGCGGCCATCCCAGCTGTCGGATGTGTTCGCGCCTGCAAGACCAAGACGCAATGTGCCGCCTTTTTTCGGTGTTGCATGTGCGGCAGCAGATGCTGTTTTGACGGTGGCAGCCACAAGGCCAGCGGCTGCGCCGGCTTTGAGAACTCCACGTCGGTTCATATTAAATGTCATACTATACTCCCTAGTTGTTGACAGTGTGCTGGAACGTCCAGCGATTGAAAAAGGAATGGTCCCCTATCCAAATTCTTCGTTATCGCGCGATTATATCTTCGCGCTGGCGGCATCTCCTATGTTGTCGACACCCCGTTCGTTGAGCAGATTCGTTAGCCAATCTGGATCCATTTCTGGAACCGAAGACAGCAACAAATCAGTGTAGGGATGGTGCGGCGGTTGGAACATTTCAACCTTTGGTCCTTGTTCCACAACCTTGCCTTCCTTCATAACAACGACTTCGTCCGCGATGGATTTGACCGTGGCCAGATCATGCGTGATGAACATATAGCTTAATCCAAGGGTATCTTGCAAATCTGCGAGCAGGCGAAGGATGCCTTCGGCCACGAGTTGGTCGAGCGCGGAGGTGACTTCGTCGCAGATAATGAACTTGGGTTCAGCCGCCAAGGCGCGGGCAATTCCGATACGTTGTTTCTGCCCACCAGACAGTTCTGAGGGCAGGCGATCAATGTAAGTTGCGGGATCAAGTTCGATTTTTTCGAGCAGTTGTTCGACCCGTTTGCGTTTTTCAGCGCCTTTTAACCCCATGTAAAATTCCACGGGACGACCGATGATTTCACCGATCTTTTTGCGTGGGTTTAACGCGGTGTCCGCCATTTGATAGATCATCTGTGCTTGGCGCAGTTGATCGCGATTTCGTTGGCGGTAATCGGCGGGCAGGCTTTCACCGTCAAATTGGATCAGGCCTTTGCCGGGGGGCAAAAGACCCGTGATGCAACGTGCGGCGGTGGATTTACCTGAACCAGATTCGCCCACAACGGCGACCGTGCGGCCCGGGTGAATATCAAACGAGATGTCGTGCAGAACGGGGACTTTGCCATAAGCGGCAGAGACGCCTTGCACGGAAACAACGGGAGTGGAGTGGATCGCAACCGGGGCTTTTAGCTCCCGTTGAAAGCTGCGCACAGCCCAGAGGGATTTGGTGTAATCCTGCTGTGGGTTCGACAGCATCGTGCGGGTGTCGGCCTCTTCTACTTCGTCACCGCGCAACAAAACTTTGATCCGATCCGCCATTTGGGCCACGACGGCAAGGTCGTGGGTGATGTAAATGGCGGCGGTGTTGAACTGTTCAACGATGTCGCGAATGGAGGCGAGAACCTCGATCTGGGTGGTTACATCAAGGGCGGTTGTGGGTTCATCAAAGATGATGAGGTCTGGACGGCAGGACATGGCCATTGCTGTCATGGCGCGTTGAAGTTGGCCGCCAGACACTTGGTGAGGATAGCGAAAGCCGATCTCCTCTGGATTTGGAAGGCGGAGCCGTTGGTACAGCTCCATCGCGTCTGCTTCGCTGTCCGATTTGCTGGACACGCCGTGTTGTATTGGTGATTCCGTGTGTTGATCAATCAGGCGGTGCGCAGGGTTAAAGCTGGCGGCGGCGGATTGCGCAACATAAGCGATGCGCTTGCCAAGAAGGGCGCGTTTGGTTGCCGCGTCTGCGGTGACAAGGTCGATGCCATCAAACACAACGGAGCCGCCAGAGATGCGACAGCCATCGCGCGTAAAGCCCATCGCGGCAAGGCCAACAGTGGATTTACCCGCGCCAGATTCACCGATCATGCCGAGGACTTCGCCTTTGCGAAGATCAAAGGAGGAGCCGTTGATGATGGGGTTCCATGTTTCGTCAGCGCGGCCTTCGATTTTGAGGTCGCGCACGGAGAGAAGGATTTCTTGGTCTGACATGTCGATTATTCCTTCAAGCCTGATGTTCGTTGCAGCATCCAATCAACCACAAAGTTGACGCCCACAGTCAGGAGCGCGATGGCGCCAGCGGCCATAAGGGGCAGGGTTGCCTGTACGGGCAAGAACGCCGCGTAGCTGAGGAAAGTGGAGAGGTCTTTCACCATAGTGCCCCAATCCGCGAGCGGTGGTTGGATGCCAATGCCGAGGAACGACAGGGAGGCGATGGTGAGGAACACAAAGCAGAAGCGCAGGCCAAATTCGGCCAGCAGCGGTGCGTAGGCGTTTGGCAGGATTTCTTTGAACACCAGATAGGGCAGTGTTTCGCCGCGCAGTTTCGCAGCCTCGATATAGTCCATGACGACGATGTTCAGGCCCACGGCGCGCGAAAGACGAAAGACCCGTGTACTGTCGAGAACGGCGATAATCAGGATCATGTAGAGCGTGACGAGCAGGCCGTTGTTGCCCGCCCATGCGGTGGCGATTGTCATCAGCAAAAGGGCAAAGATAAGTTGTGGGATCGCCATGAGCGCATCGACGGAGCGGGACAGGATCTGGTCAATCCAACCGCCTTTGATTGCGGCTAAAAACCCGCCTGTGATGCCAATCAGGAAGGCAAGACAGGTTGTGGCAAATGCGATGCCGACGGTATTTTGCCCGCCATAGATCAGGCGGGACAGGATATCGCGGCCGATTTGGTCGGTTCCCAAAAGATGCGCAGGATCAGCGCCCGGTGCAAGGTTCGCGGTTTTGAGCACCTCTTCTTGGCCGTAAGGCGCGATGAAGCCTGCGAAGATGGACACGATGGCGTAGATGAAAATGACGAGAATGCCAAAAGATGCGGTGGCTGGCATTTGACGGAACAGCTTTTTCGTGGCTTCGGTGCCGATGTTGCGGCCAAGCCAGCGGAAGGCATAGGCGACAATGGCGAAGATGATCAGACCGTGGATTGCGACGTAAAAGAAGAAATATTTGTTTGAGGCAGGGTCACGGCTCCACCAACCGCTGAAGTTTACGAGATAGGTGTAAAGCACCCAGAAGATTGCAAATGCGCCAATGGCGAAACCGATCGCAACGCCCGCAGACATATCGCGGAAATAGGGCGCATTGTCTGTGATATTGCGCCCAATAAGGCGGAACAGAAACGCGGCACCCCCGAGGGCGAAAACGTAAGCGGCAACTTGGAAAAGGAATGTCATGGTGCGATCCTTACTTTGGGTGCCGCAAGCGCGGGTTGGACAGGATCGACATGATGTCGGCGGTTAGATTGAGCAGGATGTAGACGGTTGCGAACAACAGGCAACAGGCCTGAACAATCGGGATATCGCGGTTTTTCACGCTGTCGACGAACAGCTGGCCAATGCCCGGATAGACAAAGACAACCTCGATCACGACCACGCCCGTAATGAGGTAGGCGAGGTTGAGCGCGATGACGTTGATGATGGGTGCCAGTGCGTTTGGCAGCGCGTGGATCAGGATGACGCGCATCGGTGACACACCCTTCAAGCGGGCCATTTCGATGTAGGGCGACGCGAGCAGGTTGATGATCGCGGCCCGCGTCATGCGCATCATTTGCGCCGTTACGGCGAGTGTTAGCGTGAGCGCGGGGAGGAGCGTGTAATAGAGTTTGTCCAAGAACGGCATGCCTTCGCTGATGTTGGAAAGCGAGGGTAGGATTGGGTTCAAAAAGGACAGGAACAAGATCAGGATATAGGCCAGAAAAAACTCGGGCGAGGAGATCGCTGACAGTGTTGAGACGTTGATGAAACGATCATAGGCGGAGTTGCGATAGAGCGCGGCAAGAATACCGAGGAGCAGGGAAAGCGGGATGGAAATCGCCGCAGCCGTGCCCGCCAGGAACAGCGTTGTTTTAAAACGCGGCCACATTTGATCGGCAACGGAGGCGATGCCGCCTTTGCCCGTATCCGCGCCTGCAAAGCTGGACATGTTTGCCTGCGCAAAGCTGGTTCCGAAATCGCCAGTGATCACGCCAGCAAGCCAATCGAAATAGCGGGTAATAGGGGGTTTGTTAAGGCCGAGGTCTTCGCGAATTGCGGCAACCGCTTCGGGGGTTGCACCTTGGCCCAAAATGGCTTGTGCAAAATCACCCGGAAGTGCGTTCACAGAAGCGAAAATCAAAATGGACACGACGAGCAGTGTCAAAAGGCCGAGGCCCAGACGTTGTAGGATAATTCCCAATACGGAATTCACACCTATCTCCCTATTTGTTTTTATTGGTCGAGCTATTACTCTGACCTCAACAGGTTACGGGTATCGATGCACAATGCAAGCGGCGCGATGGCGAAAACCTAGGAAAGTTCATCCATTATCGTGACGAGCGCGGATGAAATGCCCGGTTCAGACAGGGAATGGCCCGCTGCTGGAATGGTTATCAAGCGCGATGCAGGCCAGTGTTCGTGCAAGCGAAATGCCGTGTGGGGCGGGCAGATCATATCGTAGCGCCCTTGAACGATAGACCCCGGAATATGTTCAATTTTGTGAATATCCTTGAGGATTTGGCCGTCTTCCCGCAAAAATCCTGCGTTGACGAAATAATGGTTTTCAATCCGCGCAAAGGCCAGCGCGTAGGATGCAGGAACGCTTCCGCGGTTTGGCGATTGCTCTAATGACGCCAGCGCGCTTTCCCATTCTGTCCAGGCGCGGGCGAAACGGATTTGGATGTCTTCGTTGTCGCAAAACAACCGTTTGGCGTAGGCCCCGACAATATCGTTTTGTTCGGCCAAGGGCAAAAGACCTGCGAAATTCGCCCAATCATCTGGGAAGAATGCCGCGGCACCGCCACCGTAGAACCATTTCAGCTCTGCTTGGGTCATCAAAAACACACCGCGCAGGACAAGATGTTTCACACGGGTCGGGTGCGTTTCAGCATAGATCAGCGCAAGGGTCGCGCCCCATGAACCGCCAAACACGATCCAGTCATTGATGCCAAGCTCTTTGCGAATGTGTTCGATATCCGCAACCAAATCCCACGTCGTGTTGTCCGTGGTCGAGGCATGGGGCCGAGAGCGGCCACAGCCACGCTGATCAAACAGGATAACGCGGTAAATATCGGGGTTAAAAAAGCGGCGCATGCCAGGGGAACACCCGCCACCTGGGCCACCGTGCAGCACAACAACAGGGATGCCATTGGGATTGCCACATTCCTCCACGTACAGCACGTGATCGCCCGGAACCGTCATCATACTGTAGTTGTATGGCTGGATTAAGGGGTAAAGGGGACGGGATGCGCCAATTTGGCTCTCGGAATTTCGCATGCTTAGACTATATTAACGTGAGTTGGGTTGGCCAACAGTGACAGTTTGGGAAAGTGAGCGCAATGGCGGGACCATCAACAGTTGATGCAGGCGAAGTTGCCAAATTCGAAGCGATGGCTGCGGAATGGTGGGATGAGGGCGGCAAGTTTAAGCCGCTGCACATGCTGAACCCCTGTCGGCTGGGCTATATTGTCGATCAGTTGACCGCCGAATTTGGACGGGACCGCGATGCGCTCGATAGTTTGAAGGGGTTGCGCATTCTGGATATCGGGTGTGGCGGTGGATTGCTGTCTGAGCCTATGGCGCGGTTGGGCGCAACGGTTGTGGGGGCTGATGCGGCGGCGGGGAATATCCCTGTGGCGCAGGTTCATGCAGAGCAGATGGGGCTGGATATTGATTACCGTCATATCACCGCAGAAGAACTGGCCGCGAACGGCGAGCAATTTGATGCGGTTCTAAATATGGAAGTGGTGGAGCACGTTGCTGACCCGCAGGCGTATTTAGATGCGTGTCAGGCGCTGCTGAAGCCGGGTGGAATTATGATTTGTTCGACCCTGAACCGTAACCCGAAAAGTTTCATGATGGGGATTATCGGTGCAGAGTGGATTATGCGCTGGCTGCCCAAAGGCACGCATGATTGGGCGAAATTTATCACGCCAGACGAGCTGTTTTCGCTTATCGAAAAGGCGGGGCTGAAACCTGTGGATCGTAAGGGGTTTGTGTTTAACCCGATCACATGGAGCTGGTCGATTTCCGCCAAAGACCTGAGCGTGAATTACGTGACCGCGAGCGTGAAGCCCTAGGATTTTAGAGTGGCGCGAAATTCGCGCAGCACCGGCAGGGTTGCTTTGATCTTTTGATCGCCCAAAGCCCGTGTGATTTTTTCAAATTCTGGCACAAGCGCAGTTAACGCTTGATCGCGTGCTGCGCGGCCTGCGTCACTGATCGACACTTGTTTTTTGCGCGCGTCATCCCAATCGGGACGGATGTGAATGTAGCCCGCAAGTTCCAGCTTTTTCAGCGTGTTCGTGATCGCGCCTTTGGTCAGCGCGAAACTGCGCGCGAGTTTTACGGGCGATGTTTCACCGACGTGGCCAAGATGGGTCAGCAGCGAAAAATGCGACATTTCCATGCCCTTGGGCAGCCTGCGCGACAGCACGCCTTTGATCGCTTGATCCGCTGCGATCAATTCGGAAAACAGCGCAACGGCAAGGTTTATATCGGGTTGGTCAGTCACAAGATTGGTTTTCTGTAATCACGATCATGGGTCAGCGCGGGAATGCGATTGCGCGCAGTTTGCACGCAACTGAGGTCTAGATCAACGACATGTGCGCCAGTGTCGGTTTGCCCGTCCAAAAGAACCTGCCCCCACGGATCGACAACAAGGGAGTGGCCGTAGGTTTCGCGGGGTTTTCCTGTGGAAATTTCGTGCTGGCCCGTTTGCGCAGGGGCAAGCACGAAAGCGCCCGTTTCAATGGCGCGGGCGCGCAAAAGCGTGTGCCAGTGGGCAGCACCTGTGATCGGGGAAAACGCGGCGGGCGCGGTTAGGATGGATGCGCCTTGCTGGGCGAGGTGGCGGTAAAGATGCGGGAACCGCATGTCGTAGCAGATCGTCATGCCGATTTTGGCAAAAGGTGTTGTGGCGAGGGTTGCGGATTCGCCTGGCCGATAGCCCGCGCTTTCGCGGTAGGTTTCGGTTTCAGATACGGCCACGTCAAACATGTGGATTTTGTCGTATCGCGCAGTGATTTCACCCTGCGGGTTGATCAAGAAAGAGCGGTTGGCGAAGCGCCCGTCTGGATCGTTGGTTTTAAGCGCGAGGGAACCGATGAGCAGCCAGATGCTCAGCTCGGCTGCTTGGGCAAGGAGTGATTTGAGGGTTTCATCTTCGGACTCGTGCCGCAACACTGAGTTTTGGTGCGCGCGGCTGGTGGACACGATGTTGGTGACCTCAGGCGTTGTAATCAGGGTCGCGCCCTGTCCCGCCGCATCCGCGATAAACGCTTTTGCCTGCGACAGGTTTTTGGTGGGGTCGTCACCACTGTTAAGTTGGATCAGACCGACACGCATCAGACTGCCAACATTTTATCAAGCTTGCCCGCACGTTCCAGCGCGTGAAGTTCATCACAGCCGCCGATGTGTTTGCCGCCGATAAAGATTTGCGGCACTGAGCGGCCACCGTTGGCGCGCTTGATCATCTCGGCCTTTTTGGCGGGGTTGATCATCACGTTGGTTTCATCAAACGCGATCTTTTTAGAGTTCAACAACCGTTTGGCCGCAGAGCAAAAACCACAGATCGGCGTGGTGTAAATTTCAACTTTTTTCATTTCAGCAATCCTAACTTGGTTGCTGCCATATATAGGGTCTTATTCGGGCCTTGCAACGCGGGCGAACACCAGCACGTTCACAGATGCAGCACCGGCATCAAAACAGGCTTCGGCACAGGCTGACAACGTTGCGCCCGTGGTCATCACATCGTCGATCAACAGGATCGGTTTTCCCGCAATCTGATCGGCCCGTTTGGGATGGGCGCGTATCGCGCCGCGCTGGTTTTCAAACCGCTGATCACGTGTCATGTCTTTTTGCGGTTTGGTTGCACGGATCCGCTGCAAAGCATCAGGAATATGGCGCACGGCACGTTCCGAAGCGATGGCATTTGCGATCAACACCGATTGGTTAAAGCGACGCCGTATCATGCGGGTCCAGTGCAGCGGAACGGGGATAAGCGTGGTTTCGGGGGTGAACAATTGATCCCCCACACCCACCATCCAACGGGCCATGTGCAGCGTAATATCTTGGCGATCACCGTGTTTCAGCGCGAGGGTCATGCGGCGCAATGGGCCTACGTACATGCCAACGGCGCGGCCCTTTTTCCAGATCGGCGGAGAGGCATGGCAGGTTTCGCACAGGTCAGTTTCAATGGTTTCACCTTGCAACGGAACACCGCAAGCATCGCACACTGATCCTGCGATGAAATGCGCGTCAGGCCAGCAGACTTGGCACAACATGCTTTCGATTTCGGTGTCATCGCCGCAGGACAAACACCGTGGCGGATAGGCTAAGCGGATAATTTTTTTTGCGATATGATGGATGTGGTTTTCCTTTCACATGCCTTCGGTGTATCGAGTGTTTCAGAAGGAAACCCCGATGGATACACCTGCCCTTTTCGATCCAAATGCCCTGACTGCGCACCGTTCGCGTGTCGTGGGCGATGATGCGCTATTTTTACACAAATTTGCAGCGTCTGAGGTTTCAGAAAGACTGAAAGACGTTAACAGAACCTTTACAGATGCAGTGTTTGTGGGCTGGCAGGGCCGTTTGTGGGCCAAAGAGGTTGTGATTTTTCCACGATTTATTCCCGATGCGGACGTTCTGGATTTAGAGCCCGAAAGCTGTGATTTGATCGTGCATTGCATGGGATTGCACTGGGCGAATGACCCTGTTGGGCAACTGATTCAAATGCGGCGTGCGCTGCGCCCTGACGGGTTGATGATTGCGGTGATGTTTGCGGGCGAAACGCTGAATGAGCTGCGCCAATCGCTGACCCAAGCCGAGGCGGAGGTTGTCGGTGGGATTTCCCCGCGTGTGGCCCCGATGGCAGAATTGCGCGGGCTGGGGGCGTTGTTGCAACGGGCTGATTTTGGCCTGCCGGTGGCTGATATCGAACCCCTGCGCGTTGCCTATGAAACGCCGTGGCACTTGATGCGCGAATTGCGCGCGATGGGTGAAGGAAATGCACTGACGGATCGCGCCAAAACATTTGCGCGACGGCAGATTTTTGTGCGCATGGCCGAGATTTATACCCGTGATTATTGCGAGGACGGACGGATGATGGCGACGTTTGAGTTGGCGTTTTTGACGGGCTGGGCCCCAAGCGAAACGCAGCAGAAACCGCTTCGCCCAGGATCGGCCACAACGCGGTTGGCGGATTTCCTGGGTGCGACAGAAATGGGCGAAGATGGCGAAAAGGCTTGATTGATTGCGCAATTGGGATAACTCCCGCCCAACAACAGAGAGTTTTTAGATGATGATTGATACGCGCCCGCCCCATTCTGGTGAAGATCACCCAACTGTTAGCTTTGGCAAAGTTGGGGTGATCCTGTGCAACCTCGGCACCCCTGACGGGACCGATTATTGGTCTGTGCGCCGATATCTGAGTGAATTTTTGTCCGATAAACGCGTTGTCGATGTGCCAACGTGGAAATGGCAGGCGATTTTGCAGTTGGTTATCCTGTCGTTTCGCCCGTTTACATCGGGTGCGGCGTATAAAACGATCTGGAACGAGGGGCGGAACGAAAGCCCGTTACTGACCACAACCCGCGAACAATGCGAGGCGTTGACGCCTGTGCTGAAGGACATGTTTGGCGATCAGGTTGAGGTAGATTTTTGCATGCGTTACGGCAATCCATCGACAGAAAGCGTGATCGAAATCATGCAAAAACGCGGCTGTGATCGGATCGTGTTCTTCCCGCTTTATCCGCAATACTCTGCGACAACGACGGGCACGGCGAACGATCAGGCGTTTCGCGCATTGATGAAAATGCGCTGGCAACCGAGCATTCGATGCGTGCCTGCATATTTCGAAAATCCGTTACACATCAAGGCGTTGGCAGCCACAGTTCGTGAGGCCTATGCCAAGATGGATGTGGAGCCAGATGTTTTGATCACGTCTTATCACGGTATTCCGTTGCGCTATTTGATGGAAGGTGATCCGTATCATTGCCACTGTCAAAAAACGACGCGATTGCTGCGCGAGGAGTTGGGTTGGGACGCGGAGAAAATCCACCTGACGTTCCAATCAATTTTCGGCCGCGAAGAGTGGTTAAAGCCGTACACGGTGAAGGAAGTTGCCCGGTTGGCAAAAGAAGGTAAGAAAAATATCGCGGTGATGGCGCCTGTGTTTTCATCCGATTGCATCGAGACGTTGGAAGAGATCAACGAAGAGATTAAGGACGCATTTATTGAGGCGGGCGGTGAAACATTCACCTATATCCCATGCTTGAATGCGCGCCCCGATCACATTGAAATGATGGCAGATATCGTCAAGAACGAGGCCGCTGGCTGGTTAAAGTAGATCGCGCAAAGTTGCGATGAGCGGGATGTCTGCGGGTGGCATTGGGTAGTCGCGCATTTGTGAAACTTCGACCCATTTCAGGGTTTGATTTTCGCGTGGCGTGGGGATGCCATCCCATTTGCGGCAGGCAAATACCGGCATTAACAGGTGAAAATCATCGTAGGCGTGGCTGGCGAAAGTGAGCGGCGCAAGGCAGCTGGACCAAGTGTTGATGCCCAGCTCTTCTTCTAATTCGCGGATGAGCGCGGCCTCGGGTGTTTCGCCTGTTTCGACCTTGCCGCCCGGAAATTCCCACAGGCCCGCCATTGATTTGCCTTCTGGGCGCTGGGCCAGCAAAACGCGGCCATCTTTGTCGATTAGCGCAACGGCGGAAACGAGGATTGTTTTCATGAACGGTAATCCGCGTTAATCGTTATGTATCCGTGGGTTAGATCACATGTCCAAACCTGTGCAGTGCCGGTTCCGATACCCAAATCAGTGCTGATTTTCAGCTCTTGATTTTTCATGTAAGCGACGCCTGCGTCTTCGGTGTAATCGGGGGAAACCCAGCCGTTTTCAGCGACAAGAATATCACCGAAATGAATGCTGATTTTATCGCGATCGGCGGGTTCGCCCGATTTTCCGACAGCCATGACAACGCGGCCCCAGTTTGGGTCTTCGCCAGCGGCGGCGGTTTTTACCAGCGGAGAATTTGCGATGGCGAGCGCGACTGTTTGTGCGCTGGCATCTGAGGATGCGCCAGTCACGGCGACTTCGATGAATTTCGTTGCGCCTTCGCCGTCTTTTACGACCAGATGGGCCAATTCCCGCATGACTTGGTGCAAGGCGGCACCGAGTTTTTGGCCCTCTGGGCTGTCAGGGTCGGTGATTTGTGCGTTGCCCGCCGCGCCTGTGGCGTAGGCGAGCAGCGTGTCGGATGTGGAGGTGTCGCTGTCGACCGTGATGGCGTTAAATGTGGTTTGGTTTTGCGCGCTGATCATGTGTTGCAGTGCAGACGAGGTGACAGCGGCGTCGGTGAAAATATAGACGAGCATGGTGGCCATGTCTGGCGCGATCATGCCTGATCCCTTGGCGAAACCAGCGATTTGGATGGGTTTCCCGCCGATTTCAACGCTGTGTGCGGAGCCTTTTGCGAAGGTGTCGGTGGTTAGAATTGCGCCAGCGGCAATGGGGGCGTTTGCGGGGGAGAGGTTTGCCGATAGGTCGCCCAAAACTGCGATGATTTTGTCGTGCGGGAGCGGTTCACCGATGACGCCAGTGGAGGATGTGAGGATATTTTGCGGCTTTGTTTTCAGCACGCTAGCAGCGGAAGCTGACACAAATTCGACCGATGCGTCGCCTGTTTTACCCGTGAACGCGTTGGAGTTGCCAGAGTTCACGACAACGCCCATCACATCGGCGACTGTGTCTGTTTTTTGCAGTTCAGCCAGTTTCGCCTGACAATCGAGAACCGGGCCAGAGCGGGTGGCGGAGCGGGTGAAAACGCCTGCGACTGCGCTACCTGCTGCGATTTGTGCGAGCATGACATCATCGCGGCCTTGGTATTTCACGCCAGCGGCCCCTGCCGCAAAAGTGACGCCGCCGATTTCTGGCAGCGTTGGAAAGCCTGCGGATGGCGCCAAAGGTGAGACTGTTGGCAGGGCAGGCTGAGTGTTTAGTTCAGCCTTTAGCCCTTTGATCTTTTTCTTTAATTTACTGATCTTGCGTTTCAGCTTTGCCTTTGGTTTTGCCATGATCTTAGTCGTTCAACAAATCAGTGTTGCGAATAACGGACGGATCGATTTCGACTTCAGCGCGTTGAACATCGGCGGTAAGATCCAGTTTTTCGAGGTGATTACTGACTGCTTTGGTCTTCATATCTTCGATCAATTGGCTGCGGACCTCAACCAAGGCTGGTTTTGGTTTTTCGCGCTTTTCGTTCAGCTTCATGACGTGCCAGCCGAATTGGGTTTTCACGGGCGCAGAAATCGTGCCCGGTTCAAGGGCCACGATGGCCTGTTCAAATTCTGGAACCATTTGGCCCAAACCAAACCATCCTAAGTCGCCGCCTCTGGGGCCTGATGGGCCTGTTGATTTCTCTTTTGCCAGCTCAGCAAAATCTGCACCGCCTTCAAGAGTTGTGACCAAATCTTTGGCTTCCTCTTCTGTTTCCACAAGAATATGTGCCGCGCGATATTCTTCTTCGCCTTTGGCATCTGTGTATTGATCGGCGTAGGCTTTTTCGATCAAGGCTTCGGTTGTCGCGGCCTCTTCGATTTTGGTCAGAGTTTCACTGGCCAACAGCGCGCGTGTTTCATTTTCGATGGCCAGTTGAATGGCCTTTTGGTTTACGTCTACGCCAGTGGACAGCGTGGTTTGTTGGATCAACTGCTCCAGCACACCTTTATACAAATCTGCATCGGGGAGCTGTTGAAACCGTTCTGGAAGGCGGTTGGCCAACGCAATCACATGGCCCACGGTGATGTCTTTGCCATTCACGCTTGCCACGACTGTTTCAGCCGTTGGGGCATCTTGGGCGATGGCAGTTGTCGCCATAAAAACGGCCAAAGTGGATGTTGCGATAAAGCGTGCGATTTTCATGAATTCTCTCCGAAATTGACCCGAATTTACGCGGGCGGATAAAGTATTTGTGTCGCCTGTTTTTAGGGGCGACGTTGACAGTACCAACAGACCCGCTTAGATGCAATTCTGGCATGAATGCAAGGAGTGTGCAGCGTTGAAAAACCTTTACGCTGACAGGGACAAAGCCACAAGATAGGCTTTGGCACGTTCTTTCACAGTCGCGTCAGATAATTGCCGCAAAATAAGCGGCCTTGAAGATAAAACGGAGCAGGTATGCTGGGCTTAAATACGATTGGTAAGAAAATCTTTGGCACGGCCAATGATCGCAAGGTCAAAAAGGTGCAGTCATTGGTAACGAAGATCAACGCATTGGAGCCGGATTTTATCGCGCTCGATGATGATGGGATCAAAGCCAAGACCGAGGAATTTAAAGCGCGGTTGGCGAAAGGCGAGAGTCTTGACGATCTGCTGCCAGAAGCATTTGCCAACGCGCGCGAAGCGGCCAAGCGGACATTGGGGTTGCGACCCTTTGATGTGCAGCTGGTGGGCGGGATTTTCCTGCACCGTGGTGACATTGCAGAGATGAAAACGGGTGAAGGTAAAACGCTGATGGCGACCCTGCCCGTTTATTTGAACGCGCTGACAGGGCGCGGCGTGCATGTTGTGACGGTGAACGATTACCTTGCGAAACGTGACGCAGAGTGGATGGATCAGGTGTATTCGTTCCTTGGGATGACGACTGGTGTTGTGTACCCGAACATGGATGAGGTCGAAAAAATTGCGGCCTACCGCGCGGATATTACCTATGCGACGAACAACGAGTTGGGCTTTGATTACCTGCGCGACAATATGAAATCGGAGCTGAGCCAGATTGCCCAACGCGACCATTATTTCGCGATTGTGGATGAGGTTGATTCAATCTTGATTGATGAAGCGCGGACACCGCTGATTATTTCTGGCCCTGCTGAGGATCGCTCTGATCTGTACATCAGTGTCGATAAATTTATCCCAACGCTGAGCGAAGAACATTACTCCATCGACGAAAAGCAACGCTCTGCTGTGCTGAGCGAAGAGGGCAATGAATTTGTTGAGCAACAGTTCCTCGCGCTCGGTTTGTTGGAAGAAGGGCAATCGCTGTACGACCCCGAAAGCACGACAATTGTGCATCACGTAAACAATGCGCTGCGTGCGCATAAAATGTTTTTGCGGGAAAAAGATTACATCGTGAAGAACGGTGAGGTCATGCTGATCGACGAGTTTACGGGTCGGATGATGGATGGGCGTCGCCTGTCCGATGGCCTGCACCAAGCGATTGAAGCCAAAGAAGGCGTCGATATTAAGCCAGAAAACGTGACGCTGGCATCTGTGACGTTCCAAAACTATTTCCGCCTGTACGACAAATTGGCCGGCATGACGGGGACTGCGCAAACCGAAGCCGAGGAATTTAGCGAGATTTACGGTTTGGGTGTCATCGAAGTGCCAACCAATCAGCCGATTGCGCGGATTGATGATCACGATGCGATTTATCGCACGGCCAAGGAAAAATACACGGCCATCGTCGAGGAAATCGCGAAGGCCTACATGAAGGGGCAACCGACGCTGGTTGGGACCACCTCGATTGAGAAATCAGAGTATTTGTCCACTTTGATGAAAGACACTGGTTTGCTGAAGGTCATTTCCGAAAACCTGCGCGTGCGTGCGGGGGAAATGAAGAAGGAAGAAAACCAGAAGAAATACACCGACTGGGCCGATGGGATTGCCGCCTTGGCAGAGCTACCTGACGGTATCCCGCATAATGTTTTGAACGCGCGGTTCCACGAACAGGAAGCTGGCATTGTTGCGAACGCTGGTAAACCTGGTGCGGTGACAATTGCGACGAACATGGCGGGTCGTGGTACGGATATTCAGCTGGGCGGTAACGTCGATATGCAGGTGTTGGACGCGATTGAAGCGGCTGGCGATGATGCGGATCCGGTTGCCATTCGCGAAACGATCACGGCATCGGTTGCGGTGGATAAACAAAAGGCGCTGGATGCGGGTGGGCTGTATGTTTTGGCAACAGAACGCCACGAAAGCCGCCGCATTGATAACCAGTTGCGGGGCCGATCTGGCCGCCAAGGCGATCCGGGAAAATCTAGCTTTTTCCTTAGCTTAGAAGACGATCTTATGCGGATTTTCGGCTCTGAGCGTTTGGACAAGGTTCTGGGCACGCTTGGCATGGCCGAGGGCGAGGCGATCATTCATCCGTGGGTGAACAAATCGTTGGAGAAGGCACAGGCGAAGGTTGAAGGACGCAACTTTGACATTCGTAAACAGTTGCTGAAATTCGATGATGTGATGAACGATCAGCGTAAAGTGATCTTTGGTCAGCGGTTTGAAATAATGGAATCAGACGACCTGTCTGAAACTGTAAAGGACATGCGCGACGATGTTATTGATGATTTGGTGAACGAACACATCCCACCAAAAAGCTATCCAGATCAATGGGATATCGAAGGGCTTTATGGCAAGGTTATCGAACAGGTCGGTCTTGATGCGCCTGTAATTGATTGGGCCAACGAAGAAGGCATCGACGGCGATGATCTGCGCGAGCGGATCACGAAAGAGGCCGATAAGTTCATGGCCAAAAAGGTTGTGGATTTTGGGGCCGATCAATTCCGCAATGTTGAAAAGCAGGTTCTGCTGCAAACCATCGACAAGAACTGGCGCGAGCATCTGGTCACGCTGGAGCATTTGCGATCTGTTGTCGGGTTCCGTGGGTATGCCAACCGTGATCCGCTGAACGAATATAAAACGGAATCATTCGAGCTGTTCCAAGGAATGCTGGATGGATTGCGCTCAGAAGTGACGGGTCAATTGGGCCATGTTCGCATTCTCTCTGAGGCGGAACGCGATGAAATCATGCAACAAATGCAAGCCGAGGCAGAGGCAGAACAAGCTGCTGCTGGCATGCCTGTGGCCGAACCGACGGACCCTGTTGCGGGATTTGTAGAAGATGATCCGACAACCTGGGGCAACCCCGGACGAAACGCATCTTGTCCGTGTGGAAGCGGGAAAAAGTTCAAACAGTGTCACGGAAAGTTGTGATTTAGGCAGTTTGTGGCGGGACAATGTCAAATTGTCCCGCATCACCCCTGAAACAGGGTAAAAGCCAGATTTCCGCCAAAATCTGAATTTTGATTGTTTCCTGCTCGGCACAAAAAGGCCTGTAAAGGACCAAGTTGCCCACCCAAAGCCGCCCATATTGATCGTTAGTTTTAGGTAAGTTCAAAAACTTATCGAGGCGATCATGCAAATTAACGACAGACTTATGACTTTGGTTACCGGCGCGGTTCTGGCGATCGGTGGTGCAACGGCCAGCTTGTTTCTGGGCGAAGATGCTGGGCAAGAAGCACCGCCGCAAACCATTGTCGTTGCAAGTTTGGCGACGCCGTCCATTCCCACTGCCTCGGATGTTGCGATGACGCGGGTTGATACAGATGCCATAGTGGCGGATGCGCCTGCGCAGCCTGACATGCCTGCCAAAGAAGACGCCGCAATAGCTGGTGTTGAGGCTGAGCTGATTTTTGCAGCGGTTGAGCCAGCAAAACGGGCCGAACGCGATGATGCGGGTACGGATTTAAGCGAAGTTGCTGTTTTGGCAGAGATGCCGGCCTTGGCGATGCCGCAAGATTTCAGCGATATCACACTGACACGCACACCAGCGGCGTTTGACACACCAAGCCAACCACGTGTTGCCTCGAACTTGCCTGATCTGACCTTTAACATCGCTGATTTGGTGAAAATTCCGACCGTTGCGCAAGCAAGCTGTGCATTGGACATTCGTGCAACGCCAATTTTTGGCGCGCGCGTAACGTTAAAGCTGATTGCGCCGTGTCATCCAAATGTTGTCGTGACAATCAAACACGGTGGTTTGCAGTTCAAAGAGCGTTTGGATGCAGACGGTGCGATTGAGTTGAAAATCCCTGCGTTTGCAGAATATTCGCGTTTCGACATTGAGCTGGCGGATGGAACAACATCGACAGTTGGTGCGTATATCGCGGGTCTGTCTGCGCTGGAACGGGTTGGTATTGCCTGGGCTGGTGAAAACGACACGTTCTTGCATGCGTTGCAAAACGGCGCGGATATCGGCGATGCGGGCCATATTTGGCGCGTGAACCCAAACTCATTTGCGAAATCGCGCATGAACGGTGGCGGATATCTGGTTGCGCTGGGCGATCCAAGCATTGAAAACGCGCAATTGGCGCAGGTTTACACATTGCCACAACGTGCAGAAAAGCGCGCACAGATCGTGGAATTGCAAATTGAAACGCTGCGCGCAGACACGGCTTGTGGCGGCGAAATGGCGCTGCGGTTGGCGCATCACCGTGTAAATAGCGGCGCGGCGCAAAGCAAATTGTCGCTTAACCTGCCAGTTTGCGGTGCAGATGAAACCAGTCTGTTGTTGAAAAACACGATCAAAGACATGAAAGTGGCGCGTAAGTAAAAACGAGGGCTATTATGCGTTTCTTTGATCTGCGTGCGGCAGCAATTGCGGCTGTTTGTGTTTTCACCCCGTCTATCGGTCTGACCCAAGAGATTATCCTGTCTGCAAAAGATGACGACCAAAAAGTTACGGGAACGTTGATCGAATATGACGGCGAGTTTTTCCGTGTGGAAACAGAATTTGGTCCCGTTACCGTGGATGCACGCACCGTTTCGTGTGAAGGCGCGGGATGCCCTGCGGTTTCGGATGATGTTGAGCAGTTTAACGCACTGGGTGATCCGTCAATAACGCTACCATTGATCGAGGCATTTGCGCTGTTCCAAGGGGGATCGGTTTCTATTGCAGGGTCAGACCCGCAGGTTGTGACGATCACAACCGAGGGCGGCGATGCCTTGGCGAAAATTTCCGTTTCGCAAGGATCGGCAAGCGGCTTGAAAGACGGCTCAGACACGATCCTATTTTCGACTTTGCAGTCGGCCAACCCATCGAACGCGCAAGTTATCGGCTTGGATGCCGTTGTGATCGCGGCGTCAGATGTGAATCCTGTGGGGGCCATCACGCTCGATCAGATGCGGGGTGTTTTGAACGGCTCGATCACAAATTGGAAAGATTTGGGCAGTGGTGATTCTGTGATTACAGTTCACGTGGCGGATGGGGATGCTGGGTTTCAGGCCAAGGTTAAGGCGCTGGGGTTGGAGCCGACTGCGAGCACGGTTGTCACACGTCACGCGCGAATGAAAGATTTGGCGGATGCGGTGGCAAATGATCCGTTTGGCGTGGCGGTCGTTCCGTTTTCGGGGTTGCGAACGGCACGCGCGATGGGGTTGCGCGGAACCTGTGGAATGCACAATGAGGCGAAGGTTTTTAACGTGCAATCCGGATCTTATCCGCTGAGTTTTGCGTTGTCGGTTTCTAAGCCGAATAAGCGGTTGCCGATTTTCGCCCGTGAGTTTCTGGAGTTTTTAGAAACGGAACAGGCGCAGGCGGTTATTGCCGATCTGGGGTTTGGCGATCTGGGGATCAGCACACGGGAATTGGATTCGCAGGGGCAGCGGTTGGCCAATTCGATGATGATTATTGGCAAAGAAGTGCCGCTGAAAGATGTGCGCGAGATGACAGCGATCATGTCAGGGGCGCAATTGCTGTCTTCGACGTTTCGGTTTCAAGCGGGATCAACGCGGCTTGATGGACCATCCAAGGAAAACGCGGAGGCGTTGGTTGCGGGGATGATCCTTGGGAATTACGCCGATAAGGTTGTTTACCTCATGGGGTTTTCCGATGGGAACGGGCGTGCGCGCCAGAACAAGGCATTGTCAAAGAACGGGCCGAGGCGGTTCGGGCGGAATTGATCAAAGCGGCGCCTGGCGGGGCGTTGGATGATGTGGTTTTTGAGGTTTTGGGATACGGTGAAGCATCGCCTTTGGTGTGTGAAGACACAGTGGGGGATGCGCAAATCAATCGCCGCGTTGAAGTTTGGGTGAAGGATCGTGTGGAGCCTGAACTGGTTCTTGAATAACCTTTGAGGCTGGGGCGCTGCCCCAGACCCCGAGATATTTGGAGCCAGAAGAATGGGCTAGAGCAGGCCCATTGCGCGAAAGCTGCTGTCTGTTTGCGCGCCGATGATGATGTGATCGTGCAGGGTAATGCCGATGGCGTTTATGGCGTTTTCGACCAGCATGGTCATGTCGATGTCGGCTTGCGAGGGTTCGGGGTTTCCGCTGGGGTGATTGTGGACAAGGATCATCGCGCTGGCGTTCAGTTCTAAGGCGCGTTTCGCGACCTCGCGCGGGTAGACGGGGACGTGATCGACGGTGCCTTTTTGTTGTTCTTCGTCCGCAATGAGGACGTTCTTTTTATCCAAAAACAGAATGCGGAATTGTTCAGTTTCGCGGTGGGCCATTGCTGTTTTGCAATAGCTCATCAGTGCGTCCCAACTGGACAGGACATCTGTGTTGAGGACTTTGGCTTGGGCGAGGGAATGGGCCGCTGCCTCGACTATCTTTAGTTCTTGGATAACTGCGTCGCCGACGCCTTGGATTTCGGACAGTAGGCTAGGACGGGCGGACACGACGCGGTTGAAATCGCCAAAACGGGCGAGGAGGCGTTTGGCCAACGGTTTCACATCGCGACGTAGAATTGCGCGAAACAGGACAAGTTCGAGAAGTTCGTAATCGTTGAGGCCCGTGGGCCCAGCGCGCATGAACCGTTCGCGCAGGCGTTTGCGGTGGTCTTTGGAAAATTCAGGCGTGGCGCGATCAAAGGCGGCGGGTTGGGCAGCCTGATCGAATTGCAGCAGCGGTTGTTCGTTGAATGCGTTTGTCATGCCGCAAGTTTGCGCGGCAATGGTTAATCAGACGTGAATCACCGCTGAATTTCAGGACTGTGTTGGGTGGAATAGACCCGCCGGGGATTGGGTGAAGATTTCCACGCCGTCAGCGGTGACGCCCATCGAGTGTTCGAATTGCGCGGACAGGTGTTTGTCCCGCGTGATTGCTGTCCAGTCATCAGCGAGGACTTTGGTTTCTGGGCGACCCAAGTTCACCATCGGTTCGATCGTGAAAAACATGCCTTCTTCCAGAACGGGGCCAGTGCCCCAACGGCCGTAGTGCAGCACGTTTGGCGGCGAATGGAAGACGCGGCCCAGACCGTGGCCGCAGAAATCGCGCACGACCGAGCATTTGTTTGCCTCGACGTAGCGTTGGATTGCCGCGCCGATATCGCCGAAAGTGTTGCCCGGTTTGACTTGGTCGATGCCGATCATCAGCGCGTCGTGTGTGACTTGGATCAGGCGTTCGGCGTAGGGTTTTGGTTTGCCCGCGACGTACATGCGCGAGTTGTCGCCGTACCAGCCATCGAGGATGCAGGTGACGTCGATGTTGAGGATATCACCGTCGAACAACGTGTCATCGTTGCGTTTGTTTTTGTCGTTTTTCCAAGACGGGATTTTGCTGCCTGGGATGCCGTGACAGACCACGTGGTTGACCGAAATGCACGACGATTTCGGGTAGCCTTTGTAGCCGAGCGTGGCGGGGACGGAATCGTTTTCGATCATGAAATCGTGGCACAGTTGATCGAGGTCGTCGAGCTTTGCACCCGGTACAACGTGGGGGCCGATCATATCGAGGATTTCTGCGGCCAAGCGGCCAGCGCGGCGCATGCCGTCGAATTCTTCGGGGGAATGAAGGGTGATGCCGTCTTTGTTGAGCCGTGGTGCCACGAGGAGTCTCCGGTAGATTGATCGTGCGGGTGATAGAGGAATTGGTGCGAATTTGCCAGTGGGGTGATTTATTTTTGTGAAACGGGGAGTTCGGCGGCAAGTTTGACATCGGCGGGCGTGATATCGCAGGCGTAGGCGAGGGTTTCAACGCCTGCTGCTGTGGCGGTTTTATAGGCAGCGGAATAGGCAGGGTCGAGCGCGTGGGCGAGGCGGAATTTGTCGCAATCGGTGCGTTGCACGAGGTAGAGCATCACGGCACGGTGGCCGTCGTGAACCATTTGGGTAAGCTCATTGAGGTGTTTTGTAGCCCTTTCGGTGACGGTGTCGGGGAATTCAGCCCAGCCACCCGCGGCGGTTAGGGTGACGTTTTTGACCTCGACGTAGCAATCGGGGAGGTTGGGGTCCGTGAGTAGGAAGTCGATGCGGGAGTTTTGGCCGTATTTGGCCTCGGGTCGGATGTTGGCGTAGGGGGCAAAGGTTGGGATTTGACGCGCGAGGAGGGATTCCTTGATCAAACGGTTGGTGAGGGCGGTGTCGATGCCTGCGAAGTGGTTGTTAGCCAGTTCAACAAATTTCCAGCTGTAATTGAGTTTGCGTTTTGGATCGTCGTTGGGTTCTAGCCAGACGCGCAGGCCTTCGTCTTTTAGGCCAGTCATTGCGCCCGTGTTGGCGCAATGAGCCACGACGATCTCTCCGTTTTCCAGCGCGCAATCCGCGAGGAAACGTTTGTAGCGGCGGATCAGTGTGGCGGGGATGAGGGGGGTGGAGAATTGCATTTGGCGAGCGTATGAGTAAGGCAACAGAAGGACAAGTTTTATGATGCAACTTAGTTCTGCCTAGATGAAAAGTTTGGCGATAGAAGGACGAGATACATGAGTAATCCTACGGCGGCGATGTTGGTAATTGGCGATGAGATTTTATCGGGGCGGACACGGGATGCGAATATGTACCATCTGGCGGGGCGGCTGACGGAGATGGGAATTGATCTAAAGGAAGTGCGGGTTGTTTCGGATGAAGACAGCGAGATTGTTGGGGCGGTGAACGGGTTGCGCGGTAAGTTTGATCATGTGTTTACCAGCGGTGGGATTGGGCCAACCCATGACGATATCACGGCGGATAATGTAGCGGCGGCGTTTGGTGTGCCGATTGGGCCGCGCGAGGATGCAATTGCGATACTGGCGACGAATTACGCGAATGGGCGGGATGATATTAACGCGGCGCGGATGCGGATGGCGCGGATACCTGAGGGCGCGGTTTTGATCGATAATCCGATTTCTAAGGCTCCTGGATTTAGCATTGGAAATGTGCATGTGATGGCCGGTGTACCGAAGATATTTGAAGTGATGCTGGATGGGTTGCTGGCGAAATTGACGGGGGGTGATCCTGTGGTTTCAGAAACGGTGCGCTTGCATATTCCTGAGGGGGATGTGGCGGGGCCGCTGGGTGAAATCGCCAGCGCGTTTCCTGCGGTTTCGATTGGGTCCTATCCGTTTTCGAATGCGGAGGGGTACGGCACAAATATTGTGATGCGCGGGACAGATTTGGCGTTGGTGGCACAGGCGGCGGGCAAGGTGCGGGTGGTTTTTGATGCCGAGTGAAGCCGATCTGTTTGGCGCGGTTGACGCGACCTGGCCTGCGCATTCGTTAACGGATGTGGAGGGGTGGATTATTCGCGACGGGCGTGGCGGCGGGCAACGGGTTTCGGCGGCCTCTGGCTTTGGGGATATTTCTGTGGCCGAGGCTGCGATGGTGGCGATGGGGCAGGAAAAGCTGTTCATGATCCAAGGGGATCAGGCAGAACTGGATGCCGAGTTGGCGGATCGCGGGTACGAAGTGAAAGACCCTGTGGATTTGCTGGTTGGCGATGCGGCGGCGATTGCGGATGGGTTTGCGCCGAAATTGGATGCGATTTTTGCGGAATTTCCGATGCCAATTCTGGCCGAAATTTGGGCCGAGGGTGGGATTGGCCCAGCGCGGTTGGATGTGATGGAACGCGCGAATTGTGACAAGACATTTGTGATGGGGCGCATTGATGCGCGCGCGGCGGCGGCGGCGTTTGTTGGGGCATCAAACGGGATTTGCATAGCCCACGCGGTTGAGGTTTTGGAGCGTGAACGGCGGCGCGGTGTGGCGGAAAAAATGATGCGCGCGGCCGCGTGGTGGGGCTTGCAGCGCGGAGCAGAGACATTTTGTGTTTTAACAACGCAGGCGAATTCTGGTGCGCAAAGCCTGTATCGCAAGTTGGGCATGGAAACCGCGACGCAGTACCATTATCGTATCAAAACATAAGGGGATTATCATGACTGAGAAAGTAACCGCGCTGGACTTGCCGATGGCGGATTTGCCACCTGAAACGCAGCGATATTTTGATATTTGCACCGAGAAGTTGGGGTTTATCCCGAACGTGCTGCAATCTTATGCCCATAACGTGGACAAGCTGAACGCATTTACGGGCATGTACAATGATCTGATGCTGGGTGAAAGCGGGCTGTCTAAGTTAGAGCGCGAGATGATTGCGGTTGTGGTTTCATCGCACAATAAATGTTTTTATTGTTTGGTGTCCCACGGTGCGGCTGTGCGTCAATTAAGCGGCAAACCTGAGTTGGGAGAGGCGCTGGTGATGAATTACCGCGTTGCAGATGTGACGCCAAAACAACGTGCGATGCTGGATTTTGCTGTAAAGATGACCGAAGCCAGTGCGAAAATCGAAGAGCCAGATCGCCAGATTTTGCGCGATGCGGGTTTGTCAGATGCGGATATCTGGGATGTTGCTGCAGTTGCATCGTTTTATAATATGTCCAACAGGTTTTCATCTGCGGTCGCGATGGAACCGAATGCGGAGTATCATAGCGCGTACCGATGAAATTTGGCCTCGCCCTTTTCTGTCTTGCACTCACCGCGCCATCCTTTGGTGCGGCTGAATTTGTGTTGCGATTGCCGTTGGGGGCCAAAGCGACCTATTCGCAAGTTGAAACTTCACTGCCTGCAAACGTGCCTGTTGCGCCGTTTACAAATGGTGTTTTGCCAACCGAAAAAGCGCCGAAAAATATCAAGCGCACGGTTTGGGCAATGGGCGGAGAGCGGACGATTTCTGAGGTGCGCGATGGCATCGCCGCGCAATTGGAACGATCAGGTTACGAAGAGGTTTTATCCTGTGTTGCAAAAGAATGTGGCGGCTATGATTTTCGCTTTGCAATTGAGGTCGTGGACGAGCCGATGATGCGCGTGGATCTACGTGAATTTCAGTTTATCACCGCCAAGCAAACCGTTTTAGAAAGCCCCGCGTATGTGACCTTTCTGCTCAGCAAATCGCCCGTGTCGGTTTATGTGCAGATGACGGAGTATCGACCAACCGCCGATGGCGGTGCCCTGGTTGAAACTGTGGAGGTTGGTCCAGCGGCGGTAACAGGCGTGCCGTTGCAGATCACCAGCGAGATTTCGATTGTTTTGGAAGGGCTGACATTTGAAGCAGGCAGCACGGAATTAGGCGCTGATCCAAATGGTGCGCTGGCTGCGTTGGCTGAAGAGATGAAGGCGAATGAGGGCCTTCGGGTTTTGTTGGTGGGGCATTCGGATATGTCTGGATCAGCTGAGGGCAATATCACCGTGTCGCGGAGGCGCGCCCAATCTGTGCGTGAAGCGTTGATCCGCGATCATGGGATTGCAGAAAGCCGTTTGGAAGCACACGGCGTTGGGTTTTTATCGCCCCGTGCCAGCAATGACACGGAAGAAGGCGCACAAAAAAACCGCCGTGTAGAGGCGGTTTTTTCGAAGTAGAGGTTTGATGAGGCGTCAAACCTTACCCAATTTTAGCGCTGACAATGCCTGCCTACCAAATTGTGGTGAAACGAATTGAATTGCATGACCGAGATGTTTTGCGTTTTTAATAAAACGCTCTAGCCCCAGTCTTCTGGGCCTTTGTTTTTGAAATGCTCGACCAAGAAGTCGATGAACGCGCGCAGTTTTGGTTGTGTGTACAAGCCCGGTGGGTAAACCACGTGGATGCCCAATTGTTCAACTGGCAGATCAGGAAGCACGGCTTTCAAGCGGCCATATTCTACGGCTTCGTGGTACAGGAAGCTTGGCAAATACGCGATGCCGAGGCCTGCTTCTGCGGCTTGAAGCAAGGACTGACCGTCGTTTACTGTTAGCGCGCCACCAGCACGGATCAGGCGTTTTTCGCCAGAGGCCGATGTAATTTTCCACGAGTTGCCAGAAGACTGGTTCGAGAAATGCAGCAGTTTGTGCTGTGCAAGATCGTCGATCTTTTGGGGAACACCATGTTCGTAGAAATATTTCGGGGAGCCGATCACACGCATGCTGGTGTCGGCCAATTTCCGGGCCCGAAGGGAGGAGTCTTGCATTTCGCCGATGCGAATAGCCAGATCGAACCCTTCAGACAGAAGGTCAACATTTCGGTTTGACAGAACCATGTTGACGTTAATTTCGGGGTAGCGGTTTAAAAACGCGCCGAGCGCTTTGGAGATGTGGTTCACACCAAAATCCGAAGTGGCTGACAAGCGAAGAGAACCGCGGGGTGTAGATTGCATGGATGTGACCATCGCATCTGCTTCGCCTGCATCATCCAGCACTTGGCGTGCTTTATCATAATACGCGAGACCAATTTCTGTCGGGCTAACACGGCGTGTTGTGCGGTTTAAAAGACGTGCGCCGAGGCGTGCTTCTAAAGATGACACATGCTTTGAAATTGCTGATTTTGACAGGCCCATTTTGCGGGCTGCGTCTGTGAAACCACCCAGGTCAACGACGCTGGCGAATGCTTCCATTTCTGTTAAACGATCCATAACTCAATACCTCATAACTGAACTTCTCGATGGGGTATGTATGGAGGGCGATTGCGTCACCAATTTGGAAACAAAGGGACATTCGCTGGTCACATTTGGGTATTTTTGGGGCAATGCGAACAATGAAACAATCGCGAAAAAATGGGAAACAGTGGCTATCCTGTTGTAATTGTTAAGTTTTCACAAAAACAAAAAAGGCAGCGTCTGACATAATCCGCTTGAGGAAGGCGTATTGGTGCGGAATCACGGTCAATCTTTGATCTGGCCATTGTTTTGATTCTGGAAACGAAAGTGCAGGAAAGGTGTTGACCCGTTGGTATTGTTGTATCACGGCTTACAGCAACACTATTTTGGGAGACGATCATGAACAAGCAAACACCGATGAACCACCGACCCACAGATGAGCTGGTTGCGCTGAACGCGGCACATCATATTCAGCCTTTTGCAAATGGTGCGGTTACTAAGACCACGGGCAGCCGTGTGATCACGCGGGCCGAGGGTGTTTACCTGTATGATAGTGAAGGTGCGCGCATTCTGGACGGCATGGCGGGATTGTGGTGTGTGAACATCGGCTATGGCCGCGACGAGCTGGCAGATGTGGCCCAGCGCCAGATGCAGCAGTTGCCTTATTATAATACGTTCTTTCAGACGACCCACCCGCCCGTTGTTGAATTGGCGACCAAGATTGCTGAACTGACGCCCGGGGATTTGAACCACACGTTCTTTGGCAATTCGGGTTCGGATGCGAATGACACGAACATTCGTTTGGTGCGCCATTACTGGGCATCAAAAGGAAAGCCAGAAAAGCAAACCATTATTTCGCGCGAAAATGCGTACCACGGATCGACAGTTGCCGCGACGGCGCTGGGCGGCATGGCGCACATGCATGTTCAGGGTGCTGAAGGTGTTGCTGGGATTGCCCACATCGGCCAGCCCTATTGGTGGGTGTACGGCGGTGATATGTCGCCAGAAGAATTCGGTCTGAAATCTGCGCAAGATTTGGAAGCGAAAATTCTTGAGCTGGGTGAGGACAATGTTGCGGCGTTTGTGGCGGAACCTGTGCAGGGTGCGGGCGGCGTTATTGTACCACCAAGCACCTATTGGCCAGAAATTCAGCGAATCTGTGATGCTTACGATATTTTGTTGATCGCGGATGAGGTGATTTGTGGATTTGGGCGCACGGGCAAATGGTTTGGCTGTGAGACGTTCAACATTCGCCCTGACATCATGACCATCGCTAAGGGGTTGTCATCTGGGTACATGCCGATCTCTGGCTCGATCATCAGTGACCGCATCGCAAATGAGTTTGCCCAAAAGGGCGGCGATTTCTTTCATGGCTACACCTATTCTGGGCATCCTGTGGCGGCTGCGGTTGCGCTGGAAAACCTGCGGATTATGGAAGAAGAAAAGATCGTCGATCATGCGGCGGATATCTCGCCTTACTTTGCTCAGAAATTTGGCTCCTTGGGGGATCATCCGCTGGTGGGCGAGGTTCGTTTGTGCGGGTTGCTCGGGGCAATTCAGATGACGCCAGATGCCAGCAGCCGTGCAGGGTTTGCGCAACCGGGGTCCATCGGGAAAATCTTCAAGGAGATCGCGCCCGAGAATGGCGTGATGTTGCGCGCTGTAAAAGACAGCATCGCCTGTTCCCCACCGCTGGTGATTACGAAATCCGAAGTGGATGAATTGGTTGCTGCCGCGTGGAAGACGCTGGATGAAACCCACGCCAAGGCGAAAGCGGATGGCTTGATGGCGGCGGGTTAATGCCCGACCACAAAAATGCCAAAAGCTGGATCGCAGCGCATCCGTCTGTGAAAACTGTGCAGGCGGGTGCGTATGATATTAGCGGGCAGCTGCGCGGCAAACGGATGCCGATCAAAAACCTAGAAAAGGTTTTGGCTGGCCAAGTGCGCATGCCCGTTTCCCTTGCCGTTACGGATGTGTGGGGGAACGACGTTGAGGACAATGCGCTGGTTTTTGAAACGGGCGATGGGGATGGCATTTGCGTGCCAACGCAGCAAGGTGTTGTGCTGAACAATTTGGGCCAAGAGCCAAGCGCGTTTGTGCAGCTGATGTTTGCGAATGAAGATGGATCACCATTTTTGGCGGACCCACGACAGGCGTTAAAGCATGTGGTGGATCGGTTTGCGCAAAAGGGGCTGACCGTAGTTGTCGCGACAGAGTTGGAATTTTACCTGACAGACCCGGAGGCGGATTTTCCGACGAGTCAGATTTCGGGGCGCGTGTCGGATCGCTATGCCACCGTCGCGATGGATGAGCTGGATCATTTCGAACCGATTTTGAATGACATTTACCGCCACTGCGAAGAACAGGGCGTGCCAGCGGATGCAGCAATATCGGAAAATGGTACGGGGCAGTTTGAGATTAACCTGATGCATGTCGCCGATCCTTTGCGCGCGGCGGATGATGCGATGGCGTTTAAACGGATCGTGCGTGCGGTGGCACATTCCCACAACAAACGCGCGACGTTTATGGCGAAACCTTACGGGGATCGTTCTGGCAGCGGATTGCATGTGCATTTTTCAATTCTGGACGCGGATGGGAACAATGTTTTCGCGAATGAAACGGATGAGGGTTCTGATGTATTGCGCCATGCGGTTGGCGGGCTGATCGCCGCGATGCCAGAATCTATGGCGATTTTTGCGCCGCATCTAAATTCGTTTCGTCGGTTCGCAGCGATGAGCCACGCGCCGAGTGCAGTTGCCTGGGGCTATGAAAACCGCACGGTTGCGGTACGAATTCCAGGTGGGCCAGATGCTGCGCGGCGCATTGAGCACCGTGTTTCTGGGGCCGATGCCAATCCGTATCTGGTTTTGGCCACGGTTTTGGGCGCGGCACTGCATGGGATAGAGCAAAAGGTTGAACCGCCTGCGCCGACAAACGGCGATGGTTACGATCCGAACTTGCCACAGTTGCCAAAGATTTGGGAATTGGCGGTTGATGCGTTTGAACGCGGCGATTTGATTTCGGAAATGTTTGACGCGGTTTTGATCACGTCATTTGCAAAAGCAAAACGGCAGGAAATGGCAAAGTTTGCGGGTGTTGTTGGTGAGTTTGAGCGCCAGACCTATTGGGATTGCGCCTAAAGCACGCGCTAGCATTAGAATAGAAAGCCGCCCCAGATGGTTCTGGGGCGGCTTTTGTTTTGGGGTTTAGCCTTTGACCATCCACAGCATGTCAACGTCGTGGCGTTTTTTGCCCGCGTCTTCACCGATCAACAATGTGCCGTCGTTCAGGTTCATGATGTTGTCGGGGTTTGCTGGCAGGTTCGCATCGCAGCGGCCTTCGGCATCGGTTTTGCCAATCACATACGGATCAATGCGGGTGATGTTGTAGGACGCATCGGTTGTGGACACATATGTACCACCGCAACCCTCGGCGTTCAGGGCGATGTCGCCGCCGTTTGCAGTGTCGATTTCACCAGTGGACCAATCTTTGTGACCCCAGCTTTTGTCCATCGTGAAGGCCAGCGCGGATGCCGCGATGTAGACTTTGTTGCCGTCCGTTGTGACGCCTTCAAGTTTATCCCATTCGTTGGTGGCCCCCAATGCAGCAGCCGTGCGACGGGATTCTAGGAACGCGGCGCGACCGTCTTTGGCGGAACCCGCAGCGTGGGCGCGGATTTCATCGTCGGAAATATAGCTGGTTTGACCGTCTACATAATCAGCGACCGTGACGTTGTCATATTCGGCGGCCCAGCCTTCGATCTCGGCGTTGTTGCCGTGGCCTAGTTTGACCCAAGTCACGTCAAAGCCCGCTTTGTGGGGGTCGGCGACGCCAGCGTCTTGGGTTAATTTCGCGGCGTAAAGCGTGCCAGAACTTAGATCACCCGCAACGTCTGCAACGTATTTAAACAGAACACCGCCCGACGCCGTGTTGTATTTTTTGTCCGAATACACAGCGCTGTCGTCATCTGACATGTACAGCGTTTTGTTGTCGGGCATGATGGCCGCTGTTTCGTGGGACAAGCGACCCGTGGCGTAATGTTTGACCAGCTCTTCGCCGCTCGCGCTGGCGGCGTTGTTAACCTCGATCATGTAGCCATAGCGGTAGGGGTTGGCCATTTTGCCCAAATACTGGGACATGTTTTTGGGTTTGATATAGTTGATGTCGTTGCCACCGCGAAAGCCGACAACTTCGTCTGCGTCGTGGTTGTCTGGGTGGTTCCATGTGGCGGAGTTATAGAAGAAGTATTCTTCGGCCAACAAAGGCGTGCCCCAAGGGGTGACGATGCCAGAACACAGAACCGCGCCGCCGTGGACCGACGACAGATCCAGCATTTTTGAGGATGCGAGGTCGGCAGACCAGATACCGTCTTTGCGGGTGAGCGAAAGTTTGGAAACCCCGCTGGCGCCATCACGGCCCGCACCTTCCCAGCCCGTGTAAAGGTAGGCGGAGTTTGCACCTGTTGGAATGAAGCCGTTGAAATCTGGCGTGTTGGATACGTACATCAGATCGCCTGCCGCGTTATAGACGCCGCCCATGATCTGGCCGTTGCCCATTGCATCGCCCGCTTTGCCAAAGGTGACGTATTGACCAGAGTTGGTGGAAATACCGCCGCGCATATCCTCGGCTGGGATCGACATCGACGGTGCGCTGGCATCGAACCCTGAAATGTAACCAACCAATGCTGCTGGAGCATCGTCTTTGAATGTGTTTTTGCCGCCCGGGTGTTGCGCGTTTAGGAATAGATCGCCAAGGGCGTTGGTGGAAATACCTGTAACCTCGGCCCCGTCTGGCATCGTTGCGATCCGAACAAGGGTCATATCCTGTGCAAGTGCAGAAAATGGCAGGGCGGCGGCGATAAACGCGGCGGATGCCAAGAGTTGAAATTTACGCATATTAAAATCTCCCTTTTTAATGATTCTCTACTGTAAGTAGACGCCAGTATTTTCTGTGCGGCAAACTTTGTTTGGAAAAACCATGGTTTTGGGTATTTTTACGCTGCGTCTTGCGCTTTTGGTTTTGGGGGCGTATATCCCTTTCAACAGCGAAAGACTGGCTTCCAACCCCAGACTTCCATCGGAATTTACGACGGGCCGCGCGCCCGTTTTTTTGTGCCTAAAAGGGACTGACCAATGTCTGATCTGATCGCGAAAGCGGCCATTGATAAACGTATTGCAGAGATCGTGCAGCCCGTGATCGAGGATCTGGGCTATGAGTTGGTGCGTTTGCGTCTGATCACAGGCAAGCAAACCATCATGCAAATCATGGCGGAACGTCCTGATGGCGGGATCGAAGTGGACGATTGCGCCAAAATCTCGACCGAGGTGTCGGCGATTTTGGATGTGGAAGACCCCGTTGATGCGGAATATGCGCTGGAAGTTTCCAGCCCCGGTATCGACCGCCCGTTAACACGGTTGAAGGATTTCGCGACCTACGAGGGTTATGAAGCCAAGATTGAAACGAATGAGCTGATTGAAGGCCAACGCAGATTCAAAGGTGAATTGCGCGGTGTTCAAGATGGCGAAGTGCTGATTGAAATTCAGCAAGGAACGATTGGATTGCCGTTCGAGTGGCTTGCAGATGCAAAGCTGGTTCTGACGGACGCCCTGATCGACGAAAGTTTAAAGGCCCGCAAAAATGGTGGGCTGGATGAAAGCAAGTTTGACGATATTGAAACCGAAGAGGATCCGTCATGAGCATTACCAGTGCAAACCGTTTGGAATTGCTGCAAATCGCAGATGCAGTTGCCCGCGAAAAAATGATCGACCCCGATCTTGTGTTGCAGGCGATGGAAGAATCCTACGCCAAAGCGGCCAAGTCAAAGTACGGTTCCGAATTGGACATCCGCGCCAAGATTGATCGCAAATCTGGCGAGCTGGAAATGACGCGCGTGCGCGAAGTTGTGGCCGAGGTGGAAAACCACTTTATCGAGATGACAGTGGAAGAAGCTGGTGCGCATCTGGACAACGCCGAAGTTGGCGACTGGGTGATTGACCAACTGCCACCGATGGATTTTGGCCGGATCGCAGCGCAATCAGCGAAACAGGTTATCCTGCAAAAAGTACGTGAAGCCGAGCGTGAGCGTCAGTACGAAGAATTCAAAGACCGCGAAGGCACGATCATCAACGGGTCTGTTAAGCGTGTTGAATACGGCAATGTTATCGTGGACGTGGGCCGCGGCGAAGCCGTTTTGCGCCGTGATCAATTGATCAACCGCGAACTGTTCCGCAATGGCGACCGCATCCGTGCGTTCATCAAAGAGGTGCGCTCCGAAATGCGTGGGCCGCAAATCTTCTTGTCCCGTACAGCGCCAGAATTCATGGCCGAGCTGTTCAAGATGGAAGTTCCAGAAATTTACGATGGCATCATCGAGATCAAAGCCGTTGCGCGTGATCCAGGTTCGCGTGCGAAAATCGGCGTTATCTCTTATGATAACTCGATTGATCCAGTGGGTGCCTGTGTTGGTATGCGCGGTAGCCGTGTTCAGGCCGTTGTGAACGAGCTGCAGGGCGAGAAAATCGACATCATTCCTTGGAATGAAGACGCGCCGACATTCCTTGTGAACGCGTTGCAACCTGCCGAAGTTTCTAAGGTTGTTCTGGACGACGATGCAGAGCGTATCGAAGTTGTTGTTCCTGATGATCAGCTGTCGCTTGCGATTGGTCGTCGTGGCCAGAACGTGCGTTTGGCGTCTCAGTTGACTGGTCTTGATATCGACATCATGACGGAAGCAGACGAATCCGAGCGTCGTCAGAAAGAATTCGAAGAGCGGTCTAAACTGTTCATGGATACGATGAACGTGGACGAAGTTGTGGCACAATTGCTGGTCTCTGAGGGTTTTGCGACTTTGGAAGAAGTTGCCTACGTGGAAATCGACGAACTGCTGACAATCGAAGGTTTCGATCAAGACACAGCAGACGAATTGCAAGCCCGTGCGCGGGAATCGCTGGATGAAATCAACTCCAAAGCGTTGGAAGCAGCCAAAGAATTGGGTGTGGAACAGTCCTTGATCGACTTTGAAGGCCTGACACCGCAAATGATGGTCGCATTGGCCGAAGACGGCGTGAAAACGCTCGAAGATTTCGCAACCTGTGCAGACTGGGAATTGGCGGGTGGTTACACCACAATCGATGGCGAGCGCGTGAAAGACGACGGTTTGTTGGAATCGTTCGAAGTGAGTTTGGAAGAAGCCCAGCAGTTGGTCATGACCGCCCGTGTTATGCTCGGTTGGGTTACAGAAGAGCAATTGGCCGAGGATGCGGCTGCCGAAGAAGGCGAAGCGGAAGACGGCGAAACAACAGAGGAAGCCGAAGTCTGATGCGTCAGATTTTGGTATATGCCTTTGGGTCGCGCTGGAAAAAAGACAGAAACTGAAGAAGCCACGCGCCGCTGTATCGCGACGGGTGAAACCCAGCCACGTGCAGGGCTTATTCGGTTTGTGTTATCCCCTGATGGGATCGTTACACCTGATCTTGCGGAACGGTTGCCCGGCCGTGGGATTTGGGTAAGCGCACAACGTGATGCGATGGAACTGGCAATCGGGAAAAAGTTGTTTTCACGGGGTGCCAAAACCCAAGCGACCATCCCTGACGGGTTGATTGAATTGGTCGAAAGCCTGTTGTTGAAGCGGGTGATTGATCTGATTTCCCTTGCCCGACGCAATGGGAGTGCTATTTGTGGCTTTGAAAAGACCAAAGGCGCGTTAATTTCTGGAAAAGCCGTTGTGCTGTTACAAGCCTTAGACGGTTCAGGCCCCCAAAAGGGCAAGTTGCGCCCCCCAGATGGCCAGAATACCTATATTTCCTGCTTGAAATCCGCCGAATTGGGTTTGGCTTTTGGGCGTGACTATGTGATACATGCGGCGCTTGCGGCAGGTGGCTTAACCAGATCGGTTAAGAAGGACATTGCAAGGCTTGCCGGAATACGCGGCGAGGACGCCTTAATTGAGGCAAAGCAGCCGGATGATCCGGCGGTGAAAGGTTAAAGACGAATGAGCGACGACACTAAAAAGCCATTGGGTTTGGGCGGTAGCGGCCCATCGACAAGCCGTGTTCGGCAAAGCTTCTCCCATGGGCGGACAAAATCTGTTGTGGTTGAGAAGAAACGTAAACGCGTTTTCGTACCAAAATCTGGTGCGGCTGGCGGTGCGGGCGGTAAAGCGGGCGGCGTAAACGCCCCTGGCATTTCCGACGTGGAATTGGAGCGCCGCAAAAAGGCGTTGGCTGCCGCAGCGGCGCAAGAAACCGAACGTGCTGCGAAAGAAGCTCAGGAAACTGAGCGCCGCGAAGCAGAACGTTCCGAGCGTCGTCGTGAAAAAGATGAAAAAGAGCGCGAAGAAACAGAGCGCGCAGAGCGTGTGATTGCCAAGGCAGAGGCTGAAAAAGCTGAAGCCGAAGCAAAGGCTGCGCCAAAAGAAAAACCAGCGGCCCCAGCGGCGGAACCAGAAGTGGTTGACCAAGCAGCGGCCGAAGCGGCAGCAGCCAAAGCGCCAGTTAAAGGCCCGAAGCGGGACGACAAACAGCCTGCGACGCGCGTCGAAGACAAAAAACCAGCCCGCGGCAAAGGCGGCGATGATCGTCGTTCGTCTGGTAAGCTGACAATCAACCAGGCCCTGTCTGGTCGCCAAGGTGGGCGTCAACGCTCTATGGCTGCGATGAAGCGCGCGCAAGAGCGTGAACGTCGTAAAATGATGGGCGGCAATGTTGAGCGCGAAAAAGTTGTGCGCGACGTTCAGGTGCCTGAGGCGATCACGGTTCAAGAGCTGGCCAACCGCATGGCGGAAAAAACCGCTGCTGTTGTTAAAGCATTGATGACAAACGGTATTATGGCAACGCAAAACCAAACAATTGATGCGGATACTGCGGAATTGTTGGTTGAAGAGTTCGGCCACAAGGTTGTTCGGGTTTCCGATGCTGACGTGGAAGAAGCCATCAAAACTGTTGATGACAAAGACGAAGATTTGTTGCCGCGCGCGCCTGTGATTACGATCATGGGCCACGTTGACCACGGTAAAACATCTGTTTTGGATGCGATCCGGAAAACCAACGTCGTGTCTGGCGAAGCGGGTGGCATTACGCAGCACATTGGTGCGTATCAGATCACCACGGACGACGGCACGTTATTGTCTTTCCTTGATACCCCCGGTCACGCGGCGTTCACGTCGATGCGGGCCCGTGGTGCGCAAGTGACGGACATTGTTGTGTTGGTTGTGGCCGCTGATGACAGCGTTATGCCCCAAACAATCGAGGCGATTAATCACGCCCATGCAGCAAAAGTTCCGATGATTGTTGCGATCAACAAAATGGACAAACCGGGTGCGGATCCACAGGCTGTGCGTGCAGAATTGCTGCGTCACGAAGTGATCGTGGAAGCCATGTCTGGTGACGTTCAGGATGTTGAAATGTCTGCGCTGAAAGGCGAAGGCTTGGACAAATTGCTGGAAGCAATTTCCTTGCAGTCTGAATTGCTGGAACTGAAAGCCAATCCTGATCGCAATGCCGAAGGCGCTGTGATTGAGGCGAAGCTGGATGTTGGACGCGGCCCTGTTGCAACGGTTCTGGTTCAAAACGGTACGCTGCGCAAAGGTGATATCTTTGTTGTGGGCGAGCAGTTTGGTAAAGTACGTGCATTGATCAACGACCAAGGCGAACGTGTTGACGAAGCTGGCCCATCGGTTCCTGTAGAGGTTCTGGGTTTGAACGGTTCACCAGAAGCGGGTGACGTTTTGAACGTGGTTTCCAGCGAATCAGAAGCACGCGAGATTGCGGATTACCGCCATAAAGCAGCAAAAGATAAGAAAGCTGCCGCTGGTGCGGGTACGACGTTGGATCAGTTGTTGGCGAAAGCTAAGGCGGATGAAAATGTTTCCGAGCTGCCGATTTTGGTTAAGGCCGATGTTCAGGGTTCTGCAGAAGCGATCGTTCAGGCGATGGAAAAAGTCGGCAACGACGAAGTGCGTGTGCGGGTTCTGCATTCGGGTGTTGGCGCGATCACAGAGAGTGACGTGACATTGGCCGAGGCATCTGGCGCGCCGATCATCGGGTTTAACGTCCGGGCCAACGCACCTGCACGGAATTCCGCCAACCAGAAGGGTGTGGAAATTCGTTACTATTCCATCATCTACGATCTGGTGGACGATGTGAAACAAGCCGCGTCTGGCCTGTTGTCAGCCGAGATTAAGGAAACCTTTATCGGTTACGCCACGATCAAAGAAGTGTTCAAGATTTCTGGCACCGGCAAGATCGCTGGTTGTACGGTCACCGAAGGCCTTGCGCGTCGCGAAGCGGGTGTGCGTTTGCTGCGTGATAACGTTGTAATCCACGAAGGAAAACTGAAGACTCTCAAACGCTTTAAGGACGAAGTGAAAGAGGTTCAGGGTGGTCAAGAATGCGGTATGGCGTTCGAAAACTACGAAGATATCCGTGAAGGCGACGTGATCGAGATTTTCGAGACTGAAGAGATCGAACGTAATCTGGATTGATCCTGTTGGAATTTGAATAGGGGGCGTGCCGCAGGGTGCGCCCTTTTTCGTTTGGGGCGTTGTTGTTTTGATAGCGATGATTATGTTGATTGAGGAAAGAGGTGTGTGATGGCTGATGATAAATTTCCAGGGTGGCACGGGACCACGATTGTAGGCGTTCGTAAGGGCGGACAAGTTGTGATTGCGGGTGACGGGCAGGTTTCGCTCGGTCAGACAGTGATCAAAGGAACTGCACGCAAAGTGCGGCGGATTTCGCCAGGCGGACACGATGTTGTTTGCGGGTTTGCAGGGTCCACGGCGGATGCGTTTACCTTGCTGGAACGCTTGGAAGCCAAGCTTGAAGCATCGCCCGGGCAATTGGCGAAGGCGTCTGTGGAATTGGCAAAAGATTGGCGGATGGACAAGTATCTGCGCAATTTGGAGGCCATGTTGATTGTGACCGATGGCGCGGATTTATTTGTGATTACAGGTGCGGGCGATGTGCTGGAGCCCGAAAATGATGTGGCTGCGATTGGATCTGGCGGAAACTTTGCCTTGGCCGCTGCACGTGCACTGAGCGAGACGGATATGTCAGCAGAAGAGATTGCCCGCAAAGCGATAGAAATCGCTGCTGAGATTTGCGTTTATACCAATGGAAACATGACTGTAGAAGTTATTGGGGCCTGACCAAAGCCAGACCCCAAAGTGGTTATTTGATTGAAGCAACGCCGAGCGGAACGCCTGCAACATCACAGAAGATGTACACTTCTGAGTAGTTGCGGTTTTCGATGGTTGGCGGCAGCGCATAGAGCTGTTTGCCATTCAGGGAAACGAGTGCGCCGAGGTAGGTTGCTTTGTCTACTTCGCCGTTGTAGCCAAATGCCACACGCGGATCGGGGCCACCATCAAGGGAAAAATCTTCTGCAAGTTCTACAAAGACACGGCCATCTTTTTCGAACACGGATACACCACCAGTGGTGACGTGGTTGCTGCGGCCTTCAAATGTGCCAGAGCGAAGGTTTGTAGTCTCTGCGAAGGCCGGAAGGGATGTCATGGCGACCATAGATAGGGCCAAGCCAGCGTTCAGGAAATTGCGACGGTTTGTCATTTTGGAATACTCCATAGGTTTAAGATGAGCCATCATTACTCCGTAAAAAGCTGCGAGAAAGGTGGCTCTTCTTTTTGTGACTTTACGTGAATTGGGTTGCAAATTAACGTGATCTGCTTAGTTAAATTACCCAATGAAATATAAGGCGACGCTGTAACATGACTGATTTGACCCCACGTGAAATTGTTTCAGAACTGGACCGGTTCATCATTGGACAGAACGATGCCAAGCGCGCAGTTGCGGTTGCGCTGCGAAATCGGTGGCGGCGCAAGCAGTTGAGCGATGATTTGCGCGATGAGGTTTATCCCAAAAATATCCTGATGATCGGACCAACTGGCGTTGGCAAAACCGAGATTTCGCGGCGTTTGGCAAAGCTGGCAAAGGCGCCTTTTCTGAAAGTTGAGGCGACGAAATTTACCGAAGTTGGCTACGTTGGGCGCGACGTGGAACAGATTGTACGCGATCTGGTGGACAGTGCGATTGTGATGATCCGCGAGCTGAAACGCGAAGACGTGAAAGCCAACGCCCACAGTGCCGCCGAGGAACGGGTTCTTGATGCCCTGACAGGGCCAGACAGCCGTGAGCAAACCCGCGAGATGTTTCGCAAAAAGCTGCGCGATGGAATTTTGGACGACAAAGAAATCGAGCTGGATGTCGCGGATACCAGCAACCCGATGCAGATGTTTGAAATTCCGGGTCAGCCGAACGGCAATCAGGGCATGATGAACCTTGGCGATATTTTCGGCAAAGCGTTCTCGGGTAAGACGACGCGGCGCAAATTGTCTGTGTCCGAAAGCTACAAGGTTTTGATCGAGGAAGAAGCGGATAAGCTGGTGGATCAGGAAACTGTGACACAAGAAGCAGTGGCCGCGGTTGAGGAAAACGGGATCGTTTTTCTGGATGAAATCGACAAAGTTTGCGCGCGCGCGGATGCCCGTGGGGCGGATGTTTCGCGTGAAGGCGTGCAACGTGATTTGCTGCCTTTGATCGAAGGCACAACCGTTTCAACCAAACATGGGCCTGTGAAGACGGACCACATTCTGTTCATTGCATCTGGTGCGTTTCACATCGCGAAACCGTCTGATTTGTTGCCAGAATTGCAGGGCCGTTTGCCCATTCGGGTGGAATTGCGTGCGTTAACCGAAGAAGATTTTGTGCGGATTTTGACAGAGACCGACAATGCGCTGACGCGGCAATATTCGGCGCTGATGGCAACGGAAGACGTGTCTGTGAAGTTCACCGAAGACGGCATCGCGGCGATTGCGCGAATCGCGGCAGAGGTGAATTCATCCGTTGAAAACATCGGCGCGCGGCGGTTGTACACGGTTATCGAGCGGGTGTTTGACGAACTGGGTTTTGTGGCACCCGATCAAGGTGGAACGGCTGTGGTGATTAATGCGGCTTACGTCGAGCAGCATCTAGGCGATCTGGCCCGCAGTGCGGATGTTAGTCGTTACGTGCTTTAACGCGTGACCTGCGCCCCATTTCCTGTTCTTGATCAGGCATGAGCCTTATCCATTTCATCCGAGAGAATGCCCGCTGGTTGGCGGCGGGGGTTTTGCTGACGTTTATTTCCAGTTTTGGGCAGACGTATTTCATCTCAATCTTTGCGGGTGAGATTAAGGCCGAGTTTGGCTTGTCTGACGGGGAGTGGGGCAGCCTGTATTTTCTGGGGACGATGGCGTCTGGGTTTTTGATGATCTGGGCTGGCGCGTCGGCGGATCATTTTCGGGTACGCACGCTGGCGATTGTGGTGATTTTAACGCTGGTGGCGGTATGTTTGGCCATGAGCGCAGTGTCGTCGGTTTGGATGCTGCCTGTGGTGATTTTCGGGCTGCGGTTCACGGGGCAAGGCATGACGAGCCACATCGCGGTGGTGGCGATGGCGCGGTGGTACGTGCGTGCGCGGGGCAAGGCATTGTCGGTTGCCGGCGCGGGTTATTCGATGGGCGAGGCGTTGTTGCCCATGATGTTTGTTGGGCTGTTGGCCAGCGGATCGTGGCGCAATTTGTGGGTGGTTGCCGCGTGCATTGCCGGGCTGTCCATTCCTGTTTTGGTGTGGCTGTTGCGCAGCGAACGGGTGCCATCGGTGGCGTCGATGCGCGATGATGCCTTGGGGATGCAGGGGCGGCATTGGAAGCGCGCGGATGTGGTGCGTGATTGGCGGTTTTGGGCGCTGGTTCCGATTATTACTGTTTCATCCATTTTTGGAACGGCGCTGTTTTTTCAGCAGGTTCATCTGGGCGATGTGAAGGGGCTGGAGCATCGCGATATCGTTCGGATGTTCCCGATTTACACGATCACAACGGGGATTGCCGCAATTTTTAGCGGGCTGGCGATTGATCGGTGGGGCGCGGTTCAGTTGTTGCCGATTATTCCCGTGCCGATGGCGGCTGGGTTTGCGGTGATGGGGTTGTCTGATAGCTGGCTGATGTTGGCGATCGGTTTCGCGCTGGTTGGATTGTCTGGCGGGATTTATGGCACCGTAAGCGGCGCGTTTTGGCCCGAGATTTACGGAACGCGGTTTATCGGTGCGATCAAGGCGCTGGCGACGGCGTTGATGGTGATTGGGTCGGCCATCGGGCCTGCGCTGACGGGTTTGGGGATTGATGCCGGTGTGAATTTTCCACAGCAGATGGTGTGGTATGCGATTTACATGATTGTTGTGGCGGTATGGAGCGTGTTTGTGGTGAGCAAGATTTGGCCCGACATGCAGCCTAGCGCCGCTGACGCCTGAGGTAGACGTAATACGCGCCGCCGCCGCCGTGTTTGCCGTGGGCTTGCGTGACTTGCAGAATAGCATCGGAAATTGGGCCGGTCTTAAGCCATTCTGGCACGCCGGATTTCAGGACACCAGAACGCGGGCGGCCAAATTCATCGACAGTTTTCTTGTTGCCTTTGCCCGTGATGATCAGCAGCAGGCGATTGCCCAGACGATTGGCGTTTTGGACAAAGATTTGCAACTGCATGCGGGCTTGATCCGCAGTTAGGCCGTGCAGATCGAGCGTTGCGTCGATTTCCAACTGGCCCTTCAGAAGGCGCTGAAAATTGCGGCGATCCATGTTGGGGGATGTCTGGCTGGGGCGATCCACGAAGGAAGGCGCGGATTGCGGTGACGGTTTTGAAACCGCCTTTGCGCCAATTTTGAAAGGTTTAATTTCGCGCGGTGTTTCGACCTTGGGTGCCTTGGCTGGTTTTGCGTTTGGGGCGATGATGAGGGGCGGCATCGCCTCGATTGTTTCGACCTGTTTTATGACCTTGTCCCAGAGCGTTTGTTCATCCGTCGTGAGGGCGCGTTTTTTGCGGGCCATTGTTCAACCCTCGGGCAAAAGACGGCGCGCGGAGGCGTGGGGGAGCAACGTGATCATGCGACCGCTGTCTTTGGTGGTGCCTGCGATGCGGCCTGCTTCGGCCCCTGTTCCATAGAAAATATCTGCCCGTTGTGCACCTTTGATGGCAGAGCCAACGTCTTGGGCGATCATCAAACGGTGCAGCGGTTTTGCGCCCAGTTTGTTGATCCAGACGGGTGCGCCGAGGAGTTGGAATTTTGGGTCCACCGCAAGGGTTCTTTTGCTTGAAACCGAGATACCCATCGCGCCGATGGGGCCATCGGATTCTGACAGGTTTGTCAGTTCGCGAAAGAACACGAATGAGGGATTGTGTTGCAACAAAAGGCGGCCGTCAGACGGATTGCTGCGTACCCATTCTTTGATCGAACCTGCCGATGCGTTGCTTTGGTTTAGAACGCCGCGACGAATGAGCTCTTTGCCAACGGAGCGGTAGGTTTGGTGATTTTTGCCCGCAAAACCGACCCGCATGGAGCCGCCTTCGTTCAGTTTTAATCGACCTGACCCTTGGACGTGGAGAAAGAAATTTTCAACGGGATCAGAGAGCCAAGCGAGTTCGAGCCCTTGGCCTTCCAATGCCCCATTTTCAATTTCGGCGCGGGTTTTCCACGGAACGCCTTCTTTGAGTTCGGGCGGGCGTTTGTAGAGCGGGTATTTGAAGCTGCCAACGCGGCTGCGCGACGCGACGATTTCTGGTTCGTAGTAACCCGTGAACAGCGTGGGTTTGCCATCTTCGATCAGGACGGGTTGAAAGAAAATTTCGAAAAATGCTTTGGGATTGCTGACGTATTTGGTGATCGCGCAGAGGTCTTTCCAATCCGCAGATTTGGTCAGGTCGTTTGCGCGTAACTTTTTGCACGACTTACGGAATGCGGCAAATGCGGCGGCGTGATCGTCCGTTTCCCATCCTGCTAGTTCGGAAAAAGAAACAGCTTTCACAGTCATCGCACCTGCCTCAGCTTGTGTTAGCGCGCCCCACGTTAAAAGGGCGGCCGTTAAAATTCCTGCCGCCCGTTTTATCGTTATTCTCCGGTCGCAACCAATTCCCAGTTCGGATCATCACTTCCCATAACGCGGGCGAAGGTCCAAACATCTTTTTGGCGTTTGATGACGGCTGGATCGCCCTCGATCACTTCGCCGTCGGCATTTTTTACGCAAGACGTGATTTCACCAACAAATTTCATGGTGATTTCAGCCTCGTTGTTGGCTTCGTCAAACATTGCATCCGCGACTTTCAGCTCGCGCACGCCGATAAAGTTGGCCGATACTTTGAGGCCTTTGGATTGGCGTTCCGTAATTACGCCTTCAAAGCTGTCGTAGACATCGGGCGACAAGAAACCCTTGAGCGTTTCAAGATCGTCGCCTTCAAAGGCCATGAGGATCATTTCATAGGCTTGGCGTGAGCCGCCCGAAAATTCGGTGACGGAAAATTCTGGTTCAATGCGCTTCATCGCGGCGAGCGCCTTACCAGCGCGGCTGTCTGGATCAACATTGTCGGCGATATCTGGATCAGGGCCACCTTCGATGACCTCAAAATCATGGGCCTTTTTCACTGGGGCATCGCGGGCACGTTCGACAGGTGGTTCGTATCCGTCGCGGGTGCCCAAAACATTGCGCAAACGCAACACAAGAAAAACGGCGATTCCGGCAAGAACCAGCAACTGAATAAGGGCAGAATTCATGGATGTTCTTTCATATTTTCATATCTGCGGTGGAAAAACCCGCCTTTCACACATATCTAGGGCACAGCGTGGATCAAGTCCACCAAATGCGAAAATGAACAAGTGAGGCCAGATGCCGCTATTATTGATCTTTGTTGCGATACCAATCATCGAGATTGCCCTGTTTATTCAGGTCGGGGGTTGGCTTGGCTTGTGGCCAACGCTGGGCATCGTGGTTTTGACCGCCGTGATTGGCACGTATTTGCTGCGATTGCAGGGCATGGCGGAGTTGGCAAAATTGCAAGGCAGCATGAGCAGCGGGCAAAGCCCCGTTGGACCGATTGCCAATGGTGCGTTGATTTTGGTGGCAGGCGTTTTACTGCTGACGCCTGGATTTTTCACGGACGGCGTTGGTTTCGCGTTGTTAACGCCGCCGGTTCGTGCAGTGGTTATTAAGTGGGCAACGGCCAAGTTTGCGGGCCGATCAAATGTGGTTTTCACCCATCCAAGTCAGACCCAAGCGCGGGATTCTGGGGCCGTTGATGTGGATTATGTTGTTCTGGATGATGAACCGTCAGAGCCGGGGAATTCTGGTTGGACCAAGCGGGATTAACATTGTTCTTTCACCCCAGACTTGTTACCACCACGCGAAACATTTTTACGGAGTAAATCAATGGCCGACGAAACAAATGGCGCAGCAGCGGCAGCACCAGAGGCAGCACCTGCACCAGTGGCGATGAAAATCGTAAACCAGTACATTCGTGATCTGTCATTTGAGAATATCGCAGCACAGAAAAACCTCGGCGGTGATCTGAAGCCAGAAGTGAATGTCCAAGTGAACTTGGATGCGAACAAAAAGGGCGACAACAACTACGAAGTTGCGTTGAAGCTGAATGTGAACGCCAAATCAGGCGAGCAAGCCGTGTTTGTTCTGGAAATCGACTATGCTGGTTTGTTCACAATCGAAAACCTGCCAGATGAACAGCTGCACCCGTTTTTGATGATCGAATGCCCGCGCATGATGTTCCCGTTTGTGCGCCAAATCGCGCGCAACACAACAGCGGATGGTGGCTTTCCTCCGTTGAACATCGACAACATTGATTTCATGCAGTTGTACCGCGCGGAATTGATGCGTCGTCAACAAGAAGCAGCCGCCGAAGCACCAGCGAATTAAGCCGTTTCGCGGTTTACTTAAGCCACGCAGCGTCGGGGCCTAGAGTTTCGATGAACTTTTTATGATTTTCTTTTTCCGCCTCGGTTGTCCGGGGCGGAAGTGTTTTTGGACGCGGCTTTGGCGCCCAAGTTGTGGCGGCAGTTACGTTGTTTGTGTCGGTGCCACCCACAATGCCCAGCGCGAAATCTGGTTGGCGACCGCCGATCAGTTCTAGGTAAACAGCCGCGAGGATTTGGCTGTCGAGCAATGCGCCGTGCAGATCCCGCTCGATCGAAATACCAAAGCGGCGAGACAGGCCATCGAGCGTGTTCTGTGCACCCGGAAATTTGCGACGGGCCATATCGAGCGTATCAATCGCCTGTTCCCACGGCAGTTTCGGCTTTTGGATCGCTTCCAGCTCGGCGTTCAGGAATTTCATGTCAAACGCGGCGTTGTGGATCACCAGTTTGGACGTGCCAACGAAATCTAGGAAATCTTGGGCGATATCTTTGAAAACGGGAAAATCTTTGAGGAAATCAATCGACAGACCGTGCACATCAAACGCGCCTTGGGGCATATCGCGTTCGGGGTTGATGTATTGGTGGTAACTGCGACCCGTGGGCAGGTGATTTTCCAGCTCGATACCGCCAATTTCAACGATGCGATCACCCGTGCGCGGATCAAGGCCCGTGGTTTCCGTATCCATCACGATTTCACGCATGAAGCTGTTCCCTGATTTGGTTGATGACAGTTTGAACCTGTGCGCGGGCAGCGTCTAGGGTTGTTGTTTCAACGATGTAATCGGCGCGGGCGCATTTTTCGGCGTCTGGCATTTGTTTTGCGAGGATAATGTCGAGTGTTTGCGCATCCATTGTTCCACGATCCAACACACGTTGGCGTTGGGTCTTAGCATCGACACTGACCACAAGGATTGCGTCGCAATACCTGTCGGATTTGCTTTCGAGCAGGAGAGGGTGGTCGATGATGACGATGTCTGTGGTCGCGGAGGCGATAAAGGCTTCGCGGCTGGCGGCGATGAGCGGCTGAACGATGGCTTCGAGTTTGCCGAGGATCGTTTTATCCTGCGCGATTGCGGCTTTCAGCACGTCGCGATTGACGGTTTGGTTTTCAACGGCGTTCGGGATCATCTGCGCGATTTGATGCACGGCCGGGGTGTCGCCTGAATACAGTTGGTGAACGGTGGCATCGGCATCCCAAACGGGAATGCCCGCGTCTGCGAACATTTGGGCGGTGGTGGATTTGCCCATGCCGATAGAGCCAGTGAGGCCGAGGATGAAAGGTTTGCTCATTTCAGGACAATCTGGCGGAGGGTTTCATCGACGCTTGGGCGGATGCCAAACCATGCTTCGAACCCTGGCACGGCCTGGTGGAGAAGCATTCCGAGGCCATCGACGATTTGGCAGCCTTTTGCCGTGGCTTGTTTGAGGAGGTCGGTTTGCAAAGGCGCGTAAACGATATCGGTGACGAGGGTGTTTTGGCCGCAGTGCAGGGTGATTTCGAGCGGGGCTTGGCCTGTCATGCCAAGCGATGTGGTGTTTACGAGTGTAGCGACATCAGCGGTAGCGGCAGAGATATCTGCCCAGTCGATGACTTTGATGCGGTCGCCAAATTCTGCGGCGAGGGCATCAGCGCGGGCTTTGGTTCGGTTCGCCAGCAGGATTTCTGGCGTGCCTTCGGCGAGCAGGGAATAGAGGATTGCGCGGGATGCGCCCCCTGCCCCAAGCACCAATGCTGAGCCTGATTTCGCATCCCAATTTGGCGCGTTTTGCTTGAGGTTATTGATGAAGCCTTCGCCGTCGGTGTTATCGGCGCGGTAGCCGCCGTTTGGCAGAAAGACGAGTGTGTTGGCGGCCCCGATGGCGCGAGCGCGGTCTGTTGCTTGGGCCGCGTTGGCGAGTGCGGTTTCTTTGTGCGGAATCGTGACGTTTACACCAACAAAGCCCCTTGCGGGGAGGGTTTTCAGTTCTGACAGAAAATCATCTGGTGAAATGGCAAGACGGGAGTATTCACCCGCGATGCCGTGTTTTTGCAACCAGTGCCCGTGGATGCGCGGCGATTTGGAGTGCTCAATCGGCCAACCGATGACAGCAGCTTTGGGATGGATCATGTGGGCAATGCTCCTCTGGTGCGCAGAAAGGCGAGAAGTTCGAGCAGGGGCAAGCCGAGGATGGTGAAATAATCACCTTGGACGCGGGAAAATAGGTTCACGCCATCTGACTCTAACTTGTAGCACCCCACACAGTGCAAGATATCTGGGCCTGTTTTGGCGAGGTAATCGTCTAGGAAGGCATCCGAGAAATCGCGCATGGCGAGCTGTGCGCGGCCAACGTGACGCCAAACGGGTTTCGCGTCCTCGTACACCACAACGGCAGAGAGCAGTTGATGCCCCTGCCCTTTTAGCGCTTGAAGATGTTCGCGGGCTTGCGCCATGTCTTTGGGTTTTGAATAGATTTGTCCGTTAAGCGCAAGGATTTGATCAGCCGCGATCACGATGGAGGATGGGTTTTTATCGGCAATGCGGCGGGCTTTGTATTCGGCCAATGTATCTGCGATATCGGATGGTTTTGCGCCCTCGGATTCTAAGGAACGGAGGATTGTCTCCTCGTCTACGCGGGGGATATCTACGGAGAAATCAACGCCTGCATCGCGCAACATTTTGGCGCGAATGGCGGATCCTGAGGCGAGAATTAGATTTGACACGGTGATGCAGTTCTGACGGTTTCCATATATAAGTGCGTAACGCGTTCGCAAAAGTTGTTCCAGTCACCTGTGGACGAATCGAGCTGAAAAATGTGGGGGAATCGAAGTTATCCAGAGTAAAACCAGTCAATACGTAAGTTCCACTATTTCATCCCGTGGTTGGGGGCGGTTTTTCACAGGTGGATAAGAATAAATTTTGGGACTGTGTTTTGGGGATAGAATTTTGACGACGGATTTAATGCACAGTTTTATACACAGGCTGCGATTTAGTGACGCCTTTAAAAGAACGAGATTTTGAATTTCTTCACAGATTATGCGATGAAATTCTGTGTAATCGATTTCAATGTTCATTTCTGTGGAAAAATATTTGATCCACAGGATTTGGGAGTCCCTACAACATAAACATCTTTCTTAAATATATATATTTATTAAGTGAGATAAGACTAAGTGTGTACAGATAACCTGCAACGCTAAACCTAAGAAAAGATTAAGGACTAAGAATGGCTGACTTTCTTGCAAATTTTTATCCTTGGGTAAAAAGCCTGCATATCATTTCGGTTATCAGTTGGATGGCTGGGTTGTTGTATCTTCCGAGGTTGTTTGTGAATCATGTTGAACACGGGCCGATTGGATCTGAGACATCTGAGGTTTTTAAAGGCATGGAAGAACGCCTTATGCGGATCATTATGGCCCCTGCGATGATTGCGACTTGGGTGTTTGGTTTGATGTTGGCGTTTACGCCCGGGATTGTTGATTGGTCCTCTGCCTATCCTTGGGTCAAGGCAATCATGGTTTCGAGCATGACGGGATATCATCACTGGTTGATCAAAGTGCGCAAAGAATTTGCAGCGGATCAAAACACGCTGCCAGCCAAAACCTATCGCATTGCAAATGAGGTTCCGTCACTGCTGATGATCGTGATTGTGGTGATGATTGTTGTGAAACCGTTCTAACGAAAATTGACACTGAAATTGACTCGGCTGAAATGAACAGATACACGGTAAAAAACAGCTTGGTTTCCCCAACCGCTTTATAAGCTGCACCCCAAAACAAAATGATGATGAAGCGCGCTGATTTGGCGTGCGTTTAAGGAATGACTTCCATGGAAGAAGAAAAAGTCTCTCTGTCTGAATTAAAGGCGATGAGCCCAGCGGATCTTTTGAAACAAGCAGAAGAGCTGGAAATTGAAAACGCGTCGACGATGCGTAAAGGCGACATGATGTTCGCTATTCTGAAAGAAATGGCCGAAGACGGTGCAGAGATTTCAGGCGATGGTGTTCTGGAACTGATGCAAGACGGCTTTGGCTTTCTACGCTCGCCAGAATCTAACTATTTGGCTGGTCCTGAGGATATTTATGTTAGCCCAGAGCAAATTCGTAAACATTCCCTGCGTACGGGCGATACCGTTGAAGGCGTGATCAAAGCGCCAGATGACAACAGCGAACGTTATTTTGCGCTGACCAGCGTGACGACGATCAACTTTTCTGATCCAGAAGACGTGAAACACAAGGTTCACTTTGATAACCTGACGCCGCTTTATCCGGATGAACGTCTGAAGATGGAGATCGAAGATCCCACTATCAAAGACAAAACGCCGCGTGTGATTGATTTGGTTGCCCCGATCGGCAAAGGCCAGCGTTCCCTGATTGTTGCGCCACCCCGCACCGGTAAAACGATGATCTTGCAGAATATCGCGGCAAGCATCGAAGCAAATCACCCAGAATGTTACCTGATTGTGCTGCTGATTGATGAACGGCCTGAAGAAGTTACCGACATGCAACGCTCTGTTAAGGGTGAGGTGGTATCGTCCACATTTGATGAGCCAGCGACCCGTCACGTTGCCGTTTCAGAGATGGTTATCGAGAAAGCCAAACGCTTGGTGGAGCATAAACGCGATGTTGTGATCCTTTTGGACAGCATCACGCGCCTTGGACGGGCCTTTAACACGGTTGTGCCGTCCTCTGGTAAGGTTCTGACGGGTGGTGTCGATGCGAACGCCCTACAGCGCCCTAAGCGCTTCTTTGGCGCTGCGCGGAACATCGAAGAAGGTGGTTCCCTGACAATTATCGCGACTGCGCTGATTGAAACAGGGTCACGCATGGACGAAGTGATCTTTGAAGAATTCAAAGGCACGGGCAACAGCGAGATTGTTCTGGATCGTAAGATTGCGGACAAACGGGTTTATCCTGCTATCGACATTCTGAAATCCGGCACGCGTAAAGAAGAGCTGTTGGTTGAGAAGATTGATCTGACCAAGACGTTTGTTTTGCGCCGTATTTTGAACCCGATGGGAACGACAGACGCGGTTGAATTCTTGCTTGGTAAGCTGAAGCAAACCAAATCCAATGCAGAGTTCTTCGATTCAATGAACACCTAAGTTAACCTTTTAAAACAAAGGGTTACGTTATGTCTGATACAATATTTGCACTTGCCTCCGCGCGGGGTAAAGCTGGCGTTTCTGTGATCCGTTTGTCGGGTGAACAGGCGTTTGATATTGCGGCTAAATTATGCGGTGACGTGCCCAAAGATCGAGGTTTACGTTTTCTGCGCGCTGATGGCGTTGTGCTGGATCAGGCGTTGGTTTTAACCTTCGTACAAGGCGCAAGCTTTACGGGTGAACAGGTCGTAGAATTTCAATGTCATGGCAGCCCCGCCGTTATTGCATCTGTTTGCGAAGCCTTGTCAGTTGCCGGTGGGCGATTGGCTGATCCAGGGGAATTTACCCGCCGTGCGTTGGAAAATGAGCGACTGGATTTGAGCCAAGTCGAAGGCTTGAGCGATCTGATAGAAGCGGAAACAGAGGCGCAAAGGAAACAAGCCTTTGCCTTGATGGACGGTGGGCTTACCCAAAAAGTGGAACGGTGGCGCACAGATTTGATCCGTGCTGCTGCGCTGATTGAGGCAACAATCGACTTTGCCGATGAAGATGTTCCTGTAGATGTCTCACCAGAAGTGTCAGCTTTAATCATCGGTGTTTCAGAAGACCTTAGCCAAGAAATTAGGGGTAGTTTCGTTGCAGAACGTGTTCGTGATGGGTTTGAGGTTGCGATTATTGGGCCGCCGAATATCGGAAAATCTACGCTATTGAATGCATTGGCTGGGCGTCAGGCGGCAATTACCTCTGAAATTGCGGGCACAACGCGAGATGTTATCGAGGTTCGGATGGATTTGGAGGGTATTCCCGTTACGGTTTTAGATACGGCGGGTTTGCGCGAAACGGACGACACTATCGAAGCTCTTGGAATTGATCTGGCGCGAAAACGGGCAGAGGCAGCGGATATTCGCGTATTTCTGACAGTGGATGAGAATACAGGTGGTTTTGGTGTTTTCCCGCAAGATACTGATCTTATTCTAAAAGGTAAGGCAGATGAAGGCGGTGGCGTTTCGGGTAAAACAGGTGCTGGGCTTGATCAGATGATTGGCCATATTACCCAAATACTTAGCACCCGTATTGCGCTGACACAAAGCGCGGTTCGTTTACGGCACCGAACTGCGATGGAAGATGCGATGGGTTACATTACGGCTGCGGTTGCCCTAATGAATGATGAAGATGACGGCGCGCTTGTCGCGATGGAATTGAACACGGCATTGCACGCAATGAATTCCATTATTGGACGCGTTGGTGTAGAAGACCTTTTGGATGAGATTTTCGCCAGTTTCTGCTTGGGGAAATAGGCGCGCAAACTAGGAATGTTTCACGTGAAACACACAGATTTTGATGTAGTGGTAATTGGCGGAGGTCATGCAGGGGCAGAAGCGGCGCAGGCGGCATGGCGCATGGGTGCAAAAACAGCGCTTATTACGCACAGCTTTGATAAGATTGGCGAAATGTCGTGCAATCCAGCGATCGGTGGCCTTGGGAAGGGGCATTTGGTCCGCGAAATTGATGCCTTGGATGGTGTTATGGGGCGTGTTGCGGATCAGGCTGGCATCCAATTTCGGTTGCTTAATCGCCGTAAAGGCCCAGCGGTTCAAGGGCCTAGAACACAGGCAGATCGCGCGCTGTACCGAACCGGCATGCAGGCAGAATTTTCGAATCGCGATGGATTGATCGTGATTGAATCGGAGGTCACTGATTTTCTGATGTCAGGGGACGCAGTTTGCGGTGTGATTCTTGCCGATCTTTCTGAGATTAAAGCACCATCCGTCATTTTGACGACGGGTACGTTTTTGCGCGGTGTGATCCATATTGGCGACGTTTCTAAACCTGGCGGACGGATGGGGGACAAGCCCTCTATTGCTCTTGCAGATCGAATTGACAGTTTTGACCTTCCTTTGGGAAGGTTAAAAACGGGAACGCCTCCGCGTTTGGATGGGCGGACGATCAATTGGGATGGGCTGGAGATGCAGGGCCCGGACGATGATCCGAGCCTGTTTTCATTTCTGTCTACCAAAGCTGGTGCGCCACAAATTTCTTGCGGAATTACACATACCAACACACGGACACACGAGATTATTGAGAAAAACCTCGCAAAATCAGCGATGTATGGTGGGCATATTGACGGCGTTGGCCCGCGGTATTGCCCTTCGATTGAAGATAAAATTGTTCGTTTTGGAGAAAAGAACTCGCATCAGATATTTCTGGAGCCAGAAGGGTTGAACGACCCAACGATCTATCCAAATGGCATTTCTACATCGTTGCCAGTTGCTGTGCAGGAAGAATATGTCACTTCGATTGTTGGTTTGGAAAATGTAAAGATCCTCCAACCAGGGTATGCGATTGAGTATGATTATATTGATCCTCGTGCGCTAGAAACTACGCTGCAATTGCGAAGTGTGCCGGGCCTGTATTTGGCAGGTCAGATAAATGGAACAACTGGTTATGAAGAAGCCGCGGCGCAAGGACTGGTTGCTGGGTTGAATGCGGCGCGTTCGGTGGCAGGTGGTGAACCGATTTCGTTTAGCCGCGCCGAAAGCTACATCGGTGTGATGATTGATGACTTAACGACGCGTGGTGTGACGGAGCCGTATCGAATGTTTACGTCTCGTGCCGAGTATCGGTTGTCTCTGAGAGCGGATAATGCTGATCAGCGATTGACGCCTCGTGGTATTGAGATTGGATGTGTTGGGATTGAGAGATTGCAAGTTTTTGGTAATAAAATGAATGCGTTACATACCGCCCGTGAAATATTGGGAGGCGTAAACGCAACGCCAAACGAAGCTGCAAAGGTGGGGATAAAGATCAATCAAAATGGAACGCGACGTTCTGGTTTGGAATTTTTGTCGTTTAAGGATGTTACTTTGGTAACGCTTTCTAAGCTGTGGCCAGATTTGCCGACATTTGACAGCGCAATTGGGCAGCAGGTTCAGAACGATGCGATGTATGCGAATTATATCCAAAGGCAAAACGCGGACATCAAGGCCTTGAAAAGAGATGAAAACCTAAAGATCCCGCGTGGATTTGAATTCGTTGGATTGCCGGGATTGTCGAATGAACTTCAGAAGAAATTGTCGGCTACTATGCCTGAAACATTAGGTCAGGCATCACGCATAGACGGGATGACGCCTGCTGCCCTAACGCTTCTTTTGGGCCGAGTTAAGCAATTTAACGCAGCGAAATCGGCATGATTGATTCCAAAGCGGATTTGAAAACTGTCAGTGATCACTTCAATGTTTCACGTGAAACATTTGAAAAGCTACAGGTTTATCAAGAATTGCTCACTAAATGGAACCGTTCCATCAATCTTGTTAGCAAAACAACTTTGGATACCGCGCCTGTCCGTCATTTTGCCGATAGTTTGCAACTTTGGTCTTTGCGGTCCGATTTTGAAAATTGGGTCGATATCGGCTCGGGCGCTGGTTTCCCTGGTATGGTTTTGGCAATTCTATCAAATGGGCATGGCAATTTTCATTTTGTTGAGAGCGACGCGAGAAAGTGCGCCTTCTTGAGAAATGTTTCACGTGAAACAAATACACCGACAACTGTTCATACAAAGCGAATTGAGGATATCGAATGCTTGCATGCAGATATTGTTTCTGCCCGGGCGCTTGCGTCGGTGGATCAGCTGTTCACATATTCCGAAAATTTGCTACGGCCTGACGCGATTTGTCTTTATTTGAAAGGTCAGAATTGCGACAGTGAGTTGAAAGAGGCGAGTCGGTTTTGGACATTCAAGGCCGAAAAATTCGCCAGCGAAACCGATGAAAACGCAACAGTTTTACGGATCAAGGATATTGCACGTGTCGGATGAAAGCGATGATTTGAAGCCTGTAAAAGTGCTTTCTGTAGCCAATCAAAAGGGTGGCGTCGGTAAAACGACCACTGCAATTAACCTTGGTACGGCATTGGCTGCCGTAGGTAAGCGTGTTTTGCTGATGGATTTGGACCCTCAGGGCAACGCATCTACCGGGCTTGGTATTGATCCATCGAAACGTACGGTGACGATGTACGATGTGCTGGTTGATAAAACAGATCTAAAAAGTGCGATTATGCGCACGGCGGTGCCCAATCTGTTTATCGCCACGTCTTCTGTTGATCTAAGTTCAGCTGATGTGGAGTTGGTCGATGATCAGAAACGGGTTTTGCGTTTGCGTGCTGCGTTGAAGGATTTGCAGAGCTTTGAGGACGAATTTGACTATGTTCTAATAGACTGCCCACCGTCTTTGAACCTGTTGACGTTGAATGCCTTGGCTGCGAGCCAATCGGTTATTGTGCCGTTGCAAGCAGAGTTTTTTGCGTTGGAGGGCTTATCACAGCTAATGCTGACGATCCGTGAGGTTCGCCAAAGCCTCAATCCAGTTTTGAAGATCGAGGGGATTGTTTTGACGATGTTTGATAGTCGGAACAACCTTTCTCAACAGGTGGAACAAGATGTTCGAGAAAACTTGGGTGATTTGGTGTATAAAACAATTGTGCCGCGCAATGTTCGCCTTTCTGAAGCACCGTCTTTTGGCATGCCTGCGATATTATATGACCACAAAAGTCGGGGTAGCATTGCCTATCAAAAACTTGCTGCTGAGTTCCTGCGACGGGAAAATCGTAAGGTTGCAAAAGTAGGGTAACGAATTGGAAAGATTGTAAAATGGCTAAAAAGAACGAAAAACGTGGTTTGGGCCGTGGGTTGTCTGCACTGATGGCGGATATTAACGAGCCGGCGACCAATGCGGATGCACCGACGCAACCGCGCAGCAGTGAGCGGTTGGTTCCAATTACGCAAGTTCATGCAAATCCAGATCAGCCGCGTCGTTCATTTGATCATGTTGAGTTGCGAGATTTGGCGAAATCTATCCGAACAAAAGGCATTATTCAGCCTTTGATTGTGCGGCCAGATCCCAACAACAAGGGTGATTTTCAGATCGTCGCTGGCGAGCGACGTTGGCGTGCAGCCCAAACGGCGCGTTTGGATGTTGTTCCTGTTGTTTTGCGCGATCTGAACGATGTTGAGGTCCTTGAAATTGGCATCATAGAGAATATTCAACGTGCTGATCTGAATCCTGTGGATGAAGCGAACGGTTACCATCAATTGATGGAGAAGTTTGGCCATACACAGGAAAAACTATCCGAAGCATTGGGGAAAAGCCGAAGCTATTTGGCGAATTCGATGCGTTTATTGAACCTGCCAAGTGCGGTTCAGGACATGATGATCGATGGGCGTTTAACCGCAGGGCACGCGCGGGCGTTGGTTCCAGCGGATAATGCGCTGACTTTGGCCAAGCAAGTTGTTGAGAAAGGCCTGTCAGTTCGCCAGACCGAGGCATTGGTTAAGCGCGGGGACGTGCCACCAAAGAAATCAGCGCGAAAAACGGAAAAAGACAGTGATACTGTGTCCTTAGAGACCGATCTTTCAGCGAATTTGGGAATGAAAGTCAATATTGCTCATAAAGATGGATCGGAAACGGGTGTGGTTTCAATCAGCTACAAGTCGTTTGATGAGTTGGATGCGTTGTGTCAGTTGTTGTCTGCTACGCGTGCGGCCGGGTCCAAATAAATAACGCGACACAGCAAAGGGTGATTGCCTGAAGTACAAGAGCGTAGGCTGGTAACCCGAGCAAAAGAGAAATAAGAAAACTGGCGCAGATGCAAACGGAGGCGGCGATTTTGGCTGGTTTGCGGATTGCGCCGTTTCTGTTCCAATCGGCAATTGGTGGCCCTAAACGCGGATGATTTATCAGCCAGTTGTGCGCGCGATCGGATGATCTTGCAAAGCAGAATGCTGCGAGCAGGAGGAGTGGAACGGTTGGAAGCCCCGGGAGAGGTATGCCGAGGATGCCAAGACCGAGGCTTAATACTCCGCAAATGAACCAGAAAACCCGCATTAAGGTGAATCCTGTGCGAGGAGCTTGCCGAGCAGGGCATTTAGAACCATTTTCCCACGAGATGTAGCAGTTAGGGTGTTGTTTTGAAGTGACAAAAACCCATCGCTGATCAGGTCATCCATCGCTGATTGAGTGATGCGGTGGTTTGAAATCTCATTGACACGGGTCAGGTTAGTGCCTTCTGACAGGCGCAACGACATCATCACATATTCTGCGGCTTGATCAGATGGTGCAATCTTTTCTGCATTACGTGTTGCGGAGCCGTTCTTTTGTACGGTTGCAAGCCAATCTTCTGGCAGGAGCGGCGTGTCTGTTGCGATGCGTTGGCCGTCAATCGTTAGGCGACCATGTGCGCCTGGGCCGATCCCTGCGTAATCGCCGTACTGCCAATAGATGCGATTGTGCTGACACTCTGCGCCTTTTCGCGCGTGATTTGAGATTTCATAGGCGTTCAGGCCTTTTGCATCGCAGATTTCTTGGGTCACATCGTACATATCTGCGGAAACGTCATCTGTTGGCAGGCCGCGCAGGCGGTTTCGGGCGTAAAGATCGCCAAAACGCGTGCCTTGTTCGATTGTCAGTTGGTACAGTGACAGGTGATCAACCGCCATATCAAGAGCTTCGGTAAGTTCTGAGCGCCAATCGGTAAGAGATTGGTTTTGGCGTGCGTAGATCAGATCGAAGCTGACATTTATAAATGTTTTACGTGCAATATCAAAGGCTTGCCTTGCTTCTTCTACGGTATGCATTCGACCGAGCGCTTTTAGATCAGTGTTGTTTAGGGCTTGGATGCCCATAGAAATGCGGTTTACGCCTGCATCGGCAAAGCCTTTGAAACGTGTGGCTTCTACGGAAGTGGGGTTAGCCTCTAACGTGATCTCGGCAGTCGCGGAAAGAGTCCAATTTGATGCGATTGCTTGTAAAATAGTGTCTACAGTTTCGGGCAGCATGAGGCTTGGTGTGCCGCCGCCGAAGAAAATAGTGTCTACGGTGCGGTTTAGGGTGCGTGATGCTGTGACTTGGATTTCAGAGACAAGCGCATCGGCCCATGCTTTTTGATCAACGGCGTTTCGAACGTGTGAATTGAAATCGCAGTAGGGGCATTTGGCGGCGCAGAATGGCCAGTGAACGTAAACGCCAAACCCTGCGTTTTCCCAATCATCCGCCATCGAGGCAGGCTTTTAGCTTTTGGAAAGCGTCGGCGCGGTGGGACATGGCGTGTTTTTTAGCGGGGTCCATTTGGCCGAATGTTTCGGATTCACCTGCTGGGATGAACATTGGATCGAATCCAAAGCCGAGATCGCCGCGCATTGGCCATGAAACGCGCCCCTCGGCTTTGCCCTCGAATATTTCGTCGTGTCCGTCGGGCCACGCGAGGCACAGGGTTGCGCAAAACCGTGCGGTGCGGGGCTCTGGTGCGTTGCGCTCTTCTAGCAGGGTCCAAACCTTGGTCATGGCCATCGGGAAATCGCGGCCATTTGGGGTTTCTGCCCAATCAGCGGTGTAAACACCCGGTGCGCCGTCTAGCCCGTCGACCTGAATGCCGCTGTCGTCTGACAGGGCGGGCAGGCCAGATGATTTCGCGGCAAAGTGGGCCTTGATCCGCGCATTCCCGACAAACGTGCTTTCGGATTCTTCTGGTTCTTCCAAACCCAAATCACCTGCTGACACGACTTCGATCCCGTAGGGGACTAGCAATTCTGCGATTTCACGCAATTTACCTGCGTTGTGGCTGGCGAGGACGATTTTGGGTTCGGTGAGTTTGCGCATGATTTAGGATGTGGCTGCTTTTTGGGCGATAACCAGCTCTGCTACGCCTTTTTCAGCGAGATCCATGAGTTGGTTGAACTCTTCTCGGCTGAAGGTTGCGCCTTCGGCTGAGCCTTGGATTTCGATCAAGCCCTGTGCGCCTGTCATTACAAAGTTAGCGTCGGTGCCTGCTTCGCTGTCTTCGGCGTAATCCAGATCGAGCACAGTTTGGCCTGCGTAGATGCCGCAAGATACGGCCGCGACGTGATCTGTAAGCGGATCTTCTTTGATGTCGCCTGCTTTGAGCAGTTTGTTAACAGCAAGGCGAAGCGCGACCCAGCCCCCGGTGATGGAAGCGCAACGCGTGCCGCCGTCTGCTTGGATAACGTCGCAATCGATGGTGATTTGGCGTTCGCCAAGGGCAACGCGATCAACGCCAGCGCGCAAGGATCGCCCGATGAGGCGTTGGATTTCTTGTGTGCGGCCTGATTGTTTGCCTGCCGTTGCTTCGCGGCGGTTCCGTGTTGTGGTTGCGCGGGGCAGCATGCCGTATTCGGCGGTGACCCAGCCAAGGCCAGAGCCTTTGATCCAAGGCGGAACGCGCCCTTCGAGGGATGCAGTGCACAGAACATGCGTGTCGCCCATTTTGATCAGGCAAGAGCCTTCGGCGTGTTTCGTCACGTTGGTTTCAATGCTAACGTCGCGCATTGTGTCGATGGTTCTGCCTGATGGGCGCATGTGTTTGTTCCTTTTGCGTTTGAAAAGGGTGATATCTGTTTAGGAGTGTTGGCGCAAACCTAGATTGACGGGTCGCGCAAGAGTTCCTAACTATAACGTCGTTCGAAAGAAATGGATTTTGCCGTGAGTGATCGTGGATCGACCAGCATTGAGACGTTGAACACGCGCAGCCGCGAAGTGTTTCGGCTGTTGGTTGAATCGTATCTGGACACGGGTGATCCTGTGGGATCGCGGACGTTAACGCGCACCATGAATGAAAGCGTTTCAGCGGCGACAATTCGAAATGTGATGCAAGATCTGGAGCATTTGGGGTTGCTGGACAGCCCGCATGTATCCGCTGGGCGTATTCCGACGCAATTTGGGTTGCGGATGTTTGTGGATGGGCTGCTGGAAGTTGGGGATATTTCCACGGACGAGCGGCGCACGATTGACGCGTCGATGCAGAGCAATTCGGATGATATTACCAGTGCGTTGGATCGGGCTGGATCGTTGCTTTCGGGGCTTACACAAAGCGCGAGCGTTGTTTTGGCGCCAAAAACCGAAGCGCCGATCAAACATATCGAATTTGTGTCTTTGTCGCCTGACAAGGCGTTGGTTGTGCTGGTGATGGCTGATGGGCAGGTCGAAAACCGTATTTTCACGCCGCCGTTGGGGCAAACGCCGTCTGCGATGCGCGAAGCTGCGAATTTTCTGAATGCGGTGATGGCTGGGCACACGGTCAGTGATTTGAAATCCGTTGTTGAAACAGAGATTGGGCGGCGGCGACAGGAGCTGGACGTGCTGGCGACAAAGCTGATTGAAGCTGGCGTCGCGGTGTGGGCTGATGAGGGTTTTGGAGGGCCAGAGCGGTTGATTGTGCGCGGGCGCTCCAATTTGATTGATGAATCAGTGAGTGAGGCGGACCTAGAGCGGGTGAAATCGCTGTTTGATGACCTTGAACGTAAGCAAGATATCGCGCAGTTTTTGGATCTGACAGAGCAGGGCGACGGTGTGCGCATTTTTATTGGCTCTGAAAACAAACTTTTTTCACTTTCGGGGTCGAGTCTTGTGGTTTCGCCCTATATGAACGCTGATCGAAAGGTCATTGGTGCGGTCGGTGTGATCGGGCCAACACGGCTGAATTATGGTAGGATTGTTCCTATCGTTGACTATACCGCGCAGCTGGTTAGCCGCATGATGTCGAACAGAAAATAGATGGCGAAGACTATGGGTAAAAAGAACGAAGATTTGGATGTAAGCTTGGATCGCTTCTTGGATGAAGAGGTGTTCCCGTTGGATGATATCGACGAAGAAGAAGTCGAAGATGATTATCTGACGGAAGAGCCTGAAGAGGTTGATCCGATCACAGAATTGCAGGCCGAAGTTGTCGGGCTGAAAGATCGTTTGATGCGGGCGTTGGCAGAGCAGGAAAACCTGCGCAAACGTGCAGAGCGGGATCGCCGTGATGCGGAAACCTATGGCGGGCAAAAGCTGGCGCGTGATTTGTTGTCGGTGAATGACAACATGAAGCGGGCGTTGGAGACGATTACGGACGATCAACGTGAAGCAAACAAAGGTTTGATTGACGGGATCGAGCTGACGCAGCGTGAATTGCTAAGCGCCTTTGCGACGCATAAAATTATTCCTGTTTCCCCTGCGATTGGCGATAAATTTGATCCCAACGTGCACCAAGCCATGTTCGAAGCGCCGTTTCCTGATGTGAAAGCGGGCCATATTTTGCAAGTGATGAACGAGGGCTTTATGATTGGCGATCGTTTGTTGCGCCCTGCGCAAGTAGGCGTGTCATCCGGTGGTGGAGCGTAAAACGTGAAACAAGGTGTGCGATCAATGCCGATTTTGCCTGCCAGTGATCTGGCGGCAGCGGTTTCGTTTTACACGGGCAAGCTGGGTTTTGATCTGGCTGGTCAGTGGCAAAACGATGATGGCACACCGAATTTTGCGATTGTTCAATTGGGCGATGTTACGCTGGGTCTGTCAGCATCAGAACGGGTTGGTTCTGGCGATGAATGGGCCGCGTATGTTTACGTTGAAGATATTGATGCCTTTACCGACCAAATTTTGGGACGCGGTGTAAAGGTTTTGCGCGGGCCAGAAGATAGTTTTTATCACTGCCGTGAAATGGAAATTGCCGATCCACATGGCAATCGTCTTTGCGTTGCACAGGATTTGAAACCAGGGGCCGATGGGCCAGGTTTATGAGCTGAGTTTGTCTTTTAGTTGATAAATGAGCGCGAGCGCGTCTTTTGGGGACAGCTCATCAGGTAGAACGTCGATGAGCATGTCTTCGACTTCAGAGCTTTTAATTTTTTGAGGCGCTGGCTGCGGTGTTGCTGCGAAAAGTGGCAGGTCTTCGAACAGTGCCGCGGCCTTATTGCCGCCCTCACGATCCCCTTTTTCAAGTGCTTCGAGAACGACGCGCGCCCGTTCAACGACAGATGCTGGTAGGCCAGCGAGCTGAGCGACCTGAACGCCATATGATCTGTCGGCTGCGCCTTGTTTTACCTCGTGTAAAAAGATGATTTCGCCTTCCCATTCGCGCACGGCGATGGTGGCGTTCAGCAGATGCTCGAGCTTTGAAGACAGCTGGGTAAGTTCATGATAATGCGTGGCAAATAGCGCGCGGCATTTGTTGGATTCGTGCAGATGTTCAAGCGTTGCCCACGCGATTGACAAGCCATCGTAGGTGGCGGTGCCGCGCCCAATTTCATCAAGGATAACAAGGGCGTTTTGATCGGCTTGATTTAGAATTGCAGCGGTTTCGACCATTTCAACCATAAATGTGGAACGGCCACGGGCCAGATCATCGGATGCGCCAACGCGAGAAAATAGTTGTGAAACGAGGCCGATGTGTGCGTCGGTCGCGGGAACAAAAGACCCCATCTGCGCAAGGATCGCGATGAGCGCGTTTTGGCGCAGGAATGTGGATTTACCCGCCATGTTTGGACCGGTCAGCAACCAAAGACGTTTCGCATCGGTTTCATCGGACAGGTCGCAATCGTTGGCGATAAAACTGCCGCTGGCCTGTTTGCGCAGGGCGGCATCGACAACTGGATGACGTCCGCCCGTGATTTTAAAGTTGCGGTCATTGCTTACGCGAGGGCGAGTCCAGTTTTCAGTTTGTGAAAGTTCAGCGAGCGCGGATTGCAGATCGAGTTCGGCGAGGGCCTTGGCGGCCTGACCAATTTCCACGCCTTTGGACAGGATTTCGGCGCAAAGTTCCTTGAACACCTCTTGTTCGATTTCGAGCGCTCGGCCACCCGCGTTTAAGATTTTGGTCTCTAGTTCGGACAGTTCCAATGTTGTGAAACGTACGGCATTGGCAGTTGTTTGACGGTGGATGAACGTGTCTGAAAGTGGGGCTGCCAGCATTTTTTCTGCGTGTGTTGCAGGCGTTTCAATGAAGTATCCCAAGACGTTGTTATGTTTGATCTTTAGGGCGGATATTCCAGCGGTTTGTGCGTAGTCTTTTTGCATAGACAGAACGACTTTGCGTCCTTCATCGCGCAGGGTTCGAACCTCGTCTATATCGGCGCGATACCCTTGGGCGGTAAAGCCGCCGTCGCGTGCCAAAAGGGGCGGTTCTTGAACGAGACGGGCCGTCAGGAAATCCACGAGATCTTGGTGATTTTCTAGGCCTTTGATTGCTTCTGCCACGAGTGTTGAATGTTGCGAATTTCCAAAAATCGAAAGGATTGAATTGGCGGCAATCAAACCTTCGCGGATTGCCGCAAGGTCGCGGGGGCCAGAACGATCAAGCGAGATACGGGTGAGAGCGCGATCCATGTCTGGGGCGCTGCGCAGGATCGTTCGCAGCTCATTTTTGATCTGCTGATTTTTAGAAAAAAACGAAACTGCATTGAGGCGATTTTGAACGGTTTCTAAATGCCGTGAAGGATTGTTCAGCCGCGTTTCCAACAGGCGCGCACCGGGGCCAGTGATGGTTTTGTCGATCACAGACAGCAGTGCGCCCGCGCGATCACCGCTGATTGTGCGGGTCAATTCCAGATTGCGGCGGGTGGCGGCATCAATGCGCATGGAGGTGTCGGTTGCCTCTGCCACCGGTGGTTTGACGAGGGGGAGTTTGCCCTTTTGTGTGATGTGCAGGTAATCGACAATCGCGCCCATCGCAGCGAGTTCATGGCGTTCAAATGTACCAAATCCATCGAGCGATTTGACGGCGAACAGATCGGTTAATCGTTCTACGGCGGCGGTGCTGTCAAAGCTGGCGCGGGCTAGCTCGGTTACGGCTGCGCCCGTTTCTTCGATTGTTTCACGTAGCCACGTTTCGGGGGAATCACCGACAAGGACTTCGCGTGGATTTAAGCGTGCGAGCAATGGGGACAGGCCAACGGTTGGGCAGGATTGAACGTGGAAATCACCAGTGGAGACATCGACCCACGCGACAGCAGATTTATCGCGGACCGTTGAAAATGCGCAAAGGTAGTTGTGTTGGCGCGCGTCAAGAAGGCTGTCTTCGGTTAATGTTCCCGGTGTGACCAGCCGAACGACGCCGCGATTTACAACGGATTTGCCGCCGCGCTTTTTGGCTTCGGCTGGGCTTTCGAGTTGTTCGCAAACGCCGACGCGAAATCCTTTGCGGATTAGCGTTAAAAGATAGGATTCAGAGGCGTGATGAGGGACGCCGCACATCGGGATGTCTTGGCCAAGGTGTTTGCCACGCTTTGTGAGCGCAATATCGAGCGCTTCGGCGGCCATGATGGCATCGTCAAAAAACATCTCGTAGAAGTCGCCCATGCGATAAAACAGCAGGGCGTTCGGGTACTCTGCCTTAATCTCTAGGAACTGCGCCATCATTGGCGTTACTGCACCCGATTCCGTTGCCAAGATACGTCTCCACTTTGCGTTTGGCGACGATATCGAAGGCGGTGCGCAAGGAAAAGAGCAATCGTTTGGCGGTGTTGTGCGATTGTTTGGAACACGCTAAGACTATGCGCTGAAACAGGGATTATGGGCGCAAAAGATGACCAAGAACAACAAGATTACCGATGCTGAGGCGCTTGCTTATCACCTTGAGCCGACACCTGGAAAGTTGGAGGTTGTGCCGACGACGCCGATGAACACGCAGCGTGATTTGTCACTGGCCTATTCACCCGGTGTTGCGGTGCCCGTAGCGGCAATCGCGGAGAACCCGGAGGTTGCGTATGATTACACATCCAAAGGCAATATGGTTGCGGTGATCACCAACGGCACGGCGATTTTGGGCATGGGTAATCTGGGGGCGCTGGCGTCTAAACCTGTGATGGAGGGGAAATCTGTTCTGTTCAAACGGTTTGCGGATGTGAACTCGATTGATATCGAGCTGGATACCGAAGACCCGGATGAGTTTATCAATGCGGTGAAGCTGATGGGGCCGTCGTTTGGCGGGATCAACCTTGAAGATATCAAAGCGCCTGAGTGTTTTATCATCGAACAACAGCTCAAAGAGCTGATGGATATCCCGGTGTTTCACGATGATCAGCACGGAACAGCGGTGATTTGTGCGGCGGGTTTGATCAATGCGTTGCATATTAGCGGGAAAAAGATCGAGGACGTGAAGATCGTTTTGAACGGTGCGGGCGCGGCCGGGATTGCCTGTGTTGAGTTGATCAAGGCGATGGGCGCGAAATCACAAAACTGCATCGCGTGTGACACAAAGGGTGTGATTTATCAGGGTCGTACAGAGGGTATGAACCAGTGGAAATCGGCCCATGCGGTGAAAACTGATCTGCGCACGTTGGAAGACGCGATGAAGGATGCGGACGTGTTCTTGGGCGTTTCTGCCAAGGGTGCCGTGACCGAAGATATGGTGAAAAGCATGGCGCCAAACCCGGTGATTTTTGCGATGGCGAACCCTGATCCAGAAATTACACCCGAGGAAGCGCGTGCCGTTCGCCCCGATGCGATTGTGGCGACGGGGCGTTCAGATTATCCCAATCAAATCAACAACGTGCTGTGCTTTCCTTATCTGTTTCGCGGGGCGCTAGATATTCACGCGCGGGCCATCAACGACGAGATGAAAATCGCCTGTGCAAAAGCCCTATCTGATTTGGCGCGGCAAGAAGTGCCTGACGAAGTTGCGATTGCCTATGGTGAAAAACTGGTGTTCGGGCCTGATTATATCATCCCAACACCGTTCGATCCGCGATTGATTCACGTGATTCCGCCTGCTGTTGCAAAGGCTGGGATGGATACTGGCGCTGCGCGTCGCCCGATTGTGGATATCGAGGCGTATGAGCTGGCGTTGAAATCGCGTCTTGATCCTGCGGCGTCTGTTTTGCAATCGTTGTATGTGCGCGCACGCAATGCGCAGGCGCGGATGATTTTTGCTGAGGGCGATGATGAGCGGGTGCTGCGGGCTGCCGTGGCGTATCAACGCAACGGATTAGGCCAAGCCGTTGTCGTTGGCCGTGTGGATGAGATTAAGCGCAAGTTAGAAGAAGCGGGAATGGGCGATGCGTTTGATGATCTGGAGATCACAAATGCCAGCCTGGCCGATGAGCTGGAAACGTATAAAGACTTTCTTTACAAACGCTTACAGCGTAAAGGGTACAACGAAAAAGACGTTCATCGCCTTGCATCGCGGGATCGCCATGTGTTTGCGGCACTGATGTTAATCCATGGTCACGGTGACGCGATGGTCACTGGCGCGACGCGCAAATCGGCGCAAGTGATGGAATTGCTGAACTATGTGATCGACGCAACGCCAGCGGATGGTGCGGTTGGTGTTACGGCCGTATTATTGCGTGGGCAGATCGTTTTTGTCGCCGATACGCTGGCGCATGAATGGCCAGAGGCCGAAGATTTGGCGGATATCGCAGAGCGGGCGGCGAGCGTTGCGCGTAACATGGGGCTGGAGCCGCGTGTCGCATTCGCAAGTTTCTCGAACTTTGGTTACCCGGTTTCAGAGCGGGCATCAAAAATGGAAGACGCGGTCGAGGTTTTGGATGAACGCGGCGTTGATTTTGAATACGACGGTGAGATGACGGCTGATGTTGCGTTGAATGCTGAATTGATGAAGCAGTATCCGTTCTGTCGCCTGTCTGGCCCTGCGAATGTTTTGGTTGTACCCGCGCGTCACTCTGCATCTATTTCGGTGAAAATGTTGCAGCAAATGGGTGGCGCAACGGTGATCGGGCCAATCTTGGCTGGCGTTGAGGCACCCGTGAAGATGTGTTCGGTGACGTCTACGGTGAATGATATTCTAAACATGGCTGTTATGGCCGCCTGTAACGTAGGCAGCTAAACGAAAAACGCCCCAGTGATAAGTTGGGGCGTTTTCTAAATTGTTTGGTGAAAGGGTCTAACTCTTCATTCCATCCCAGAAGGTTTTGACCTTGCCGAAAAAGTTGCTGCTTTCGGGGCTGTTGTTTTCGCCTAATTTTTCAAACTCTTTCAGCAATTCTTTTTGCTGAGAGCTGAGGTTCACTGGGGTTTCAACGGCCAATTCCAAGAACAAATCACCTGATGTGTTTGAACGAAGCGCTGGCATGCCCTTTGCTTTTAAACGCATCTGTTTTGCGGTTTGTGATCCTGCAGGAACTTTGACGCGGGATTTGCCACCGTCAATTGTCGGCACTTCGATTTCGCCACCAAGCGCGGCTGTGGTCATGCTAACGGGCACGCGGCAGAACAGGTTTGGTCCTTCGCGCTCGAATATTTCATGATCCTCTACTTCGATAAAGATATAGAGATCACCCGTTGGCCCGCCGCGCATTCCTGCTTCGCCTTCGCCAGTCAAACGAATGCGTGTTCCAGTTTCGACACCCGCAGGGATGTTGACGCCGAGCGAGCGTTCGCGTTGTTGATGACCAGATCCAGAGCATGCATTGCAAGGGTTTGTGATGATTTGACCACGGCCCGAACAGGTTGGGCAGGTGCGTTCAACGGTAAAGAAGCCTTGTTGTGCGCGCACTTTGCCCATGCCCGAACAGGTTGGACAGTTTGATGGTTCTGCGCCGCCTTCTGCACCAGATCCTTCGCAGGTGTCGCAAGCTACCGAGCTGTTTACGGATACATTTTGCTGTTTTCCAGTAAAGGCTTCTTCTAGGGTGATCGTCAGATTGTAGCGCAGATCAGATCCGCGTGTTGCGCGTTGACCGCCACCGTCACGTCGCCCACCGCCCATGAAATCGCCGAATAAATCGTCGAAAACATCGGAAAATGCTGATCCGCCGGGGCTGAAACCGCCGCCTTGTCCGCCGCCGCCCATGCCACCTTCGAATGCGGCGTGGCCGTACCGGTCGTAGGCCGCTTTCTTGTCGCCGTCTTTTAGGACTTCGTAAGCTTCGTTAACGTCTTTGAATTTTGCTTCTGCGCTTGGGTCGTCTTTGTTGCGGTCCGGATGAAGTTCCATCGCCTTTTTGCGATAGGCTTTCTTCAATTCTTGTTCAGACGCACCTTTTGAAACACCCAGCAGGTCGTAATAATCAGCTTTTGCCATTATCGCCTCCGCGTAGCACGGGGCCGAGAGCTTTCGCCCTCAGCCGCATGTTTGGTTGTGGATGTTGGATTAACGGTCGCCTTTACCGAGATCTTCGAAATCAGCATCAACGATGTCTTCGTCAACTGGCTTTGGCCCGTCTTCGTCGTATGAGCTGCCTTCTGGACCAGGACCAGCTTCTTCTGCTGCTGCCTGATAGATGGCTTCGCCAAGTTTCATCGCGGATTCTGTTAGATCCTGTGAACGTGCCTGGATAGAAGACGCATTGTCGGTTTCCAACGTCTCTTTCAACGCTTTGATCGACAGTTCGATCACTTCGACAGTGGAGGCATCCACTTTGTCGCCGTGCTCTTCCACAGATTTTTCCGTCGCGTGGATCAGGCTTTCCGCTTGGTTCTTGGCTTCCACCAATTCCTTGCGCTCCTTATCCGCTTCGGCATTTTCTTCTGCGTCACGAACCATTTGTTCGATGTCATCGTCAGACAATCCACCAGAAGCTTGGATCGTGATCCGGTGCTCTTTGTTGGTGCCTTTGTCTTTGGCTGACACGGACACGATGCCGTTGGCGTCGATGTCGAAGGTCACTTCGATTTGTGGCAAACCGCGTGGTGCTGGTGGAATGTCTTCGAGGTTGAACTGACCGAGGATTTTATTATCCGCCGCCATTTCACGTTCACCTTGGAAACACCGAATAGTCACCGCGTTTTGATTGTCTTCGGCAGTTGAGAAGATTTGCGATTTCTTGGTTGGGATCGTGGTGTTGCGGTCGATCAAACGTGTGAACACGCCGCCGAGGGTTTCGATACCCAAGGACAAAGGTGTCACGTCCAAAAGAACAACGTCTTTCACGTCGCCTTGCAAAACACCTGCTTGGATCGCAGCGCCAAGAGCCACAACTTCGTCAGGGTTCACGCCTTTGTGCGGCTCTTTGCCGAAGAATTTTGTTACTTCTTCGATAACTTTTGGCATGCGGGACATACCGCCAACCAAAACGATCTCGTCGATGTCACCTTTGGAAAGACCAGCATCTTTCAATGCGTCGCCACAAGGTTTCATGGTGCGTTTGATCAGATCAGCAACAAGGCTTTCGAGTTTTGCACGGGTCAATTTCATAACCATGTGCAAAGGCGTGCCCGATTTTGGATCCATCGAGATGAACGGCTGGTTGATTTCTGTTTGTGCAGAAGAGGACAGCTCGATCTTGGCTTTTTCAGCAGCTTCTTTCAGACGCTGTAGGGCCATTTTGTCTTTGGACAGATCAACGCCGTTTTCTTTTTTGAATTCAGCAGCAAGATATTCCACGATGCGCATGTCAAAGTCTTCGCCGCCAAGAGCAGTGTCGCCGTTGGTGGATTTTACTTCGAACAAGCCTTCGTCGATTTCCAGAACGGAAACATCGAATGTGCCACCGCCAAGGTCATAAACAGCGATTGTTTTGCCGCCTTCTTTATCAAGACCGTAAGCCAATGCCGCAGCAGTTGGCTCGTTGATAATGCGCAGCACGTCGAGGCCAGCGATTTTACCAGCATCTTTGGTTGCTTGGCGCTGTGCGTCGTTAAAGTATGCAGGAACAGTGATAACCGCTTCTGTTACTGCTTCACCGAGATAGCTCTCGGCGGTTTCTTTCATTTTGCCCAAGATGAACGCGGATACTTGTGATGGGGAGTATTTCTCACCCTTCACTTCGACCCATGCGTCGCCATTGCCGCCGTCGACAATGTTATACGGCAAGTGTTTTGAATCTTTCTTGATTTGCGGATCGTTTACGGAACGACCGATCAAGCGTTTGATTGCGAAAAGCGTGTTTTCAGGGTTTGTGACTGCCTGCCGTTTGGCGGCTTGTCCAACCAGACGTTCGTCGTCTGTGAAACCTACGATAGAAGGTGTGGTGCGTGCGCCCTCGGCGTTTTCGACCACTTTTGGTTTCGAACCATCCATGATTGCAACGCAGGAGTTTGTTGTACCTAGATCAATACCAATAACTTTAGCCATTAGACTTCCTCTCTTGTGGCGATGTGAAACTTTGGCCCGCATTCGGCGCCCTTGTTTCATCCCAATTGTCTGCCCCCGAAATCAGAGGCGTTTTAGCATTGACGGTATATAGGTTGCCGATTGCATATCTGCAAGTATTCCTATGCGGATTCTTGTCACATTTCGTTTGATTTCTTGGCGTTAAGGGCATGTACCGCTAGATGTTGTGGATGGCACGAGCAAAACCCCTGAATCTGCGTGGATTCTTGATCTATAAATCGTTGATTTCTGCTGATGAACAGGCAGAAATTGTTGAGAATATCCGTGCGGGTCTATCCCAAGCACCGATGTTTTCGCCGCGCACCGCTTGGGGCAAGCCGATGTCTGTTCAGATGACATCTGCGGGGCGGTTTGGGTGGTATTCTGACAGCGATGGATATCGTTACGAGCCCAAGCATCCGAATGGGAATGACTGGCCCGCAATTCCAGCATCGATTTTGCGGATTTGGGATGAGGTTTCAGATGTTTCGCGCCAGCCAGATTGTTGTTTGGTGAACCACTACCGCGAAAAGGCGCGGATGGGATTGCACCAAGACAATGACGAGCAGGATTTCGATTTTCCCGTGGTTTCAATCTCGCTTGGTGATGACGCGTTGTTTCGGATTGGTGGCACGGATCGAAAGGACAAAACCGAAAGCATTTGGCTGTCATCCGGTGATGTGTGTGTCATGGGTGGTGGCGCACGATTGGCGTATCACGGCATTGATCGCATTCGGTTTGGCACGTCTACGTTGCTAAAGAACGCGGGGCGCATAAACCTGACACTTCGCGTGGTCGATTAATTGCGCTTGCCCCAGCTTTCGGAAACGGTGTTGCGGGCATAATGTTCAAGCATGAGGCCGATACAAATCAACACCAGTGAGAGATGAACCGCGTAAGACAACGTCGTGTGGTGTGGCGTGTAATTCACGAAAGCCGCGTTCGAGACAATCAGGATATGTGAAAATAGGATACGTGAAAACGACGAATTGTTAACTATGCTCATGCCGTCTGCCTAGTGAGTGCGTGATTTATTCACTGCTTGCTGTTTTTTGTTGATCGGACCATAAAGCCACTAACAAATTTCGCAAGAAATCGCTGCTGTGGCAGCACAATAGGGGCAGAATTATGAACAAATCGGAAATTTCTACGGTCATCCGTACTTTGGCGATTCAAGCCGGTGAAAAGATCATGGAAATCTATGACGGCGATGATTTTGAAGTGAAATCAAAGTCCGACGAGAGCCCAGTGACGATTGCGGATGAAACGGCGGATGCTCTTATTTCTGCTGGTTTGCGTGCGGCCTTTCCTGATGTGGCGCTTGTGACCGAAGAGCAATCCGATACGCACACTGAAACTGCGAATACATTTTTCATCGTTGATCCGCTGGATGGCACCAAAGAATTTATCCATCGCCGTGGTGATTTCACGGTGAATATTGCGCTGGTCGAAGACGGAATGCCGACGCTCGGTGTGGTTTACGCGCCTGCAAAAAAGCGGTTGTTCATTACCGATGCGGAGGGTGTTTCGCACGAGGAAATGGGTGATCACAAAGTGGATGTTGTGGGCGAGATGAAACGCATTTCTGTTTCCACTCCAGACGAGGATGCGCTGATTGTCGTGGCGTCGAAATCACATCTGACGGATGAAACGAAAGACTACATCAACAAATACAATGTCAAAGACTGCCGCAGTGCCGGGTCTTCGCTGAAGTTTTGTTTGGTGGCGACAGGCGAGGCGGATATTTACCCGCGTGTTGGGCGTACGATGGAGTGGGACACTGCCGCTGGACAGGCCGTTTTGCAGGGCGCTGGTGGGCGTGTTGTTCGGTTTGATAATCACGAGCCGTTAAGCTACGGCAAGCCAATCTTTGAAAATCCTTACTTCATCGCTTATGCTCCTGGGATGACGCTTCAAAAGGCCTAATCTAATGTCCACATTAATCGTTATTCCCGCGCGTTACGCATCCACGCGGTACCCTGGTAAACCGCTGGTCGAATTGCGCGGTGTAACGGGCGAGGCGAAAAGCTTGATCCGCCGCAGCTGGGATGCTGCGATGAAGGTTGAAGGTGTTGATCGTGTGGTTGTCGCCACAGACGATGATCGTATCAAAGATGCAGCCGAGGCATTTGGCGCAGAGGTGGTGATGACATCTGAGACTTGTCGCAATGGCACCGAACGCTGCGCGGATGTGATTGAGCGTTTGGATGAAACCTATGACGTCGTTGCGAACCTGCAGGGCGATGCGCCCCTGACGCCGCCTTGGTTTGTGGAAAAGCTGGTTGAGGGATTGAACAACGCGCCCGATGCCCATGTTGCGACGCCGATGTTGCTGTGCTCAAAAGAGGCGCTTTCCAGTTTCAAAGAAGATCGCAAAAATGATCGGGTCGGCGGCACGACTGTTGTTTATGACAACAAGAAGCGCGCGCTGTATTTTTCCAAAGAAGTCATACCCTTCGCGCCCGATCTGGATGTGCCTGTGTATCACCATGTTGGGGTTTACGCGTATCGGCCAGCATCACTGCGCGATTATGCGGCGTTGCCTGAGGGGTTTCTTGAAAAACAAGAAGGCTTGGAGCAGTTGCGGTTCATGGAAAACGGATTGCACGTTCAATGCGTCGAAGTCGAAAACCCAGGGCAGGAATTTTGGGAATTGAACAACCCAGAAGATGTGCCGCGTGTCGAGAAAATCCTGGTTCAGTTAGGGCTTGAATGAGCGATTTGCCAACCGTCAGTTTGGTTATCGTTAGCCGAAAACGGCAAACGTCTTTGCGGCGTACACTTTCGGCGCTGCGCTTTCAAAGTTATGAAAATTTCGAAGTTATTGTCGTGTCTGACGCAAAAGACGGTTTGTTTTTTGCGGATTTGCCGTTTTCTCAAAACATCTGTCATTTGCAATTCGATGAACCCAATATCTCCGCTGCCCGAAATATCGGGATTGCTGCGGCGCATGGTCAGATCGTTGCATTTTGTGACGATGATGCGGTTCCTGACCCGTGTTGGCTGGAGCGCCTGATTGCGCCGTTTCAAGATTTGAGAGTTGGGAGTGCAGGTGGGTATGTGCGCGGACGCAACGGGATTGAATTTCAATGGCGTGCGCTGTTGTGTGACGATCGCGGGGATGATCACCAGTTAGAAATAGATGAAACGGTACCGTTTTGCGTTGTGAAATATGATGGTGTTCGTTTCGCCAAACTACAGGGTACAAATTGTGCGTTTCGCAAAGATGCGCTGGAGCAAGTTGGTGGGTTTGATGAGGGGTATCGATTTTTCCTTGATGAAACCGACCTGTGTTTGCGGTTAGCCAAGGCGGGATATCACAGCGCGTTTGTGCCGTTTGCGCAGGTACATCATGGGTTTGCAGCGAGTGAGCAACGATCTGATGCGCGGGTTCCAAAAACTCTGTTTGATTTAGGGGCGAGTAAGAAGCGGTTTTTAACAAATCATGCAGACGAGGTGGATCACGCGCGATCTGCGACGGAATTTGTGCAAAACCAGCACGCGCGGCTTGTTCAGATGATGGTGGATGGGCGTGTTGAGCCGAGGGACGTGAAACGCTTGCTTGAAACTTTGCAGGATGGGTTTGATGCGCCTTTGACGGGCGATAAACCGTTGCAAAATGCGGTTCCAGAACGTGGGTTTGTGCCGTTTGGGCATTTTGCGCCCGCGTCTTACAAAGTGTTCGGTGGCAGCACCCTGTCGCGCCAAAAACTGTTGGGCAAAGCGATGGTGGAGGCGAAAAGGAACCACCCCGTGGTTGTAATGCTTTTTTCGATCACCAGCTTGTTTCACAGACGTGACTATGATGTCCGTGGTTTTTGGGTGCAATCGGGGGGTATTTTTGGTAAATCGAACAGGTTGGATCCAATTTTTCGCACAACGAACCTGCGAGATCGGATCAAATCAGAGTTTGAGCGCCTTCGAGTAATCTTCCCGGGGACAGAATTGTGGATCGTTAAAATGTTCGGCAATTTTGTCTTAGAAAAGACAAAAAGTGACGATAGCTGATTAACCATTGCCTGCGATGGTAGTTCGTAACGCAGTAATGATGAAAAGTTGTTAACAAGGGGTACACAATGAAACAACGAGTAACAAAAGCAATTTTTCCTGTTGCAGGATTGGGAACACGGTTCCTTCCGGCGACAAAAAGCATTCCGAAAGAAATTCTCTGTTTGGTCGACAAACCGCTGATTCAATATGCAATTGATGAGGCGCGTGAGGCAGGCATTGAGGAATTTATTTTCGTCACATCGCGTGGCAAAGGCGCGTTGGAAGATTATTTCGATGGGGCTCCGCAACTAGAGCAATCATTAAAAGCAAAAGGCAAAGACGATCTTTTGGACGTATTGATGAAATCGACAATGGACAGTGGTGAAATTGCTTATGTTCGCCAACGCGAAGCATTGGGGTTGGGCCATGCCGTTTGGTGCGCCCGTCGATTGATCGCAGATGAACCGTTTGCGGTTATCCTGACAGACGATGTGATTGAAGCGGAGCAACCTGTTTTGAAACAGATGGTCGAAGCGCATGAACAAACTGGCGGCAACATGGTTGCGGCTATGGAAGTGGCGCCAAGCAAAGCGTCTGCTTATGGTTTGTTGGATATCAAAGAAGATATGGGTTCATTGGTGTCCGTCAAAGGCATGGTTGAAAAACCAAAGCCCGAAGATGCGCCATCAAATTTGGCAGTGATTGGCCGCTATATTTTGACGCCGCAAATCCTTAAGAATTTAGAAACACAAGAGCGTGGTGCAGGTGGTGAAATTCAGCTGACAGATGCAATCGCGAAAGAGATCACAACCTCGGACAATGTTTATGGGTTCCGGTTCCAAGGTACACGGTATGACTGCGGATCTAAGGCGGGTTTCTTACAGGCGACGGTGGCCTTTGGTTTGGCCCGCGGTGATTTGTGTGACGTGTTCCGCGATTTCCTGATTGAGACGTTAGAATGTCGCCGCGCTGCGCAGTAAAAGCGTTGCGATTTAGAGATTTAGGCCGAGGCACTGAGCGCCTCGGCTTTGCTGCATTCAAAACTTCGATATGACGAGGTATCTTATTGATATAACTCGATTTATCTCCCGTATTGGGCGGGGGAAGCCGACTGGTATCGACCTTGTTGAAATTGCGTATATTTCAGAATTATCAAGACGTGATCCCGATTGTTTGGCTGTTGCGAAAATGGGTAAGGATTTTGTGCTGGTTCGTGGGCAAGATGCTGGTCGAGCGATAGCTGTGTTAGGTGCGGGTCGTACTTTGGGGCGTGATGGGCTGAAGGATTTTTACCGTCTGAAATTACCCAAGGCCCAACGGCAGGCGCGGCAGTATTTTCGATCTGTCGCTCTTGGGTCTTCTCAGACCGTTGGCTCGCTTTTCGCGGCGTACCCAATGGACGGTGTTGAGTATGTAAATGTGGGCCACAGTAACTTGGCAGATGATTTCTTATCCGCAATCTCGAATGCTGGATGCACGCGGCTATCGGTTATGATCCACGATATGATCCCGCTGGATTTTCCTGAGTTCACGAAGACCGGTATCTCCGAGCAATTTCAGGCGCGGATGCAAAGTGTTTCACGTTATGCGGATCGTGTGATTTGCAATTCCGCAGACACCGAAGCGCGGGTAAAACACTATTTTTCGAAATGGCATTCTGACGTTGAAACTGTCGTTGCGCATTTGGGGGTGGAGGAAATGAAAGCGGACCACCAACCTCTTTTGAGCGCGCCCTATTTCGTGTGTTTGGGAACGATTGAGCCCCGTAAAAACCACGCTGTGTTGTTCAAGGTTTGGGAAAAGTTGGCGGCGGAATTGCCATCAGAAAAGATGCCAAAATTGCATGTTATCGGACGGCGCGGGTGGAACAATGAAGACGTGTTCGAATTTCTGGATACCTCGCCTTTGGTCGGTACCCACATTTTTGAATATTCGGATTTGGGTGATAATGAGCTGGCCAAAGAAATCTCCCAATGCGCCGGGCTGGTGTTCCCAAGTTTTGCAGAAGGCTATGGTTTGCCTGCGCTAGAAGCGGCTCAAATGGGCGTGCCTGTGATCTGTTCAAATTTGCCTGTGTTCCGCGAGATTTTGGGCAATTACGCCACATTTTTAGATGCGTCAGATGCAGATGCCTGGGCTGAAATCGTTCGATCTGTTGCAAAAATGACGAATAAATCGCCCGAGGAGGGCGGTTGGGCACCCGACCCCTGCATTGTGCCGCGTTGGGAATCACATTTCTGCCATGTTTTTTCATGATACTGAGACAAGGCAGGGGTTTCACGAGTAGTAAGGCATATGGGTCTTTGGAGTCAGTATAAATTACGGATTGAACGCAAGCGACGGCGCGTGCGGTCTTTGCGTAAGCGGCGAGAGCTGACCAACGTTGTTGATCGAACACGCCAAATTCAGCCTTCTGACATTCTTATTTTTTCCACGCTTCGGAACGAAAAGGCGCGGTTGCCGTATTTTCTGGATTACTATCGCAAGCTGGGTGTGAACCATTTTTTCTTTGTCGATAACGACAGTTCGGATGGCAGTCGGGAATATTTGCAAGAACAATCAGACACATCAGTTTGGACGACTACCGCGTCTTATAAGCGATCAAAGTTTGGTATGGATTGGCTAAACGGACTGAAAGCGAAATACGCAGATGGTCATTGGGTTTTGGTGGTCGATGTTGATGAATTGCTGGTTTATCCGTTTTGCGATACGCGCCCGTTGCGTGCGCTGACAGATTGGCTTGATGCGGGGTCGATAAAATCATTTGGAACGATGTTGTTGGACATGTATCCAAAGGGCAAAATCCAACATGCCCGTATCCGAGAGGGTAAGGACCCTGTTAAAACTGCACCGTTCTTTGACGCCTCGAATTACTTTATCGAAAAGAACAACAAATACGGAAATCTTTGGATTCAGGGCGGCCCAAGGTTGCGATCATTCTTTCGCGATAGACCACAATTTGCACCTGCTTTGAACAAAACGCCTTTGGTGAAATGGTCCAAAGAATACGTTTATGTGAGCTCGACGCACACGTTGCTGCCGCGTGGACTGAACCTTGTTTACGACGAGTGGGGCGGGCAAAAACCATGCGGTGTTTTATTGCACACCAAGTTTATGAACACCTTTTCGGAAAAAGCCGAAGAAGAAATGGCACGCAAACAGCATTATGCGGCAAGCCGTGAATATCGCACGTACCTAAAGCAACTAAATGGTGATTTGTTGCTGTGGAATGAACAATCGAGCGAATATCAAGATTGGCGCCAATTAGAAGACCTCGGTTTGATGGCACGCGGGAATTGGGCGTGAGCATGCGTTTGGGGTTTGTCATCTTGGCGCATACCGATCTTCACCGTGTCGAAGAGCTTGTTCAGCATCTTTCATCAGAGGGCTGCGCCACTGCGGTGCACATTGACAAAAAGGTGCCATCCGTCGAATTTGATCGTTTCAAACAGGCTGTCGCACATACTGACTCGGTCGTTTTATCGAAACGGACTGCATGCGAGTGGGGCGAGTTTTCATTGGTGAAGGCGACGTTGGATGCGTCAGCGGAACTATTGGAAACCTTCGCTGATGTTAGCCATGTTTCGTTGATCAGCGGATCGTGCCTACCGATTAGGCCCGTTCGCCAGATGAAACGATTTTTGAAGCGCAATGCTGGAACGGATTATATTGAATCTGTATCGGTAAAGAACAATTACTGGGTGAAAGATGGCCTGAACGAGGAGCGATTTACGTTCTATTTCCCGTTTTCATGGCGAAAGCAGCGCCGCTCGTTTGATCGTTGGGTGAACGTCCAGCGGTGGGCAAAGATTAAACGCAAGATTCCGCAACCTTTGGTGCCTCATATTGGCTCCCAATGGTGGTGTTTAACCGCAAAGACGTTGCGCGCGATTATCAATGATCCAAAGCGGCCTTATTACGATGCGTATTTCAGTTGGTCATGGATCCCTGATGAGAGTTATTTTTAAACGCTCGCGCGCCTTCATTCAGATTCTATTGAATCGCGTTCGCTGACGTTCTCTAAGTTTGATTATCTTGGAAAACCGTTTGTTTTCTACGACGATCATCTAAAGCAATTGACCCTGTCTGATTGCTTTTGGGCGCGTAAAATTTGGGCAGGAGCAGAAAAGCTCTATTCGAATTTGTTAAGCGAAAACCGGGCAAATCAGCCGATGTCGGGCGCTGATCCCAAGGCGTTTGATGCGCAATTTGAGCAGGCGGATCTGGCACGCTGCGAAGGTGGGCAAGGCCGTTTTCATCAGGGCCGTTTTCCGTATGACAAATCGAGACGTACCGGCGTTTCAAGCGCGCCGTTTACTGTTTTTGTCGGCTTTAAGGGATTGTATCAAACCTTTCCTGAGTGGCTCGAACAGAATACCCGCGGCGTCCAGTACGGCAATGTTTTTGCGCGAAAACAGGTTGGTAATTTTGATGCAGAAACCCACTTTGCCGGCAATTTGCCAGCCGAGACGAAAATTCGAAATCGAAATCCAAAATCGTATCTTGCGAATTTATTGTGGGGTCATGGCGATCAGCATCAAAGCTTGATGTACGATTTTCGGGACAACCCACGGATCCTTGCTACCTTAGCGCACGACGCAATGGCGCATGTGGTTATCATTCGTCATTCTTGGCTAATGGAGCTGGTGAATAAGCCGTCTTCGTTCGCGAGCCAGTTGGCAAATGCCAAACGGCTCCAGCGGCTTGAGCGGCGGTTTTTGGCAGAGTTTGCGAAGGAAACGTCGAACTCGAAGTTGGTTGTTGTTGCCTTAGAAAATGCGTTGGCGAATCCAGCGCAGGCCCTTCACTCAGCGATTGAACACATGCCACGCAAAACGCAAAGTTCCTTGAGTGTGATACCCGACCGGAACAACGCCGAAAAATTGGATAATCTGGTGCGTAAACTGCGCAATAATGGTTTGAAAATCGACTATGAACCGCCGATGCGGCCAAAAGAAAATAAAAAGCAGGACACGGTTTTTGAAAAACCGTATGTGGTGAAATAGATGGCTAGCAATTTTAAATACTTTGTTCTTTTGGGAAATATGCGGACAGGCTCAAACCTGTTTGAGCAAAACATCCAACTGTTCGAGTCCTTTTCAAGCCATGGCGAGCTGTTTAATCCGCATTTTATTGGGTTTCTAAACCAGCACGAAGCCTTTGGCGTGACGATGCAGGATCGTGAGATAAAACCGCAACGGTTGTTGAACCGGATGACGTCCAAGGAAAAAGACACTTTGCCAGGGTTTCGATTATTCTCGGATCATGATCCGCGCGTGTTGGAACATTGCTTGAATGATCCTGAATGCGCCAAAATTGTTCTGACGCGCAATCCGCTTGATAGCTTTGTGTCCCATGCAATTGCCAAGGCGACGGACCAGTGGAAGTTGACCGACGTTAGCAAGCGCAAGAAAGCAAAAGTTGTTTTTGATTTCCTTGAGTTCAAAGCGTACCTCACGCGATTGCAGGCTTTTCTGGGCGAGATTAAGTTCACGTTGCAAAAGAATGGTCAAACTGCATTCCCTTTGGCGTTTGATGATCTGAACAATCTGGATGTTTATAATGGGCTGGCGAAATTCCTTGGGAGCGAGGAAGAGCTGAAGCAGCTTGGCGATAAAATCGTACGTCAAAACCCAGAAGGGTTGCGCGAAAAAGTTGAAAACTACGATGAGATGATTGAGCAGGTGAAGATGCTGGATCTACTTGGCTCGGATGTGGTCCCTGTTATGGAGCCGGTCCGTAACCCTGGCTCGAAGAATTTTGTGGCTGGTTCAAATGCGCCACTGTTGTTCTTGCCGATGCAAAAAGGCGATTTTCCTGAAATTGAATCGTGGGTGCGCGCGCATCAATCGGGGGACGCACAGCTTAGCAAAGGTATGAACCAAAAGCAGCTGAATGAATGGCTGTCGGCGCATCCTGCGCGCAAATCTTTCACGGTTTTGCGCCATCCGCTAGAACGTGCCTACGGCGCATTCTATAAGCACATCTTTTGTTCGGGCGATGATTTGTTTCCGTGGATTCGAACCGCGCTGGAAAATAATTACGGTATGGAATTGCCGAGTGTTACTGTGACAGAGGAACCAAACCGAACTGTTTTGGAGAATTCTGGATATGGCGCGAAAGAACACCAGAGGGCATTTTTGATCTTTTTGGGGTTCTTAAAGGGAAATTTACAGGGGCAAACCCGTGCGCGTGTGGATCAATCCTGGGCTTCGCAAAACTCTATTCTTCAGGGGTATTGCCGTTTGGTATTTCCAGATGTGATCATTCGTCACGATAGTTTGGCGGCCGAGTTGAAACGGGTTGAGGATGATATGGGGCTTTCGAATGTCCCACTAGACACAGCTGAAGATGGCCATTGCTACACGTTAAAAGACATTTACACACAGCAAATGAATGACCTGAGCCGCGATGTGTATGCGCGCGACTATGTCATGTATGGGTTTGAAAACTGGCGGTAGCTTAGGCTGCTTTGGAGGTTGTCAGTTCTGTCAGAATTGAAAACAGCGTTGCCGATTGGTTGTTCGCCCGCAGGGTTTTGCAATTTTCATCATTGCGCAAAGTGCGTGACACCATGGCAAGTGCTTTTAAATGCTCTGGGCTATCGTTTGCAGGTGCCAGTAGCGTAAAGATCAGATCAACTGGTTGGCGGTCCATGCTGTCAAAATTCACTGGTTTTTCGAGCCGATAAAAAAGACCGACGATTTTATCGAGCGATTCAAATCGCGCGTGGGGAATGGCAACACCACGGCCAACGCCCGTGGTGCCAAGATTTTCGCGCGCTTGCAGAGCGGAAAATATCTCATCTGCGTTCAAGCCATAGGCCGATTCAGCTTGTTCAGAGATATCTTGCAAAAGACGTTTCTTACTGGACGCACCCGCAGCAAAACGCACTGCGTTCGGGTCCAAAATTTCAGTCATTTCCATCTTATTTCCCAGCTCTACTCACCGGATTACTCCGAGTCGATCCAACCGATGTTACCATCAGCCCGTTTGTAGACCACGTTTACTCTCTTTTGTGCTTCGTTTTGGAATACCAAAACGTTCTCGTTGGCGAGCTCCATTTGCATGACAGCTTCTCCTACGGACAAAGATTTAATCTTGGTCTGTGTTTCGGCTACGATGATGGGCTGCAACGTATCAGGTTCGCTCGCATCTTCGCCTACGTCTTCTTGAGCGAGGATATACGACGGAGCGCCGAAGGTTTCAACCGGTGTCGATCTGTGGGTGTGGTGATCTTTTAGTCGGCGTTTATATCTACGGAGTTGTTTTTCCATCTTTTCTCGACAAGCATCGAGGGATGCATAAATTTCAGATGCGTGAGCTTTGGCGTTAACCGTTAGCCCTGTGGATAAATGAACCGATGATTCGCAGACATATTCATGCCTATCTTTGGAAAAAGTGATGAAGGCTTCGGTGGGGCGCTCTGCATATTTTGCGACCACATCGTCTAGTTCCTGCTTTACGTGAGTTTGCAAAGATTCGCCGATATCGAGATGTTTTCCGCTGATTTGGTAACGCATTTAGGCTCCTTTCAAGAGTTTCAGAGCGTTGCTCTGTTGGATGGTATTCATCCATAGGTCTGCCCCCGTGCACTGTGCACAGCATGCAGCAATCAGACTGCTGAAAAGCGGCGGTTCTGATTACGTAACGTCAAAATTGAAGGGACGACCATTTGGAAATGTTAGTATGGCTGAGTTCATGTTGCAACTTTTTAGCTGCAAAATCTTAAAACTGTGAAAACCCGTGAAGGCTAAACGCGGAATTCGTCGCCCAGATAAACGCGGCGAACATCTTTGTCTTTGACGACCTCTTCGGGGGAACCAGACATGAGCACTGAGCCGCCGTACAAGATGTAAGCGCGATCAATAATTTCGAGGGTTTCGCGTACGTTATGATCGGTGATTAACACGCCGATATCACGATTTTTTAGTTGCGCAACGAGGGTCCGAATATCGCCGACAGCAATTGGATCGACGCCTGCAAAGGGTTCATCCAGTAAAATGTAATTTGGGTTACCTGCAAGGCAACGCGCGATTTCGACCCTGCGGCGCTCCCCACCTGAAAGAGCGACGGCTGGGCTGTCGCGCAGGTGCGTAACCGAGAATTCTTCCATCAATTGTTCGGTGCGATGGCGCTGCTGGGTGCGATCACTTTCCCAAAGCTCGACGACTGAAGCGATGTTTTGCTGCACAGTCATGCCGCGAAAGATGCTGGCTTCTTGGGGAAGATAGCCCAGACCCAGCCTTGCGCGGCGATACATTGGTAAGTTCGTCACATCGCGCCCATCAATCGAAACATTGCCTGTATCAGCGGCGATCAGCCCCGCGATGGAATAAAAGCTCGTGGTTTTGCCAGCCCCGTTTGGCCCAAGAAGCGCAACCACTTCGCCTCTGTTCAGGCGCATGGAAACGTCTGTGAGGACTTTGCGTTTCTTGAATGCTTTGCTTAGTCCAACAACAGATAGGCCTGTTGCTGTGTCATCGGGGGCGGGTTTGTTCATTGATCGGTCTTGGGTACAAATACTGTTTTTACATTGCCGTTCATCGTGCCACGGTTGGTCTTTAGATCAAGGTTAAGTGTGTCGCCAGAGATGGCGTTTATGCCTTGGACAAGAACCACATCGCCAGATAATTTTACCGTGCCAGACCCGATGGTGTAGACGCCGCTTTGCGACTCTGCGATTTCGGTGCCGTTGGTAAACATTACGTTGGAAGTGGCTTCGACACGTTCAATTCCGGTTTGTTCGGCATTGTAGCGAACGAGGATTTTATTTGCCGCAAGGATAAGGTCACCCTGAACAACCCGTGCGTTGCCTTCAAACACTGCCGAATTTGAATCCTGCTCCACGGTTAAGTTGTCGGCTGTTACCTCGATGGGTTGGCTGCCGTCAATTTCGATCGGGCTAAGCGAGATGCCAGTTCCCTGAGCCAGGGCCGGTCCTGCTGCAAGTGCTGCAACCAGCGCAAGGCTTCGCAAAATGTGATGGCGCATTGTAATCCTCAACTTTATCCCTCGGCGGGATTGTATATTAATTTGACGCCGTTGTTAAACATAAGAACGGCGTTACCTGATTGATTTTGATCAAGGTTCTGTGTCAGCGTCATTGTGCCTGCTTGGATTGATCCAACCGGGCCTTGGGCAAACACCGGCCCTTCGCTGTAAACATTACCTGTTTGAAAGTCTATTTCAACACTTGTGCTGGTCGCGGTGTAACCATCTGTCGTGCGCAAATTTACGCCATCACTCAATGTTGCTTCGCTAGATTTTAGGTCCAATGCGCCAAGTCCAGACGTTGTGCGCATGGTGCCGCCATTTTGAAAATTGATCGTTGTGCGTGGTTTGCTCAATTCGACTTTGGACGGTTTTGGCCCATCTGGTAATGCCCATTCGGCCGTGATGGAAAAAGCATCGCCAGATTTTGTGACGCCAGAAAAATTTGGATTTGTGATGCGCTGGCCCACGGCCAGTTCGGCGATTGGCCCGTCAATTTCGTCGATAAGTTTGCTGAGTTTCGTTGCGTTCGACAAAAGGAAAACACTGCCCACAAGCAAGATGCCGACGATCGGAAATGCCCATTTCAACACGCGCACCATGTTGGAATAACCATCGCGTGTTTCAACGCCAATTGTGGGTTCTTGGTTTTTCATCTGTTAATGCGCAAAAATGTCGGTGTCAGGCCAACCCAAAAGATCAAGTCCTGCGCGTTGGGGTAGGAAATCAAAGCATGCTTTGGCTATTTCTGTGCGGCCTTCGCGCGCAAGGCGAATATCAAGTTCGGTTTTAAGACGATGAAGGTAGAGCACATCAGAGGCAGCATAGGCGATTTGTGCTTTGGTCAGTTTTTCAGCGCCCCAATCAGAGCTTTGCTGCTGCTTAGAGATATCAACGCCGATCAGCTCTTGCGTTAGGTTTTTCAAACCGTGTCGATCCGTGAAAGTGCGCACGAGTTTCGACGCAATCTTGGTGCAGTAAACGGGGGCAGCCCGAACGCCGAAACAGTTTTCCATCACGGCGATGTCGAAGCGGCCAAAGTGAAATAGCTTTAGCTGATTGGGATTGGCTAGCAATTTACACAAATTGGGGGCTTGGGTCTGATCTTTGGTGAGTTGCACCAAATGCGCGTTACCATCCCCAGACGAAAGCTGAACAACGCAAAGCCGATCGCGCCTTGCAATAAGGCCCATCGTTTCACAGTCAATTGCCACAATCGGACCAAGATCCAATTCATTGGGCAGATCGCCTTGGTGAAGATGGTTTGTCATATTTCGTCTTTCGCAATTTCAGCTCGAAGTTTCAGCATGCAATGTATGCTGTTTATGATGTGGATTAAAGGGCAGTCACGGGGGAAGGTAAATGTAATCACGTTACAAAGTATAGGTATTTAGTAGATTTTTGTAACATTTTATTTTACAACGCATTCACGTCCTGCTATTTAGGTATCAAATACATTTCTATCACTCGGGATCCAACAGCATGAATGCTTACATTATTGACGCAGTACGTACACCCATTGGCCGGTACAGCGGTGCTCTTTCGTCTGTGCGCACGGACGATTTGGCAGCATTGCCAATTGCGGCGTTGAAAGAGCGGAATGCCAATGTGGATTGGGCGCAGGTGGATGATGTAATTCTTGGCGATGCCAATCAAGCTGGCGAAGATAATCGCAACGTCGCACGTATGGCCACCTTGCTGGCAGGATTACCGATCGAAGTACCGGGTACAACGGTGAACCGTTTGTGCGCATCTGGTATGGACAGTGTTGGAATGGCGTCACGCGGAATTAAAGCTGGTGATTATCGCTATGCCATCGCGGGTGGTGTCGAAAGCATGAGCCGTGCCCCGTTTGTGATGCCAAAGGCCACCAGCGCATTTTCGCGCAGCAATGCGGTATTTGATACGACGATTGGTTGGCGGTTTGTAAACCCGAAACTGAAAGGTCGGTTTGGGATCGATTCGATGCCCCAAACTGCTGATAATGTTGCGGAAGATTTTGATATCAGCCGCGAAGACCAAGATGCGTTTGCTGCGCGTTCACAAGCACGATGGAACGCGGCGAGCAAAGCGGGTTTGTTTGCAGATGAAATCGTTCCAGTGACGATCCCTCAGCGCAAAGGTGACGATGTTATCTTTGATACAGATGAACACCCGCGCCCAAGTGTGACGGCAGAAAAGCTAGCAACGATGAAAGCGATTAACGGCCCAGATTTATCGGTGACCGCTGGAAATGCGTCGGGCGTGAATGACGGCGCAGGTGCGTTGTTGTTGTGCAACGAAGCTTTGGCGCAAAACCACGAACCTATTGTCCGAGTTGTTGCGATGGCAACCGCGGGTGTGGAGCCGCGCATCATGGGGATTGGCCCTGTTCCTGCAACACGCAAGGTTTTGGCGCTGGCGGGTCTAACAATCGAACAGATGGATGTGATAGAATTGAACGAAGCATTCGCGAGCCAAGGCTTGGCGACGTTGCGCGCGCTGGGCATTGCTGATGATGCGGAACACGTAAATCCGAACGGTGGCGCCATTGCAATTGGGCATCCCTTGGGGATGTCAGGGGCGCGTCTTGTGATGACGGCAGCCTATCATTTGAAACGAACCGGCGGTCGATATGGCCTATGCACAATGTGTGTGGGCGTTGGCCAAGGGGCCGCCATGATAATTGAACGCGTTTAAAGGAAACACCAGATGTATGCACAGATGATTAAGTCTGAAGCGACGTTAGATGATCCAGAAAAGCTGGCCGCATTTCAGGCCCGCATTGATGCAGGCGATAAGATCGAGCCGAAAGAATGGATGCCAGAAGGGTATCGCAAGACGCTGATCCGCCAAATCGGGCAACATGCGCATTCGGAAATTGTTGGTCAGTTGCCAGAGGGCAATTGGATCACCCGTGCTCCGACGCTGGAGCGCAAAGCAATTTTGTTGGCGAAAGTTCAGGATGAAGCGGGCCACGGCTTGTACCTGTATTGCGCTGCAGAAACGCTGGGTGTGACGCGCGACGAGATGACGGAAATGCTACTGGATGGGCGGATGAAATATTCGTCGATCTTTAATTATCCGACGCTGACTTGGGCCGACATGGGTGCGGTTGGCTGGCTGGTTGATGGCGCGGCGATCATGAACCAAGTGCCGTTGCAGCGCACATCTTTCGGGCCGTATTCCCGCGCGATGGTTCGCATTTGTAAGGAAGAGAGTTTCCACCAACGCCAAGGTTTCGACATCATGATGAAGATGTGCAAGGGAACTGAGGCGCAGAAAAATATGGCGCAGGACGCGTTGAACCGTATGTGGTTTCCATCCTTGATGATGTTCGGACCGAGCGACAAGGACAGCACCCATTCTGTGCAATCCATGTCTTGGAAAATCAAGATGAACACCAATGACGAGCTGCGCCAAAAGTTCGTGGATCAAACTGCTCCGCAAGCAGAGTATTTGGGTCTGAAGATCCCCGATGAAACGCTGGCGTGGAATGAAGAAAAAGGCGGCTATGATTTCGCTGAGCCAGATTGGGATGAGTTCTTTGAGGTTTTGCAAGGCAATGGCCCGTGTAACGTGGAACGCATCGAGGCGCGCCAAAAGGCGTGGGACGACGGGGCTTGGGTCCGTGAAGGTTTGATGGCGCACGCCGAGAAACGCGCAGCATTGAAAGAGGCAGCACAATGAGTGATTTGAAAAAAGAATGGCCGTTGTGGGAAGTTTTCATCCGTGGACAACACGGGATGAGCCATCGCCATGTTGGTAGTTTACATGCTTCGGATGAGGAAATGGCGATCCTGAATGCACGCGACGTTTACACACGCCGCAATGAGGGTGTTTCGATTTGGGTGGTTGAGGCCAAGCATATCGGCGCGTCTTCGCCTGATCAAAAAGGCCCACTGTATGAGCCGTCGAATTCCAAAGTTTATCGCCACCCGACGTTCTTTGATATTCCTGACGATGTTGGTGCGATGTGATGTCTGCCGCATTGTTTGAATACCTGCTTCGATTGGGCGACAACACGCTTGTTCTGGGCCATCGTGTTTCAGAATGGTGTGGCGTTGCACCTGCATTGGAAGAAGATATCGCATTGGCAAACACTGCGCTGGATTTTATTGGGCAGACGCAAATGTGGCTGGCTTATGCCGCAGAAGTTGAAGACAAAGGTCGCGATGCAGATGCGCTGGCGTTTCGTCGTGACGTTTGGGATTTCCGCAGTTTGCTGTTGGTCGAACAAACCAACGGTGACTTTGGCAAAACCCTGATGCGCCAGTTCTTGTTTGACGCGTTCAATGTTTTGAATTTAACGGCGCTGGTTGGATCGGCTGATGTACGGATTGCAGAGATCGCGGCGAAGTCTGTGAAAGAGGCGCAATATCATTTGGAGCGGTCTCGTGAAACGGTAATTGCGCTGGGCGATGGGACGCAAGAAAGCAATCGGCGGATGCAAAAGGCGCTGGACGTTTTATGGCCGTTTGCAGGTGAAATGTTTGTGGTCGATGCTGTTGATACTGAAATGCAAAAGGCTGGCATTGGGCCTGATTTGGCCGCGTTGCGGGGCGAATGGGTTGCGATAATTCAACCCGTTCTAACATCTGCGATGCTGACCCTTCCTGAAAGTGATTTCGCACATAAAGGCGGCAAAACGGGTGTTCGCCATTCTGAACACCTTGGCCATATGCTTGCAACAATGCAGTTCTTGCCGCGGGCCTATCCAGATGCGCAGTGGTAGCATGTCACGCGCAACCAATGAACAAATATGGAAATGGCTTGATGCAGTGCCTGATCCTGAAATCCCAGTGATCTCTGTTGTTGATTTAGGTATAGTGCGCGGCGTTGCGTGGGATGCGGACACGCTTGAAGTGTCGGTGACGCCGACATATTCTGGCTGCCCAGCGACGTCTGTTATCGCGATGGATATCGAAACAGCGCTGATGGATCGTGGTGTGGAACATGTACGCATCAAAACACAAATTGCTCCTGCGTGGACAACTGATTGGCTGTCAGAAAAGGGGCGTGCAAAGTTAGAAGATTATGGCATTTCCCCGCCAAATGAAGCCGGCGGGCCAGAACAATGCCCCCGTTGCAAATCCAAAGAAGTTGAACGGATCAGCCAGTTTGGATCAACACCGTGTAAGGCGCAGTGGCGCTGCACGGATTGCCTAGAACCCTTCGATTATTTTAAGTGCATATGAGGATTTGATCATGGCGCGTTTCCATTCGCTAACAGTTACGAACATCCACAAAACCATTCGCGATGCGGTGGTTTTAACGCTCGCTGCCGATGCCCCTGATGCGTTCGATTTTACGCAAGGGCAGTACCTCACGTTTCGCCGTGAGTTTGGCGGCGAGGAATTGCGCCGCTCCTATTCGATCTGTGCAGGCAAAGATGATGGGGTTCTGCAAGTTGGCATCAAAAAGGTCGATGGCGGTACCTTTTCGACCTGGGCCAATGAGAATTTGCAAGTCGGTGACACGCTTGAAGCGATGCCGCCGATGGGTAATTTTGGCGTAGATTTGGATGCGGGCACCAGCAAACATTACCTTTGTTTTGCGGGTGGTTCAGGGATCACGCCGGTACTGTCAATTTTGCGCACAGTTTTGCAGCGTGAGCCAAATTCGCGTTTCACGCTGGTTTATGCAAACCGCGCTGTGAACACGATCATGTTCCGATCCGAGATTGAGGATTTGAAAAACCGTTACATGGGGCGTGTGAATATCATCCATGTTTTGGAACAAGATGCGCAAGATATCGACCTGTTCACAGGCCGTGTTGATGGCGAAAAATGTGGTTTGCTGTTCAAACATTGGATTAACATCGACGATATCGACACGGCGTTTATCTGTGGCCCTGAACCGATGATGCTGGCAATTTCGGCTGCCCTAAAAGACCACGGTTTAACCGATAAGCAGATTAAGTTTGAGCTGTTTGCCAGTGGTCAGCCAGGCCGTGCAAAACAGAAAGCCAAAGCATCGGGTGCAGCGGCGGTTAAGGCCGTTGCAGGCAAGGTGACGTTGGATGGAGAATCGCGCAGTTTTGATATCTCTAAGGACATGAGCCTGCTGGATTCCGCGCTGCAAAACGATGTTGAAGCGCCCCATGCCTGTAAGGCGGGTGTGTGTTCTACGTGCAAATGCAAAGTGTTAGAGGGCGAAGTGGAGATGCTTACCAACCACGCGCTTGAAGATTACGAGGTTGAGGCCGGTTACGTGCTTTCGTGCCAATCCTACCCTGTCACAGATAAGGTGGTTTGGGATTACGATGCAGCTGGGCACTAAAGGTTTGGTACCCCATTTAGGCACAATTTGCTGACGAGTTCGCCGTAGTCTTTGCGTGCGTTTTCGTCGGCATTTGGATTCCACATATAGAACCAGTTGAGCATCCCGAAAACGGACATCGTCGCCGCCCGTAATTTTGGCTTATCGCCCTCAAAAACCTGCGGTGCGATCCCTGAAACCAAACCGCTGAGGTGGCTCACAAGGTCTTTCTGATAGCCCTGTAAAATGGCCTGCTGTTTGGGGGGGAGGTGACCCATCACGTTTGCTTGGAGGCGATGTTCGAAATCGGCCCCCTGATACGCCAGTAGTATTTCTGTGATCGTCAACGAAAACCGTTTTTGTGCAGTTTGATCGGCCAAATCCATCCCAACAATGCGATCTCGCAAACCAGACAAATAGGCATCCAGAATATCAAATAGGATTTCATCCTTGCCGCCATAATAATGGTACACGTTCGCCTTGGATATTTCACAGGCCTGGGCCACGCGACTTACGGAGGTTCGATCGAACCCTTCGTTGGCAAACAAACGCGCTGCTTGATTCAGAATCAAACGGCGTTTTGTTCCGTAATCTTTGGCGATTGGGCGTGCCACTTAGCGCTCGCCCTTACGGTTATCAACCACACGAACCGCCTTGCCTTGGCTGCGGGGAACACCTCCTGGATCCGTAACAACCACGTCCGTGCTGACGCCAACAATTGTTTTAATCCGATGTTTAAGAGCAGCGGCAGACGCGGCGCGGTTGTCTTGGCTGGTGGCGTTCAAATCAGCTTCGACATGTACGCGCATCGCATCCATACGCCCCTCGCGATACAATTCGATTTGGAAGTGCGGCGAGAGGCCGTCTGTCGCCATCAGCTGTTCTTCGATTTGGGTGGGAAACACATTCACACCGCGCAGGATGATCATGTCATCCGAACGCCCAGTGATCTTTTCCATGCGCCGCATTGATCGCGCCGTTCCGGGCAAAAGCCGTGTCAGATCGCGGGTGCGATAGCGGATCATCGGGATGCCTTCTTTCGTCAGCGTGGTGAAAACCAGCTCGCCTTGTTCACCATCTTCGACCAGCTCGCCTGTTTCAGGATTAACAATCTCGGGATAAAAATTATCTTCCCAAATATGAAGCCCGTCTTTGGTTTCAACACATTCGTTGGCGACACCCGGGCCCATGATTTCGGACAGACCATAGATATCAACGGCATGCATATCGAAGGCTTGCTCGACCTCATTGCGCATTGCGTTAGTCCATGGTTCAGCACCGAAAATACCGACTTGAAGGGATGTTTCGCGCGGGTCAAGACCCTGACGTTTGAACTCTTCGAGCAGGTTCAGAATGTATGACGGTGTAACAGTGATCGCTTGAGGCTTGAAATCATTGATCAATTGAACTTGTTTGGTGGTTTGCCCACCGCCCATCGGCACAACAGTTGCGCCAAGTCGTTCGATCCCAACATGCGCACCCAAACCGCCCGTAAATAGGCCGTAACCATAGGCGTTGTGCACCATTTCACCGGGCCGCACACCCGATGCCCGCAAGGATCGCGCAACCATATTTGCAAACAGATCACAATCGTTTCGCGTGTACCCAACCACGGTGGATTGCCCAGTTGTGCCAGAAGACGCATGAATTCGAAGGATTTGTTCGCGTGGTACAGCAAAAAGACCGAAAGGATAATTATCCCGCAAATCGTTTTTCACGGTGAATGGAAATTTCGCAAGGTCCTTAAGGCTGATCACATCGTCCGGGTGAACGCCCGCTTCGTCAAAGCGTTTTTTGTACATCGGAACATTCGTGTAGGCATGGTTCAAAGACCACTTCAGCCGCTTGAGTTGCAAAGCCTCAATCTCATCTCGGGATGCAATTTCGATGGGTTCGAGTTCTGATTTTTTAGCGCCCAAATCTTTCATAGTGATATTCCTTGTATCAGCTTTGTTTGCCCGAAAAATTTGGCGCACGTTTTTCTAGAAAAGACGAAACGCCCTCGGCATAATCTGGTGTTGCGCCGCAAATGCGCTGGTATTCCGCTTCTAATTCGAGCTGCTCATCTAGCGAGTTTGTCGATGCGGCCTGAATGGCTTGTTTTGTCATGCTGAGGCCGATGGTTGGCCCTACGGCGAGTTTTTGGCCGAGTTTGCGCGCCTCTGCCAATAGATCCGCGTCTGGGATGGCTTTCCAGATTAACCCCCATTCGGCGGCTTGTGTTGCCGAAAGCGGTTCAGCGGTTAAGGCGAGCGCCTTGGCGCGAACCTCGCCCAACAATCGCGTTAGGCTCCACGTGCCACCACCATCTGGCACGAGGCCGACCTTGGCAAAAGATTGGATGAATTTCGCGCACTGCGCGGCCAAAACAATGTCACAGGCCAATGCGATGTTTGCGCCTGCCCCTGCCGCAACGCCGTTCACTGCGCAAATAACGGGGCAGTTTAAGGCTTTGATTTGGCGAACCAATGGATTGTAGAAATTGAGGAGCGTTGCGCCCAAATCTGGCGGGCCGTCCATTTTGGATGGGTCACGATCACCAAGGTCTTGCCCAGCACAAAAGCCACGCCCAGCCCCTGTAAGCAAAATCGCGCGGGTACCATTGGATGCGGCATCATTTAGCGCGGTGCGTAGCGCGAGGTGCATTTCCTCGTTAAAGCTGTTCAAGCGGTCAGGGCGGTTCAATGTGATCTGCGTCAGATCGCCATCACGTTCAACAAGAATAGTCTCGCTCATTGTGCATCTCCCCATGCTGAGTTGATATTTTTCTTGCATAAACCGACCGGTTGGTCAATTAATTATTCAACTTCGATCACACACCAAAGGAAACGGTTATGGGAATTCTCGACGTACAAAGTTTTGCGGTTGGTCAGTGGATTTCACCAGACGCATCGGCGCGCAGTATTGAAAATGCGGTGACGGGTGATGTGATGGCGCGTGCTGGCAGCGGGACGTTGGATGTTGTTGGGATGTTGGAGTATGCACGAACCAAGGGCGGCCCTGCATTGCGGGCGATGAATTTCCATGATCGTGCACGGATGCTTAAGGCGTTGGCGACGCATCTTGGGCAACACAAACAGGCGCTGTATGATCTTTCTTTCGCGACGGGTGCCACGCAATCAGACCACTTGATTGATATCGACGGCGGCGTCGGAACGATGTTTGTTTTTGCATCCAAAGGGCGGCGCGAAATGCCAGACGGGCACATTTATGTTGATGGCGATGTCGAACTACTAAGTCGAAATGGCACGTTCCTAGGCCAGCATATTTGCACGCCTTTGCAGGGTGTTGCGGTTCATATCAATGCGTTCAATTTCCCTGTTTGGGGCATGTTGGAAAAGCTGGCGCCGACGTTGTTGGCGGGGGTTCCTGCGATTGTTAAACCTGCAACTGCCACGAGTTATGTGACAGAGCTGGCTGTGAAAATCATGCTCGACAGTGGGTTGTTGCCTGACGGTGCATTGCAGCTGGTATCTGGCGGATTGGGTGACATGCTTGATCACCTTGGACATCAGGATGTGGTGAGTTTCACGGGCTCTGCTGATACCGCATTTAAACTGCGATCTGCACCGCATATTTTGAAAAATTCCATACGGTTCGTTGCAGAGCAGGACAGCTTGAACGCCTCAATCTTGGGGCCAGATGCTGTTGCTGGCACGCCAGAATTTGATCTGTTTGTGAAGGAAGTCCAGCGGGAAATGACAACGAAAGCCGGGCAAAAATGCACGGCTATTCGGCGCATATTTGCACCGCAATCACAGGTGGATGCTGTTATCGCATCGCTGTCTGATCGTTTGGCGAAAACTGTGATTGGTGATCCGTCGGCAAAAGAAACGGGGATGGGAGCCTTGGTGTCCAACAGCCAGAAACGGGATGTTTTGGCAAAGGCTGCGATTATTGGCGGCGAGGCAGAACGGGTTTACGGCGATCCTAATGCGTTTGAAGTACAGGGGGCGGATGGCGCAAAGGGCGCGTTTTTGCCACCGATGTTGTACCACTGTGCAGATCCTGACAACGCGATGCGTGTTCACGACACCGAAGCATTTGGCCCTGTTTCAACCGTCATGGGGTACCGTGATCTGGATCACGCAATCGCGCTGGTTAATCGGGGTGGGGGCAGTTTGGTTGCCTCGGTGATTACCCATGACAGCGATGTGGCGCGTGAAGTTGCGTTGGGTGCGGGCGCGTATCACGGGCGGCTGTATTTCAATAATCGTGACAGCATGAAGGAAAGCACGGGCCACGGTTCACCGCTGCCACATATGGTGCACGGCGGCCCCGGGCGTGCTGGTGGTGGAGAAGAGCTGGGCGGTGTGCGCGGTGTGATGCATTACATGCAGCGCACAGCGATCCAAGGTAGCCCTGATATTTTGACAGCGATCGGGGGCACTTGGGTGCCAGGTGCGGCGGAAAAAATCGCGCCAGCCCATCCGTTCACAAGAACTTTTAATGAAGTCCAAATTGGCGAGACAATCCATACGGAACCACGCATCGTTACGATGGAAGACATTGAACATTTCGCAGAATTCACTGGTGACAATTTCTATGGACACATGGACGAAGAAGCCGCATCGCGGAACCCGTTTTTCCCAGGTCGTGTTGCTCATGGGTATTTGCTGTTGTCGTTTGCGGCGGGTCTGTTTGTTGAGCCAAATGAGGGGCCAGTTCTTGCAAATACCGGGCTGAATAGCCTGCAATTTATGAAGCCTGTGGCGGCTGGTGACAGCATCAAAGTGCGGTTAACCGTGAAAAAGAAAACCCGTCGCACGGATGAATACGGCGAAGTGCAGTGGCATGTGACGCTAACCAATGAAGAAGAAGAATTGGTGGCGGAATACGAATTGCTGACGATGAACACGTACTAGCAACCCAAAACCCCGCCGATCATGGCGGGGCTAAAACGCCAGATAGCCAATCGCCCCGAAGGCAAGTGCAACGCCGCACCACTGAATGGGCGACATTCTTTCTTTAAGGAACATCCATGCCAGAACGACGGTGATCATGCCAAACATGGATGCTGCGACGGCTGCAAATTCTGGGCGGTTTAGGTTGCCTGAGCCAATGACAATGCTGTGCGCCGTTGTATCGAGAAAGGCCATTGCTGCGAGGAATGGCCATGCGCTTCGGCTTGGTAATTTCGGGCCGTTTCGTGACAAAAGCAGAATTAGCACGCCGACAGTTGCGGCCAAACGGCTGATGAAAATAACGGGTAATTCATCCCCTGCTTGGGTTGCAATGTGGCCAATTGCAAAGGCGCTGGCGAAGCCTGCTCCGCCCAGCAAAGCCCAGCCGATTGCTGATGTAGCTGAGGTTTCGCCTTCGTCTGATTGCGATAAAAACCCAACGATTGCGACCCCTGCGATCACAGCACCCACGGCGAGCCATTGGTCCCACGGAACAGTTTGGCCTGAAATGCCAGCCCACGTGATGGAAAGAATGGGATAAGCGCCGATGATTGGCGCGACCAGTCGAACTGGACCGATGGCGAAGGCGTTATACAGGCCGATGCAGCCGAGCAAATAGACGATGCCGCCTAGGATGCTGTACCCAAAACCAGCCTGTGACATCGCTGACCAATCCCCTAGAGTCAGGGAGATTGGCGTCAATATGATCGTGCCTGCCACCAAAACAGTGGCTAACAATGGTAGGATGCCACCGTGTTGTGCGATGTAGCGCACGCAAAAATCGTGCACGCCCCAAGCAAGAGCAGCAATCAGGCCAAGCGCGAGTGAGAGCATGAGGTGCCTTTCGTGTGAACCCACGCAGTACATCGCAGGAATTCTGTTGATATTTAACGCGACTCACTTGATTTGCGAAGGTAAATTGATATTCTTAGGATTAAATAATTATTCCGCTCATGCAACACGTGCCGCAGCGGATTTCTTAAGGACGCTGACATGCTCGATGATCTCTACGCAAAGGTCCAGCCCGGCCCGCCAAAGCCCAGCAAAATTATCATGCCGCAACAGTTTTCCCTGCCGCAAGGGACGGAACGCTACGTTGTAGAGGGCGCGGGGGCGATCCTTGTGCCTGTTTACGCGGGCGATCAGATTACGGTTATCAATGATGAAGGTGGGCAGGTTTGCGAATTGGTTGCCGCCGATTCCAAAGGTGCAATTGATCTAGGTATTGTTGGTGAAGCTGCGAACGGCCCCGCTGATGGGTTGCGCCATCTGCTGACAAGCAATGATCAATCCTTGCGTGGAATGCGTATGGGACTTGAGGCGCGCAATATTTACCTTGGAAATGCCGAAGCCGTTCGATTTTTTGATGCCCAAACGCGACCAAAATCCGAGCAATCCCTGACAGTTCAACGCGATGGTACTGTCATTATCGCAACGCCGTCGCAGGGAATGGATTTTGAACAGCAGGATACCGCAACGCCGCTGACTGTGATGGTGAAGCGTGCGACCTTAAAATTTGCGGCGCGGTTTGAGTTGCCAAATCCGTTGGCCGACCCGATGCAAGACATCCGCGTGCACACGCAGACCGCCGAGAGCTTTTTCGTTAAGGCTGGCGATTACATTCAGATCATTGATGTGGATGGGCGACAGTGTTCGGATTTTGAATGTTTTAGTGCGCGTAAACTGGACAAAGGCATTGAGCACGCGTTGGACGTTACGACCACGCGCACGTTGATGGGCCATGCCTATCCGATGCCGGGTTTGCACGCGAAATATTACGATCAAGAAATGTTGCCGTTGGTTGAGGTGGTGCAAGATACCTGTGGGCGTCACGATGCGTTTGCGCTGGCGTGTTCGGCAAAATATTACGACGATATTGGCTATCCGGGCCACGTGAATTGTTCGGATAATTTCAACTACGCGCTGGATAAATACGGAATTGCGGGTCGTAAGGGCTGGATGGCGATCAACTTTTTTTTCAACACTGGGCTTGATGATCACGGTGTGATGTACGCGGATGAGCCGTGGTCGATGCCCGGTGATTACGTTCTATTGCGCGCACTGACAGACATCGTTTGCGTGAGTTCCGCCTGCCCAGATGACACGACGGCCGCCAATGGCTGGAACCCCACAGATATTCACGTTCGCACCTACAGCGGCAACGAAACATTCCAACGCTCAGTAGCATATCGCCCAACACCAGATTCGGAAGCTAAGATGACCAAACAAACTGGATTCCACGACAAATTCGCCCAGCACACGCGTAACTTTATTGAATACAACGGCTATTGGTTGGCCAATTGCTTTGCCGAAGCAGGGCCGATCCAAGAATACCACGCGTGCCGCGAAGGCGTTGTGATGATGGATCTTTCGCCGTTGCGCAAATTCGAAATCACCGGTCCAGACGCAGAGGCGCTGTGTCAGTATATCTTTACGCGCAACATGAAAACGCTTGCTGTCGGTGGCGTTGTGTACACGGCGATGTGTTATGAACACGGCGGCATGATCGACGACGGCACGGTGTTCCGTCTGGCCAAAGACAACTTTCGTTGGATTGGTGGCAATGATTACGGCGGTGAATGGATGCGTGAGCAGGCCGAAAAGCTGGGGCTGAATGTTTTGGTTCGTTCTTCCACGGATCAGCTGCACAATGTCGCCGTTCAGGGCCCCAAAAGCCGCGATTTGCTGCGCAAGATCGTTTGGACCGCGCCCCATAATCCAGAGTTTGATCAATTGGGTTGGTTCCGTTTCACGCCTGCACGTTTGAACAACGAAAGCGGCACGCCGTTTATTGTTTCGCGTACAGGGTACACGGGCGAGCTGGGCTACGAAGTGATGTGTCACCCCAAACATTGCGAAGAGATTTTCGACGCGATTTGGGGCGCTGGGCAAGAATTTGATATCAAACCGATGGGCCTTGAGGCGTTGGATATGGTTCGGATTGAAGCAGGACTGATTTTCGCTGGGTATGATTTCAGCGATCAAACTGACCCGTTTGAGGCTGGCATTGGCTTCACCGTTCCACTGAAATCTAAGACCGATGATTTCATTGGGCGCGATGCGTTGATCCGGCGCAAAGAAAACCCGATGCGCAAAATGGTTGGCATTGATATCGACAGCAATGTTGACGTGGAGCACGGCGATTGCATCCATATTGGCCGTGCGCAAATCGGCGAAGTGACGTCATCGATGCGCTCGCCTTTGCTGGGTAAAAACATCGCTTTGGCGCGCATTGACGTGGCGCACGCTGAAATCGGTACACAAATTGAAGTGGGTAAATTGGACGGCCACCAAAAGCGCTTGCCAGCCGAGATTGTGCCGTTCGCGCATTACGATCAAAAGAAAGAACGCCCACGGTCATGACCTCTTCCGCCTTAGATAAATTAGGCGGAGAAGGCGCGCTGCGCGAACTGGTCGAGCATTTTTATGACTTGGTGGAAACCTTGCCAGAAACAGAACAATTGCGTGTTCTGCATATGGATGGGCATGGCTTTGCGCATACCCGCACAGAACAGTTTGAATTTATGTCAGGTTTCTTAGGTGGGCGGCAATATTATATGGAAAAGCATCGACACATGAATGTGAAAGATATCCACGCCCATGTGCCTATTCGTGTTGAAGATGCCGAGGTATGGTTGCAAACGATGGATCGCGCGTTGTCAGAGCTGAAACACGCTGGCGCGCATATTGATCGGATGAAGGCAACGCTGCGACGTGTGGCGATGATCTTGGTGAATGATGGGAAAATTGCGCAATGAAAACCTTGGCATTGATTTGTGGTCTTGCAGTTGCGGCAACTGGCGCAGCTGCGCAATCGGTGAAGCTAAAATCAGCAGAAATCGCTGATCTGTTAACGGGAAACACGGCTGTTGGAACATGGCAAGGTGCGCCGTACCGACAGTATTTCAGCGAGGACGGCTCAACGATTTATGCGCAAAATGACAGCCGCTCTGCGCTGGGCAAATGGCGCATTGATACGGATCGCGATGAATACCAAAGCATTTGGGCGCGTGATACTGTTTGGGAGGGTTGGTACGTGATGGAGTATTTGGGGACCTATTTTTGGGTCAGCAAATCAACGCCACCAACGCCTTTCAAAATGGTCAAAGGGCAGCAATTGGTTCCAACAGACGATTGAGCTTAACCTGCCGCGCCGCCGAATATTTGTGCATCGGCGGCGGGGTATTTGACATTAGTTTTTCAGGTAAACTTCCATGCTGTCATCCAGCGCATCTTTCCACGGGGTGTGGTGCATCGGGGCCATCGTGCCTGTGATCACTGAAGCATAAGCGTTGTTGCGGAAGGTCATGATGTCTGCAACTTTGTGACCTTTCCAAGCCTTAAACGCCTGACACGCGCCTTCTACATCGAACGACGGATAGTCAGTTTCGTCGATCAGTTCTTTGGTGTAATCGCCCTGATACCAGATGCAGCCATAGTCATCCTCAAGCGCGTCTTCACGGGCGATGCGCTCCTCAACGTCGGCTTTCATGTCGGCTGTGGACGGCGTTTCAATGCGCCCTATCATCACATCACGCGACCACCAAGCTTGGGCGTCAAACATGTTGAACGTGAACCACTGATCCTGCATGCCAAGGTAAAACAGGTTCGGATTATCGGCCCATGCCACGCCCTTGTACAAGTTCGCAGACGCCAGACGGTTTGCTGTTCTCAGGTTCAAATCTTCGGCCATGAACGGGAAATGGTGGATGTAGCCGGTACACAAAAGGATCGCATCCACGTCTTTGGTTGTGCCATCTTTGAAATGCGCGGTGTTGCCGACAACTTTCGTAAGCAACGGAACCTCTTGCCAATTGTCGGGCCATTTAAAGCCCATAGGTGCTGTACGATGGGACACGGTGATAGATTTCGCGCCGTATTTCCAACACTGCGAACCAATGTCTTCGGCGGAATAGGATGTGCCGACGATCAGGATGTCTTGGTCTTTGAATTCCAAAGCATCGCGGAAATCATGGGCGTGCAGAATGCGGCCCTTAAAGCTATCAAATCCTTCGAATTCAGGGACGTTCGGCGTTGAGAAGTGACCCGATGCGCAGACAACGTAGTCAAATTCTTCGGTGGTGCGTTCACCACTTGGCAGGTCTTTGACGGTGACAGAAAACTTGCCGTCTTCAAATTCTACGTTGCGCACAACAGTTTCGAATTTGATCCAATCACGGATATCTGCCTTTTTCACACGGCCTTCGATGTAATCGAACAGAACCGCACGTGGTGGGTAAGATGCGATCTGTTTGCCAAAGTGTTCTTCGAACGAATAATCCGCAAACTCCAAACCCTCTTTTGGGCCATTGGACCAAAGGTAGCGATACATCGACCCGTGCACGGGTTCGCCGTATTGATCTAGGCCCGTGCGCCACGTGTAATTCCACAATCCACCCCAATTAGATTGCTTTTCAAAGCAAACGATTTCTGGAATTTCTGCGCCTTTAGCGGCGGCGGATTGAAAGGCACGCATTTGGGCCAAACCGCTTGGGCCTGCGCCGATGATTGCTACTCGTTTTGTCATTTTATTGGTCCTTTAAACAGAAATGGGCCGCAGTGATTTCCACTACAGCCCTAAAAATTTATACGATGAATATCAGCATTAGATGTCCAGCGTGTTTGCTTTTTCCCAAGACGAGAAGTGGTTGCAGAAATCATTCCACTCTTGGTGTTTCATCTTCAGAAACGCGGCAGAGAATTCATCGCCCATCGCAGACATCAATTCTTTGTCACGGTTGTACGCGCGCAAAGCATCCAGCATGTTCAACGGCAGTTTTGGTGCGCCACGTACTTTATGGCCATCTGCGTACATGTCGATGTCGTGGCGTTTGCCAGGGTCTGCTTTGGAACGAACGCCAGACAGACCAGCGGCAATAATCACCGCTTGCAAAAGGTAAGGATTCACCGCGCCATCTGGCAGGCGCAGCTCAAATCGGCCAGGGCCTGGCACACGAACCATGTGCGTGCGGTTGTTGCCTGTCCATGTCACGGTATTTGGCGCCCAAGTCGCACCAGAAATCGTGCGCGGCGCATTGATACGCTTGTAGCTGTTCACAGTTGGATTGGTGATCGCAGCCAATGCGGAGGCGTGCTTCATGATTCCGCCAAGGAAGTGGCGGCCCTTTTCAGACAGTCCCAACTCGGTTGTTTGGCTTTCATCGCTGATCGGTGCTGCAAACACGTTGGTTTTTGCGTCTGAACCAGCAGCATCCCAAACAGAGACGTGCGCGTGGCAGCCGTTGCCTGTTAGGCCCTCGACCGGTTTAGGCATGAACGTCGCGCGGTAGCCGTGTTTTTCGGCGACGGTTCTGGTCATGAATTTAAAGAAGCTATGCTTGTCGGCAGTCTTCAGCGCGTCATCATAATCCCAGTTCATTTCCCACTGGCCATTCGCATCTTCGTGGTCGTTCTGGTACGCGCCCCAACCAAGATCGAGCATGTAATCGCTGATTTCGCGGATCACATCCAAGCGGCGCATGAATGCTTGTTGATCGTAACACGGTTTGGCAGCGGTATCGAACGGATCAGAGATTTGATCGCCAGCAGGTGTGAGCAAAAAGAATTCTGCTTCGATCCCGGTTTTGACGTGCATGCCTTCTTCGGCGGCTTCGGCAACCAAACGGCGCAATACGTTGCGCGGTGCTTGTGCAACGTCTTCGCCTTCCATCACACAGTTGCCAGGCACCCATGCAATTTCTTTGTTCCAAGGGAGGATGATTACGGCCTCTGGATCAGGTACAGCCAACATATCAGGGTGCGCCGGCGTCAGATCAAGCCAAGTCGCAAAGCCTGCAAATCCTGCGCCGTCTTCTTGCATATCAGCAATTGCACGTGCTGGAACCAATTTGGCCCGCTGTCCACCGAACAGGTCGGTGAAAGAAATCATGAAATATTTGACGCCATTTTCTTCGGCGAATTTTGCGAGATCAGTTGTCATGTGATCGCTCCCTATTGTTGTTTCGTTGACTGTGATTGAAAAAGGCGCGTGTCACAAGACCGCGCCTTTTTGAAAATTTAGAAGGATGTGTTTGGCTTCCCTGGATACCAATTTGTGCCCGCCAGTGGAACCTGTGCCATTGCGGCGGCTTCCATTGTTAGCGCCACAAGATCTTCTGGCTCTAAGTTGTGTAAATGGTTTTTGCCACACGCGCGGGCAATGGTTTGGGCCTCCAGTGTCATCACCTTGAGGTAATTACGTAAACGACGCCCACCCTCAATGGGATCAAAGCGTGCCATAAGGTCAGGATCTTGCGTGGTGATGCCAGCAGGGTCTTTGCCCTCGTGCCAATCATCATACGCCCCTGCCGTTGTGCCTAGTTCGTTGTATTCTTTTTCCCACTTCGGATCATTGTCCCCAAGCGCGATCAAGGCTGCCGTGCCAATAGCAACTGCATCTGCACCAAGCGCCATTGCTTTCGCCACGTCTGCGCCAGAACGGATGCCACCTGAAAGGATCAGCTGCACTTTGCGGTGCATTCCAAGGTCTTGGAGTGCTTGAACCGCAGGGCGTACAATTGCGAGTGTTGGCTGGCCAACGTGTTCGATGAACACATCTTGCGTCGCTGCTGTGCCGCCTTGCATACCGTCCAAAACAACCGCATCCGCGCCCGCTTTGATCGCAAGTGTTGTGTCATAGTAAGGACGCGCACCTGCAACTTTCACATAGATTGGCACTTTCCAGCCTGTGATTTCGCGCAACTCTAGGATTTTGATTTCCAGATCATCAGGGCCCGTCCAATCAGGGTGACGACAGGCGGAGCGTTGGTCGATACCCTTTGGAAGGTTGCGCATGTGGGCCACACGGTCAGAGATTTTTTGACCCAAAAGCATACCGCCGCCACCTGGTTTGGCACCTTGGCCAACCACGATTTCAATCGCGTCTGCTTTGCGCAAATCGTCTGGGTTCATCCCGTAACGGGATGGCAAATATTGATAGACCAGCTTGTTGGAATGACCGCGTTCTTCGGGGGTCATGCCACCGTCGCCAGTTGTGGTGGAAGTACCAGCGGCGGATGCGCCACGACCCAATGCTTCTTTTGCGGGGCCAGAAAGCGCGCCAAATGACATGCCAGCAATCGTGATTGGGATATCCAGCTCGATCGGGTTTTCTGCGTGCAGACCACCGATGGTAACGGAGGTTTCACACTTCTCGCGGTAGCCTTCCAACGGATAACGCGAAATAGATGCGCCCATAAACAACAGGTCATCAAAAGACGGAACCTTGCGTTTCGCGCCACCGCCGCGAATGTCGTAAATGCCAGTTGCGGCTGCACGACGAATGTCGCTGTTCACGTCTTGTGTGAACGTAGCCGATTGGCGTGGCGTGGTGTTCGGGATGTTTTTGTCGGTCATTTTCTAAGTCCCTTAATACGCGCCAGCGTTATCAACATCAAAGTTATACAGGGTCCGTGCGGACCCATAACGGGTGAATTCGGATGGGTCGGCATCAATGCCAGCCTCGTCTAACAAGCCTTGCAAAATCTCGATGTGTTCGGCGCGCATCTCTTTCTTTTCGCAATCCGCACCGAGGCTTTTGACTGTGCCGCGTACAAAGAAACGTGCCTCGTAGCAGCTGTCGCCCAGCGCCTCGCCTGCATCACCGCAGACAACAAGGTTACCAGATTGACCCATGAATGCGGCCATGTGGCCGATGCTGCCTTGAACAACGATGTTCACGCCTTTCATGGAAATACCGCAGCGCGATGATGCGTTGCCTTTGACAACAATCAAGCCGCCGTGGCCCGTTGCGCCCAAATACTGGCTTGCGTCACCTTCGATGATGATTTTTCCAGACATGATGTTTTCACCTGTGCCCGGACCCGCAGAACCATGCACATGCACAGTCGCTTGTTGGTTCATGCCACCGCAGTAATAGCCAGTGGAGCCTTTGACGTTCACTTCAATCGGGGCATCCAAACCAACGGCAATCGCGTGTGAACCCTTTGGGTTTACGATTTCCCAAACCGTTTGGTTTGTGTCTTCGGCTTGTGCGTGAAGGGTTTTGTTAAGTTCGCGCAGACCCTGCGCTTCTAAATCGAAACTTTGCATTTAAGCTGCCTTTTCTTGCGCAGATGGGGCCGCGTTGTGGCTCCAGAAATAAACGGTTGCGGGCTCTGGTTCCCAGATGCGGGCGTCTTCGATGCCAGGCAGATTTACCAAGGCACGATATTCGGACCCGAAGGCAACGTATTGATCCGTTTCGGCCATCACCGCAGGTTTGCAGGCGATTGGGTCGCGAACAACACCAAAGCCGTCTTTTGTTCCAACCACAAATGTGAAAAACCCGTCGAGATCATCAAGTGCGCTTTCGAGCGCTTCGCCGAGGGTTGAACCCGTTTGCATTTTCCATGTCAGGTATGCCGCGCCAACTTCGGTGTCGTTTTCGGTTTCGATGTGAACCCCAAGACGGCGCAATTTACGACGCAGCGAGTTGTGGTTTGAAAGCGAGCCATTGTGAACGAGGCATTGATCGTCGCCCGTGTTAAACGGGTGCGCGCCCATTGTTGTAACGGCTGATTCAGTTGCCATGCGCGTATGGCCGATTCCGTGTGAACCACTCATTTGACGAACATCAAAGCGTTCTGCCACATCTTTGGGCAATCCGACCTCTTTGAATATTTCAAGAGATTCACCACGGCTCATCAAGCGTAACTCAGAATGGTTTTCGGTTAAGAAGGCACGTGCTTCGACCATCTGATCGGCGTTAATTTCAAGCACCGCATGGGTGTCTTTGACATCCATTTTCACCTTGCCTTGGATGGCACTGCGCAGGGCATTATCCAGTTTGTGAAAGCTCGTTTCAGGCGTATCGGATTGAACCGTAATTTTGGCCTTACCTTCTGATTCTCCACTATAAATCGCGATGCCAGCACTGTCTGGCCCACGATCTGTCATGGTAATCAGCATATCAGTCAGCATGTCGCCGAGCTTTGGCTCTAGCGATTTGTCTTTTAGAAAAAGTCCGACGATCCCACACATGGCGCAACGTCCTCCTGAAGTGGTGAGTGTTTTCGACTCAAATGCTAACACCAAAAAAACCCTGTTTCAACTGACAAGAAACTTTTTTTCATTGTAGGTAAACAATTTTTACGAAGAAAAATGCAAAAAGGGGCGCCGTTTAGGGCGCCCCTTTGGGTTTGTTTGTAAATCGAGCTTAGTAGCGTTCTATTGCAGCTTTGGTTCGCTCGGCTGATGCCGTTTTTGCAGCTTCGGCCAATTCCTCAGATTCGCGGCGCGCTTGGATGACGTGCCATCCGAGCCAGAAAACCACACCGACAATAACCATCGGAACTTCGTATCCTTGAAATGGATAGATTGCGCCAACATCGGCCAAATCTACTGCCCAACTGCTATATCCTATTGTAGACATTTTAGTGCTCCTTAAGACTTAACTAGGTTGAGGTTTGCGCGCGTGATTTCCGCGACCGCATCTTCGTAGGCTTGGTTTTCACCAAAATCGAGACCCTGTAGTTCCACTTCGGCTGGAATGCGAAGCGTACCCATTGAGGCCTGAATTTTGGTCACGACGAAGGCAGGGATGAAACCCAACACACCGAACATGATGATAGCACCTACGAGTTGGCCCAGTGGGTTAATCGTAGCGTAGCCTTCGAATGGTGATGATGGTGCGCCCCAAAGAACGAAGCCTGCAATCACAACACCCATGAAGCCTGCGTAGCCGTGTACTGCGACTGCGCCAACCGCATCATCAATTTTGAACTTCCGCTCAACATAGTAGTGCAGTTTGTAGGCAAGGACCGGAACAATAGCGCCGATGATCAAAGCCTGCATCGGGTGATACAGATCGTTACCAGCAGATGCGCCTATGATCCCAGCAAGACCGCCAGAGAACGTCCAGAACGCATCGCCCTTTGAAACGAGATAGGATGCCATCAGGCCGCCAGAGAGTGACAGCAAGAAGTTGAACGTAATCGCGCCAAGTGACGTTGGTGCCAGGTAGATGTTTGTGGCTGTCCATGTGGTGCCCGTGATTTCGCCACCAATAACTTCTGGTGAGATGAGAGGCACGTTACAGGCGGCATAAAAGCCCCAGAACCCTGTGTAGATCATGAATATGCCAAGTGTGACCATCCAAGGGTTGTGCGGAGGAATGTCACGCGGTGTGCCATCTTCTGCAAATTTACCAAGGCGTGGGCCAAGAACCCAAAGCACACCAAGAGCATAACCACCCGCAATCGCGTGGATAACGCCAGACGCATACGCATCGTGGTAGCCCAGTTTTTGAACCATCCAACCCGCGTAGTGCCAGCCCCATGCCGCATCAATGATCCACCAAACAGAACCGATAAGAACCGCGTGAACCCAAAGAGCGGAAGAGCGAATACGCTCGATAACCGAACCAGAAACGATCGAAGCCGCTGTCCATGAGAACAACAAGAAGGCCGCCCAGAACACACCCGTGATGCGATCGCCAAGGTTTGTCGCCATCGTTTCGGATGTTGGAAGGTTTGCTTGGCCAGCTGCAAAATCAATGCCGCCCATGATCGGAAAGCTTGGGAATGCCCAATAGATCCACCAGCCGAAGAAGAAGAAGGTTACAGTGACTAATGGAATGATCATCACGTTCTTCATCAATGTATGCAGGTGGTTTTTTCTGCGGCTTGCGCCAACTTCATACATGCAAAACCCAACATGAATTAAGAACATGAAAACCACCGTTACCCAGTAATAAAACTCGGTAAATATGGTGGTTAGTGCGTCAAGATTTCCGTCCACTTTCTGTCTCCCCGTGGTTGTTTTTCTTTTTAAGAAAATTTTATTCCGCAAAATAGCGGCAATAATAGACCACATGTCAACTAAAAACTCCAAATTGTCGCACCTTAGAGTTTTAGTGCTGTTAATAAAGAGTTTTAGTGCTGTTAATAAATATTGCCTCTTAGGAAAATAAATTGAATGTCATTCTTGATTTTTGGATCGCGATGATGCTGAATGCGCGCCAACAAGACTTAAACAAATCAGGGAAAAAATCATGGCTATCATCTGGAGACACTCCGCACTCGCACATCGTCACGCAGCAATTGGCGGCGAGTTGGAAGATTGGAACGGCATGGGCACGGCATGGTTTTATGACCATACGCCAGAACGCGCCAAAGCAGATTATGAAGCGATCCGCACCAAAGCTGGCCTTATGGACGTATCGGGTCTGAAAAAAGTACACCTTGTTGGCCCAGACGCGGCCTACGTGATTGATCGCGTGACAACGCGGAATGTGGAAAAGATTGCAGTGGGTCGTTCCACCTACGCATCTATCCTGAATTCCGATGGCAAGTTCATTGATGACTGCATCATCTATCACCTAGCGGTGAACACATGGATGGTTGTGCACGGTACAGGCACCGGCATGGAGCAACTGACATCTGTTGCAGCGGCGAAAAACGTAGCTGTCATTATGGACGATGATTTGCACGATATGTCTTTGCAGGGCCCACTGGCTGTGGATTTTCTTGCCAAGCACATCGACGGTATTCGTGATTTGGCCTATTTTGGTATCCTTCACACGAAGCTGTTTGGCAAAAGCGTTATGATTTCACGTACGGGTTACACTGGCGAACGTGGCTACGAGATTTTCGTCGGCGCGAAAGATGCGGTTCATGTTTGGGACAACATTCTTTCTGATGGCGAAAGCATTGGCATTCGTCCGTGTCAGTTCTCAACGCTCGATATGCTGCGGATCGAAAGCTATCTGCTGTTTTACCCAGGTGACAATTCCGAAACCTTCCCATTCGATGACGAGCCATGCGGCGACACCATCTGGGAATTGGGTCTCGAGTTCACGGTGTCTCCTGGCAAAGAAGGCTTCATCGGTGCTGAAAACCACTATGCAGCACAAGGCAAAGAGCGTTTCAAAATCTATGGCGTGCAACTGTCCGACAGCATGGCCCAAATGGAAATGCACGCCCGCGTTATGGCTGGCGGCAAAGACGTTGGTGTTATCACGTATGGTCTGTCATCCGAGCTGAACGGCTATTCCGTAGCGATTGCGCGTCTTGATCCATCTGCGGCGAAAGCAGGGACCAAGCTGACAGTTGTGCAGCCTGACGGAACCGAGCTGGCAGCAACCGCAGAAGAGATGCCTTTCTACGACAAAGAAAAAGTCATCCGCGCTGCAAAAGGTTGATCTAAAATACAGGCGCGGGAGTGATTCCGCGCCTAACTGTCTTGACGAGGACGATATGTCTAAATTTGAATTTCCACCTTCTATCCGCAGCCGACCCGTTTACGGGACTTTAGAAGCCCGACCAGGTAAAACCCATTTGATGATCGCTGACGCAGAGGGCGCTGAGGCGATCCTTGCAGTTGCGACGCCTGATTTGATGGCGGCAACGCATATTATTTATATCCCTAAGGGAACAGACTACGCGGATAAATTGCGCGCTTTGAAGCCTGCACAGTTTTACGAAGGCCCGACCTATGCTGCGTCTGTCACGCGCATTCAGCGTGTTTTGCAAGACGCGCAGATGGGATTGCAGGTGTATCTTGCCGGGACAGAAGGGTTGATGGGCCAAGCCCAGAACGAAGCGATGAAAGCTGGCATTCCGCACACGGCAATTCAGACAGAACATCGTGGTTCCATCGCTCGGCGCATGCAGTGCGTGCATTGCAAAGGTATTACTGAAGACGTGGAAACCGATCCATTTGTGTGTTCGCACTGTGGGTTGAACCTGTTTGTGCGTGATCACTATTCCCGTCGCTTGGCGGCCTATCAGGGTGTTTGCATCGACGCCGAAGACCCTGGAAATGTTCCACCGCAAAAAGGGATTTACGAATGAGCGGCGCAGAAAAAATCGCAGTTCGCGTAACCGAAGTGAGCCCGCTGAATGAGTTGGTCACGCGGTTCAAATTTGAGCCCGTTGCGGGTGGTTTGTTGCCGACGTTTTCAGGTGGTGCGCACACAGTTGTTGAAATGCGCGACGGTGATATCACGCGGATGAATCCGTATTCCCTGATGTCTGATCCGTTCGATCAAACGGCCTATACTATTTCGGTGCGCCGTGATGATGAGGGGCGTGGTGGATCGCTGTTTATGCATAAGAACATATCTGTTGGCGATGAAATTACGATCTCGAACCCAGTGAACCTGTTCAGTCTTGATCTACGTGCGAAAAAGCATCTGATGATCGCTGGCGGTATCGGTATCACGCCGTTCCTTGCGCAAATCAAACAATTGGACCGCGCCCACGGTAACTGGGAGCTGCATTATTCCTGTCGTTCAGAGGCGTTGGGTTCGTATGTTGATTACCTGACCAACACACACCCCAACGATGTCGAAGTGTATTACGACGACCAGAAACAAGCGATTGATCTGGAAAATCTGCTCGATGGGCAACCGCTTGGGACGCATATTTATGTGTGTGGCCCAAAAGGAATGATCGACTGGGTGCGCGGCAAAGCGACGGAGTTGGGTTGGCCACGCGAGGCGATACACTATGAAGAATTCCTTGCGCCACAACCAGGCAAACCGTTTGAGGTGAAACTGGCCGTTTCCAACAAAGTGATCCAAGTGGGCGAACGAGAAAGCCTGCTAGAAGCGATTGAGCGTGCGGGCGTAGATGCACCGTATCTGTGCCGTGGTGGCGCGTGCGGAATGTGCGAAACATCGGTGATTGATTATTCTGGTAACTTTATTCATCGCGATCATTGGCTTGAAGAAGACGAGCACGCCTCTGGCAAGAAAATCATGCCTTGCGTATCCCGCTTTGAAGGCAAAACATTAGTATTGGACAGATAAAATGACGATACAGTTCAACGACGAAACCTTTCGCGACGATTATTCGTTCCGCAATTCTGAACGCGCGATCAAACGCTTTCCGTTTCCGTTCGACAAAGACAGCTACATGTATGCGGTCAACATGGAACAGCATCGTGGCGGTCCGTCCGACAGCATCTATGAAAAGCGGTTCGATGTAGACGAGCATTACGTGTCTGAGATGCGCGATCGTGCGATGGTGCTGGCGGATGATCCGTTGCGCTGCCAATCGCTGCCGCACATGACGTTGGCTGGCTGGGATTTGTTGGAACTGATCATGGTGTCCAAGTCCGAAGATTATCCAGATTTGTTTCAGCTGCACCGCGATGGCGACCAGTGGCATTGGATTAACAAGCCACTTGGCATTGATGACAAGTTCACATTCATGGACGAAACCACGCTGCCATACGGGCCAATGGAATACATCACGCGCCAAACGCAGGGTGATTTTTGTGTGCTGGATCAGCGCGATGATAACCTGTGGATGGACGCGGGCATGATCACGACGCAAGCTGATTGGTCGCTGGACTTCGACATCGGCATGAACTTTTTCGAATGGCACGCGCCTGTGCCATTGGCCCATGAAAAAGGGATTTTTGTGCGTGCGTTGAAATTCTTGTTGAACATTCAGCAAGGTGCGCCTGCGCGTCGTTTGAACTGGACCATGACGGTTAATCCGTTGCTGGATACGTCGCCTGAAAATTACCACAAATGGGGCATCCAAAAGACCGAGCTGACGCCAGAAAACATCGGTTCGAAACAACATCTGCGGGTGGAATTACAAACCTTCTTCCGTTTGCCACGCTCAAACGGCCTCGTGTTTCCGATCCGCTGCTACCTGTGCAGCTTTCAGGATTTGATGACCTCGCCGAAATGGGGCCGTCGTTTGCACCGTGTGATCCGCGATTTGCCCGAAGAGCTGGCAACCTACAAAGGCTTTATCGACAACCGCCCGATGATGCTGGATTACCTGTCAAAGTTCGACGACGGGTTGCCCACATCAAACGGCATCTGGCCAGAGTTTGATACAGAGCCGCCCCTGCAAAAGTAGGTAAAAGTCCGGCAGATTTTTACGTGCTTTGTGGGTAAGAAATGATCGAGAGGTATCGCGCTGGCAATTTGACCAATGCCTCTGGCCCGTGCGGCGCATCTGCGTCAAAGAATAGCGTGTCGCCAGGTTTCAAAGAGTGAACCTCGTCGCCGTGGCGGTAATCGACCTCGCCTTCCAGAACATAGATCGTTTCAATTCCACCATGTTGGAAGGTGGGAAAAACATCAGATTCATCTGTTAGCGTGATCAAATAGGGTTCAACGATCACGCCCGAGGCGTTTGATCCAATATGCCCAAGCAGCTGGTATTGGTGGTTCGCGCGCGTACCTGCTCGCTCGGTTGTTAGGCCTTCACCTGTTTTGGTATGAACGGCTACGCGGCTTTCTTCAAAGCGGCGAAAGAAACTGGTTAGGGGAACACTCAGGGCGTCCGATAGGGTTTTTAGTGTGGTCAAAGACGGCGACGTATTGCCGTTTTCGATCTTGGACAGCATGCCAACGGACAATCCGGTGATGTGAGAAAGCTCTGCCACAGTGATCTTTTGTTGTTTGCGATAGGCACGTACTTCGCGACCGATCGCCACTTCGAGATTTTTCTCCCGATCGCCGTCGCGGGTTCTATGGGGGTCTTGAGTAAGCTTAATTGCCTGATCTGTACTCAATTTCTCAATATTCACTGCTTTTTCTTTCAATTTGGCTGCAAAACTTAGCCCGAGGTGGATTTTCTAGTTACCCAATCATATTCAAAATTTCACTCACAGAATATAAAAATAAACTACAGGTGAAAAATTTTCTGCCAAAAAATATCCCAAAACCACCCTTGCAGAGAAAAAAACTTGATTGTGAGGAAACTCATGTGACACAATGACCCAAGGAGTCGGAAGTGCTCTGGAGGGAATCACCGAACTCATCTTTGGGTTCGGTAAATTAATGCAGCTTCAACAAGAGCGTCTTTCACGACGCTTACATCAGGGAGATAAACATGAAAAAACTAACTACAGCTTTGACAGCCGGCGTTTTGGCAATGATGCCTTTGAGCGCGATGGCAGAAGACAGCAGTGATCCGATCGTTATTCCGATCCATAACTGGTCCTCACAAATCGTGATGTCCAACGTGGTTGGCCAAATGCTCGAAGGCATGGGCAACAATGTTGAATACGTAACAACAGACAGCCAAGCGGTTTACGAGTCAGTTCGCCTCGGTGACGTGACTATGGAATTGGAAGTATGGGAAGGCGCATTTGGCGCATCTTTCCGCGCAGCTCTTGAAAAAGGCGGCTTGCACGACGCGGGCGACCACGACGCAGTAACACGCGAAGACTGGTGGTACCCGATGTGGACAAAAGATGCATGCCCAGGCCTGCCATCTTGGGAAGCACTCAACGATTGTGCGTCTGTATTCGCTACTGCGGAAACAGGTGACAAAGGCCGTTACCTTGATGGACCAGTTGACTGGCTCAAGCACGGTAAAGAACGTGTAGAAGCGCTGGGCATGGATTTCGTTGTGATCAACGCGGGTTCTGCTGCTGCATTGTGGGCTGAAATCGGCGCTGCCGAAGCTGACAAAAAGCCAGTGGTTGTGTTCAACTGGACACCAAACTTTGCCGAAGCTGTATGGCCTGGCGAATTTGTTGAATTCCCAGAATGGGTAGACGGCTGTGACAAAGATCCATCCGTTGGTCCAAACCCAGATGCGCTTTATGACTGTGGTAACCCTGCAAAAGGCTACCTCAAGAAAGCAGCTTGGGATGGCATGGAAGCAAAATGGCCAGCCGCGTACAAAGCGCTGACTAAGATTTCTTTCACAAACCCACAGATCGCTCAGATGGCTAAATTCGTTGATACAGACGAGATGGAACCAGAAGAAGCAGCGACCGCATGGTTGGAAGCAAACAAAGACGTTTGGATGCCTTGGACACAATAATCCAAGTCTGAAGACATAATTTGAACCCCGTCCGGGCATGCTCGGGCGGGGTTCTTTTTTACAGTTGGTTTCGAACAAATAGGGGTTTGTTCAAAGTCAATTTTGACTAAGCTAAACACATAAAATTCGGGCTGCACGTCGGCCTTTGAGGGAGATCATGAAATGACCGAAGCACCCGTCATCACCTGCGAAAATGTTTGGAAGATTTTTGGGGATAACCCAGAGAAATATTTGCAAAACATGCCAGCAGGTCGGTCGTTCGATGACATTCGCGCGGATGGGTACATCGCGGGTGTGAAAGACGTTTCTATTGAAGTGAACCGGGGCGAAATGCTGGTGATCATGGGCCTGTCTGGCTCGGGAAAATCCACACTGGTGCGGTGTTTCTCTCGGCTTCATGATATCACGGGCGGTAAGATTACTGTTGAAGGGCAGGACATCATGTCCTTGCCAGAAAAAGAGTTGATCGATTTGCGTCGTAACAAAATGGGTATGGTGTTCCAATCTTTCGGATTGCTGCCGCATCGCACGGTTTTGGAAAACGTCGCCTTCCCTTTGGAAATGCGTGGTCAAGACAAACACACGCGTCGTGAACGTGCGATGGAAGTGGTGAAACTGGTTGGCCTTGATGGGCGCGAAGATTATTTCCCGCGCGAATTGTCTGGGGGCCAACAGCAACGCGTGGGTATCGCGCGTAGCCTTGCGATTGAGCCTGATATTTGGTTCTTGGACGAGCCTTTCTCTGCGCTCGACCCGTTGATCCGCCGTGAAATGCAGGATGAATTCTTGCGTCTGCAAGAGTTGCTAAACAAGACCATCGTTTTCATCACGCACGATTTTGACGAGGCGTTGCGCCTTGCGGATCGTATCGCGATTATGAAAGACGGCGCTGTTGAACAATGCGACACACCTGATCAAATTGTCCTGAACCCTGCAACCGAATACGTTGCGAAGTTCACCGAAGAAATCGAAAAATCCCGCGTCGTGCATGCCCGCGTTTTGGCCAATTTGGTTGATGGTGCAAAACGCCCTGAAGGCGAAGCCGTTCGGGCGGGTGCTACCATACAAAACCTTGCACGTCAGCTTATCAACGAAACACGCGAAGAGCTGCCAGTCGTGACCAGCAAAGGCGAATATCTTGGGGTTTTGAAACGCCAAGAAGCCTTAGACATTTTGTTGGGTGCAGACTAATGGCTATCGTAGATGATGGCACCCAAGACAGCATCGGAGGTATGACCCGTTTGCAGGTTGGACTGATCCTTCTTGTGGCGGCAGTTGTGCTGTGTTTTGCACGCGCTTTGGGCGTTTTGCCAGAGGCATTGATCCGCATTCCAGACGCTATGATCCCGCCTTTTGCTGTGTGGATGGACGCGATCTTTAATTTCTTACGCTACACGCTAAAACTTGAGGTTCTAACCCGTTGGTTCGCCGAAGGTCCGTTGGAATTTATGCTCGATACAACGGGTAACTTGCTGTACGGCAAGCGCCGTTGGCCGTTCCTTGGCCCAATCCCATGGACTGCAATCGCCGCTGCGATGGCCGTGGTTGGGTATTATCTTGGTGGCTGGCGCATGGCGCTTTTGGTCGGTGGCACCCTTGTTTGGACCGCGTTGATTGGCCAGTGGAAACTGGCCATGCAAACCATGTCTGTTCTGGTGGTTGCTGCGCCATTTGCCTTTGCGCTTGGCCTGTTGATCGGCATCTGGGCGTGGAAATCTCCAATGGTTGATAAAGCGGTCAAACCCATCCTGAGTGTTTTGCAGACACTGCCGTTTTTCACGTACCTGTTGCCCGCCGTTATTTTCTTTAAAGTTGGCCCAACCGCAGGGGCCGTGGCAACCATCGTTTATGCGATGCCACCGATGATTTTGATGACCACGCTGGGCCTGAAAAAGGTGTCACCCGAGGTCGTCGAGGCAGGCAAAATGTCTGGCTGTTCAAGGTGGCAAATGCTGCGTCACGTATACATTCCTGCCGCGCGGACCGAGATTCTTGTGGGTGTGAACCAAGTTATCATGCTGTGTTTAGCGATGGTTGTTCTAACCGCGTTTATCGGCATGCCGGGTCTTGGCGCTAAACTTTTGGCAATGATGGGCAGCTTCAAACTCGGTCGTTCGCTTGAAATCGGTGTGACGATTGTTTTGCTGGCTGTGATGCTCGATCAGATGTCAAAGGCTTGGGTTGTAAAGCAGCCTGAACATTTTGATCGTGGTACTGCATGGTGGCGTCTGCATGTCTTTTTAATCATCGCGCTGGGCTGCTTTTTTGGCCTAACGGCTTTTGCGAAACTACCGCAACTTATCGAATATTTTAATCTTGGTATATTTCCTTCTGAGGAGCCAAGCGTGTTGAGATCAGTAACCCAACCTTTAGACCACATCTCCAACAAGCAGCATTTTTCGCAGGGTAAAATTCTGGATAAATGGATCAAAAATATATTGGCTATCGATGCGATCCAAGCGGTCACGGATTTCTTGCGTTGGTTCTTTATCGTTTGGGTTCTGATCCCGTTCCGCACCGCACTTTTGTGGGTTCCGACGCCTGCGTTCATCTTGGTCGTTACCGCGTTTTCATTCTGGCTTGGTGGTAAGCGTCCCGCGATTTACGCGGCTGCATTCTTTACAATCGTTGCGCTCACGGGTTGGTGGGATCGTTCGATCATCACGCTTTATGCCGTTCTATCTGCGGTGATTATTTCCATGTTCATCGGTATCCCGCTTGGGATCACAGCAGCGCGGTCTGAAAAATGGTCACGGCGCATACTTTTGGCCTGTGATACGGCGCAAACTTTCCCGTCATTCATCTATCTGATCCCCGCAATCATGTTGTTTGGCGTGAATGATTTGGCTGTCGTGTTCTCGATCGTGATCTTCACCACTGTGCCACTGACCCGCTACACCATCGAAGGTTTGCGCACTGTGCCGCTCGAAATGATTGAAGCTGCGGATATGTCGGGCGCAACGCGTCGGCAGAAATTGACCAGTGTGCAGCTGCCTTTGGCGTTACCAACGATGGCTGTTGGTTTTAACCAAGCGATCATTTTTGCCTTTTTCATGGTGATCATCGCGGCGTTTATTGGCACGCAGGATTTGGGCCAAGAATTGCAAAAAACTTTGGCGGGAACTGAGCTGGGTAAAAACTTTGTTCTGGGTATCAACGTGTCGCTGATGGCGCTGACCTTTGACATGACAATCATGGCTTGGGCAGAGCGGCGCAAACGTGCGTTAGGTCTGGGGTAGAGAGCGCAAACAAAGATGTTTAGGATGGATTGGTGCAGACTGCCGAACAATCCTAGAACCGCTTGGCCTTTTTGGCGAAAGACTTTTTGGTGCCCAGAAGAGGACGTCGAACTTTCTGTATTTATATTTAATTACAGATACTTATTTTTATTTTGAAATTACAAAGCGGTCCCGAAAGCGGTCCCGATTTATGCATCAGATCAGAGTGACGTTTTGTGGCTTGCACCCCAAAGCTGGACGCGTTGGCAGGTCTGCTTCCGGCCCATTGCGGCCATTGAAAGGGGCGGTCGACGCCGCAGCGCAGCTTCCCGAAAGCAGACCTTCACCCTCGCAGCGTTCGCCATAGGTTAAGTCCGTCTCGGGATTGGAGAAGTCCGACCCTCAATCCATTTGTGCATGTATGGATGCCCCCGTTGGTGCAAGAGATTTCTGAACGGTTTGAGTGTGTGATCGGATGCGGTCATGTATCAGGCCTCTTGTTGCAGCGGTTGATACAGCCGCGGGCCGGTATGGCGATGCGCGAACCAAAGGCAGATCAACAAATCGAGCTCGTAGGCTCCTGCACAAAGACTGCTTTATCTGGTCCGGATCTTTCCGATCATTTCCCATTACTGTTCATCGATCTCCTCAC
>Ga0233426_10000040_pt1 | contig 131742 bp, 107 predicted proteins | sample SI_118_April2016_6_FD_179875 | JGI IMG/M metagenome (GOLD analysis project Ga0233426, IMG submission 179875) | Seawater microbial communities from Saanich Inlet, British Columbia, Canada - SI_118_April2016_10_MG | ecosystem: Environmental > Aquatic > Marine > Inlet | place: Canada: British...
ATGACCAGTAACATCCAGTACTTCACCAACAAAGAATAAACCGGGCTGCGTTTTACAGGCCATGGTTTTAGAGGATATTTGATCTGTATCCACACCACAAAGCGTGACCTCAGCCGTACGGTAGCCCTCTGTACCCGAGGGTTTTAGTTGCCAATGAGAAAGGATATTCGCCAAACCTATTAAAACTGCATTGGGAATCTCCGCAATTGACACTTCACTGTATTGCGGCCAGTAGCGCTTTTGCAATGAATGGCTTAGACCTTTAGATAGATAGGGTGCTAACAGATTGCGCAACAAGCTTTTAGAGTGGCTCTGTTTCAAACGTAATAAGAGCTCTCTAGCGTCCTCATCGGGCAATAGGTTAATAGTGATGGGTTGCCCCGGTTGCCAGTAGCTGGACAACTGCAATGCTGCCGGGCCACTGATACCCCGGTGGGTGAACAACATGTTTTCTCTAAAGCTTGCATCTTTGACTGACATCTCAACATCTAAGGAGAGCCCAGAGTTCTCCACACTGATGTCTTTTACCCAATCACTGAAAGTAAAGGGCACCAAGGCCGGGGTTCGCGGTAACACCTTTAGACCAAATTGCTCAGCTATTTCATAACCAAATCCAGAGGCACCCAATGTGGGAATAGACAGCCCCCCAGACGCCACCACCAACGACTGACAGGAAATCCTATCCTTGCCCACAGTGATAACAAAACCACCACCCTGCTGCACCTGAATATCGCTGATCACTATGTTCGTCTTAATCACCACACCGGCCGCATCGCACTCACTGAGCAACATGTTCAAAATATCTTTGGATGAGTTGTCACAAAATAATTCACCGTGGTTTTTCTCATGGAAGGGAATGCCGTGGCGCTGCACCAAATCAATGAATTGCCACTGGTCATAACGCTTGAGTGCAGAAATACAAAAATGTGGATTTTGAGAAAGGTAGTTTTCTGGAGTAATATCCAAATTAGTAAAATTACAGCCACCGCCACCCGACATAAGTATCTTTTTGCCCACTTTATTGCTGCTGTCCACTACCAGTACCGATCGACCCCGACGGCCTGCATTAAAAGCGCAAAATAAGCCGGCAGCTCCACCACCAATAACCACTACGTCAAAGGTTTTCATCCGAGATCCCCACTAAAAAGCTGCTGCCAACGCCGCTCAATCTCAGTGCGGCCAATAGACTCCAATGTATGGATATTTCTTTCCGGAATGTCTTCCGGCTGATTGAATTTTGACAGTGCATCCGCTACCATTTTTTCGCGCAACAGATGAATAATCGGATAAGGCGCCCGATTGCTATAGTGGCTGGCGCCATTGGAGGGTTCATCGGCAAAGAGATAGCGAGGATGGAAACTGGCCAATTGAACAATACCGTCCAAACCTGAGTCAGTAACGAGTTGCTCAGCGATGTCGACTAGATCAAGGTACTCATTAAAATCACCAAGCGCATTGGGAAAAACCAAAAGTGTGGTGGCTATATCAAGTGCCGAAGAACTCTGCAGAAGATCTAATTCAAGCAAAAAATCCGTGACCATATGATCTATCTGGTTTGATTGAGAAAGCGTAATTCTCAATGTATTAGACTGAACTACCGGGGCTGCAAAAGGGCATAAATTCAAGTCGACAACAAAGCAGTCCAGCCACTTTCGGACACGTTTCTCAACGGTATTAGCTACCTTATTAGCCATAAAATATTCTTTTCTGCCATACAAGCGGCAGGATACGCATTACACTGACATTGAACAAGCAATTAACAAAATCAGCCATTAGCAACATATCATAAACGAACAATTAAATAACATTGATAACTCAATTTTAAGCACATTTAATACGCTCTTAACAAGATGCAAAGAGACGATATCATTGCTCAAAAATAGAGTAAAAATCGCTTTGCATTAGGTTATTTTAGGAGTACATTGGCGTCAAATTTTGGGAGTCATTAACACCATGCCAGTTCGCACTGTCATCGCCATTTGGCCACTCTTTGCCGGGCTTTCGCTCATCGGCCTTGCTGTTGGTGTGCAGGGCAGTTTATTGGGTGTAAGGGCAGCACTAGAGGGCTTTGATGACCTACTAATTGGCTTGCTTATGTCCTGCTATTTTGCTGGATTTTTAGCTGGTTCACTACTAACACCGAAATTAATTCAACGGGTCGGCCACATCCGTATTTTTGCGGCACTGGCGGCTGTGGCATCGGTGACCATTTTAATTCACGCACTATTTGTCAATCCCTGGGCCTGGGCACTGATGCGACTACTCACCGGCTTTGCCTTCTCTACAATCTATGTTGTTTCAGAGAGCTGGTTAAATCAATCATCAACCAACGCGAACCGCGGTCAAATTTTGTCGATCTACACCACTATATTACTGGCAGGAATTTGTGCCGGCCAGTTTATGTTAAATGTTGCAGACCCTGCAGGGTTTACTTTATTTATTTTGATATCGGTGATGGTCAGTGTCGCGGCTGTGCCCATTTTACTATCAATTGTCACCACGCCACCTATCGAAGAAACAGAGCGAGTTACCATCAGCCATCTGTGGTATCGAACACGAGTGGGCGTAATTGCCATTATCGTCTCGCAGTGGGTATCCAGTATCCTATTTAGTATGGGGGCGGTTTATGCAACTAAGTTAGGATTCAGTGTTTTCGAGGTAGCTAATTTCATGGGTGCGATGATGGCCGGAGGGATGATTTTGCAATGGCCCTTAGGTAAACTTTCCGATTCAATTGATCGTCGCTGGGTTATCGGCTTTTCTAGCTTAACAGGCGTACTTATTGCGGTTGCGATCAGCTTGATGAATGAGTCCTCTGGGTGGCTTTATGGACTAGTATTTTTGTTTGGCGGCTGCTCTTTATCTCTTTATTCAATTGTGGTTGCGTTTACCAATGACCATCTTCGTCCCGCTGAAATTGTTCCCGCTAGCGGCACTATTATTTTAATAAGCGGACTTACCTCAATCACAGGACCCATTACTGCGGTATTTTGGCTACAACTATTTGGCTTAAAAAGTTTCTTTATATTAATTGCTGCCAGCCTTTTAGGCATGGGGATAATGAGTATATGGCGAGTCCTGACCATTCCAGCGCTTCCTGCAGAATACAAAGTACAAAGCACTTTACAGGCCGCAGCTGCACCGGTGGGAACTATTCTACATGCTGAGGATGAACCACTGTTAACCGAGAATTAGTTTTATCTAACATAGCCAATCACTGATACAAAATGTGCTACTGATCCGGCCAAAACAAAAAAGTGCCACATACCATGGGCATGTTTAAAATGCCCAATTTTATCGGCTATGTAAAAACATATGCCCACCGTGTAGGCAGCGCCGCCAGCAACTAACCAATTAAAACCCACTGCATTGACTGCCTCTTTTAAACCATTAAAGTCTAATGCACAGGCCCATCCCATAGTCAAATAGATAACCAGCTGAATGACCTTAACGCGCCGACCGGACAGAAAAACCTCACTTAAGATACCAACCAGGGCGAGACTCCAAATGATACTCATGATCCACCAACCGCTACCGTCTCTCATGCTAACCAACATAAAAGGTGTGTAAGTACCTGCTATCAACAAATATATTGCTATATGGTCAAACAGTTGAAAAAGTCTCTTGAGCTTAACGGCTCTAAAGCTATGATAGAGCGTCGACATGGTATAAAGTAAAACCAAGGATAAGCCAAAAATACTAAAGCTAGCAATTACCCAGGGATCTGACGTTTGGATGCCAACCGTTAATAATGACCCTAATGCAATTAGCGCGAATGCTGTGCCTACTAGATGGCTTATGCTGTTTAGGCGTTCTCCGTAATACAAAGTTAATCTCCTGATATAGTTAGAGTACTACCTCAGAGTAATACCTCAGACTGCTCATCATTTATATCAACCGATCTCATATGTGCGATCATGCGATCAAGCATCAATGGAAGTACAGCATCGGGAACATTATGAGCCATTCCCGGAAACAAAACCAATTCAGCATTACTGATAAGTTCGGCTGTATGCTCTCCATGCTGGGGTGGTATAAGGCCATCGTCTTGTCCATGAATTACCAGTGTCTTTGCCGAAATGGTTCTAACCTCATCTGAACGGTCGCCAGTTTTAAAGATAGCCATTAACTGCCGTGGCATTGAGTCGGGATAAAAGCCACGATCACGCATCGCTTTACTATGTTCTGCTGCTGCATCACCAGACGCTAAAGTAATCAGGGCAGTGGTCGCCTCCTTAGTTGGCGGCGGTAAGTGTTTCGCGCCTGTCGTGGACATTACAGAGATAAGGCTACGCACTCTTGATGGGTATTGAGCAGCCACACTTTGGGCGATCATTCCACCCATTGAAAATCCAATAACATGGGCGTCATCATAGTTAAGGGCATCCATAAGGCCAACTGCATCTGCAGACATATCATCTACGCTATAAGGAGCATTAACATTAAAACCCAGACTATCTTTTAACAGTTGCCACCACATCGTGGGCTGCCCCCAATCATTAAACCGGGTAGAGCCTCCAGTATCTCACTTATCAAAAATCAGCACGGAATACCCCGCCTGCTCCAACCCTCGAACCACATTGTCGCCATGCACTCTAATTGAGGCACCTAATCCCATAATCATTAATATCTTTGGATTTGAAAGCTCACCAATTTGTCGGTAGGCAATCTGGATATTGTTAACTGAAGCTATTTTGAGTGGATGCTGGGTAATGTAGTCAGAGGAAAATTCAGCATTGGCCAAGGTCGTAATTAAAAGTAAGGTTAAAACGCAGAGGGTCTTGTGCATGTAGATTCCTTTTCCTGCTGACCGACAGCAGTTTATAGTTTGTTGTTGAGCATTTAAGCACTGCTTTACACCATAATGATTAACGCTAATCTGCATTAGGTAATAAATCCATATCTAGGTATTGTAATTTCGGACTGATCAGTCACTTGTATATGAGCCAGTCCGCTATTACGGTGCTGCGATTACTCGGCTATCTTGACTATCAATTTGGTGTTTTCATATCAAGTGAATCGCAAAATTACTGTGCGTCGTATAATCTCGTCAAAGCAAGCTGATTCTTATACAATCTTAAACAGGCAAAAGCCATGCAACTTAGTTGGTTCGATCATCATATATCGCATCTATCTGAGGGCTTCCCTTCGAGTATGGTTTTACTTGATTGTGAAACAACTGGAGGTAATGCGACTCGAAACCGTATTATCGAGGTAGGATTATTAATTATCGAAGACGGAAAGCTCATGAAGCGTTGGCAGACTTTTGTTGATCCAGAAGCAATATTGCCACCTTTTATCCAAAAGATAACCGGCATTACCCCTGCAATGTTGGTTGGAGCGCCAGTTTTTATGGATGTCGCAGAACAGCTATTGCAACTAATCGATGGCCGCACATTGGTTGCTCACAATGCCAGATTTGACTACGGGTTTTTAAAAAATGAATTTGCTCGGGTAGGCATTACATACACCACTAAACCATTGTGTTCTGTTAAGTTTAGTCGAGCGCTGTACCCGCAATTCAATCGTCATGGCCTGTCCCACATTATCAAACGATTTGACTTAACAATAGAAAACCGTCATCGGGCGTTAGATGATGCGGAAATGATCTACCAGTTCTTTTTAAAGTCCTCAGCACTATTCTCTGTCGATGAAATTTCCGCAACTTGCAAACAACAGCAAAAGCGTCCAGCTCTGCCGATGAACCTACCGAGCAGCGAAATTGACAAATTGCCTCCCTGCGCCGGAGTCTACTATTTTTACGATAGCCAAGGCGTGCTGCTCTATGTAGGTAAAAGTGTGCACATTCGCAATCGGGTGATGAGCCACTTCAACCAAGATCATAAGAATCCAAAAGATTTACAGATGAGTGCCAAAATCGCCCATGTCGATTTCCATAAAACACCATCTGATTTTGGCGCCCAACTGCTGGAAAGCCAACAAATAAAAACGTTGAGTCCACTGTATAATCGTCGATTGCGCAAATTGAAAAAAATGTATCAGCTACGCTCCTATCTAAATAGTCAGGGTTATAGAAGATTAGAAATAGCATCGGTCGATGTAAGCGAAGGTATTGGTGAAGACAATATCGGTTTGTTCCGATCGCCTCGACAAGCAACGAAGAAAATCGAATCTCTGGCCGATGAGTTCTTTTTGTGTCATAAACTTTTGGGGCTCGAGCCCGCACCCAGCAAAAAAAACGCAAAGCCTTGCTTTAGAGCACAGCTAAATAGATGTCGTGGTGCATGTGTAGGGGAGGAGGATACCTCGCTTTATAACCAGCGTCTGGCATCAGCTTTGCAGGACTATCAGATTCAAATATGGCCTTACCCCGGACCCATATTGCTAGAGGAAAAAAACATAGATGAGGATGAGTACAGCACCATGCACCTCATCGATAACTGGCGCTATATTGCCAAGCTTCAGGACATCTCCCAGCTTTATGACTACGATCTTGCACCAACACAGCAATGGGGCGATATAAAAAACAATACTCAATTGCAGACAACAGTGGATGAAGTAAACTTTGACCTAGATATTTACTTTATCCTAGTCCGTTTTTTAACTAACTCCGAACGCATGAACATGAATAACTTAAAAGTCTGGCCGCTGTCACGTCTGTCAGTCGACTGATCGGCCAGATTCAAGAGGCCCACCACGCATCTTCAGGCAGAGTTACTTCTGTACCGCTTTGAACCTGGGATTCGTTTTGCAAATAACACAGAGACGCCCGCGACGTTTTACTACTTTACAGTCGGGATGTCTGTTTTTGGCGCTCTTGAACGATTTAACAACTTTCATGCATCACCTTTTTTCGAAAGATGGCCAAAGCGACGATTAAAGTTAGCCACTCGCCCCTCTGCCTGAGTAACCTGCTGCTTACCCGTATAAAACGGATGTGACGCCGATGAGGTTTCTACGGTGAAGTAAGGATAGGTTTTACCATCCTTCCACTCTATGGTCTCACTGGTGGTCAAGGTTGACCCAATAATAAAGTATTCATCAACACTGGTATCATGAAAAACCACGTCTCGGTAGTCTGGATGTATTCCTGATTTCATTTTTTCCCTTTAATATGATGTAAAGCAGAATCAACGATAATGATAATGATTAGTATTCAAAAAATCAAATAAAATTAGATTATGCTCTGCGATGCACATCAGCTGACCATGATTTAACACCTCAACCACCATTTAGCAAGGTTTACATTAAGCATGGAGATACCATGAAACGGTCGGTTTGAGCTCTGAACAAAGCCTACATTTACAAAGCGCGAAACCAATAATTCTAGTTAACAAACATTTAATCTACTCAGCTGGCACTGCTTTTACTAAGAAAACATAGGGCCAGCCTAGCCAATGCGCTTCAATTTAAGATTGAAACAATAAATTATTGAACTGTGGCCATAAAAAGGAGCTAAAGGCGTTCTTCATTTTGTAATTATAAGAACACGTCCTTCTCACCATTTTTCAGACCGTGACAAATTAGCTTTTTTACCCTTTGTTCTGTCGCGATTGTTAAGCGCAGCGCTAGTTGAGGAACCGTTGCGATGATATTCTTTTGGTTGGCCGCCACTACCCTTACGAGATTTGATTAAAGCAGAGTTAGTCATGGTTCCAGCAATACGTGGTTTTAGTGGCTTGCTACCTTGTTCTAAGAGCTGCACCAACCGTGGAGATTTTTTATAACCATTAGCACTACCTCCAATGTTTTTAGGGTTCTGCTGGCTTTTTTTACCCGACATATGTTTATTATCGGGAACTTTATATAAATCATTGTTTTGTTGACGCTTGGGCGGCGTATCACCACGCTTCCTCTTATTAGGTTGTACCGAAATCTGGTTATTTTTATTAACATATTTATTCCCCGGAATGGTGTACAAATCTGAACCAACCAAAGATTTTGGGGCAATCGGTTTTTTAATGGACCGAACAACTTTATTCGAATTCTGATCGCGACCTCTAGCTGGTACATGCTCTCCTCTATGATTTAGCTGACGAGCTATTGTTCCTTTTCGTGCCTTTACAGCGTTTTCATTAAATAGTGACTGCTTACTAACATTGGATATTTTGTAATCTGAACGATCTCGGTCGGCGTGAGAAACATGTCGGTCTGATTTATCATGGTGCAACTGATCTCTGTAATGGTGCCGACCCTTTTTATGATCTCGATAGTGTTTTTTTACCGTGGTGTTACGGTAGGCAACTCCACGACGATGATTAGATTTATGGTGCCAACGGCGTGACTTATGGTCATGGGTAATATGCACTCTGGGTCGGTAAATGTGAGTGTGATGATGATTCACTACAACGACGCGACGATCCGCCCAATGAAATGCGCTAAAAAAGAAGTTAGTTCGAATACGAATACCATGCCCCCAATGGAATCGATGGCTGGGAACAACCGCATAACCATAAAAGGGTGTCCAGTGTACTGGCTGATAATGCCGCCAGCGCCAGTTACCATAAACCACTCGCGTATCGTAATAGGGCACATAAACAATTTCTCTGCGCGCCGGCTCAATGATTATCTGATTATTCTCTCGAGTTATCGACAGATGCTCAAGGTCGGCAAAACTATCAGCTTGATCGGCCTGGGCTCTCAACAATTGAATGTTTGCCATAAGGTGAGCCTCGTCCTCCAAAAAAGCCTCGCCTAACTGTTGCGTCCAATTCAGATCACCGCTCAATTTTTTCAGCACAGTGGGAAAAGCTAACAGGGCCGTAACACTAGGATCCCAACCCATGGGTTCAGCTTTATCCATTAACTCAACAGCATCTAAGTATTGATTATCAAGCTGCAACTGACTGGCCATGGCCACCTCAAGTGGGTAGGTTGACGCAATAAGAATGTGGGTTAGCACGCTATCGGGGTAGAGCGCAATCGGCGCTAATATCTGCTGTAGTTGTGCCTGTTGAATTTCAGCCTCGGAGAGCAACTCACTTACTTCAGCGTAACTGGGCTCTGAACTCACCGCATCAACAATGGATATGGAACAGGCGCTAAGCCAGACTACCGTTATCAATACCACGGGAACTTTGAAAACGCCCAAGGGCCTGGCAAAAAACGAAAATATTGGCGTGATGGGACGTACAACTGAGTTTTTCATAAGCTTTTCAACTCCTTCTATCAAGTTGATACTCATGTTACCTAGGTGAAGCTGAACGCAAGCTGAAGGCTTTTGATTAAAATTTGACTGAGAGGTCTTCATTACAGCCGTGCTAAAGGCTTTTCATTACAGCCGTGCTAAAGGCTTTTCATTACAGCCTCGCTAAAGGCTCTAATATTACTAGCTCGCTGGAGGCTCTGTATTACTAGCTAGCTGAAGAATCTGCATTACGAGCTTACTGAAGACTATGTATTACAAGCATAAAATTTTATATTACAAACGAAAAATTTTTCGCATTTAACTCTGTTTAAATGACAACATGAAGCGCGCACCACCAAGTTTTTCAGACTGACCAATCACCACCTCTCCACCGTAGCTATCGACCATGTCACTGACAATAGCAAGACCCACTCCATGCCCCTGATCATAGGAATCTGCTCGTACTCCCCTCTGCATAAGTTGGTCTGCCCGAGATTGAGTAATGCCATCACCATCATCCTCAACCACAATGTCCAGCTTTTTATCATCGCTTAGCACCGTTAATAGAATCTGAGTCCTAGCTGCTTTACAGGCATTATCCAACAAATTGCCCAATAACTCAGTAAGATCCATTTCATCGCCCTTAAATACAGCCTGGTCATCTATTGTCACACTGATGCTCAACGCGTTATCCGCATAGATTTTAGCCAGACTTCGACGTAATTTTTCCACCACGGGGGACACTTTAGTTCCCAAATGCCATGCCAAACCGGCGGCTGACTGAGCTCGCGACAACTGGTGACTGATAATATTATCAATGGTTGAAATTTGCTCCTGCAAGCCCGAATTTAGATCACTCTGACTTTGTATGACAGCCAGTGGTGTCTTCAGGCTGTGCGCCAGATCAGACAGCGCATTGCGATAGCGCTTGCGCTGATTGCGCTCGGTGGCCAACAACTGATTTAGCTGCGATGACACTGATTGCAGCTCTGCCGGATAGCTACCACTCAATTGCGTCGCTGTTCCACCTTGAATAGCGGCGAGTTCCGTCTCAAAGGACTTCAGGGGTCGCAATATCCATATCAACCAAGAAAACTGCACCAGCGCAAGGAATCCCATTAACAACAGCAACCAAGTCCACAACTCCTGCCTAAACACCTTGATTTGCCGCTGCATATCGCGCTGATCTTTGATAATGTGTAATGTCAGCGGGAAATAGCCATCAGGTTGCTCAAAAACCGCACTAAAACTGTAAATTAGATGGTCACGCCCATCGAACAACTGACGTCTAAAGCTATGCCCACCAGCCTCGGGGCGAGGTAAAGTTAAGGGTATATCGAGCCCGAGCAGGGAATTGGACTGCCAGCCAAGGGGGCTGTCAAATTCTTCTCTTTTTACATCACGCTTGCTGCCATTATCGTCGAACATAATCAATGCATAGAGCCCTGACTGAATCAGATTAAATCGATCTTCTAGCAGTGCCTCGGGCATCTGCAATTGCATATCCTCTACTTCAGCAACTGCAAGAATAGAGTAAACATAGGCATTTAATTCACTCTCAGCGGCAGTTTCTATCTGTTTACGGAAAGCATCATTAAGACCAACACCCACCAGAGGCAAAAAAATAAGCGTGAGTAGCAGCGTGCTACTAATTAGTCGCGTCTTCAACGAAGACAATTTTTTAACACTTTTAGCACTGTGACCCAACTCAGCTTTCATCGCTAGATTAAACCTCTAAATTACGCAGTCGGTAGCCTTGACCACGCAGTGTTTCAATCAATGAAAATTCATTTTCTGGATCCAGTTTCTTTCGTAGCCGTCGGATAAAGACCTCGATGACATTGGAATCCAGATCAAAGTCCTGATCATAGATGTGCTCTGTTAATACAGTTTTTGATTTGACTTCATCAATATGCAACATCAGATATTCAAACAATCGATACTCTGAGGCACTCAATGAAATCACATGATCTCCTTTTCGCACCTCTAAGGTGGTGGTATTAATACTGTAGGGTCCGTTTCTAATGTCAGCACTGGCCTTACCAACAGACCGACGAATAAGTGCATTAAGTCGGGCATTGAGCTCCTCTGGGTGAAAGGGCTTGGTCAGATAATCGTCAGCTCCAGCGTCCAGCCCCGCCACTTTGTCCTGCCAACTGTCTCTTGCAGTGAGAATGAGAATTGGGAAATTGACATTTTTATCGCGAAGCATTTTGATCAGAGCGATCCCATCAATCTTCGGCAGACCAACATCAATAACGGCGGCGTCATAATCATGTTCACAACCATAAAACAGACCAATTTCACCGTCATCCGCAGTGTCTACACTGTAGTTAACTTGGGTAAGATGCTGTTTTAGGTTGATTTGTAACCGTGGGTCGTCCTCTACTAAAAGCAATCGCATCGGTGTTTCCTGTTAGCGTGAATACCTGTTGACTCGGCCCGTTTGAGCATTCACATAAACGTAAAAAACCACCCCATCGTTGGTGATCATCTTTACTTTATAACCCGACGAACCCTGAACGCGAGCGGAACTGGCTTTTAGCACTTTTCCCTTGTATTGCCGCTTGACTCGCATAATTGCGTCTTTGCGAGTCGATACTTTAAGCTTTGGAGATTGGCTTGGCTTGGTCTTTTTATCTGATTGCTTTAAAGACAGATTATTGCCTGCAGAAATGCTACTTAGCATAGGTAATGCAGCCAAACAATTTGAGCTTAAAGGTAATAGCAGCATAAAAATCAAAACAAACTTCATCGGCAGATTCCTGGAAGTTTTCAATCTAAAAGACATATAGTCAACGGTGTACAGCTATACTAGCGCAAAACGTTCTTCGCCATAAAGCATAACCAAGAAAGCCTGAACTGAAGCTGAATGTAAGTTAATAAGTCAACTTACACAAGCGCTATTGTTTTTTGGTCAACTGCTTCTGCAAGCTCATGGTCTGTTTGGTGGCCTCAAACACGGTGAGATTATCATCCGGGTTACCGGTGCGGCCAATAGCATCAATCTGAGCATAGTACCAATACTGCACCGCAAAACTAGCGAGAGTCTTAAATATCTTAATATTACCCAGCCACGACAACCAACGCGGAAACAGTGACAGCATCTGCTCATAGCGTGGTAATTCCTGCAAACCCGACAATAGCTGATTGGGGGCATCGGTCATCACACACATGGGCCTGCCAATACCGATGACATCAGCGCTGCCTGTTTCAACGGCCTGCTGCATAACTGCGCGGCGCCGAAAACCTCCCGTAACCATTAGTGGTACCTTTACTTTATCGCCCATGGCCACAGCAAAATCAACAAAGTAAGCCTCTCGCATCAAGGTAGACTGAGCGACGTTTTGCTCCTCTTCCTCTTCCAGGCCGCTGATGCCAAGTAATTTGGGCTGCTCATAGGTTCCACCGGATATTTCAATCAAGTCAATACCATGATCCTGTAACCATTGCGCCACCTGCAGGCTCTCCTCAAAGGCAAAGCCGCCTTTTTGAAAGTCAGCACTGTTGAGCTTTACCGCCACCGGAAAGTCCGGGCCCACAGCCTCGCGTGTAACGTCCACTATGGCCAATAGCATTCGAGCACGATTAGCCAAATCACCACCGTATTGATCCTCACGCTGATTGCTTCTCGGACTGAGAAACTGCGACAACAAATAGCCATGAGCGGCATGTATCTGCACACCGGTAAAGCCGGCTTCTTTGACTGCTGCGGCACAGACGCCAAAACGGCTAATTATGTCGTCAATTTCATCTTCCGTCAGAGCCACCGGCTGGCCAAATTGACCACCAGGAAGACCTAATTTCACCGCCGATGGCGCCTTGGGGTGAGGATTAACAATTTTTTGTGTCTGGCGACCCGCATGACTAATTTGAGCCCATAAATGATTGCCGTTGCGCGTGCCAGCCTCTGCCCAACGCCTTAGCGCGTCTTGCATTGCTTGATTCGGTAGCTGATCGATGAACACATTGCCAGGACGCTCAAGGTGGTCTTTGTCCACCATGATATTACCTGATAACAACATCCCCGCACCTCCATCACTCCACAATCCGTAGAGACGCGCCAACTCTGCAGTGGGCATACCATCGCGGCTAGCTAACCCCTCGGTCATTGCCGCCTTAGACAGACGATTAGCTAAGGTGGCCCCGCAAGGTAGTTCAACAGTATCAGACAACAGATAGTGCATTGGTGAAACCTCTATAATTTTTATTTGGCCAGCAGATTAGAAGCCATCGAGTGTAAAAAAAGCAAGGCAAAGATACCACTCTCAGGGGCTTTTAAAAACATTTACAGTCAAAGACTTAATCCAAAGGCGGTTAGTGTGAAGATCTCAGTCCTTTAGACTCAAGAAGCCAACAAAAATAGAACTAAATTATTGCTCATAGTCTATCTTTAAGGTGTTGAATTAAATTAGATTCTGTTAACAGTAATTATTCGCGAGGGATTCCAATGACAGCAAAAAACTACCGTAGCTACTTTTCCAGCATTATATTTTTAAGTGTTTACTCACTTTTAATGAGTTGTAATTCAACTGCAACACAGATAAGTGAAAAAACAATTTATATAACTATCGATGACGCGCCACTATCGGGGATAGATAACATTTTGTCAGCGGTGGAGGAGGAGAATGTTTCAATCACTTTATTTATGGTTGGAGAGCACATACTCGCGAGTAATTACCACCAAGAAATGTTGGCGAAAGCTAAACAAAACTCAAATATCTTAGTTGCTAATCACAGCAATTCTCACGCACACGAACATTATCAGCAGTTTTACTCTTCATCCTCCGGTGTTTTAGACGATATGCAGATAAACAATCGAATTATAGGTCTATCGAAGGAGCCATTTTATTCTCGACTACCCGGGAGGGATGTTTTTCGTCTTCCTAACCTAAAGACAGAGGATCCCTATATTACTCAACAGGAGGACGAAAATGAGCGTATTGATTTTGATGCTTTGTATGATCATGGATTCTTTCTATATGGTTGGGATCTGGAATGGTCACATGAGACTAGCGGAAAACCGATACAATCGGTAGATAAACTCATGCAACAGATAAACTACCAGTTTACTAACAATAGCACTCAGACGAAGAATCATCTCGTCTTGTTGATGCATGATCAAATGTTTGCCGATCATCTAAATGGCAAGGAGAATCTCTCTACACTGTTCAAAGCATTAAAAGAGGCAGGATATAAATTATCCGCGCTAGATAAATACCCGATTAATCAAAATGCCGATAACTAAGGTCAATACATAAACCTACAAAGTATCTTTAAAACTACGGTCTTTGCTGTAATTATTGTTATGCTTCACACCATAAATTTAATGCAGCATAAGGCATAACATGAACTTCGATTACTACCAGAAAACAATCACAGAAAAAAAACCATTCTCCATCGCCTCTGATTGGGGCCAGGGACGAGGTGCTTTTGGTGGCCTAACCGCGGCACTGGTACTGACTTATATTGAGCAAAACATCACACTGGACGGACGAGATTTACGAACGATCAACATACACTTTTGTGGTGCGGTGATTGTGGAAGAACTGTGTGAATTTAAACACCGTGTGTTATCGGTGGGTAAATCAATGCTCCAAGTCGAGGGACAATTGCTGCAAGATGGAGAAGTAAAAACCCAGATTGTCGCCTGTTTTGGTGCCAGAAGAGAATCTTCCATTAGCGTTTCACACCCCCTGGTGTCTGCGGAAAAATCATTGTCTGAGGCGCTGCAGTTTCCATCAGTGAAGGGTTTGACGCCAGCTTTTGTCCGTTACTTTGACCTGCGCGTTACCAGAGGTAGCCTGCCAGGAAGTGGCACCGAAAATACCAACTTATCTGGCTGGATGCGCTTTAGCGAGCCACAGAAACCTCTCGACCAAGCGTCAATGCTAGCACTTATTGATGCCTGGCCCCCCGCAGTTATGCCTATGCTAAACAAACCTGCGCCCACCAGTTCTATTACTTGGAACCTCGAGTTTATCCAACCTAGCCCAGCGCTTCAGACAGATGATTATCTGTTTTACCGTTGTGATGTCATTCAAGCAGATCTTGGCTACGCCCACACAGAAGCAAAAATATTTCACCCCGACGGTCAACTAATAGCCTTGAGTCGACAACTAGTTGGCGTCTATGATAAACGCAGCTAACAAATTGTTGTCACTATAAAAATAAATCTCCCTAAGGGAGAGAGGGTCACATAGTATGATCAAAAAACCACGACCAAGCTCTGAAAAACCACTGGCGGGCATAAAAATACTGGAATTATCTAACATGGTCACCTGTGCACTAGCGAGTATGACCATGGCCGCACAGGGCGCCGAAGTTATAAAAATTGAGCCTCCTGGCAGCGGCGATATAATGCGCCATATGGGGCATCAAAAAAATGGTATTTCGGCGTTATTTCACGGCTGTAACCGTGGCAAGCGTTCGTTGGCAATTGATTTAAAGACACAAGATGGCATCGAGGCAGTAAAAGCTCTGGCTGAAGACGCTGACATCCTAATGCATAATTATCGTCCCAATGTTATGGAAAGACTTGGTTTGAGTAGCGATATTCTAAGAGCTATTAACCCACGTCTCATCTATGTGGCAGTCACTGGTTTTGGCACTACGGGGCCTAGAGCTGGCGAGCCTGCCTATGATCATGTTATCCAAGGTATGGCTGGCTTTACTGATCTGCAAGCACCCGAGGACAACAAATTTAATTATATTCGCACCGTTTTATGCGACAAAGTCACCGCCTATACTGTATGCCAAGCATCAACAGCGGCGTTAGTCGCCAGAGCATCTACCAACGTTGGGCAGCATATAGATATCTCTATGCTTCATGCTTGTTTAGCCTTTATGTGGCCCGATGGAATGATGCAATACACGCTGCAAGATAAAGACGTTTTGCCTATGTCCCCGATGTCTGATTATTACCAAACCTTAAACTTACATGATGGTGCCATAGCTCTTGCAGCACTCCAAGATCCACATTGGAAAGTGGTATTAGAACTAGTCGGTTATCCAGAGTTACTTCAAGACCCTGCTTTTGCCTCAGTGGGTAGCCGTTTACGAAACATGGCTCGTGTTAATGGGGTTCTCAAGACACCTCGTACTAATATTGGTGTAGCCAAAGCGTTAGACATATTAAGAGCGGCGGATATTCCCTGTGCCCGCTGTGAACGACGCGATAGCCTAATGGAAAATCTACAGATACAGGCAATTGGCGCATTAGAAACCTATGTTACCGATACCCTTGGCAAGCAAACATTACCTACACCACCTATTCAATTTGCTGGCGCTGCAACCTCTCAGGCCGAACCCAGTCCCATGCTGGGGGAGCATAGTCGCGCCATACTACTTGAACTAGAGTGGAGTGAGACACGCATAAATAGTCTTGTTGAGCAAAAAATTCTACAAAGCATATAAACGGCTTAAAGTAATTAAACGGGTAACCCAAAACGTTGAACTGAGTCTGCAATCAGTTAGGCTGCGTTGCGACACCTAATAAGCGTACTTGAGAGATAGAATATCTGCTGCTCAAAGCCCTACTTAAACCTATGGGTAAAAAATTCTTATCCGCAGGATTACCTCGGTGGGTCAAGAGAAATTTCAATCCTGTAATCACACTTTTTACTGGTGGTATTACTACACTATCGATGCTGAGATGTGAACACAGACTCATTGAGAATCAGTACTTTGTAGGCTGGATTGAGTATCAGCGCATCATACTTACTTCAATGGCCATCGGTGAGGTCATTAGGAAATTATGTCGTACTAAGTTTTTACCTTTGATGACTATCTAATTGCCGGCAAGACCTGAGCAAAAAAATACAGCTGAATATAAATTATAACAAAGGGGCCCAATAATATTCATCAGATGAACAAACTAAAAACTAGGGTAGCGGTTTTATACAAACGTTTTTACAATACCTGGCTCTAAGCATTCAATTTGATCTGAAAAACACCTGAACTATGGCCGCTCCAGCTCGATGTAGTCTGCAGAAATGTGATAGCCATCACCGCCCATCTTGCCGACAGAGTCAATGTTAGACTGATTAATAAGGCCCTCACTGTATAGGTCATTGCGTACATAAACCGAAATAACATCGAGCAACACAACAGTGCCGGCACCTGCGGTATCGCCAATTAATAGTGCATCTCGTAACTTACATTCATAGCGAACCGGCGATTGAGCTACCGACAACGGACTGACACTGTGGCTTGACACATAATCTACCGCAGCATGATCAAACTCGCTCTGCTGTCGGGGTAAGCTAGCACTGGTAGCATTCATAATTTCCATCAGATCAGTATTGACAATATTTACCACGCATTCCCCAGTTTCCCGTAAATTTTCTAAGGTGTCTTTACCAAGACCAGTTCTGGGCGTTATCTGGGTATATAGTAATACTGGCGGTGTGCAGCTGGCCACTGTAAAAAAAGAGTAGGGAGCAAGATTATCAACGCCATCTTTAGAGCGCGTGCTAATCCATGCTATCGGCCTGGGCGTGACGCCGCCATTTAGTAACCGGTATTTTTCTTGATTACCCAAAGAAGTAATATCAAAATTCATTGTCACTCCAGAAAATTTATATTCGCAAAATGTATGAGTATTACAGTATATAAGTAGTCAAGAATTAAACAACACTGATACCATCAAGACGAAGGCCTAAAAAAACCATTATTATTGATCCAGTTAAGGGTTCTTCGGGTCATCGAACAAAGCAAAACTAACCAAAGATTTATCCATTTACCTGTGGCAATATAGAGATCAAAGAGTCATTGACTTGCTCAACAATAGAGCAATACTAATAATAACAAAATCTGGGCCGTAACATGGGCAAAGCCTTATTGCATAAACGCCAATTAAGCATGTGGGTAGTGGCGTGGGTGATTTGCAGTGCATGGCTTGTGTATAGTCCAGCTAGCTATGCAAAAAACGCTGACACCAGGATTCAATTAAACACGTTATGTCCGCCTAGCTTTGCTCTTGATGATAAAAACCGTTGTTCACTGCGCCATCTTTACCAGCTTTATGACTCACTGCAAGACAGCGGGATTGGCGGTTTAAAAACGGCATTACCTAAAGCTCGGGATGGCTTCAGCCCCCAACAAATTGATCTGGGTCGATTACTTTTCTTCGATCCCATTCTATCTGCAGACCATAGTGTATCTTGCGCCACCTGCCACAATCCAAAACAAGGATTTGGTGACGGTTTGGCACGTAGTGTCGGTATTAATGGCCAGATCCAACAGCGGTCTGCGCCAACCTTATGGAACAGTACCTTTCTATCATCTTTTTTTTGGGATGCACGAGCTAAGAGTCTTGAAGAACAAGCCCTTGGTCCTCTTTTTAATACCCATGAGATGGGTAACACGCCTGAACAACTCATGGTTAGTCTGAATAGCACACCAGCCTATACAAGACTTTTTCAGCAGGCTTTTGAAGATCAAGACGCTGCCCCTTCTGTAGCCAACGTAATTAGCGCATTAACTGCCTTTCAAAGCTCACTTGTTTCACTGAACAGCCGCTATGACCACTATGCGCATGGCTACCATGAGGCATTAACTGACAACGAAATTGCCGGTCTAAATGTGTTTAGGTCATTCGTAGCACGTTGTTCCCAATGTCACACACCACCGCTATTTACTAATCAGCAGGTAGCCGTTATCGGCACGCCTGAACCTGAGGGGCTGCCGCGGGATATTGGTGCGCAAAATACCTTTGATTCTCCAGTATTGCGTGGCGGTTTTAAAGTGCCCACACTGCGCAACATTGCACTCACAGCGCCTTACATGCACTCAGGTCGTTTTGAAACATTGCGAGAGGCCGCTGCTTTTTATACTGGTGGTCGCGGACATGCGGTACCAGAGGAAGAAGCGCTGCTGCTGCATTGGCATATATCTGAGCCCAATTTAACCGAAGATGAAATAGATAGACTGGTAGACTTTATGAAAACCCTCAGTGATGAAAGTCTTATACCTGTAACACCTGCGCAGTTACCCTCTGGTCTGCCGTTCAAACACTTGGAGATGCCCAATGAAAACATCTAATGCGCTAGCTATTGGCTTTGCGATAATTACCTTTACCCTCGGTTGGTATCTGGGAGGTAACAATCAGGCGGTAACCATCACCAGCAGTTTAGGTGGGAAAAGCTATAGCGGCGGCTATGAGGCCAACCAAACCTCACAATCTAATACCGACGGCGCCGTTAAAGTCCGCAATGTACTAGGCAAGACTCATATCATTAACCCCGGAGACTCTATTCAGGCCGCTGTCGAGGTGGCAGTCCCTGGAGACACTATTCAAGTGATGCCAGGTACCTATTCAGAGACTGTTTATATCGACAAAGATGATATTCATCTACTGGGTGTTATTGTAGAGGGTGAGCGAGCGACACTTGATGGATTAAAAACCCTCAATGATGCCATCCTGTACTCTGGAAACAATATTATTATCGAAAACTTCAAAATTATCGACTACAAAGGCAATGGCATTATGAGCCAGGCCGGTAACAACTTTGAGATTCGCAACAATGTCATTATTGATACAGGTATTTATGGCATTTTCCCGCAGTTGGGGAAAAACGGTTTAATCGAACACAACGTGGTCTCAGGAATTGCAGATGCCGCCATCTATGTCGGCATGAGTGACAATATTCATGTTGCCTATAACGAGGTATTTGATAGTGTAGCCGGCATTGAAATTGAGAATAGTCGTCATGCTATCGTCGAGCATAATCACACACACAATAATACCGGCGGTATCTTAGCATTTATCACCCCCGGGTTGCCGGTCAAAGATACCTATGATGTGATTATTCGCAATAACTTTATTCTAGATAATAATACTCCTAATTTTGGAGCTCCAGGATCTACGGTTGCAGGTATTCCCGCTGGCACAGGAATTTTAATTATGGCCGCTGACGAGGTGATCGTTGAAGGAAATATTATCAGCAATCACAAAACCGCAGGAATTTTAATTACCGACCATGCCAATGCAGCTAATTTAACCCTTGATCCTGATTCTGACCCGAATGCTGATCGCGCCATGATTTTAGATAATGTAATGCTCAACAATGGCTATGATACTATTGATGAGATTAAGGCCTTTGCGCTAACTGAGCTGCATGCAGGTAACATCGATATTTTCCAAATTGGTCCCACCGAAGGTAGCTGTATCATCAACCGTCACCGCTATAAAACCGTCGGTATTAGCGACTTTGCGGATTGTGATTTTAGCAATACCGATGATATTGATAATTATCTGCTTGCCGGCGGTGCTGAGCCGCGAGTTATAGCACCCTCAGAACGCGGAGAAATTGCATATTTGGGGGTTTGTACCGGCTGTCACGCCTATGCAGGCAGATTAATTGGACCCTCTGTCATGGAGATTCAAGCTCTGTATGCTAATCGTCCAGAGGCATTAGTAAACTACATTAATGCACCAATACCGATGCGTGCAGACTATCCTGAAATGCCCGCACAGAATTATCTTGACGCTGAAACCCAATTGGCAGTTGCCAATTACATTTTGCAGGCAGAGAATTAATCGATTAAAAATCATCGCAAACTAACAACTCACCCACACCATACTAAAGGAAAAACAATGATAGGTATAATAGCGACATTAAACATACAAGAGGGAGCTTCTGCTGACTTTGAATTGATCGCAACGCAACTGGTGGAAAAAGTAAACACCCTTGAAGAGGGAGTACTTTACTACGATCTGTATAAAGAAAACGACACCACCTATATTTTTCTTGAACGATACAAAGATGAAGAAGCACAAATATTTCATGGTAAAACAGACTACTTCAAAGAACTCGGCGCGAAGATGGGGGCCTTTTTAACAGCAGCGCCCCATATCAAAGTACTTAAATCTGTGTAGTCACAGTTAACGACCACACTTCAAAAGCCGGCGATGAGACAATATTTTCGTCGCCGGCCAAATAACTATTGCTTCAGTCGGCCAGGTAGAAATCCAAAACACCCTGCTTATTTATCGGCAAACTATTCCCATGACAACGACGCAATTCATCTTGAACATGCAACCTTGCCTTCTCTAATCGCTTCATTGATCTTGCCGTAAAAACACCATAACCTACATCTAGATCAAAGAATTTCTCATTTGCTTTAGCTGCGGCAATACTAAATGTTGCAAATTTTTGATACGTCCGCTGCATGTAATCCATCAAGGGCTCGAGGGTCAATGGAATTTCGTCTCCGCTCAACCAAATAGCGTCCTTGGCAGCTTCTTGCCATAAATTGGCCAGGTAATTTTCAAATAGTGGTAGGTGGCTACTCAACCAAGATCTGGGCTCTGGGTCGAGTAAAAAATGCCCTTTCAAAGCACCTGCCAATGCAAAATCAGCAAGACAAGCTCGTCCTCCTAGTAAAAATGTGTACTGTGCTAAATGATCTGCCAGGAGATCCATAAGAACCCCAAAATCTTTTTTCATAGCGTCTTTTTGGTCGACACCAGCACCTTGTACAACGCAGGCAGCAGCGCCAAAAGAGTCGTATAACATTTTACCTACACCGGAAATTTGCTGTTTTTCTGCATCAGTTGTCGAACTGTTGATGGACTTATCTAACAACAGATTCATACCAAAATTGGTACCCGCTACAGTTACATTGTCAGGGTAGCACCAACGGGAATGAAGCGCATGACGAGGCAACCAGTGATTAAAAAAATCTTCCAAAACAAAACAAGCACTGCGCTGGTTTGGTGTTTCAGGAATGACCGGTTGATAATAGAATCGTTCGTTCAAAAAGGGACCAATACTTATCGTGTCACTAATAAGCCAACCATCGGGAGTATTTAGTAGGGGAACAAATCGCGTGCCCGCTCGTGTGTCAATCTCTTGGGAGGAAGCCGCCGTTTTATACTGCCATTGATAGGCTATTCCTTGGTAGCGTAATTGTGCTTCAAGCTTGCGTGAAAACATGCTTAACTCTTGTCCAATAAGAGTATAAATGCCCTTATACATAATCATCCCCCTTGACTGAAAAAGCTATTGCGAATTTAAATACTATGGTCTAGCGTAAGCCGACATATACATGAATTTAATCGATATGCTGCATTTCACCGCATAAATCAGTTAATTCAAAAAGGCTATCCAACCCCTTCTATTGACAGAGCAGAGAGTTGCTTTAGTCTGAGACCTCAGATTCCGGTGTTTTTGAGGACAGAGCCTTTAAAAAAATGAGAACTTCCCATGTTAAAACAAATAATCATCTTATTTCTAACAGTTTTACTCGCTTCCTGTACTCATAAAAAGTCTTCGGAACCTCTAACAGAGACGCTATTGATTCACCAGGTAAATCTATTTATGAATAGCTGGCATCAAGCGGCCTCTGATTCTCATTTTGAAGCCTATTTTGATAAGATCGATTCTAAAGGGATTTTTATAGGTACTGATGCTTCTGAAAATTGGCCTAAACAGGAATTTGAAACTTATAGCAAACCACATTTTGCTAAAGGAGCCGCCTGGAACTTTAAAATGTTGGAAAGAAATATCTACATGGATGAATCGAAAGAAGTAATTTGGTTTGATGAACTGTTAGATACCTGGATGGGCATTTGTAGGGGGTCTGGGGTGATCATTGTTGAAAATTCCAAATTTAAAATTAAACACTATGTGCTCTCTCTGGCGATTCCTAACGATGATATCCAAAAGGTCATTGATGCTACCAGTGAAAATAATGCCATTGCACTGAAAAACATAAAATTAGCTCTCTAGACTCTCTGGTGCCTCTAAATTCGTTAAAGTCATCGGAGGATTTTAACAATTCATAGCACAAGGAGATAAGCTCTGAGAATCAGCTATAACTTGTAAGGTATACTTCTTCACTAAAAAATGGCTAACAACAAACAGAGTGCTTTGTAATGTCTACTGAAAAATTGCCCCTGCCACTGTGGCAACCAACCCAAGAACAGATCCAAAACAGTAACATGTATCAATTTATGTCGTCAGTGGCACAGAAACACAGACGGCCTTTGAATGATTATAGTGAACTCTATCAGTGGTCTATTACTGATCCCGAAGCCTTTTGGTCGGATATTTGGTCTTATACCGAGATTCGCGCTTCAAAAAAATGGGACGTCGTATTAACTGATCCAGAGGCCTTTCCCGGTGCCACCTGGTTTTCTGCAGCACGACTTAACTTTGCAGAAAATCTATTACGCAATCGTACCAACAAAACAGCTCTAATCTCGCGACTAGAAAATGGGCAACGAACTGTAATGACCTACGCAGAGCTGCATAACCAGGTAGCTCAGTGTGCAGCTGCTATGCGGGCTATGGGTGTGACAGTGGGAGATCGAGTCGCCGGGTTTATGCCTAACGTCAGTCAGACAATTATTGCTATGCTAGCCACCGCCAGTATAGGAGCCATTTGGTCCTCATGCTCACCAGACTTTGGTATTAATGGTGTAATGGACCGATTTGGTCAGATCAAACCAAAATTATTATTTGGCTGCACTGGCTATTATTACAATGGGAAAACCATCGACTCAATGCCACAATTGCAAGAAATTTGCGACAAAATTAAAAGTATCCAAAAGCTGGTGTTAGTGCCGATAATTGAATTTAAGAGTGACATTGCCAATCATAAAACAATACTTTTTAATGATTTTTTAATCACTAAAGAAACACCAGAGTTAGCTTTTGAGCAACTGCCGTTTGACCATCCACTGTATATTATGTATTCCTCAGGAACCACCGGCATGCCCAAGTGTATTGTTCACGGTGCTGGCGGCACATTAATTCAACATCTTAAAGAACACCGTTTACACGTAAATTTAAAACCTTCTGATGTAATATTTTTCTACACAACCTGTGGGTGGATGATGTGGAACTGGTTAGTCAGCGCACTTGCCTCTGAAGCTACTGTCGTTTTATTTGACGGATCACCTTTTTATCCCCAGCCTCAATCTCTTTTTGATATGGCAGAGCAAGAAAAAATCAGCGTGTTTGGTACTAGTGCTAAATACATAGCGGCTTTAGAAAAAGCAGGTGTAAAACCTAGCAAAAGTCATGATTTAACATCGCTTAACACTCTATTATCAACTGGTTCGCCCCTTTCACATGAGAGTTTTCGCTATGTTTACAAAGATATAAAAACCGACATCTGTCTAGCCTCTATTTCCGGTGGCACTGATATATTGTCGTGTTTTGTACTCGGCAATCCTACTATACCAGTGTGGGAGGGAGAAATTCAGTGTCGTGGTTTAGGCATGGCTGTGGATGTTTGGGATGATCAGGGCTTGTCGATTATTGCTGAAAAAGGTGAATTGGTATGTACAAAACCATTCCCTAATGCACCGATCTGTTTTTGGAATGATGATGCTAACAAGAAATATCTAGATGCTTATTTTGAGACGTATCAAGGTGTCTGGGCACAGGGTGACTATGGGGAAATTACTGAGCACGGTGGCATGATTATTCATGGCCGTTCCGATGCAGTATTGAACCCTGGCGGGGTACGAATAGGTACTGCCGAAATCTATCGACAAGTAGAAAAAATCGATAAAATCCTGGACAGTATTTGTATCGGACAAACATGGCAAGATGACGTTCGAGTGATACTCTTTGTGGTATTAAAAAGCGGCACCAGCTTAACCCAAGATCTGGAACAACAGATTCGCGCCACCATTCGTGAAGAAACAACACCTCGCCATGTGCCTGCAAAAATAATCGCAGTGGCGGACATTCCGCGCACTATAAGTGGCAAAATTGTGGAGCTGGCCGTGCGTAAAGTAGTGCACAATGAAATAGTGACTAACACTGATGCCTTAGCCAACCCCGAGGCCTTAGATTACTTTAAAAATCTCTTCGAACTCAAAACCTAGGGCCTAAAAATTCACACAAGGCGGCCTGACTATGAGTAGACACGTCTATAGTATTCCCCAGTGTAATAACCTTTGGTATTTGTGCTGTAAACTGCGGCCAAAACGTCAAATCGTCGTCATTGGGATTCCCTGTAGTGGCAAAGTTCACCCAGTAGCGCTTTATTAGATCAGTGAGTTGCCGATCCACCTGAGAAGTTGGCAACCAATCATCATGAGTATCGAAAACGTAAGGTAATTCAGCTCCATGGTAAGCTCCCATAGTAGCCGCCATTTCACCGTCTCTTTGACGATTAAAGTAGTACACCCATGAGTGACCCCGCATGCCAGATATTTCCTCCGCCAAACGCAATGCAGGACACAAGAATGTTTTGGCAGTACTAAGCATATTTAACTGATCTTGCTCATTGGGAAAATGATCAACTAACAGCTGTAATGCCATAATATCCTCAGAATTTGCCTCAGATTGAAGCCATTCTTCAACACTAAGATTTTCATTTAAATACATAAGTGATTCATGCTCATTGGAGCCAATCAATAATTCAGTAGTATGTAGTTTTTTCGCCTTAATAGTGTCCACCAAGGGCTCTAAAACGCTTTGGCCATCAACTGCATTATCATAGTAGTGGTCCTTATAAATTACCTCTGAGGCATATAAAACAGTGTCTGCGGGTATTTGGCGTAACTCTTGAGCAACATCAGTGATCTCAGTGGCAAGTAATTTTTTAGCCAACGCAATCCCCAGTACCGTATCATCTTCCTTAGTGGCCCGGTTGGACATAGCCGAGCCAGAGCTCTGATGAATAGCCCTAGAAAATAGTCCTTTGCTGGCAGGAATTGCCATTAAATAATCAATGTTTCCGGCACCAGCAGATTCACCCATAAGAGTAATACGTGTAGGATCGCCACCAATGGCAATGCTGTTTTGGTTGATCCAGCGCAGAGCTTCTACCATGTCAAGTAGACCAAAATTTGAATGCTCAAACGCCGGGTGCGAAAAATACCCAAAAGCGCCTAGTCGATAAGCAATTGAAATGACGATCACGCCATCGGTTGCCATATTTTTGCCGATATAATTAGGCTCATAAGACCAACCAGCTTTATTGGAACCACCGTGTATATAAACAATTATTGGAAGCAATGGATCATCAGTATGTGAAGAGGTAGTAGGCCGCCAAATATTTAGATAAAGGCAGTCTTCACTTACCTTAGGGGCTATGACCACTCTGGGATCGCCACCAAACCCTTGAACAACATTTTTATACCATTGCGTGATACGGCTACCCTGCATACACGCCGGAGCAAAATTATCCGCTAAAAAAGTGTCTTTAGAATGTGTAAATGCAACGGGTGGCGCCCAACGAAGGTCTCCAACGGGCGGTTGAGCAAAAGGAATACCCAAAAAAGATTCAGTGCGCCCATCCTCACTGTGTTTTCCAATCACTATGGACTCACCAATAGTAAGGGAAGGTCTTTTCGATTGGGTATCAGCAGGCTCAGTCATGCAGCCTATTAAACTGACCACAAGGACTATACAAAGAATAGCTACTTTTATTTTTGACATATTATTCGCCATTTTTGTCCATCGGTACTCATCACCATCAGTTCATCTGGATAATCACGCAACCGCGACAATCGCCCTGCTCAACCAGTTCATGACTATGACTAATTTGATCCAGTTTTAGGTTATGAGCCACTCTATGCTGTAATTTGTTGTTGGTCAGCGCTTCGTTTATAGCATCAATAGCCTGCAGTTTCGCCGTCTCTGGCATAGCATATACAATCACCATGCGAAGCGTTAAGTCCATAAACATCATTTCTAAAAAAGGCAGTGTTGGTTGCTTTACCTGAGTGGAAGAATAGGTCGCAATAATACCACCAGTGGCAACACAGATTAGTATCTGCGGTAAATTAGCCCCAAATTCCACATCGATGACCCGATTAACCTTCTTTCCCTCGCAGGCCTGTAGCACGTGCTGGCCCCAATCTTTGTCACGATGATTAACCACGGCTTTGGCGCCCAAAGATAGACATAAGCTGCGATCCTCTGAGTTACTTGCAGTGGCAATAACCTCAGCTCCAGCCATCACCGCCCATTGAATGGCATAGTAGCCAACCCTACCAGCACCGCCAGTTACTAGAACCCTTTGGCCCTTAATGTCACCGTCAGCATGGACACAGCGGTGGGCCGTCATCGCTGGAATACCCAAGCAGGCACCAACAGCAAAATCAACAGAATCTGGCAGAGTAACCGCTCTATTTGTGTCCACCGCTACATACTCAGCAGCGGTACCTAACTGACGGTCGTACTGAGCCTGATAGACCCAAACTCGTTGACCGATTCTATCTCTGGAGACATTATCCCCCACCGCCTCAATAACACCGGCGCCATCACTATGAGGAATAACCAGTCCCGCATGAAGTAGTTTCGCCGATGATCCTGCGCGCTTTTTAACATCAGACGGATTAACACCACTGGTGATTACTTTAACCAAGACCTGATCACAACCCGCACTAGGTTTTGGCTGTTCACCAATATTCAAAACCTGTTTGGCAACACCAAATTGTTCAAACCATGCTGCTTTCATTATCTATCGCCTTTAAATACTAGTGATTTATCGATGCAAGTGTCATCAACTGGACAGAGTCTCTGTATGGCCATCAATCGGAAGTGCTTGTCCAGTAATATGCTGGGCAGCTGGAGAGCATAAAAAGTAAGCTGTTTGGGCGATATTCTGAGCATCGACAAATACTCCCAGTGAGTTTTGATTTAAATACATCTCCCGAACTGCCTCTGATGACAAATCTCTTGCTTGTGCATCTAAGTCTATCACCTTATCAATACGCGGGCCCTCAACACTGCCAGGGCATAATGCATTAACACGTACACCATAGGCTCCAAGCTCCATAGCCCATGTCTTGGTAAGGCCAATTATGGCCCATTTGGCTGCAGTGTAGGGGGACCTTAATGGACAACCAAAAAGACCAGCATTAGAGGACATATTAATCATGCAGCCAGCAGAAGCTTTTAGCATAGGAACGGCTTTTCGGGTTACATAAAAGATACTGTTTAAATCAACATTGATAGTGTGATTCCATTGCTCAGGAGAAATATTCTCAACCGCCGCAGTAGGACCAGCGATACCGACGTTATTCACTACGATATTAAGGCCACCATATAGCTTAGTAATATCCTCAAATACACGATCCACATCCTCCAAGCATGTTACATCGGCACAGGTCGCAGTGATTTCTGGGATTTCCTCAAGTAGTCTGTCAATAGCAGAGGAATCAATATCACAGACATGTACGTTATAGTTTCGTGACCAAAAATGTCTGGCTATAGCACAACCAATCCCCGAGGCCCCAGCCGTGATTAGAATAACATTCTGTTTATTTTCCATAACCGTCGCTACTTATAATTATTATGCTTTATTCTAGGTTTAAACTCCGGTTGAGCTCAAGTGTTAAACTCTTATGATATTATGCTCGACTCGTAAAAAGACACGCTACTTTAAACATCATGGGAATTGACATGGCCAGACGCATTTTAGAAAGTTCACATATACATCCCAATATCCAAGCTATTATAGAAAATAGCCATGGTGATATCATCGAACAGGTGCAATCTGCAGTGACAAATAATAACGTTGTTGTAGTTGGTATGGCTCAAAATCCGGCACCAAAACGCGCACGAAAAGTCCTAAATGACAACAATATAGATCATGTTTACCTTGAGTACGGAAGTTACTTCAAAGAGTGGCGCCGGCGCAATGCACTGAAGATGTGGACTGGCTGGCCAACCTTCCCAATGGTATTTGTAAAAGGTACTTTGATTGGTGGATCCAGCGATTTACGTGCATTGATAGATAGCGGTGAAATAACCTCTTTACTGGCAAAAGAATAAACAGATGTGATTAACTAAGGGCTTGATTGATCATATTTCGCCAATTTGTTAATCCGAATCACTGCTTGAATTTCATTCACATAAGCCTCTCGAAGCTCTGAATAATCAACTAACCCCTCTGCAAGTTGGTAGCCAGTGACCGGTTTATTCTGAGCACGAAGTTGTGCTCTTTGAGTGCGCAAACTTTCATAAGCATTGTGAGTATTAAGATTGCGCAAATAGGCGTTTATAGCATCACTAACCGAATCGAAAGTAGCCACCTCGTGCTTGCTACCTTCATTTCGCCGCAACGGCACCAGACCACAGCCTTCTTGATAGCACCACTGGCCAAAAAGATTATTTCCTTGAACGGCAAAACGGGAGGTTCCCCAAGCGGATTCCATAGCGGCCTGTGCTAACACAAGAGAGGTTGGAATTTGGTCAACTCGCAGCAACAATTGTTGAACCTCAGCTGCAGCTATAGTATCTGCCTTAAGCCGGTATTGAGTGGCAAGTTGCATCAGAAATGTTTTGTGGGACGGGCTATATTCCTCTTCAGTTAAATGCTTTAACTCAACTAATTTATCTCGCTGCTCCTGTATGAGAGTATTTTGAATCTCAACAAGTGGCAGCATAAAACCAAAAAATGCTGACTTTTTTTGTTTCACATCTTGATACACTGAAAAGTCCGGTAAGGCTGGTTGCGTTGACTTAATCAGTGAATTAATAACCACAGCAGAGGTCATAATAAGCGTGACAATAATGACAGTGCGATTAATATCCCAGTTCATATCTTTAATCACCTGCCAATGCTTGGTTACGCTTTTCTGCTGCAGCCCAATCTTTAGGTAGCAATTGCGCTACCTTTAAAAAACTAAGGATAGATGGCACAAAGAACAAACAGGTAACTGACATTGCATAACGCATAGAAAGCAGATCATTAGAGTTTTCCTTGAACACATCAATTAGCCAGCCAGTGAACGTAGGGCCACCACCTAGAGCAATCATATTAAGGATAAAAAAGAACAATGCAGTTGACATAGCTCGCATATTAATTGGCGCTAAAGTCTGGGCAATGGCGAAACTGGGTCCTAAATAAATACCCAAAAATAGCAGAAAGAAAGTAGAAAAGACCAAATGAATCCAAATTGATGATACCCAAAATGCAATGATTCCTATGGGTAGGCATAGGGATATAGCAATAGCAGGTACCCAGCCATAGGCGCGAATATCTTTAGCTCCCCATTTATCAACTAATTTGGCGCCAAAATACGCACCACCAGCATAGGTCGTACCATTTATAATACCTAGGATGATTACCAGTGTCTGGAAATCAAATGTCGGATCCAAAATAATCAAATACTTGGTCTGAAAGGCTGACTTAGCGTAGGAGACAAAAGATCCGAATGCTATACCTAATGCCATAGCCCACCATGCCGGAATTTTCAGGAGTGTTCGCAGTGATTCCTTAAAAGGAGGTTGCACAATATCTGAGCTGTTATCTAATTCCATAGCCCCGCGAACTGGCTCTTTTAACGTCAACTTAACAACCAAGGCTAAAGCAATTCCCGTAACACCAAGAAAAATAAATATGCGACGCCAGTCAACATCTTGACCACTGGACCCCATCAATGATGCAGTGGCAAAATAAGCTGCCATAATACCTAGGGGAATACCCATTGAATAAACACCTAGGGCTCCCGCACGTTCCTCCTTGGGATACATATCCGAAATAATTGAGTGAGATGGGGGACTGCCCCCCGCCTCACCAATACCCACGCCCATTCGAGCAAGACCCAACTGCACAAAGTTGCCTGCCATACCTGTTATAGCAGTAAAGCCGCTCCACGTGGCCAGAGCAATAGAAAGAATATTGACGCGATTATAGCGATCTGCCAACCAGGCTACAGGTATAGCGACAAGCGTATAAAATGTTGCGAAGGCCAAACCCGTTATCAAACCTAACTGCGTATTGGTAAGGTCCAGATCTGCTTGAATAAAAGGCGCTAAAATACCCACAATTTGTCGGTCAATAAAATTAAAACCATAGACAATAGTCAATAGTACAAGGGCAAACCTACGATAGCTTTTGCTGGGGAAGTTTTGATCAGTCATAAGTCTTACTATTTCCTTTTAATTATTCTTTTATTCCATGAGCCAAAAGCGTAAAAGCATACTCTTCAGCATAATCTTTTAAACGCCCGTATCTACCGCTATTGGAGAAGTGGCCCGCACCCATGTTAATTCGCATGACCAATAGGTTGTTATCGGTTTTTGTACTGCGCATCTTTGCCGTCCACTTTGCAGGTTCCCAATAGGTTACTCGAGGGTCGTTTAAACCTCCCGAGACAAACATTGGCGGATATTCTCGTGCCGTAATATTGTCATAGGGAGAATAGCTTCTGAGTAATTCAAAAGCCTCAGAACTTTCAATAGGATTACCCCATTCTTCCCACTCAGGCGGTGTAAGAGGCAAGCTTTCATCAAGCATAGTGTTTAAGACATCGACAAAAGGAACCCCAAGGTTAACCGAACGCCATAAATCTGGAGCCTGAACCACCGCTGCACCCATTAGCTCGCCGCCAGCACTACGTCCAGAAATGGAAATATTGCCAACACTTGTATATTTTTCCGCCGCCAGAAAAGTAGCTGTATCGACAAAATCATTAAACGTATTAGTGCGCTTGTCTAATTTTCCATCAAGGTACCACTGATAACCTAGCATAGCGCCACCACGAACATGGGCAATCGCATATACAAAGCCTCTATCTAGTAGACTCAAACGCATGGTTGAAAATGTAGGGGAAACAGTTACTCCATAGGCGCCGTATCCGTATAGCAACAGTGGTGATTTACCATCACGCTTGAACCCTTTTTTATAGACTAAAGACAGAGGTATCAAAACTCCATCGCGACTCGGAGCCATGACACGCTCAGTAACATAGTCTTTTTTGTTATAACCACTGGGTACCTTTTGCACTTTACGTTCGACTAATTCTCTGTTTTCAAGCTGATAATCATAGGTAGTCGAGGGCGTTATCATAGACTGGTAACCCAAGCGAACAAAGGACTGTTCAAATTGTGTGTTCTGACCAATGTAAAGAGTCGCTACATCCTCGGGGAATACTAGTTGATGACGATCTCCAGTATAGAAAAGAACACTGATGCTATCGACACCACGAGTTCTGGCTTTGATGACGATAAACTCTGAGAAAGTTTGAAAATCCATCAAATACACATCCTCAGAACCCTCCTCTAATGTCTCCCAGTTGTTGTAATTTGGCTGATTGTCGGCTACTTTAGCAAATCGAAAATTTTTGTTTGTATCGTTGGCCAAAATATAAAAATATTCATGGGCATGATCCACAGTCATGGTAAAACCTGCACTGCGATCAACTAATTTAACCAGTGGAGCGTAAATATCGTCCGTTGGGACGACATAAGTCTCCTGTACTTCCCCCTGAGAACTTACCAAACGAAGGTATTTTTCATCACTAGTAAGGCCAAAATCCAAGAAATAACCATCATCTTTTTCATGATAAATCGTTTTGTCCTCTGATTGAGACTCTCCTAAACGATGGACATTAATATTCTTAGCATGCCATCTATCCTTCTCCAGTTGGGTGTATATGATCATCTTCCCATCAGCACTAAATTCAAGGCTACCCTCTACATCCTGCAGCTGGTCAATCAAGTATTCGCCAGTGGTAATATCAAAAACTCTCAACTGATACCGCTCATCACCTTCGGTATCGAAGCTGTAGGCAAGTAGCTTATTGTCAGGACTGACGCGCCAGTCACCTAACACAAAATAATCGTATCCCTGCGCTAGAGCAGTTACATCAAGAACAATATGCTCCTGTTTATCAGACAAAGCATGTCTGCTGTAGGTTGGATACTCCTCACCGGGACGGAAGTACCATCGATATTGGTAGCCATTTTTAATAAAAGGTACAGAGGTTTCACTTTCATCCGTACGACCTTTAAATTCAGCAAAGAGTTTATCTACCAGTACCATATTGGGCTCAAGAAATGACTGGTAGTAGCTGTTTTCTTCAGTCAGGTAATCAAGCACCTGTTTATCATCAACTTGTGGATACCCCTGATCTTTTAACCAGAAGTAATCATCTGCTAATTCCTGGCCATGATAAGATGAAAAATGCTCCTGCTTAATCGCCACAGGCGCTGGTTCGAGGAGCTGTTTGATACGAGAAAAATCTGTGGTCACAGTATTCTCCATGGAGATCTGAGGGTTTTGATCACAAGCGGATAATGCCACTAAACATACTAGAACCAACAAAAGACGCTTAATCATTACCACTCCGTTTTTATTATCATGAATTTTTATTTAGGGTCAGCGGTCAAGAGCGCTTTTTTGATTATTAAAAGCATCAGCATATGGAACATAGGCACCTTTAAAGTAATGCACTACTATTCGATACAGACGCATGCTTAGATAATCAGTAGTACATCAATACCTAGCAATACAAACATACCGCGCACAATGATTTTAGTGCGTTTATCTAAATCGGTATAGGCTCTAGACAATCGCTCTAAATCATCTTTAGCAATATCACCACCGCGTTTTACTTGACCTGCGGTGTTGGTAACCAAAGCGGCGGCAGAAACACCCGCAGTTGTCATCATAAGTTTTTTGATAAAGTTTCTTCTACCTATTAAGGGTTGAATTGATTGTTTCAGCTGCACCTGTTTCTCCCTTTTAAGAGTAGTTTTTGGTATTCGCAGGGTAACCCAAATTCGATGGAAGCACCATGATTCTTGCATTAAGGTGAAAGCTAAGAGTTAATCTTGCACTTCAATCTCGATCACCTCTGACATCACTGGGGGGCTGTGTGGAATATGCACATGATTCCCCAGCACAAGCTGCAGACGATGCTTCCCAACCGGCAATGTCACTTTAGTGCTGGTCTGGCCTTTACCAAAATGGCGAACACTGTCCGTTGCAGGCAATGGCTTGTCCAGATCAGGCAAGTTCTCAACATTTATAAGTAAATGGTGATGGCCAGAATTAGCCACCGCCATCCCCGCAGGAGACACCTGCATCCCAGATAAACCAAACACTACATCAATACTTAAGGGCCCTTGTGATTTGAAAATCTGACCATGTAGTGGTTGAACAAAATATACACTGGCATCTGCAGGAGCTGATGAATTTGGCATCTCGGCAATGGAAAATGCACTGGCGATTAATCCCATACCAAAGATTAACCGTTTAACTTTATATAGTAATGATTTGTTCATTGTTATGTTTTCCATGTTTCTGTTAGTAACAACATTGTAACCGTTTCTTTAAAACTCCAGATCTATAATCAGAGGCTAACGCAATACCAAGGTAAAAAGCTAGCACAACAATGGTTATCTTCTGAAAATATCGTTAACTGTATAACGTTGAGACAGCTGGGTTTTAGGTGTAATAGGCTTTTGAGGTCATCAGTTTTAGGAACCTTTTACATCCCTTTTAACTACTACAAATAGGCAAGTTCTTAAGGTACTAACAAAAAAATTTTAGCTAAATTGGGATCAAGGCAATGATAAAACTTCACGGCTTTGCAATGTCAAATTATTTCAACATGGTTAAGCATGCCCTAATGATAAAGGACTGTGAGTTCACAGAAAATACAGTTTATTCACAAACATTAGAAATCTTAGCTGTTACTAATACAGGCAAAGTTCCGGCCATGACAACAGCTACCGGCGTCCATCTAACTGAGACTACAGTAATTTTGGGCTATCTCGAAAAGCCTATCCAACACCGGCGCTATAGCCTTCTTCAGCAGAGGAAAGAGACCAAACACATCGACTGATCAAAGTAATTGAATTATATCTAGAACTTCCCTCACGCCATCTTATGCCTGATTTTTTTTGCCAAGCGTCAACCTCAAGTGACTCTGGTTAACGAAGTACATAAACTTTTTACTCGGGGCTGTGCGTTTTTGTAATAACTGTGCCGCCATGACACTTTATCTAATGGGCCCGAAGATATCTCTGGTGGATATTTTTCTAGGCTATAGTCTGGCAATTCCTACTGTGATGGGTACAAGGTTAGCTAACATTCATCCAATGAAGGCTATCCAAGGTTTACATCAGTGGCAATCACTATAGCTAATAGTGATATCGCGATAAAAATTGATGCTGAAAAATCTGCTAACCAAGCCAAATTTATGGCAAGATTAGGCAGTAAATAACACAAATTAAAAATCGTAAAGCACAACCAACTGAGCAATTAAAAACGACATATCAATTATAAAACAATAACCAAAACCTTGGGGATAATAATGAATAAAATAATTCACTGGCTGTTTATACTAACACTAACGGCGCCACTATTGACGGCAACTCATTTAATCGCAGCTGATTTAGAAGAGGCTAGCCCTGAAAGCGTTGGTATGTCCAGTAAAAGGTTGGCGAGAATAAAGCCCTATATGCAACGCTATGTAGATGAGGGTGAACTGGCTGGAGTGCAAACACTCATCGCTCGAAACGGCAAAATTGTGCACTTTGACCAAGTAGGCAAGTTAAACCTAGATACCGGACAAAAAATCAAACATGACGCATTATTCCGTATCTATTCTATGACAAAACCCATAGCCACTACCGCAGCTATGATCCTCTATGAAGAGGGGCTTTTTCAACTCAATGATCCAGTAGAAAAATATCTACCCGAATTTAAAGATCAAAAAGTACTCATTGATGGCCTGCTTGTTGACCCGACACACCCATTTACCATCCGTGAATTGATGAGTCATACCGCCGGTTTAACCTATGGCGTTTTTGGCAATACCGCAGTTGATCGACTATATCGAGAAGCTCTGTGGGATGAGTCTATAAACTTTAAGAAAAGTCTCAAAAATCTAGACGATCTGGTTGCTGCAATGGGTCCTATACCACTGGAATATCAACCGGGCACAAAATGGGTTTATAGTCTGTCTGTAGATGTTTTAGGCGCATTGATTGAACGAGTATCTGGACAACCGCTAGATGTATTTTTATATGAACGAATTTTTGAACCACTAAACATGCAAGATACCTTCTTTGAGGTCCCAAAAAATAAGTTACATCGCTTTGGCACACTGCATATGCGCTCACCAGAGAACAAGCTAATCATTGTGGATAGACCAGAAACTAGTCCATATACGAATCCGGTGACGCTATTCTCCGCTGGTGGGGGACTGGTGAGCAGCAGCATGGATTACCTGCGCTATTCTCAAATGATGCTCAATGGCGGCGAGTTAAATGGCGTACGTATAATAAGTCCAACTACCGTTGACTTAATGACGCGTAATCAATTAGGTGCTGATATTAAGTCTGGGCTTGGTGAGTTGCCCGGTACACAAGGAACTCTAGGCTTTGGTCTAGGTTTTGGTGTCTCTATAGCACCACCAAAAATTGGTTCTGGTTCAATGGGAGAATACAATTGGGGTGGGGCTGCTGGAACGGTATTTTGGATTGACCCAAAAGAAGATATAGTGGCTATTATAATGGTCCAAATGATGCAAAACCCCATCGATCTTCGCGCTAAATTTAAAGCGCTTACTTATCAGGCAATTACCAAGATGAACTGAATGTGGTTAGTAATATTTAAGCAATATAGAGGCGACATATCGTCGCCACTATATTGCTACTTAATGATTTTACTTGCGTAATTATCTCACCTGTCTCCGCTTAAATTAGCCGGTCTGTTACCGCAGATTCAGGTCAAAGTACTACTTTTATCAAAAATCTAATAAATATACTTATTCGGCAACCTCTTGGGCCACAGCACCTGAACCTTGGCGTCGAGTGTCAGAAGCACCCAAAGTACTATTACGTTCACCTCGTTGAATACTTTGAGTAGACCCAAGAATACGCGGCTTACCGGCGATATTATGGCCCATATCAGTTAATATCTGCAGAGTATCTTTTGAAAATCCCGATTCAAAAAATACCAAATCAGGTAACCATTGATGATGTAACCTAGGCGCTGCAGAGGCCTCTGCCACGCCCATATCAAAGGTTAGTACGTTTAAAACTGTCTGCAGAACTACTGTAATTATTGTGCTTCCCCCTGGGCTTCCGGTAGCTAGCAGTGGTGTTCCATCAGCAGAAAATACAATAGTTGGTGTCATCGAAGATAATGGTCGTTTTCCTGGTTCAATGGCATTAGCAATGCCACCAATTAAGCCAAAACCATTGGGTGATCCGGGCTTAGATGAAAAATCGTCCATTTCATTATTTAGTAAGAACCCAGCACCGGCCACTGAAATGCCACTACCATAGGAAAAGTTAAGAGTGGTGGTACTACTGACTACATTGCCCCATTGATCCCACGTAGAGAAATGAGTAGTCTCCACAGACTCTTTTTCTGCCGCTGCTTGCCCCTTGGAGAGACTCTCAACATCAATATCTAATCCGGGAGTCACCGCTTTAGACGCAGTAGCCTTTGTAAGATCGATATCTTTTCGAAGTAAATTGGCATAGTCCTTGTCAATAATCTTGGCAACCGGCACAGCGTAATAATCAGGATCCCCAAGATAGGCACTTCTATCGGCATAAGCCCGACGCATGACTTCAACCAAACGATGAACATAAGCAGCACTATTGTGACCTAATGTCGCCAAATCATAGCCCTCTAACATGTTCAACATTTGAACTAAGTGAACACCTCCAGAAGATGGCGGAGGCATTGCACAAACCTTATTATCTCGGTAGTCACCACAAACTGGCTCACGTAAGACTACCTTGTAATTTTGCAGATCCTGTCGAGTTATTAGACCATCAGAACGTTGCATTTCAGCCATAATCAAATCTGCGGTTTTCCCTTGATAAAATCCTGCCCGACCCTGATCACGAATTCGCCTGAGAGTTGACGCTAAGTCGGCTTGCTGAAAAATTTCACCCGGCTGATACAAAGCCCCTTTTTGCTTATAAAAGTAGTCCTTAGAGGCGTCATTTTTTGCTAAGCGAACTGCTCTAGACGCCAGTGAACTGGATAGATCAACACTAACTTTAAAACCATCAGCGGCTAACCTAATGGCGGGATCGATCACATCGGAAAAACTCAAAACACCATAGTTTTTATGCGCATGCAGTAATCCAGCGACGGTACCAGGCACACCTGAAGATTTAATACTAAACCGAGCTTGCTCATTATCCACGTCACCCTTAGCATCCAAGAACATGTCTCGATCAGCACCTGAAGGCGCCATCTCTCGATAATCGAGCGCAATAGTTTTATTTTCTTTGGCCAGATGAACCATCATAAAACCACCCCCAGCAAGATTGCCAGCGCGAGGCAATGTTACCGCCAAAGCAAAACCTGTGGCCACGGCGGCATCAACAGCATTACCGCCACGACTAAGAATATCTGCTCCTACTTGACTAGCAAGCTTTTCCTGACTAACGACCATGCCTGCTGGACTATAAACAGGATGAAACCGAGCTGTAGGATCGATAATCGCTGCCTCTTTTGACCATATTGGAGACTGAAAACCTAATATCAGAGCGGCTATGATCACTAGCCTAGATCCGTAATTTAATGACTCTTTAGCAACAGTAAACATCTGCTTGTTCCTCGAACGTTCTTGGGTTAATTTCCGGATTATAGCTTACTTTTTTTTCAGCCGAATCTTTAAATAGCCTGATCGGATGCTGCAGTTTAACAAGTGCAGTTATCTTGGAGATAGCCATAGACCTTTGAGGGATCCACTTAATTTAAAATCAGTGGATATAGCCATAAGTGTAAAAACTAAAGACGCTCTATAAGCAGCGCTGTTCCGCTTCCAGCGGCGCCGCTGGCAGCAACAATACCTGTAGAAAGGGCACGTCGCTCTAATTCATCCAACAAAGTGCCCATCATAATACCCCCTGTAGCGCCCATAGGATGACCCAATGCAATACATCCACCATTGACGTTTAAGATATCACTACTTATATCTAGATCTTGCTGACATTTTATACTAGTGGCGGCAAAGGCCTCATGGAGTTCAAAGAGATCGACATCAGAGGTATTTAATCCACGGGAGGATAATAATGCAGAGGTGGCTTTTGCACAGCCTGAAACCACTTGTAATGGATCATCACAGACGGTAGCTGCGGCAATAATTTTAGCACGAGGCTGGTATTCCAATCGTAATGCCAAGGAGGCATCGCCAATCAAAAGAAGTGACGCTGCGTCTGCCATTGCCGGGGAATTTCCGGCGGTATGTACGTGTGAAATCTGTGCTAGGTGTGGTTGAGCCTCTCGCTGCAAGTCGTCAACACCCTGACCACCGATGCTTGCAAACGCAGGCGCTAATCTGGATAGTGATTCAAGAGAAGTGTGCTCTCTAATACATTCATCAGCACTAAGAGTAATACCTTTTATAGCGTTATATACGGGGATGATCGAGGCAAAAAAACCTTGGTCTCGAGCATAGATTGCCCGTTGTTGACTGTCTAAGGCTAATTTATCAACCTGCTGACGACTGATACCATAAAGAGATGCAATGAGATCTGCACCACTACCCATCATTAGCATACGATGACGCAAAGCCTGCTTTGAATCTGCAAATAGAATTGCTTTATCTGACAACATAGGTACACGAGACATCATCTCTACACCGCCTGCCAAAGTACATGTTGCCTGGCCAGTCATAATTTTCATAGCCGCCATATTGATAGCATCCAGCCCAGAGGAACAGTAGCGGTTAATGGTAATAGCCGGAACATGATCAGGCCAGTCGGCGACAAGTAAAGAGGCTTTGGCGACGTTTCCACCTTGCTCTCCTACCTGACTCACACACCCAAGAATAACATCTTGCACCCAACTTTGGTTGAGACCTGTGCGCGCTTCAATAGCGTCATAAAGACTCTTTAATAATGCAAATGGACTCAAATCCGCTAGACTACCGTCGGCTTTAGCTTTGCCTCTGGGTGTTCTAATAGCATCATAAATAAAGGCCTCTTTCACTGATCAACACCAACAATAAAGCTAACACAGGTCGTGGTGCTGCCGCCAAGATTAAAGGTAGCCATATTTTTTGCACCGGCAATTTGCATTTCACCTGCCTGGCCTGTGACTTGCTTTGCACAGTCTAATAACATACGAACGCCCGTGGCGCCTACCGGATGGCCCAAACCAAGAAGTCCTCCGCTTGGGTTGATGGGAAAATCGCCATCCATGCTGATACGCCCCTCCTCTATCGCCTGCCAACTCTCTCCGGGAGGCGTGAGTCCAATATGGTCTATTGCCATGTATTGGGTGATAGAGAAGCAGTCATGAGTCTCAAGACCGTCCAACTCTGTTACCGCAGAAAATCCAGCACGAGTCAAAGTATCTGTCATCAATTGATTGACATGGGGAAACAAAAACGGCGCTCGCGCACTTAATCTGAGCTTAGAATTCAAACTAATTGGCGCTGATCGATGTCCCCACCCTTTGATCATAGGAATATCTTCAAGCCTCAGTTTGTGTTGCAAAGCATAGGCTTTAGCGGCTTTTTCACTGGCTAAAAAAACGCAAGCTGCTCCGTCAGTAATCTGCCCACAATCCATCTTGCGTACCCGACCCTCAATTACTGGATTGTACTGATCATCATTAGAATAACACTCTGACGGAATGGTCCAATGCCGAGTTTGGGCATTAGGATTAGCCTGTGCGTTCTGAAAATTAATCTTGGAGATGGTTTTTAAATGATCACAATCAATACCGTAACGTGCATCATATTCATCAATGATTTGATTAAACATAAACGGCCACGGAAAATCGCAGTGACTAGCCTCTACACCCTTCCATGTGGCTGCACCTAGGTAGTCTGCGCCAGTGTGGCCATCGACATTACGCATGTACTCCAGCCCCAGAACACAGGCTAAATCATAGTGCCCAGCCTCGATGTCGCGCATCGCACTTAACATCGCAATGGAACCTGAAGCACAGGCCGCCTCATGACGAGAGGTGGGTATACCTGCCATCTCAGGGTATGCTTCAGCAAAAAAACCACCGATCAAACCCTGGCCGGTAAATAGATCTCCAACAAAGTTACCAACATGGGCAACGTCAATCTGATCAGGGCAGAGACCCGTGGCCTCTAGGGCCTTAGTTAAAGTTTCTTCAAATAGGTTGTAAATACTCAGTCCCTCTCTAGCCCAGTTCCGTGCGAAATCTGATTGCGATCCCCCAAGGATATAAATTGGCGCGTTCATAACTGATTTCCTTTATTCCTGAGACTGACCTGCTCCTCTAAAACAAAACGCTGAACTTTACCCAGAGGATTTCGTGGTAAAGACAGAAAAACTTCTATTCGCTGCGGCAACTTGAATTTCGCCAAGCCACAGTCGAGTAAAAATCTAGTCATGTCCTCAAGACTTGGTGGTTGTATATGAGGCTCTATGACTACGCAAGCACAGACTTTTTCACCTTGAAGATCATCTTCATAAGCGCAAACGGCTGCTTCTGACACCTTGGAAAAACCCTCTAGTAAAATATCGATTTCTGCTGGCGATATCTTCATTCCTCCACGGTTAATAATATCTTTGCAACGCCCAGCAATACGGTAAAACCAGGGTGGATCACCACATATTTCCACCAAATCACCAGTACGAAAATAGCCATCTTGACTAAACAACGCACTGTTATCAGATCCTAGGTAACCATCAAAGACCGTGGCCCCAGCGAATAATAATTCACCTACTTTACCTGGTTCGGTAATAACCTCTCCGCTGTCAGTGTCTACTATTTTGCTTAGCACTGCGTTATTTGCAAAGGATTTAAAATGCTCAATGTCGCAACCTAATCGAGGAAACATAGCTGCTCTGATAGCACTGTCCGCAGTATGCAGTGGCGTACAAAACAAACTGATACCTTCATTAGAACCATAGAAATTAATCACCTCAAGTCCATACTGTTGGCTAAAGGTTTCTATCATCCAAGGTGCTAGGGGCGCAGATCCTGAACCTATAGAGCGCAAGTAAGAAAAATCAAATCGATTCCACATATCAGCAGACTTTGCCAGTTGATTGAGTAATACTGGCGGCGCTAAGGTGAAAGTGATTTTTTCATCTTGCAGCTGGGTAAGGTAAAGACTAGGATCTAGAGGATGATGTAAAATAAGGCTGCATCCGAGCATGAGCGCTGGGTACAAAAAACCTCCAACAGAGGCCATATTAACTAGGGGAAAGATATTTAAAAATCGATCTTCTGTTTGATAATTACCCGCCTCTGCACAGCAACGAGCTGTTGCTATCCACATATTATGCGACCGAGGAACACCTTTTGGTGTTCCAGTGGTACCTGAAGTCCAACATATCGTCACTATGTTATCAGCGCTCGTTGGGTGGTCTTGCTCATAAGCCTTTAGCTGTTGTTGATAATCGCTCATGTCAGCACTTTCAATATCCAGCTCAGACCCAAATAACAGTAATTGAATCTCATCTTGAGCGATAGCGGCCGCGGTTTCGCCTAGGGGCAAACTGCCAAAATAAGGCATTGAAACTATCGCTACAGGGCAAAGCGTCTTACTAATGTGGTGCAGCTCATGCTGACCGTACTGCACAGGGACTGGAGAAATAATTGCTCCAATTTTACTGATTGCTATATAACAAATAACTAACTCAACTACATTAGGTAACTGAACGATAATGCAATCACCTTGTGTTATGCCTCGATCCAGCAACTGACAGGCTATTTTAGTACTGACCCTATCTAGCTCAGAGAAAGTCAAACGACGAGCTTTCTGACCGGTGAGTTCATGACGATTAGGTTGATCAGCAACTGCCAGAAGATCCGGTTTATTATTAGCTTGTAATGCCAATAAATCATGTAATGTTTCATCGCCCCACCATCCTTTCTGGTGATAATCGCTAATCCGCTGATCTGAAGAAGTAATCATAAACTCGCCTCATATTCATTTGTAAGTTGGTCTACCACCTTGGCAATTGACTGCTGACTATTGACCGAACCTACGCCTTGGCCAGCCGCCCAAATATCTCGCCAACGTTTGGCATCACCTGCAGCTTCAAGAAAGTTTATGTCAGCCGCAGGGGGCATGTTGTTGAGGTCATAACCTGCTTGAATAAGGCTTGCCTTCAACCAATTAGCCTTTACACCGGTAACAGCATCGGAGGTGATAATGTCCTGCCCACTAGCACTCACAACCATCGCCTTGTAGTCTGGCTGTGCCATACTCTCTTTAGTAGGAATAAACCGTGTTCCCATGTATACATAGTCTGCACCAAGTATCTGTGCAGCGCGCACTGCTCGGCCATTGGCGATAGCACCAGAAAGAATAATCTCACCTTTAAAAAATTGGCGCACTTCATCTATAAAAGCGAAGGGCGACAACTGGCCTGTATGACCTCCAGCGCCGCAGCAAATTAAGGCAAGCCCGTCCACTCCGGCACTGGCGGCACGTCGAGCAAATTCTATAGTAGTGACGTCAGCATAGACCTTACCCCCGTAGGATTGCACTGCATCGACTGCTTCGGAGGGGCTGCCAAGAGCTGTGATAACGATAGGAGCGCGGTATTTTACAGCTAACCTTAAATCTTCCTTGCGGCGTAGATTTGATCTATGCATTACTAGATTTAGCGCCCAGGGCGCCGCCTTAGGAGAGTTGGCAAGAGCATCGGTAATAATACTGAGCCAATCATCCAATATCTGGATCGTTCTGGCATTGGGAGAAGGGAAAGAACCGACAATACCCGCTTGGCAGCTGGCAATTACCATTTCTGGCCCAGAGAGTAAAAACATTGGAGCCTGGATAACTGGCAGACGAAGATGATCAAGTGACATTAGCACGTACCTATAGCTCGCTGTATCTTACTTATTACGCCCCTATGACTAGTGCAATGAACAGACCAATAAGCTCTCTAAAACAACCTTTCTTACTTGCATAAATAGACCATATTGAGGCATAGTTTAGTAAAAGGCCAGCGAGATTTAAACGATGAGTACGAATTTTTTTGACATTACAGAAAAATGTATTGGCTCTGCACCACAGCTTGAAAATACCCAAGATTGGATTTATGAGCTAGATAATCCCTATTTGCACGGTGCCTATGCACCGACCACCGCTGAGCTAGAAATCAATGAGCTGGAGGTTTTAGGAGAACTCCCCGATGATTTGTTTGGTGCTTTTTATCGCAATGGTCCCAATCCGATGTTCAAACCGAAAAATCTATATCACCCCTTTGATGGAGATGGCATGGTTCATGCCATTTATATCAGGGATGGAAAAGCGTCTTATCGCAATAGCTATATTCATACTGCCGCACTACAACACGAAATAAGCAAAAGCGAAGCTGTATGGCCTGGTGTTATGGGGCCCTATGATTATTCGTTGCCAGATTTCCCTATTAAAGATACTAGTAATACCGATATTGTTATGTTTAATGGAAACTTGGTACCCACCTGGTACAACGCAGGTATTCCATACCAAATGAACCCTTTAACATTGGAAAATCAGGGTGTTTTTGATGTCAAAGGCCGCACACGAAAGAATATGTCTGCGCACAGTCATATTGACTGGAATACTGGCGAATTAATTTTTATGGACTACGGTGACAATGCTCCATTCATGACCTATGGGGTGGCCAATCCCGACGGCACCTTGCGTCATGAAGTCGATATCGAACTAGCCGGGCCTCGTTTACCTCATGATTTAGGCTTTACGACTAACTACACTATTCTTCACGACCTTCCTTTCTTCCATGATATGGAAGTATTGCGTAATCACAACATGCGCGTACTCAATTTTCATCGCGATATACCTTCTCGTTTCGGCGTTATTCCGCGCTACGGCGACGCTAGGGAGATCCGCTGGTTTAATTGTGAACCCTGCTTTATTTTACATGTTTCCAATTGCTGGGAAGAAGGTGATTGGATTGTCATGGATGGGTGTCGATCAACTAATCCAATGCCTAATGCTGCGAAAAAAGAAGGTGCCCTATCTCATATGCTGGCCTATATGCGCTTAGAAGCTAATAATTATCGGTGGCGCTTTAACCTAGTAACCGGTGAAGTTCGAGAAGGTGATATTGATGATCTAAACACTGAATTCAATAAAATCAACCAAGTCTATATGGGCACTAAATCTAAGTATGCCTACCACCAGCGCATTCCACTTCTTCATGAAGGTGGCCATACGCTGCGCTTTAATGGACTGGTTAAATACAACAATGACACTGGGCAATATGTGCAATGGGATTATGGTGATGGAGTGTATGGAAGTGAGACACCCTTTGCGCCGGTGCGAGGGGCTAATCGCGATAGTATCGAAGATCTCGGTTATGTAATGTCTCTGGTCACAGACAGTAAAACATGGACATCAGAATTACAGATATTTAATGCACAGGATATTACTCTAGGTCCCATAGCACGGGTAAAGATTCCTCATCGAGTACCTGTTGGTTTTCATGCCTGGTGGAGCCGGGGTGAAGATCTTTGGAAATAAGGCATCTGAGAGTTCGCTATTAGTCATCACCCACCCTTTAGTAAGTCCACCCAAAATTCTCTAAGCACCAAGGCGAGCTCCATCAACCGTGCCCTAGATGAAATTGGTGATAAATGGTCTCTACTGATTCTCCAAGAAGTTTTTTGGGGAATTAATACATTTACTGACATGCTCTTGGGAACTGGCGCCTCACGAGGTGTACTAAGTGATCGACTCAACTGGCTACAAAAGATAGATTGTCTTCGAAAAGATGTTGTCAAACATAGTAATAAAAGACCTACTTATCATCTTACCAAAAAGTCTATTGAACTCTATGCAAATGGTTTGATGGCAATGAACTGGGAGCGCAAGTATTTTTCCACACCCAACCTAAATGCACTGCAATTAACACATAACATCTGTGGTCAACATTTTTGGCCAGTAATGGAGTGTCAGCATTGCAATAAAGAGATAACCTTAGACGAGGTAAGTTTTCGACCAGGCCCCGGGGCTAGCAGAGACCAACGAATAACTAAAACCCGAAGACGATCGTCCGCCTCCTCAATCGATCAGCAGTTAGGCAAAACACTTTACCGCAATTTAATTAATCTTCTAGGGGACCGGTGGACAGCAAATATCATTGCATTATCCTTTCATGGCTTAACTCGATTCGATGAGTTTCATCAAGAATTGCCTGTAGCAACCAATATTCTGACCGATAGGCTAAAATACCTAGTCACCGAAAATATCTTCGATCAGCATCCCTATCAACAGAATCCACCCCGCTATGACTACCAGCTGACCAACAAAGGCCGCGATTTATTCCCTTACTTTGTAACGCTTTTATTGTGGGGTGACCGATGGTGTGCTCGCCAACAAGGTAAGCCTATGCTATTGCAGCACGATAGCTGCGGAATGCCACTTGAGGCGCAGGTGCTATGCAATCAATGTGGTATCCCTTTAATCGCCACAGAAGTGCAGTTTAAAATATGAATATCGCTTAGAATCGCGACTACACTTTAGAGGCTAAACCCCAATAGTTGTAACCGGCAAATTTTGGCGTACTAGGGAGGTACATTTCATCGATACTGTCTATGCGAAAACCTGAAGATCGAATGAGTAAAGGAATATCTCTGTTTAAATGACAACCACCGGCCAGTTTCCCCCAAAAGGGATCAATACGATGTTGCCATTTAGAGACGGCTTCATCAGGCGCCAACCCGTGCTCGCAAAAGATCAATTTACCACCAGGTTTTAAAACTCTTAACATTTCTTTATTTGCACTTAGCGCATCGGGAATGGTACACATAGTGTAGGTGACCAATACTGTATCAACATGATTATCCGGAAGTGCGATAGCTTCAGCACCACCAAGAACAAAGTTCACATTCAAACCTAGCTTCTGCGCTACTTTTTGCGCCATAGCATTAAGTTCTGGTGAGGGGTCAAGTCCAATGATAGAAGTAACTTTGTGCTGATCGTAAAAAGGTAAATTCAAACCAGAACCTATGCCGACTTCTAACACTAGACCCTCGGCCTGAGGCACTACTTTTTGACGTTGATATTTGATTGGCTTACTGCCGCAGACACAATTTAAAAAGCTGGGTAAAATATACTTATCGTAGAGACTCATTACTGCTCCCCTGTTTTTACATTAATTTAGATCCACCGCATATTGCTTCAACAATGCCATAGGCACTATGTTGAGTGCTTCACTATTGGTTCTTTGCAAATGTACCTTAGGAGCAAAACCCGCTTCATGAGCTTCAAGCCAGCGACCCGCGCACAAACACCAAGACTGTCCCGCTTCAAGCCCAAGAAAGTCAAACTCAGGTCTTGGGGTTGTTAAATCATTTCCTCGAGACTGAGAAAATACTAAAAATTCCTCACTGATAATCGCACATACCGTATGAGAGCCTCGGTCATATTCACTCGTATGGCAGAAGCCGTCGCGAAAATACCCTGTTAATGGGTTGCTACAACAGGCTTCAATAGGCTCACCAAATACATTTTTTTGATTCATTGTACGCGACTTACTCCGCTAGTTTGGCTGGACAATAGGCATTTAAAAACGCTTGATGAGCCGGCAACTGTCCGACTACATTATCCACAGAGGCCTTAATAGACTTCAAAAAATGCTGCAGTTCAGGGTCACTCATCATATCCACTATTGGATGGTATTGCTCAGGCATTAGCCCCTGCCCTAACATCACCTGAGTCCAACTGTTTTCACCGAAAACATCGCCTTCAGCTTGAAAAACTCTGCCAGATTCTTTAAAAAGACGAATTCTATGGTCTAGTGACTCAGGGATTTCCATATTCCGACAATAATGCCAAAACGCTGTATCATCCCGCTCGGTGACATGATAGTGCATGATGATAAAGTCTCTTATGAACTCATATTCATTACTCATTTGCCGGTTAAACTCATCACGGTCAGCATTTGTAATTTCTGTTTGGGGAAACATTTGCATCAGACGAATAATCCCGCGCTGAATGAGATGAATACTGGTGGACTCCAGAGGTTCTAAAAATCCGCCCGCTAATCCTAGAGCAATACAGTTTTTATTCCATTGCTTGGATCTTTGTCCTGTTCTGAATTTAATTACCTTTGGCTCTGTTAGAGCGCGCCCCTCTAAATTATTGAACAGGGTCGTTTTAGCCTCATCATCGCTCAGATATTTACTACTAAATACCAAACCATTTCCAACCCGAGACTGCAAAGGAATCCGCCATTGCCATCCACAGTCTCTGGCGATCGAACGCGTGTAGGGAATCGGTGGTGAAACAGACTCCGTTTGAACAGCTACCGCTGAGTCACAGGGCAACCAGTGCGACCAATCTTCGAACCCTACTCTTAACACCTTATCGATTAAGAGCCCACTGAATCCAGAGCAGTCAATGAATAATTGTCCATCAATAACTAGGCCAGACTCTAATACTACGTCTTGTATATTCCCACTGGCGGTCTGATTAACCTCAACAACTTTACCTTCTTGCCGAACCACACCTTGTCGCTCTGCTAGCCTTCGTAAATATTTGGCGTATAAACTTGCATCAATGTGATAGGCATAATTAAGCTGATTTTGTTTCAAGTGGCCAAATTTATGCTGCCTAGCGGCCATTAGCTCGGGCGAGTAACAACTGTATTCTTCGCTAAAACCAAGACCTTTGCCTTTTAACCAAAAATGCTGAAAACCTGCAGCCCAACAGGACTTACCGGTATAACCAAAGGCATGAATATAGTCCTCTCCTTTATTTTTCCAATTCTCAAAGGAGATACCGAGTTTAATCGTACCTTGAACCTCGGATAAAAACTCTGCCTCATTGATTTTTAGCAATTGGTGAAGAGCAAAAAAAGTCGGTATTGTGGCTTCACCCACACCAACGGTGCCTATATCATCGGACTCTACCAAGACGATCTCAAGATCACGGCCGATTAATGTCGACATAGATACCGCAGCCATCCAGCCAGCCGTACCGCCACCGACAATAACCACTTTTTTGATATTTTGTGACATTAATCCATGCTCTCCACTGTAAATATTGTGTTATCTAAACTTGTCCATCAATAAACTACGAATCTGTTTTGCTGTTTCCTCAGTCATTGGATTAAGAGCTCCTCTCGCGCGCGAAGGTATGTGCTCCATGGACTCCTCAGAACAATTAAACACGTAATAATCAAACAAATCACGCCATATCATGCGCTGTTCATCCGGCAAATCACGCAACCCCAAGATAGCATGCTGCAACACACTTAATGGCGGCCCCATAAAACTGGGCGAACTGCGCCACCAATAATTAATCAAAATATTTAGATCGTCCATTGCTTCGACATGATGCCACCACATACTCGGGATCAAAATGGCATCCCCCGGTTCAAGTTCAACTGTCTGAGCAGCATTTAAAGCCTCTTTGAACTTTGGGAAACGCTGAAAATCAGGTTCACATACGTCCACTAAACTAATTGGTTGTCCCGCAGGAGAAAAGTCAATTGGTCCTACGTACATATTTTCTAACTGATTTGGAGGAAATACCGTAAACCGTCGTCGACCTGCCGCACAGCAAGCAATATTGGTTGGGAAATCATAGTGAGGAGCGACGCGACTACGATTACCTATCCAAATAGAAGCTAAGGGAGCATTCTGTCCAAGATCTAGGTCGTTATGATTTCTAAATCCGGGCAACCAATTATCGATATTGGTTGATCCTACATATATCATGGGCGGTTTATTACTATTTTGGTAGGCAATTAGTTTTTCAAATATGTCGCCTAGAACCATCCTGCTATATTTGAAATTAAAGTCAGTCAACTCTTCATTATAAAAAATTCTTCCTTCAATATTCGGTTCGCCAACCATGGCAGTTAACGCTTTTCCACTATCAAATTGCTGTAGATACTCAATTGCATTATTACTAGACCTGGATGCTTCAGTAACCAAAGGCCAGTCAGAGACTAAGCCCCTGAAAACTAATGGCTTAGATGAGGATAATATCTCCTGAGGAATGTTGTCCGGTTTATAGTCTCGCACCTCATCCACCGCATTAACCATTTCTAGCATAATAGAGTTCTCTTGTAGCCTTTATTATTAACCACAATCGCCTAACTAATTGTTACAGTTTTCTTTTCAACTAAGGGCCTTAGTCGAGATAGAGAGGCTACCGCCATAAAAATAGCCTGGAGAAAGCCCTTTTCGTTTAGCGCTCCAAGTACATCACCACTCAAGGCATATAAATTTTCCTCAGCGATAGTGTAAAAACCAGACAATCTTTTTAGCGAGCCATCGCGAAGAGTTACTTCTACGGCAAATTCCTCCAAGAGACTGTGCTCTAGAAGCATTTCTATTAAAACTTTGTTTTGCTCATGACCCTGATGTATTGATTCTAATAAAACCATTGATTGCTTTAGGTAATCGCTGCTTCCTCCGTTTTCAGAAAAAAGTATCTCTCCGCCAACATTACTTACACGGGGATGGTCTAAATCAATGGATACGACCGGTTTTTTGCCCTCCGGATAACTCTCGTCGTTTTGAAACCCAATAAGGAACGGATGACGTCGAACCATCATTGGAATATAGCTTGCATCCCATCCACTATCAGTAAGAAATAAATTCTCACCCTTTTCAAGACCAAATAATGCCGCCGGATAGAACTGTCCGGAATCCGGATCCTTGCAAAAAAAGATTGGATAGCAAGATTGAATATCGCGAAATTCCATAGGAAATGTCATCGCGTGCATCACACCATCACCATATTCCAAGGAACGATCGGTAATAATATTTATGTGGCGATGCTCTTGATTGTTTAAAACGACAAAGTTACTCATTGTGAGTTGAAATCCTGGTTATTGACCATTAAATACTTATATTTTTTGTAATCCGTAGGCTTTTATTTTATCGATTAATATTCGATTAGTCGGCATAGATGAAACCAACATTTCTGTGCGTTTTATATTTTCCAAGAAAAGTCGCTTTGATGCCAGAGAACCATCCCGACTTGATGAGCGTTCTGTACACTGCTTGGTTTCAAAGTTCATTCCGTAAAGAATATATTGATAACTGGCCGATGGAAACATTTCATCAGCACGCATCGTATCTTGGTGCCAAGGACTTTGCCACTTCCATAAATCTAGGGCCTCGGCAATAGAGAATGGAATGCTGTCGGTCATTTGATTATCTTTCCAATAATCGCTGTCATTTCTTTGGGTGAGGATATAGTGCAATTTTAAAAAATCTATTATCCGCTCCCATCGATATAGAAACTTTTGATTGAATCGCTTTGCAATAATTTTCATGACATGGCGATTTTCCGGTAACTGTTCAGAGATCATAGCCGCAGAGAGCTCTACCAAAACCAGCGCAGAAGCCTCCAAGGGTTCAATAAACCCTGCCGACATACCTACAGCGACACAATTTTTATGCCAAAACTCAGCGCGATGTCCAGGTTCAAAATTCACCTTACGCACGGACGTTTTCGCAGCCGTTTGAGGGCTAATAGTATCAGCAATGTAGTTCAGTAATTCTTCTGTAGCTCTCTCTTCTGTAGTGTGACTGCTTGAATATACATGCCCAATACCTCGACGTGACGGTAACCCAATATCCCAAATCCATCCATTTTTTTGAGCAGTAGATAACGTGCTTGATGCGATTGGATCATCTTCATTGACATAAGGCACTTGCGAGGCCAATCCGGTGTCATTAAATAAAAATTGTTTTTTCGAGTGAAAAGCAATGCCATAGTGCTTACCAAGTAATAACGATCTGGAGCCACTTGCATCAACAAATAGATCACCTGAAACTGTAGTATCAACATCGGTATCCAACGAGACAATATAATTATCGCTGTCTGAATTTACCTGCACAACCTTTGCTGAATGGTGAATAACACCTAGTTTTTCCACACAGTGCTTTTGTAATAGTTTTGCAAATTTTACAGCATCAAGATGATATCCATAATTTACATGAAAACCATATTCAGGCGTAACAATTTGTTTTGGAGCCAAGCCAGCCAGCATAAGACTATTTTGTGATGAAACTGCTTGAGCAAAATCTACTTTTTCGCGAAATAACTGCCAATGTGGGGCTAAATTAGTGTTTTCATATCCATGAGGAACTGTGAATGGGTGAGTATAGATATCATCTTTGCCATTTCTCCAGCGTCTAAACAAGGTACCTTGTTTGAAGCTAGCATCACATTCTCTGAACAACTCTGTCTCACTGATACCTATTTTTTTAAGTGTCGTCCGCATCGAAGGCCAAGTGCCTTCACCAACACCAATAGTACTTATTTCTGGCGACTCAATTAGTGTTACAGAAATCAAAGACTCAGTGTCCTTCCTCTGGTCGCTGTTCCCTCTATGCTCAGCAGCGACGATGGCTGCGGTTAACCAACCCGCAGTACCACCACCAACGATCACAACACTACGAATAGTTTGGCTTGTTGACATTATTTTACACATCACCCCTTAGATTACTGACGAAACATCGTTTCATATAGGCTAGAACCTAAACTATATTAATCACAAACAATATTCAGAAATATGCCGTTTCCCGACCTAATAATCTCTTATACGGTAGAACCAAAGAAGCCGCTTAATAATAAGCGGCTTCTTTGGTTTTTAAATTACAAACAATCTAAAAGAGCTTGTAACGTATTGCCAAATCATACCTAGCTCCACCTTGTACAGCTTGAAGTACCTGGTCTTTAGCCAGTCCATATACATGCACTGTTTCTTCAGTAATATTTAAGCCTGAAGCATATATAGTCAGTCGATCACTGTACTCATAGGTCACACCAAGATCCAGCTGGCCGTAGGCCTCAACATTGGTCGGATTAGTATTGGTACCCTGCCCCTGCCCTGCACCAGCTAAAAAGTCATCACGCCAGTTATATGCTAGACGAACTGACAGTCCATCTTTGTCATAAAAACCAACCAAGTTCGCAGAGTCACTCAACCCGTTGAGTACGAACTGTCCCTCTAAGGAATTCATATTATCATAACCTACATCAGCCTCGGCAATGGTTGCATTCGCGATCATACCGTAACCAGAATCACCAAAGTTGTGTTGTAAATTAATTTCCAGACCGTCTACTTTAGCCTTCTTTTGATTAACCGGAATACTCAATGTCCAAAGCAGGTCAGGGTCACCTGGTGCTCCTGAAATAGTATCTCCATCGACGTATTCACTAGACTGGAAATTATCGAGAATGTATTGACCAACCAGCGTATATTGAGTTGGATCAAGGTTGCCTTCAGCAATTGCCTGATCCCAAAGAGCGCCTCCGATAATGTTAGGAATGTTAAATAGTGGCGCCTCACCTATACCTGTACCAATAAACTTATCAACATCTTTGTCAAAGTATCCAATGGAGAGATAACTACCATCACCGTAGTACCACTCGGCAGATAGATCCAAATTTCGAGACATAATAGGCTCTAAGCCTGGATTTCCCGCTGAAGCTGAAGCATTACCTCCTGCATAATATTGGGTGCTATTAGCTGTTAGACCACCCTTAATATCATTGTAGCTTGGGCGAGTAATTGTCTTGCTAAATGATGCTCTTAAAATGACGTCCTCTACAATCTCTATATCAAAGTCAAGACTTGGAAGAACAAAATCATAGTTTCCAGTAAAGGGAGTCGGGTTAAGGCCATCTCCATCCTTCTGAGTAATATAGAGCTCATTGCCCGCTTTGGACCATCGAGAACCATCATATTCAATACTTCTGGCTTTTGATGTTACATCAGTTTCTTCATATCGCAGCCCCATGTGTAAGTTAACCGGCATACCTTGTACTTCAGTATTAAGGTTATAACGCACATAAGCGGCTGTTGACTCCTCAAGAGTACTAATATCATTTAACCAATCAGTGGAGGCACAGTAACCCGTACCGCAATCACCTACAGCCTCATAGTCATCACCACTTGCAACATATGCAGCTTCTCCCACTGCAATAAGGTCATCTAGTGATGCAGTAAAGTATTCTGTTTGAAGATCTGGATGATCACTACCTGATAACTGATCAAATTGACCGTCTATGCTAGATCTTACGACGATATCTGCTAAGTCACCTGGATTTGTAATGCCGCCCCAATTATTTAGCTGGATAAAGTTAGATACTGCCCGATTATCAACCTCAGATATCTGAACACCGAAATCAATACTGGACTCGTCTGAGAAATCCCACGTTCCACTAAACTTAGTCTGCTCAATGTCCATCTTAGCCGCATCGTTTGTAAACGTGCTACCAGTAATGATCATATCATTCTTATACATTGGACGATCAGCTTCACCACCTGAATTCAAGTTCAACACCATGATTGGCATCTCACTTCCAGTGATAATGGTTTGTCCAACCTTATTGAAACTAGCCATAGTGATCAACGAGCTGGTTCCATTGGGACTGTTTGCACCAGTCTTTGCGGATGAATCATGCCAATCTAAATTCAGCGTCAATTCATCGTTCACATACCAGTCGAAATTGAGACCCAGTGATTCATTGGTATTTGTTCTTCCGTCCTCGCCCGTTCCCATTGCGAAATCCGCATTGTTAACAACTTCGCTATAAAAAACTGGGCTAGATATGGGTCCATCAGTCCATTGACTGGTCTGGGACACTGCGGCAGTGTTTGAAAACCAAGCTGAAAGATCACTGTAAGAGCGCTCAAGATCATACTCAGATCGAATGTAGTCAAGCGTCATGGTTACAGAATCAGATGGCGCCATTTGAAGAACAACCTGCCCATTAGTGCGCTCTGACCGGTACTCAGCAATATTGTAGGCCATCGACTGCGGCAGAGAATAATTAGTATCGGCAGTCGTCGGTCGATTGACTTGATTCTCATCAGTGGCCAACTTTGGGTCCTTAGACCCATTTGGCATGATGTCGTCACCAGGTCTTGTGTACCAACCACCTGTGCTGGCTGCGTTTACACCGTTGTTTCTCTCTTGACGACTTGCGATCACTGCAAGACCAACCGTTCCATCAGCAAAGGTATCCATATAAATCCCAGAAAATTCTGGCGTGTACTCATCACCCACTCTGGTAGAGGTATCATTTACACTCTTTAATGAAATACTTGATGTCGGATCTGCCTCCAAGGGACGAGGGGTTGAAATATTAATAGTCGATCCAACACCACCAGATGGCACATCAGCTCGACCAGTCTTATAAACCTGAACACCAGCAACACCTTCAGATGCCAAATCACCAAAATCAAAGGACCGGCTTGCGCCGTTGTGCGTTGGCATCTGCCTACCGTTAAGGGTCACTAGATTGTATTCTGGACCAAACCCTCGGACAGTAACCTGACTACCCTCACCACGAGATCGAGAGATGGAAACACCCGTTATACGTTGCAACGACTCGGCCAAGTTGGCATCTGGGAACTTACCGATATCTTCAGCTGAAATAGCGTCAACAACACCCATAGCCTCTCGCTTGATATCCATAGAACGCTTCAAACTGCCGCGAATACCACCCTCAACAACAATTTCTTCTATTACTGCACCATCGTCCTGCGCAAAAGCCGGTGCGGACACACCCACCAACGCCAAGGCTATACTAGATGAAAGCAAACTCTTTCTGAATACCATTTTAAAACCCCTGAGATTTATGTTCGAACATCGTATTTTATATTGTGTTAACTCTAAATAAGGTTATTGACATGCTTATCAACAGTAACGCAAATTGCAAATTTAACCCGATTGTAAGAGTAAAACACTATGCTTTTCCAAACTTCATGTTTGAGATTAAAGGCGCTAAATATGAGATAAAGCGGCGTAATTGTTATCTGGGCCAACGAATACCATAATCTTTTGGGTATCTAACCAAAAAAACTAATTGCACCCCACAAAACTAAAACCTTAACGTAAGATATAAGGGTATCTCTGCTAACCTAATAAAATTACACGCCCTCGAACCCTTAAAAGCATGATTCATATAAATAAAATCAAAGATTAGTCCTTATTAATAACAAACTGACGTTATCGCATTTTATGACTACCCAATTCCATTAAATTAGCTATAAATGCCTACATGGCCGGCTTTGTTGGGTAATATCGGTATTATTTTTCAAGCATTGTACTTTACAATATTCAATTTTTATTAAAGGTAACTGAGCGATGAAATTATCTCAATATGGAAGCACTATTACCGACATAGACCCTACTGAAACGCAAGAGTGGGTAGATGCAATGTCAGCGGTAACCAGCATTCAGGGGCCAGAGCGAGCTCAATATCTAATACGGCAACTAGAAGAAGTTATCAGGAATAACAGCGCTAGCGCTAGTGGGCAGCCTTTCTCTGCCTACAGAAACTCTATCCCCCTAGACCGCCAAGGCGCCTATGCGGGTAATTTAGAATTAGAAGAACGCATTACTGCAATTAATCGCTGGAATGCTTTAGTAATGGTAATGCGAGCGAATCAAGCCTACGGCGGTCTGGGTGGCCATATTGCGAGCTATGCGTCTGCTGCCGAAATTTTTGAAACTGGCTTTAACCACTTTTTTAGAGCTAAAACCGACACTTTTGGCGGTGATCTGGTTTACTTTCAACCGCATTCAGCTCCTGGAATATATGCGCGAGCATTTCTCGAAGGCCGTCTTACCGAGAATCAGCTATCGCATTACCGTCAAGAGGTGAACGGAGAGGGTCTATGCTCTTATCCACATCCTTGGTTAATGCCTGATTTTTGGCAATTCCCAACAGGCTCTATGGGTATAGGGCCTATCAATGCTGTATATCAAGCCCGCTATATGCGCTATCTTGAGCATCGTGGTCTTGGCAAAACCGATGGTCGGCATGTTTGGGGCGTGTTTGGCGATGGCGAAATGGACGAGCCAGAATCTATTGCTGGTCTGACGCTAGCAGCCCGAGAAGGGCTTGATAATTTAACCTTCGTGGTTAACTGTAATTTGCAGCGTTTAGACGGCCCAGTACGAGGTAATGGTCAAATCATTCAAGAATTAGAAAGCCTGTTTATTGGCGCCGGATGGAACGTCATTAAAGTCCTTTGGGGGTCTGAGTGGGACAGCCTTTTCGCTCGCGATACCCAGCAGGTTTTATTGCGGCGGTTTGCTGAGACTGTGGATGGCGAATACCAAGACTTAGGCTCAAAGGACGGAGACTATAACCGCACAACGTTTTTTGATACAGACCCTGAAACTGCCGCTTTGGTTGCTCACATGACCGATACTGAGATCAACAAGCTTACCCGTGGCGGCCATGACTTACGAAAACTCTACGCAGCCTTCAGTGCGGCCTTAGCCTACAAGGGTAAACCCACAGTAATTCTAGCAAAAACAAAAAAAGGCTTTGGCATGGGCGGTGCAGGGGAAAGCAGAATGATGTCGCATCAGGCAAAGAGTTTAGACCTGGATGCATTGCGAGAATTTCGTGATCGCTTTTCCATTCCTTTGACAGATCAAGATTTAGAAAATTTACGTTTTTTCAAGCCTCCTAAAGATAGTCCTGAGATGATGTATTTACATCAGCAACGCAACACCCTCGGAGGATCTATACCAGCTAGGCAACAGCAATCACAACATAGGGAGAAAACATCTAGCATTCCCAAAATAGAGCAGTACGCTGCTTTCGCTTTGCAGCCCAAGGGTAGATCTATGTCCACTACAATGGCCGCAGTACGCATGCTTGGCGGGCTTCTTAAAGATAAATCACTGGGTCCCATGATAGTCCCCATTGTTGCCGATGAAGCGCGCACCTTTGGTATGGATAGTCTCTTTCGACAGGTAGGTATCTACGCACCTCTCGGACAACTGTACAGACCAGAAGATGCCGACTCAATGATGTTTTATAAAGAAGCTAAAAATGGTCAGCTACTGGAGGAAGGTATCAATGAAGCCGGTGCTATATCATCCTGGGCAGCAGCGGCAACTTCCTATTCTGTCCATAATATACCTACACTGCCTTTTTATATTTATTACTCTATGTTTGGCTTTCAGAGGGTTGGTGATCTTATTTGGGCGGCTGCTGACCAACGTGCAAGAGGATTTCTTCTTGGCGCTACCGCTGGCAGAACAACTCTCTCTGGCGAGGGCTTGCAGCACCAAGATGGTAGCAGTCATCTGATTGCTTCAACGGTACCCAATTGTCGTGCCTATGACCCTGCTTATGCCTACGAAGTAGCTGTCATAATGCATCATGGAATGATCCAAATGATGGATAAAAACGTTGATGAGTTTTATTACATCACCCTCATGAATGAGAATTACGAACAACCTAACTTACCTGCAGATACTAAAGAAAACATTATCCGAGGACTGCACAAAATAGAACATTTTGGTGAAACCACTAACAAACTAAAAGTACGCTTAATAGGATCTGGCACTATCCTAAACGAGGTTATAGCCGCAGCAGGGATCCTCCTTGATCAGTTCAATATTAGCAGTGAAATTTTCAGCGCTACCAGCTTCACAGAATTAGCCAAAGAGGCTAGAACAGTAGCTCGTGAAAATCGCTTAGCCAACTCAGACACTGTAAGCTTCAGTCATGTAGAACAGTGCTTGCCAGGAGAGCTTCCTGTTATTGCCGCTACTGATTATGTCGTTGCCTTACCTCAATTAATAGCGCCATATCTGGATGCACGCTTTGTCGCCCTTGGTACAGACGGTTTTGGGCGCAGCGATCAACGCGAGGTCTTACGAGAATTTTTTGAAGTTGATCGCAAGAATATTGCTTTAGCGGCAATAGAGTCTCTGGTAAAACTGGAGCTTCTTGACCGCTCTGTCTTACTAGATGCTGTTGACCATCTGGCGATTAATCGACAATCACCGCCACCTTGGACAGAATAATACGAACATCCAATCAATGATGTTATCAATAGTAGTATAGTGATGAGGAGTCTATGGATGCACTATCTTTAGCGAGCTCCAACTGAACTAAAGTATGCTGGTAAAACGATGATTGGTTATATTCTGCTATACCTATTTGGCAATTTTTTTTATACTCTTCGATGTTTGCATCCGCTTCCGGTTACCCTCTTACAAAGGCTAGTTTCATGGCAAAACTAATTACTGAAACCGTTACCAGTGTTCATCACTGGAATGACACACTCTTTAGTTTCAAAACAACTCGTGATGCCGGTTTTCGGTTTAAAAATGGTCATTTTGTGATGATTGGTCTTGAGCATGAGGGAAGACCACTGATGCGCGCCTACTCCATCGCCAGTGCAAACTATGAAGATGAGCTAGAATTTTTTAGCATTAAGGTAGAAGATGGACCACTCACGTCTAAACTTCAGCACCTCCAGCCAGGAGATGAAATTCTTATTGGCAAGAAACCCACTGGGACCTTGATCACCGACCAGATGCTCCCGGGTAAAAACTTGTATCTTATTGGTACAGGGACGGGACTAGCGCCCTTCATGAGTATCATCAAAGATCCCGATGTATATGAGCAATTTGACAAGATTATACTTGCCCATGGAGTACGCTATAAATCCGAACTTGCATACAGCGATTACATCCAAAACGAATTGCCAGAACACGAATACTTCGGTGATTTTGTAAAAGAGAAGTTAATATACTACCCGTTGGTCACTAGAGAACCGTTCAGAAATAATGGACGAATCACAGAAATGATGACCTGTGGCAAACTCTTTATGGACATAGCACTGCCTATGCCAACAACGGCCGATGATCGATTTATGCTCTGTGGAAGCCCAAGCATGCTAAAAGATATGTGTAAAATATTAGATGATAGGGGGTTTTCTGAAGCACGAAATGGCCGAATGGGCGAATATGTTATTGAGAGAGCTTTTGTCGAAAAATAAATCTGACTGAAATAGCACGGTAAAAAAAAGGCCGTTTAAAAACGGCCTTTTGATCACTGCAATACATTCTAGGGATTTACATTAAATGTTCCACGCATGCTGTAGGAGTGCCCCGGAAAGGAGCAAAAGAACATATAAGATTCACCACTGGTCAAACCGTCGGTTGAAAAACTCACGTTGGTTGTCTCGCCACCACCGATCACCGACGTATAAGCCACAACCCGATCATCGCCCACAGGTACATAGCTCGCTGCAAGCCCCGCACTCATTCCTTGCGTTGCCAAAACCTGAACATCAGAACTTTTCGCCAAAACCCAGTTATGACCCATTATCTTGGCGGGCAACTTGCCGCTGTGCGTAAGGTTTACAGTGATCGATTCACAGCTTTTTTCCACTGTCATATCGGCGGCACTAAATTTGAGGTAGTCACCCACCTCTACATCAAATGAGCAAGCCGCCTGCGACAAGCTTGCGCCGGTGCTCAAACCCATAAAAACCACAACTTTTAAAAAACTCTTCATAACAACTCCGCTAAGTAAAACAATTTAATTGAGTATCGGTACGTCTGCGAACTGCACATGGATTATCAAACCCAACATCCGACAAATAATTCAACATCGTTCCAGGTTCGTCCGCTAGGATGAAAAAGGAACCCTAAATTTAACGAGTAATTTGCCAGCTATTGCTGAACGATTAAGGCTTACACCACAAAATGACGACGCCAATCTAGGATTGTCTCCAACTAGAACCACGGTTTGAGCATCAATATTAGCAATTCGTTTTATGATCTTTCCCGAAGTCACAGTGTCATAAACCACCACATCACCTGTAACCAGTGAGGCTGCTCGCCGGGTGATAATAAAATCACCCGGCGACAAGCTTGGGTACATACTATTGCCAGAAACGCGAAATAGGTTAAGCACCTGCTAGTACAGGCTGCACCACGGCGAGAGCCGGTGGATAAGGTGCAATCACCTTTTCAGTTTCAACACCTTTTGTTGCCCAAAAAATTTCAGCAAATCTATTCACGCTCGCCAACAAATTTTCACCATTGTCCCGACCTATTCCCTGCTTACATTTAGAGGCTTGCATCATGATAGTGTGAACTAGCTCATGAACCTCAGGGTAAGCTTCGATTTGCGGTGCTTTAAAATAATCGCCCCAAATTGTAGTAATATCGTGCTTTACACTTGCCGCATGAGTCTCCTTTTGGTCAGTCAAGCGAACCAACTGTGCCGAGTCAGCAGCGGAGGTAACAGTATCGCCAAGTTCATGAATCAAATCCAACAATCTAATTACGCTTAAAGTAGCAATTAAGGCTGTTGCTGGGTCATAAATTTTACACGGTATATCACAATGTGCTTTAACATCAGTTACTGCAAACATGTTATTAATCCTATTCAGTCTTGTAATTTAGAAGTATTGTTGGTTTTTAGCTTCACCTGCTGTTGGGCATTGGCGTTTGCCCTAGAGCGACGCATAAACACCGCGCATCCTGCCAATGTCATTATCAACATCAGAGCTTGGGCCATAGCGCCATGATCATGCCATAGTCCTTGATGGTCACCAGTGTGAGCTAATGCCGTGCTAGAGAGAAGTGTGAACAAAATAGTCGAAATTGCTTTCATTATATTTATTTCCTTTGATTAAAATCTGTTTGAAAAAACGGTGGTATTTATTCTTAAAGTCTTGAACTCCCAAATATCATACAACGTACAGTGCCCCCGAAGACTTAGACCAAAACTATAAGATGAAAAAACCACAATAACAATCTTAATAAACCAAATTTTGACCATTCATAAACGCGATTGCTATCACTTTAAAATTATATGAAACCACTACTAAGATTCAATAGTAGCATTACAACAGTCATCATTACGCTAGCATTGTGTAGCCTTTTAAAAGACTTTTCGTGTCCCTCATCCCTAGCTTTGTTGGTTCTAGGGATAATCACATATGCACAGGTAGCAAAAAAAGTCGTAAGACCACCAACCCATGATTGCAATATTAAGTCATTAGTCATTGCGCTTCCTAGGGTGAACAACCCTAGTACAGCAATGAAAACAAAAAACTTGGGGAACACCTTGCGTAAAAAGGGCCCTGCGTGATCCGGCCCCAACCCTCTAAAAACAGTAGGTGCGATCACCGCAGTTTGGAACAAAATAATTCCAACAGTGATACCGCTTAGTAATATGGAAAGGTTGATGGCCATCTTCTTATCCCTTATTTATATCAAATAACTTACATACACAACTAACCTACCTATCGGTCTTCTGCGGCAGCGTCGTAAAACCCATGTTAAAAAGCACAAAACCAAAACTATCAACATATTGGGCGATAGTTTTTTTCACTGGCGTTCCGGCACCATGACCTGCGTCGGTTTCTATACGGATCAACATTGGCTTTTGGCTTATATTTTTATCCTGCAAATGTGCCGTAAACTTAAACGAATGTGCTGGCACTACGCGATCATCATGATCTCCTGTGGTCACTAAAACCGCAGGATAGTTTTTTTCTCTAACATTATGAACCGGAGAATAGGCCTTTAAATACTCAAACATTGCTGAACTCTGTTCAGCGGTGCCATAGTCATAGGCCCACCCCGCGCCGGCAGTAAAGGTATGGTACCTTAGCATATCAAGTACGCCAACACCGGGCAGCGCCACTTGCATTAGATCAGGACGCTGGGTTAGCACCGCCGCAACCAAAAGACCTCCGTTAGATCGACCACTAATTGCCAAATAATCACTGGAAGCATAGCCCTCTGCAGCCAAAAATTCTGCTGCAGCAATAAAGTCATCAAATACATTTTGTTTGTTCAGCTGTGTTCCCGCATCATGCCAGACTTTGCCATATTCACCTCCACCTCGAAGATTAGGCACTGCATAAACGCCCCCCTGTTCTAACCAAAATGCATTCGCGATACTAAAAGAAGGCGTTAGGCTGACATTAAAACCACCGTACCCATAAAGCATAGTTGGATTTTTGCCGTTTAGAGTAATTCCCTTTTTGTGGGTAATCATCATGGGAATTTGAGTGCCATCTTTGGAGGCATAAAATACCTGCTTAGATACATAGTTATCTGATTCAAACTTAGCCGCTGAGGCCCTATAGACAACGGATGTATGATCGTTAACGTCAAACTCAAAAATCGTCGCTGGCATATGGTAGTTAGTAAACGAATAATAGAGCTTTTCAGCTGAATGCTTGCCACTAATACTGCTTGCACTGCCTGGGCCCGGCAAGGATACTTCACCAATCATCTGTCCGTTATAATCATATTGGTAAATCTTTGACAGCGCATCTACCATGTACTCTGCAAAAAAATAGCCTCCCCCAGTAGATGGCACCAATACATGCTCGGTTTCTGGTATGAAATCAGTCCAATTCTCTGGACGGGGATCTTCTGCATCTACGCTAACAATACGCTGATTGGGCGCATCTTTGTTGGTAGCAATAAATAATGTTGTATCGCGACTGTCTAAAAGGTACGCCTCTGAATCAGTGTTGTCCAAGATGGTGATTAAGGGTGAATTTTCCAATGATAGATCTTTTAAATAGAGATCATTGCCGGAGGTAGACGTAGCACCGGAAATTACTAGATAGCGACCATCTTCGGTAACGCTGGCACCAACATATCGACGCTTTTGGTCCTCGATATTACCAAAAATCACCTTGTCTTCGGTTTGGGCTGTACCCAAACGATGAAAATATAACCGATGGTGGTCAGTTTTAGCAGACAGCTCACTGCCATCAGGTTTTTCATAGCTTGAGTAGAAAAAACCCTCTTGACCTTTCCATGCAATATCCGAAAATTTTACATCCACAATAGGTTGATCAATCACTTCACGTGATTCGGTGTCAATAATAATGATTTTACGCCAGTCACTACCCGCCTCAGAGATGGCATAAGCCGCTAGAGACCCATCTTTTGAAAAACGTAGCATCGCTAGGGATGTGGTTCCATCCTGACTGAGTGTGTTGGGATCTAAAAACACCTCTGGCTCAGTATCTCCAGCCTGTCGATACAGAACGTACTGATTCTGCAGACCCGTATTTTTATAAAAATAGGTATAGCTACCCTCTTTAAAAGGGGCTCCTAATTTTTCGTAATTCCACAGTGTTTCTAGTCGACGTTGGATATCACTTCGAAAAGGTATTTCCTCCAAATAATCAAAGGTAACGGTGTTTTGTGCTGTTACCCAAGCCTTGGTTTCAGCGCTCATATCATCCTCTAACCAACGGTACGGATCTGCGACATCAGTGTTAAAGTAGCGATCTTTGACAGTGCCTTGTCGAGTAACCGGATAGGAAATTGACATGTCAGCCTCGAACGTAACAAATGAACTGGAGGCTGCGGTATTTTCGTTATTGTGTGTACAACCAAGTAAAGTAAATACTAAAAACGTAATCAAAATTTGTTGGCAATGAAAATATTTCATGTTGTGTCCTTGTAGCATTTAAACTACCCTTTTCGACGATTGAGTTTGCGTTAAATTGAACGCTAAACAAGCATCAATCCAACTGAATTGCCTGCTGACATATTTTTGCTCAGAGCGCCGTGGACGCTTAATGATGCGATTACCGACCATTTTATTAAGATTATTCAAAACACGACCTTAATTAATCCATACTTTTTGCCAGCACATTTTATTTGCCGTTAATAGTGATCCGTTAGTCGTCTTTAAAGTTACCATCCATATTGGCCGCCATCCAAACAAAGGCCGCATAAGCAGCAACATTCTGGGCTATATCCTCAGGCTTTATTTTGTCAAACGTGTCATCCGGTGTGTGATGCAAATCAAAATAGTCCCAACCATTTTGCTTAAGCGTCACCACCGGCATACCGAGCATTCTCATTGGTCCCATATCAGGACCACCAGAAGCTTGATTTGCACCCAAGGCTATGCCTAGAGGCTCTAATATGGTTTGAAATTCTTTTGCCTTATATAATTTGCTTTCACCAAAATTGGTTTCAAATCGCCAAATTTTACCAGCCCCGAAATCTGATTCAGCACCAACAATATGTTTTCCCAGATCATTTTTGTATTTTTTAGCATAGGCTTTTGCCCCCACAAGACCGACCTCTTCAGCACCAAACATGACAACTCTAATTGTTCGCTTTGGAGTTTTCTTCCTATCTAAAATAACCTTGGCAGCACCCACAGTGATGCCTATACCCGCACCATCATCAACGGCTCCTGTACCTAGATCCCAACTGTCTAAATGCCCACCAATCAGGACAATTTCATCACTTATTCCAGGAATTTCACCCACGACATTTCCGGACTCTTGATAACCTAGAGACTCCACGTCAAGTACTAGCTTTACAGTAACCTCGCCACGTGACAAGGCTCGTTTGAGTTGATCCGCGTCAGGTGGAGACAGAGCGGCAACAGGAACTTGAGTTACACCCTCTTGATAAGACATTTGCCCTGTATGAGGAAATCGATGATGATCCGTTCCCACAGAGCGAATTAGAGCCGCGACAGCTCCCCGTTTACCCGCTTCATTAGCAGCACCAGAGCGTTTTTGTACAGCAGCGCCATACCCTGATCCGTCCTGAGTTCTGGTCATGTATTCATCGACAAAAACAATCTTTCCTTCAAGCCCAGTCATGGGTGCATCTTTAAGCGCCTGCAATGTAGGGAATTTAACAATCGCGCCTATAACACCATCTGCATCTGTAGCGACACTGCCACCAAGTGCTGTAATAACCAACTTTTGGGGATAGGGCATTAATATTTCAGCTGACTCTGCATTGCGCTTCCAGTACATTACCTGAAATGGCTCAACACGGACATTTTGAAAGCCAAGTGCTTTTAGCTTAGCAACACCCCAATCTCTGGCACGGGCCTCAGCATCACTGCCTGCCAATCTCTGACCTACTTCTGTAGTTAGGCTTTCTATCACTGTATAGCCAACATTACTTTGAAGACCCTGCTTGATTAACTGTTTGGCCTCGTTCTGAGTGGTTTCATCCAGTGTTTGGGTTATTGCGATGCTCGGCAAAAACAGCATGGCCGCGATTGTGAGGAATTTAATCAGACCCATTTAGTTACTCCAATTTTTTGTGTTGTCATTTTGGGTGCGACTGGCTGTTACAGCCATAGCGCCCACGGTTTTACTTACTGATCAGTAGACCACAGTTTGTATGGCGCGGGCTGGAATAGTGAGTTTACTCTGCGCTTTGCCAACAAAGAAATTATAACTAATTGCAGCATCGGTATGGTTCATCACAATGGTTGCCATCTCGCCATTTTCATTAACAAATGAGGTGGCCAATAAAAAACTTCGGCTGCTGCTGGTGCTCACTCGCTGCGCATTAGGACGAACAAATTTTGAAAAATGTCCTATATAATAATAGGTTGGAGTGTAAATCAACTCGCCGGTCCGTGTGTCACCATGAATAGGAGCAAAACAAAAGTTCTGTACATGATTCGGTCCGCCGGTATGATCCAATAAAATATTCCAGTCAGTCCAACCGACGGTTCCTCGGTTAAAGTCATTAATCATTGAATGTCCATAGCGTTCTGCATTTGGCCAGTATTGGTAACGATCCTCGCGGAAATTTTCGTTGGTACCCTCGGTGAATAATAGATTTTTAGAAGGGTAGGATTCATTGACCAAGGCAAGATTGTCATGCATAGTTTCACCGCCAGCCCAGGTTTCATACCAGTGAAAGCCAATTCCCCAAGCATATTTAGAGGCCTCAGGATCTTCAAAAATAACATTGGCACGCCTGGTAATTAAATCTCGATTGTGGTCCCAGACCACAATTTTTTTATCCCCCAACCCCTCTTCCTCCAGGATAGGACCAAGATGATTTTTCAGGAAATCGCGCTCCTCCTCCGCTGTATAAATCATTGATTCCCAGCGCTGCACTGCCATAGGTTCATTTTGAATCGTTACACCCCAGACCGGGATATTTTCATCTTCATATGCTTTAATAAACTTGGCAAAATAATGCGCCCAAGAATCATAATATTCAGGTAATAACGTTCCACCATGCAACATATTATTGTTGCTTTTCATAAAGGCTGGCGCACTCCAAGGACTGGCATAGAAAGTTAATTCTCCGCCAGCGGCTTGCATGGCACGCTTGATTAATGGAATTCTAAACTCCCGATCTTTGTCAATGTTAAAGGTGGCTAAAGACTTATCACCCTCTGCAATATAGGTGTGGCTAGAGCTACCAAAATCAGAACTATGAATGGAAGTCCGCACTAATGTGTAACCAATGCCCTGCTCTTTATCAAAGTAGGCCTTGAGCAACTCATCCTGCTTATCATCGGGCAACTTAGCAAACACCTCTGAACTAGCATCAGTAATCGCACCACCAAATCCAAGGACTCTTTGATAACGTTTATTAGGATTTACAAATACCGACACCTCAGATTCAAAGGGCTGTACTCCTTGCCCAAATGTCAGTTCATCGGTAAGTGTTAAACGCTTATCCGTATCCTTGGCTGTAGTGTATACCCTAGCCGCTAGCATCGACTTAGTTTTAGTGGTTTGATCAAAGGTATTTAGCTCTTTGGTTGAAGACACTGATTGCTCCTGACAGCCTGCCAATAAAATTGTGCAGGTCAGTATTACGAACCGATTCTTTTTCATCGACAAATTTACCTATTGCCTAATTAAAATTACATTTAAATTCCGCACTTAGCTCAAAAAAGAGACCTACAACACCCTTTACAAAAGCATTGTAAGTCTCTTAACTTATGGAATTTCCCTTTACAGATTAAATGATGATCTCAATGCGCTTTACACGAACTACAGAATACGAAGCGCAGAGGTTATCAAGGAGATAATACTTACAGTGAACACAGAAAATGTCAACGTGCTTAGTGTCCATCTAACATCCTACCCAATCCGCCCAAAACAGAGCCCTCTCCCTTATCTGATCCGCCAATGCTTGGTGCACTACTAATAACTCGGTCAGCCAAGCGTGAAAAAGGAAGGCTTTGCAAGTACACGGTACCAGTTCCTTGCAGAGTAGCCAAAAAGAGTCCTTCTCCACCAAAGAACATTGATTTTAGGCCTCCTGCCCGTTCAATATCGTAGTTTATGCCAGAGGTAAAACCTACAATACAGCCAGTATCAACCCTGAGGGTTTCACCTGTAAGTTGCTTCTCTACTATGGTGCCACCAGCATGAACAAAAGCCATACCATCACCTCGTAAACGCTGTAGAATGAAGCCTTCACCGCCGAAAAAACCAGCGCCTAACTTCTGGTTAAAAGCAATACTCACTTCGGTGCCTAGAGCAGCACACAAAAAGGCATCCTTTTGACATATCAACTCTCCACCGAGTTTAGCCATATCAAGAGGCACAATTTTGCCCGGATAGGGTGCTGCGAAGGCAACTCGTTTTTTACCAATACCAGCGTTACTAAAGTGAGTCATGAAAATAGATTCACCTGCGAGTGCGCGCTTACCAACGTCGAGTAAACTACCAAATAAACCTTTGTCTGGTTGAGAGCCATCTCCCATTTTAGCTTCAAATGCAATACTATCATCCATCCAGTTCATGGCTCCGGCTTCCGCGATAACCGTTTCTAAGGGATCCAATTCAACCTCGACTACCTGCATATCGCCGCCAAAAATTTCATAATCAATTGTGTGACATCTCATAAAAAACTCCTTTTTAAATGCGTTTTGATTAGCTAATACAATAATAGCATTGGTTAAAACTATACATGGCTAGATGGTTATAATAAAGTTGAGTTTGGAGTGGTCAATTTGATTATCACTATGAATGTTTTGCAGTGATTTAAAGAAATCATATTGTAAATATCATCAAGCACATTAGTGCTAAATAGGAACAGTAATTTGACTCGGAATATTCGGATACAGTTTCTTTGCTGAAAAAGATAAAAACATCATCTCTGGTTCTTGGGATGCACATACATGCCTTCTGCGGTCCATGGCTGCACCATCCTTTTTGGCGGTCAAAATTCACCCTCAAAGGGCAAAAAGATATTCAAAAAATACAGCAAAGTTCTATTAAAGAAGTCATTATCAACATACAAAAAGGCTGTGATGTAGCGCCGCTGAAAAAGACCCAGCAAGCCAAAATAGCACTCCCGACGACCTCTGCTGAACCCACGCAACCGTATATTCCAATGGAGCAAGAATTAAGTAGAGCTATAACTATTTATGCTGAATCAAAACAGGCTATGCAGTGTATTTTTGATGATGTGCGCATGGGCAAAACCGTGGATGTTAACACTGCAAAATCCATTGTTGATGATATTTCAAAATCGGTGATGAGCAACTCTGGAGCGTTGATCAGTATTGTGCGACTAAAGAATGTTGATGAATATACTTATATGCATTCAGTGGCTATCTGTGCATTAATGATGGCAATGGCAAAGACCTTGGGGTTTCAAAAAGAGCAAATAAAAGAGGCGGGGCTTGCAGGGTTATTGCATGATGTAGGAAAGGCCAATATACCTGCGGTTTTACTTAATAAACCAGGCCCATTGACTGAAGAAGAACATAAACTAATGAAATCACATCCTAAGGAAGGGTACAAAATACTTAAACAACAGTACTCGGTAAGCGCGGCTATTTTAGATGTCTGCCTTCATCACCATGAAAAAGTCGATGGGTCGGGCTACCCCTCAGGCCTTATTGGCAACCAAATTAGTCAACTGACCAAAATAGCGTCCATCTGCGATGTTTATGATGCAATCACTTCTGATCGCGCTTACAAAGAAGGCTGGAATCCTGCGGATGCGCTAAAACAAATGAGTCAGTGGACCGGGCACTTCGATCAGGTGCTATTTCAAACATTTGTGAAACTAATAGGCATATACCCCATCGGCACGCTAGTGAAGCTTAAAACTGAAAAACTGGGCGTGGTCTATGAACAAAACAGTCAATCGTTGCTGAAACCCCGGGTTAAGGTGTTCTTCTGCGCAAAAACTCATCGTTATTTAAATCCTGAAATCTATGATTTATCCGACATTTCTATAACAGATAGTATCCTTGGGCCAGAAGATCCTGAGAATTGGGGCATATCTAATACCGAGCAATATTGGGCGGTAAAACAGTAGCTATAATCCAAGTCAGAGTAACTCTGTTATCGCTCGAAAACCCTGTTCCACCGCCGACTCCAACATAGCGCTTGCCCCTGCATCAGCATTGGCGATAGCGATTCGTCCAAACAGTTTACGCGCTCGAACATGGGAGTATCTTGAGTCATTAACATCTGCATATAAACGATCAAAAAGTCTGTGAGAAGTAAGATCATAGGCATACCCATGTGCCCATCGATTAACGGTAATTGCTTTTATGTCAGTAATAGGGTCAAAGTCAGTATCTTTTAGTAAACTAGCCAATTGGTTTCTGGTCTGACGCTCAATCTCCTCGAAGGATGTTGCCAATAATTCATAGCGAGCTTGGCGATATTGCTCCTTAGCATTCAGACCTTTATTATTAACATGGGGGTAACGATGCAGATTAATGACAATAGGGCTATCTGGACCCTCAGAAAATTGGTAATTCTCGCTATTCACCGGAAAACCAAGCTGAATGCCAACATAGTACGCCTCAGGACATAATACCGAGCCAACGCCTATTTCTTTCAATGCACTCCAACGCCGCAAGGCTACTCGAGTAAACATGATTGGTTGCTTAACCTGATCTGATAAAGCATCTTTTTGCGCCTCAGGTAACGTGGGACAAATATAAGGAATCATCGAATTATTACAAGCCATTACACAGCTTCGCCCTAACACCTGGTAAGTTTTTCCCTTACTGACATAGTTTATAGCTACATCAGAATAATCCTCTGTTTTCCTATTTTCTACATTAATCACTGTTGCATTGAGGCGCAACCTCACAGCCGATGCGGGAACATCCAGCGCTGTATAATCAAATATCGCTGTGACAATGTCATCCATAGTATTTCCTGCAGCTACCTCAGGAATCAACCTTCGTACCAGCAGACGCGCAATTGATGCATTACCATCTGGAAATCGATGCACAGCAAGGCTTTTCTTGGCCTCACTCTTTTTAGGCAGCCCAGCTGCATCCCAACCGGGTAATCGAGAATATGAGAGCGCAGAATAGGCATCCACAGCCTCTATCCCAAGGCCATTGTCTACGGTAAGGTCTTGCAAAATACGGAAAATTTCCGGTTCGCTGACGGCTAGATCGTCCACCAAAAATTGACGATAACTTATACCCGATAAATAGCTTTGTTTATCCTCTGGTAGAATATGAGTAATTTGATCTTCAGAGATCGTCAGTAGATACAAAAACTCTATTTTTGCTGCCTTGGATATTGGCATCATCTCTACTGACTCTGCCAATGTTAGAGAACTATTTGCCATCATTGGGTTGCCGAAAAAACCTTTACAAAATGGCACCGTGCGGTCAATGCCCCAATTTTTTGCGTTAAAATGGAGTCCACCCGCTAACTGATGCCGCGGGTAAAATTGTTGATCAAAGGTCTCTTCGAAACGTTTAAAGTCCACCGCTAGATCTGCCATAAGGCCTTTGACTACATCACTGTAGTCTGATGGATTAACCAAATAAGAACTTCCGCCATAGGATATAAGATCTCGCCCGTCTACAGAAAATTCATTACGCTTTGCGTGACCGCCAAAATCATCATGGTTATCTAAAATAAGAATACGTGCATCTGGTCTTTTTTTACGGTAAAAATGCGCAGCTGAGAGGCCACTTAAGCCACCGCCTACTACCACTAGATCATAGACGTCCTTATCTATCTGTTGGATTGAGCCCCAATCTTTTCGTCCCGACCGAGCCAGCTGGTGCGCAACCTCAAAAGAACCAGGATGATTTCCACGCATACCCTGTCGAGCCGGTGGATATGGGGTATTAAGAAGAGGTGCTCCAGCAGTTTTAGGTGTGTTAATCTGCGGGCCAATAGCCCATATTGGACTGACTACACCAGCTGTTAAAGTAGCAACAGTACCCGCACCAAATCCGTGTAATACATCCCGCCGAGATATTAACTGCTGCATACCTAACTTGCGATCCGACGGCTTCATTGCACTCACCCAGTGTATTGATCTATAGACTTGAACACTAATCTAGCCTGCCGTTCGGTGAACTAAACGACAAAATATAAGCATTATTCAAACACATAAGGAAAATAATAGTCGATTTCAAATAACCTTAGCAAATTCTTTGTACCCAACAATAGGCACACTTAAAGAGAAAAAGTATCAAAATGATGGTGCTTTTTAGACTGTTACTTTTTCAGCCACTGTGATACTTAGAGGAATATTAAAAACCCTTATTTAGGTGCTTTACCTATCAGCTGATCAACCTTCGCCGCACAAATAAAATCATTCACAGACAAGCCCTTAATATCATGCGTGGTAAATTTTACGATACAATAACCCCAGCCAAAACTTATATCGGGATGGTGGCCTTCACGATCCCCCAACCAAGCTATAACATTAGCCAGCTGCACTGCCTTGGCAAAACCCTTGACGCTAAATGCTCGAGAAATGTGCATACTGTTGGTGTCCGCCAGCCAATCTTTTTCCAGCTCTGCAAGCAACGGCTTAATTTGTGCTGGGGTAAGGCGCTCAGCATTACCTTGGCAAGGCTCGCATTGACTGTTATGTAAACTATTTGAACTATCCATAGGCATATTTATTCTCTCTTTTTAAAGTATACAAATTTATAATTAGACGTCTATTTGCGCATAAGTAGGTTCAAACAATCCCCTTTTCTGAGCTTCCTTAATGTCTGCTAATAAGGCTTTCTCATTTACATCAAAGAGATCATTCAAATCCTCTATGACATAGTAAATTGGCTGATGAATGTCGATCCTATAGGGTGTTCTCAAAATATCAATTACATTAAAGCGACGTCGCTCAGGTACGGTACTCTTTAGGCCATAAAGTAATTCAGTGGGGGAAGATGTTAAGCCCGAACCCAACGCTTTGTAAAGACCACCCTCTAAAGATAGCCCAAATTCGATGGTAAACCAGTACAGTCGAATGACCCACTGATAACCCTTGGGCCCTAAAGACTTTCCCACCTTACCGATGAGTTCTGAAAAATGAGCAAAACGTAGATCAGCCAGCAACGGTGTATGTCCAAATATCTCATGAAAAATGTCAGGCTCTTTAATGTAATCAAAATCTCTTTTACCGCGAATAAACGATGCTGCAGGAAAACGTTTACCGGCGAGCATAGTAAAGAATTGCTCGAACCCGATCAAAGCAGGCACCGGTTGTACTGACCATCCAGTAATTGGCTCTAAAAACTCGGTAATTTCCTGACATTGGGGTATTCGATGTTCTGGCATAACAAGCTTTTTTAAACCACTGTTATAAGCGTGGGCGGCGTACTTTTGTGTATTTGGCCACTGCCGCTGATAAAGTGCAGCCCACATAGCATGTTCTTGGTCACTGTAATCAATAAAGCCTTTACTATTTGGAGTTTTAGCTAGGTAATTATTTTTATTAGGCATTTTTCCTCCCCTCTATTCTCTGTGATATTATTGTTTATAAATAGAGAAATTTAATTGCTTATAGCTATAAATAAGGGTATTTTCGGGTTTTATTTGCCAATTTTAAGGATATTAATGAAAAATATTACCTCACCAGAGCTTGACAGTTATGACCAAAGTATCCTTAAAGCCTTACAAAAAGATGGGAAAATTGGCAATCAAGACCTCGCAACCAAGACCAACTTATCCAGCTCGCCGTGCTGGCGTCGAGTAAAAAAATTGGAAGAAACGGGTGTTATTAATAGTTATGTGGCCTTGTTAAACCCAAAATCATTGGGTTTAACTGCTATGGCTTATGTCCACATCGCACTATTAGATCATACTCAACAGACCATCGAGACTCTGGATGACTTTGTCGCCACCAAAGCTCAGATTATTGAATGCTGCTCCATTACCGGCTCAAATGACTACCTTCTCAAAGTGATAGAGAAAGACACTGAAAGCCTTGAGCGTTTTATTATGCAGCAACTCTTGCGCCTTGGCATAGTGCGAGCCTCAACCACTAACCTTATTTTGCGCCAACAAAAATATACCACTGCTCTGCCAATTTAGCTGAACATTAAGACGCCGCAGTTTTTATGGTCTCTTGATTTACAAGGATTATTTGCACATCTTTTGTACATCTATAGAAGAGCGAACTTAGCCAAAAATATTACTGCTAAAAACCAAGCTCCCAAAGTAATATCAGTGCGTTTTCCAGTAAAAAATTTTACTGCCACAAAAGTAATAAATCCCATAGCAATACCGTTAGCAATTGAAAAGGATAATGGAATCATAACAATAGTCACTAGTGCGGGCATAACTTCAGTCATGTCAGACCATTCCAAAGCCTGCATACTGCTCAACATTAGAATGGCTACATAAATTAAGGCCCCCGCGGTAGCATAGGCTGGCACAACAGCCGCGAGAGGCGAGAAGAATATTGACAATAAAAACAAACTTCCCACAACCACGGCCGTCAGTCCCGTGCGCCCTCCAGCTTCAATGCCAGCTGCACTCTCAACATAGCTTGTTACAGGAGGGCAACCTAAAAATGCGCCCATTACACTTGAGCTGCTATCAGCCTTAAGAGCTCGATCTAAATCCTTAGGGTGACCCTGGTCATTGGTTAAACCCGCTTGATTAGCAACACCAAGTAAAGTACCAGCTGTATCAAATAAATTAACAAACAAAAAGGCAATAATGACGCTTATCATGGCAACATCAAATGCACCAACAATATCCAACTGCATTAACGTGGGTCCCAAACTAGGTGGCGCTGCCACCAAACCATTAAAACTGACTAAATTCATCGCAGCTGCAATGCCAGTCACACTAAAAATTCCAATAATAATAGCCCCTGGGATACGCCGAATAGAGAGAATTGCAATAAGCAAAAAACCTAAGGCCGCAAGCAAAGTTTGAGGCTGTGTAAAGTCCCCTAAAGACAAATAAGTAGCGCTATTTGCAACAATAATACCGCCACTTTTTAGACCGATAAACCCGATAAATAAACCAACACCAGCACCCATCGAAATTCGCAAGTTAAGCGAAATACTCTGCAGCATCCAGCCACGCAAACGGGTGACACTCATGATGACAAAAATAATACCTGCCAGAAAAACCGCCCCTAGCGCTATTTGCCAGCTATAGCCCATCTCGCCGACAACGGTATATGTGAAAAACGCATTTAACCCCATACCTGGTGCCATACCAACTGGCCAATTAGCGTATAAACCCATTACAAAACACGCAAGCGCAGCGGCTAGACAGGTGCCGACGAAACTAGCACCCTGATCCATACCGCTGGCAGCCATCATTTGGGGATTGATAAAAATAATGTAGACCATGGTTATAAAAGTAGTACAACCGGCCAACACTTCGGTACTCACATTGGTGTCATTTGCCTGTAGCTGAAAAAATTTTTCAAAATATTTGTTCATATTTAATGGCTCACATAGCGTCATAAATTATACATTTTAGCGGCGAGATCTGTGGCACAAATAATACGCTAGGCCGTAGCAAGATAGCCAGTACTCTAAAAATAAATACCATTAATAAGTAATGAAACATTGGCAGGGAAATTGCGTTGTATTAACCAACTAGTTTGTAAATGCCATAATCGCTACAATATGGCCAAACAACTGCACCACAAAAGGTCATTCTGTGAAACAACGATGTAATTTCGCACCGTATTGGTGCTTAAAATAATCAATATAATTCAACTTAAGGGTCTCTCATGAATAATCCTAACCTGTCGCTGTGTTCTCTCAGCGCAATGCTTGCTCTATCGCTCTCTCACAGTGCCATTGCTCAGGACACCAAACTGGTTTTCGAAGAGGTATTGGTAACAGCTGAAAAACGCAGTGAAAGCCTGCAAGACCTTTCACAAGCGATTACCGCATTAAGTGGCGAAGATTTAGATAACAGGCAAGTGACATCGTTTGTTGATCTCAGCGCTATAGCACCTGGTGTCAACATTGCTAAGAACGAAGGGTTTAAAACTGTAATTACTATCCGCGGTGTTGGTAATGAAGCTAATCAAAACGCGATTGCTAACCCATCTGTGTCTTACCATCTGGATGGCATCTATGTGGCCTCACCCTTCGCACTGCAAACAGACTTCTTAGATCTAGAGCGAATTGAAGTGTTGCGAGGCCCCCAGGGAACGCTGTTTGGTCAAAACTCTACAGGCGGCGCCATTAACATCATCACCAAAGCCCCTACCACAGACGGAACCTACGGTTCTGCAGACTTAACCTTGGGTGACTACAATCTAGTTAAGGCTAGAGGAGCCTTTAACATACCTCTAAGTGATAACGTTTCAATGAGGGCATCAGTAATTTCGAATAAGCGTGATGGTTTCACTGACAACCTAACACTGGGTCAAGATCTAGATGATGCCAACAGCCTGTCTGCTCGGGTTAGAGTTTTATATGAGCCCACAGATGATTTTAGGGCTAACTTCACCGCCCAATATTTCGATGAAGATCGTAATGGTGCTGCTCAAAAAGGGTTACTTGACCCCACGCCAGGTGCCAGAAAATTACGTCAGAACTCTGTTGCTGAATACGAATTAGAATCAGAATTATACAGTGCGGTTTTAGAATGGGATTTTGATGAGTTCAGCATTAAATCACTGACGAGCTACCAGAACGATGACATCCTAATTCGTCGAGATAATGACCGAAATGATTTAGCCTTTTTACCTCCATTTGCACAACTGCCAAGTGCTTATGACCCTGAGACTAACAGGCAAACTACAACAACTCATGAGATAAATATAGTCTCATCAGAATCTCTATTTGGAAAATTGGACTGGGTAGCAGGATTCTTTTATCTTGATACTGAAGTAGAAATCAGCATTCTTGAACGTCTTGATTTCGGATTCGATGGTACCTTTGACCCCTTCACTCTGGAGACCATTTTTGCCTATGGCGGTGATGTAGGATTTATTTCTGACTCAAAACCTGAACGCGACTCAACTTCGCTTTATGGTCAAGGTACATGGAGCTTTAACGATAGATGGCGCGCTGTGTTTGGCCTCCGATACACTGAGGATGAGGTTTACAGTGAGGTGACCAACTACTACGGACGCGAGGGTACTGACATACTAGAGATAGAGAGCGATAAGGTGACCGGTCGCCTAGTAATTGAGCATGACATTAATAACAGCACCATGGCATTTGGTTCCTTTACCAAAGGGTTTAAGCCCGGCGGCTCTAACCTTACATACGGTACTGAAGCTGAGGTAGCGCCGATAGTTGTATTGCCAATATTCAAGGAAGAGATTGTCGATGCATACGAAATTGGCCTGAAGACTGATTTGGCAGATGGACGGGTACGTTTAAATGCTGCTGCGTTTTATTATGACTATAAAAATCTGCAGTACCAAGCGACGGACCCAGAAGTATTTAACGGTGGTGTAGGCAACATACCAGCTTCAGAAATTTTTGGTGCAGAAGTTGAATTTTCAGCATTTTTATCCGATTCGGTGATCTTCGATGCTCGCATAGCATGGTTAGATACGGAAATTACTAAAGACCACCTTGCTTTGGATAATGTTCAATCTGAAGCCGCAGGCAATGCCCTTTTAGGGCAAGGGTTTGACTTATTCAGCGATGAAATTCAGGTTGCTAGAGCAGCTCAAATACAAAACGTAAATGGCAACGAATTGGCAAAAACACCCAGCTTTACCGGAAACATAGCGCTGAATTGGAACAGAGATCTTCAATCATGGGGTGAAATGCGCAGCACGCTTCAGTACACCTACCGAGGCGAATTCAAACACCGTATATTCAACAACGCTGAGACTGACATAGTACCAAGCTACAGCGTTTTTGATTTGGTTGTTGGCTTCTATCCAGGGTCTGGTGAAAGCTGGCATGTCGACCTTGTTGCTAAAAACCTTACCGATGAAAACGGCATCAACGCCCGCTTTACTGATGTCTTCGGTGTTGGCGCAACCGGCGATGAGTTAATTGGACCACGTCAGTTGATGGTGCGCTTTGGCATGGATTTCTAACGAGTACGACTGATAAACCCGAGCAGAGTTCTGTTCGGGTCTACCCCCCCAAAGACACCTATACTTATGATTAGTGTTTTAGTTTGTTCTGCCATTAGCTCCTGCCTATGTACAAAAAGGCATTAGCAGTAGCTTAAGCAATAATATTGGCGTGCTGTCAGGCACGCCAATCGCGGCATCACCGCCGAAGGGTAACGGCAAGTATCACACAACTCCTTAAAAAACCAAGATATGCTACTATGCAGAGCGCATAAGTAATCTGATCTGGAAACAAAATCAATGGAAAAACGCTATATTCAAGCCCAACAATTACTGCAAGACTCTTATCAATTGGCATGGGCCATTTTTGAAAGCGGCTATAGGCCTAACTATATTGTCGGTGTATGGCGCGGCGGGGCGCCTATTGGTATTGCAGTTCAGGAATTTTTAGATGTATTAGGTGTCGAGTCAGATCATATTGCGATTCGCACATCATCCTACACCGGTATTGGCGAGCGTAGTAAACACGTCAAGGTTCATGGTCTTAGCTATATTATCCGACAGCTAGAATCGGAAGACTCACTACTCATTGTTGATGATGTCCATGATACTGGCTTGTCAATTCAGCAAGCCATAGATGATTTAAAAAAGGCTTGTAAAAAAAATACACCCAATATTCGTATTGCAACGCCCTATTACAAACCAAAAAATAATAAACGAGGCAATCCCCCGGACTATTTTCTACACAAGACTGACGAATGGTTAGTATTCCCACATGAATTGCATGGACTGACAGCTGAAGAAATCCGCCAACACAAACCAGAGCTTGCGGGCTTAATAGATAAAATGGCACCGTTAATTTAACCCTTAAAGCCGAACAAAGGGTAGTCTTGAGTTCGGCTCTAAGCTGAAACTTTTCGCTGAACACCTCCATGTGCTATCCTGATCTTTCGATAATAAAAATAAGTGGTTAACCATGAGTGATGCTGATCATCATGAAATTTCTGAGCCTGCCGTAGACTGGGCAGTCTTTGTGCCTGCTGTCATCATCGTTCTTGTTTGTGCAATCCCTTTGATGATTTTTCCCAACAGCACAGCTGAAGCGCTTGGGGAAGGTCGTAAAATCATTATGAGCAATTTTTTATGGCTTTATCTGCTAGTTGCTCTAGCTGCTTTTGGTTTCTGTATGTGGCTAGCCTTCGGTCGTTTCGCTCATGTTAAATTAGGCGCTGCAGATGAACCGCCAGAGTACTCTGATGCTCATTGGGTAGCTATGATGTTCACCGCAGCTATTGGTGCTGCTGTACTAGCATGGGGCTTTGCTGAACCTATTTACTACTTACAAACTCCACCTTTGGGTATTGAAGTTGGTTCATCAACAGCGTTTGAATGGGCCCATATGTATCCTTTGCTGCATTGGGGTCTGGTACCCTGGAGTATTTATGCTGTACCCGCTGTACCTATCGCCTACATGTTATATGTTAAACGATACCCAGTATTACGTATCAGTAGCGCCTGTGATGGCGCCCTTCCAATTAAAGGGCGCAATCAAATAAAAACTACCATCGATATACTCATTGTGCTGGGTATTGTCGGCGGTGTAACTACATCTCTTGGTTTAGTTGTTCCTCTGTTGTCAGCGATGCTTTCGACGCTGTTTGGTATTGAAGACAGTATGATGGTTAAGATGTCTGTTCTCTGTATGTGGACTTTACTCTTTGGTGCCAGTGTTTATCGCGGTTTAAAATCAGGCATTAAAGTCTTGGCTGATATCAATATGGCCCTTGTTATTTTGGCGGTTGTATTTATTTTGGTTGCTGGTCCTGGGGTCTTTATTCTCGATTTGACAGTGAATAGTGTAGGGCTAATGTTTAACAATTTCATCCGGGCTGCGACTTGGACAGACCCCATTAATAATGGCAGTTTTCCCGAAGATTGGACTGGATTCTATTGGGCTTGGTGGCTTGCCTATACAGGAATGATAGCACTATTTTTTGGCCGAATTTCTCGCGGTAGAACCATTCGTCAGCTCGTTTTAGGCGTAATTTGCTGGGGCTGCCTAGGGACTTGGGTTGTGCTAGCCGTAATGGGTGGGTATTCCCTATACTTAGAATCCAACGGAATATTAGATGTTTCTGGAATCCTAAGTACTCAAGGAATGTCCTATGTAAACGCATTAGTTGTTGAATCTCTGCCCCTAGGGAAACTAACGCTGGTGGTATTCACAATACTATCGGTTATCTTTTCTGCCACCACTATTGATTCCTCTGCCTATGTTATTTCTAGCATTTGTGCAAAGAACCTTGCATCCAATGCAGAGCCAAAACGCTGGAGTCGCGTAGCTTGGGCAGTTTTGCTGGCACTCATTACCGCCGGAATACTTCAGTCCGGCGCTTTAGATACTGTATTATCCATAACGGTTCTTAGCTCAGTACCCCTGATTCCAATCATGATTTTACTCTGCGTATCATTAGTTCGCTGGCTAAACAAAGACTTTGGGCATCTGGTTAAACCAAAAGAACTGACCATATCACCAGAGACATTGCGGTCGAATAACAGATAACCTTGGCTATTGAGAATATCTATATAGAGGGCACCCTATTTATCGCTAAAGCTGCTGTTTACAGCATAATAGACCTGAGCAGTAGCCTTCATGAATTGACATAGATTATGCCATATAAATCATATATACTCATTTTTCAAAAACTAAAAGGGGTGTTATCTGATGAAATTGACCTTAACCAAAATCCTTGGCGTCTTGCTAATTGTCTCAGTTATGTTTGTTTTAGCACTGCCCGCAATTCTGCATAAAGCCGGCCTGCATCCGGAATACACTGGGCAAAGCTTTATTTTATCGAACGATAAAAAAGCCTTAATCATTGGCACAAACCACAAAATTTTGAGCGCGCCAGGCGAAAAAACTGGCGACCCTACAGGCGCAGCTATATCTGAAATATCTCACCCTTATTACACTTTTTTGGACGCTGGCATGCAAGTTGATGTTGCCAGTATTTTAGGAGGTGAAATTCCTGTGGACCCACAGACCTTGTCTAGAATGATGATCACAAATCATGACAAACGCTATTTAGATGATGCTGCATTACAAGCAAAAATGCGCAGCTCAATCCCTATAAAAGACATCGACTTTACACAATATGACACCATTTTCTTAGCTGGCGGTTGGGGAGCGGCCTATGACTTGGGTTACTCAGTTGAGCTCGGTGCAAAAATTTCTGAGGCTTACTATGGTCAAACTACCATTATTGGTGGTGTCTGTCATGGCGTTCTGGGGTTAATAAAGGCGTTGGATGACAGTGGCAATCCGTTGATAGCAGGACGCAAAATGACCGGAGTGACTGATAAGCAAATCAAAGAACTAGGCATTACGCAAACTCCTATGCATCCTGAAACTGAGCTGAGAAAAGCCGGCGCTATTTTTGAATCGGCCACAGCATTTCAGGATTTCTTGGCAACACATGTAACAGTGGATCTTGAGCAGCGCTTTGTCACCGGTCAAAATCAAAACTCAGGGTTAGAAGCCGCGCATCAAATAGTCGCACTATTAGCTCAAAAATAAAGACCGTTGGTGATAGTACCTCAATAGGTTTATTAAGGAGAAATATGGATAGACTATTACGTGTTCTAGTGGTCATACCTGCGGTTATTTTTATTCTCACCGCTATTCGGTATAACCTAGATCCAGCAGGAACTGCCGCCGAGTTTGGAATGCCATTGTTAGAAGGTTTAGGCCGAAGCACACAAATCGGTAACATGAGCTCGTTCTTTTTCACTGCCGGCATTAGTGTGCTTCTGGCGGTAAGCACAGGCAATCATTTTTGGTACTACCCTGCGGCAATGTTGACAGGACTAACGGCAATATTTCGAATCATCGCCTGGCTTGTCCATGATGCGTCCTTCGCCATTAGCCAGATAGCCCCCGAAATTATATTTACCTGTTTGTTTCTCTTCGCCGCAAAGCGGTTCTGTGATGAAACCTGAGTTATGAACGCTTTCAGTGATTTTTCTATAGGAAAATTAGCATCTATTAGGTTAGTGCTATTTATGCTGGCCGTCTGTTTGAGCTGGCAACTTTGTGCTGTCGAAAATAAGTCAAGGTCAACCGAAACTAAACTAATCAGACCTAACATAGTACTATTGTTAGCTGATGATCTTGGCTTTAGTGATATAGCACCTTATGGCAGTGAAATTAACACGCCTCAGTTAACCTCTATGGCAAAAAACGGTGTGAAATTTACAAATTATCATACCGCCGCTAATTGCGCCCCGGCACGCGCCATGCTACTCACCGGTGTTGACAGTCACAGGGCCGGTGTCCCTAATATTCCCGAGATGATTCCAGCGGCACAGCGCTATGCTAATAACTATCAAGGGGTACTGAGCAAAGACGCGGTTACTGTTGCGAGCCTATTGCAGACCGCTGGCTATGATACTTACATGGCAGGTAAGTGGCATCTTGGTCAAACCTCAGACTTGCTGCCCAGCAAACGTGGTTTTCAGCGCACTCTAGCATTGGGTGATTCAGGTGCTGACAACTGGGAGCAAAAACCCTATATACCGATTTATGATAAAGCTAATTGGTATGCCGATGGCGAGGAATATCAGCTACCAGAAGACTTTTATTCCTCGCGCTTTTTAATTGATAAAACCATTGAATTTATCGATAGCAATAGTGGTAATGGAAAGCCTTTCTTTGCTTATGTTCCCTTTCAAGCTGTGCACATACCGGTGCAAGCGCCTCAAGCATTTATTGATAATTACATGGGCACTTATGACCAGGGATGGCATGAATTGAGACAAGCCAGATTAGCTAGGGCTATTACCATGGGCCTGGTTGCTGATACTACGCAAGTACTACCGATGCCTACTACAGACCAATGGGAAGATCTCTCTGATGAACGCAAGCGCTATGAATCCAAACGCATGGCCGTCTATGCTGGAATGATAGAAGCGATGGATCATCACATCGGTCGGCTGGTTAACCATTTAAAACAAACAGGGCAATACGATAATACGTTATTTATATTTACGTCAGACAATGGCAGTGAACCCTCTGGGCCAGCAGACCCTGATCGTTTTATAAACAACCTTGTAATGGGGCGTCAAGGCTATTCTACTGACTATGATAGTTTAGGTCTTAAAGGTAGTTACAACTCAATCAGTCCAAGCTTTGCCAGCGCATCCGCATCACCTTTAGCCTATTTTAAATTTTATGTTGGTGAAGGGGGGTTACGAGTCCCTATGATTATGGCCGGTAGCGGCATTGTTGATAAAGGACAAAAAAGCGATGCATTTATCCATGTAACTGATATAACACCAACCATTTTAAAACAGGCTGGTATCGAAAAACCCTCGACATATTTTGGCGGTCGCAAAATTGAACCAATCTCTGGTAGGGATATAAGCCTACTGCTCAACAATACCAAAGCTGAAGTACGCGGCGAACAAGATCACGACGCTGTGGGCTATGAACTCGCCGGCAACGCCGCACTATTTTTAGGGGATTTTAAAATAGTGCGACATGTTGCCTCACCAGGAGATGGTCAATGGCGGCTTTTTAATATTAAAAAGGACCCCGGAGAGACTAGTGATCTGAGTAAAAGTGAGCCTAAAAGACTGCACCGAATGCTGAATTTGTATCAGCAGTACGAAATAGATAATCGAGTGCTACCAATCCCAGCGAACTACGATCGAATGCGACAAGCCGTTGTAAATGGCATACAAGACAGGCTAGCAATACCACTGTTGAGTATTATTCTTTTACTATTTACTGTAATACCTTTTTACACTTTCTACCGTAGCGGTAAAAATCGCATTAAAAATAACTAAAGTATTTTATCAAGCCTATATTCATACTAAACTTACTAGGAGATTTTATGGACTTTACAGCCTTTTCCCAATCACGAAAAAGTGTCCGAGGATTTCAACAAAAACCCATACCCAAAGATGTCGTTGACGACATTATTAGCACCGCTAAATGGGCGCCCACCTCATATAATACCCAAACATGGCACATTCATGCCGTCGCCGGAGACGTGCTGAATAAAATCCGTGAAGGTAATACACAAGACACCTTAGCGGGAAAACCTAACGTCCGTGATTTTCCCTATAAAGAAAAATATGAGGGTCAACATCGCCAAAATCAAGTTGATGTGGCCGTACAGCTGTTTGAAGCTATGGGCATTGCGCGAGATGACAAAGAAAAGCGTATGGATTGGATGCTCAGAGGGTTTCGCCAATTCGATGCTCCAGTGTCCTTGGTACTCACTTATGATAAATACCTTGAGCCTGCAGCGATTACACAGTTTGGACTGGGCTCGCTAGCCTACGGCATTGTGCTTGCCGCGTGGGAGAGAGGCATAGGGTGTGTAATCAATGGGCAAGGCATAATGCAGTCTGATGTTGTTCATAAACACGCTAATATCCCAGATGATCAAGCTATTATGATTTGTATAGCCATGGGGTATCCCGATGACAGTTTTGCGGCAAATGATGTGCGCTCTACGCGTGCGGATAACAGCACATTTGTAACCTACAGCGGCTTTTAATACTTTAACAACGCTTTAGAACGCAGTTTTACTGCGCTGTGAAATACTAGCCTATTTGACCGACGCGCCGCTAATCTATAATCTCTTGAGTAACTATTTCCACTGATTAGCGGCAGGCTTCTGTATGAGTGAATTTCCGAAATTTAGGCAAGCTGACTATCCCAAATTATATCTTGAGCAAACCGATAAAGACTTATCAAAAAGTCTTCATCCTAGCTTCCGTTATGCCTATTTTAAAACCATTGCAAAGGGTGGAAAATCTCTTATTCAATCCTGTAAAGATTTGCACTTAGGACGGGTAGTCTGCCATAAGTCTTTAAAACCTGAATTTGCCGAGGATCCTATCGAACAAAAACGTCTTTTGCGTGAGGCGCGTATTTCAGCCATGTTACAACACCCTAATACAATGCCAACCTATGAATTAGGCCGAGATCGCAAAGGTCATTATTACTTTACGATGAAACTTGTCCATGGATACACCTTTCGAGAAATTATTAACTATCGTGAACGCTATGACATCTCCCAACTTTTAGATATTGTCATTCAAGTAGCGTACGCACTTGAGTATGCGCACACTCATGGTGTAGTGCATAGAGATATAAAACCTGAAAATATTTTAGTTGGCCCCTTCGGCGAGGTATTGTTACTTGATTGGGGATTAGCCAAAGTCAGAAGTGAGGAAGGAGAGGTTTCAGAGATTGATGATATTGATCCACAAAGAGGAGTTGAAGACCAAAGCATGACCGGCTTTCAAAAGCTTCAGGGAACCATCAGCTACATGTCTCCAGAACAAATTAAAAAAGCATCTGATATAAATGGCAGAACTGATATTTATAGCCTTGGCGCAGTGCTCTATGAGGCACTTAGCGGCAGAACACCTGCCTCAGGTGACAGCATGGATAAACTAATGGCCAGCACCCTGCACGATCAGGCTCCCTGTATTTCATCAATAGCATCTGTGCCAGTATCAACCGCGCTTAATAACACCATCATGGCATGCCTGCACAAAATACCGGACCATCGCACTGCTACTATGGCAGAGTTGATCAGACAGCTAAAACAGTAAATCTTTGAGCACAGATATATTTAAAAGGCAGCTTATTTTATGACTTTCGCTAGGATGAATGAGATGTTGTCTTGGCCACCGCAATCCAGAGCGCGGTCAAGTAATTTATCAGCATAGGCGTCTAAATTTTCTTCATACATAATGGCGTAATCCAGTAGCCTCTGATTATCAATGCGATCTGTAAGACCATCGGTGCAGGCTAAAATAATATCACCTACGTTTAAATCAATGCAGCCAGTATCGGGCTGAATGAGCAATATACTGCCCACTTTTTGAGTCAAAATACTCGGTGCTCGCTTGTATAAATCAGGGGCTAACCTAGGATCAATTTTAGTACGGTCCAGTGTGTGATCTTTAGTCAGCATCTGTATTGTTTTTTGCCTTGGGTTTAACCGATAAATTCTAGAGTCTCCGACCCAAGAATAATGTAAATTATTATTCACCAGCGCCATACAGGTAAGCGTTGAACCCATATGACGGTATTTTTTTTCATTGCGCTGTATGGCAATAATCGCCTCATTTGCGTATTTGACTGCGTTGCCAAGCTCACGGCCAGGTTTTTCAGTAAAGCGAGTCTGATTAGAATTGAGCAAATAATCGATACAGGCATCTACCGCTATCTGACTGGCTACCTCACCAAATTCAACACCTCCCATACCATCAGCAATTGCCGCGATAAGCCGATTTTTTTCAATCCGAAGAAAATCCTCATTGGTGCGTTTGAGCTTGCCAGTGTGTGTGAGAGCATGAAAATCAATAGTGAAGTTACTCGGCATAGGGGTTAGTTTACCTTATGTTAAAGACGGGGCAAGGTATGATCCTGTTATAACCGAATAATGAAAAAATATTTCAGTTTTCTATTGCTGGATATTTGATTATGATTTAGCTTAAATACTAATAACGCTACAGACCTATGGATAGGCGATTAGCATTAAAAGGTCAACACCATAAAAATAACAAATGGTTGGTCATCACATGGACATGATTAATGAAGCTGCGCGTGAAACGCCTATTATCCGTAAAACTGACGTTTTAGTTGTTGGCAGTGGCCCGGGGGGACTTGCAGCAGCCATAGCTGCATCAAGAGCTGGAGCCGAAACAACACTGCTGGAACGATACGGCTGCTTTGGTGGAAATTTAACGCAAGTGGGCGTTGAAGGTTTTGCATGGTATCGTCATGATCAAACCGTAGACAGTCAGGGCATAGGCATAGAATTTGAGGAACGTGCTAAGTCTATGGGGGCCGCCAATCCTGAACCACAATCAAATAGTCATGCCATCGATGGCGAAGCCTTTAAATATGTTGCTGATGTACTAGTCGAAGAAGCCAATATTACCCCTATGCTGCATCGTACGATGGTGGCGCCTATTATGGAAAAAGGCGTGATTAAAGGCGTTATCGTGGAAAGTAAGGCTGGGCGTGAGGCCATTCTAGCTAAGCGTATAATTGACGCAACTGGCGATGCAGATATTGCTTATCGTGCAGGTGCAGTAGTACATAAAACCCCTGTAGAAGACATGATGGCGGCCTCAGTCATGTTCTCAATTAATGGCGTTGACAAAAAACGTTTTATTGAGGATGTTAAAGCAAATCCTCATAGCTACAGCGACTGGTGCGGACCAGATTGGTCAATGGAAACCAGTGGTAAGGAGGATGCGTTATTTTCACCCTACCTAAAAAAGCCCTTCGAAAGAGCCATTGCGTCCGGTTTGATTCCTAAAAATTTAAATACAATTACCGGTACGTGGGGCGCGATTAGTGAACAGGGCGATCTGAGTTATCTCAATTTAGTTCACCTAGCTGGGTTAGATGCAACCAACCCAGATCATCTAACAAAAGGTGAAATGGAAGGCCGTCGTCAGGCGATGCTGGCCATTGAAGCACTTAAGCAATTTAATCCCGGATGTGAGAATGCCAAACTTAGAAATTTTGGCATGACCCTAGGCGTTCGAGATACGCGTAAAATAGATGCTATTTACAACATGACAGCCGAAGATGTTCGTAATCAAGGTAAATTCGAAGATAGCATCGGTATATTCCCTGAATTTATTGACGGTTATGGCATCCTTATTTTGCCCACCACAGGTCGCTATTTTCAACTGCCCTATCGTGCAATGTTACCCAAAGGTGTCAAGCATCTACTAGTCACTGGTCGCAGTGTTGGCGGTGATCGTGATTCCCATGCGGCCGTACGAAACATGATGTGTTGCGCCGTCAATGGTCAGGGTGCTGGTGTAGCAGCTGCGATTTCTATTCAAACTAATGTAGATGTAGCTGATGTTGATATTAGCAAAGTACAGCGTATTCTATTGCTACAGGGTGCAAGAATAAATTAGTAAGTACGTGCTATTTTAATAAATTATATATAAAAAATGAAATTTGGACCTTTTTACCCATCAATCTGTGAGTTTTATGAGCCCTTCAATCGAGCCTAATAATTATCAAACAAAAGAGTCTTAACATGCCTTTAAATATTTCTTCATCGGTTTTCATCACCTGTGCAATTACTGGTTCAGGCAATACACAGGAACGCAGTAAAGAAGTGCCTCGATCACCAAAGGAAATTGCTGAAAGTGCGATTTCAGCCGCTAAAGCGGGGGCAGCTATAGTTCACTGTCATGTGCGTGACCCACAAACTGGAGCGGCTTCAAGAGACCCTAAACTTTATCGTGAACTCACCGATAGAATTCGTGATTCAGATATAGATGTCGTTTTAAATCTTACCGCTGGAATGGGTGGTGATATGGTATTTGGTCCACCTTCCCAACCACTTCCGTTGCACAGTAGCACTGACATGGCAAGTGCCGAGAATCGAATGGCGCCGATTATAGAGTGTCGTCCAGAAATCTGTACTCTTGACTGCGGCACTATGAATTTTGCCGAAGCTGACTATGTAATGACTAACACTCCTGGGATGCTAAGAGCAATGGGAGGGATGATGACCGAACTAGGAGTCAAGCCTGAAATTGAAGCTTTTGATACTGGCCATCTGTGGTTTGCTAAACAACTTGCCAAAGAGTCGGTAATTACAGATCCCGTTTTAGTGCAACTATGTATGGGTATACCATGGGGTGCCCCCAATGATTTAAATACCTTTATGGCTATGGTCAACAATATTCCTGAGCACTGGAATTGGTCTTCCTTCTCTATTGGTCGCGATCAAATGCCCTATGTTGCGGCTTCAGTGCTGGCTGGAGGCAATGTCCGAGTCGGTCTGGAAGATAATCTTTGGCTGCACAAAGGCACCTTAGCAACTAATGCATCCCTTGTAGAGAAAGCTGCTAGTATTATTCGCGCTATGGGCTCAACATTAATGAATCCGCAGGAAGTGAGAGAACAGTTGGGCCTGATTAAACGAGCGCCGCAATGACAACATCAAAGAGAACGATGGAACTTATCACCAACGCAAACACGCGCTTTGCCATGATTGGTGGTGGAGTGATCGGTGGTGGCTGGATCGCTCGGTTTCTACTAATGGGTTTTGATGTCACAATTTATGATCCAGATCCAGACGCAAAGCGCAAAGTGGAGCAAGTACTAGCCAATGCTCGACGGTCAATGCCGGGGCTCTATGATTATATGCTTCCACAGGAAGGCACAGCGTTGTTTTGCCATAGCATAAAGGACGCCGTAAGCAATGCAACCTGGATCGGAGAGTCTACGCCGGAGAGGCTTAATCTCAAGCAATCTATCCTCAAAGAAATACAAATTCATTGTTCTAAAGACGCTATTATTGCCTCATCAACCTCGGGGTTTAAACCTTCACAGCTGCAGAATAAATCCATCAATCCACAACAAATTATTGTCGCTCACCCATTTAATCCTGTTTATCTAGTCCCCTTGGTTGAACTAGTTGGCTACAGCGAAACTACCGATAAAGCGGCGAGTATTTTAAGCAAACTTGGGATGCACCCACTGGTGTTACGCAAAGAAATTGATGCTCATATTGCTGATCGTCTTCTTGAAGCGGTTTGGCGAGAGGGTCTGTGGTTAATAAACGATGGTATTGCAACTACTACTGAAATTGACGATGCCATTCGCTATGGTTTTGGCCTACGCTGGGCACAGATGGGCATGTTTGAAACCTATCGCATAGCGGGCGGTGAAGAAGGCATGGCACATTTTATAGAGCAGTTTGGCCCAGCACTCAAATGGCCTTGGACCAAACTAATGGATGTTCCAGAATTATCTGATGAATTGGTTACGAAAATTGCTGATCAGTCTAATCAACAATCAGGTGACTACTCAATTAATCAGTTGGAGCATATTCGGGATGATAATTTAGTATCCATAATGCGTTCGCTAAAACTAAAAGATTGGGGAGCGGGAAATTTACTGAACACCCTAGATCTTGAACTAGAGCGCAATCAGGTTAATCCAGCAGAGCCACTCTCACAAGCAAAGGATGTATTGACCATCAATCGCGTAATTCCTAGCAGCTGGTTAGACTACAACGGACATATGAATGATAGTCACTATGCAGAGGTATTTTCTAAAGCCAGCGACATCATCCTAAGACGCCTAGGGGCAGATCCTGACTATATAGCGCGTGGCTACAGCTACTTTACGGTGGACATGAAGATCGATTACCGAAATGAATGTCATGCAGGTGAGGAGATATCTGTACACACTAGTATAAAAATCGCCGATGGTAAAAAGCTTGATCTGTACCATGAAATGAAAACTGCCACAGGTACCCTAAGTGCAAAGTGCTCGCAATTTTTACTTCACGTAGATCTTAACTCACGAAAATCTTGCTTACCCATGGAACCTCTAGCCAGTGCACTGCGCAAAGTAGTGTCATCGTAAATAACTAAAGCGGAGTAATGAAGATGATCCTATCTAATACCATTCCAACACCAGATAATTTTTACTGGCCGCCCAGTGAATCCATTCTCTGTGCAAAATTGGTCGGCAAGGCTATCATAGTAACATGGACAGATAACAAGCAATCAAAGCTCCACCCGCTTTGGCTGCGCGACAACTGCTGTTGCAAAGAATGTTTAAACCAGGTTACTCGTGAGCATCTATTTGATCTGCGAGATATTAGGTTGGACTTAGTGCCTCTATCTGTGGAAATAGATTCTCAAGGAGGTCTCTCTGTCACTTGGCCTGATAATCACACCAGTCGCTTCAACCCCGCATGGCTTTATGCACAGACAACCCAACAGCTCTCTCCTAGAGATGATGAAATAATGCTATGGAGTTCAGCAGATCTCTCTGAGCCACCTAGTTTCGATATCCCCAACGGTAACATTAGCGACGAGTTACTGTACCAGGTGCTATTAACTATTCTGCGCCAAGGCATGGTGCGACTGCGTGGATTATCTACTGATGAGGCGCAAGTAGAACAGTTGGCGACCCGTATAGGACCGATAAGAGAAACTCATTTTGACCGAATTTTTGATGTTATATCCAAAGCTGATAGCGATACTCTGGCTAATACTAGTCATTATTTGGCTGCTCATACAGATATACCCACTAGAGAATCGCCCCCAGGCATTCAGATTCTGCACTGTCGCGTGGCGGACGCCAAGGGCGGTCACAGTACCATGACCGATGGCTTTAGAGTAGCCAAAGACATTGCACAACAACATCCTCAACACTATAAAACACTCACCACCAAAAAATGGTGCTATGCCAATCGAGCAGGCCCAACAGACTATCGCTGGGAAGCGCCTATTATCCGACTTGATGATAATGGGCAGCCCATCGAGGTACGCTTATTACCTTTTTCAAGAGCTCCTTTGCAAGCCAAATATGAAGAAATGGATTCCATCTATGCTGCACTTGTGTGCTTTATGGGTAAGGCTAATTCAGATGATTATCAAATCAACTTTCCCTTTAGCGCAGGTGATCTCATCATGTTTGATAATCGTCGTATTTTGCACGGACGGGAAGAATTCTATCCTAAAACGGGTGACCGAGCACTGCGCGGCACCTATATTGAACGCGATGATATACTGTCAAAAGTTCGCGAATATGAACAGCGCCGTCAGCAGCAATCTCAATAGCTATTGCTACAAAAAAAGGGGCGCCGAAGGCGCCCTTTTCTTAGTACGAGCACTAAAACTTGAGGCTCATACTAACCCCAAGAGTACGCGGACGGTTAGTCATAATACGATCATCCCAATTTACCGCATTACGGAATACTTCACCACGCTCATCTGTCAAGTTACGAACGTACATCTCAGCACGCCAGGTATCCATATCCATTCCCACTGCTACATTTAATATCTGATAATCTTTTTGCTTATAACGCTTGGTTGGAATAGTACCCCCATCATAAAGATTATTATACGAGGAACCAGTAAAGATATAACTAGCTTGAACAAACCAATTAGACTCTAACTCATAACGAGTCGACAAATTCCACTTTGTTTTTGGCACTCTAGGTAATGTTGTACCTGAAGACGCTGTAGGCGCATCCTGACCATCGCTCTGGTAATAGTCTTGGCTGAGCTCTGCCTCTATATACGAGAAAGCACCCGACAAACTCCAGTTTTCGGCAATCATTGCCGTGAAGTCAGCCTCAACACCATCACTTTTGGCCTGACCAATATTATAGGTCAACGTCACCGGTGAGATTGATGTATCCAAACGAGAGAACTGGAAATCATCCCAATCTTGCATAAAGGCCGCCGCATTTAAAATCATGCGTCCATCCATCAAAGTAGTCTTAACACCAACTTCAAAAGAGGTTAAGAAGTCAGGCACAAAATCACACTGAGCTCCAGTAGCATCATCTCGACCTTGACCACCATAATCTGCCTCGTTACCCACAGAACAGAATCGATTCAAGCCTCCAGGACGGTAACCTTCACCCCATGCAGAATAAACCATTAAATCATCACTTAAAGACCATTCGGCAGTCAAACGATAAACTTCATCTTTCGAGGCGGTAATACGATTGGCATCAGCACAGTCCGCACCATAATTATTAGACGGTCTGTATTCGCCAGATGCTTCTTGAGCTGCCGCACTTGGACCACCCCCACAAGGCCACCAGACAGTTCCAGAGAACCCATCAAGATAACTCTCAGCATCGAACTGTCGAGCGCTAAGGGCCAACGTCAAATTATCGGTGAAGTCATAAGCTACCTCTCCAAAAAATGCCTCTTCCTCATAGCTTCGTTTGAAATCAGTAGTCCAATAAATGTCTGGCGCATCAATGGCGGTGACCATACCAAGATCAGCTAAACCCAATACATGCCATTCGGCGTCGTCGCGATTTTTTACATCAACAGAGTAGTATCCAGCTTGCCAGCGCAACGGCTTTGATGGATCTGATGCATAGCGCAACTCAATTGTCTCACGCTTGTAATTCGCATGATCTTCCAACAGTGTACGCGGGTCAGAGCAACCAAAATAAGCAGCGTAACAAGAGTAATAAGGCTGAACATAACCGCCAGACACATAGTAGTCACTGTAAAGAGAATAATCAGCATCAAGTTCGTAATCACGATCAAGATCACCATAATTGAAAGTTAGAGTACCACCGGCCACGTCACCTTCGACTTTGAGGGAGTATTGAGTCCACTCATCATCTAAGCTATCTGGTAGTAACCGAAATACTTGAAGATCACCCACGGTCGGATCATGATCCCATACGCCATCTGATTCGAGATCTTGATGCATTACAGTCGCTGTTGCTGTCCAACTGTCATTCAAATCTACGGTTAGTGCCGCACGAAAACCGGTCGTTTGGGCCTCATTGAAATTCTCTCCTGCAACATCACCAATATCGCCCGACGTATAATTGTTGTAGGTAAAGTCCGGGGCCATCGCTAATGCTTCAGCTTCAGTAGCACCAGCAGCCATTAGTCCATTGCGAATAAAGCCATGCTTAAAGGTATACTCTCCTTCAACATTGTCAATAAAGCCACCTTCCCTCTTAGAATAACCTACCACTCTAATCGCGGCAGTTTCTGACAGTGGAATATTGATGAAGCCTTCTATAGTTTCACCCACATCACCACTTTTAGGAACACTAACATCAAGATCAATACCTGCTGAAAAGGCAGTTGGATCAGGTTTATTAGTAATGATTCGCATAGCACCAGACTGCGCATTGGCACCAAATAAGGTTCCCTGAGGACCAGCCAGTACTTCAATCCGCGAGACATCATAAATATGGGGATTAAGGTAGGCACCTGTCGCGGTTACCGGCTGATCATCCAAATAGACTGCCACACTTGGATTCGCTCCCAGTGAACTTTCACCACCAGAAGAAATACCTCGGATGTACACATTGCCATTTCCTGGTCCCAAGGTTATGTAGCTCACATTGGGCAGCATAGTCACATAATCTTCAAGGTCTGTAATATTTAAGTTGCCCAAGGTTTCTTGTCCTAAGACGGAGATAGCCATTGGAATGTCTTGAACGCTCTCAGATCGCTTAGTCGCTGTTACAATGACTTCTTCAACCTGCTGGGCTATTGCCGTAGAGGATACCCCCACCGATAGCGCAGTGATCATAACGGCAAGCGGTTTAAGCGTATGCCGTCTCTTGGACAAATTAGATAAAGATGATGCTTCCCCTGTGTGAATCATAGTGTTTTCCTCTTATTTTTTCACTAGTCACCTGACTTTAGCACAACCATTGCCAGCTGAATACACACCAAAACATATATTTTAAAACTAATATTCTTAATTAAATATATATCGTAGTTTTTAACTATGAAGCTACTAATCGTTGCAGCAATTAAAAACTTTTGGAAGAAACCACAAGGACATCTACTTAAACGGAACAAAGAAGCAATTTCTCAATCGGTAGTATGAGCCTTCAATACATCCTCTAGAGCACTCAAATAGGGTCGATAGTTCTGCCACTGGGTCAAACCACCCTGAAAAATAGGCTGACGAACCTGCTCTGAACTAGCTGATCTAACCGGCCTTTTATTTTCATGGAAATTCACACAAGACGCCTCAAAGGGCAGACCACAGTGATCTAGTAATCTTGCGACTTGAGACTCAAGATTGGTAACTACATCTTCGTAGTGAACCGTCAGACTGTAGCCTGGAAGACGCTTTGCCCAATGATCCATTAGTCGGTGATAATCAGTGTAATAACGACCAATATCTTCCAAACTGTAAGTGAAGGCCTGACCCTCAGCAAATAGCTGCTTGAAATTAGCAAAACAGGCTGCCATAGGCGCTCGCCGAGCATCAATAATAGTTGCATTTGGCAAAATAGTGCGGATCAAAGGAATATGTATAAAATTGTTGGGCAACTTATCAACAAAACGTTTTGATCCGTCTCTGTACACAGAACAAGCATCTAAATACTGTTGTCCCAAATCCGTACGCTGATCAACACTAAGATCGACAAGTAATTTGGGGTAGTTTCGTGCCTCTCCGCGCTTTCGGTTACCTTCTAACTGAGCCGCAATACGGCTAATAAAATGAAGTTCAGCGGTACCCTCCACCTGAGAATGGCTAGCTAATATTTGCTCTAACAACGTTGACCCTGAGCGCGGTAAACCAACAACAAAAATAGGGCTCTTATCTGCATGTCCACCACGATCTAGCTGTGATATAAATTCGCTATCACAGACATCCATAATATTCTCGACTCTCGCTGTATTATCAGCCGCATCATAGCCACTGAAGTGGCATTTTATTCTGTTACCTAAATCATAAGCAGCAAAGGATCCTGAGTAGTCTTTTGCATCTTCAAGCGCCTTACCTACAGCGAAAGCAAGATGATATTTATCACTGCTGTCAGCTTCAATACTATTTAACTGGTCTCTCATGCTGGCGACTTCGGCATCACTGAACTGCACGGTTTTTAAATTAGCAAGACTCCAATAGGCATCACCATGCTTAGGATCAGCTGAGATGGCTCGTCGATAAACCTCCGCAGCCTGACTGCCCTTGCCTGAGTAACGTAATGAATGTCCATAACTGGTTAATATACTCACATCATTTGGAATGCGAGCAATGACGTCTTCGTATATATCATGAGCCTGATCAAAGCGCCCTGCACTAGAGGCAATGGCCGCATGCAACGTTTTATAACCTATGTTATTGGTATCCAAACCAATCAGATAATCCACTTCAGCCATTGCCGCATCAAATTTATCCTGCTTGGATAGTGCTAGTGCATATTTGTGCCGAGCCATATGGTAGTCCGGTGCCAACGCCAAACAACGCTTATATAACGTTACTGCCTCCTGCATCAAACCTAGCTTGTAACCTATATCTGCTAACAGTCGAATAGCATTAACATCAGTGGGATGAATGCGTAAGTATTCACGACAAATGCCCTCAGCAACACCAATTCGGCCAGAAGCAAATAACTCCGTAGCCTGCTTCAATGCCGGATCAACACCTCGGGCTAGGTGTGCTTTTGCATGGGCTCTAGCAGCGGAATGTTCATCGCCCTGAGTCAAATAAATGTCTGCTAGCACTTTCCATGCGACTAAAAACTCAGGATCAAGAACCACTGCTTGGTTCAGCGCATCTAAAGCGTCTCCCAGCTGCCCTGCGGAGTGCAACGCAAGTCCAAGCTCATAAGCGCCTTGAGGAACGCCCGGCTCCATGGCTGTAAATTTCGATAGATAATAAATCGACTCATCAACTGACCCGCTTAATCTGTGTGCAACACCCACTAAAAATACTGCGGGAGGATGCGTTTTATCCAGCTGAACTGCCTGTAGAGCAAAATCCAATGCTTCTGGGACTTTTTTCATCTGTAAATGAACTCTAGCGGACTCTACAAGCTGCACAATATTAGGGTTAGTATTCATATTTTTTAGTATCCCAATGTACAATGCATGGTTTATCAGTCTTTTAGCATGGACCCACACTAAGGCATAAATCATGCCTACTCAGCCCCTATAAACACTATCGAATTAGTTACGTAGGCGTTGCAGTCTCTCGTTGACGCCGCTGCCAATACTTATCAATAAAAACATCCACCGACGAGCCTGGTTGTATGGTTCGCCCTCGGATGATATCAGCTCCACGTTCGGCGACCATCATGGTTGGCGCATTTAAATTACCATTAGGAATTGACGGAAAAACAGACGAGTCAACGACCCTAATATTATGTAAACCGTGCACCCTTAGCTCTGCGTCAACCACGGCCATTTTGTCAATACCGATTTTACACGTGCAAGATGGATGATAAGCACTATCGACGGATTGCCGAATAAATGCATCGATTTGCTCGTCAGTTTTCGTATCATCATTAGGCTGAATAACCTCACCGCGAAAATCATCCATTGCGGGTTGGCTCATAATTTCTCGTGTTAAGTGGACACAGTTACGAAAGCCCTCACGATCTTCAGGTGTAGCCAGATAATTAAACAGTATTTCAGGATGCTGCCTAACGTCACCAGATCTGATACGAACATGGCCGCGGCTAGTCGGTTTATTATGGCCGGCATGAACCTGAAATCCATGGCCTGTGAAAGCGACTTTGCCATCATAACTTATTGCACCAGGTAAAAAGTGATACTGAATATCAGGCCATTTAATGCCTGCTTTAGATCGAATAAAAGCACAGGCTTCAAAGTGATTTGTTCGCCCCAACCCGGTTTTGAGAAACAACCATTGAGCACCAATCAGTGCCTTTTTAAATAAACCCAGCTCACTATTGAGCGTAATGGGCTGTTTACATCGATACTGAAAATTAAACTCCAGGTGATCTTGAAGATTTTCCCCAACTCCGGGCAAATGATGTACTACGTCAATTCCTGCCTGCTCTAAAACCTTCTTTGGTCCCACACCAGAAACCTGTAAAAGTTGCGGAGAACCTATGGATCCTGCGCTAATGATCACTTCACTATGAGCATCAAACTGACGTAATCGCCCATTGATACTACATTCGATTCCCGTCGCTGTTTTGCCTTCAAAAATAATTCGTGTGACCAGTGCTTTTTTTAAAATCGTCAGATTAGAGCGTTTTTTTGCCTCGATTAAATAGGCATGGCTGGTTGATGCGCGAATACCATTATCAACATTCATAAATTTCTGACCAAAACCTTCCTGTCGATACCCATTGTAGTTTTCAGTTTCGATGTATCCGGCCTCTACTCCAGCATCGATAAACGCGCGATACAAAGGATTGCGCATATTGTTACCACTGCTTATCGTAACCGGCCCCTGATCGCCGGTGTACTCGCCGCTGACACACTGATGATTCTCTAACCTATTAAAATAGGGCAAACAGTTCTGATAGTTCCATCCTGCCGCACCTAGAGATTCCCATTCATCAAAATCTAAGGCATGACCTCTGACATATACCATGCCATTTATAGATGAAGATCCCCCCAACACCTTACCACGTGGACAATTCATTCTACGATTATCTAAATAAGGCTCAGGTACCGACTCAAAACCCCAATTGTATTTTGCTGTATTCATGGGTATGCCTAATGCCGAAGGCATTCGCACAAAAACACTGCGATCAGAACCGCCATATTCAACTAACAGTACGCTGCAGTTACTATCTTCACTTAGGCGCGCCGCCACTATAGCTCCAGCAGACCCGGCGCCAACAACAATATAATCATAGGTTTTTTGTTTCATCATTAGTGTCACATTCTCACTTAATAAAGCAATTTTAAGGCCAGCTAGCGATTAAGTAGCGTCTTACTTATCTCTGTCCATTGATCTTATACACGAATACTATTAATGCATTTTGTTTTAAAATTTATTCGCAACAAAGAAGATTTTCAGTACCATCTTGTGTACTCTTTAGATAAAAATAAATACATGAGTTGACCAAAAAAAGCGTTGATCTAATAATCATCAGGTATAGGGTATTGGCGCATAAATAACCCAATCAAGTCAACATAACTCTGGGGCGCTAGAACCGATGAAATCACATTATTTTTTAACCCTTCTCCTACTTTTGGTGTTTAACAACGCTCAGGGATCAGAGGGGCCGCTGCCTTTGGCAGTATCTTTTGACTCTCTAGGGCCAACTGTTCATCAACTTAAAAGCAAAGATGGCCGCCTGATTCACTATATCGATGATGGTGAAGAAAATGCTATTCCAGTTGTTTTTACAGGAGGTTTGGGGACTTCTGTTCGCGCTATAAGACTGTTGGATTTTTTACGTACTATGCGTCGGTCATTAAACTTACGTTTCATAACAGTTGAACGCAACGGCTACGGCCAAACCGCATTTAACCCTATGCTGGGCATGGCTGATTACGTCGAAGATGTAGAACAGGTTTTGGCGCATCTAAATATTAGTAACTTTTCACTCTTTGGTATTTCCGGTGGTGGACCTTACACAGCAAAGATTGCCGAAAAAAATTATCGGCAACTGTTGTCAATCCATATGGCGGCGACATCACCCCTAATAGACCGGACTGCTTGGTGTGCGCAAAATAAACGTCAAAATCCCTATCGTGATCTTCTTGCTTATCCAATGCAATTTTTCGGATTTCCCTCATCCAGCAGTGTCCATCAGCTTATAGGTTTTCAAGATACAGCTTTTGACGAGGCGGCACGCGCTCACAATATTCGTGGCCAATCTGCTGATCCAGCACCTTTAGACCATGAAATAGCGCTCTACTGTAAAGAGGATCCCATTAATGCAGCCAACATTAACACCAAAGTATTTGTTTATCGAGGACTCGCTGATAGCTTGCTAAGCACCGAAAGTACCGATATTTGGTCTACAGCATACCCCAATGCAGAAGTAATCCTAAGGCATTACCCTGGAGAAGGGCATGACGTGCAGTACCGGCACCTTGACCAAATTTTACTAGACATCGCTCACCTTAATACTGATATTTTAGTCTGCCAAGATGGTTCTCAGAAGTTTATAACACCGTCAAAAATGAACGCCGAATTAAGCGAAAATGAACACCTAGGTTTATGTGTGTGGCAATAGTATATTGACCTCACAAGATCAAAATTTTTAGCGGAGACACCATGAATACCCAGCCAATAGCAAGTCACTTTATTAACGGCGCCTACATCGAAGATATTCAAGGCCAACCCATTGATGTCATCTATCCCGCCACAGGTGACGTTATTGCCCGTGTTTACTCAGCGACACCCGATATTATTCAGCGTGCTATTGAAAGTGCTATTCAAGCACAAATCGCTTGGAGCAGCATGTCAGGTACGGAGCGTGGTCGAATTTTACTGCGCGCAGCGAGCATTATTCGTCAACGAAATGATGAACTCTCGGTATTAGAGACTTACGATACTGGTAAGCCATTATCTGAGACTCTCTATGCTGATGCTACTAGTGCTGCCGATTGTTTGGAGTACTTTGGAGGCTTAGCTGGCACAATTACCGGAGAACACATCCCTTTGGCCGATGGTAATTGGGCTTATACCCGCCGCGAACCTCTAGGGCTTTGCGTAGGTATTGGTGCATGGAATTATCCTACTCAGATATCATGCTGGAAAGCTGCTCCAGCATTAGCCTGTGGCAATGCTATGATATTTAAACCATCGGAAACAACACCACTTTGCGCACTTAAGATTGCCGAAATTTTTATTGAAGCCGGTTTGCCCGCAGGGCTGTATAATGTTGTCCAAGGCTTAGGTGATGTTGGCGCCGCACTTGTTAATGATCCTCGCGTTAATAAGGTTTCTCTCACCGGATCAGTGCCCACCGGACGTAAGGTATATGCCGCTGCCGCTTCACAGATGAAGCAGGTGACAATGGAGCTAGGAGGCAAATCACCCTTAATCATCTTTGATGATGCCAATCTTGAAAACGCCGTTAGTGGCGCCATTTTGGCTAATTTCTATTCAACGGGACAAATTTGCTCCAACGGCACCCGAGTGTTTGTCCAACAAGGGATCCTAAAGGCATTTTTAGCGCGACTGGTGGACCGTCTAGATCAAGCCATAGTGGGAGATCCGCAAAACTTAAAGACTACTTTTGGCCCAATGGTTAGTAAGCGCCAACTCGACATCGTACTCAACTATATTGAAAAAGGAAAGGCGGAAGGCGCGAGACTGGTAACTGGAGGTAAGGCTATTTCTGGGCCAGGGTACTATCTGCAGCCAACGATATTTTGTGATGTTACCGATGAGATGACTATTGCCAAAGAAGAAGTATTTGGCCCTCTTATGTCTGTGCTTACTTTTGACAATGAAACTGAAGTTATTACACGAGCAAATGCCACAGAGTTTGGCTTAGCCGCTGGTGTATTTACAGCAGATATCAGCCGCGCTCATCGGATGGTAAACGCTATCAAAGCCGGTACATGTTTTATCAATTCCTACAATGATGCACCTGTAGAAGCTCCTTTTGGCGGCTTTAATATGTCTGGTGTTGGCCGTGAAAACTCAAAGGCTGCAGTGGCACACTATACACAAATAAAGTCTGTATTTGTTCGTATGGGCGATGTAGACGCTCCCTTTTAAGGTCGTCTGCCTAGCGTATTAACAAAGAAAATAAAATAATTAGTCTTTTTTAAAATAAATTGAACTAATTCAAAATAAGCTGTCCAATTAAAGGCAAATGATGATTGCATATACTCTCCCCTGAGTAGTTAGTGAAAGTGTTAGACCCCAAGAAGCAGAAAAACCTCAGCCTTAACGGCTGGGGTTTTTTTGTTTTGATTATTCAAAAATAAAACAGAATTCTGTCTGATTTCATCTTACTTTGAGCAGTCACAGATATTGCCTCTTAAATGCAAGTAGTGTTACTGTCAACGCAATAAACTAATACTATTTGATGTTGCTACACACCTTAGGAGCTGACCATGAACATTTTTACTGTCAACTATGTGTGCCTTGTTGCCTTAACAACTAGCCTTAGTTTCTCTGCGGTAGCCCATGAACAAGCGGAGACCCCCACACTGCTGAGCGATCGGCTAATCGCGTTTCCCGACACTGCTAACTATCAAACCTTGACGGTGGATCTACACACCCACAGCGTCTTTTCTGATGGTCATGTTTGGCCCAATATCAGAGTTTCGGAAGCGCAACAAGATGGACTAGATGCGGTAGCTATTACAGAACATTTAGAATATCAACCACACCTTACTGACATTCCACATAAAGATCGAAATCGTGCCTATCAGATTGCAGCTGAAGCTGCTGAGGGATCTAATGTCATTGTCCTGCGTGGTAGCGAAATCACCAGAGAAGAACCCGTCGGGCATATTAATGCAATATTTATTAATGATGCCAATAGATTACTATATGTAGAAGGCGCTGCAAAAACGTCTGATGATCCACGCATCTTTGGACATGCAGCTATTCAATGGCCGGCGCAAAATGCGGTCGAAGCGGCTCACAAGCAAGGGGCCTTTATGTTTTGGAATCACCCCAACTGGTCGAATCGCAAGACCTCAGGGATAACCAAAATGCCCTCATTTCACCAAAAAAATGCAAAAAATGGTTTGCTGCATGGTATCGAAGTTGCTAACAGTAAATGGTACGCCGAAGCCGCATTTCAAACGGCGCTGGACTACAACCTCACACTAATTGGTACGTCTGATGTACATGATCTGATCGACTGGGACTACACACCACACCAAGGTGGCCATCGTCCGGTTACATTGATTTTTGCAAAAGAAAAATCTGCAGATAGTATCAAAGAAGCACTTTTTGCCCGGCGTACAGTGGTGTGGTTCAAGAATCTACTGATCGGACGTGAGATTGATCTTTCTCCTTTGCTCAAAGCAAGCCTTGAAATAACTGATATGCGCTACCAACCCGGGACGGTTATCGTAGAGATAGACATAAAAAACCGGTCTGACGCAAATTTTGAAGCCCGTTACGATGGACCTCACAGTTTAGGATTAACCAGTGATCGGTTTGTGATCGAAGCGCACAAAACAACCACCATTGAAATCAAACCAGGGGCAAGAATTGACAATATACAGCTGCCCTTAATCTTAGAAAATACACTGGTAGATCCGAACACACATGGGAAAATCACACTGAGTGCAAACCTATAGAGGTGGGAGCTTACAATTGAGTCTTGTGTAGTAAAAGACTTACTAGTGATGGCATTGACTGAAAGTGAAGTGTTGGCAAACCAACACTATTTGAAGCACCATAATCTGCCATAAAACCGCTGGTACAAGCCTAAAATAGTATGTAAAAATCAACGTATCACCATAACTAAGACAACAGAGATAAACCGACGAATGAATAAGCTAATGTTATGTATCTTTTTAGTACCACTGCCAGCACTGGCTGAGATAACGACCTTGGATATGCCAATAAATCACTGTATTTCTGACGACCAATCGATAGGCGATTCAGCTTTTTGGGCTAGCTCTGCGGTGCAAAAATTCGCCGATAAAGAGTATGCAAGCGCCATCGCTACAGTAGATGCCTGTTTTAGCCAATGGGGCCTAGAAGCTGCTCATGCACAAAAAAAAATGAACACTAAACGCAAAGACTGCCCCCCTATGGGTGCCGTGAATGGAAGAACTAAGCAAAAAATAGAAAAAAACTATCTTATCAATGATGTGTCGATGGCTCTCTGGGCAAAAGCACGCTCTCTGCACGAATTGAAGGGACTTGAGGCGGCAACTCAAAGCTATAGCCAATGTGTGTATATGGCCTGCGGTCGGGCCTGGGACCCCAATGGTTGGTACTGGAGTCCCGCCTCGGATTGTGCTGACAAGGTACGTCATCTCGTTGAATGATTTTCAGGCTACCAGGCAATAAATAACTACTGACTATAGTAAATGTTCTTTATTGAAATCTGTTTATTTTCAGCACGCTCCCGACTCAAAAATGACAATATGCCAGTGACGTTCTGCATATTTGTACCCTTATTAAGATCATCTATAGACAGCTTGTAAGTACGCCATTGCTCAGAGACGGGATATGCAGTTCCCTTACCGAATGCCACGAAACTATTGACCTGGTTACCCTGCAGAAAACGTCCCGTTTGAAACCCTAAACTAAAAATAATATCAGCATCACCTTTGATGTCAAAGTGTAGCGCACCAGAGCTGAACTCGCTTAAATCTTCTCCCACCGCACCCTGAAACTCGAGACTAGCGCCCCACCACTCACTGGTGCGAGTAGCAATGGCAATAACACCTTCCGGTGACATCTCAATACTTGCGGTTCCCTCCCAAGGAACTAATTTAATCCCCGCACTGGGGTAGGTCATCTGATTATCTGATGCCGGCACAAAGGTATCATGAGACACCAAATAGTGACTTGCGATTACTGTATCACCTGCTGACAATGTGCTGTTGACAGTACTGATTTTTCGTACCGGCATAGTACTTTTAAATGGCGGTTTGAGTACTTCAGCAAGCAGTGCATTCTCATCACCTGAATAACTTTTAATCAGGGGCTGGCCACTGCGCGTTAGACCATCAAATTGGCCGCTATCAACAAAACTCCACAAAGCATACTTTACTTCATTGTTAAGTGTAATTAACCCAAAGTGATTCTCAGAGCCCTGGCCATCAGCAGAATCCTTCCATTGCTCATCAAACGCCTCAAAATAGAATAGCGAGATACCTTCAGTGTCGGTCCACTCACGCATATACTGATAAAACATTTTCTCTTTGTATTCATCAGCTGCCTTAGAGCCACCAGCACCATAGGCAGCACTATCTGATGATGCCCAACCGGTCTCTCCAATATGCATCGGTTTATCAATATTCAAAGAAGCCAAATAATTCACCACCCCCTGATATTGTGACGCGCCGTACTCTACTGCACGTTTCATAGTGGCATCAATCATCTGAGTTTTGGGCAATTGCTCTTCATCGGGAAGAACACCCCAAAAATCTTGATTATAAAATGAATCATGAAAAGGATAGGTATGAACTGACAGAAAATCCACTGCATTAATCAATGATACAAGATCATCAGTATGATAAACAGTAGATCCGCCACCCCAAGATTCATAGTTATCCGAGCTTGTAATCCAAATATCACTATTGAGTTGTCCAGATGCTTTTAATGACTGCAAATGGTTAACCCACTTAAGAATTGTTTTTGGGTAGACAAAGTAATTAACTGCCCACTGCACCATGGCCTCATTACCAACGGCAATGGCTTTAACAATGTCAGGGTATTCATTAGCCATAGCCACAGCGGTGTCAATTTCTTTAGTGTTGTTATCGACATTGCCCTGAGAATGGTCAGTCCCTGGGCGCCACGAACCCTGAGCCTCAATCCAAGCTCCTAACATTAGATACATTTCAAAATCTGGATCAGTTGCCTTTAATTCTTTGATGGCATTTAGCAGTAATGCCGCCTGAGGAAACTGTGATGTATTGTACGTACGCAGAATTTTGACACCCATGGCCGCAAGGATTTTCAAGTCTTCGGTAATTTGCTCATGAGTAGGGGCTATGTCTCTAGTTTTTTCTAGATAGCCCCCATAAGAAAACGCCTGATAGTCGGGATTACCAAAAATATCGGCTGCTTTGGGACCATAATCATCACTAGAAGATGATGGCTTATTGCCACAAGCTGCTAATAAAATTAACATCACAAAAAGAATACTAATCTTGTTAAATATTGACAAACCGCAACTCCGTTTAAAAAGTGTTTTAATAATTTGATTTACATTAACTTACCAAATAATAAAGTATGCGCCATAGTCCTTTTAACTATTCGCGATGAATAATACGTTTTTAACGACAAACAGCGTCAGTTTTTATAAAAACTGACGTAAACTGCTCGCTAAAAAATGCTCTAGGACAATATCCATGACGCCTAAAAAAGTCACGTTAATCAAGTGCTCTAATAATTTCCAGCTTTTTGTGGACAGTAGCCCATTTTACATAAAGGGTGCAGGACTAGAATTAGGTAGCATAGCGCGTCTTGCAGAATTTGGCGGTAACGCATTTCGCACCTGGCGAGTAAATAATGGAGACAAAACTGGCTTACAAATTCTTGATGAGGCTCAAGCGTGTGGCTTAATGGTATGCATGGGTCTGGAGGTAGCTCGTGAGCGCCACGGCTTTGACTACAACAATGCCTCACTGGTAGAACAACAGTTACAAGAAATTAAACGTGATGTTGACGCTTTAAAAGATCATCCTGCCCTTTTAATGTGGGGTATTGGCAACGAACTGAATCTGCGCCATAAGAATTCAAAAGTATGGGATGCGGTGAATGCTATCGCTAAAATGATTCATCAAATTGATCCAAATCATCCGACAACCACCATGCTTGCTGGAGCAGATCCAGAGGTTATTAAACAGGTTGTAATGCGAGCTTCGGCAGTAGATCTGCTGTCATTTCAACTCTATGGCGATATTGATAAACTGCCTAAGTATCTTGCTCAGAGTAACTATCAAGGTGCATATACAGTCTCAGAATGGGGTGCCACAGGTCATTGGGAAGCCCCAAAAACAAAATGGGGCCGTCCTATTGAAGCCAACAGTACCGAAAAAGCAAACGATTATCGAAGACGCTATGTTGATTACATTGTCGCGGATACACAACAATGTATCGGCTCATTTGTGTTTCTCTGGGGACAAAAACAAGAGCGAACACCTACATGGTATGGCGTATTTCTTGATAATGGCCGCTACACTCAAGCCGCCCAAGTTATGAGCCAGTTATGGACTGGAATAAAAGCTAAACAGCCCGTTCCAGAAATCAAAACACTACGTCTACAGGATATTGAAGGTACTCATCGCTCTGTACTGAAGTCCGGCCATAGCTACACCGCTACTCTTGCTATGAATTTAAACGACAAACATTTGGTCAGTTATCGATGGGTTCTGATGCATGAAGTTGACATAACTAAACAAAGCGAGGGTGGTGATTTTGAGCCTATACCTAAGGTTATTTGGCAGCAGGAGCACACGAATACCTCAGATGTTATTGAGTTTAAGGCCCCGCAGTGTGGGGAATATCGACTGTTTGTATATGCAGACGACTCCTTTGGCGGATCAGCTACCGCAAATATGCCCGTTTTAGTCGATTCAATAGAGACTACCTGAAAATCTCAACCTATACTCCGAAGAATAGGGGATATTCAGAAGTCTTTTCAGTAGAGACTCATCAACAATAAAAAATGTGTGCAAAATTATGGGTCAAATTAATCAGCCTCCGGTGCGTGCAAACACCATTCCGTTAAATCAAAAAATTGCCTTCGGCTTGGGGATGCTTGCCAATCAAATGTTTCCAGCTGCCCTAGGTATTTTTATGGTGCTTTTGGTACAGAGTCTCGGCATGAGTCCACTACTCTGGTCACTGATATTTTTTATCCCCAAACTAATCGATGCCATTACCGATCCTGTGATGGGTTATATTTCAGATCATACCGTTTCACGCTGGGGTAAACGCCGACCCTATGTCTTTATTGGCGCTCTTATTTCAGGGTTTTCCTTCATGATGATGTGGCAGTTGTCGGCTGAAAACTCTGAAATGTACAATTTTTACTATTTTCTAGCCTGGTGCTGTGTATTTTGGATAGGAATGACCATCTTTGGTGTTCCCTACGTTGCCATGGGCTATGAAATGAGTTCGGACTTTCACGAACGCACTCGACTTATGGCTGTTGCACAATGGATAGGCCAGTGGGCATGGGTCATTGCGCCCTGGTTCTGGATAGTACTTTATGACCCAGAATGGTTTGATTCTGCGACCGAAGGTGCAAGAACACTATCCTTATGGGTCGGTGGGATATGTATGGGTTTAGCCTTAGTACCCGCCTTCTTTTGTACCTTTAACAATACTGAAGATGATAACAATACTGCTGCTGAGAGCCGCGATTTTCGCGCAACGATGAAAGATTTTGGCAACGGCATTCTAATTACCTTAAGAAACAAACCCTTTCAAAAAATCTGTATAGCAACCTTTCTCATTTTCAACGCCTTTCAAACAGTGGCAGCATTCTCTTGGTTCATTGTTGTCTATTACATGAACGGTGGAGACACCACAGCAGCGGGAGTTTGGCCAACACTATTTGGCTCTATTGGCGCTCTTTGCACGTGCTTTTTAGTGATTCCAATTGTTACTCATTGTGCACAAAAGTACGGCAAAAAAGTTACTTTCCTCTATACTCAGACGGTATCTTTGGTGGGCTACAGCTTGTTTTGGTGGGGCTTCTCTCCTGAAAATCCGTGGATGATGTTTATCCCACTCCCTCTATTTGCCTTTGGCATCGGTGGATTGTTCACCATCATGATGTCTATGACCGCCGATATTTGTGATATGGACGAACTGGAAACAGGGCAACGCCGAGAAGGTACCTTTGGCGCCATTTATTGGTGGATGGTTAAGTTTGGTGCAGCTGTGGCTGGTGGTGCTAGCGGCCTTATTTTAAGTCTTATAGGCTTCGATCAATCAGTTGCTGTACAAAGCGATGAAACCCTGCAACTCTTGCGCTTAACCTATATTATTGTGCCCAGCATTGGCACGCTTGTGGCGATTCTAGTAATGCGTAACTATGGCCTAGATGAACAACGTGCTAATGAGATTCGCGTGCAACTTGATGCCAGGCGTGAGGCACAGACCGCAGTTTAGTCTTAAAATTGATACCTAATAAAATAACATCAAATAAAAACGCCGACATTAGTCGGCGTTTTTATTTGATAGACAACGTAACTATTGGTATTTGATCAACAGCCAATCAACGTTTTTTCTGCTAGTTTAACCCGGGTTTGAGTGACACCTGAATACGAGCAATAGTGCCTTTCTTATCGAAGATGTCCATAGATAAGTCCGTATTGATCATATTACTGTGGATGTCTAAGGTTGTGTCATCTGCAAAAATCAACTCAATAGCTGTTTGTGGCGCCAAGCTGTAGATAATGGGTACCTGACAATAGGTAAAGCCTAGCTGACCAGCAGATAAAGGCAGGATTTTATGATCACCACTGACATCAAAGTAATTCAACTGATTCTCAGCAGTGAGAAACTCAGATTTCCTTAAAATAAATGGGTCAAAACAGATCTTTCCAGACTGAACCGACACACCCAATTCCATTAAACGTGTAATAACCTCTTCCTTCACCTGCCCTGTCATACCTGGTTGTCTGGCGCCGCCAAATCCCGGAGTATGAGAATAAGGGTCAGTGGGAAATGCGCCATAATTTTCTGGTGTTTTGTTAAAGCCAATACCAGCGCGAATATCAAAATAACTATCTGCTAACTTTCCTATAATGATGGGGTCTGCTTTTGATGCGACAGCTTCTCGGAAATTCTCTAAGACTGCCAACAATAATTTAGACACCATGTGCCAGTAAATTGATCCCAGTCCTTCATAGGCGTACATACCACCAGAACGCCCAGTGAACTGACGATGGTTGAATACGTCCTCGAAAATATCTTCCGTCATTCCCCTATCTTGCTCAACAAAGTCTTCATAGCCATTCTGAGCCAACACCTTAAGACGTTGTTTTACATCATCAACACTATTAAACGACCCATTAAAATAACAACCACCATCAGAATCTGTCTCAATAAGGGATTGATCATTTTCTTCGATCAACTTATTGAAAAGTTTAGAGCCCATCAAGAGAGGCCTTGGGATAATATTTTTATCCATAAATCGAGTCAATTCGCGATCCGGGTACAACAGATATGAGTTCTGTCTTTCAGTGAAAATTGCCGAGCGTTTTAACGCAGTGAGCACGTCAATCGCTTGCTCTGGATTTAAATAGCCAGAACTCAATACAGCTACTTGGCCTTCTAACATTTCATAGAGGTGCGTGATTTTCACACTAGCGTCAGTGGCTGTCATTAAATTATAGGCGTGATACAAACCATCTGTTCGCCGATTTGCAGCAATCGTATGATCTATATATTCAATAGAAAGTTTGCAAAAAGCTACTATACGAGCTGTTTTCACCTGCCGACGCTCGCCACTAAAAGATTGATCATAGAGGCCTACACGATAATCACTTGCAGCAGTGCCTAAACGATCTAGGATGACTTTACGATCAGTATCACTAAAACTGCTGTTAAGGCGATGATGGTGATCAACAAACGTTGTCTCAATAGAATCAAGAAGATTCACGAGTTCTGCAGAAACTGGAACTTGGTCAAACTCAACATTTGAAAATAAATCTAATAGGCATACCTGAAATCGTCGGGTGTAATACAACGTCACCATGGATACGCCAAATCCAACTAATGCATTGTTAGCATCATTCCACTCCGGACGCTGAGTATTCATCCAAATGCCAGCTTCAGGGATAAAATTTGATAGTTTCGCCAGCACTGTCGTTAGTAATTTCTCAGTCAGGTTAACCCTGTAAATATCACCATTAGCATCCCAGATTAGTCGACCATCGGCACCAATCTGATCAACACGTTGTTGAATAATTAGCTCAGCGGCTTCATCAAAATCAATCGTATTGTGGGGATCTTGCAATAACTCCCCATAAGGTTTTATACGATAGGGGACATTTGCATAGCAAAACAAATCTGCGCTTAAAAAGGTTCTCAAAGTCCCAGGATGATAACTATTAGACAGCTCTAAGAATTTAAGTAAATAAACAATTTGATGGTCACCCCAGTAACCAATATTAGCCCAGGGATCACTAGGATCAGGTTTTTCCCAATCAATACCCGCCTTGGTGATTCGATAGGGATTATATCCATCTACGGTTGATGCATTGACAAACTTGCAGATCATGCTTTCAACATAGTTTGGAATAGAGAGACTTAGCCCCTCCCAATTTTGAAAAATATCTCGCCAATTACCCTCAAAATTCAATAACTGAGAACCATCATCCTGTTTTACTTGAATGTTGAATTTATTCCACGGCCGAGACGGATCGCCATGCCTACGGCTAAATGACAATGGTAAATATTCATAACACAATCGCTGTAATCCAGCATTACCCGTTACCTTGGCGGCTTGAATAAGATCGCTATAATGAAGTCGTGCCTCTAAGCGCGCAAAGACCGAAGCAGATTGCTCATAGAGACGCGCGTTAGTGGCTCTTGCAAATGCGATCAGATCCTCTTTGTCTACCCAATAGTTGTCCATAAACAGGCCGCCACGCATGACGTTAAACAACACATTAGAAAAATGGTGATTCGCACTCAATCGATCTTCAGTTACCTGAAAGCCATCGGAAATACCGACTATTTTAGCTAAATTATGCGACCCACGTGCCACGTCAGCTTCAATGTCAGCATCAATCTTAGAGCCTTTGTTAATATAAGCCTGTAAATTTCTGATCTGCGCTGGTCCCTGATTGACATCAGCAATAATATGCCAAGAAGACGTCTGTTTAGGCTCAAGTGTTATAACATCATTGACAAAGTAAGCCCCACGACGACCTCGAACATCCACCTCCTGTTCAACGGCCAAGCCTTCTCGAAACCGATCTAACTGCACAGAGGAGAGTAGTTTTTTAGCCTGCGGCAAACCTTCAGACCAAACAGATGCAACAGACAATGCTTCGCTAGGTTCCGCACGATCAACTAGAATTGAGCTCATGCTATAAATCCCCATACCCGAAAATTCATCTAGTTCGCATTTTTTATAGGCGTCAACTAGACAACTCAGAGAGTTTTGAACTGCAGACTCAACCCCATAGGGAATAATATTTTCTATTCCATCAAGAATATCTACACTAACTGTTCTCAGCAAATTGTTCTCAAGTGTGGCTGTTTTCACAAAACCGAACTGGTCGGATGTTCGCCAGGCATAACGGAACGTAATACCTAGATCATGATTTATTTCTTCAAAGATTAAGGTGTCGCCTGAAATATTTTTGTATAGATTACGAGTAGTCTGATAAACACCCTGATAGTTTTCTGAGAAGGGCTCCCACAGAGAGGTTTTTTGGTCGTCAGATACAAGAGCAAGAGTACGACTGCCAGTAAAGGGGGAACCATCACTGATTTTATCATCAGAGTAATAAGGGAAAAGAGCGCCTTCTGAATTTACTCTGCCAGCACTTAAGCCACCGCGCGTTGAAATAAACATCCAGTGATTAGAGTCACTGACTACACTAATGAAAAAATCAGTCATTTGATCGAAATGACCAATTTGATAAAAAGTCTCACCTTGCAGCTCGACGTACTGACCAGTTACTTCACATGCGTTTTTTTGTCGGAGATTTTTCCCAACATGTATATTTTTCACAACCATGGCTAGCCCAGTTTGTTGTTTCTTGCATTACAGGTTTGCATTATCAGTGGCTCATGTAAGCGCAATGAACTGAATACAACCTTTGTTTTAAACCCTAATCTAAGTGTTAAGGGCCATTATTTCGGCAGTATCCTAAGGTCACAGTGGCTATTTGGCAACTCGCAAATCTAGCGAATGAGTTAATAGGAGCTCTCACTGGGTTGGAATGGCAGTGTTTTCGTTGTCAGCAGCAACGCCCTAAGGTAGCATTTAAGGTACAAAAAAACAGCGTTTTAGCTTACTGGCCAGCTGCTGTTAATGATCCTATTGAGTCAACCACTAAAACAGGTAACAAAATCTCCATGTCAAAAAGAGACGGTAAACTACTTTCCCTAGCAGGAACTGATGTTGCGGCATCGACTATTGATCAACTGCGAAAATCATTTAAATCTACCTTAAATAACGGGATCTTTGGTATAAGTTTTAGCGCCTATGAAGAAGGACAAAAGCCAGGCGATGTACTTTCCCTTCAGCAGATACAAAAAAGAATGGCGATTCTGCAGCCAAACGTGTCCTGGATGCGGTCTTTTTCCTGTCGACATGGCAATGAACTAGTGCCAGTGGTGGCAAAGTCAATGGGTTTAAAAACCCTAGTTGGTGCATGGCTTGGAGATAATTTAGAAGAAAATGAAGAGGAAATTGAAGGCCTCATTAAGCTTGCCAAAGAAGGATATGTCGATATTTGTGCGGTTGGTAATGAAGTTCTTTATCGAGATGATCTGTCTGAAGCACAATTACTAGACTATATTGATCGAGTGAAAAAAGCGGTACCTGAGCTACCCGTTGGATATGTAGACGCTTATTATGAGTTTGAAGATCGTCCCGCGGTCACCGAAATTTGCGATGTAATCTTGGCAAATTGCTATCCGTTCTGGGAAGGCTGTGCCCTAGAGTACTCATTGCTTTACATGAAAGACATGTTTCGAAGAACTCAGGTTGCAGCAGCAGGTAAGAAAGTTATTATTACCGAAACGGGCTGGCCTAATCAAGGAAGAAGCTTCCATGGTGCCCATCCCTCTGAAGAAAATGCTATAAAGTACTTTTTAAATGCCCAGCAATGGGCGCAAGCAGAAAATATTGACTTGTTTTACTTCTCATCTTTTGATGAATCTTGGAAGATTGATGCAGAGGGCGACGTTGGAGCGTATTGGGGTTTGTGGGACAAGCACGAAAACCTAAAATACCTAAAATAACTATCTAAAAAGAAAAATATAATAATGACTAAACACACATCGTTGCCGTTTGCCAAGGCAATCTGCTACTCGGGGTATAGGGACGGTCAAAGTCCTGATGGACAGAGCCTGCCAAGCTATACACAGGTCAAACAAGATTTGCTTATTTTGCGAGGCCATTGGCAGTCACTTAGATTGTATGCAAGTGATGCTCATTCAGATACCATTATGAAGGTCATTAGAGCAGAAAAGCTGCCCTTTGATGTTATGCTGGGGGCCTATATAACTGCCGAACAAAACAATCCCTCTTGCCCTTGGGGAGGAGTCTATTCCACCGAACAACTAGCTGCTAATAAACTGCATAATTGCGACCAAATTGAACGTCTAGTTCAGATGGCCAATGACTTCGCAGACATTGTTAGCTGCGTATCGATTGGCAATGAGGCTGCCGTAGACTGGACAGATCATCTAGTGCCTACAGAAAACTTGGTGGCTTATGCTAAACAGGTAAAAAGCAACGTTGTGCAGCCTGTGACCTTTTGCGAAAACTATGTGCCTTGGCTTGATAAATTAGCGCCACTAGCAGATGAGCTAGATGTTATTGCTATACATACATATCCTGTCTGGGAATACAAAAGTATTGAGGAAGGGCTTGCTTATACAATTGAAAATTACAATTCTGTCGCATCACGCTACCCTAACAAACAGGTTATTATTACTGAAGCCGGCTGGGCAACCAAGTCTAACGGTAGAGGCATAGAGCCAAATAATGTTAATGAAGTTCTGCAGAAACAGTATTTGCGCGAACTGATGGAATGGGCCGAAGCTAACCAAATTTTGGTCTATTTTTTTGAAGCTTTTGATGAAAACTGGAAGGGGTCTGACGATCCATTTGAACCAGAAAAGCACTGGGGCATTTACAAAGCTGATCGAACCCCTAAGTTAGCTATGCAATCTCATCTCAGTTAACAGCAAAACATATAGCCTATTGAACTAACCGATGAGCGCTCAATTTCTCCTGTAGTTTAGGGTGTGTGGCGACTTGCAGATGACACTGATATCCTCTGCGCCCACATTCGGAGAAAAATAGCACTCTGGCTAGACCAAGGTATTACTACCTTTGATAAAGCTGATATTTACGCTGGTTACAGCGGTGAAGCGCTACTAGGAGATACGCTTAAAAACGCACCAATGCTTCGCAAAAAATGACCCTTATCACTAAGTGCAATATTACGCCCATCAGCATCTGTGCAGAAAACCGTTTGAAACATTATAATAGCTCTGCCAGCTACATTAATAATGTGTGTAGAAAGGTCTCTGTCGGAGATGAATATAACTCAGATTGATCTACTGCTGATTCATTGACCTGCCCCCTAATGGATCCTGCAGAAACTGGTTTAGCCCTTGATAACCTAATCAAGTTAGGAAAAATAAAAGCTATTGGCGACTCCAACTTTAGGCCGTGGGACGTTGCCCTTGTGCAATCACACATGAAAAATCCCATGTAACCAACCAAATTGAGATAAGTCTTGGTGAAAACTCAGCGCTGTTTAATGGCGATCTGGCTTATCTTCAACAGAACAATATAACGTCGATGGTCAGGTCCTCCTTAAATGCGGGTCGACTAGTAAAAGATACCAATTTCCCTTCATGAAAAAAGTTAGCCCAAATAGCTCATCAACAAAATATGAGGCCATCCTTTATTGCCATAGCCTGACTGTTAAAACATCGCGCTGCTATTATCCCGATTGTGGAGAGTAACAACATATTGCGAATAAAATGTTTTTCTCAAGCTTTTTGCATTCACCATGAACAGAGAAACTTGGTTTGATCTCTTCGAAAAAGCCACTGGTCACGAAATGACCTAATACTGATATCTATAACTCTCAGGTCACAGTCTTAGGGTAAAACCCCCGTTTAGATCAAAAAAGCCATATCAAACATGGTATTTTATTTATACTAATTATGCATTTTAAATATCACCTTAGCCCGAGTACACTCAAACTCGAGATTGTAAAGGCATAGGCAAAAAGATCAGCAGCTCATACTAACTTTGTAAAAAACGATACAGATTTTACGGCTTTTTATTTTGTTCCCAGACAGCCATTGGATGGTCACTTGTCGGGTACTGACATTGACAACCAGACTCTCTGAGTTTTGTATAACAAAACATCAGGGGGTAAAGACTGTTTATTTAACCAACAAGGAAAGATCTACAATGAAAAAAATACTTATCGCTCTGGCATTAACTTTTTTTGCAAATATCGCCGCTGCCGAACATCCGTTAATGGAAAGATTTGACCTAAATTCAAACGGACTGGTTACTGCTGTTGAGTTAGAGCAAGCTGGTTGTTCTATTAAAAGTAGTTTATTTAAGGCGGCTGACAAAAACTCTGATGGCACTTTAACCAAGAAAGAGCTACTCAAAGCAAAAAGCTATATTGCTACAAAGAAACGTTGCCCCAAGGTTACGGCATAGAGCGGTCGAATAAGCTTGAGAGAACCCGGTAGGTTGTGACTTAACCACCGGGTTCTGCTCTTCTTAATCATGCCTCAAATTAGGTTACGTTAGGCGTTTCACCACGACAATGGCGCCGAGATAAACCCCGTTTATGCCTCTTTGTTAAGCTCCCACCGGACCATATTCTGTGTCTTGAGACGGTTCACCACCAGTCCAAATCTGCTTCGCTCTTGCTGCCACTCCTCTAACCATCTGGCACCTGTGCGCTCTGCATCTACAAATACTGCGTTGGTAACAATCAAAGGAATCAAAACCGACAAGTGGACCACCATACTGGTAATCGTACTGTATCCTATCCAGCCAAAATGGTAGGTTGCAATGAGTCCAAATGCGACGCTCCAGAGTGTAAAGAGCACTAACATAAAGTACGCTTGCAGACTTTGATCAGGTACATACTTCAACGGGTTGAATTTAACATTCATTATTCGACGCCATAGGTAGACAATAAACATTACTGAACGTCTGAATTTACTGATTTTTTCCATGGTATTATCCCTCTTTTTAGTCAAATGCCAGACACGATTTATGCCGGCTCGCGGTGCATTTAGTGACTTATCAAACTTTTGAGGGGTGTTAAAGCAAAAGTGAAAAACCTTCTAACGTTAACTGAAACTCTTATTATTTTACCCCACCAAGCGTGTTCTACAGAGTCGTTAAATACGGATTACCTTGTAGATACGGTAATATGTGCCCCATAGGTCACTTAATTTGATTTTTTTAAAAAGAGAGCGCCTTAAGTGCTGGCTCAATGAGGTGTAAGGCCCATCATATTTAAGCTTTTTGTAACTCCATAGCAGTGAGTAGCCCAAAGAACATCTTGAGACAAGAGTCCCATCCAAAACAATAGTAAGACGCCCAGTTTTGAACATCCGACAACCATTGTAGGATCATAGCGCTGCAAGTAGCGTTAAACCGAGTCCTGCGATGCACGCCGCTATTAGCGCATAAGGTATTTGGGTCAACGCATGATCCATAACATCACAGCCACAACCCTGTGCGGCAAGGACAGTAGAATCTGAGTAAAAACACGCATGACTGCCAAACGCACTTGCAGAAACTATTGCGCCAATTGCCAGGGGTATACTAACCCCAAGGCTTTCAGCCAAGGGCAAAATGACTGGAATAGCAATGGTAAAGACTCCCCAGCTGGATCCTGTTGCGAATGAAATAAATGACATGGTTACAAACACTATTAACGGCAGTAAAACAGGCGTCATAGAATGAGCGACATTATCAATTACATAATTTGCAAGACCTAATTGATCATTGACATCCTTAAACACAAAGGCAACGATAACAATAGTCAACGCTGGTAACATGATCTTAATCCCGTCTAGCACGGCATCGAACATCTCAGTCCAAGGAAGAAGTTTTTGCGCGCCAAACAGCACCATGGTTAACGCAACCGCCGCAATCACACCAAGCTGCACATCCGGATTCCAGGGGTCGCCCCAAAGACTAAAAATAAGCAGCGTGAGAATAGGCAGCACAAAATGGTACATCTTGACAGAATTTTCATTATCTTCAGCTGCATAAATTTCAATGTCACCTGGCGCAGCAGAGATAAGACCTGCCTCAGCTCGTTTCTGTGCCTGTTTCATTAAGCCCAACGCTGGTATGCGTCCAGTTGCTACAAAAGGCACCATTACCACCGCCACCATAGGATAGAGCATGTAAGGAATAGCACTGATATATACAACCATGCCCTCACCAGATTCAGCAAACCCTATTTCCGTAAATAATCCCGCATAAAAAACTGCCCAAGTGGACAATGGTATCAATACACAGATTGGCGCTGCGGTAGAGTCCACAACATAGGAGAGCATTTCGCGAGACACATTGAACTTGTCAGTTACCTTTCTCATTGCTGAACCAACAGCTAAGGCATTGAGGTAGTCATCAACGAAGATAACCAGACCTAATAACCAAGTGTAAATTAGAGCACTGCCTGAATCGCGCGCACGCAAGGCAAGAAGTTGACTAAATGCGTTGGACGCACCCACGCGCATCAATAATGCAATTAAACTACCCATCAAGCCGCAGACAATGATAATCCAAGCAATAGTCTCGTTCATCATGACATCAAGTAGAATAGAAGAGAAATTGGTCAGTGCCGCTTTTGGCTCGAGAAGTAAAAGGCCTACAGCAACACCGGATAGGAGAGACTCAATCGGACGTCGGCTTAAAATCGCAACAATGATAGTTACCGCCGCTGGAAGCAATACCAACCAGGATGGCTCAATTGCCAAATCCTATCTCCAAGATAATAATAAGGGGCTGGAGATTATCATTACAATGGCACTGTTACTAGTCGTAAACCAGCATCTTGGACGTTTTTAATGCTAATTTAGTCAACCAAAATAGTAAGTTAGTGGATAATTCTGTTCAGATCAATACCCTAAGATAAGTAGATCAAATACATCAAGGACACTTACCCTGCCGAGCATCAGCTAAAATCTCAACATTGTATTAATAGCTCCTGAGCTAAACCAGCTTCGCGGTGCATATGACATTGTTGATAGGCTTACTATGGGTCATTTTAATGAAGGCTGCCACAGTGGGATATTTGACAATGACCACCATGTCCCATAGTAAGTCACCATCACCGATAACCAATGTATTGGTAGCATTAGAGAACAAAAATTCTCCGCCAAGATGTTTAATCAATGGAATGACCTTGGCAGAATAACGATGATAGGCCTCTGCGCGTTCAATTGCGCATCTCGTCCATCAGAATAGAGAGCAAATGCATGGAATTTTAATAGGATCATCCTTATTATTTGCTACTAAGGCGGCTATTTATGCTTTAGTGGATAAAATAGCCATTTTTTTCTAAGTTAGTCATCACTAGTGAATCTAGATATAACGTTTACCGCTTAATCAGCAAACAAAATGTACCACATTAAAATGTGACAAACGTTACCATTTAAAATCAGTATCACTGCTAAATTTTTGATTAGGCATTTAACAGTAGGGCCTTTTATCGAGGAATATAATGAATCGGAGACGACCAAGCACGCTCCTGAATAGTCATCGCTAAATCAGACCTTGGCGCAACCCCAGCTCGCAAAGCATCCCATGTGGACCAACGATCTGATTTACACTATAAATCCCGGGGTAATTCTTGAGTAAAAACATAATCCAAGATGATCTTATAAAGAAACTAATCGCGCTCTTAGTCAAGGATGGTTTTTCGCCAGAACAGCTGTATAAGGTGCCCGCAGTGAAGGGTTTACTCAGTACTCAGCAGGAAACCATCAGGGAATGCGATGCCATCACAATATTTGAAGCCGCCGTTAACCTAACCAATGATCCAACTTTTATACTTAGACTTGGCCAAGAGATGGATATCGTCAGTCTAGGGACCTTTGGCTTCGCTTTAATGAGCTGCGGCAACTTACATGAAGCACTTAAACTACTGCTTCGCTATCGCACTATTTTAGATCAGGGACCATCATTTGAATCAACAAAATATTCTGATGGCATACTTCTTCGGATTAACATGAAGCTTGGGACTGCATTTCAGCAACGAATCGTCAGTGAGATTATGTTTTCCCAAGTGATTTCCATCGCTAAGTTTTTAATTAACCAAGAGATTGTTGGTTGTGAATTACATCTAAATTGTTCTGTACCAACTGAAGCTGAATCCTATCAACAGCTGTTATCAATACCAATAAAATTCAATCAGCCACATAATCAATTGATCATACCTGAAAGTGTCATGCTTACTCGAATTCGCACTGCCAACCCAGTGACTAATATTATTTTTCAACAACAATGTGAGGAGTTGCTGCGCGGGTTGAATCGAGTTGAAGATTTCTCAGCGGCTGTGCGCCGTCTATTAATTCACGCTGGAGGAGAATTTCCAAATATAAAGCAGGTTGCCGAGAAACTTTTTGTTAGCGAGCGCACACTTAGCCGCCGGTTATTTATGGAATCTACCAGTTTTCGAACAATCTGCGATGAAGTGAGAAATTTATTGGCCACTCAGTATCTCATCAGTACTGAACTAACCATTGCTGAGATAGCTGCACTTTTAGATTATGGCGAGCCTGTGAGTTTTAGACGTGCCTTTGCTCGCTGGAACAAAACGACACCAAGCGCTTTTCGCCAAACTCCCCATTGATTTTAACGTTGTTAGCTATGGCGCAGCCTTCTTCTTTAGTTAACCGCCAACACTACAAGTACCCCAGTATGATACTCTGTACTCCGGGCTATTTACTCGCACGGATACGAGTGATTTTTATCCCGAAGCATGGCTATTATTTTTCTTTTGAGCGAGAAATAATCTTGTGATTTTTCAACTATAGCTACACAATCAGACGTTACCAATCATAACTGCTTTTACTATTTTAGGAAATTGCCTGTGACCCAACTGTTTAATACCATTGACTTTGCCAACGGCAGAACAATGAAAAATCGTTTTATGTTAGCGCCACTCACTAATACTCAATCTCATACCGATGGCACGTTGTCAGATGATGAATATACTTGGTTAACCATGCGGGCCAAGGGGGGATTTGGACTTACTATGACCTGTGCAGCCCATGTGCAAGCTCAAGGTCAGGGCTTTCCAGGGCAATTAGGTATTTTTTCTGATGATCATTTGCCGGGCTTAAGTAGACTGGCAAATGGTATTAATAAAGAAGATAGCCTGTCGATGGTGCAACTTCATCATGCAGGTATGCGTTCGCCAGAGAAACTCATTGGTTGTAAACCTCAGTGTCCCTCAGACAACGAGCAATGGGGGGCTCGGGCGCTGAGCACCAAAGAAGTTGAACAGCTCATCGAAGACTTCATTTGTGCGGCTGTGCGAGCTGAAAAAGCCGGCTTTGACGGCGTAGAGGTACATGGTGCCCACGGGTATATTTTGGCGCAGTTCCTAAGCCGTTCAACCAATCAAAGAACTGACCAATTTGGTGGCAGTGCAGAAAATCGTGGGCGGGTTATCAACACTATTATTGATGGAATACGAGAGCGTTGTGCCAGCAACTTTATTTTGGGCCTCCGCCTTTCTCCTGAACGCTTTGAAGTTGAGTTAGCTGATATTATTGAGTATGCCCAAACTGTTCTAAATGATGGAAAAATAGACTTTCTAGATATGTCTTTGTGGGATATTTTCAAAGAACCCGAGGACCAGGCCTACAAAGGCCGCAGCCTTATGTCATATTTTACCGAGCTAAATCGTGGCAAAGTGGCATTGGGTGTCGCTGGAAAAATGCGTACACCAGAAGAAATCAATCAAGCTATGGCCTCTGGTATTGACTTCGTGTTACTTGGTCGTGCAGCGATCATGCATCATGACTACCCATACAAAATGCAGGCAGACAATAATTTTGTGCCAGTTTCAAATCCAGTCTCTGCAGACCATCTTCGCACCGAGGGACTAGGGGAAGCTTTTGTTTCCTATATGTCAGGTTGGAAAGGTTTTGTTAAAGAGCAATCATAAGGTCGCAGGACAAACACTATGCAAGCACAACTGCTGACCGACCCCATAGGGCCTACCTTGGCCAAATTGGCCGCCCCCAACATTGTCGCCATGTTTATTATGCTGGCTACCTCAATGGCCGAAGCTTTTTATATTGGCCAATTGGGCATAGCACCGCTGGCAGGTCTAGCCCTAGCATTTCCGATGATCATGTTAACTATGATGATGGCTGGCGGATCGTTTGGTGGTGCTATTGCCGGCGCTGTTGCCCAACAATTAGGTGCCAATGATAAAAAGGCAGCTGAGTCTGTGGCATTGCATTCCTTGCTGCTAACAATTGGATTCTCTGTGATTTTCTCATGGTTGTTCCTTAAATTCGGTCATGTGCTATATGCGGCTCTTGGAGGACAGGATACTGTTCTCACGGAAGCTCTAATTTACTCTGATATGTTTTTCACCGGATGTATTGCTATTTGGGTAGCCAATGGTCTTAACGCCATTATTCGTGGTACAGGGCAAATGAATGTCGCTGCCGGAGCAATGGCATTGGGCTCTTGTATCCAAATTGTCGTATCTGCGCTTCTGGTATTTGGTATAGGGCCCTTTCCTGCAATGGGCATTGCTGGCGCCGCATTGGGCAATGTTATTGGCTTCACTGTTGCCGGTCTACTTCAACTTTGGTATCTGGTGCGTCTTTCGCCAACGCTAAGATTAGGCTTTCAAGGTAATCCCATAAAGCTTGCAGCATTCTTGGACATTCTAAAGGTGGGTAGCATGGCCTCTGTATCGCCTCTTTCCTCGGTTATCACAGTAATAATCATAACCGCTATGATGGCACGACTGGGAGTAGATGTGTTAGCTGGATACGGCATTGGCGCTCGTCTTGAGTTTCTAATGATTCCCTTAATATTTGGTATTGGCTCAGCGTCAATTACTATGGTGGGTGCTCATTTCGGTGCCGGAAAATATCAACGTGGTGTAAAGATCGGCTGGATATCTTCCCTCACTGCCGCTGGTTTAGCAGGACTTCTCGGCATAATTTTAGCGCTATTCCCATCACTTTGGGCTAATCTTTTCACTGAAGTTGAAGCTGTGCGTGAAGTATGCCGACGTTATTTACAAATAGTCGGTCCATTTTATGCTTTTTTCGGGTTAGGACTTTGCCTCTATTTTGCATCCCAGGGTGCTCGGCGTTTGTTCTGGCCTGTAATGGGGGCTTTTTCCCGATTAATCGTGGTTGCCATCGGTGGTTGGTATCTCAGTATTCAGCCAAATGTCAGTGCCGACGATTTTTTTGTGCTGATTAGCGTCGCTATGGCTACTTATGGTCTAGTCACTGCGGCCACTGTTTATCTTGGCGCATGGACGAGGGGTCTGGATTAGGCTCGTAAGCTAGCCATTTTGCAGCTCAATGCCGGCCTTTTTACTATGTTGATCTTAACCAGCCTTAAATAGAAAAGCCTAATGACACATAAATCATGGGAGTTTACAGCTAGAAAAATTGATAACTTAATATAGAGAATTGTATTGGACTCTGAATTGCTAAATCGCCCTCGACGAATACTTATTCAGTGTTAATTAAAGTACCGTAATCTGTCTTACCCTTGGCAATATTTGTAAATGCTAAGGCATTACGAGTGTCAACAATAGCAATTGTATCAACGCCTGATTCTAACAATGACAGAGCCTCTTCTACTTTTGGGATCATACCCCCCACTATAACCCCCGAATTTATATGTTGCCTTGCCGTAGTTGGATTTAAATGGGCAAAACGACTCGTGGAATCCTCTATATCACGGAAAATACCTCCAATGCCGGTAACAAAAATAAGCAGTTCTGCTGCCATTTTTCGAGCAACCTGCACGGCGCTTGTATCAGCATTAATGTTAAACACATTGCCCTTAGAATTAACCCCTAAAGATGCGATAATCGGCACAACATCAGCTGACAGCAAGCCTAATAGTAATGTTCTGTTTATGGAAGTGACATCACCAACCTCACCGAAATCTACAGGTATTGAACCACCACCAGAAACCAATATTGGTGGCCGTTTTTTAGCCTCAATAAGTCGTCCGGATGCACCGTGACATCCAAACCCATTAATCCCATGGGCTTGCATAAGTGCCACAAAATCGACATTTACTTGACCACATAGCACCTGTTTTACAAAGACTAAATCTTCCTTACTGGTGATACGTCGCCCAGCGATTTTGCGCGGCTCAATGCCGTAGCAAGATTGCACGGCAGATACCTGAGGCCCACCACCGTGTATTACCACTACATGCCACCCTTCATGGAGAAGGCCTAAAATATTTTTTGCTAAACCAGTACGCTGTCCACAATCGAGTAATATGTCCCCACCTACTTTAATCACCGCCAAAGGTTTGGTCTTAGTTTTTTGATGTATTAAATCACTCATGGCCACATCCCTAAACTATCTAAAAGGTAGTTATTCTCATGACCAGTCATCAGATTAAAATTCTGCATAGCTTGACCAGCGCCACCTTTTATTAGATTGTCCAACACACTGGTCACGCATAAAGTTTTTGAGCCATTAGTATGTGCTTCGCTGACATCAATGCCTATTTCAATACGAGCAGAATTTTTAATAGCCGCAACCTCTGGTGCCATACCTTTGGGCAATATTGATATAAGCGGAAATTCTTTGTAAAACGCATGGTATATTTCACGCAACTCATGCTCCTCAAGCTCCTTAGGAACATCAAACTGCGCTATGGACATCATTCCCCGGGACAAAGGCGCCGATACCGGTACAAAATCAAATTGGATGTCAGTGGCACCTGCGGCAGCTAAAGTTTGCAAAACTTCTGGAGTGTGTTGGTGATTAAATACTTTATAGGCTTTTAAATTATTGGTACGAATAGCGTGGTGATTACCCACCTGTGGATGGACTCCTGAGCCACTGGAACCCGTTAGTGCAACAACGTTAATTGCCGTTTGACGTAGGTGATTCGCACTGGCTAATGGCAATAAAGCGGTGGCAATGCAAGTTGCAAAACAACCCGGATTGGCCACATGTTTGGCGGTTTTAATTTGTTCTGCAAATAATTCTGGCATGCCATAAACAAAGGTACCTAGTCTTTCTGGACAAGGATGCTGATCTGCATAATAACGCGTATAGTCGCTAAGTCGATGTAGCCGAAAATCTCCAGATAAATCGATAATTCGGACATCCAAAGCAAATAATTCCATGGCAACGCGAGCAGTAATCACATGTGGCATGGCTAAAAATACTATGTCCGCTCCAGTAGCACATTCGGTGGGTGGGATATCCTCAAGAACAATATCACTAAGTCCCCAAAAAGAGCGATTAACCTGACCAATATTTTTACCAATGTGATCCTTACTAGAAACACGCAGTATTTCAACATCTTCACGGGCGATTAGATTCCGTAGTAATTCAGCAGCAAGGTAGCCGGAGCCACCAATGATAGAGACTTTGGTTTTTTTCATAGAATACTCGCTTTTATATTATCTTCAGACTGGACAATTACCAGTGCTCGCTGGCCAATAGCAACATTTTCATTAGGAAATAAAATACGTTCGCCATTAGCTGAAACAACATATTGATAATTGTGATCTATTGCTAAAATGTCGCCCTTTTGAAACTCAGTAAAATTGACAGTGTCCTCAGAAAAGCATAGCCGAAAGGATTCTGTTTGCTTGGCCACCTCACCAACAACGCTAAATCGCTCTACTATCGAGGGCAGCATGGTTAGATCTCTTGTGTCGCTGATTAATGCTGTCAACCCGCTAATTATCGAAGCGAACTCATCTACATTATTTTCACCAAAGGGCTTTACCTGACCAAGTTCTAAAGTAAAGCTGGTGGCACCGCACACCCTAGCCGTAAACGCTGAATAAGTAGAACTTTTTTGCTGTGTGCTCAATATAGCTTGAATACCCCATTGCCCCAACAATTCATATTGGTATTCTGTGGCTGGCGAAGCGATGCTATTTGGCGAGATAGCAAACTGTTTGTAAACAGAGCCCCTGATAGCTGTGTGTAAGTCATAATGGATTTTTTGTGCTTTTGCTCTCTGGAAAAAAATCTGGCTATGAATCATTAGTCTGTGACACCTAAGACATTCATCACTTGAATTACTATTAGGCATAGAGTCTTGACTGAACAGGCGGTTCATATTTTCATCACATTGCCGACAGTTTTTAGCAATAGCCTTTGGATTGGCTATCACCACCAGTAAATTATGTTTCACTGGTATTTTCCCAGAAAAAATTTCTCGAACTAATTGATCAATAATCTCTATGGGAGCCGTCTCATTACCATGCACACCAACTGACAGCAGAATGGAATTCAGCGCCAAATCGTCCTGAGGATGAAAGTACAGAATACCATTGTCCCAGAGTTCTACTCGAACATTATTGTCGATCGTCATAGCAGGACAACCTTCAATGGTATTATCCTGTAAGGTAAATTCTAGAAAGCTGTGGTCACCAAACAATGATGATTTAAAATCAGCCATAGCATCAGACCTTTTGAAACGAATAAAAACTACCCAACTGCATAATTTGTGTTAATTCATCCAGTGCAGCTCGACTTTCAAACAGTAATGCAGGATCAGCTAAATCAGTACTGCAAAGCTCATCTCGATAATGTTTGTCTACCCAATTATTTAAGGTTAAAAATAACCTATCAGTAAACAAAAATGAGGGATTAACTGCAGCTAACTGCTGCTCATTCATTACCACTCTTAACCGCAAACACGCTGGACCGCCTCCATTACGCATGCTTTGTCGTACATCGACGAATTCTAAATGTTTTATCGGTGTGTCTTGCTCGATAAGATCGAGCAAATAGCTATGCACGCTCTTATTCTCCTGGCTTTCCATAGGTAATATCAGTGTCATGTCTTCTCCACCAGGCAAATTGACTAATTGCGAATTGAACAAGTATGATTTGATCGCATCACTCAAAGACACACGATCTTCAGGCACCTCTATAAAATGAAGGGCAGTGTCGCCGAAGGCCTCGTTGAGTTTTGCAAACAGATTGGCTTTATCGGCAAATGCTTGCTCATGCATAAACAAAACATTTTTGTTGGTTACACTCACGACATCATTGTGGAATCCACCAGCATCTATTACCTCCAAACTTTGTAGAGCCATTACCGTTTTGCTCTCCGCTAAACCGTGCTTGCGGGCGATAGCCATGGACGCCTCTAAAGACTGACGGGCCGGGTAGCGATTAGTCATTGTAGAAGACCCAAAATCTTTTTTCCCATAAACAAATAGCTCTACCCCTTGCTCACCATAGGCATTGCATAGTCGATTATGGTTAGCTGCCCCTTCATCACCTAAATAGATACCTCCCGACAGAGCATCATGATGATGGAAATACTTATCATTGTTGAAAATAGCTTTTAAGATGTCGCCCGTCATACCATGCTCGATGGATCGATGAAACATAGTTTTTAAGTTTGCTGGAGTAAAATGAACCCGGCCATCGGCAGTGTCACTGCCCGGGGATACCGTGGCCGCGTTAGCCGCCCACATAGAAGAGGCTGAGTAGCATCTAGCTAATAAGCCAGGTGCAGATTTATTCACTTTTTCGACAATAGATTGGTCTGTACCGCTAAATCCCATTTTTCGTAGCGTTGGAATATGTGGTCGCTCATGAGGAATTAAAATGCCTTGTTGCAGTCCCAATTGATGTAATCTTTGCATTTTCGCTAAGCCTTCTTTCGCCGCTTGGCGCGGTCGCGACACATGCTCAGCATTATTTGTTGAGGCTAAATTACCCTGTGATAAACCCGCATAATTATGGGTACTGCCAATCAGACCATCAAAGTTCATCTCCACGGTAGCTGACACGTGTTGCCTCCTATTTTTAAGTAAATATAGTAATCAGGTAATTTATTTTGCCCAATGCATTTTGCCCTAGAGTGCTACGTACCTGACGCGCTCACCAACAGACAAACTCAATCCATCTAATGTCTCCAAAGGCAGCTTAATATTGCCCTCAGAGGTTTTTTCAATAACTGAAATGCAGGCTTTAAATGCTCTAATGTCACCCCCACAAACCAAATATTCAGAACTGTCCGGCGCCTCTGCTTGACCGACTATATCCGCCACAGCACTGGATCTAATGGTGGCTATGTGATCTATAAACGTATCAACGCTTGGGGCACCATCAAAAATATCTATCTGTCCACGCCAAAGAAAGCCTTCCTTCTCTAGCATGGCTAAGGCAGCTTTACCCTGATCATTAGGACGACCTATAACTTCCCGCGCAGCTTTGGATAATAAATTGACATAAATAGGCTGTTTGGGCATTAGATCAGCAATAAATTGGTTACCATTAACCGCGCCAAATAAGTCGGCGGCAGCAAAGTCCATATCAAAAAAATGCTGGCCTATGGCGTCCCAAAATGGTGAGCGCCCATTTTCATCAAAATAGCCACGTAAATCTGCCATCACTTGCGAAGGAAACCGCTGTCTAAATTGAGCCATAAACAAGTAACGACTTCGAGCCAGTAATTTTCCGTTACCTTTTTGTCGATAAGCATCATCTAAAAATAGTGTGGCAACCTCAGCAAAACCTTCAAAGTGGTTGGACAAATTAAGGGTTTCAACGCTAACTTTTTTACCTAGAGCTTTACTGCTATGAGTAACCTTGTTTAGCTTATAGGAGTAAAATTGATCATCTTCGCCAAGCTGCGAAATAATACCCGCAGTTCCCACCAATAGGCCGGTAGTAGTATCCTCCATGACCAAAAGATAATTTTCGCGCCCAGGCTCAACAACATCCTTATGGAGACTAGTAGTTGATTTTTCAATTTTTTTAATCAACGCGTCTCTATCTGGAGGTAAGGTTGTCATTCCAGGATAAGCGGCTTTAGCTAAGCGCAGCAGATTATCAAGGTCTTGCTCTTTAATAGGTCTAACAATAATCATAATGATTAACCTTCATGTAACCTTTAGTAGTTGTGCCCAATACAAATTACAGTACTTGGCTAATCACCTTGCGGACGGACGCCTCAAACCGATCAATAATGTTGTCAATATCATTGTTTGTACAGATTAGTGGTGGTGAGAACGCCATTGAATCGAGCGATGGCAAAGGTCTTGCAATCAGACCATTTTCATAACACTGCTGAGCTACTTTGGCCGAAATTTTTGTCTCTTTGTCAAAGAAAGTTCTCTGATTTTTGTCTTTAACCAGCTGCACCGCAGCAATCATACCTACCCCGCGCACCTCAGCAACAAAACTGTCTTTAGCAAACCTTTGCTGAAGCTGCTGATGAAAGTAAGTACCAACTAATGCTGCATTATCTACTAAATGCTCGTTTTCAATGATATCTAAGTTAGCCATGGCAACTGCCGCCCCAATGGGATGCCCAGCATAGGTATAGCCATGCGCAAAATTACCATATTTAGCCGAACCCTCTTTAAGAAGTTGCCATATTTCATCGGATAAAAATGATGCTGAAAATGGAAAGTAGCCACTGGTTAAGGCTTTTGCGGTAGTCATCATATCCGGTTTCAAATCATAATACTGACTGCCAAACCAGGTACCCAAACGGCCATAACCACAAACAACCTCATCGACAATAAATAAAATGTCATAGCGTTTTAGAACCTTTTGAATAGCGTCAAAATAACCCTTTGGTGGCGGAACTACGCCGCCAGCACCTAATACGGGCTCAGCAATAAATGCTGCAACAGTGTCTTTACCTTCTCGTAAAATCATATCCTCGAGCTGTTGGGCCCGTCGTGCTGAAAATGCTTCTTCGGTTTCTCCCACAAGGCCGTGCCGAAAGAAGTCGGGTGACTCGGTATGTAAAATATTACTCACTGGTAGATCAAAGTCCGTATGAAATGAGGGTAATCCAGTGAGGCTTGCAGTAGCCAAAGAGGTTCCATGATAAGCTTGCCATCGAGAAATAATTTTTTTCTTTTGCGGTTGGTTGCGAATATTATTGATATACCAGATTATTTTTATCAGGCTATCATTCCCATCAGAGCCACCGCTACCAAAAAACACTTTAGACAGCCCTGGGGGAACTTTTTCTAATAACCGCTCGGCTAATTCTATTTGTGGTGTGTTAGACATGCCTGAAAACGTATGATAGTAACTCAAATGCAAAGCCGATTTATGCATCGCATCTGCGAGTTCCTCGCGTCCATAGCCTACATTGACACACCATAAACCCGCTACTGCATCAATTAATTTTTTACCTCTATGGTCCTTTAAATAAATTCCCTTTCCGGATTCGATAATTTTAGAACCCGTTCGCGCAAAATCATCGGCATTGGTTGCTGGGTGGAGGATACTACTAGCGTCTATCGCCGGTAAGTTTTTCATAAAGCCTTGCTACCTCATCTCTAATCCATGGATCGATATCAAACATTGTTCAAATTGTAGATAGATGTTTATCTGTATAGTGAAATAGTAAGGACATTATCAGCTAAACGATATAGCAATATTTTGTAATAATTACCCTTATATTTGCCATAATGTCAGCTAAAAATGCCATAATGGTAATTAATTTATGGTAACGCTACCTTTCTTATGAAAAACAACAATCGAACAGTACGTTATGACTCTTTAGACCGTGAACTCATATCACTACTTAGAACTGATGCAAGGGCTTCTATTTCTAAATTAGCTCAAGTTCTTAAAGTATCTCGAGGCACAGTACAAAACCGCTTAGACAGGTTGATAGCCACTGATGCCATTATTGGGTTTACCATACGTGCCAGTGCAAGTGTCGATGACAGTGCCATTCGGGCAGTTATGTTGATTGAGGTCACGGGCAAGTCAACCTCTAAAATTATTGCTAAATTACGCGGACTACCTGAATTACAAAAGGTCCACACCACCAATGGCGCATGGGATCTAGTTGCCGAAATTCAAGCATCTAGTTTAGCTGATTTTGACAATGTACTAAGGGAAGTGCGTTTGATTGATGGTATTGCCAATAGCGAAACTAGCATTTTGTTGAGCACAGTATAATTGCGCCATAAAACTGCACTCTACCTTTACAGAGTCCAGTAAACAGGGAGTTTCAGCAAAATAATCAATAAGTACTGTCTGTAAAGACTGTCTTTAAGGTGTATAAAAAATGGATCGTTTTAAGGAACAGCGGACTTCTTACGTTATCCTCGTATTCATCATAGCTCTGTAAGTAGTCTGGATTACCCGGTACTACTATAAGTTGTTTCATGCGATTGTTCGCCGGCGTGTGGATATCGCCCATGACCACAATGTCATTTCTAATATGGTCAATAGCAATATAGGTATAACGCTCGAGCGTCTCTGGCCGTTTAATTGCATCTTCATAGGCCAGTTGCAGCTGTTTTTTTACGTCAGCATTGCCATTTCTATAAAGGTTAGAGATTGCCCATGAAAGATGCCAAACAGCGTGATTCCAATCTAGCATAGTAAATGGTGATGTTTTATACAGCATATCAATATTATCAAAGTATAGGGCAGCAATCTTTGTGGCGATGTCAGGGGTAATTACCTGATCTCGAATCCCCCAAATTGGCAATTCAGATGTAGACAGCTTTCTAGCAAACTCTGTCTCAGCAACTTTTAAGGTGGCCTGCCAATCTATGTTATTGATTAAGACCGACTCTTGATCATTGTAACTAACATAGGGCATCGCAGCTTCGCAAACGGGATTACTCGCACCTGGAGATGCAAAACGTCGATCACCATACATCAACGATTCAATTAGAATTGCCGAGCACCATTTTTTTTCTTCAATTTGAAGATTTGACTCGGGTAAATCAGGTGCTAGTTGCCATGATCTAGCACTTGCTGCCACGGTTTTTGGACTGACCTCATAGATGACCTTGTCTATAATCCGACCATCACAAGATAGACTAAGTTCCCCAAATTCAACTATATTAAAAACCTCGGATGGATAAGTTATAATGGCGTCTCGAAGTACATTGTGCGCTGCATATTGGGCAGTTTCTGTACTAGGAATAACCAAAAAACCTTGAGATTCAATAATCAGATTATCAGTAATCTGGAATATTTGCTGATCCTGATTACTTATTTTACAGCCAATAAGATTGACCGGGGCAGAGGCAATATTAGAAAGCTCTAACCACTGGATTGGTTCAACGTGCTGGATTGCACTAAGTGGCATTAGCTCATTAAACACAACACCACCTTCTCCAGGTGCCTGAACGGTTCGATCGCAACCGCTGATTAACAGCGCGAGGCTGATAAATAAAATCATAGACACTTTTTTAATAATCATTTCGTTATCTCCACAGGAGATGGAAAGATCCAACGGCCATCTAGTAGCTCAGCTCTAGGCCTATACATTCTAACGACATAATTCCAGCCCTCAGTAATGGGCATATAGTTAATACTCAGAGGGTCTCCTCCGAAGTGTAGTGTAATTGATCCATCATGGTTTTTTGTGGCAGTTTTATCACTATAGCTATAAATATTGTGTTTATTTTTCTCAAAATAGCCATCTTTATTATACATCGCTAGAGACCAAAATCCGTCTACGGGAACACCTTTGACCGTCAGCGCATAAGCCTTGCCAGCAGTGAGCTTAGGCGCAACAGTCAGTAAATAAGACTCCGATTCAGGCAAGGTTCCAAACCCGTAGGCAGACAACAAAAGCTGTTTGATCGGATTGACTTGCGCTTTAGTACCAGCGGCCTTTGCGTTGTCATGAATTCCTTGACTCAACAATAACAAAAGCTCTGTAGTGGCCGCCATACTAACGGCGTCGTAGTTTGGATGGGTATATAACCGCTGTGATGCACTAACAATGGTCAACTTATCCTGTAGCGCATGTGCCGTTGCTAAATCATCTGGCATTGAGTCCGATACCAAGGTTCGCACTAAAAGCAATACATAAGGTGTGTCAAACTTTTTTACAGTGAGATCATGCTTACCAACATCATGAAAAATCTTGTTGGTAAAACCATGTTCATTAATCACCTGCACAGACATATAGCGACCATGGGTATCTGGAATCGTTAGGCTAGCACCCTCACTAATATCAACGATGGCAACACTGTATAAGGTATCTCGGTTGAGCCGCTTGCTGCTGCGCTGGTCAATACCAACAATCCTTCGTCCATGACTAAAGGTGTTAACTTTTCCATCTGCCCTAGCCATATACTTATCAAACTGAATAGCGGTTTTCGCTTGAACATAATTCAGAGCAGTGACTTCTATGGGAGGCTCCCCTGCGCAGAGACTACCGCTGGTGAAACCCACAAGAATACTCACCCAGAATCCTAATAATTTTGCACGTACCTTTAATATTGTCAATTTCTACCCTCTTGCCGCGTACATCGTTTTTCGTTTTTCGTTTTTCGTTTTTCGTTTTTCGTTTTTCGTTTTTCGTTTTTCGTTTTTCGTTTTTCGTTTTTCGTTTTTCGTTTTTCGTTTTTCGTTTTTCGTTTTTCGTTTTTCGTTTTTCGTTTTT
>Ga0233426_10000043_pt1 | contig 130815 bp, 119 predicted proteins | sample SI_118_April2016_6_FD_179875 | JGI IMG/M metagenome (GOLD analysis project Ga0233426, IMG submission 179875) | Seawater microbial communities from Saanich Inlet, British Columbia, Canada - SI_118_April2016_10_MG | ecosystem: Environmental > Aquatic > Marine > Inlet | place: Canada: British...
GAATGGTGCCGCATTTGTAGTTGCTCACCCTGCATACACGCATTTTGTTGCTCGTTATCAGTTGCCTCAATTGGACTACGTTGCGTCAACGCCGGAACGTCGTGCAGGAGCAAAGCATTTGTATCGCTTAAGACAGTTGGCAGAGGTGGAGTGTGTATTTGAAGATTATGGCTGGAGCAATGCAGGAGCGAAACAGTTAGCACAAGAGCTAGGTGTACCGCTATTAAGTCTCAACCCTTTTGGCATAGAAGAAAAGCGAAATAATCACATTATCGCTGCAAGCACGAGTATTACACAGCTTATTGTGCGCCTATGGGATGATTTTCAGCGGTGTGGCATAGCGAAGTAGGAGCTGAGATAAAGCGCGTCTATTTATCTAACTAACAGATGCTTCGGTAGGCCACGCTAGCATGCCACGAATCCGAGGTAAGTAATCCATAACCCGTCAGATGGTCTCGTTGCTCCTGTTCTAATTCTCCAGAAAACTGGTAATAAACTTCACTTATTTGCGCATCTTCACACCGACAGCAATAACGGAGTAAGTGAAGCGTGTCAGTGGGATCGGACATGGCGTATCTTACGCCTGTTTTTTGTTTCACCATGGTGGCAAGTTGTTGTAGGTGGAATAGGCTAGCGGGGGAGAGGTTTAATGCTTTCATATGTAGACACCTTACATCGGTAATACTGTTTATTAGTATAGGTGTTGATATGTTGTTTGCCTGTCGATATTGGAAAAAAGATGAAAAAAATGCCAAAAAAAACCCTGTAGTGTTTGTTAAAAAGGTGCTTTACATACTTTTTAACAAACACTACAGGGTTAAATAATAACTTTACAAAATTAGTTACTCACTAATGTGTTACGAATGGTAACGCATTATTATGATGCAGTGCAATATATTTCTGTGGAAGATTAACCATTATTACGATTTCGTGCCGTTTTGTAAGAAAACGGAGTGTTTCATAAAAAAGCATCTAATGATGGGCTTGCTATCGATTATGATTCCGCAGCATTATGAGGTGTAAGGCTTTATTTACGAAAAAGCATTGAAAGGGTTAGAAAACGCACATAGGAGTGAAAAGGCTTCCGTGCAAGGGCCTTTGCGTAATATCATCCGTTCTCCACTAACATGAGACACATTAACACCATGACAGCTCCCCTCATTCTTGTCGACGGCTCCTCCTATTTATACAGAGCTTTTCATGCCATGTTCAAGGCAGACCTACGGAACGCGAAAGGTGAGCCTACCGGCGCTATTCGAACGGTGACGAGCATGTTACGTCGATTACAAAAAGATTACCCTGGTAGCGTAGTCGTGGTTGTTTTTGATGCAAAAGGTAAAACCTTTCGTGATGACATGTACGCTGAGTACAAGGCCAATCGGCCTTCTATGCCTGATGACCTAAGATCGCAAGTGGAGCCCATTCACCAAATCGTTAATGCCATGGGTTTGCCCTTGCTGATGATTGATGGAGTAGAGGCGGATGACGTTATTGGTACCTTGGCATATCAAGCGACAGAGCAAGGTGTGGATGTTGTGGTATCAACCGGCGATAAAGATATGGCTCAGCTGGTGAATCAGCATGTAACCTTAGTGAATACCATGACGGAAACTGTCATGGATGTTGCTGGCGTTGAAGAGAAGTTTGGCATTCCTCCTAATTTGATCATCGACTTTTTAGCGCTAATGGGTGACAAAGTGGATAATATCCCCGGAGTGGCTGGCGTAGGTGAAAAAACCGCCTTAGCGCTATTGCAGAATGTAGGGGGAGTAGATGCTATTTATGAAAATTTAGAGTCGATTCGTAGCCTAGATTTTCGTGGTGCGAAAAAAATGCCAGAAAAGCTAGCAGAGAATCAAGAAGCCGCACGTCTCTCGTATGCGCTTGCCACCATTAAAACCGATGTTGACGTTGGTGTTGCGCTAACGGATTTACAGCAAAAAGAGATTGATGCTGAAGCATTGCGGCAGTTATACACCGAGTATGACTTTCACGGATGGTTGGATGAACTGGGAGAAGGTGACAGCACTATTGCGATAGATAAGTCGGTTGTTCCATCGGACTATCACACAATATTTACTCAAGAGCAGCTGGATGAATGGTTAGAAAAACTAAGTATAGCCGACCTGTTTGCCTTTGATACCGAAACCACCAGCTTAGATTATATGCAGGCTAAGATTGTAGGTGTTTCTTTTGCTGTCAATGCTGGAGAAGCCGCTTATGTGCCTTGCGGGCATGACTATATGGGAGCGCCTGAGCAATTATCACTAGAGTGTGTATTAGCTGCACTAAAACCGCTACTCGAAAACCCTAACAAGCATAAAGTAGGGCAAAATCTTAAGTACGACAAACACGTGTTATTGAATCACGATATCGATTTACAGGGTATTGCTTATGACACCATGCTGGAATCTTATGTGTGTAACTCTGTCGCAACACGTCATGATATGGACAGTTTGGCGCAATTTTATCTCGATAGATCAACTATCCACTTTGAAGATGTGGCAGGTAAAAAAGGCGCAAAGCAGCTCACTTTTAATCAAATTGATATTGAAATCGCTGCCCCCTACGCCGCCGAAGATGCAGACGTTACCTTACAGTTACATCAAGCCATATTGCCCACGCTGAAGCAAGAGTCGACATTACAGCACGTGCTTGAGTCTATAGAAATACCGCTACTTCCTGTTATTTCTCGTATCGAACGCAATGGCGCCTTAGTTGATGCCGCATTGCTGGGGCAGCAGAGTATAGAGTTAGAGCAACGTTTAAAAGCATTAGAAAAACAGGCATTTGATATAGCAGGGGAAGAATTCAACCTTAGCTCGCCCAAACAGCTAGGTGTCATTTTGTTTGAAAAGCTTGAATTGCCTATTATTAAAAAAACACCAAAAGGCGCGCCATCTACCGCAGAGGAAGTGTTGCAAGAGTTGGCCTTGGATTATCCACTCCCTAAAGTATTGATTGAGCATCGCGGCTTATCAAAGTTGAAATCAACCTATACCGATAAGTTGCCGCAAATGATTAACCCAGCGACTGGTCGTATTCATACGTCATATCATCAGGCCGTTACCGCCACAGGGCGCTTGTCCTCATCGGATCCCAACTTGCAAAATATCCCTATTCGTAATGCAGAAGGACGGCGTATTCGGCAGGCTTTTGTGGCACCAAAAGGCTACAAAATACTGGCAGCGGATTATTCACAAATCGAACTACGTATCATGGCGCATTTGTCTGGCGACAAAGGGTTGCTGGAAGCCTTCAATCAAGGTAAGGACGTGCACAGCGCCACTGCTGCGGAAGTCTTTGGTGTCGAGCTAGATCAAGTGACACAAGAGCAGCGTCGTCGAGCCAAGGCCATTAACTTCGGCTTAATCTATGGTATGTCCGCTTTTGGCTTAGCGAAGCAGCTGGGGGTGGGGCGTAACGATGCCCAGCAGTACATCGACGTGTATTTTGAGCGCTATCCCGGTGTTAAGTCCTATATGGACGGTGTGCGCCAGCAGGCGGCTGTAGATGGCTATGTAGAGACGCTAGAGGGGCGGCGTTTATATTTGCCAGAAATTAATGCGCGTAACGGTATGCGCCGTCAAGCAGCGGAGCGAACAGCCATTAATGCACCGATGCAAGGAACCGCAGCCGATATTATCAAGCGAGCAATGATTGCCGTTGATCAATGGTTATGTCCTGCAAACCCTAAAGATGAAAGCGCCGTAAATGCCAAAATGATCATGCAAGTGCATGATGAATTGGTTTTAGAAGTAAAAGAGAGTGACTTGGATGCTGTTAGAGAGAAACTCAAAAGAATTATGGTAACAAGCATCGAACTTAGTGTGCCTTTGATTGTCGATGTTGGTGTTGGCAATAATTGGGATGAAGCGCATTAGGTATCATTAGCATCATATAAAGTTAATGCTTTTTAAAAACTTGGATTTGTCTAACCGTTTGATTTTTATGAATAAATATGAATATAAAATTTATTTTATTTTTTTGTGAACTTATTTCGTTTAGCTCAGTCATAGTTATGCCCCTAGATTTTCATGCTCTCAACGCCCCCCCTAATGCGAAGAGAGCAGGAAAAAGACCTTAGCCATACAATGAGGGATAACAACACTCTCTTCCGGCCCCCCGATCTAATCGGGGTCTTATTTTAACTAATGTTTCAATCTATCAACAACTTACGACTAGCTCTTAAACTACTTCCTGTAAAGATCTATTAAAAAACACCCGATTCGTTCAAAAAACGACCTGATTCGGGTTAATTTCACCTATTTGCTAAAAAAAAATTGACATCCCCTTCCCAGATCTATATAAAAAGCACTCTTCAAAAACTTTACAAATAAATTAGGGGCAAAACAATGAAGAAAACACTTTTAGCTTTAGCAATCGCGGGCGCAGCAGTATCAGCACAAGCTGATGTTTCAGTTTCAGGTCACGTTAATTACGCGATGGGCAGCACTGAAGATTTCACTGGCGACGAAGGCTTCGACGTATTAAACAACGGCGCAAGCGGTTCACGTTTCCGTATCGTTGCTAGCACAGAAGCAAACGGTATCACTTATGGGGCTCGTCAAGAGTTAGGTCTAAATTCGGGTTCTGGTGCACCATTTGGTCGTGTTAGTCAAGTAACTATTGGTGGCGACTTCGGTCAGTTCTCATTAGGTCAAGGTTGGGAGTCAGGCGATGATATCGCTGAGCTAGACTTCTCTGGCACTTACATTGCAGGTTCTGGTGCTGGTGGTTTCAACATGGGTGGTACTAGTACTGGTAATATCGACGGCGGTCGTGACCAGCGTTTACGTTATGACTCACCAAAAATCGGTGGTGTTTTAAACATCGCTGCTGATATCGACCAAGACGACAGCTTTGGCCTTTCTGTATTAGCGGGTGGCGATAACTGGTCTGCAGGTATCTTTACTGAAGGTGAAGGCGATACTAACGCTGGATCTGTGGGTGGTTCTATAGCAATTAAAGTTTCTGGTTTCACAGCTGCATTCCAAATGGGTAACGCGGATAATTCTAAAACCAACACTGGTGAAACAGATTATACAGGCGTCATCCTAGGCTACAATGTTGGTAAAACGTCAGTTGCAATTCATACTGAAAACCGTGAAGTTACTAACGCAGCTGGTGCCAAAACAACCGATAACACAAGCACAGGTATCAGTTTCAACTACCGTCCAACGGGCGGTGTTGAGCTTTATGCTGGTTTCCGCACTGCTAAGTCTGATATTGGTACTGTTTATCAAGGTGGAAAAAGTGATAAGGGTGATGGCTTCGTAGTTGGTAGTCGTGTTAAGTTCTAATTTATAGTTCTTAGTGGTTATCTAAGACGCACTATCGAAAGATAGTGCGTTTTTTTATACCTGTAATTCTTTATGATTTGATATCTGTCAAAGTCTATCTATAATGGGTGCGTCTTAATTAGGTTGTTTAAAATGAGTAAAACCATGTTTAAATCTATCGCCGTACTTACTGCGAGTTTTATTTTAGCTTCATGCACAACAGAGCGCTTTGTCGAAAGACCTAAGAATGAGGATCCACAGGGTCCGGGTTTGTTTACGGGGGAAAAAGGCGGATTTACTGTTGGCGACGCTTTTGACGAAGATAAGAAAAAATTGGAAAGCGGTGGTTACTATATTTTAGATCTCGATGGGTCTCCTCGAATGTCAGAAGAAGAGTTTAAGGAGTTTGAAAGCTTTCGTGCATGGTTGAATTCACGTGAGCAAGGTACTGAAGAGTATAAAGAATATGAAGCTTGGCGAGCATTTCAGCAATACCGCAATCATCAATCTACAAAAAGTACTGATGCCCAATAGTTCCTTGAAGAGTTTGCGGGTAAATTCTCCGATTTGCAGCCCTTTCCTAGCGGAAGTGACAATTCCCGTAGACACTGCACAAACAATTAAAATTCTGTAATAAATTTGTCATATTCAGACACTATCATGCCCACAATAATCTATAATCATTTGTTTGCCACGGCTTGTTAAGTATTGGTTGCTTAACGAGTAACTTCAGATTTTAGAGAGTCATTTCTCATCCATAACGGTTGTGCTTTTCTTATGTCGATGTCCATGCTGTTTCTTGTAATGCTGGTTGGTGTAGCAGCCACGTTTTATTTTTGTCGACAGCGCTCCCTTAGTTTAGCCTCAGAGCTAGGTGGTATTCGTCATTTACATTCCTTGCCTGTATTTTACGGCGTTCAAGCTGCACTGTGGTGTGCTATACCTTGTTTGTTGATCTTTGGTTTATGGGTGGTTTTTGATGATGTTATTATTCGAGAGCTTACGCTTCAATATTTAACAGAAGAACAACGTTCTCTGTCGGCTAATGAGCTACAGTTGCTACTCAGCACAATAGAAAGTATTACCACCGGCTCTTCAACTGTGAATGATCCTCAGTTAATCGCAATCTCTCAACATATTGTCGACTTTCGTTCTGTCAGTAATCTTGCCCTATCCATAACGGTAGTGTGTAGCTTGGTAGGCTTAAGCTTTTGGGCTTGGTTCAAGCTCAAGCCAGAAAATAAAGCGCGAAGTAATGTCGAGCGATGCTTTATGTTATTTTTATTGTTGTGTTCTACATTGGCTATATTCACAACAGTAGGTATTGTTTTTTCTGTCATATTCGAGTCGATTCGCTTTTTTCAGATTGTTCCCATTCAAGAGTTTATTTTTGGCACTCAGTGGAGTCCACAGTTATCTATTCGAGCTGACCAGGTAGGAAGTTCAGGTGCCTTTGGTGCAGTTCCGCTTTTCACTGGTACATTATTGATCTCTGCTATAGCCATGTTGGTAGCCGTGCCGACAGGATTAATGACTGCTATCTATCTCTCGGAATATGCTAGCAGCCGAGTGCGTTCTGTAGTAAAACCTGTTTTGGAAATATTGGCAGGTATTCCTACGGTTGTTTATGGTTTCTTTGCTGCCTTAACGATTGCCCCAATGATAAAAAATGGATTGCACGGGCTGGGGCTTGATATCGCGTTCCTAGGCGTTTCTATTGGTCCTTTAGAGGTGTCAGGTGAGAGTGCATTAGCCGCAGGGCTGGTAATGGGCGTGATGATTATTCCTTTCGTTTCTTCTCTTTCTGATGATGTGATTAATGCAGTGCCGCAGTCGTTACGAGACGGGGCTTATGGTTTAGGTTCTACGCAATCAGAAACGATTAAGAAGGTTATTTTTCCCGCAGCTTTGCCCGGTATTGTTGGTGCGATTTTATTGGCGGTTTCTAGAGCTATCGGCGAAACCATGATTGTTGTGATGGCGGTCGGTACGGCAGCTAAATTAACGTTTAACCCGCTAGAGTCCGTTACGACAGTAACTGTACAAATGACAACCTTATTAATTGGTGATCATGAATTTGATAGTGCCAAGACCCTGGCTGCTTTTGCATTAGGTTTGGTTCTATTTATTATTACATTGGGGCTTAATTTTATAGCGCTCAATATTGTGAAGAAGTATAGAGAACAATATGACTAAGCCAGAAATTAAAACGATAGATAAAGTTAATCGTACGCTAGGTAAGCGCTACCGAGCAGAAAAGCGTTTCCGCTTATATGGAATGCTGTCTATTGGCTTCGGCTTGCTTTGTGTTCTTTTTCTGTTTACGAATATTATAGGTAAGGGCCTCAGTGGCTTCACTTACCATTATTTGCAAATTTCTGTAGAGATGGATGCGACAACATTAGAAATCTCTGATACCTCAGATTTGAATCAAATTTTAGCGGGCAATTACTCTGCCGTAGTGAAGCGCGGAGCCTATGAATATTTTGATGTTAGTAGCCGCCGCGATAAGAGTGCGGCAAGAAAATTGTTGTCAGTAGATGGCACAGGGTATCTCTTGCAAGATCGTTTTAAAGTAGATGCTAAAGAAATTATTAATACTAAGACCATGGTTTGGGCTTTGGTAGATGACAAAGTAGACTTTTATCTTAAGCGTCTAGGTGAACCCGGAGAACCGGGTAAACATGAATTTAGTGAGAAGCAACTCCAATGGATTCATGCAGCGATTGAGTCGGGAGATTTACAGAAGCGTTTTAATTGGGCATTTTTTAATAACGGTGACTCTGCTCATTCGGAAGAGGCAGGTATTCGTGGCGCGGTCATGGGTTCGTTTTATTTGCTCCTAGTGACACTTGCTCTTTCTTTTCCTATTGGTATCGCCACTGCTATTTATCTAGAAGAATATGCCCCAAAAAATAAGTGGACTGATCTTATTGAAGTGAATATTAATAATCTAGCTGCGGTGCCGTCTATTATTTTTGGCTTATTAGGTTTAGCGATATTTCTAGCTTTTTTCGGATTCCCGCGCTCTACACCTTTAGTGGGTGGCTTTGTATTAACATTAATGACATTGCCAACGATTATTATTTCTAGTCGTGCTTCTATTAAAGCGGTTCCTCCGTCTATTCGCGAAGCGGCTTATGGTTTAGGTTCATCAAAAATGCAGGTGACACTACATCATGTGTTACCTCTCGCAATGCCGGGAATGTTGACAGGGACCATCATTGGTTTAGCGCAGGCGTTAGGTGAAAGTGCGCCATTATTAATGATCGGTATGGCAGCATTTATCCCTGAAGTTCCAACGGGTGTAAGTGATCCGGCGACAGCATTACCCATGCAAATATTTCAATGGTTTAGAAATGCAGATGCAGGTTTTAGTGAAAAAGCATCTGCCGCCATTTTGGTTTTGTTAATGTTTTTAATTGTTATGAACACTCTAGCGGTCTGGGCGCGACGTCGTCTTGAGCGACGCTGGTAATTAACTGTATTTGAATTAGGTATTCCCATGAACAATAGTGTAACCACAGAGTCGATAGCGCCATTAGCTTCTGAAAAGACGCCTGAAAAAGCTAAAACTAGTAATGTCATTACTGAAGAAAATAGTGATGCATATACTACGGTTGGGCAGGCCTTTAGCGAAAACGCAAAAATGTCTATGCGTAACGTGAATGTTTTTTATGACGAAAAACAGGCTATTTATGATGTGAATTTAGATATAGGCACCAACGAAGTTGTTGCAATGATCGGTCCGTCAGGTTGCGGTAAGTCGACATTTCTACGTTGTTTAAATCGTATGAACGACACTATCGATACTTGCAAAGTAACAGGAAAATTTTTACTGGAAGATCAAGACATCAACGATAGAAAAATGGATGTCGTGCCATTGCGTGCGCGTGTAGGCATGGTCTTTCAAAAACCTAACCCATTCCCTAAATCTATTTACGACAACGTGGCTTATGGCGCACGTATACACGGTTTAGCCGATCGTAAATCAGATTTGGATGATATCGTTGAAACCAGTTTACAAAAAGCGGGTTTATGGAATGAAGTAAAAGATCGCTTACAGCAACCGGGAACGAGTTTGTCGGGTGGACAGCAGCAACGTTTGTGTATTGCTCGAACGATTGCCGTTAGCCCCGAAGTGATTTTGATGGATGAGCCTTGCTCGGCGCTTGACCCTATTGCAACAGCAAGAATCGAAGAGTTAATTGATGAATTGAGTCAGAACTACACAATCGCAATCGTGACACATTCTATGCAGCAAGCGGCACGAGTCTCCCACCGAACTGCGTACTTTCATTTGGGTAAATTGATCGAAGTTAATGAGACTGAAAAAGTATTTACCAATCCAGATCATGATTTAACGGAAGCGTATATTACTGGGCGCTTCGGTTAATTGATTAAGCGTATAAATTGAGAGTATGAATCTAGAATAGAAAGCATTACGTTTAATTAGAATACAGACAGAGTTCTAGCGTTAATACGCGGAGAGTAAAATGGATAAATTGAATATAGACCAACATATATCACAGCAATACAACTCGGCTTTGGATGATTTAAAGACTGAGTTTCTAGAGCTTGGGGGTATTGTCGAGCAACAAATAGTGAATGCAGTTAAAGCAATTACTGATGTTGATACCGTACTAGCGCAAGAAGTATTGATGACAGAAAAAGATGTGGATGAGCGTGAAATGCAGTTGGATGACCTGTGTACGCAAATTATTGCGCGTCGCCAACCCACAGCATCCGATTTACGTCTAGTGATGGCAATCTCTAAATCAACTCGAGATCTAGAGCGCATTGGCGATGAAGCGAATAAGATTGCAAAAATGGCTATTGCCATTTCTGATTCCGAAGACTTGCCTCATGGCTTTAGTGAGTTACGTAATTTGGGTCGTCATGTACAAGAGATTGTTAATGATTCGTTAACCGCATTTGCACGTTATGATATTGATATGGCTTTAAAAGTCGTTAATAAAGATAAAGAGATTGATCGTGAATATGCGACGGCGATGCGTGAGCTAATCACTTACATGATGGAAGATCCACGTAATATTAGCCGTTCAATGAATGTGATTTGGGCATTACGTTCACTGGAAAGAATTGGTGATCATGCCAGTAACATCTCTGAGCAAATATTTTATTTGGTTAAAGGCTTGGATGTGCGCCACCAAACACCAGATGAAATGGCTCAGCAAGTTAATAAGCAAAGAAAATAGCAGTAATGTTATATAAAAAAGGCGTTGAATCTAAAAGTTCAATGCCTTTTTTTGTAGCCTGTTTTTCTAAGTTTGAATGGCAGGAATATATTGTAAAAAAAAGCAAAACTACTGTGCGCCAAGCGTTTGGAGTTTTCCTGCTGCCGCTTTGCCCACCTCTCCACCGCTTCGTGCTGCACGTTTAAAATAGTTTATAGCAGATTCCTTTTTGTTGTTGCCTAATGAAATTTCCCCCAAGTAATAATTTGCTACCCCAGTTTCAAGTAGAGAATTACTTTTGATTAAATCTTTTTCAGCTAACTTCGAATTCTTAAGTTCTTGTTGGGTTAATCCCCTATAAAAAAATCCGGCAAAATATTTAGGCTCTAATTTTACAGCTTGATTAAATGCGTTTACGGCTTCTTTATTCTTTTCCAGTTCGTTAAGTAAACGACCTTTTGTAATATGGAATCGAGCTTCTTTAGGCTGTTATTTAATGGCTTGTTGTGTAACAGATAATGCACTTTTCCATGATTTCTCTTTTGCTTTTTGAAGCGCTTTTTCATGAGTTTGGTAGGCGTCTTTATCTGCGATTATTTGTTTTATTGATTTTTGATAAGCCGCTTTATTGCGTTTGCCTTTAGGTAGTTTCGCTGCTCGCTCTTTATTCTTCTGTACACGTTCTGCAGATGGTGGGTGGCTGGCAAATAAATTATCTAACCAATTTCCTTGAGAGCTATCTTGAGATAAGCGTAAAAATGTTTGCTGTAATTCAACCGCGGCTTGGGGGTCGTATCCTGCTTGAACCATATAATCAATGCCATAATGGTCTGCTTCTAGCTCTTGTGATCGACCGTAACGTGCTTGAACTGCTGATGCGCCAAGACCGGCTATCTGCGAATAAGCACTGTTACTGGATACTTGACCTACTAATTGAGTACCTAGTTGTAGCAGCATGCCTTGTGACATTTGGCTTGCTCCATGTCTTGCTGCAGCATGAACAACTTCATGGCCTAATACAGCCGCTAATTGTGCTTCGTCCTCTAGTAAAACGAGTAGTCCGCGATTGATCGCTATCTTGCCACCGGGTAAGGCCCACGCGTTAGGTACATCGTTATTCAGTACTACGAATCCGTAAGGCAGATTAGGTTGCCCACTTAATTGGGCTAAGCTTTGGCCTATTTTGTTTACGTATTGATTCAGCGAAGGGTCAATAATATAGGCGCCTCCTTGTGATTGTTGGCTGGGTTCGTATTGCTGCTCACCAATAGAGACTTCTTGGCTCGTGCTTACCAGAGACAACTGTTGTTTACCGGTGACTGGGTTTGTTTCGCAACCGGTAATTGTGCTTATTACACCAAGACCGAGTAATGATATGAATAGAAATTTTGATAAGGTTTTGGATAAAGGCTTATACATGTCGATCATCTCCTAGATATCGTATAATAATGCCGTTTCACCCAATAGATGACAAGCGTATTCTTTCTAGGCTATTTAGGGTCAAAATCTAGAATCAAGTGGTGGTTGTTATCAAGTGTATTTATCAATTAAGGCAGTGATTTCATGGTGTCAGCGTTACAAGTAATCGAACTATTAGCCGGTCATGACCTTCAAGGTCAGCCCATTGTAGAGCGTTTGTCGGTTAAGCAAAATACAGATGACAGTTTTCAATTGGTCAAGTCGCCTGCGTTTATCAAAGGCTTGGCGAGTGGCGATGTGGTTAAAATGCTTGCAGAAAGCAAAGAGTTTGAAATACAGCAGCACGGAGGCAATTTATGTATTCGTGTTTATGCTAAAAGTGGTTTGGCAGCAATGAGTGAGCAGCTGACGCCAGAGCTAGAAAAATTAGGTGGCGAGCTAGATATTGAGACAGAACGCTTTTTAATTTACAGCATTCATGTCAGTTGCGGCTTTTCTACTATAGAGGGATTACTGAATCGTTATGTTACTGAGGTAGGTGGACTTTGGCTCTATGGTAATGTGTATGATCCAGCGGATGGCACAACGCCACTTAATTGGTGGAATGATATTCTTAAGCCTGAGTAAATTATCGTCAAGTGTCTTTTTAATCTCTTAAACTGTAAAGGTGTTTTTTATGTTAATGGTTATTTCACCCGCTAAAAAGCTAGATGTAGAGTCTCCGTCAACGGTGAAGAAAAATACACAACCGTTACTTTTACCCGATGCGGAACAACTAATTGATGAGTTAAAAAAGCTTGCGCCTCAAGAAGTATCATCACTAATGCATATTAGCGATAAGTTAGGCACTCTCAATTATGATCGCTACCAAGAGTGGCAATTACCATTTACGCCTGATAATGCTAAGCAAGCAATACTCACATTTAAGGGTGATGTATACGTAGGGCTGGATGCGGAGTCTTTGAGTAAAAGTGAGCTGGACTTCGCCCAGCAACATTTATCCATTTTGTCGGGCCTTTATGGTGTATTACGTCCTTTAGATCTTATGCAAGCGTATCGTTTAGAAATGGGCACTCGGTTTGAAAATACTAGAGGTAACAATTTATATGCTTTCTGGGGTGACAAAATTACTCAGCAGCTAAATAAGCAGTTGAAGAAAAATAAAAGTCAGACCTTAGTCAACCTAGCATCTACAGAATACTTTAAGTCGGTGGATATATCGTCTCTTAATGCAGATATAGTCACACCTATCTTTAAAGATGAAAAAAATGGTGTTTATAAAATTATTAGCTTTTATGCAAAGAAAGCAAGAGGCCTAATGGCGGCCTATGCAATCAAGAACGGAATAACAGATGCGAAGGGATTAAAACGATTTACAGTGGATGGCTATGCTTATCAAGCAGATCAATCTAATGATAAAGAATGGGTTTTTACTAGAGAGGAGCGCTAATACAGCGCAACTCTTGGCTTTTTTACGGTTTTCTAACGGCTTTCTTATTGTTTTTCTTGTTCTAGTTTCCATTTTCGATATTTAATTACCCAGTCTTTATAGTCAGCGTAGGCCTCACTGGCTGGGTCGTTATTTTTTCGCCATTCTCGGTATTCTTCATATGTTGTCGGTTTGGTTGTGTTATAAGCGACATTGTTGGTATTGTTGCTTTCGCTATTAGCGTCTACATCCGCTATTTTTGCAGGTTTATTACTGCATGCGCTGACAAGCAGTGCGCTCATCATCAAAATAAAAATGGTTTTCACTGTCTATATACCTATTTTACATATCTAAAAGATGCTGGTTACGAAAGGGCGAGCTACTTTCATTAGCTAAAGCTATTAGCTTTTTCGTTCTAGTTAGCTCAAATAATGGAATTGCGACTCTTTAGCTCTAAACTTTCTAGCTCCAAACAAGCGCCAAAGTATAGCATTGATATATTGCATGGGCATCATTTCAGCCTTTAAATTGCTCTGTCACATAATTGTCATAATAACTCGTTATTATCTTTATCCATAAATTGTACAGATTTATTTAGCGCTTTATTTAAATGGCTCTATATAAACTACTCTTTTCATACTTTCAATAACCACTACAACATCCTTTAGGGGGTCAATGTGAAAACATTAAAACTAGCTACCGCTATTGCTGTTTCAGCCATAGCATTCACCAGTGTAACGGCATCTGCACGCGACAATATTAGTATTGTTGGTTCATCAACGGTTTACCCTTTCGCAACGGTTGTTGCTGAAAAGTTCGGTAAAACGACTCAGTTTAAAACCCCGACAATCGAATCTACCGGTTCAGGTGGTGGCGCTAAGCTTTTTTGTTCAGGTAATGGTGTGTCTCATCCCGACATCACTAACGCATCACGTCGCATGAAGCTATCGGAACTTAAGAAGTGCCAAGCTAATGGTACCGATGTTGTTGAAGTACTTATTGGTTTCGACGGTATTGTTGTTGCAAACTCAAACAAATCTAAGCAACTAGAGCTAACGCGTAAAGATTTGTTTTTAGCATTAGCGAAAGAAGTGCCAAACACTGATGGTTCTGAAACATTGATTCCAAACCCTTATCAAACGTGGAAAGATGTTAACCCTACACTTCCAGCATCAAAAATCGCTGTATTTGGCCCACCACCTACATCAGGTACACGAGATGCATTTGTTGAATTAGGAATGGAAGGCGGCTGTAAAAAAGTGAGCTGGATTAAAGACATTAAGTCAGCATCGAAGAAAGCAAAAAAAGCTGGCGATAAAGCACTGTCTAAATCATTAAAAAATAAGTACAAAGGTATTTGTCACACTATTCGTGAAGATGGCGCTTATATAGAATCAGGTGAAAATGATAACTTGATCGTGCAAAAGTTAACTAAGAATCCAGATTCGCTAGGCATCTTTGGCTTCAGCTTCCTTGAGGAAAATGCTTCTAAAGTACAAGGTTCATTAATTGAAGGAAATGAGCCAACGTTTGAAACAATTTCAAGCAAAAGCTACCCGATCTCTCGTCCTTTGTACTTCTACGTGAAGAAAAATCATATAGGTGTCGTTCCGGGTATCGAAGAGTATGTCACTGAATTTACGAAAGACAGTACTTGGGGACCTGAAGGTTACCTAGCTGAGCGTGGCATGATCCCACTATCGGACGACTTACGTGCTAAGTATTCAAAAAATGCTAAAGAACTAGTCACGCTAACGGAAGCAGACTTTAACTAAGCTGCCTTATTTATATTAGTAGCACAGCCCTTTAGATTGATATAAAGGGCAACGGAAAACGGCTCAGTCATACTGAGCCGTTTTTTTGTGTCTGTAGGTTTATTTGTGGGATAAATAATTTATACTGAGATAAAACGTAACGATGGTAGTGCTTATCTTATGCTCAAACCTTTCTCTCAGGCATGTATTAATAATCGTGATTTTATTTTAGAGCAACTGAGAGGGTTGTTTGAAGATGAGAGTTATAAAATAAAAGAATACAAGGTCTTAGAGATAGGAAGTGGCACTGGCCAGCACGGTGTTTATTTCTCTAGCCATTTGCCGGTTCAATGGCAAATGAGTGATTTTGAAGAAAATCATGAAGGGATTAATGCGTGGATCGAAGAAAGCACAGCGGATAATTGCTTAAGGCCTATTGTGCTAGATGTGAGTGATAGCGAGTGGTCGTCGCAGTGTTATAACGCTTTATTTACGGCCAATACGTTACACATCATGTCATGGAAAAATGTTATCCATTTTTTCCAAAAAGCCTGTGCAGCACTCGAACCTAATGGTTTGGTTATTGTATACGGCCCCTTCAATTATAATGGCGCTTACACCAGTGAAAGTAACGAACGTTTTGATCAATTCTTACAAGCGTCCAGTCCTGAAAAAGGCATTCGTGACATTGAAAAAGTGAATAAGCTTGCGTTAGAGAATCACTTGCTACCTGTTGCCGACTATAAAATGCCAGCGAATAACCGCTTGCTAGTATGGCGCTTTAAAAAGGCGACGTAATAGGAGTAGCTGTCTTAATTATTTTTTAATAGGAGCTTTTTTGAACGGCAGGAGCTTCGTGGCTTCGTCTATGTGCTGATCCACGCCTTTCTTCTCTTGCGCTAAAAATTGTGTGATAGCCTGTGAAAAATCGTTGTTCTCAATCCAGTGTGAAGAAAACGTACGGATAGGTGTAAAACCTCGTTGGATTTTATGTTCGCCTTGCGCACCGGGATCAAAGCGCGTTAACTTGTGTTTAATGGCATATTCGATACCTTGATAATAACAAGCTTCAAAATGAAGCGCGTCATAGTCTTCACTGCATCCCCAGTAGCGACCGTAAAGTGTCTTACTATCTTTAAAGCATAATGCTGCAGCAACAAATACTAAGTCATTATTATCAGGTTGTTCTGATGTGTAGGCTTGCACCATAACAATATGTTCAGCAAGGTTGTCAGCAATAGCAGCGAAAAATTCAGCGGATAAATAACCTTGATGACCGCTGCGCTTGTAATATGTCGACTGATAAAATGCATAAAATTGTTGCCACTCTTCGGTAGTTATTTCCGATCCTGTTTTAGTGGCTAAGGTTATATTTTGTGCATGAATTTTTGCACGTTCTTTGAGTATGTTTTTTCGTTTTCGGGAAGACATCGTCGCCAAAAAATCATCAAAACAAGTAAAGCCTTCATTAAACCAATGGTATTGGTAGCCTACTCTTGTTTGCCATTTATTGTGGGATAGTATGTGCTCTTTTTGTTGATCAAAAAATAATATATGGCAAGAAGATAGTTGTTTTGCTGTTGCTTCTTCGGTAATCGCTTGTTGAAGTATAGGGACTATTTTTCGCTCTTCAAACCTATCGTCAATTCCCCAACGTTCACCCTGTGCCGGTGTAAAAGGAATGGCATTGAGTAGTTTGGGGTAATATGGGAGCCCGTGTCGTTGATATGCATCTGCCCAAGCCCAATCAAATACATATTCACCATAGGAGTGGTGTTTAATGTAAAGTGGCATGACAGCAATAATGTATTCGCTTGACGACTCTTTTAGTGTGAGATGGTATGGCTGCCAGCCAGTTTCTTGTGATGTGCAGCCACTACTTTCCATCGCAGAAAAAAATTCATGTCGTAAAAAAGGATAGTTTAAACCGCATAAAGTATTCCATCGATCACGGTCAATATGCTTGATTGATGCGTGAAAAGAAGCAATAAACGAAGGCGGTTGATTTGTCATTAGTGAGTGTTTTTCTGTTCTCTTTTATTGGGGGGCAAGTGATTTTAATATATAGAGTGAATACTTGTGTGTAGTGTTGTTAACACATATTTATTTGATGGTTATCTCTCGTCCATTAAACGGCTCTCATTCATCTACAATGACACGGCTTTTTGGAAAAATAGCACTAAACGTACTGCCTTGATTGATGCGGCTGCTAATATTTAATCGCGCATCGTGCCTAGCCAAAATATGCTTAACAATAGCAAGTCCTAGCCCTGTACCACCGGTTTCAATAGAGCGACTAGCGTCTACACGATAAAAACGCTCTGTGAGTCGATGGATATGTTGTTGCTCGATACCATAGCCCTTATCAATAACTTTTACGTCGATGCCGCCAACAAAGTTCTTGCTTACTTTGATATTAACCGGTCTATCTGGGGGTGAATATTTGACGGCATTCATGACTAAGTTAGAAAATGCACTATGTAGTTCTTTTTCGCTACCATTGATCATCCAATTTTTTGGGCATTCAACTGTGATATCTATCTTGCGTTGGTGATGCACGGTGTTGACTTCGTCAACGATCATTCGCAGCAAAGGTAAAATATTGACATCAATAGGCTGTTTATTAATTTCTTCAGTTTCTAATTTAGACAGCATCGTTAAGTCGTTAATTAATGTTGTCATTCGTGTTGCTTGTTGTTGCATTTGTTGAACGGGTTTTTTCCACGGGTCATTCTCTTTCTGTGTATCACTTAATGTTTCGAGATATCCGAGAATCACGGTTAGTGGAGTGCGTAATTCATGGGATACATTAGCGACAAAATCTTTTCGCATTTGTTCGAGCCGGTACAGGCGAGAAGCATCTCGTACAATTAATAAGCCTTCGCCATCGCCAAAATGGTTTAAGCGGAATTCAAAGCGCTTTTCTTCGTTATTGATGGCAGGCAACACGAGAGGAATGTCGTGATCGCCTTTATATAAATAATTGACAAAGGAGGGGTGACGAATAAAGTTGGTGATAGGGCTACCAACATCCGACCTTTTTAGATTTAACAAGCTACGAGAAGGTTTGTTAAGCCAGCCAATAGTGTAATCCTTATCCAATAATATAACGGCGTCGTTTAACGCGCTGGTCATTGTTTCTACACGGTTAATAACCGTTTTTAGTCGTTTCTTTTCTTTCAGTTGGCGTTTTTTATCGCGGCTTAAATAATCAAAAATGTCGCCCCATATGCCGCTGGCATCAGGTAATAATGCTAACTTACTATTGCGCAGCCATTTTTCCAGTTTCTTAATCTGTTGCAAGTGCCAGCATAAATAAACTAAACAAAAAAACAGAAAAACGAATAATAATTCGCCAACAATAAGTCCAATAAAACAGCTTATCGCACCTAAAAAAATAAATCGTTGAATTTCAGCGGTAAAGTTATTGTGCACAGCGCGTGTTCTCTATAAATATGCAATATTATTGTTATGGTTTGGCCGCGAACAGTCTAGCGGCCAAAGGTAATACTGTAGATTTATCGCTAGGTTCAGGGTGAATATAGCGAATCTGCTCAGCACTGTGCCTTATTGTATGGCAATAGTCTAGAGTAGTTCTTTAGAGAGATATTCTGGAAAGCGGTTCAAGCGAATGCCTTAATAGCTGTTGCAGCACACGCTTTATATTACCCTAGCTGTTAGCCACTAGTTTGGACGAAAAGCGATAGCCGGCGCCCCTCACTGTTTGAATGAATCGATCGTGGCTAGTAAGTGCTTTCCGTAGACGTCTAATATGTACGTCTACGGTACGTTCTTCTACATATACATTGCCGCCCCATACGTGATCCAGTAATTGGCCACGAGTATAGACACGATCTTGGTGTGTCAGAAAAAACGCTAATAATCGGTATTCGGTCGGCCCCATTTGCAAAGGTTCGTTATCAATCGTGACCACATGGCCTACAGGGTCCATGCGTAAGCCTTCGACCTCAATCAGTTCAGCAGCCGAAACCCCTTCCGTTCTGCGAAGTACAGCTTTTAGTCGAGCCACTAACTCCCGCGGTGAAAAAGGCTTGGTAATATAGTCATCAGCACCTACTTCCAGTCCTTGTATTTTGTTATCTTCCTCTCCCTTCGCCGTCAACATGATAATAGGGATATCAGCCGTGAACTCGTCTTTTTTTAGGCGGCGGGCGAGATCAATACCGCTCGTTCCGGGTAGCATCCAGTCAAGTAATATAAGGCTAGGCTTTTGATCGATAATGAGTGCGTGAGCGCTTTGAGTGTCAGCGGCTTCTAGGCAGTGATAATCAGCCATTTCTAATGCAACTCTCAACATGTCGCGAATGGCGGATTCGTCGTCGACGATAAGAATGGTTTTATTTGTGTTCATGTGTCGGCTTCATTGTGTAGCGATAGTAGCTTACCTATTAAATATAGACTGTGTTACATTTTTATGACAGCGCGAACTTATCCGAATAAAGGGGTTAAGTTGTCACGAAATGTAGCAAAATGCCGAAAAACACCGCCATCCCAACCCAATGGTTATTGATAAAAGCGCTTAAACAAGCATTGGCTTGTCTGTGCCGAATGAGCCACTGCTGATATGTCATTAAGCTTGCAGCGACCGCAATACTTAGAAAATACATTGCGCCTAGTTCAAAACGTTGCCCAACCATCAGCCAGCCTATTATGGCGAGTACTTGGATGCTGCCAATAATCAACCGATCATTTTCCTCAAACAAGATCGCCGTAGATTTTACCCCAATACGTTTATCATACTCCCTGTCGGCCATGCCATAAAAAGTATCATACGCCACTGTCCATAATACGTTGGTGGTATACAACAGCCATAATGCAGGATCAAGTTTGCCCGTTTGTGCCGCAAATGCCATAGGGATACTCATAGAAAAAGCCATCCCTAACACCACCTGAGGAAGATGGGTATAGCGTTTCATAAAGGGGTAACAAAAAGCGAGTGCGGCAGCGGCGAGAGAGAGATAAATGGTTAATGTATTGGTAAATAATACTGCAACAAACGCCACGCTTACCGTCGCTATCAGCAGGTAATACGCATTTTTGACACTGACTTGTCCGCTAACAATGGGACGGCCTTCGGTTCTTTTTACATGCCCGTCGACATGTCTATCCGCAATATCGTTAATGATGCAGCCGGCTGCGCGCATGATAATAACGCCCAAGGTAAAAATAAAAAGTGTTTGAGGGTTTGGGAAGCCTCCAGCAGCTAACCAAAGTGCCCAATAGGTTGGCCATAGTAAAAGTAAGATACCAATGGGTTTGTGAAAACGCATGAGTTCCCAGTAAGGTTTAATAGAGGAAATGGTTACATGGGGCATATGGTTGAATCGCTATATAAAAAATAACTATTGAGCATAAATATAAGTAAAAAATAGCTAAATAAGAGTGAGTGTTTGTGGATATCTAATTACGATATTTTGGTATATTATTCATCTTTAATCAATTTACACGGCTATTAGAGCATAGATAGGGCATTGTTTTATGGTGTTTATGCCCTCACATAGTCTGTGAGCAAAATAAAACCCAACTTAATAAATAACCTAATAAAAAAGGAACAATCATGAAATTATATCAATTCGCTGCCGTGACTGCTGCGACACTTGTGTTAACTGCTTGTGGTGGCGATAAAGCGCCGGAAAAAGAAGCGACAGAAGCCGCTGCTCCGGCTGTAGAAGAGGCGTCTCCATTAGGGACTTTGGATCAGCGTTTAAGTTATATCGTCGGTGAAAACATGGCAGCACAGTTCACCCGTGATGGCATTACGTTAGATACAGATAGTTTAGCGCTAGCGGTAGCCGACGTAGTCGCAGGCAATGAGCCTCGCTTATCAGAAGAAGATAAGCGTAATACCATTAGCGAAATACAAGCTCGAAGCCAAGCCAAGCAAAAAGCAGAAAGCGATGCACAGGCAGCTAAAAATATTGAAGAAGGCGCTGCTTATTTGGCCGAAAATGGCCAGAAAGAAGGTGTAATTACAACAGAAAGCGGTCTTCAGTATAAAGAAGTGACTGCCGGAGAAGGGGCAACACCGTCAGACACCGACACGGTAACCGTACATTACAAGGGTACTCTAGTTGACGGAACGGTATTTGATAGCTCTTACGAACGTGGTCAGCCTGCAACATTCCCAGTAAGCGGTGTTATCCCTGGTTGGATCGAAGCGCTTCAGTTAATGAATATTGGTGATAAATTCGAGCTCGCCATACCTTCAGATTTGGCTTATGGCCCAGGTGGTACAGGCCCAGTGATTGGTCCAAATGCGACACTGATTTTCGAAGTAGAATTATTGGAAATTGCTAAAGTAGAAGAAGCGCCTGCTGCACAGTAATTGGCCGTTAGCTGATTGGATCTAAAAGCCCTCTTATGAGGGCTTTTTTATGGATGCTAGATTTATGTGACGCTACATTTATTTGACGTTACTATTGTGATGCTACCGATAGCTCTAATCGGTGAAGAAAACCGTCTGACGAAATGGCATGAAACACGCCGTACTGCTTATCAAACGCAAGGTCTAACACGACAGCGGAAGTAGGTTGCCATTGGTTTCTTTTAGGTAGTGTCCATTGATCAATAATCGCTAGAGTATTGACCTCACGTAATTCAATAATTCGATTGGGGTAAGCGATTAATATAAAGGCACTATCATCACTGAACACTGCAGCCGTGATTCTTAATCCACGGCTAATTTGTTGCTTTTTCATCGGAATCGTACCAACGCTCTGCTGTGTGCTTACATCCCATATTTCTGCTTTATCATATTGTGACGAAGTTAATGCATAGTTGCCATCCTGACTAAGGGTCACAAAATCAATTGCTTCTTCATGCTTAATCGTGAATAAACGCTCTCCGCTGTTCAATTGCCAAATACTGGCGGTACGATCTTCTGAGCCAGTAATGAGTAATGATTGCTCATTACTGACTGCTACGCTATTCACTTGACCGGTGTGTCGAAAAGTACGGGTGATTCCACCGCGAACTGCATCAAAAATCACCGCAGACTGATCTGCAAGACCAAGTGCGGCATACTGCCCATTTCCAAGTAGGGCAATATCAAGAATTTTTGCTGGAGAGGTCCAAAAGCGAGAGGCTTCACCGGTATTAATATCCCATAACACCAGAGTAGATTCGTCTGCTGTCATTGCTTTAGTATTGCTTGATGCGATATCGGCAAACAAAATAATGCTTTTTTCTTCGTCAGTCGTATGGTTCCAGTTATATAGTCGCTCCCCATCTTTTATTCGCCATAGGCTACCGCCTTGGAAAATAGAACCTGCGAAAGCCCATTCGCCATCACTAGAAAGTGAGCCACTATAGAGCCCCTTGCTGGCGACTTCGGTAGAGGATGTAGGTAAATGTTCATCACCGCATGCACTTAGTAATATCAACGATAAAGCAAGTAAGCAGTGACTATAAATGTTAGGTCGTGCGTGTGAAACGGAGAGAAAGATAGGTAGACCCTCACAGCTATTTTGTAGAGATGTTTTAACTATAAGCGTAGTTGATATTTATGAGAGGTCGAGCTGCGCTAACGTTATTTAATAATGGTTAGCGCACTCTTTGAAAGGTATATTAAGCGACGAGGTCTTTGTGAGACGTATGGAGGACTTCTATCATCTGGTCTTCAGCAGTAAAGCGAGGCTCTAGGTTCTGACCTATGTGTGATAAATCTTTAACTAACTCACTTAGATCGTCAGTTTCTTGGTATTTATCATTAAAGTCGATCAATGACTCTGTGGTGTTGTCGATGACGGTATATAACTCCGCAGCCGCTTTTAAAGCTTCTTTATCGTCGAAATCTTGCCCTTCTTTGATCAGCTGTTCATACACTTCAAAGTGCCCCGCTGAAACATAATCCACTAGTATTTGGCAAAAGCGTTTGACTTGTTCTTGATGTGCCACATTATTTTCGTCAAATACCTGCGTGCCCGATAGGTCGCAATAGCATACTAATAGCTGCTGTCTTTCGTGCAGCCATCGGTCAATAATGTCGTTCACTCCGCCCCAGCGTTCTTTGGCAGATCGGCAATTTTCTAACATGGTCAAGCTCCTAAACTACTTATTATGAGAAGTTATCGTTATGTGGGTTTATTAGTAATGAATATTCAGCACATTATTTCTAACACTAGTTTAAAAGTAGAAGAGCTTAGCGAATATTGCAAGTTTATTGCTGCTTACGAGTAATAGATAAAAACAGTATGAAGCCATTTAGCACCAGTAGGCCAATAAAGGCAAGCAGTGTCCAGCTAGGAATAGTGAGGCCTAAAAATGACCAGACTGATTCGGCACAATTGCCATCGCCCTGTAATAATACGGCCAATGCTTCTACAAAGGGCACATTTTCTAACAGGTATCCTAGCGTCGGGCCGCAAGCAGGTGCCAAGTCTTCAGGTAAATTCTGTAGCCAAATATGACGTATTGAAAAGCCACTGCCAATAACCGCTAATACCATACCCACGATAGGGTAAGTTTTGCTCGACGATGCCTTACTAATCCAAGCGGCAAGTGCTACAACGCCGACAGCAATAATAAATACTCGCTGGGTCATACAAAGCGCACAAGGCACCAAATCCATCATATATTGCATATACAATGCGATGGCGATTAACAGGCAGCATCCCGTCCATAGAAGAAGATAATAATGACGTTGCATAGCAGGACTGCATAAAAAGTGAGACACGATATAAACCTAAATAAGAAAAAAGACTAAAACGAGAGATTACGCGCTTAATTGAATAGTGGCAAATCTTTCAAGCCATCTATACTGAATATAATAGTGTGTTGAAAATGAATAATAACTTAATGTTTGCTCGGGTAGCCAATGAAAAAATTGATTAAAATGGTAGCGTTAATACGCAAGACTCAGATGTTGTTGCTAATATGGCCAATATTAATGACAAGCTTTATTTCTACACCCGTATGGTCGAATGAAGAACCAGCTGAAGAGGCGGTAGAATCCACCGAAGGGGAAGCGCCGGGTGTGTTTACACGACCCATTTATGTCCCTATTAAACCCGCATTTGTGGTTAATTATGGGGGTGAAGGTAAGTTACAGTACATGAAGATAGAAATCTCTATTCGAGTGGAGGATGTGAGTTCGGCCAATGCCGCTCGACATCATATGCCGTTACTTCGGGATGGCTTAGTGAAATTGTTTAGTCGGCAGACCGATGCGGATATTGATACCCCTGACGGTAAAGAAAGACTGAGGTTAACAGCACTAAAGGTTATACAAGATATCATTGAAGAAGAGGATGGCGAGCAAGGAGTGATTAATCTCTTCTTCAGCCATTTCGTAGTGCAAAAGTAGTGCAAAAATAGGCCGCCAGTTAATGCTTACGCTATTAAAATCGGATATTTTTATTTGCAAGATAAAACGTAAAGGCGCATAAGTCGCAAATGTTTTCTACGTTTAAACGGCTTCATTTACATGTTGCTCAAGGAAGTGGTTTGGGCTTGTATATGATGAAAAGAGTGCCCCTATATTACGAGGTGATATAGTTTTTTTAACGGAAAAGAAGGGGCTGGTTCAAAATTTAGTCTGATTATTAAATTATAGTTTTTGTATTAAAGGTTTGTGTGCAATGAATAAATCAATTGAAGTATTGTTGGTTGAAGATAGCGAGGCTGATCGTTTTTTATTTGAAGCGATGTTAGAAGATCTTAGCGACAGTATTCTTGTTTCCCAAGCATGTGATGGTGAGCAAGCAAGAAATATGCTGCTTGAAGAGAAAGTATCCCCTAATATTATTTTTTTAGATATTAATATGCCAAGAATGAATGGCTACGAATTTTTAGAGAGTAGTAGCTCATTGCTAAGTAAAAAGAATGTCCAAGTTTACATGTTAACGTCTTCTAATAGAGAGCAAGATAAAGAGCAGGCGGCATCCTATAGTTGTTAAAGGGCTATTTAGAAAAGCCCTGTACGGTAGAGGCGTTGGCATCTAGTTTGTTTCACTCTTAGTTGGTGATACTTACTTAGTTGGCGATGCTTAATCGGGTTAAGGGCTATTTTTCTTCAGCGGTTGCGGCACACTGATACTGGGCATAATAATCCGCGAGATAATGATCAAAGCTGATTGAGCCATCCGACTCAATCAGGGTTTGTTTCTCTATGGATTGTCTAGCTAATTCTGCATAATATTGATTTTTTTCTTCATCAAGTGCGTAGTCTGTAAAATATTGTTGATGTTCAGTAGCAAGGTCAGCGGCAAAGCGATAAAAGGTTTTGTTTTGCTCTCTCATGTCCGCTAATACTTTTGCAGAGGGTGTTAGGCTCGCATCGTATAATTTTTTCTTTTCCTGTTCGACGCTATATTGGTAGCTATGTTGGTAACTACTATGTTGGCAGCTATGACGGTGGTTATGCTGATCGCCATTTTCATTGCTGTTTTCCGATGCGTTATTCGAGGAAGCGCTATCTAATAAACTCCCAATTTGTTCGATCTCAGCGAGTAATGCTTCCCCCCACTCCCTCATCGAGCGTTCTTTGCCTTGATCCAGCAAGGTGAGTTCTGGATTGCGGCCTTGATACACCATTCGTTTCTGGTTGTTTTGTATTTCTCTATGTTCTTCGTCGCTAGACCTAGGGCTGTCAGACAGTAAACAGTGGAGCAAAAAAGCATCTAAAAACTGCATTTGCTGTTGGTTAATGCCCAATGGTTCGTAAGGGTTAAGATCTAGGCAGCGGACTTCAATATATTCAACGCCACCATTCGCTAATGCCGATAGTGCTGTTTCTCCGCGCTGAGCGGTGCGTTTTGGGCGAATCACACTATAGAACTCGTTCTCTATTTGTAACAAGCTATCGTTTAGCTGTTTGTGTTCACCGTCTTTATCTTTAATGCCTATCGCCGCATAATCTGAATGGGTATGCGTAATCGCGCTACACAGGGTTTGCGTGTAGCTTTCAAGGCAGTTATAGGTAATCACTAGCGATTCTTGGGCATTACTTTGATAGCCCAAATCGCCCATGCGCAAAGAAGTGGCGTAGGGCGTATGTAGGCTATGGATATCCTCACCAAAAGGTACGAGTTGATGTTGTCTATTGCCAACAAAGCTCTTACATACGCCGGGTGATGCACCAAAAAGATAGAGTAATAGCCAAAAGTAACGGCGAAAATTACGAATTAAGCGGAAATAACCCTGAGTTTTAAATTCACTCATAGGCAAGCTGGAGTCTTCTCGCGATCTAAGAAAGCCCCATAGTTCTTCTGAAACAGAAAAATTGTAATGCAGCCCCGCAATAGTCTGCATGGAGCGTCCGTACCGATGCCCTAGTCCCATGCGATAAGCGGATTTCATTTTCCCGCTATTAGATGTGCCGTATCGCGCGATAGGGATGTCACTATCTCGGCCCAGCATACAAGGCATACTGGTTGGCCATAGGCGCTCTTTGCCTAGGTGTCGATACGTGTAAGCATGGAGTTCGCTGAGTTGTCGTAGCGTATCAGTGCTATTTGTGCAGGGCTCGGTAATAAATTCTACCAATGCTTCACTGTAATCTGTTGTGATGTGGGGGTGTGTCAGGGTTGATCCAAGTGCTTTCGGATGATCGCTAGAGGCTAAAGTCCCGTTAGGTTTGATGCGTAAACTTTCTTTTTCGAGTCCACGGGTTAGATGTGATATGCCGGCGTGATTGGGCGCGCTAGCGAGCGCGCTTAAAATGTTGCTTAGGGTTGTCAAGTGCTGCTCCTAGCCGCCCGCTGTTGCGAGAGAGTATAGAAAAGGGAGTGATTTGGAATCGCTGGTTCAGTCTGAATGAGCGATTCCTTAAATGTCTTCTTTGGTGCTAATTTTCTCGGAATCGCTTTCTTGCAAGGCGCTTTCGGTGCTGCTTTCTACGGGTGTATTTTCTGCGTCAGTTTCTACGCATTCGTCCACATTATCATCAATCGCTGCTGTCATTTCAGGTTTGGCTAAGGGTACCGGTAAATCGTCAGTGGGGATGGTGGGTAAACTTTTGTTGTTAGCCGGGTATTCTTTGATCGCAATGCGCAGGGCAACATCTTGTGAGCCTGCTTCAAACATCATGTTAATCGCTTCATCTTTGTGCGTAGTGCGAAATACCTTATTCAATTCTTGGCCGTCGCCCCACATATAAGAGGACTTGCTGGCTTTATCGGTAGCACCCTTATTACTAGCACCTTTATCAGTAGCGCCTTTGCCCATGGTTTTATCAGCACTTTTTTTCTGTAAAAAATAACCGTGTTGGTTTTGCAAAGTGTAAAGCGTTGTCATGTGTTCTCTTGCCAGTCTCTGGGTCTAGTGTGAAATTGTTATTTCGGGGTCTTATTCCAAGGATATTGGGTAAGCGAAACGTTGATTGCTTGATCAATCCTGTCGATATATTCTACCGTAATTAGTGTAAACATTAAGTGCTTTCTCTTCAATCTACTGTATTTGGAGCGGGTGTTTAACATCCGGTATAAATACTTTGCGGTAGCAGTAGATACGCAGTGCTCAATAACGGAATTATTGCATATTTTATCGCTTGATAAATGATAGACTTACGTGTCGTGATAATATTCTAGAGCTGTTTGTTTTTGTGCCCTGCGCGGTGTAAGCAAGTGTAGCGCTATGTAATAAATAACTTGTAACTCATTAAAACATTGACGAGAACAATTAAAATAAAATGGATTGTCAGCTTAAACAAATCACAAAATGTACCGGTGAAGTGTCGCTGATCTTATTGCTGCACTTGAGTATTGGTATACTTTTGTTAGCGTGGAGTGCCCATTCCGTCTGGCAGCTAACGGATATGTTGCAAGCGTCGCCTGTAGAAAGTGCGAATATTGTGAGTCGTACCGATATTCCGTCGAATACCAATGAAAGCCGTGAGTTGGTTGATATTGCGGCTTTAAAAGCGATTCCTTTGTTTGGCGAGGAGGAGGTCGCTGCTATCGTTGTCGCTCCCGTCGAAGAAAAAAAAGAAGAGCTTGAAGAGACAAAGTTAAATCTCGTATTGAAAGGTTTATTTACTTCAAACAATAAAGAAAACGGACAAGCAATTATTGCTAATGGCCGTGATGACAACCTCTATCAGGTGGGCGACGAAATTGAGGGTCTATCGAAAGTCAGTTTGTTGGAGGTATTTGACGATAGAGTAAAATTGAGTAATAGAGGCAAGGCTGAAGTGCTATACCTCTATCCAGAAAGTGAGCGTATAGAAGGCGAGCGTATAACTACTCCTCAGGGGGCTGATAGCGGTCAACCTTCTCCCTTTGTCGAGCCAGCAGGTCAAGAGCAATACTCAGATGTTAGTGATCTAGATGGCAACGCCCCGGCCGTCAAAAAACTTAGTCAAATTATCCGCGTCGTGCGTGAGCGCGATAAATCGACTGGCGATATGTTGGGTTTTAGGGTGTTGCCGGGTCGTGATAGAGCAGGATTTGATAAATCTGGATTGCAAACCAATGATATTATTACGGCTATTGACGGTGATAAATTAACCGATCTTCGATCTGCTATGACCATTTATCGCAACAAGCGAGATGCCTCGCAAGTGTCTCTGATGATCAGTCGAGAAGGAAGTGAAGTCAGCATCGATATAGATTTAAGTGCTTTACAATAATGCCAATAATAGCGCTTATAAATAACGTCAAAAACTAATACTTATAAATAATTTTTACATAACGGAATAATCAGTGAATAACATCTTATCTTTTTTTGATCGTTTTATTGCCACTTATGCAGGCATTTGTGCTGTGTTGGCGTTGCTGCTCGTTATGTTGTTGAGTGCTAGTTTTTCAACGATGAGTTACGCCCAAGCAGAAGAAGAAAAAAAGTGGCAAATCAACTTTAAAGATTCTGATATCCAAGAAGTGATCAAGTTTGTGGCAGATATCACCGGTAAAACCGTCATCATAGACCCTCGTGTGAAAGGTAAAGTAAAGGTCATTTCTGCCAATGCGCTATCAGAAAAAGAGATTTATGATTTGTTTTTATCGGTCTTGGAAACTCAAGGGTTTACGGCGATTGAAGTGGGTAATATTGTTCGCGTGATACCACGTAAAGATGCCCGTACATCTGCGGTTCCTGTGGTGAACCAACCGAATTTTGGCACAGATGCTTATATCACGCAGGTCATTCAGCTTTACAACGTATCGGCGTCCAAAGTGCTGCCGGTATTACGTCCATTAGCGCCGCAGCATGCCCATCTTGCTGCTTACGAGCCGAGTAACGCGATTATCGTGTCTGATACGGTCGCCAATATTGCTCGGCTTACCGATATTATTGAGCGTATAGACCGTGCTGGTGTCGCCGAAACGGATGTGATGCCATTGGAGTACGCACAAGCCGCTGAATTAGCGACTATTTTGCAGCAGTTAAGTAAAAACGACCAAGATTCCCCAAAGAATACGCAAGCAGTGATAGTGGCAGACCAGCGTAGTAATAGTATTTTGGTAACGGGTGATCAGGTGCGACGCAATAAAGTACGCGAGTTAGTTGCACGTTTAGATGTGTCGCAACCTCAGTCGGGCAATGTGCGGGTGATTTATTTGGAATATGCTGACGCGGAAGAAGTGGCGGTAGTGTTAGCCAAGGTGGTGTCCAGTATTTCTAAGCTTGAGCCAGATGGATCGAAAGGCGCTCAACCGTCAGCAGAAAACGCCTCAGTAGAGGCCGACCCAGCAACCAATTCGCTACTAATTACTGCCGATGCCGACACCATGGAATCGTTGTTGTCAGTAATTAAGCGACTAGATATTCGTCGCGCACAAGTGCTAGTAGAGGCCATTATTGTCGAGCTTCGCGACGATTTAAGCCGAGAGTTAGGCGTTGAGTGGGCAGCGTTTAAGCAAGGTAAAGTGCTGGCAGCTTCACAAAATACAGGTTCTCTAGCGAGTGTGTTACAAGGTATAAGAGACAATGACGCATCTGCTTTAACAAGTTTAACGGGGCAAACCATAGGTTTTGGTGGTGTAGGAAGCAGTGGTGTTAATTTTGCTGGTTTGATTAATTTTTTCCAAGGTAATAGTGAAGCCAATGTGTTGTCTACGCCTAGCTTGTTGACGACCGATAATAACGAAGCTGAGATTTCTATAGGGCAAAACGTGCCCTTTGTGACGGGTTCATTTACGTCATCAGGTGGTGATTCTACAGATCCTTTTCAGACCATTCAGCGAGAAGATGTTGGAATTTCTCTTAAAGTAACTCCTCAAATCAATGAAGGTGACACGGTTATTTTAGAAATTGAACAAGAGGTCTCCAGTATTTCAAACTCTTCAGCCGCATCAGACCTGATCACGAATGAGCGAAAAATTTCGACAAAAGTCATTGCGCAAGATGGCGAAACTATTATTTTGGGTGGGCTAATTAGCGACGATGTTCAGCAGCAAGAGCAAAAAGTGCCCCTTCTGGGTGATATCCCTTTATTCGGAGGCTTATTTAGAAATAATAATACTTCGGTCACAAAAAGTAATTTAATGGTGTTTTTGCGAGCTACTATTATTCGTGATGATAAGGCAATGGCAGGCGCCACTGGCGACAAATATCGTTACATAAGAGATCAGCAAATAAAGGCTAAAGGTAACGCGAGTTATTTGTTGGATGAAAGTATTCTACCGTTGTTACCAGTATGGGATGAAGTTAAACCTGATGCAGCCTCTTCTGCTAGCCAATAAATCAGGGGGCTATTAATCATGTCGAGCGCTAATACGTCCGTTACCATCCCTTATAGTTTTGCTGAGCTTCATGGCGTCATGCTAGAAGGCGATACCGTCTACTGTTATCAAGACTTAGGTATTCCTGTTCTGTTAGAGTTACAGCGCGCTTTGGGTATCGCATTTCAGCTTGAAAAAATTGATCAAACAGTATTTAAAAAACGTCTTACCAAACATTACCAAACCACCGATGGCGCAGCCCAAAGAGCGGCTGATGACCTAGATGCAGAAATGGATTTGAGTCAGCTGGCGAACGACCTGCAGGAGCAAACAGACCTACTTGCAGGTAACGACGACGCCCCCGTTATTCGTCTTATTAACGCGATTCTTTCTGAAGCGGTGAAAGAAAAAGTCTCCGATATTCATATTGAGCCCTACGAAGATCGTGTAGCGATTCGCTTTCGCGTCGATGGCGTGTTGAACGAAATGCTATCCCCTAAGCCTGAATTAGCATCGGTGCTAGTGTCGCGCTTAAAAGTGATGGCCAAACTGGATATTGCCGAAAAGCGCTTACCCCAAGATGGCCGTATTTCGGTGCGCTTGGCGGGTCATGTGATTGATATTCGTATGTCGACCATTCCCTCGGCGTATGGCGAACGCGTGGTGTTACGTTTACTGGACCAAGCATCGGGGCAGCTAGAGCTTAAGCAGTTAGCAATGCCTACTAGCGTGCATAATACGTTTGATGAAAGCTTGAATAGACCTCACGGAATTATCCTTGTGACGGGGCCTACAGGATCAGGTAAAACAACCACCCTGTATGCAGGTCTTACGCATATTAATGATCGCAGCCGCAATATACTCACTATTGAAGATCCGGTGGAATACCTGTTGCCCGGCATTGGTCAAACCCAAGTAAACACCAAAGTCGACATGACCTTTGCTCGTGGCTTACGTGCTATCTTGCGTCAAGACCCGGATGTAGTGATGATTGGTGAAATTCGTGACCAAGAAACCGCTTCTATTGCCGTGCAGGCGAGTTTAACCGGCCACCTGGTGTTGTCCACCTTACACACCAATACTGCCATTGGCGCGATTACCCGTCTAAAAGATATGGGTGTTGAGCCTTTTTTGTTAGCTTCTAGTGTAGAAATGGTGATGGCACAGCGCTTAGTAAGGGTTCTGTGCAAAAAATGTCGTGTCGAGCATACGCCTACCCAAGGGGAATGTGAGCGTTTGTCGATCAGCGAAAGTGACACCATTTATCAAGCTAAAGGTTGCGGTGAATGTAAACATACCGGTTACCGTGGCCGTACCGCCATCTATGAATTGATTCCTATTGATAGTCAATTACGACAGCTTATTCACGAGGGCGCGGGCGAACAAGCCATGCTGCAGCATGCACGCCAAACCGCGCCATCACTAATTGATGATGGTCGACGTCGCGTACTCGCTGGTGAAACCAGTTTAGAAGAAGTATTGAGGGTCACCGCGGTTAGCTAAAGCTAGCGGGCTAATATTATGGGCGCATTTCGTTATCAGGCACTAAACACTGAAGGCAAGTTAATCAAAGGCACGCTAGAGGGCGATACCGAACGACAGGTGCGTACACAGCTGCGCCAGCAACAGCTTAAACCGGTAAGTGTTGAAAAAGTATCAGCAGGAAAGCTGTCTCAGAGAAAAGAGCAAGCGGGCAGTGCAGGTAGTGCTAGCAGTAATCGGCGCACCTCAACCGGAAAAACATTTACCACGCGTTTAGGTGTTAAAGATTTGTCCTTGTTTACACGGCAGCTGGCCTCACTAGTGCAGTCTGGAATGCCATTGTCAGAATCCTTGCAAGCCGTAGCCAAACAAAGCCGTAAAGATGCAATTAAAAATGTGGTGTTGCAAGTGCGTTCCCGCGTGCTTGAAGGCCTAAGTTTGGCGCAGGCATTGAGTGATTACCCGCGTATTTTTGATAGCATGTATCGAGCGATGGTGAATGCGGGCGAGCAATCGGGCTTTTTAGGGCCGGTACTTGAACGCTTATCTGATTATGCAGAAACCAGCCACGCGGCGAGACAGCAATTAAAATCGGCCATGGTATATCCCATCATTCTCGTATTGGTGTGTATCTCTATTGTTATTGCACTAATGGTCTTTGTAGTACCTAAAATCACCGTAGTGTTTACTCGTGCAAAACAAGAGTTGCCGTGGCCGACGGAATTGCTGATCAATATAAGTGACTTCTTACAAAACTATGGCCTGTATTGTCTGGCAGCGTTGATTTTATTGGCAGTGGGGGTGAATTTTTGGTTGCGTGTACCGGCTAATATACGTCAATGGCACAAGGTGTTATTGCGCTTGCCAGTCTTTGGTCATATTGCCATTCAGTCTGATACTGCGCGTTTTGCTAGTACCTTAAGTATGTTAATTAATAGTGGCGTACCCTTGTTGAATAGTTTGCGTATTAGTAGCCAGACGATGGGAAATGAGATTCTGCGAGAACAAGCAGAGAAAGCCGCCGTCACCGTCGAAGGCGGCACTAGTTTGCATCGCGCCTTAGATAAAACCGACATTTTTCCACCGCTCATGGTGCAAATGGCATCCAGCGGCGAGGCCAATGGCACACTGGCGGAACAGCTCGACTATTCAGCAAAAAGTCAGCAGCGAGATTTAGACTTACAGTTATCCACCGCGCTCAGTATTATCGAGCCCATGACCATTGTTTTTATGGGCGGTGTGATTGGTTTTATTATGGTGGCGATTATTATCCCCATCATTAACATGAGTGATTTAGCGTAATTACACAAAATTTTATAGCATATAACGGAAGCAATAACGGGAAAAGCAGTTATGAATAAAGGCGTACAAGCAATTTATCGTCCTAGATTACAACAGGGCTTTAGTTTTATCGAAATTATGGTGGTACTTATTATCATCGGCATTATGGCTGCAGCAGTAGGTGGCAAGTTTTTGGGTAAAGCAGATGAAGCGCGAGTTAAACAAGCGTATTCAGATTTCAGTACCATAGAGGGGCAGCTTAAACTTTATCGTTTAGATAACTATCGTTACCCAACCACTGAGCAAGGGTTACAGGCATTAGTGGAAAAACCGTCTATAGACCCTGTGCCACGTCAATGGCAGAACGGTGGTTATTTAGATGCCCTACCAATCGACCCTTGGGGCAATGCCTATTTATATAGCACGCCCGGAGAGAAAGGCGATTACGATATTTATACTTACGGTGCAGATGGCGTAGCGGGTGGAATCGAGCAAGACAAAGATATTTATAGCTGGGAACGTTTTGAAGCGAATAAATAAATCGCGTGGGTTGCCAATGTGAAACGAGCAGCGGGATTTTCCTTACTTGAACTGATGGTGGTGCTATTAATTTTGGCGGCGATCAGTTCAGCAGTAGCCATCTCCGCTGGCTCAACATCTTCGCCAGAAAAGCGAATAGAGAGCGTAGGTAAAGCTCTGTTCGCACAAATGCAATTTGCTTTAGACGAAGCATTAATTCAGCAGCAATTAATTGGTTTGCGTATTGATGTAGACGGTGAAATTGCAGCGGCTTATAGTTGGCATGCTTATCAAAACAGTCACCAAAACAATCGCCAAAATAGTTACCAAGAAAATAACCAGAATAGAGAAAGTAGCAATACATGGAAAACGCTAGACAACGATGCATTATCAACCGTTAGTTTGGCAGACGAGTTTTTTATTGATGCCACCATAGATGACGTGTTGCTAGAGGCATTAACTGAGCTATCGTTAAATGACGAAAGTGAAGAAATTCCAACACCGCCAAGTATTATTTTTTACCCTAACGGCGATATATCAGAATTTTCACTGACGTTTGCCTTCGTCGATAAAAATGAAAGTGATGCAAGCTTCCGCATTTTTATTGATGAACGTGGCCAGCTGAGTAATTCGATTATCGAGAGCCAGCAATGAGATGTTATCCCACATTCATGTTATATATCCAGCGTGGTTTTACACTACTAGAAGTGTTAATCGCCACTGCGATTGTCGGATTAACCATTCCAGCGTTAATGCTGTTAATGATGAAACAGGCAGATAATACTGGCTCGTTGCGAGATAAGGCCATCGCTACTTGGATTGCTGATAATCAAATGGTGCGCCTAAAGTTAGAACGTCAGTTAAGCCAGTCTACCTTACGTAGTACCGTAGAAGAACGCGTTGAAATGGCCGGCACCGAATGGCTAGTGATAACTGAACCAGAAAAAACTACCGTCGGCGCATTGCTGCGTTATCGCACCACGGTAGGGCTTGAACGCGATGAGCCGATAGTGACCTTAGATGGTTATATACACTAATGAAACTTACCGATACAAAGCCAATTAACGTAAAGCCATATAGTCGTGGTTTTACGCTAATTGAACTGTTGGTGGCTTTGGGTTTAGGTGCGGTCATTGCGTTGTTATCTTTTCAGGCGTTGGACGGAGCAATTAAAATAGAATCCAGAGTAAGTAAAATTACTCAGCAGATGAATAGTGTACAAAGGGTATGGCAATTTTTTGCAGATGATATAGAACATGCTGTGCCCCGACCTTGGAAAGATAATTTTGGGAATACGCAACCGGTAATGTTGGGATTGTTAGGTGATCGCTTATCTCAAGGGAGTGGCGTGTCCTTAGGTGATGAGAACTATTTATTACGTTTTGTCCGCAGCGGTGAAAACAACTTTTTAAATATTCCCAGAAGTAATTTACAAGCCATTGGTTATCGTATTACCGCCGATGAGGTGGACGAAAATTTTGCTAACGATAATACAGAACCTACCGTCAGTTTATGGCGTGATTATTGGCGGCCGATTGACTCAGTGAATGATCCTCTGGTGAAAAGCCGTTTACTGATAGAAAACATTAAGAGTATTCGCTTTCGGTATTTATCTGGCAATAGTCAGACGGCAGAAGATGAAGCATGGATTACCGGTTGGCCGGAATCAGGAGATAAAAATGATCAATTGCCCATTGCAATTGAAGTGACAATAGATGTTGTGGGTGTGGGTGCTCTCGTGCGGCTGTTTCCTTTGGTGCAACAATAAGTATATGAAAAGCTATCCAAAAAAACATTCAAAAATACCAAAATACAAACGGCAGAAGGGCTCGGTATTATTAATTGCCGTTTTTATTACTAGTGTGATTGTTGCTATTGCCGCGCGGTTTACCGGCGATTTTCAGTTGTCGGTGGCTCGTGCAGGTCACAATATTATTGGGACACAATTACAACATTATATTTACAGCGTGGAAGAATTTGCCAGTTGGACGCTAGAACAAGATGCCGACGACGATAATAGCAATGGACGTTACGTAAAAAACGGCCAACAAGGTAGTTATGATCATCTAGAAGAAGAGTGGATGAAGGCGCTGGCTGTACCCGTGGAGGACGCAACAATAACCGCACAGCTGACGGATGCGCTGAGCCGTTTTAACATCAATCAGCTACAAGGTCGTCCTGCGCCGTATAATCCACAAGGAACTTTTAACGAACGTTTTACCACGGGACAGCAGCGTTTTATGCGTTTGTTGCAAACTCAGCCCGACAACCTTGTCGATACTACCTTGGCGCAATCGATTACCGAAGCTGTTATAGATTGGATTGATAGTGATAATACTATTACGGGGCAGGGTGGAGCAGAAGACAGTTACTACTCGTCACTAGAGACACCATTGCGTACGGCTAATCAGCCCTTTATCAGTGTGACTGAATTACGCCAAATAAAAGGAGTGAGTAATGACATTTATAATTATCTCTCTCCATTATTAATTGCATTGCCTAGTGATGTCGGCTTCAATGTTAATACGGCTCTAGTGCCGGTCATGCGTAGTTTAAATCAGCAAAATATAGAAACACCATTAGACGAAACTGATGTCGAATTATTGTTATCAGATAGACCGATAGCGCAACAAATAGTGCGTGCAGATGAACAAGACGACGTGGTTGATGCAAGAGAAGCCTTTGAATCTACAGATGAATTTTTGGCTAGTGATGCGATCAGTCGTGCATTTGATAATGATCCGGATTTTTGGCCCGATGCAGAAGGTTTGATGACAGGAAGTGAATATTTTATTTTAGAAGTAGAAGTGACGATTAACGATTATCAACGTCGGCAAATAAGTTTGCTCAAAAGAGAGCTGACACCGGAAGGTGTTAAAACAAAAGTGTTACGCCGAACACGTCAGCAATTGTGAGAATCCTCGCATGATGAGTGTGTGTTGACTAAAACGAAAGAACAAATAGCAAAAACACCAAGGGGTGTGATTTGAAAAAGTATGCTTACATAGAGGTCCTGTCTTTTTTATCGCCCGAATTAGTGGACGAAAAAAACAGTGAGGCTCAATCAGCGAGTGCTAATCCATTTTCGTCTGCACAATATCGTTGGCTATTAACAGATGATAAAGTTGATGTTGGCGAGGCGAGCTATGGTGGTAGTGATGAATTACTCATTTGGTTGTCCTCTGTAGATGGTTCACCGGTTTTGATCATTCCGGGCGAAAAAGTGGTTGTAAAAAAAGTACCGTATCATGAAAAAGAAAAGCGTCACTTTGCAAAAATGTTACCTTATGAAGTAGAAGATAGCGTTATTGATGATGTTGAAAATTTACATTTTGTCATTGGAGAAAAAAATAAAGGGCAAGCAACGATCGCTTATGTCGAACGTGAGTGGTTTGAGAGCGCTTTAGCATTTTTTCAAGAGCAAAAAAAGCCAATCGTTCGAGCGTTAATTGATTTTCAGTGTTTGCAGCAAGATTCGGATGAATCTATTGTGTGGTTTAATCAAGAGCGGTTGTTAGTCCATCAAAAAGAGGGTGTGGGGTTTTCTACAGCGTACGCATTAGCGGATACCTTTTTACAGAACATGCTATTTATAGACCCAGGGGTTGATCTTGAAAAAGAAAAAAATGATGTGGGTGATGTTGAACAAGGTGAAACATTATCACAGCAATACAAAGTTTATGTGTCAAACGATGGCGCTTCATCTTATACCGTAGAAAAAGCTACTAGAGTTTTTCATACCGTTAATCCTGAAGCGAGTAGTGAGTTTTATGAAACAGCGCCTGTTTTTTCTTTAAATAACGCGCATGCAATTGATTTTTGTACGGGTGCTTATGCGCCACCAAAAAATGATTCGCAACAAGTGACAAGTTGGAAGTTCATAGGCGTGTTAAGCCTTTTTTCTATATTGTTATTTGTCTCGGTTAGTCTTTTTGAGATTTATACAAGTAAACAAAAAATACTTATAAAAGCAAAAGAAACAGAAGCCTCATACCGAAAAGTAATTCCTCAAGGCGTTGTTAGAGATCCAGTTAGGTCTCTAAGGAATAAATTGGATGAATTGGCTGGAGGCGATGGGAAAGCGAGTGAGGTTGTTCGTTTGTTATCTTATGTGGCACCTGCGATCCAGTCACTGGATGTGGATTTATTGACCATTAACTATAATCATAAAGAAGCCACGCTACGGTTAAGTGTTCAAGCCGGTTCCTTTCAAGTGGTGGAAAAGTTACGTACCGATATTGAAGAAAAAGGATTGGTGGCGGAATTGTTGAGTTCAAATGCGGTTGATAATAAATTTCAGGCGCGGTTACGTATTAGTATGGAGAGGTTTTGATAGTGTTATTCGAATCGCAAATCAATCGTATCAAAGATGACTGGCAAGAAAGATCTGCTTCTGAAAAAAAGATAATCACAGTTGTTGGTGTTTTAATGCTTATTTTTGCGGTCTATTTTTTACTAGTGGAACCCATAGAGGTCTATAAAGAAAAGCAGTACCGACTATTGTCGGCAGAAAATAACCGATATTCTCGTGTTATTCCCTTAGTAGAAAGAATACAGTCTCGCAGTTCGGGTTCTGGTCAGTTATCAGAAGGCTTGGCTAAATTGATTGATGACAGCTTGCAAAAAAATGGGCTGACCATGCGAGGTTTTCAGCCGGGGAAAAATAACGATGTGCGCTTACGTTTAAGCGACGTACCTTACGAGTCGTTGGTGCAGTGGTTACATGATCTGGAATATGAGCATAACGTGGTAATTGAAGAAATGTCCGTGTCACCATCAAAAGAGACAAACTTATTACTGGTGAATATTCGAGTCAAAAAGGGCTAGTGCTTTGTTTTTTATAGAAGCTGAATTCAGAGAGTGTTGTTTTATCGAGCGACATAGATAATGTCTTTTCGCATCGGCGCTAAGCGTTTTAAGAGCTCGTTCTGTAAGCGATGAGAAACGCCGACAGTGCTCATGGCATCTATTAATGCTTCTACCGTATGATTGAAAATTGCCTCATTTATCCCCATGTTAGCGTGCACGTCTTGCATCGAATCTCCAGTATATTCGCAAGGGCCATTGCTAATCATGCAGATATGTTCAACAAATTTTTCCTTGAAACGATCGATACTGCTATTTTCAAAAAAAGGATATAGCTGGTCACTTTCTCCTATTTGATTGATGAAAGCGTCAGCAATATTTTCTATCATACCTAAGCCGCCCAGTTTTATATAAAGTGTCTGTGGTGGTCGAGGTGATGCACATGCTGATAGGAATAATAAGCTACATAGTAATGTGGCGATAAGTTTCATGTGCTACCTCAAATAAGCGGTTAACGAAAGATACCAACCTTGTTTATATTCGATATCGAAGACTAAGAGCCTATTAGGTATATAGGCATAATTTACAACAACTCCTGACCTAGTCATCCGTAGTCATTTTTTTTCAGTAAACTTATGTTTTTTGCGTAAAACTCCTCAAGCCAGCTAGATATATCATTTCCTGCCATGGGGCGTGCAATAAAATATCCTTGTGCCCAATCACATTTTAAATCAGCTAATAAATTGAGTGTTTCAACATCTTCAACGCCTTCTGCAACAACACCTAAGTTAAAGCTGCTAGCAAGATCAATCGTCGATTGAACAATAATTTGATCATCGGGATTGTTAGCTAAGTGCATAACAAACTCCCTATCAATTTTTAATTCCGTAACAGGCATATTTTTTAGTTGAGCTAAAGAAGAGTAACCAGTGCCGAAATCATCAATAGCTAACCTGAAAGACTGCCGCCTAAATAAACTCAGAAGACGTATTGCTTCTTCTGGCTTGCTCATGATTTCGCTTTCGGTTATTTCAAAAGATAACAACTCTGCAGGAACACTATAATTCAATAATAACTTATTGATGATTGTGAGCATTTCTGGTCTGGCGATATCTTGAGCAGATAAATTGATAGCCACTTCAAATCTGATCCCTTCTTCAATCCACTGAGCGACTTGTATAATGACGGTTTCGATAATCCATTCGGTTAATAAATTAATCAATCCCGATTGTTCTGCTAATGGAATAAATACATCGGGCGGAATAAACCCTCTTTCTTCATGCTGCCAACGTATTAACGCCTCTAATTTCTCTACTCGACCTGTTTTCAAATCAAGTTTAGGCTGATAGTACATGGCTAAGTTGGAGCCTTTGTTGTTGATAGCAAGGCGCAGCTCTTCGACAATGCGTAGTCGATCAAGATAAGCCGCTTCTTGGCCTGACTGATATAGACAAACTTCGTTGTCGGTAGTACAGCCAGCATCCATAGTGATGTCTAGCTTTCTAATAAGACTGTCGACATTCTTACTGTTGTGCCCGTAAGGAATAGTGCCTATAAAAATTTCAGCATTGATGTGTACGCTATCTTTAGCTAAAGATTCTTGTAGTCTAGCTTTTAGTAGTATATGAATATTGTGAATATCTTCAGCGCCAATTTCATAATCAATCATGGCCATAAAACGTTCATCACTAGATCTGGCAACACAAATAAAGCGTTTGGATAAATATGTACTTATTTTTTTTAAACATAATTGACCGATAGACGGGCCAAACATATTACTTATTTGTCGAATATTATTAATGCCAAAGCAAATTATTTGAAATTGTTTTTTACTGCTTAAGTGTAATTCTACTTTTTCAATAAAAGCCGTACGGTTGATTAATCCTGTTGTGATATCGTGTGTCGCTCGATATTTTATTTCTTTTTCTCTTTGTGAAATTTCGTTCTGCATTTTTTTAATGGATTTTGCAAGGTCTTTTACTTCTTCTGTTCCAGTGCCTATTTTCATTGTTTGTGAATAGTCGCCTGATGCAATGTTGGTTGCTATCGCTGATAGCTTATGTAATGGGCGTGTGAGTTTCTGTGAAAAAATAAGGGCGGCAAATAAACCAATAGAAAGAGAGAAAATAGAAACTAAAGATATCTTTAGTTGTAAGTAATCGAATTCGTTAAAGACTTGGTGTAAGTCAATACTTAAATAAACGGATACGTCATTTTCTTTGTTAATAGAATATACAGTTGATTGAAGTGATTGTGGATAGGTGAACGGTATTCGCCACGATAAATTGCCAACGTTACTGCTTAGCTCATCAATATTCACGTCAGTGATGGTAGAAATAAATTGTTTTTCTCCAGCTTCTGAATCGCGGGTGTTACCACCTAAAATAAAACTAATATCAAGTCCGGTAATTTGTTTTAACTCATTTGCGAGAGTGGAGTCTAGTTCAAAACCGATCACGGCAATCGCAATAGGCTTAGGCGCATCGACGGTGACCAGCACTAGTTGATATAGACGGTCGTTAATAGGCGCAACAGTAATAACACCACCGTCAGTTAATACCGATGGCGCAATGTTTTTTAAATAATCCTCTTCAATGTTATTACCAAACGATACTTGGGCCACTCCGTTTAAATTGAGTATTGCCATGAAATCAGCACCAATGCGATCGCCATGATTGATTAACGCACTTTTTATTGTGGCGTTATCCGTACTCGCAATTGTTTGTCTAAATCCAAAGTCAGCGGTAAGTACTTCTGCCGCATTGACCAATAGATCCTCACGGCTTGATAGCACTCGCTCAAGTACATTGACCCCAACGGTCAATTCTTTTTTTACCTGAATTTTAGCGAATTGATCCGTTGAAAACCATACGACAATCAGTACAACCATAGTTGTACCGAGCAATAGTCCGGCCAGCAAGGAGCCTATTCGAAAACGTAAGGTTTTAGTTATCATAGCCATCCGTTTTTTTACCGCGCTTAAATCGATCTTTGAAACTATTCCCTTTTTTATCTGTTACCGGAGTCACATCTAAAGTAATTGTTATAGTGTCTGTTTGTGTTAATTGTTTAGCGCTTAAGATAATCTTTTTTATTTGATTAGCATCGTCTGACATAAGCGGGTGCCAGATCGTCGCAGCAGTATCTTCGATGAGCGTGGGTAATGATATTATGCCGTCTTTGGCACTTATCCCTGACCAGTAACCATCCTTGACCAATATGTAACCGACCATATTGTCGTGAATGTTACAGCCTAAAACAATGATACCGGGACTATCGAAAACCACAGGAGATGTTGAGGTCCCGCTGTATAATTTGATCTCAAACGGTTTCGCTTTTGAAAAAGAATACACATGATGACGAACGTTATCGCTATTAGGGAAGCTTACGGCTTGCCCTTGTGATACGGTAAGTACGCGAGGGCTAAATTGTTGTTTTATTTGGTCCATTACCGCGATATTAGTGTCAGTCTGTTTAGAGACAGAGGGAAGCGATACGACGGTGTTTTCTAGTGGCTGCCCTTGTGTGTCGATAATGCGAATGTTTACGGCATAGGCACTATAAGAGCATATAGAATATATAATGCTAAGCGCAAAGATAAATACCAGACGAATTGAATACATCTTCATAGTTCTGTCTATAGCCAGAAGTGAATAAAAATAATGAGAGTGTGAATGAAAAACTCATAAGCTTACATAGAGTGTAGGTGTGAATAATCGTCTTTACCAAAAATTAAGCGAATAAAATGTGTGAAAACCAAGTAACGCAAACAGCGGGTTAGAACTACATGAATAGCAAAAGACTCATAGTGATTAGTATGGCGATACTAGTTGTTAGCATAATCGGTATTCTGTTATTACCTGCTAACAGTGTTTTGAGCGATGCATTATTCAAGCATAAACGGCTCAGCTTTTCGGCCATTACGGGATATTGGTGGCATGGTGAAGTGGAGGGGCTTTCTGTTGATTATAGAGGCTATCGTATTGATGTAGGCCAGTTACATTGGCGGTTCGATTGGCAGACGTTAGCCTCTACAAATTGGTGTGTAGACGGGGCTAATAGCGCATCGCAAGAATTGATAGATACTCATTTTCGCTTATGCTATCAATTAGTAGAATCACGTTTCCAAATAATAGATAGTGTTATCGAAATCGACGCAAAAACTTTAGCTAAGGTCAGCGGGCTTGAGATAGCAGGGCAGTGGGTGGTCAATATATCTTCTGCGACTATCGTTGATAGCCGTTTATTAGATGTGTATGGAGAAGCCGTTTGGACCCGTGCTCAGTGGCATAATGGAGAAAGCTGGTTTGCGCTAGGCGATGTGTTGTCGATCCTTGCTGCGAGTGAGCCGTTTGCTATTAACATTGAGGTCAGTGATCTAAACAGTCCTTTGCAGATAGAATTAACGACCACTTTCTCGCCTCAGCAGCAGTGGGCAGTGACTGGTTTTATCGAGCCGTATGCTCAGTTACCTACCTCTTTAGCTGAAAGTCTAGAGTTAATGTCTTCAAATGTTGCCGGAAAGCGGTATTACTTCAATTACTAAATCGGTAGATTAACCGTTAATCCAAACGGTAGGCTCAGTTAGAGCCTTCGTATCATGGCCTTTTGTTATAACAGTCCCTATACCAAAGTTCCTATACCAAAGTCCCCATATCACCGCCCCCCGTATCATAAAACCGCCTTTTTCTTCATGAGTTTAAGGAACGATAAATTCACTGAGCGTGTGATTACGAAGACTCATTAAATACGATTGTTGGTTGAATTTAAATCGTAGCGTGGCATCACTTTGATCCATAATGAAGAGTGCTTCTTCTTTGCTAGAGTTAATAATTAAGCCTTTGTTCTCTTGTATAAATAATGGCTTGTCTAACAGCGTTATTTTTTTCCCACCAGCGATAATCGAGACCTTTTCAATGACATTATTACCTTTTAAAATAGAACGGAATTGTAATTTATAGCCGTTCATTAGCGATTGCGTAGTGACTTCGTAAGGTGATTGAGTTGTCTCTTGAATAAAACTAGCGCGCAGGCTAACAGATGCTTTTTTATCAGCAAAGTATACCGTCGAATCTTGATGGAATAGCTCCGACGCTGTTGCCTTTTCTTGTGACGTAGACTCAGCTGTAGATCTAGGCGTATTGGTCGCGCATGCAGTGATGGTTAAAGATAAGCTTAGCAATATCAAAAGCCGAGTTAGGCTAATGCGTTGAATACTTGTGCAAGTTAAATAATGGCAGTGTATAAATAGAGGTGTTAAAAAATGTAACATGGATTGCCCTGACAAATTTTGGTGCTGTGACCATTATAGATGGGGCAAAATTGTAACAGAAATAATATATTGCTGTTTTTCTACTTGTTTAGAAGCTCCTTATGTTGTGTTCCATTATTTTGTTCCATATCCATGATCCTAGCCTTCTTCGACAGGTTTTTCTGGATACTGATAAATGTTTGTAGCATTACGTCCCGCCTGTTTAGACTGATAGAGCGCTTGGTCTGCAAAGTCGATCCAATTAGTGGGCGATTTTAATGAAGGGTCAAATGCAGCCACGCCTAAACTGACCGTATAGTTAATCACTTGGTCTTCGTAGCAGGCTGGTTTAGCAGCGATTTTTTTACGAATTCTTTCCGCTAATACATACGCTGAATCAATCGGTGTATGTGGCAATAAAATCACATACTCTTCACCGCCGTAGCGTCCTGCAATATCAGTTTTACGAATAGAGTGCCTAATAATGTCTGCTGTTTGTCGGATAACTTCGTCGCCAGCAGGGTGCCCATAGTTATCATTCACTTTTTTGAAGTGATCAATATCAAACATAATTAATGAACAGTTTTCGTGGTAACGACTTTCGCGTTCATATTCTTTTTCAAGCAGGTTTTCCCATGTTTTCCGGTTCAGTAAACCGGTTAAGCCGTCTGTTTTACTAATATATTCCAACGTTTCGTTGACTTTTTCTAATTCAATATTATTGATGGCTTGCTCGGTCACATCGTAAATAATCACACAAATGCTATCGGTACTGCCATCTAAGCCTTGAATAGGAATAAAAGTACTGTTTTGATACATGAACTCGGCTTTGCCAGTAATAGGCCGATAGTTATCAAAGCGAAATAAATAGGGGCGTTGTTCCCAAGTGGTAAATGCAGAATTCTTTAACACATAAACTGATTGTACTTTGCGGCGAAACCACTTTTCGTCAATTTCCGGAAAAAGATCAAATAATGAATGCCCAATCACTTCTTCAGCGGCAGTGGCGCTATGGTTTTGCATAAAACTGTTCCATAGATGCACTTTGTAGTCTTTATCTAATAAGACAAGACCCACATCGACATTCTGAACAACGTCCATAATCCAACGAAAGTCATTAAGAAAAGCTTGTGATTCAGGTTCTTCAGACATATCTGGTTATTTAGCCTAATAGATAATTTAATTTATTCAGTAGGTAGTGCAACGAACGCTCTGTAATGACGACTAATAGATCACATTGCACATCGTAATTCTCAATTTGATAGCCAACTTCAATGACCAGCGCTTGGTTCCAGCGTACATGTTTGGAGCTGAGTAGCTTATCTAGCTCTTGATGCTGACCCAAAATGGCGGGTGGCCCAAAACTAAATTCAATGTCCATTTGTTCTGCGATACCACGTAGTAGTGCGCCAACTAAGATGTTAGTGGCATCAATAAGCACTTCTTTTTCTGCTGTGGCCGAGACTTCGTCTTCATATCCCATCAGCTTTGCTAAGTCGATGAAGCTGGTATCGTTGAATAACAGCATGGACTCGCCAGAGATACCGCCGCCAATGAATCCTTGGCAAACACCAGAAACATTTTGATCGTCTACCGTTTGTACCGCCATTGCAATTTCGGAAGGTGACAAGATGGCGACATGAGGTATCGACAAGATGACGAAGGCATCAAGGAGGCGCGCAAGATGGTCACCTGCCTGTCCCATGGCAACATTACTGATTTCTTGTAAGCAATCGCGATGGTCTTCGCTCAGCACTATTGGTTGGCTCATTCGTTTACGACTATTGGGTTATTAAAGTTGTTAAGGTCTCTTACAATAGTAGTATAGGAATTTCAGTCTTGCCTAAAAAAATTAATCAGAAGTATGGTATTTGTTGATTGGTAATCATTATTGCCATAAAACTTAGTTTTTAGGTTTATTCATCGCGGCCTTTAATAGATCACCCATTGACCCTACAGCAGGTTTGGCGGTTGGTGCAGAGGCATTCTGGCGTTGATGGCGAGGTGCTTTATGCGATGGTTGCTTGCTTGCTCTATTCGTCTTAGAAGAACCACTAGCAGAATCTGTGTGAGCATTTACTTCGTCCTCAAGTCTCATGCTTAATGCAATTCGCTTTCGCGGAATATCCACTTCCATGACTTTTACTTTGACGATATCGCCTGCTTTAACCACTGTACGAGGGTCTTTAATAAACGTATTGGAGAGTGCTGATATATGTACGAGGCCGTCTTGGTGAACACCAATATCAACAAATGCACCAAAGTTGGTCACGTTAGTAATCACCCCTTCTAATATCATCGCAGGTACTAAATCTTTTAAGGTTTCGACCCCTTCTTTAAAGCTAGCAGTTTTGAATTCTGGACGAGGGTCACGTCCGGGTTTTTCTAATTCTTTGAAAATGTCTTCTACGGTAGGCAGACCAAAGCGCTCATTAGTGAAATCTTTTGGCTGTAGAGTACGCAGTTTAGTGGTGTCACTGAGTAAGTTATTCACGGCGGTGCCTAATTGCTGGCACATGGCTTCTACCACCGTATAAGATTCAGGATGAACGGCAGATGCATCTAGGGGATTGTCGCCATTAGCGACACGTAAAAAGCCAATGGCTTGTTCGTAGGTCTTGTCGCCTAAGCGTGGTACGTCTTTCAATTGCTCTCTGCGGCTAAAGCGACCATGTTGGTCACGAAATGCCACAATATTATTGGCAATCGTCTGATTTAAGCCGGATACACGAGCCAATAGTGGGGCAGAGGCGGTATTGACCTCAACGCCAACGGCATTTACACAGTCTTCTACGGTTGCGTTTAGTGCTTTGGCTAATTTCGACTGTGATACATCGTGTTGATATTGACCTACCCCAATTGACTTAGGCTCGATTTTTACTAACTCGGCGAGTGGATCTTGTAAGCGGCGAGCAATAGAAATTGCGCCACGTATCGTCACATCTAAGTCAGGAAACTCTTTTGCGGCAAACTCGCTTGCTGAGTAGATAGAGGCGCCGGCTTCATTTACCATGACTGTTTTAGCACGTAGCTCCGGGTGACGTTTGAGCACATCGTTGGCGAAGCTTTCGGTTTCTCTTGAGGCGGTACCGTTACCAATAGCAATCAGCTCGACATTATATTTCTGACAGAAGTTGACTAATACGGCCTCGGCTTCTTGTAGGCGTTTTTGCGGTTGATTAGGGAATATAGCGCCATGATCTAAGACTTTTCCTGTTTCGTCGATTACGGCCACTTTGACCCCTGTGCGTAACCCGGGGTCTAAGCCAATAGTGCCCTTTTGCCCCGCAGGGGCGGCGAGTAATAAATCGTTTAGGTTGTTGGCGAAAACAGTAATCGCATCTGTCTCTGCTAATTCTCTGGCTTGTGAAAACAGGTCAGTTTCTATGTGAGTCAATAGTTTGATACGCCATGTCCAGCGCACGACTTCGCCTAACCATTTATCCGCTGGGCGTTGTTCATCGCTTATTTCCCAGTGTTCAGCAATCATGACTTCACAGGGGTGTTTGTCGGCTAAATCTGTGGTGTCGACATTTAAATTCAACGATAAAAAGCCTTCATTGCGACCGCGAAACAAGGCTAGTGCGCGATGAGGCGGTAAGCTTTTTAACGGTTCTTGATGCTCGAAATAGTCGCTAAACTTTTGTCCTTCGGCTTCTTTTCCTTTCAATACGGCAGCAGATATCAAGCCTTGGTCGGATAAAAAACTGCGCAGTTTGCCTAATAATTTGGCATCTTCACTAAAGCGCTCCATCAGGATGTACTTCGCACCATCTAATGCTTCTTTAGCTGTGGTGATTTTATGCTCGTCATTGAGATATTTCGCCGCTTCGTCTTCTGGATTGAGGTTAGGGTTCTCGTATAAGTCGTTCGCTAATGGCTCTAGCCCCGCTTCTATGGCGATTTGCCCTTTGGTGCGACGTTTAAGTTTATAAGGTAAGTAGATGTCTTCTAGCTGGTTTTTCGTTACAGCGTTGGCAATATCGGCGCTGAGTTCAGGGGTGAGCTTGCCTTGTTCATCAATGCTTTTAACAATAGCTGCACGGCGATCTTCTAACTCACGTAAATAACCCAGACGCTCTTCGAGTTGGCGCATTTGCGTATCGTCTAGGCTGCCAGTGACCTCTTTACGGTAACGAGAAATAAATGGGACAGTGGCCCCTTCATCAAGTAATTCTACCGCTGCGGTTACTTGGGGTAATCGTATTGAAAGTTCATCGGCAATGCGTTGGAAAATACTAGTCATAAAAAGGGGTCACTTATAGTTTTGATGCGTTGTGGTTTACACCGTAGGCTTGAAATGTGTAGAGCAAATAAACTGTGTTTAAGCCGCTTAGATTAAGTAAAGTATGGCATTATGCGTAAAATCGAACGTATAAACAGTCTTGAAATATAATTATTTTTATGTGTTGTTGAATAGATGTCTATCAGTTCCCATTATCGGCAAATAGCGAATAGAAATAACCTGTAAGAACAGGCGAGAGAACAGACGAGAGAACAAGTGAAAGAACGAGTGAAAGACCAAAAGAACAACCGAAAGAGAGGAAGTACTACATGAACCGTCATGCGGGTTCAGTCAACGTCATTATTATTTTATTAGTGGGCGCGCTTATCGCTGCGGCATTGTATTGGTTTCGCCCCCAGCCCAAAACTCGACCTCCTGTGGCCGCAGTTCCGCCATCTGTGTCAGTAATGGCGGCTAGCCCTCAAACTAAAACGCTGTATGTGAATACGCAGGGAACAGTTGAGCCACGCCGCGCCATTAAGCTAGTTGCCGAGGTCTCTGGTCGTGTAATTTCAGCCCATCCTCGATTTATCGATGAGGGCGAGTTTGTAAAAGAAGACACGTTAATCGCCCTAGATGATCGAGATTACCAATATCGATTAGTAGAAGCCGAAGCGCAGGTTGCGGTAGCGGCTCGCGAGCTTGCACTAGAAAAAGGTCAGGCCCGACAAGCAAAGCGTGAATGGCGCGATTTAGGCAATAAAGAAGCGAACGCTTTGTCATTACGTGCGCCTCAGGTGAATGCCGCGCAATCACAACTTGCGTCTGCACAAGCGCAACGCAATCTCGCTCGCTTAAGTGTGCAGCGTGCAACGATTAATGCACCCTTTACGGGAAGGGTTGATACGCGCTATGTGGATGTGGGCCAATATGTGACTGCGGGAACGACGGTTGCCGATATATACGAGAGCGATAGTGCCGAGCTTAAGTTATCGTTAAGTGATCAACAGCTGGCTTTTTTAGGCTTACCTTTAGGCGCTATTTTTGAAGAGAGCGAGCAGCGTTCTATTACCCTATCGGCTAATGTAGCCGGCGAAAAACGTGAGTGGCAAGCACAGTTAATACGAACTGAATCGACGGTAGATGCGACTACACGTTTCTATACAGCGGTAGCAAAAGTGAATGCGCCGTTTGATCTAAATGTGCATGCTTATCCCTTGGTGATGGGGCTATTTGTTGACGCGGTTATTGAGGGAATTACATTAGATGCGGTGATTGCATTGCCCGAAAAGTCGTTGATAAAGAATCAGTGGGTTTACGTCGTAGAAAACGATCGCATTCAGCAGCGCATGGTTCAAATAATGGGCAGCGAGAAAGGCATGGTGTTAGTGCGAGGCGATTTAGCCGCAGGCGAACGTATCGTGATTAGCGACCCTCGAGTATTACAGCCTGACATGCAAGTCAACGTATTACCTTAATCCAGCAGTAAATTAATTAAGATGACTGATAATAAGAATGCCGATAAGTAAGAATATTATATGAAACGTATTGTTGAATGGTTTATTGAAAATCCAATTGCGGCTAATTTATTAATGGTCGTTATTTTATTGGTAGGCTTAAAAAATATTCCGGTAATAGGAAAAACTGTTTTTCCTCAAACAGATCAAAGCAGTATTAGTATCAGCACATCTTATAAGGGCGCAAGCCCAAGTGAAGTCGAGACGCAAGTCGTTGTGCGCTTGGAAGAAGCCGTAGCTGACTTAGAAGGCATCGACGAGATTTTTTCAACCACACGAGAGGGCTTAGCCCAACTTACATTAACCATTATCAAAGACTATGACAGTCAACGTTTATTTAATGATGTAAAAACCCGCATTGATGCAATTACTACTTTACCTGATGAAGTAGATACGGTGAATGTAAGAGAGAGCATTCCAAAACGACCATTGATGAGTGTCGCCATTCACGGTGATGCTGATGAACAACGATTAAAAGAAACGGCGCAATGGTTGCGAGACGAAATGACTTTGTTGCCTTCGATATCTAGCGTCACTATCGAAGGCGTGCGTAACAATGAAATGTCGATAGAAGTTTCTGAAAAAACTTTACGTCAATATGCATTAACACTAGACGATATTGCGACTCGCATTCGCCGCTCTTCATTAAATGTCCCCGGCGGTACGGTTAAAACCGATGCAGGCAACGTGCAAGTACAAACGCGCGGGCAGGCATATTCCGCAAAAGAGTTTTCTAATATTGTCATTGCGACTAGCGATAATGGCGCACAATTGTTATTAGGCGATATTGCGACGATTACTGATGGTTTTGCAGACGATGACAGCGAAGATAATTTTAATGGGCAACCGGCGGCTTATTTAGAATTATTCACTACTACGCCGCCCGATGTTATTGATGCTGCTGCTGAAGCGAAGGAATTGATTGAGGTATTACGTACACGATTACCTGCGGATATGGAATTAACCATTTGGCGCGATCGCTCTTTGTTATTTGAAAGTCGCATGAATCTACTGCTAAAAAATGCCATTAGTGGTTTGGCATTAGTCTTTGTTGTGTTGATGTTGTTTTTAACGCCCTCTTTGGCGGGCTGGGTGAGTGTTGGTATTGCCACTGCTTTTATTGGTGTGTTTGTCTTGCTGCCTTACACGGGTATCACCATTAATATGTTATCTATGTACGGTTTTTTATTAGCACTAGGTATCGTTGTTGATGACGCAATTATTGTCGGAGAAAGTGTCTATGCCAGTCAGCGTCGTGGCGAACAAGGTATTGCAGCAGCAAAATCCGGCGCGTTGTTCGTTTATAAACCGGTATTGTTCGCGGTAATTAGTACCGTTATTTTCTTTTCAGGTATGTTTGGTTTGCCCGGATGGATGGGGTCGTTAGCGTATCCTATTGCCGTCGTGGTGATTGTGTGTTTATTGTTTTCACTCATCGAATCGCTTCTGATTTTGCCTTCGCATTTATCGTATTATTGTATTGATTCCGGCAGCAGTGAAAAACAAAAAGCACTTTCTTGGTTTACAAGATTGCGCAACAAAATGTCTCAGGGAATGGAAACGGCAGCTGAAAAATATTATCGCCCTTTCTTAGAAAGAACATTACGGTTTAATGGTCAGACATTGGTGTTGTTTTTATTGTTTTTCACGATTGTCTTTACTATGTATTTATCCGATGGTTATGTTAAATCCTCATTTAAAGTGCAAGCAACATCTAACAGTATTCGTATTTCTGCCACGCTTGCAGAAGGCGCAGCATTTGATGATGTCAAAAAAGTACAGCAACAAATTGAACAAGCAGCTTATCAATTAAAAAACGATGAAAAATTAGTAGGAATTAATGGAGATCAAGATTTTATTAGAGCAATCCGCTCTATTGCATCAGGTAATACGGTACGCGTTAGAGTCGCGTTGACACCTGCTGAAGATCGTGAAGTGAATATTATTCAAATCAAAGATCGCTGGCGAGAGAATATTGGTGACATAGAAGGCGTGAAAGAGTTGAGCTTGCGCTATACCATTAATTCCAGCAGTAAAGCGTTGCGTTTTCGAGTGAATGTCGCAGGCAATAATCAACAGGTGTTGTTTGATTCTGTTGCAGCCTTAAAAACTGCATTGGCTTCTTACGAAAATGTTTACGATATAGAAGATACATTAGAAGGTGCGCGTAAAGAAGTAGAGTTACGCGTTAAGCCTCATGCAGAAGTGTTAGGTTTGCGGTTGGCAGATATTGCTTCGCAAATTCGACAAGGTTTCTACGGTGTCGAAGTGCAGCGTATCCCAAGAGGCACCGACGATATTAAAGTGATGTTGCGTTACCCAGAGAGTGAGCGTCGCACACTAGAAAATATCGAAGGTATTTATATTCGCACTCAAGAAGGTCGGGCAGTGCCATTGACCAGTGTGGCGGAGGTTGTGGATATTGCTGGCTACAGTGTGATCAATCGCGAGAATCGCCGCCGTACTATTATTGTTTCTGCCGAGCTGACGGAAGGTGTTGATGCGTTAACATTAGCGAACCAAGTGCTAAATGCAAACCTACCGCTTTGGCAACAACAATTTACCGGTTTGCATATGGAGGTTGCTGGTTCGTTAAACGAACAAAAAGAATTTAACAGTACTTTATATCTTAATATGTTGGTGGCTGTTTTTGTGAGTTACGGTTTGATGGCGATAGCTTTCCGTTCTTACTGGCAGCCGTTATTAATTCTGACTGCCATCCCTTTTGGCTTTGTTGGTGCAATACTAGGGCACTTAATTATGGATAAAGCCATGAGCATTATGTCGATGCTGGGTTTGCTGGCTTGTGCAGGTGTTGTGGTGAACGATAATTTAGTATTGCTTGATCGTATTCAGCACTTATATAAAAAAGGCAATGATATTATGGATGTGCTGGCTGAGGCAGGGCAGGATCGGTTTCGCGCTATTATTTTGACTTCGTTGACTACCTTTATTGGTTTATTGCCCATTATGTTTGAAACCAGTGTGCAGGCACAATTTTTAATTCCTATGGTGGTGTCACTATCTTTTGGGGTTCTATTTTCTACCTTTGTAACCCTATTGCTGGTACCTAATTTATTTTTATTGGGCATTAAGCTAACTTCTTCACGTTAAGAATAAGTGCTAAATTTGCGTCGAAAATTTCCGCAATATTGTTTAGTGTATAGAGATCGTTATGGCTGTTGTGTTATCTATCTTACCGATATTTTTTATTATATTAGCAGGTGCTGCTTTTCGTAAAATTGCTTTTCCTGATGTAGGTTTTTGGAGTGGCGCAGAAAAACTAACGTACTATATTTTTTTTCCTGCATTGCTCATTAGTAAAATGGCAACAGCCGAAATAGGCAATATCGATCTTTTATCTATAGCCCCTTTGCTGTGCGCTATGTTGTTATTAGTTACTGGATTAATGGTGCTGGCTCAACGGCTAAGTCAACCGTATGGCGTATTAGCGAACCCCGCATTTACATCGGTATTTCAAGGCGGTATTCGCTTTAATACTTATGTAGGCTTGGCAATAGTGACGGCACTATATGGTTCGGAAGGAGTTGTGATCGCGTTAGTGATGGTGGCGATTATGATTCCTTTGGTGAATATATTATGTGTCACCGTGTTAGAGATGTATGCAGAAAAAGTATCTGTACACCCTTATCGACGTTTGTGTTCGTCAATTATCAGCAATCCATTAATTATTGGCTGTGTGTTAGGTGTTGCCATTAATTTGAGTCATGTTGGGCTGCCTTATGTCATCAGTGAAATGCTAAGGCTGTTTTCACAGGTCGCGTTGCCTTTGGGGTTGTTGACCGTTGGCGCTGCGCTTAGTTTACGGGCGTTTAGCGGAGTTGCGCTGGCTTTAACATTATCTTGCTTGGTGAAATTCCTATTATTACCGTTGTTGGCTATTGGATTAGCCTCGGTGCTAGGAATAGGTGAGCTGGAGACGCAAGTGTTACTGGTGTTGACTGTATTGCCTACGGCAACGTCTGCCTATGTATTAGCGAAACAGTTAGGGGGCGATGCAAAATTAATGGCCACCATTATTACTGTGCAAACCTTACTATCAGCGATATGGATACCGGTCGTGTTGGCAATATCGTAATACATTACGGGCACTGGTAAGCGATAAAAGATTGCGTACCATTTCGCGTACTATTGTCGATATTACCTTCGGCAATAATTGTATTGGCATTCAATTTTGCTGCTTCGTTGCGTGCGAGTATAGATAATTCTTCAGCGATCTTTTTATCGTCACGGCTGGTTCCAGCAACAATACTGGCTCGTGTCTTCGCCGTTACCGTGCCAACGCGTAGGCATCCGCTAACGGAATCTATTGGCTGTCTAACGGCGACGCCTTCTCCTTGCGAATTTAATTCTACCCATGTGCAGGCGCTAAGGGTGATTGTTAGTAAAATTAACAGTAAGCTGATAACGATGAGTTTCATCTCTTATTTCCTGTATTGATTTTGTATGCAGAAGAATGTTGTTGAATTTATGTTGCTCAATTAAACCACATTCTTACTAGCAATGGTTTCATAGGGCGCATAGCCTCTTCTTTGCCACCACAATTCCGCCGTAGTATTACCGGTATCCCAACCCACTTGAAACGCTTTCGCCGATTTTTCCGCTAAGGCGCTTTCGAGATCGGTTAACAGTTGTTGCCCAACGCCTTGGCAACGATATTCCTCGTCTACCCATAAGCTATAAATGACGCCTACTTTGACTAAATTGACACCCGGTTTATCAAATACATGCCCAGAAATAGTACCAATTATTTCGCACTCTGGGCTGGAGGCAACCAGTACAATCGCATTTTCTGAACTGATCGTATGTTGTAATACTCTCTCTGCATGATCGAGCTTGTCATCGCTATCACCACCAAAAGGCCGATATGGTGTGATGCTATCAATAGATTGCCAAAAATTGACTAATATGGGTATGTCGAGTGTTTGTGCGGGTCGAATATTCATAGTTCTGCCCTTATAAGCGCCCGGCGGACTTAGTCGCTAGTTAATATCAGATAATAATAAGGAATAAGTTTACTAAACTTTATAAAACAATAGGCAATAAAAAAGGCCGCAAATGCGACCTTTTCAATGACGTTAATCAATCATTTTAGCACTTAGCCTTGTGGGCCAGCGGCTGAAACGTCTTCGCTTACGTTAAACTTCTTAATGTTTTCCGCAAATAGACCGGCTAGCTTAGATGCTTGCGCATCGTATTCTGCACGATCTTCCCAAGCAACTAAAGGATTAACGTATTGTGCGTCAACACCTGGGATGGCTTTAGGGATATCTAGGTTAAGAATATCTAAGTGCTCAGTTTCCGCATTGTCTAGTGCGCCATTTTGAATGGCAGCAACGACTGCGCGTGTCACTGGGATTGGGAAGCGTGAACCCTTACCGTTCGCACCACCAGAACCGCCAGTCCAGCCAGTATTCACTAGGAATACTTTAGCACTGAACTCTTCTACACGTTTCATTAATAGGTCGCCGTATTCACGTGCTGGACGTGGCATAAACGGTGCGCCAAAACAGGTAGAGAAAGCAGGGTGAATACCCGCTTCTGCGCCCAACTCGGTAGAGCCTACACGAGCAGTGTAGCCAGACAAGAAATGATATGCCGCTGCTTCTTTACTTAAGATAGAGACTGGTGGGATAACACCGGTAACATCACAGGTTAAGAAGATAACGTTCTTTGGCTCGCCGGCACGATTCTCTAGTTGACGCATTTCTACGTGCTCTAAAGGATACGAGCAACGACCATTTTCGGTAAGGCTAGTATCGTGATAATCCGGTACGCCAGCGTCGTCATGAACAACGTTCTCAACGATCGCGCCGGTGCGAATAGCATCCCAGATAACAGGCTCGTTTTTCTGGCTAAGATCGATGGTTTTTGCGTAGCAACCGCCTTCGATATTAAACACGGCGCCTTTCGCCCAACCATGCTCATCATCACCAATTAAGTAGCGCTCTGGATCAGCAGATAGTGTGGTTTTACCTGTACCAGATAAACCAAAGAATAAGCAGGTGTCCCCATCTTCACCGACGTTAGCCGAGCAATGCATTGGCATGACGTCTTTTTCTGGTAGTAAGAAGTTTTGTACTGAGAACATAGATTTCTTCATTTCGCCCGCATAACGCATGCCGGCAATAAGAATCTTGCGTTGCGCAAAGTTAATGCAAACGATACCTTCAGAGTTGGTGCCATCACGATCTGGTTCACATACGAAGTTGGCTGCGTGAAGAATAGTCCATTCTTCTTTTGATTTTGGGTTGTAGCTGTTGGTGCGAATAAACATATTATAGGCAAACAAGCTATGCCAAGCGGTTTCTGTCGTCACACGAACAGGAAGATAATGATCTGGGTCTTCGCCTACATGGAAGTTAGAGACAAAGCTGTCTACTTCAGCCACATGGTTTTCTACTCGATCCCATAAAGCGTCGAATTTATCGGCTGGGAAGGGGCGGTTTACGGTTTCCCAGTCGATGGCTTCTGCGGTAGAGGGCTCTTCAACAATGAAACGGTCAGCTGGAGAGCGGCCTGTGCGTGCACCGGTTTCCGTGGCTAATGCGCCAGTATGTGTCAGTTTACCTTCGCCACGTTCAATTGCTTCTGCAATGAGCTGGTCGGCATTTAGGTTGGTAAAAACTTGAACAGGGGTATCAACCTCAGTCATTCTTTTGATCCTGTGTGTATGGCCGCTCGTTTGTGTAGAACAGCCATTTGTTCAGTTATTGTCGGTAATGTACAAGATTGCCGACGGCTCAATATATAAAATGGTCGCGCATTATCTCAGAATCAACAAAAGAAACGAAGCCCTAAAATGCTTATTTTTTGACCATATAGATATTTTTTATGTGTGTTGACCTTCGAGTGCCGTCAATGCTGGGTTTCTGGTGTAAATAATTCTTTGATATCACTATCTCTATAACGGTATTGAAAACCACAAAAGTGGCAATCGACCAATACTTCCCCTTCTTCTTCGATGATTTCTTGAAGTGTGGGTTGTCCTAGCTGTATCAGGGTTTGATTGGTTCTTTCTTTGGAGCAACTGCAGCTAAAGGCGATGGGTTCAGCATCAAAGACTCTAACGCCGCGTTCGTGAAATAGTCGTGTTAGTAATGTTTTGTGGTCTAGCGTCAAGAGCTCTTCATTGGATACGGTACTGGCTAAATGCCCTTGTGTTTCCCAAGTTTCTTCATTTTCTTCTACGCTTGCGAGCTGTTGTGGGAGCTTTTGTAGCAGTAGTCCTGATGCGATAGTTTGAATATTTCCCTTTATTTCCTTATTTGCGCTCTCTCTTGCATTCTCATTATCACTGGTCGACGAGAGCCATATCTTTGTTGGCAGCTGTTCGGATTGTAGAAAGTATGTTTCTAGGCACTGTGATAGGTTTTCTCCTTCGAGGGCAACCATGCCTTGATAGCGTTCGCCCTTATCAGGGTCGATAATGATAGATAGAACCCCTTTTCCCAGCAGTGAGGTGAGAGAACGGTTTGCTAAGCCTTCTGTGGTATTTACTTGAGCAACGCAGCGGACTTTTTTCTGATGGTTAATCTCCGCCATGATGAGTGGCAAGTCACCATCCCCTCTAGCTTGTAAGGTTAACGAACCCTCAAATTTTAGTGTTCTAGATAATAGTGATGTAGCGGTCAAAAACTCCCCAAGCAGTTGTTTAATCGGTGCAGGGTAGTCTTGGTGCGCAAAAGCGTCGCTTAGGGATTGCGCTAAGGTAACGATTTCGCCTCGGATATCGCTATCATCAAAAATAAATCGGTGGAGCTGGTCGTGAGAAGCATGTGTCATAGATTGAGTATCGCTTAAAAATGATGTCAGGTTATGGTGTATCAGTCGTTTGTGATTCTGGCTTTTGTGATGAAATTAAGTAATCTCATTGCTGGTTAATAGATCAGTTAGATCTAAAGAAGCTATTGGAAGCGGATGTTTGTAAAATAAAGCTGTTATTTCTTCGACAATAAAAAATTATCTTCTACCATTAGAAGACACAGAGTGGATTTTAACTCGTTGAGGAAAAGAAATCATGTTTCACGGTTTAGCAGCAAAATTTAGCATTGGTGTGTTTATTATCGTAGCCTTATTATTTTCTATTTATGGTACCTACGATTATCAAGATATGTCATCACGTTTATATAAGGATCAGGAGGGGCGGGTAACGCTGGTAGTGAATAGCTTATCCGGTACGGTATCTACGGCCTTATGGAACTATGAATCCGAAACCATCACCAGTGCTTTACAGAGTAATCTAGGTGTTCCGGGTATCAGCATTGTGGGTGTGATTAATGCTGAGGGGCAGTTGTTTGATGCCTTTACGTTGGGCCAAGATGGCAAGCCAGAGCAAATCAGTGATATTGATCTCGAAGATCCTACGTTAAAGAAATACGCGTTGCGTTATAAAGATGGTGCTAAGATTCGTGAAGTGGGGCATTTGTTTTTTGTGACCAATACGGATCATATTGAAGCTGAGCTGTCGCAGCTCATTTTAATTGCTTTGGGTAAAACTATATTATCTATCGTTCTACTGGTCAGTATTATTGTTCTGCTTATGAAAGTGCTGGTATCACGACCCATAGATATTGTTGTGGCAGCGTTACGTGAAATTTCGATGGGGGATGGCGACTTAACCAAGCGTCTACCGGAAACTGCTGCAGGAGAAATTGGTACTTTATCACGCTATTTTAATAAGTTTGTCGAACGTATTCAAAATATGGTGATTGATTCGGCATCCACTAACGATGCTCTGGCTGAAGCGGTGGTTGAACTGAAGTATATCGTAGATAAAAGTTCGGAATTAGTGAGTACTCAGCAAGACGAAACCAATATGGTCGCGACAGCAGTTAACGAAATGAGCGTGACAGCGACAGAGGTAGCCTCTAATGCGAATGAGGCCGCTGAATTTACTGAAACAGCGAATAAAGAAGTGGTTGATGCCACAACAATGATTTCGAATACGGTGGATGTTGTAGAGAGTTTGGCGAATGATTTTGCCAACGGTACAACGAGTATTGCGTCGGTACAAGATCGAGTCAATGATATTGGATCGGTATTAGATGTAATTCGCGGTATCGCAGAACAAACGAATTTGCTCGCACTTAATGCGGCCATTGAAGCGGCTCGTGCGGGTGAGCAGGGGCGTGGTTTTGCCGTTGTGGCAGATGAGGTGAGAGCTTTGGCTGGGCGAACTCAGCAGAGTACGGGCGAAATCCAAACTATGATTGAGCGCTTACAAGAAAGTGCCGGCGAAGCGGTAAAAGTAATGGATGGCGGTACAACAACCAGTAAAAATGCCGTCGCTATGGCAAATGATGCGGTGAATAATCTGTCGGTTATTGCGGATCATATTAGCTCGCTAAATAGTATGAATTCACAAACGGCACTGGCCGTGGGCGAGCAATCGCAAGTGTCTGAGTCGGTGAGTGAAAACATCACTCGTATTGCTAGTCTGGCAAATGATACCAACAAGGTGACATCGAAAGCGCTCAAGATTAGCACTTCGGTTGAAACGGCCACCAATCGATTAAAAACCATGATCGGTAGCTTTAAGGTGTAGCGTTTATAGATATAATGTTAGTAATACTTACTCAATATTATCCATCATTTCTTTAAATTGATGAATTTGTCGCCTTTGCTTTTTAGTGGGGCGACTCTCGGTTTGTAGTCCAGAAGCGCTTTTTAATAATTTGCGCTGAATATCATTTTTTGCACGTTTTTCTATGCTCTCAGGTGTTTCTTCATAGAGCAATGCTGCTTCAGGAGCGCCGCGACGTTTATCTGATAGAGAAATAACTGCGACGGTTTTTTCATCCCATCCTTGTCTTATGGTGAGCTGCGTATTGACTACAATATCTTTGCTGGCTTTCACTCGTTGACCATCACAATGTACTTTCCCACCTTCTATGGCCTGCTTAGCTAAGCTGCGAGTCTTGAAAAACCTTGCAGCCCATAACCATTTGTCGATACGTATTTTTTCCATAGGGTATACCGCTTAGTGCATAATTTCGGTGAAATGGTGGATGGCATTCGGAATAGCGAGCTGTCTGAGGATAGTGCTGTCCGGTTGATGAATTCCAATAGTGTGAGCAATACCGTAGGTATTGGCTGCTTGTAATATACGTTCATTATCATCGATAAATAAGGTTCTTGCTGGGTCAAAAGTGAGCTTCCCATGTGCAAGTGCCAGTAAGTGCTTCGATAAATATTGCCAAAAGCGCTGTTCTTCTTTGGGTGTCTGAAATTGATGGGATGAAACAATGTGGTGTAAATAGCCTCCAAAAGTTGTCGCTGCTATTTTCATATTCAACCCTGTTGGATGGGCGTTGGTGACTAAGACGACATGTTTGTTTTTCGCATGCAAAAATTGTAAGAATTCGAGTGTGTGTGGGCGCTCAATTATTTTATGCGTTATTGCTGGTTCGGCCTTTAATTCGCCTATATTGATTTCCAGCGCTTCACTCCAGTAATCCAAACAGTACCAATTGAGAGTGCCCTCTAATGAGCGGATGTGCTGGCGTAAATTTGCTTCTGCTAGATCTAGTGGAATGTTTTTTATATCGGCATAACGCTTAGGCAAATAGGTCGACCAAAAATAATTGTCGTAATGTAGATCTAATAAGGTGCCATCCATATCTAGCAGGACGGTATCAATAGTATTCCAGTCGATTATCATAATAGGATAGGCTAAGGTAGTGGGTGAAATAAGTGTGTTCATTGCAGCTAACGGTGACCATATCATATCAAAACTATTATTCGCTCACACGGGATAGATAATGAGTTTATTAATGCCCCCAGCGATGCCTTTTGTCGTAGTTGGGTCGGTACGCTCTATTTGCTCCCTGCCTTTACTCCCTGTTCTTCGGCGCCGCTGAGCAGGCTATTTGAGGCTGCTGACGGCCACGTTGTTCATAGTTGTTTTGAACGCTTGCGTAACAATAGTAAGGCATCGTTACTTAATTCAGATTTTTACGTGATGGGAGATGGTTTGCCCTAATGGCAGCAGTGCTTGGCTTCTTTTTAAATTGCTGAGTTAAGCTGATGCGATATGTTAAATCATTATGTCGTTTTGCGAACGCTTTTGCTTGGGTTATCACTTGCAGTTTTCCTCATATCAGCGTTTAATTGTGGTCTATGTCAGAATATACTTTACAGCGTTTATCACAAAAGCTAGATCAGCTACTCCTTCAGCACCAACAGCTACAGAAAGAGAATCAATCTCTGCGTCAGCTGGAGCAAGAATGGCAGCATGAGCGTGCCTGTTTGATTGAAAAGAACGATGTTGCGCGAACGCGAGTGGAGGCTATGATTAGTGATCTTAAAAGCTTAAAAGAAGGGGTGCGCTAGACGTGTCTACAGAAACGTTGTCGGTACATATTTTAGGTAAAGATTATCAAGTGGCTTGCCCTAGTGACGAGCGAGAAGCATTGCTTGATGCCGCTCTAGAGTTGGATCGCCGTATGAAGTCTATTCGACAGACAGGCTCTGTTATCGGTGTTGAGCGAATTGCGGTTATGGCGGCGTTAAACCTTGCGCATGAAGTGATCTCAAGTCCTAAAGTTGACGATAGTCAAGAAGAATTATTAGCCAGTATTCACCAACGAATTGACGCAGTTTTACCTAGTTAGTGCTATACTTTTATCTAGTCCTGAGGTGTTTGCGAGTCTCGAGTCCTTGAGCCGATAATGTAAACCCCGGAGGCTTTTTGTACAAGTTGGTGTGCATGTCCGCGCTGCGGAAAGCCTAATGCTTGTCAAAAGCCACCACCTTGAACCTTACGGTTCAAGGCCCAGTTGACCGCGGCATACTTGGGACACTTTTCGATCTATCCGCACTCTTACCTTCACTTTCACCCTATCTTTTTAATCTTATTTGCGAGGAAATATCCTTGTCTATCGATAAACTTCGTCATTTGGCTCGAACCCGTCGCGAGCTGATTACTGTTGCCGCGCAAAAAGTAGCGGCACAACGGTTGGCTGATCGTATTGTTGGCTCTCCGATTTATCAGCATAGTCATCATATTGCGGTTTATTGGGCGGTGGGCGGTGAAATAAGTGTGGAGCCTTTAATTGAGCGTGCTTGGCAGGCTGGCAAACAGTGTTATCTCCCTGTTGTTCGTCACCAATCTTTGATATTTGTCCCTTATGATCAAAACACTCTTATGCACAAAAATAGGTTCAGTATTCCCGAGCCTGTCAATTGTGAAAACGCTTTTGCAGCCGCAGAATTAGATCTAGTGTTGACTCCTCTAGTGGCTTTTGATCAAGAGTGTCATCGTATTGGTATGGGGGGGGGGTATTACGATCGTACTTTTGCTTTTTTGCAGGCACAGAGCAATACTCGCGAGATGAAACAGAAAAAAGAAATGGGGGATGTGTTGTTGACTGTAGCCTCTCAAGAAGCTATTCAGAAAGAGCCTCTCCAAAAAGAAAACCTTCAAAAAGCACTTAAGGAAATACCTAAGCCATTTCTGATGGGGGTGGGTCACAGTTGCCAGCAGGTTGACATGATTAAGCCTGAATCTTGGGATGTGTCTCTAAATAGTATATATACGGATCTTAAAAAGATCGCAGTGGGTCAATTTAGTTGACAGTAATGCCTTGCTGCAGCGCTGATGGTGGCGCGATAGGCTCTTTGTTGTCTAGCTCTTCCGTGATGCCTAGGCTGCTGATTAATACTCCAGCAATAAAAACTATTGTGGTGATGGTCAGAACATCAGGTTTCATTGTGTATCTCTATTTTTATCATTTGGTTATTGAGCGCTTCTTACATTGGACAGATTAAGCATAAGTTCAATCAGTTAATACCCAATCAGTTAATACCCAGTCAGTTAATATAAGTTAAGCGCATTTTTTGTCGCGATTATTTCTATTGTTATTATAAAGTGTGTGCTTTGTCACGTTTATGAAATATTGTTTGAAATAATAGAATCGCATTTATACTTAAAAATCATGGCTTTGCCAAGTGTTTTGTTGTATTTACTTTAATTTAGGTTGCTAAATGAGCAGTTTTTTTTAAAAAAATGTGGTAAGAATTCTGATGTAAGGGAGGGCTAGCACAATATGCAGGTATTTTTAATTTTTTTAGTCTATATATGGTGTTCCCCTCTTCTTTTGGGATAAATACACTTTTGGTGCATGTTTTTGTGTTTATCATGCTTAGTGGTTTTATAATAAGACTGACAATGTGTAGTAATCACTTTGTGATCTGTGTATTTTAAATATAACCTTACTGTAAAACTCACTAAATTATATTAGCGGATAGAATGTATGACTCAAGATGAACTAAAACAAGCGGTAGGCCAGGCTGCGGTAGATTATATTAAGCCTAAGTTAGAGCTATCAAGTGTTGTGGGTGTGGGTACAGGTTCAACTGCCAACTGCTTTATTGATTCTTTGGCGGCGATTAAGCATTTGTTTGATGGTGCCGTGGCGAGCTCCGATGCGACTGCCGAGCGCCTGAAAAGTCATGGTATTCCTGTATATGATCTTAATAGTGTCGATGGCCTTGTTGTTTATGTAGATGGTGCTGATGAATCAGATAAGAACCTTTGTCTAATAAAAGGCGGAGGTGCCGCATTAACCCGTGAAAAAATTGTTGCTGCATGCGCGGACGAGTTTGTTTGCATTGCAGACGAAAGTAAGTGGGTTGATGTCTTGGGTGAATTTCCATTGCCGGTAGAAGTGATACCAATGGCGAGATCCTATGTCGCTCGTGAATTAGTGAAATTAGGTGGTAATCCTGAATATCGCCAAGGTGTGGTAACAGATAATGGCAATGTTATTTTAGATGTTCATCGCTTATCGATTCCAAACCCAGTAGAGATAGAGAAAAAAATCAATCAAATTGTTGGTGTAGTAACCAATGGTTTGTTTGCAGCTAGATCGGCGGATGTTATGTTATTAGGCACCAGCGAAGGCGTGAAAAAAATATCGTTATCTGACGAATTGTAAGCTGATGTAGATAGGGAACTTCTGAACAAGTCATGAATGGTTTTTCGCTAGTTTAAATGAACGGTTTTTTCGTTGAATATTTCGCCAATAACTCGCTATTACCTTCAACATTCGCCTCAAACCCGCTCATTTTACCTAACCGAAAATTTCACTCAGACTTATTCATAGGTTCCCTAGATGAAAGCCAATAAAAAAAACCTCCGGTCATTGGGGAACAACCGAAGGTGAAAAGTTACTCAGTATCATTCACAAGGGATGAGCTGATACTGAGTAAAGGGAATGTTATGCCGCTGGTTTTTCGCCAAGTTCTTTCCAGTTTTCGTCGCCATCTTTAATGTAGCTTTCAGGGTTCGCTAAAAATAAATTTTTATGTTCTTCGGTTGAAAAGAGCCACTTGACGTCATTCCACTCTGCGCTGATATTCTTGTCGCCTTTCGTGGCTTCTCCAATGGTGAAGTAAGCAACGGGATCATATCCGCTGACCGCATATCCTCTTTTGGTGTATTGTTCGCCAGCAAAGCTGAGCGACGAAAAAACAAATAATAAACTACCGATGAAAAAAGTATTAATAAATTGCTTCATTGCGTATTCCTTAGTAAAACATAAATGATGCAATATAGAGGGGCTGAACAAGAAAAGGTTCAATGTGACCTATCTTTCTTCATGGGCTTTTTAGATTAAAATTGTCTAAGGTTAATCTATTTACTGTATAAAAATCAGTTTTCAAGAGGGCTATCATTCTTGTTTTTGACTTTTCCCATCGCGGTTGCATATTCTTCCAGTGCGCGTTGCCGAGCCCATTTGTAGTCAACGACTGGCTCAATGTATCCGCATGATTTTCTTTGTTCACTGTTAGGTGTGTGAACCGTTTTTTTGGTTAACGAGCTCAATTCAGGTAGTAGTTTTTTGATAAACACACCCTCTTTATCGAAGCGTTCGGACTGCCGTTCTGGGCTGAAAATTCGAAAATACGGTGCTGCATCAGCGCCTGTAGAAGCGGCCCATTGCCAGCCTCCATTATTCGAAGCGTAATCGCCATCTAGCAAATGCTGCATAAAAAACGCTTCGCCCTTTCTCCAGTCTACTAACAAGAGCTTTGTTAGAAAGGCGGCTGTCACCATACGCAAACGGTTATGCATCCAGCCTGTTTGTACCAATTGTTTCATCGCTGCATCAACGATGGGATAGCCTGTGCGACCTTCGCACCACGCGAGAAAACTCTCTTCGTCGTTATTCCATGGAATAGGTTTTACTAGGCTAATAAAGTTTTCTGAGCGAGAAAGATGTGGGTAACTATCAATCAAGTGACGATAAAATTCTCGCCAAATTAATTCTGTAATCCATTGATTACTGCGCCACTCTTCAACGTTTTGTCGGATGGCTGAAATACACTGCCTAACACTAATGGCGCCACAAGCAAGATAGGGGGACAATGTACTCGTGCCGTTAACGCTAGGAATGTCGCGCATTTCTTTGTAGTTGCTAGCGCGATGAGCGGCAAATTGATGGAGCCGCTGATGGATAGCATCGGTCTCTGTAGGCCATAAGTCTTGTCGGTAAGGAGTATCTTCGATAAGCCATTGCGTTTTCACATCTTCATCTAGCGATAAAAGCGATGCGTTTTGCGTGGCAGGCTTGCCGACCATTGCCAGTTGATTTTCACCGGCTAACTTGTGCCATTGACGAGAAAAAGGGGTAAATACTTTGTAAGTTGCATCTTGCTGGGTTTTAACGGTTCCCGGTCGCATGACAACATCACCGTCGTAGCGATTGATTTGTTTGCCTTCATAAATAAACAGCTCGCTTACATGGCGGTCGCGCTGTTTTTCGTTTAACGGGTATTCGTTGTTAAAGTAAATGGAGTCGGCGTTTAGTCTATTCGCTAATTTGAGTAGTGCCGCAGGTATATTGTTGTAAGTAGATTCGTTGTCGTTTGTGAAGCGGATAAGTTTAAGCGGAATATTATGCTCGCGCAGCTCATGCTGAACAGCAATAAGCCTTTCTCTCCATAATGCAATTTTGGCCGGTGCGTCATCATGTTGTCGCCATTGTTCGGGGGTGATAATGTAAACGCAGCAGGTGTCCCCCTGATGGGTGGCATGATATAGGGCGGGGTTATCTTCTAAGCGTAAGTCATTGCGTAGCCAAACGAGGTTCATGGGGTGTCCATTGTTATAGAAAAGCGGTGAACAGGATAATAAAAAGAGAAAAGTCCATCTTTATACTAATAAGAAATAGTTATAGATCATACAAATATAGTCATATCGACTGCAATTAAAGGGTGATTCTGATACAATGCGCCGCTTATTATCAACCGTTAAAAAATGTTTTGATATATAGATGATCGATATTGCCAGCTTGTCCAAATAGCTCAGTATGTCTTTTTAGTGTCCTCATGTAGTTAGTGTCCCTATATCATCATGATAATCATGTTTTTAACATACCCCACTATATCCCTGTATTCCTTACCTGTTGAGGTTTTATAAACCAATGGTCACCATTTCTCTCGAAAAAAGCAAAATTAAATTCCTCTTATTAGAAGGCGTTCACCAATCAGCAGTCGATACTTTAACCGAGTCAGGTTATTCCAATGTCGAATACCATAAAACCGCGTTAAATGAAGATGAGTTGGTAGAGCGAGTCAAGAATGTTCACTTTATTGGGATTCGCTCGCGGACGCAGCTTACGCGCCGTGTATTTGAAGCGGCGAATAAATTGGTCGCGGTAGGCTGCTTTTGTATCGGTACGAATCAGGTAGATTTGGTCGCGGCACAAGAACATGGCGTTGTGGTATTTAATGCTCCTTACTCTAATACACGCAGCGTTGCTGAGCTTGTATTGGCAGAAGCGATTTTGTTGTTACGTGGGATTCCTGAGAAAAATGCAGTTGCTCACCGCGGTGGATGGCTAAAAAATGCAGTGGGCTCATATGAAACGCGAGGTAAAGTATTGGGCGTTATTGGATATGGCTCCATTGGTAGTCAGGTGAGTGTACTTGCTGAAGGCTTGGGTATGAAGGTGCGTTTTTATGATGTGGTTACCAAGCTGCCTTTGGGGAATGCGGCGCAGGTGCGCGACTTGGATGAGTTGCTGGCAATGTCTGATGTGGTTACGCTGCATGTGCCTGAGAGTGCTTCGACCAAAGATATGTTTGGCGCTAAAGAAATTGCAGCAATGAAAGAAGGTTCTATTCTTATTAATGCGGCCCGAGGTACTGTGGTTGATATTGATGCTCTTGCTGCCGCATTACATGCTAAGCGATTATTGGGTGCAGCAATAGACGTATTTCCCGTCGAGCCTAAAAACAATAATGAAGAATTTGTTAGCCCGCTACGCGGCATTGATAACGTTATATTAACGCCGCATATTGGTGGTTCAACGCAAGAGGCGCAAGAAAATATAGGCGTTGAAGTGGCTGAAAAACTCATTACCTATTCAGATAATGGTACAACAACTAGCTCGGTTAATTTTCCTGAAGTGGCTTTACCTTCTAACCCGGAAGCACACCGTTTGTTGCACGTTCATAAAAATATCCCAGGTGTATTAACAGAGATTAATAGAATTTTTTCTGAAAACGAAATCAATATTTGTGGTCAGTATTTACAGACTAACGACAAAGTGGGTTATGTAGTGACTGAAGTGGGTACTGATTATAGTGATGCGGCCCTTCAACAGTTAAAAGATATCACCGGGACAATACGTTGCCGTGTATTACATTGAGTTAGTTTTTCAATGTAAACTAAATGAAAATGGCCTCTATATGAGGCCATTTTTTTATGATTGTTTTAATAAAAAGTGGTTTTTTGGCAATATGGCCTAGTGTATATAAGAATTAAGGTTGTAGTTAGTTCAGTGAAAAATCAATTTTTGATGTTGGAATTTTTAGTTTTTCATTGACGGTTAAAATATTTTTTTGATCAAAAAGATTTTCAATGGCCTTGTTCTTATTGTCTTCGCGATAGGCAAGGTAATAAATGAAATCAGGTTGACTCAAGCTAGAACCTTTTCCATTAAATGTAATTTGCTGAGTAATTCTTTCTATATTAAGCGAAAAAATATCAGGTAAGGTTCTGTAGTCCTGAGTTTCGTTAACGATTTGCCATGCGCCTAGGTCATAATCTAGATTGCCATTATAAAAGCTTGAAAAGCGTCGGTCTTGCTCTCTGTAGCGCCAGCCGTTTTCTTTCTTTTTTGTAGTGACTATTAAACCTGAGTGCGCGGCATGTAGAAAGTCTAAATCTATTTTTAATAAATCTTTTGCTGTTTTGGGTGCAATTGCGTCGGCGATACCAAGCTTTTCAATGACTTTTAAATAAGATTCGTAGTGAATATTATCGTTGCTAGCATATTGCATGACAATTAAATAAAGTTGTGCGAACTGTGTTTTATTATTGATGTAGTTATCCAAAAATCCCTCTTGCTGTTCTGCTGATTTTACATAGCGTAGAATAGAGTCCGCTTGTTGTGAGATTTGTTGTTGCTTTATAGTATTTGTTGGCGTTGCATTGGCTTTTTTTAGTGCCGCAGGCTCTTTTTCAGTTTGTTTTTTAAAAACGTTAATAGTGTTTTTTGAGGTGTTATTTATTGTGTTTGCTAAAGCGGTCAGTTTTTCATTGTTGAGGCCTTGTTGGTCGACAGTGAGTTGTAGCTTTTTTTGTTGAAGCAAAGAAGTCTCTATCTTTTTTTGCAAATTTTCTATTTTTCTATCAAGCTCTATACTATGAGTGTAGCTGAGATAGCTCGCCGAAAAATACCCGATAGCGATAGCCGCTATGATGGATAGCAGTAGAGTAATAATAGCGGTATTACGAATTTTTCTAGATGGTTTTTCGAAAAATTTGAGTAACAGAGGGGCATAATTTTTTTGAGTAAAGCTGCGGGCAAGTTCTGAGTCATCAATGGCTAGTTGAGACTCGGTTGTTATACGGTGTTGTTCTTCTTGGTTGCTTTTTAGTTCTTCCCTTAATGCTTTGGTCTCTTCTTCTAGGCGTGTTATTTCGGCTTTTTGTTGCAGTAGCCTGTTTTTGACTTTGTTCATGTCAATGGCTGGCTGCTTCTTTGTCTCTTCGGTCATGGTGTAAGGCCTGTTAATTATTGTTACCCAGTATGACGATGGTTAAGTAGTTATTTTTAGGTGATGCTTCTCAACGGTTATTGCTACAATTATTGCTAAACAGTACCTAGTGTAATCCAACAGTGCATGAATTCAAGTAGGGTCGTCGTAAATAAATATCTCTGCAGTGTGAGTGGTACAGCGAAGGTTGTATCTATTTCTACGCCTGATTGCTCGCACTATCATCCGGTCTGGTTCGATTGTTGCAAACTTGCTACACTCTTTTTACATATTTTTACATCTTTTTACTTTCTTCTTTTAATCCATCTCGTAATCTAAGTTATGCACTGATTGGTTGGATCCAAGCTTATAACTATATTGGGTTTATTTTTTGTCGCAAACAGTACTATTGTTAGGAGTTTTTTATGAAAACACGCGCTGCAGTTGCTTGGGAAGCTGGAAAGCCTTTAAGTATCGAGGAGATCGATGTATCTGGCCCAAAGGCCGGTGAAGTTTTGTTGCGTATGGTTGCGACAGGCGTTTGTCATACCGATGCGTACACTTTGTCTGGAGATGATCCCGAAGGTATTTTTCCATCGGTGTTAGGTCATGAAGGGGGCGCTGTTGTCGAGGAGATAGGCGAAGGAGTAAAGTCGCTGGCGGTGGGCGACCATGTTATTCCTTTATACACGCCGGAGTGTGGACAATGTAAGTTCTGTTTATCGGGTAAGACCAATCTATGTCAAGCGATTCGCGGTACACAGGGGCAGGGTGTGATGCCGGATGGTACCTCACGCTTTTCTCAAAACGGCAAAGCCATTTATCACTATATGGGCACCTCTACCTTTGCGGAATATACGGTGGTGCCAGAGATCGCAGTGGCAAAAATCAACAAAAGTGCGCCTCTTGATAAGGTATGTTTATTGGGTTGCGGTATTACCACAGGTATTGGTGCGGTACTTAATACAGCTAAAGTCGAAGCCGGTTCCACCGTAGCAGTATTTGGTATGGGTGGGATCGGTTTGAGTGTTGTGCAAGGTGCGGTGATGGCAAAAGCTTCACGTATCATTTGTATTGACCTCAATACTGAGAAGTTCGATATGGCAAAAATGCTAGGTGCTACAGACTGCATTAACCCTAAAGATTACGATGCGCCGATCCAAGATGTGATTGTTGAATTAACCGATGGCGGTGTTGATTATTCGTTTGAATGTATTGGCAATGTAAACGTCATGCGCTCCGCTTTAGAGTGCTGTCACAAAGGCTGGGGAGAGTCGGTTATTATCGGTGTGGCAGGCGCTGGGCAAGAGATAGCAACTCGTCCATTCCAGTTGGTCACAGGGCGAACATGGCGTGGTACAGCATTTGGTGGTGTAAAAGGCCGCTCACAGTTGCCCGGTTACGTTGATCAATATATGAAAGGTGATATAAAAATAGATCCAATGGTGACACATACCATGCCTTTAGATGACATTAATCGTGCCTTCGATTTAATGCATCAAGGTGAAAGTATTCGCTCGGTGATTATTTTTTAATCCTGTTGAGCTATTGTTAATATTGGTAATTAATTTAAAGAACAAATGTAAATAATAAGCGTAAATAAAAAAGGTAAATATCTAGTGGAGCGTATAGCAAAAACTCGCAGTTTCGGTGGTTATATTGAACGCTACAAGCATCATAGCAATACTACAAATTGCGATATGGTATTTGGTATTTATTTGCCACCGCAGGTACAGCAACAGCCCGTGCCGGTGTTGTATTGGCTGTCTGGCCTCACTTGCACCGACGAAAATTTCATGCAAAAAGCAGGGGCACAGCGTATCGCGGCTGAGCTAGGTATTGCGATTGTGTGCCCTGATACAAGCCCGCGAGGAACTGGCTTGCCGGGTGAGCACGATAGTTATGATTTTGGTTCGGGGGCGGGTTTCTATCTGAATGCTACGCAAGCACCGTGGGATCAGCATTATCAAATGTATGGCTATGTGGTGGAGGAGTTGCCGATGCTCATTCAGCAGCATTTTCCTGTGACAGATAAGTGTAGTATTAGTGGTCATTCCATGGGTGGGCATGGCGCATTAACCATCGCATTAAAAAATCCACAGCGCTATCAATCTGTTTCTGCCTTCGCCCCTATCTCGCATCCCACGAATTGCCCTTGGGGTGAAAAAGTTTTTAGTCAGTATCTTGGAGAAGATAAAACACAATGGGAGCAATACGATACCGCGCTGTTAATCGCTAAAACATCGGCCCATGCAAATAACAAAAAAATCCCTCTGTTGGTGGATCAGGGTGATGCAGATGATTTTTTAGAAGAACAGCTGCAACCACAGGCCTTATCGGCTGCCTGTGATGCGAGTAATCATCCGCTGACATTACGAATGCAAGAAGACTATGACCATAGTTATTTTTTTGTTGCGAGTTTTATTGAAGATCATCTACGATATCATGCACAGCATTTAATTGAGTCTTAGTCGGCCGTTAAATAAAAAACATAGCATAGATAGTGTTGTTAAGTGCCAGCTCTAGCTTCATTGACAATCTCAATGCAGGTGTTGATGTAAGTAATCTGCTATTGAGGCAATGGCTTTTTTCCCATCATCCAATACACCGGCTAATGATATAAAGGGGTGAAACATCCCTTTATACTCTTCTACATCAACCTCCACGCCACTAGATGTTAATCGGTTAGCATAAGCTTCGCCTTCGTCTCGTAGTGTGTCGTAGGCAGCTAAAATAATCAGTGCAGGTGGCAAATGTGCTAAGTCGTTTGCGATAAGTGGCGCATAACGAAAATCTTCTCTGTCTTTATCTGATCGTATATAGCTTTCATGAAACCAAAGTACTGTTTCTCGCTCTAAAAAATAGCCTTTAGCAAAGGCAAAGTGAGATGGAGAGTCCGCATAAGGGGCGGTAGCAGGATAAACCAGTACTTGGCACTTTATGTTGGTAAGGTTTCGGTCTCTGGCCAGAAGAGTTACGGCTGCCGCTAAGCTACCGCCAGCGCTATCACCACTAACGGCAAGCTTTTCGCTGTTACCTCCAATGCTTTTAGCGTGTTGCTTGACCCATAAAAAAGCAGAATAGGCATCATCTATTGCTGCTGGAAACTTATGTTCTGGCGCTAGGCGATAATCCACCGAGACGATAATACAGTTAGACTGTACGCACATCTGCCTGCACAGTGTGTCGTAACCATCTAAGCTCCCGATTACCATGCCGCCACCGTGATAGAAGATGCAGATAGGGAGTAACGACGGCGATTTTTTTGGTGTATATACTCGTATAAAAATAGATAGGTGGTTGTGTTGAATTAGACGGTTCTCTATGGAAAATACAGTCACCCATGGGGGCGCTAAGTTATTGGGTCGTTCCGCATAGGCTTCTCTGGCTTTTTTGGCCCCCAATGTCTGTAGCGGTATTCGATGAGATGTGTTGATGGTCTCAAGAAACTCTTTTGCTTGTGGATGTAAAGGCATCGGCTTATATGGTTGCTTAAAGTAGGTAAAAGTGTACCTTGATTGACCTATAGTTGCCTATAGCTTTACAGTGGTAGTTTGGCGCTTTCCTTAACACCGTCTAAAATAAAAACTACCGCCGAAGTCCGCTAAATCTTATACAATAGCTACTTTACTGTCTGCTAGGTCGCCCCAGCCTTTTTTCCTAGGTGTTTTTTTCCTAGGTGGTTTGGCGAGATATTCAAAGAAATTTTAGCAACACATATTAGTAATACATAAAAGTCTTTTAATATTTTAATAAAGAGTAAATCATGAGTCTGTTGTCTCCATCGCCCATGCGTTCAGTATTGAGTTTTATTTTGATTGTTGTTGCTGTGTTACTCTCATGGGTGTCTATCCAGTATTTTTTTAGTGAGCCTTCGGTTTTTCCTAGTAAAAAAGGTTTTGTGATTCCTTTTTTATGGTGCTTGCTATTCTTGTATACGACTAATAAAAATTACTTATATTCGACGCTCAGTGCGTACTCGCTTTTCTTGCTAATGTTATATGCCGATATCATTAACTTCGGTGAAGTATTTGTTGCTGTTCAGTTATCATATTTTTTGCTATCTGTATTATTGCTTTTTGCGTTAATTTTTTTAAATCAATATGTTGTTCCTTTCTTTTCGAAGCTATATACGACTATAGGTGTTTTTTGCTTTGTAGTGCTCTGTGCTTTACCTTTTTTTTATATTATTTACTCTATCAGCTTTGGTGTTGCCATTACGGAAGATATTATTTACGCGATACTGCAAACCAATTCAGATGAATCAGTTGAATTCTTGATTGATTATATTTCTCCGTTATGGATTTTGTGTGTTTTAGCTTTGTTTTTTTTGCATTATATCTTGTTGAACAAGCAAAAAAAATCGAAACGCCTGTCTGTCGAAATCTCATTGCAATTGTTTTTGGGTATCACTTTTTTGACCTTGCTATACGCAGGTAAAGATAACCTAAGACTGTATTCATTCACAGAAAACACCATTAAAAGTTATTGGTATGAGCTGGCTGAGTTTACTAAGGTGCAAGAGCGCCTGAAGTCAAATGAGATTGTTTTTCAGGCAGAGAAAGCGATTACTCCCGAAACTTACGTGGTGGTTATTGGTGAATCGCTCAATAAAGATCATATGGGAATATATGACTACCATCGTCAGACGACGCCAATGTTGTCTGAATTGTTAGATGATAAGGAGTTATTATTATTTAATAACGCTTATTCTTCACATACTCATACGATGCCTGTGTTGTCGTTATCATTAACCGAGGCGAATCAACAAAACAGAAAAAATTATTATGACTCATTATCTATTATTAATATTTTAAACAAAGCAGATGTAGATACATACTGGATAACGAACCAAGTGCTGCGCGGCTCGTGGGATAATTTGGTTTCGGTGTTAGCTCATCAAGTGGATCATTTGATCCCCCTTAATAACGCTATAGGGCATACGACTAAAACACAAAATTTCGATGGCGCAGTCATTGATGAAATGAAAGCGGTGCTTGATCGCCCTGCAGAAAAAAATCGAGTTATTTTCGTTCATTTAATGGGTAATCATTCTTCTTATTGTTCGCGTTACCCTGAAGAATATGAAAAGTACGCTGGTGCATTAACTGCGTCGGAATTTGGTCGTTTACACTTAGATAGTTCGTTGTATCAGAATATCAATTGCTACGATAACAGTGTGCTGTACGGTGATTATGTAGCAGGCTCTATTATTGACCTGTTAAGTGATGTGAATGGTGTCGCTGGTTTGTTGTATTTCTCTGATCACGCAGATGATGTAGTAAGAAAAGTTGGTCACAATGCGACTAATTTCACTTACGACATGACAAGAATTCCTTTGTTCTTATGGCTCTCAGACCAATATAAAAATAGATATCAAGACAAGCTTGAGAATATTATTAACAACCAAGACCGATTGTTTTCTAATGATGATATTTATGACACGCTTATTGGCCTCTTTGATATTGATACCGATCGCTACCAAGCGGTGAATGATTTGTCCTCGGCTCAGTACTTTTTAGCTGAAAATGATGCTTATACCTTACATGGAAAAGTGCCTTATGCTGCATCAGGTAATGTGCTCCACCATCAAGCAGTAAATGCTAAGCGTTTATCAACAGGTCAAGACCAAACGCGCATACTGCCTCACAGGGTAAATTCAGTCGGTAAGTTACGTGACGTGCAAGCAAGTGGGTTTTCTGGATTAGAGATGGATGTGATTTATGGGCAGAATAATAGAAGTGCATTTACTGTTAATCACGATGAGAGCGATAATAGCGATTTAACTTTTGAGGCGTTTTTGAGTCTTTCATCTGTTCCATCTCTTGAGAAAATATGGCTTGATTTGAAAAACATGAACGCCGATAATTATCAAGATGTCTTGGCGCGCCTTAATCTTTTAGATATCAAATTCTCTTTGAAAGATAGGTTGATCTTGGAGACCAGCGAAACGTCTGATTTTATGGAAGTTTTTCATCGGAGCGGCTGGCATACTTCGTATTATTTGCCCACTAAAAGTATATATACAGTGCTTGTAGATAATAACGTGGAGGAAATGGAAAAGCTTGCCGAGTCCTTAGCGACGCAGCGCGATAAGCAGAAACTATCGGCTATCTCCTTTGACAAAATGCTTTATCCTTTTGTGAAAAAATATCTTGAACCATTGCTGCCAGAAGCAACGGTTTATCATACTTGGGATTTAACTATTAAGTTATACGACAAAGATTTTAATGATAAATTAAATGCTGAAATGTACTACAAAGATGAGCGAATAAAAACGATACTGTTGCCTTACCATTCGCACTTTACTTTGTAGTTGGCATAGGTAGCAGTTCATATTGTAGAAGCAATATACGCAGTGAAAACCTTGTTGTTTTCGCTGTGTACTATCATCTGTGTAGATACCGCTTTTATAGCTCATTTTGCGCTGACATATTCCGCTGATTGTTAGCTAGCAGTTACATGGTATGCCAACATAGCAGCCCAAATACTAGCCTCTATTGCCATCTGCTGTTACAATTTCGCCCTTTTTTACCATCAAGCACAATCAAGTCATGTAGTTCTACCCGTATTCGGGTCTATTTTTAGCCGTTGCAGTCAGTTTGTTATCCCCGTTTTTTGAGGGATATGGCATAGCATTTTTGTTAAAAATAGGTAGTTAAATGACGGTAGCCTATGGCTAAGTGCTGATATACCTAGAGATACAGCGATGAGTGTAAGTGTTAGCATTATTATGGGTTCCCGTTCGGATTGGCCTACTATGTCCGAAGCAGCGGGTGTTTTAGAGCAGCTAGGTGTTAGCTATGAAACCAATGTGGTTTCTGCACATCGCACACCAGAACGTCTCGTTGAGTTCACCCAAGCGGCGCATACTCGCGGTGTTAAAGTCATTATTGCGGGTGCTGGCGGCGCTGCGCATTTGCCCGGTATGGCGGCGGCGTTAACACATTTGCCTGTTGTTGGCGTGCCTGTGAGTAGTAAGCAGTTAAAAGGTATGGATAGCCTGATGTCTATCGTACAAATGCCACGCGGCGTTGCGGTCGCGACACAAGCCATTGGCGAAGCCGGTGCTTATAACGCTGGTTTGATGGCGGCACAGATGTTGGCCTTGTCGGACGACGCTTTATCATCACGTATTCAGGCGTGGCGCCAAGCACAAACAGATAGCGTGCCTTGGTCTGTCAGCGACGCTGAATAAGCGTTTTTGTTTGAACTCTGAGAGGATGCCGTAATGCATATTGCTATTTTTGGTTGTGGTCAGTTGGCACAAATGACTGCCCAAGCAGGTCTTAAATTAGGCTATACATTCTCGTTTATTGCGGACCCAAAAGAAGATGTTCGATGTGTAGATGGCTTAGGTAATATCGTTACTTATTCATCAGCGATGTCGGCAGAAGCATTATTTTTAGCCTTGGGTTCTCCTGAAGTGATTACCGTTGAAAAAGAAATGGTTGATGCTGAGTTGTTGGCAGCACTTCAATCTCACGCCAAAATATATCCAAACGATAATGCGATTTACTTGTCACAGAATCGTATCCGTGAAAAAAACTTTCTTCGCCACAATGGCATTCCTACTGCTGATTTTGAAATTATCGAAACACAAGCGCAGTTAGATAGTTTGCCAGAACGTTTGGGGCTACCTATTTATATTAAAGCCGCAGAGTCAGGCTACGATGGTTACAATCAATGGCGTATTAAAACCGCTGAAGATTTAGCGCAAGTGACGCTAAGCGATCAAGTGCAGTTGATCGCAGAAAAACATGTGAATTACACCCGAGAAATTTCTGTCATTGCTGCGCGCAATGCCAACGGCGATATTGCATATTATCCCCTTATGGAAAATCGTCACGAAGACGGCGTATTAATTGCGACGATGGCACCAGCGCCTAATACCGATGTGATTTTGGAAGAGGGTGCGGTTGCCTATATGGAAACAGTATTATCCACTTTAGATTATGTCGGTGTGTTGACGATGGAATGTTTTGATACCGAAAAAGGTTTGGTGGTGAACGAACTAGCGCCGCGGGTACATAATTCTGGCCACTGGACAATGGAAGGTTGTAAAACCAGTCAATTTGAAAATCATTGTCGTGCGATTGCTAATGCGAACTTAGGTTCAACAGAAGCTAACGGCATTGGTGGCATTGTGAATATGTTGGGTGAACATGGTAACCCCGACGATTTTTCTTCTGAAGAGTTGTTTTATCATGCGTATGGTAAAGAAGAGCGCCCTCGCCGCAAGTTAGGCCACGTGGGTATTCTTGTAAATGATTATGCCGCGCTCAAGCAGCATTTAAATACGGTGTTATCTAATTTATACGGTGATAAATATACACCTTACTTGTGATTAAAGTATCAACATAAGAATATAAAAAAGCCGCAACAATTAATATTGTCGCGGCTTTTTTATGTGTTGACACATGTGTTGTGTAAAGAGTCTTTCTACGGTTTTTTAAAATAACTTATCAAATAATTTTTTTCCAGACTCTTTTAGTTTCTCAGTCGCTTTTTCTTTCAGTTCTGCTTTCTTTTCATCCGCTTTTGCTTTTAGCTCGGCTTTTTTAACATCGGCCTTTGCTTTTAATTCAACCTTTTTTTCATCCAGCTCTTTGCCTGCGTTAGCTTTTAGCAGCGCTTTAGTATCGATAGCATACTTGGGTGATGCTAGTGGACCAGTAAAACGAACCGGTATAGTAAAGCCCTTTAAGTCATTGAGACTTTCGCCACCTTGACCGGAGTTAGTATTAACAATAACGATAGAGGTTAGATAGTCGAGAGTTTGTGCTGCGGTGTTAACCGTGCCTTGACCATTAATGCGAAAGGCGGGTGCTTTCATCGATAAGTCATTATTGGTGACGATGTCATTATTAATCAACAGCGTTGCCGACATTTCAGCAAAGCGCGTTTCGTCTGTATTCGACTCAGCGTCTTGATTAACACTTTTTCCGCGTATCTTATCAATAGTTGCTTGCGCATCGTCCAATACTTTTTTGATATCAACACCTTTAATCGCGCCATTTTTTACGGATAAAACGATCGTCCCTTTGCTTGATGGCTCGCCGCTTTTTTCGCTTACGACGATATTGGTATTAATATTGGCGATGCCCGACAGTTGATCGCTTACCTCGGCGTCGGTCAGTAATGGTTCTAAGTTAACTCCTGTTAAGGTGTTTTTGATTAATAAGGTAGGGGATTTTCCTCGTTGTAATACTGTGCTGCCTGCTAGTTTTCCATCATATAAATCAACCGTAGGCGTAATAGTGACGGTGCTGTCAGTTGAAGTAATGTTAATAATACTATTGGTCAATTTTATTTTATTAGCGGTTATTTTGTTTGCCTTAAACGTACCATTAGCATGAATATCTTTTAATAAAATAATGGGAGCAGCGAGCGCTTCTGTTGCGGTAAGCGCTTTATCCTTGCTGGCAGTATTTGAGTCGTCAGTAGCAACAGGCAGGTAGTCATCAATAATGATTTCATTAAGTGCTAAATCAAAGCGGTATTTAGGTTGAGAAAAATCGATGATGGCGACATCGCCATTAAGTACTGTTTTATCGATGGTGATTTGGGTTTTTTGCAGCGCTGCCCCATTCGTTGTCGCATTAAAATGAGAGCTAAAAGAAACCTTAGTTAATGCAGATGGGTTAGTCGGCACATAATCTATGCCGAATTTTTTTAACGTACTCTGAAGATTAACGGTATTCGATTGAATGTCCCCAACAATTATTGGGACTTTATTCCAGTCTTTAATATCCACATTTCCCGATAATGTAATATCACTACTGTTGACGGTAAATGTAGGAATGTTCACTAATGCTTTGTTAATGTCGGCACTCATTGAAGGAATGCTAAGTGATATAGGGGTGTTCTCAAAAGTGCCATCAATACTGATTTCTTCTATGGCTGCAGTGGCGCTCGCTTGCTGAAAATTGATATTTTTTATTTCTGCATCAACTGTGTTTGTTCCTTGAGCTATAGACGAACGTAAATTATTAAGAGCGACGGCCATTGTGTCTTTGTTAATGTTGACTTCGCTATTCAGCGAAAAGGTCATCGTCTCAATCGCTTTGCCTGTTAAGACTCCAGAGATAGAAAGTGGAGCGGTGGTTTCTAAAATATTACCGCTGTTAACGTTTAAGTCGGTTAGTTCATAACGGCTATTAGTGTGTTGGTCGTCAAAAATAAAACGGCCATCATTAATATTAACGACTGCGATAGAGAAAGCAGCAATAGCCGCTGGCTCAGCAGATGCGGCTGTTGTGGTGTTCGTTGCTTGAGTTACTTCATTGCTTGAGCTTTTCGAACTGCTTGTTTGACTTATTTGACTTAGGCCTGCAAGACTATTTTTACCCGCCGAATTCACGACAAACTCAATGCGAGGCTGCTGTAATAAAATCGTATCGACTTCTATCTTGCGACTCAATAACGGGATGAGCTTCACTTTAATGTCGATAGCCTGTACGTCAACAAAGTCGCCTGCTTTAGGCGCCGATTGTTGGATGACGGTAGGCTGTTTCAGTACGATGTGCCCGGTGCTTATACCCAACCAAGGGAATACCGATAACGATAAATCGCCATCTATGGTGGCTTCTAGGCCGGTTTTCTGTTCGATGGTATCGGTAATTTGCGCTTTGTAATCATTAGGATCGATAAACTGTGGCAGTAAAACCACCGCAGCAATAATAAGCAGGATGATTAAGGCAGTAGTGCTAAGGGCAATTTTGATAAGCTTCATAGTGGCCTCTATAAGGAGTCTCTATTTACGTGGCTTTTTAGGCTTTTTAAGTGAATGAATACTGAAAAAGTGGTAAGTGATTTTATCGTTCTATATTCTTGTGAGATACAACATTAACATCATCAAGAGCGATACGATAGACAGCCATATTGTAGATCAGTTCGTAGATGACTTATACAATGGCTTCACCCGCTGGCAATGAACACGTATAATCACCAGCCTAATCGTATCCGGCTGTTTTTATATCCAGATACTTTATTGAATACTGGATTTTACACATTGGAGAAGCGCATGAGCGCCCGCACTGCTAGTGTCCGTCGCGACACCCTAGAAACTAAAATTAATGTCGATCTTAACCTTGATGGCACCGGTAAAGCGGCTTTTGCTACAGGTGTTCCGTTTCTAGAGCATATGATGGATCAAATTGCTCGTCATGGCTTAATTGATCTTGATATCACCTGCGAGGGCGACACGCATATTGATGATCACCACAGTGTAGAAGATATCGGCATCACTATTGGTCAGGCGGTGGCAAAAGCCATTGGCGACAAAAAGGGTATTCGTCGTTATGGCCACTCTTACGTGCCATTAGACGAAGCCTTGTCTCGCGTGGTAATCGATTTTTCTGGTCGTCCAGCTTTATTGATGAGCATTCCTTTTACGCAAAAGCGCGTAGGCAACTTTGATACCGAGTTATTTTGGGAGTTTTTCCAAGGTTTTGTTAATCATGCGCAGGTGACATTGCATATTGATTGCATCAAAGGTCAAAACGCGCATCATCAAATCGAAACGGTGTTTAAAGCCTTTGGCCGGGCACTGCGTATGGCCTTAGAACACGACCCGCGTATGGCCGGTGTTATGCCGTCTACTAAAGGGACACTGTAAATCAAAAATGTAAGCCAAAATTGTAAACCAATGTTTCACCCTCCCTCATCAAAGGTAAGAAGAGGGTGAACACTCTACAAACCAACCATGTCATTCCGGAAAGCGCCTTTTGCTTATCCGGAATCTAACGTTATCCGGCGTGACGATAAAGGGTTAACCGGTAGAGTGACCGCTTTATCTCTTTTTCTTACTATATCTCTTTTTCTTAATAGGTAAATTATGACAACATCCATCGCCATTATCGATTACGGTATGGGAAATTTACATTCCGTGGCGAGTGCCTTCGAACACGTAGCACCTAACAGCCATATTGCCATCACTGCTGATCCAGAAGTAATAACCAATGCCGATAAAGTGTTATTTCCCGGCGTAGGCGGTATTCGTGATTGCATGGCAGAAATTCGTCGTCTTGGATTTGATACTCTGGTTCCTAAGCTGATTGCTGATGGTAAACCTGTGTTAGCGATTTGCGTTGGTATGCAAGCCCTCATGCAATCTAGCGAAGAAAACGGTGGTGTCGATTGCATCAATGTATTACCCGGTGAAGTAAAGTTTTTTACTGAAAATACCGTAGATGCCGATGGCCATAAATTAAAAGTGCCGCACATGGGTTGGAATACAGTAGAGCAAACGATAGATCATCCTTTATGGCAAGGGATTGAAAATAATAGCCGTTTTTATTTTGTGCACAGCTATTTTGTACAGGCGGAAAATCCAGAACAAGTAGCCGGCCGTTGTGATTATCAGCAGCCGTTCGCTGCGGCAATGGCTCAAGATAATTTATTTACCACACAGTTTCATCCAGAAAAAAGTGATGTGGTCGGTTTACAATTATTTAAAAATTTCGTCGATTGGAATGGTAGCATTTAATATTTAGCGGATCGTTTTTATAGGCGCTACTTTATAAGCATTACTTCATAGACACTACAATATAAATTTGGAAAGAATATGTTAATTATCCCTGCAATTGATTTAAAAGACGGCCAGTGTGTACGCTTACGCCAAGGTTTAATGGAAGATTCCACGGTATTTGGTGATAGCCCAGTGAATTTTGCCAAGCAATGGGTAGACCAAGGTTGTCGTCGTTTACATTTGGTCGATCTGAACGGCGCGTTTGCTGGCGAGCCAATTAATGGTGAAGTGGTGACTGAAATTGCACAAGCATTTCCTAAGCTGCCTATTCAAATTGGTGGCGGTATTCGTAGCGGCGAAATCATCGAAAAATATTTACAGGCGGGCGTAAGTTACGTGATTATTGGCACAAAAGCCGTTAAAGAGCCGGAGTTTGTGACAGAGATGTGCAAACAATTTCCGGGTCACATTATCGTCGGTCTAGATGCAAAAAATGGTTTAGTTGCCACCGATGGCTGGGCAGAAGTATCAGAGATAAAAGCCACTGATTTGGCTAAACGTTTTGAAGCTGATGGTGTTGAATCTATCGTTTATACTGACATCGCTCGCGATGGCATGATGCAAGGCGTCAACGTAGAAGCCACCGTCGCCATGGCGCAAGCCTCTAGTATTCCCGTTATCGCATCTGGCGGCATCACCAACATGGATGATATTCGCGGCCTAAAAGCACAAGCTCATCATGGTATATGCGGCGCGATTACTGGTCGTGCGATTTATGAAGGCACGCTTGATGTAAAAGAAGCGCAAACGTATTGCGATAAATAATAAATATCGCTACTTGTCACTATCTTTACTGATAAAAAACGTCTTGCTTAAGATGTTTGTTGCGCAATATGTGCTAGCACTTGGTCACCCAGTTGGTCGTAAGTACCAAAATAATCTAAGCGACGAAAAGTGCATTGTGGGTATTGTTCTTCAAGATGAGCAATTTGCCGTGGGATGTCATTGACGACATGATTACCCTGATTAAAAAATAATGGGTATACATCAAACTGCGTATAACCTTGTAATAGCGATTGCTCTACTGCCACCGCCAATGAGGGAGAGGCGAGTTCTAAAAAACACGGCTTTACTTTGGCATAGTGATGACTTTGTTTGGCAATGCGATGCGTGAGTTGTTCAAATTCTTGATTGGCTTCTATTTTGCGGCTGCCGTGCGCCATAATCATTAATACGGTGTTGTTATCCTTAGACATCATCTTCACTTTTTACCTCAATCATAACTTCTTCATTTTCGCCGTGATGATCATTCTCTATCGTCACGGTGACATTAATGGGGCGACAGCAAACAAAACAATCTTCTATGTAACTTTGCGGTGCCTCGGATGCATCCACCACCATTTCGATGAGCTCACCGCAGTAGGGGCAGTAACATTTTTTTGTGCTTAACATGAACATTCTCTCTGGTTTTGCGTACAATCATTTGTATAAGCGTTACAGAACGCACACCAATAACACTTTAGCCTTATCGCAGCTTCGCAAACAAGAGTTTCGTAAACAAGAGCATAACTAATGAAATACATCGGCCAAGCAGACTTTTCTCATAGCCAACAGCCCAAAATAGGGGTGTTAGTCACTAATCTGGGTACGCCAGAAGCGCCTACTACTAAAGCATTGCGCAAATACCTAGGGCAGTTCTTAGCGGATCCACGAGTGGTAGAAGTGCCGCGTTTGTTATGGCGCTGTATCTTACACGGGGTGATTTTACGTATTCGGCCGAGTCGTTCAGCGGCAGCATATAAAACCGTGTGGACTGAGCAGGGTTCACCACTGATGACTCATACGCAAGCGCAGTGCGATGGGCTCACTCAGTCACTAAAAAAACAGTACGGCGACAATATCGAAGTGGCCTTTGCCATGCGCTACGGCGAGCCTTCGGTGTCTCGCACCATTGAGACTATGCAGAAGCAAGGTGTGCGCCGTTTGTTGGTGTTGCCTTTATATCCACAATATTCGGCTGCGACTACTGCCTCTACCTTTGATGCGATTGCTGAAGACTTTATGCGCCGTCGCTGGTTGCCGGACTTTCGTTTTATCAGCCATTACCACGACTACCCGCCTTATATCGAAGCGCTAGCAAAGAGTATCGAAGCGCATTGGGAGCAGCATGGTCGAGCCGATAAGCTACTGATGTCTTATCATGGCATCCCTTTCCGCTATCTAAAAAACGGCGACCCTTATCATTGCGAATGCCATAAAACCTCTCGTTTATTAGCGGAGCGATTAGGGTTGTCTAAAGAGGCTTACATGACTACGTTTCAATCCCGTTTTGGGCGCGAAGAATGGTTAAAACCCTATACCGATCACACCTTAAAAGCCTTGCCCGAACAAGGTGTTAAGTCAGTACAAATGGTGTGTCCGGGATTTTCTTCAGACTGCTTAGAAACCATCGAAGAAATTGGTGTGGAGAATCGCGAATATTTTATGGAATCTGGTGGCGAGCGCTATGAATACATTCCCGCTTTAAATGCCAGTGACGATCATATAGATGCGCTAACGCAACTTATTAGCGAGCAATTACAAGGTTGGGGAATGCCGGAATCTAATTCCGGTGAAGTGACGCAAGCACATTGCAACGCCTTGCCTAAGGTGTAAAAGTGAATTAATAGCAGCTTAATAAAATAAGGTCTATCTTGCTTAGTGTATTGTTACGCCAGCTTTAAAAGCGGGAGCAACAATCAGCATATTCAGCCATGTATGTTCCGTTTGGCGATATTGATAAATACAGCGTTCGGCCTTATCTTCATCAAAGCCCGCTTGCCGTTTAATGTGATTGTAAACGGAAGGGTTACTGCCATAGGCATTGCATAATCTGCCATAGTAACGCTGCTTGTCCAAACTATGTTCCGACCAAAAATCTTCTTTCACAAAACGATTCATACGTTTGTCATTAATAAAAAATAAATCCGCTGCGCTGATAACAACATCACTCCCGTTCTCAAAAAAGTGGATTAACATCACGTCGGCGAATGTGTCCGCAGCGTCCTCCTCTTTTCCCAACACCGGCAAGTTATAATGTGCAATCAATGCGTGAGCGAACTCATGCAAGATAACGTGTAATAAGACATTACCAGTATACGTGTCTACATCTAAATTTTTATGCGTGAACCGTGTGTTTTTATAATACTTTCGGGTGTCTTCAATAAACAAATACGGAATTTCAATGTGCCTATTTTTATGCCAAATACGGGTATAACTACCAAAAGATAAGGTCACGCCTTTAGGTGTATCAAAATAGGTGTTGATGAACTCGGTTACGGCTTTTAAGGTAGGTGATGTCGCTAAACGCTTGGCTATTTTTGCTTCAACGTCATTGGTAGGGGCTTCTAATGTGACTGTCATTTCGGCGGCGACGAGATGAGAAAAACTTAACGTAGCCAGTAGCAATCCGCATAAAAGTGCTATGTTTTTCAAAACTCGTATCCTAATGGTTCATTAACCCGCCTATTATGACCAGTTTGTAATACAGTTTATAGCCCAGTATAAACTAGCGCTAATGGTTTATACGTATAAGCTATCACCATTCGATGATTTACATTCGACCACCTACTGCGGAGTACAGCCATGTTCGGCTTATTTAAAGCAAATCCAGAAAAAAAATTACAAGAAAAGTACGAAAAATTACTAGAGCAAGGCATGCAGTTTCAGCGCAAGGGCGATATTAAAAGTTACTCCATGATTACTGCGGAAGCGGAAGCGGTATTGGCTGAGATACAGGCATTGAAAGACACCAAGTAATAACGAGAAGAACGAAAAATGCTGGTCATTAGAGTGTTCACGCGCCAGTAATGACTGACATTTTTTCATACTCATTGCTACGGAGAATGAAAGTAGACTTAAAAAAACAGCGTATTAAAAAGCCTTGAAGAAAAATCATATCTACTGATAGCGCGTGGCATGTAGATGCTCGACTGCACTAAAGCGCTTCATTTGTATTAGCTTTATTGTCTCGCTCATCTCAGACTACTTCTCGCAGTGCAATGGTGGCCGACTTTGAATCATATTCATAACGGCCGATTGTTCCATCTTTAATTTTTTCCACAACCTCATCAACGATAAACAACGGCACTAAAAACCACTCTTTAGGCTTAACTTTAGTGCCAAAGCGATCAGGGATTTCTATGTCTAATCTTGCTGCACCAAAAAATCGATGCAGTATTTTTTCCAACTTTGTTCGGTTGATATTGTATAGCTCATAAGTAGCGACTATTTCAACATCTGCCATCAAATAAGTCGGGTCTTGTTTAGCTTTACTTATACGCGTTTTTACATCACCGCCAGTCACACCAATCTTATGAATGATATTACGCTGGTCGGTAATGATGGGATGTTCTGATAAGCTACGCAACACATAAATAGTACCACTGGCAGCATCGTCATCTTCCGCTACATTTCCTGCGACAACTTTATTTTCTGTTACAACTTCCGCTACATCATCAAATAAAGGCCCCATACTAATATCAGTGATGCGTCGTCCCGAATCATCTTCCCACAGCCTTTTTTGAAACGATCGCATGAGCTGATCACTTTCAACACCGTTATCAAAAATCACTCTCAATCGGTATTCATTTCTGCCATCTTTACCCTTAAACGCATCACCAATATTGGCTACATAGGCTTTTTGTCCAGACAAAATAAATAAATTGCCTTTTTCTATGCTGCCATCTTTAATAAAAGGCAGGGTTTTTCTTCGGCCTGATTCAATATCTTTTTGTACCGATTCAAAAATCGGCTTAAAGGTATCAAAATCTTCACAATAATTTCGTTTGCCAATATCCTCAGCCGCTCTTATTTCTGCGCGTGGCTTAACGTGTTTAAGCAACGTTACATCGTTTTCTTTTGGAGTATCAACGCCTAAAGCGGCTAACAATGCTTCATCCGATTCATACTCAGCGCTCGGTTCCGCTATGCCCCCTTTACCAGCGAGCAAACCTTGATAATCTACATCTTCAACTACACTGCGACACTCTTCTTGGGTGCGAATTTGTTCGAGCCGTGTGGCATATAAACGTTCAAAAATATCATTATTCTCCCCATGCTCAGGAGCACGACCATGTGCTTCAACAAACCGTTGAATCTCTTCAAAGCCTGCAATAATGCGTTCTTCTTTGGGGGTTTTAGCGGGCTGTTTTTTTGTTTCAACCACTACACCCAGTTCTGCTAATAACGCATCGTCTTCTTGCGTAAATGTCGATTTAGCCATTCGATGCCTCTGCTTTCATTCTGGCAAGATAAGCAATACCTTCTGCCATTGTTTTTTCCCACGGGTCGGCCGCCGTTAATTCAGGTAATCGGCCACGCTCGTTTTTAAACTTGACCGCACGCATGGCTAGCTCCCTTGCCTCTTCAGGGGTTAAATTAACCCGCTTGGCCGCAACCACCGCCGCGACTTGTTTCAAACTATCTTCATTCATCGCCTTAGCCAGTATGGCGTAAGCTTCACTAAAGGGGTTAATACGGTCAATTAAATCAATATCGAGGTCACGCACATCCATGGCAAATTTTCTAACACCATCGACAAAGGCAGTGCTTCCGCCTCTTTCAGTATCATTACCATTATCACCTAATATATCCACTGACTCATTCACGGTTTCTTTCGCTTTTTGAGTCAAATTCAACGCGGCTATAGCGTGCTGACGCACCGCTTCTTGATCTTCGTTATCCAACTCAGGATATTTATCTTTGACAATTTTACCCATGCGCACTTGCGTTAATTCTTCGGGTATTATTTCCTCATCAAAAAGCCCCCGCTCAAGCGCCGTTTTATCCTGCACAAATGCGGTAATCACCTCGTTTAAATCTTGCTGACAAATGCGCTGTGCATCTTCACTTTTGGGTTCAGCCAGCCCTTTAATTTCTATTTGAAATTGCCCTGTCGATTCATTAAAGCCCACATTATTACCATTGGGATCGTAACCATTCTCACCGTAATCAAACCCCTCTACGGCGACACTTTGGCTATTTTTAGGGGTGAAGCTAAATTTTGGCGCTAGTACCTGTTCCATTAATAAACTCGCGGCAATGGCTTTTAAGGTATCGTTTACGGCATCGGTCACCGCATCTTCAGCGGCATCGGGTTCGGCAATAAGATTCGTAAATCGCGAATGGGTTTTGCCTTTTGCATCGCGGGTCGCGCGGCCAATAATTTGTATAATTTCCGTCAGGCTAGAACGGTAACCCACCGTTAATGCGTGCTCGCACCAAATCCAATCGAAACCCTCTTTCGCCATACCCAAGGCAATAATAATATCTACGTGGTCTCGATTATTTTTTGCTTCGGGTAATTTTAACGACGCCGACACATGATCACGCCTAACAGTATCGTCAACCAAATCGGCAATTTTGAGTATCTTGCCTTCTGCCGTTTTGACCAACTGAAAACCCGTATCGGGGTCAACACCCTGCCACTCGCCTAACTTGTCAATAATATGCTCGACCTCTATGTTTTTTCCACGCTTAGTGCTTTCGCGGGAGTTCACATTAGGGATATGAATAATGGTTTTTTCATGAGGGTTTAACACGTCTAAAATACTATCGGCGTATGAACCTGAATAAAAATAATAACCAATATCTAAATTTTTTAAGTATTCATAACCATTCAGCTGCTCGTAGTAGGTGTAAGTCACCGTATCAAAATTCGCCTCATCCTGTGGCGACAATACTGCTTCAGCATCGCCCCTAAAATACGAACCCGTCATCGCCACAATATGCACTTTATCGCGCGATATTAATTCACCAAGGTGTGCGCCTAATTTATTATCGGGGTTGGCACTCACATGGTGAAATTCATCTACCGCAATTAAACAATCGTCAAAGGCAGCAATACCCAATTTATCCACTGCAAAGCGAAACGTCGCGTGAGTGCATACCAGTATTGTATCGTCAGATGCCATAAAGGTTTTTACAGAATTAACCTTGCCGCCATCTTCACCGGGGGCATTACATAAATTCCATTTGGGTGTGACCTGCCAATCATAATAAAACCCATATTGAGTTAAGGGCTCGTTGTTAAAACTGGCGCCAATAGACTTTTCAGGTACTACAACGATGGCTTTTTTAATCCCTTGATTGTGTAATTTATCCAAAGCAATAAACATGAGCGCACGACTTTTACCCGATGCAGGCGGCGACTTAATTAACAAATATTGCTCACCGCGTTTATCAAAAGCGCGCTCTTGCATTGTGCGCATACCCAATTCATTCGACTTTTTTGAGCTGCCATTACGCGCATAAGCGACGGAAATAGAAGGGATCTGTTTATTGCTCATCATTGTTTACTCATGCTGGTGATCAAGTGTTCTCGTGATGTGGCGGCAAAGTGTTAGTCTGCTTTGCCAGTTTCTTTTCTTCTGATTTAACCCGCCGCTCCAGCTTTTTTAGGTCTTCTTCGGCGGCCAAGTGTTCGGGTTTGATACCCCGTTGCCCCAGCATATCACGCACGCTTTCGTTATTTTGCACATGTTCACCCGTGATCGCTCCCTCACCCTGCAAATTGTCCCGTTCAACATTGTGGTTGGTAATTTCGGTCGCCAAGTTTTTAGCGGCGATGGTGAGCGTGGGTAAAAAGTCAGCTAAGGCGCGGCTCTTAACAATACCAAATTGATCTTTCATGGCTTGGGTAGTATGCCCGCCAAATAGCGCTTTGTCGCCTTGTGAGCGAATACGGCCAAAGCCTGTATCGTCTACTCCGCGTTCGTAGATATTTTGCGACAAGGCCTTTTCTGATTGCTTTAGCTTGTCTCGCGCTTCCAGACGCGCCTGCAAGCGCATACGATCTTCGATTAATTCTTGCTTACGGGTTTGAATGGCAAAATAGCTTTGAGCAAAAGCGATTTCGGGTTTACGCACATCACCATTTTGGGCAATCAGATAGCAGGCATAGCGCGTGAGCATAAAATCATCAATTTCTCGCGTAGAGCCACTACCCAACTCGACCATTTTCGTGACGCCACGAAAATGGTCTGACGCCGCATACCCACTGGTCTCGCAAGAGTTGATGGCGCGATTAATAGCCGTTTGAAAATTCTCCCAGCGGGCATACCCCAAAGGAGCTTGTAGATCGCGGGCAAACCAAAACTCAATACCTTCTGTGTCGGTGCGCTGAGCGGCTGTTTCTAAATTAGTTTGCAGGGTTTGAAGCTGTTTATCCATGGGGTAACATCCTTTTATGATGGTTTTTTTTGTGTCGCAAGCACCAATCCTTCAAGAGCTATCATTGTTTTAACTCCTTGTTGGTACTACTTCCTTTGCGTGTCATTTTGGTATAAAGATCAAAGAGTTTTTCTAAACGCTCGGTATCGTTTTTAAAGCGGCGGCCAATGTAAATGCGCTCTAGCACTTCGTCATTGCGCTCGTGGGCGTGGCGTAGGTTTTCGGGCATTTTTTCGGGGTTATAGAGTTCGGCGATAGTCGCGGGGAAATGCGCTTCACGAGCGAGAAGAATATCTTCGGCGCAGCGAGTTAGGTCTTGTTTATTTTTTTCGGTGAGTTTTTCTACAGGGAAGGTATTCCAACCCATTGTGTTTGAATAGCGGAAATCTGTTTTCATTTTTCCGCAAACAGTAGCAATCCAAACCAAATGAATTCGAGATGCTATAAGTGCCATGTGCCACAAAGGAGCATCGTACAAACCAAAGGCATAATTAACGATTGCATTTTTGGGCAGAAAGCCAATGGGGAAAAAATCTCGATTTTCTGAGCTTACAATTGGAAGTACCATTGCTTCAGTATATTTAGGTGACCTTACCTCAACAAATCTGTAGGGCTTACTTGCCCATTCTCGTGTTGCTTTTTTATTACTAGCCAATCTATTCATTTTAACTTTCTCAAAACGTTCACATAAACTATTGCTTTGCTTTGTCTTTTCAAAGTCTTTTTCCTCAATCCATAAGCAGTATCTGGCGTTACCCTTAATGAATTCTTGCCCACCAAACATTGGCCGAATAAACTGTTTTGAAAATGAATCGAGTTTGCTCAGTTCGGAATGCTCTAATAGTAAGTGCCCTCCATCTTTTGCAAAATTACCCAGTAACATTTCTGAAACATCTGAAATCGGAGAAGATTTAGATTGTACAAATACAGTTTTCCCCGGTGCGAGGTACGGGGAAATGTTTGGGGTGCTAATTACGATATTTCCTCCATCACTATCAATGGAAAACAATTTTTTCTGTTTACCTTTTTCTTTTGAAATACCAACTATTACAACCATAACGCCAGCGTTGTGGCTAGCAAGGTTACTCCATTTGAAGGAGGTATGAGCAAAAGCTATAGAGTGACCATATTCTAAAATTAGCGGCCATAAGACAGGAACTTGCTGCCCTTGGCATATCGAATTCGTGGATACGAATGCAGAAGATGCTTCTGTATGCAAGCCATAACCAGCGGCTTTGATGAACCAACCGCATACGTAATCGAGTGACTTCCACTTGCTTACTCTTCCCCCCAGCAAGTTTTCGATGTCTGACTTCTGCTCGGGCGATTGTTTCTTATCACCTATATACGGTGGGTTTCCACAAATATAAGTCTCCCCCCCTTCGTTTTCAAAATCTATCTGTGCTTGCTCCAGCGGTGTACTGAATAAATCATCCCCCAGCAATTTAACGCCCTTACCCGTAGGTGGGCAAACGGATAGCCAATCTATGCGTAAAGCATTGCCGCAGGTAATCCAGTTTTCAGTATCTAAAGGCAAAAAAGTCGCCAAGGCTTCTTGTTGGCCGCGATAGACTACATCGCATTGGTATTCGGCAATAATCAGCGCGAGCCGTGCAATTTCTGCGGGAAAATCTCGCAGTTCTATTCCGCGAAAGTTGGTCAGCGGAATATCGGTGGGTCTGCCTTTTTCGCCACGGCATTGGTTTATTTCCGCTTCAATTTCGCGCATTTGTTTATAGGCAATCACCAAAAAATTACCTGAGCCGCAGGCGGGGTCAAACACGCGAATAGTGGCGATGCGTTTACGGAGATTGAGTAGCTTGCGTGGGCTGCCTTGGGCTTGTGTTAATTGATCGCGCAGGTCATCTAAAAATAGGGGGTTTAACACTTTGAGAATATTCGGCACGCTGGTGTAGTGCATGCCTAACGAGCCGCGTTCTTCGTCATCGGCCACGGCTTGAATCATCGAGCCAAAAATATCGGGGTTAATTTGTTGCCAGTCAAGCGTGCCTACGTGTAATAAATACGAACGGGCGATTTTAGTAAAATGAGGAGCTTCTGTACTACCCGAAAATAACCCGCCGTTCACATAGGGAAAACCATCGGCCCACGAGCGAATACTCTCTGTTTTGCGCTCGGATATTTTCGTGTTCATCGAGCGGAAGATTTCGCTAATCACCTCGTGAGTGTTAGAAGAGTCTCTTGCACTCATCTGTTCGACTGTCGAGGTAAATAAATTATCCCCCCTAAAAATATCGGTATCTTCCGCGAAGAAACAAAAAATCAACCGCGCCATAAAGTGATTCATGTCGTGGCGGCGCTCTTTTGTACTCCACTCAGGGTTATTTTTGAGTAGCTCAACGTATAGCTTATTTAAACGGCTAGTGGCTCGAATATCGAAGGAGCTTTCACGAATCTGCCGAACAGTGCTAATGCCCGCCAGTGGTAGAAAAAAACCAAAGTGGTTAGGAAAATCGCGGTAATCACAAGCCACCGTTTCGTCAGTGCTTATGTCTTCGGCTTCAAAATTGACGCCATCGGTAGCGAGTATCAATTTGGCTTTAGCTTTGGTCGTCGCGGAGCTGTTTTTTAACGCGCTTAACGTAGAGCTCACTTCACCTTCTGAGCAGCTAACAATATGGATATTATTGGTTTGGAGTACACCGCCCAGATCCGATTTATTCGATTGGCCGCTTTTAAGACGTTTAATGGTGGTGGCTTTATTGCCAAAGGCTTCAAGAAAGGCATAGGGAAAGATGGCCGCGTCGAACGGTTGCTCGGCTAACTGGCTAATGGCTTCTTCTATTTCTATTGCATTCAACGGTATTTATCCTTGATGATGTTGGAGCTAATGCCGTGATGAAACGCGGTTTATACTGAAAAGCGGCGACTCTCAATCTATCTTAACGAGGTGTTTTATTAGGAGGGAAGATTACAGGAGTTTTATGATAATTCACAGATGATGTGGTGTGTTAAGGTGGGGATGCTTATTGTTTGATAATCGCCAATACAATTTCGCCAACATCAAATCCCCATTTGCTCAGTTTTGATTCGTTGATCAGTACCTTATCTGAGACAAGATACATGCGGTCGTCTACGTCGATGTCGATGGTTGAGTCTCCATAGGGGATGTTGAGTGTGTAGCGAATAAACATGGCGTTGCCGCTCACTTCAACTGCTCCATCGCCGACCACATCACCTGCGCGTCCAATGTAAGTAGTTACCTTGCTATTACTAGCTGTTTTTTTATTAATGGGGTCTTGAGTTTGGGGTGTTAAGGTCCAATCACGAAATTGAATTTCGCCATCGTTAAAGACAAAACGTTCTTTTAATAAGCCTTTTCCATTTGACCAGCTGCCTTCTAGTTCGGCATTAAAATGGCGAATCACTTCGCCAGAACGATTTTTGACAATACCGTGTGCGGTGAGTGAGCCATTGAAAAATGTTTCTACGTTAAGTTTGGGTCGCTGGTATTGATAGGTATCAATACTGACTGATGAACAGGCAGAAATTAAGACGCTACTGAGGATAATCAATATCATCAATTTATGTGTTTTGTTCATGGTTATGTTTTCTCGTCGATTTTTTTATTAATTGAATTTTTTCTTATCATTTTTTTATAACACCGAGAGTTACGTATAAGAGGCTTACGAAGATCACTGTTAGTGTTATGTGAGAACGGAGTATTTATATAACACGGCGGCTTGACCATAATAGCAACCGTGTTCATCTTTAATGTTCCACACGATAGCCTCGTCAATGAAAAACCGTTTTCCGGTTGCGGATATTCTTACACCTTGGTAATCATCAATAAAATCATTTTTGGCGACGCGGGCGAGTAAGGTGTTTCTTTCTTCTTGAGTAATAGTCTCGGCAGACAGACGTGATGGTAGGCGGGTAAAATCATCCCAGTGCATTTCAAAAGCCGCTTGCGCAGCTTTGTTGGCATAATTAAAAATAGGGTCGCTATCGGTGTTGTGTGATACCACGCAAAAAGGGGCTTCATATAAAGTCTGATAGATATTGCCATCGGTCGCAATATCTATCAGCTGTTTTTTCGTGACGCGCACAAAACTATCGATTAATTTTTTAGCGTGCGTTTCTAAAAAATGATTGTATTCGCTAGGTTCGTTATTTGGCATGGCAGCGTCGTATCGTTATTTTTCGATCAAGCTTGCGCCGGTCATTTCTTCAGGTATGTCCATATCTAGCATGGTGAGTAAGGTCGGTGCTATATCGGATAGTTTGCCGTTTTGTAGTGCGATGGTTTTACCTTGTTGCGATACATGGACTAACGGTACAGGGCCGTTAGTGTGTGAGGTGACGGGGCCGCCTGTATTTGGGTCGACCATTAATTCGACGTTGCCGTGATCGGCAGTGATAAGGCATTCGCCGTTGACTTTTAAAATGGCGTCGGTCACGCGCTGTAAGCACACATCGAGTGTTTCGACGGCTTTAATCGCGGCATTCATTTTTCCGGTATGTCCTACCATGTCGCCGTTGGCATAGTTACAAATAATCGCGTCGTAGTTACCGCTTTCGATAGCGGCGACTAGGTTGTCGGTAACTTCGTGGGCGCTCATCTCTGGTTGTAAATCGTAAGTGGCGACATCGGGCGAAGGAATTAAAATGCGGGTTTCACCGTTATACTCTGACTCAACGCCGCCGCTAAAAAAGAAAGTCACGTGAGCGTATTTTTCGGTTTCGGCAATGCGTAATTGTGTTTTACCATTGTTTGCTAAATATTCGCCAAGGGTATTGGATAAAGATTCCGGCGGATAGGCGCAAGGTGCCTTAATATCGCCAGCGTATTCCGTTAGCATGACAAAGTTGTCTATCTTTGGATAAGTGCTGCGATCAAGCGTGCTGTCTAAGTCATCTTGAATAAGGGCGCGGGTGAGCTCGCGTGCGCGGTCTGGGCGAAAATTCATAAAGATCACCGCATCGCCATCGTTAATCACCGCAGCGGCTTGGCCTTGTGGACGGATAGAGGTGGCAGGGCAAAATTCATCATCTTTATCTTGGCTATAGGCGAGTGCTAAGCCTGCTATAGCATCTTCAACAATATTGTCTGCTGTGCCTTGGGTAAGTAGGCCGTAGGCTTGCTGAACACGTTCCCAACGGTTGTCTCTATCCATGGCGTAGTAACGGCCAATAAGTGAGGCGATGTGGCCTGTGCCTAATTCAACAAACTTTGCGGTGATTTTTTCTAGCGAAGCTTTGGCGCTGCGGGGCGGTGTGTCTCGTCCATCCAAAAACGCGTGCAAATACACTTTTGTTGCGCCGCGTTTTACCGCGAGTTCCATCGCTGCAATAATTTGGTCTTCGTGGCTGTGAACGCCGCCGGGAGATAATAGTCCCATTAAGTGAACGGCTTTGTCGTTGGTCACGGCTTTATCAATAGCATCTGTTAATACTGGGTTGGTAAAAAAATCGCCATCGGCAATGGCTTTATCAATTTTGGTGAAGTTCTGGTAAACCACGCGACCTGCGCCTAAATTCATATGACCCACTTCGGAGTTGCCCATTTGACCATCAGGTAAGCCAACCGCAAGGCCGGAAGTTTGAATAAGGCTGTGGGGGTAATCATTCCATAAGCGATCCCATGTGGGACAGTGAGCAGCTTCAATAGCATTCGATTGTGATGTTTCGGAGTAGCCAAAGCCATCAAGAATAAAAAGTGCGACTGTTTTCTTGCTCATGATAAAAATATGACCTCTGATAAGGAGATGGAAGATATTAAGGGAGTGAAAAATAGCGATTATACGCGAAGAGACTTTAGGGTAATAGTCTACGGCAATGCTCTACGGTAATACTCGCAGGCAGTGTTTCCGAGTTATCTTATGAGGGGTTAATGTGTTGCGTGAGATAGTTTTCTAGTGTGAGCCAATATTCAGGGGATTCGTTCACTAAATGATGTTGGGCATCTTCAATATAATGAGCATAGCTATGAGTAAATATTTGAGAGAGGGCGGGAATATTGTAACGCCAGTCAACGGTGGCATCGTCGGTGCCTTGAATAATGGTCAGTGGAAGTGAGCAAGTGCTTGAATAGTGTTGAACGGTTTGATGCCACTGCTCCATTGCGCCTAGCCACAATAATGGAATACGTGATGCCTGTAAGGGATCGTCGTGTTGAATAAATTGATTGAATGCCGTGTTATGACTTGAGCGAACAAATTTTCGTTGAATGCTAGATATTATTGGCCGCAACAAAAAATAGACATAACGTAACCACGCCCAATGATGGCTGCGAACTAACGGCGCTAATAAAATGGCTTGGCTAAACAATCGGGTAGGTGTGCCTTTTTGCTGTTTGTTTTTTAATAACGTATTGCAAATAACAGCGCATCCAGTACTTTGCCCAAGAGCAATTAAGGGTTTTGTTAATGTGCTTTGGTGTTGGCTAATAATATGCTCCAGTATGTCGCTATAGATATCGAAGTTGCTAATGGAAGCGGGTTCGCCGCTACTTAATCCATGCCCAGGTAAATCGAACGACAATACGTTATAGCCTTGTGTTAATGCCCACTGAATAGCACGGCCATATAAGCCAGTATGGTCTAAATAACCATGGACAATAATGACGGAGCCTTTTGATTTTTTTTTCGCTGTTTGCCAATAGTGTTGAGCAATATGATAGCTAGATGATGTGGTGATAGATGGTTTTTTAGAGTGAGATTGCGATACGTTAACGGTTGATCTCCAAAGAAAGTAGTCTTTTGCGATATGTGTGTTAACGAAATCTATATTGTAATGATTGAGATAGCTTTTGATATGTCGGTTTTCAGTGTGTTTCTTTTCTAATAAAAGCCGAGAAGGTAATGATGGAATAAAAGTGTTTATTTCGGAAAAAAATAAAGGTGTTTTTTTATGGTGGATTTTTTTAGTCGTTTGCATCGTTTGCCATATAACGTAAGTTAACTAACGATAGAGGGAAAAGTGTCTGCGTATTTTTCAATCCATTCAGCGGCTGCTTGATCGCTGCTTATCATTCGCCCTTCGGTTTTTCTGATGCGCTTTTTATATTCTTCAATGTAGCATACTTGTTCAGTCATTCTTGCAGAAAACGCTTCGCTTGTATTGCAAAAACTCACGCCAACATCGTAGTCGTTATCGCCAGAATTATTAGTTGGCAGTTTTTTGCACCAACGCACTTGTGCATCGGCTTCGAAGTAGTTCTCATCGACAGGAATATATAAATGTAGCCATGTTTCCGGTGCAATAAATTCATGGGAGTGAAAGCTTAGGCCTCCTTGACTGATATTGCTAATGAAATCCATACTGCACATTGACGGTTCATCGGTGACACAGTATTCCAGCGGTATTTCTGAGAAATGTCGAATAAACTGTCTATTGGTTTGATTCATAAAGATACTGCCAAGCGAAATGTCATGCAAATGCCATCTAATGAATGGCTTACTTTAAGAATAGCACCTAAATCCTCTTTGCAAAGTCGATTGGGAGGTTTTTTACGTATTTGCTTTATAGTGCATAAATGCTTTTTTAATCACCAAATCTACGAGAATAAAGACCATTAATCCTGCTAGGATCCCAGATACAGCATCGAACAGTAATGGTGTGCCAATAGCTAATATGTGATGAATCTTGTCTACTGTTTCAGATAGCGCGATAGATAGATGGTGGAGAAAAGGAATGCCATGAGTCAATATTCCCCCGCCTACGAGAAACATCGCAGCAGTACCAAAAATAGACAGGGCTTTCATTAAGTAAGGAACGATCTGCAATAAGCACATGCCCAGATTACGTTGAAAACGAGAAAAAAATCCTGTGCCAGTGCGATTAAAAAGATATAAGCCCCAGTCATCTAATCTCACGATACCCGCTACCAATCCATAAACAATCACCGTAATGAGTAAGGCAACAACGGATAATACGCCTGCTTGTGTTGCTAAAGGCTCACTAGCGACAACACCTAGCGTAATGGCGATTATTTCTGCAGACAGGATAAAGTCGGTTCGTATTGCTCCTTTGATTTTCTTATTTTCAAATGCTAGTAGATCAACATCCGGCGCTTTCACTGCATTGACTAAGGATTCGTGATGTCGCTTTTTTTCTTTAGGGTGAAATAGAGCATGAAGAATTTTTTCAACGCCTTCGTAACAGAGAAATAAGCCTCCAATAATTAATAGTGGTGTGATTAGCCAAGGAATAAATGCGCTAATGGCTAATGCCGATGGAACAAGGATAAGCTTGTTAATAAACGATCCTTTGGCAACAGCCCAAATAACGGGAAGCTCTCTATCTGCTTTGATATCAGAAACCTGTTGTGCATTAAGAGCCAAGTCATCGCCCAGTACACCTGCGGTTTTTTTCGCGGCAGCTTTCGTTAGAATGGCAACATCGTCAAGCAATGCGGCAATATCGTCTATGAGTAGGAGTAATCCGTGTGCTGCCATAAGTTCTTTCTCTATTATTGTGAGTATTGGAGGGTGATTATAAACCATTACAAGTGACATCAAAGTGGTAAACTAGCATGCAATAAATAGCGTTGTGTGAGAATGATTAAATGTTGAGAAGAAAGTAATGCAGTATGTGGATTGTATAGTAATGGGTGGCGGGGCTGCGGGTTTGATGTGTGCGGCATCAGCCGCTAAGCGAGGGAAGTCGGTATGGGTGTTGGATCATGCGAATAAGGTTGGTAAAAAAATCCTTATGTCCGGCGGAGGACGTTGTAATTTTACCAACTACTTTATCGAGTCGGAAAATTTTCTATCAACTAATCCGCATTTTTGTATTTCTGCATTGAGCCGTTATACCCAATACGATTTTTTGGAGCTGGTGAGGAAGTACGACTTGGCCTATCACGAAAAAACCTTAGGGCAATTATTTTGCGATAACAAAGCGAAAGATATCTTACATATTCTATTGTCCGAATGTGATAAAAATGGTGTAGTGATTCATACGCAATGTCATATTGAAACGTTGGATGTATATCAATCCCAAGAAAAAAATTTGGGCGACTTTTCTAGCGATGCCAACCCACGTTTTATTTTGCACACCAGTCTTGGTGAGGTTGCATGTCATTCTGTTGTGGTCGCAACGGGTGGTTTGTCTATCCCGACTATGGGGGCAACCGGCTTAGGTTACGATGTGGCCAAGCAATTTGGTTTGCGAGTCAAGCCTCGTTATGCGTCTTTGGTGCCATTTACATTTAAGAATCATCAGCACAGGCCGTTATTATCCATGATGCAGTCTCTAGCTGGTGTTGCTTTGCCTGTGTCGGTATCTTGCCAAGATCAATCATTTTCTGAGGCCTTGCTGTTTACTCACAAAGGGTTAAGCGGGCCTGCTATATTACAAATTTCTAATTACTGGAATACTGGCGATACGGTTACGATAGACTTTTTACCTCATGAGTCGTTAGAGTGTATTTTGCAAAAATGCCAGCAAGAGAATGATAGGTCGGAGTTAAAAAATATCCTGTCTCGATATATGCCCAAGCGCTTTGTGAATGTGTGGCTTGAAAGTCACCCTTCTTTGCGGGCGTTAACTGAAAAGTCCGTCGCACAATATAGTAAAGCGGATATTCAACAGCTTGTTGCTCTGTTTCATGCTTGGGAGTGTGTGCCAGCGGGCACCGAAGGCTATAAGACAGCAGAGGTGACTAAGGGTGGTGTTGATACGGATGATGTTTCCTCAAAAACCTTCGAAGCGAAAAGAACACCAGGTTTATTTTTTGTTGGGGAAGTGTTGGATGTGACCGGTTGGTTAGGTGGATATAATTTTCAGTGGGCATGGGCGAGCGGTTACTGTGCAGCTCAATATGTATAGGGCTTTTATGTATAGCGGTTTTCGATTCAGGCTTGTTCAGATGTTTTAGAAAAAATAAATGTTTGCGATAATAAAAAAGCCGAGGTAAATGTCTTATCTCGGCTTTTTTTGTTTAGTGATAGAGCGGTGTTATTTTCTCTTCATGGATAAGAAGAATTCGTCATTAGATTTAAAGTCTTTTAATTTGTCGACTAAAAATTCCGTGGCGTTAACATCTTCCATGTCATTCAATAGTTTACGTAAAATCCACACTCGTTGTAATTCGTCTTCTTTGATTAAGAGCTCTTCACGACGTGTACCTGAGCGACGAACATTAATCGCGGGGTAAATGCGTTTTTCAGCGACTTTTCGATCAAGGTGTAGTTCTAGGTTACCAGTACCTTTAAACTCTTCGTAAATAACTTCGTCCATTTTAGAGCCGGTATCGATAAGTGCAGTAGCCACAATCGATAAGCTACCACCTTCTTCAATGTTACGTGCAGCACCAAAGAAGCGTTTTGGCCTTTCTAGTGCGTGCGCATCTACACCGCCCGTTAATACTTTGCCCGAAGACGGTATTACGGTGTTGTAAGCCCTTGCTAGACGGGTAATTGAATCTAATAAAATGATGACGTCTTTTTTGTGTTCGACTAAGCGCTTGGCGCGTTCGATCACCATTTCAGCTACTTGTACGTGACGTGATGGCGGCTCATCAAAAGTAGATGCGACGACTTCACCGCGAACAGAGCGTTGCATCTCGGTGACTTCTTCTGGGCGTTCGTCAATCAACAGGACAATGAGATGGCACTCAGGGTTATTGCGCGTAATCGCTTGCGCAATATTTTGCATCATAATTGTTTTACCTGCTTTCGGCGGCGCAACAATTAATCCGCGCTGCCCTTTACCGATAGGAGAGACCAAGTCGATGATGCGACCGGTTAAATCTTCGGTAGAGCCGTTGCCAGCTTCAAGAGTCAGACGTTCGTCTGGAAATAGTGGTGTGAGATTTTCAAATAAAATTTTATTTTTTGAGTTTTCTGGCTTATCAAAATTAATTTGATTAACTTTTAGTAAGGCAAAGTAGCGCTCGCCTTCTTTTGGTGGTCGAATTTTGCCAGAAATAGTGTCGCCGGTACGTAGATTAAAACGTCGAATTTGGCTCGGGGAGACGTAAATGTCATCTGGTCCAGCAAGATAGGAGCTATCTGCGGAACGCAAAAAACCAAAACCATCTTGTAATATTTCAAGTACTCCATCACCGTAAATGTCTTCACCACCTTTGGCATGGCGTTTAAGGATATTGAAGATAATATCTTGCTTGCGGGAACGGGCAACATTATCTAATCCCATTTCCTTGGCTAATTTAATTAATTCTTCAATAGGTTTGGTTTTTAGATCGGTTAAATTCATATAAAGGTGCTTTGACATTGTTGAGGGATAATAAAGGTGAGTGTTTTAGGAGGCTGTTAAAAGCGGTTTAATAACGGTGTTAGCCATTATGAGTTAGCGTTGTTAAATCAGATTGTTATTTATTACTTGAGGTGATCTCATGACCATTTTGGCAGAGTTACATACTCGAAAAAGCAAATACAGTAGATTTACGTTATAAAATAAAGAAGAGTAGGTAGCTGCCAGTGGTTATCGATATGACCCTGATGTGTAATTTTTATCTAGGGTGAACCACAAGTAATGTCGAATTGTTAATTAGTATAGCGAATTTACGGAGTGGTGCAAGCCGCAGATCATAGTTTTCTTATTTCTTTCGCCTATATTGGCAGGTTGGCTCAGTTTTTAGCCGTCATAACAGTGGGTGTACTGTGTGGATGGTACTGTATGGATAATACTATTATGACGGTATATTGAGCTATTACATAACGAAGTGTCAGATAATCACAGCGGGTGTGTTTACTAAACCTCTGGCTAGCTAAGCGTGATTTTATATCAGCCGCTTACAGGTTAGTTTTAATAAACTCTTCTAGGTCCGGTTTAGATAGTGCGCCAACCGTTTGTGCTTCCATGTTGCCATTTTTAAAAATCATTAATGTTGGGATACCACGGATACCAAATTTCGCAGGTGTTTCTTTGTTGCCATCAACATCCATTTTGCAGATAGTGAGTTTGCCTGCATATTCTCCTGCTAGTTGGTCTAGAACTGGAGCAATCATTTTGCAGGGTCCGCACCACGCAGCCCAAAAATCGACTAAAACAGGGCCGTCGGCGGCCAATACATCTTGATCAAAGCTCGCATCTGTTACGTGAGTCATTGCGTCGCTCATAATGAACTTCTCCAGTGGGTCGTGTTATACCAATAAATGTAAGATGATTTTACTTTGGCGCTAGCCAAGGTATTTGTATCAATATTTGTTAGGTCAAGGATGATAAGGATTGTTGCCCCAATAGACAAGGGTAGATGGCATTAAAATACGCTTAAACGGTACTGGAATACAATTATTGAGCGAGCTTGTCCAATAATTGTTGTTGGACACTACTTTCAGTATCGATCTGCTGTTGTTGGTAGCTGCCGTCACTTTGTAATATCCAGCTTTGCCAAGAGTCGTCTAGATAATGTTCTAGTTCATCTAATATCCGTTTTACCATGGAGCTTTTTTCAATAGGAAAGCCTGTCTCTACGCGACGATGTAGGTTGCGCTCCATTAGGTCGGCGCTAGAGCAATAAATGGTGGGGTTGGCGTTTTTAAAATAATATACCCGTGAGTGCTCAAGGAAGCGGCCAATAATTGAACGAACGCGAATATTGTCTGAAATACCGGCTATGCCCGGGCGCAAGCAGCACATGCCTCGTATAATTAAATCAATGCTGACACCTGCCTGTGAAGCTTTATAGAGTGCCTGAATGATTTTGGGCTCTGTTAAACCATTCGCTTTCAGTATGATGCGTGCATCCCCGCCATTTTTAGCCACCTGTATTTCGTGTTTAATCAGCTCGAGGATTTTTTCTTTGAGATTAAATGGTGCATTTAGTACTTTTACAATTTTTTCGGTTTTACCCATTCCTGTTAACTGATGGAACATCCGGTGTACATCCTCTGCCATTTGCGGGTCGGCAGAAAGCAGAGAGTAATCGGTATATATTCGCGCAGTCCCTGCATGATAATTGCCAGTTCCAAGATGTATATAGCGGGTTAGTTTCTCATTCTCTCGACGTACGACTAAGCTCATCTTGGCGTGGGTTTTATAACCAACGACACCGTATACCACTAAAGCACCGGCTTCTTGCAATAATGCCGCTAGGTCTAAATTGTCTTCTTCGTCAAAGCGCGCACGTAATTCCACTACGGCGGTGACTTCTTTGCCGTTTCTAGCAGCTTCAACCAGTGCGCCGACAATAGGTGATTGGCTACCGGTACGATACAGGGTTTGTTTAATCGCAATGACATTCGGGTCTTTTGCGGCTTCTTGTAAAAAATGAATAACCGGTGCAAACGATTCATAAGGGTGAAGCAGTAGATAATCTTTTTTCGATACGGTTTCGAAAATAGAATCTTTGGTGCCTAAGCCTCTGGGGATGGCCGGAGTCATCGGTGGGTATAACAGCTCGCTTCGCGTGACGATGTTCATAACATCCATCATGCGGTGGAGGTTAACAGGCCCATTGACTTGATATAGCTCGTCTTTCGTCAGACCGGCTTCTTGGAGCAGGAAGTTAATCAGTTCTTCGGGGCAATTGTCAGCGACTTCTAAACGCACAGCGCGACCAAAGCGTCGAGAATGTAAGCCGCCACGTAGTGCAAGTGCTAGATCTTTCGCATCTTCATTTACGTTTAAGTCGGCGTTACGAGTAATGCGAAATTGGTAGCAGCCTTTTACTTTCATGCCGGGGAATAGTTTATGGGCATTGGCGTGAATCATTGACGACAAAAAAACGAGGCAGGTTTGATCGTCACACAGCTCTTGGGGTAACTCGACCAATCTAGGAAGTGAGCGCGGTGCGGGTATGATGGCAAGCCCAGTATCTCGACCAAATGCGTCTTTGCCCTCAAGAGAAACGATAAAATTGAGGCTTTTATTGACGAGTCTTGGAAACGGGTGTGCGGGGTCTAGCCCAATAGGGCTGATCACCGGTAGTACTTCTCGTTTTATATAGTCTTCTATCCACTTGCCTTGTTCTTGTGTCCACATGCCACGGGTTAAAAATAAAATCCTTTCGTCGGCAAGTGCGGGTAGCAATGAATGGTTGAGTGCATCATATTGTCGAGTGATCATTTCATGACAGCGTTCGCTGATGGTGTGCAATACATCTTTTGGGTGCATGCCATCAATATCAATCAGTTCGCTCTGGAGGAGTAATCGTTGCTGAATGCCAGCCACTCGTATCTCGAAAAACTCATCGAGGTTCGAGCTAAAGATTAACAAGAATCGCAATCGCTCCAGCAAGGGATGAGAAGCATCTAGCGCTTGGGCAAGCACTCTTTCGTTAAATGCAAGGTGGCTCAATTCTCTGTTGAAGTAATATTCAGAGCTGTTTAAGTCAATTGCATTGTCATTTGTACTTGATTTCATATCATTATGGCTATCATTCATTTCGTTACATCATCTTATTAATACGATTACTACTACGACTATAATCAATTAATGTGACAGTTTTGTGTGATGCGTAAAGTATGGCAGAACTTGGGTAATACGCGTCTTTGTCTTCCTCTTATTTTTCTTTATTATTAGGAGGTTATTTTTAGAGCTATTTTTAGAGCTATTTTTGGAGCTGTTTTTTGAACTTAGCTCGCTATAGCCCTTCTAAGCTGCGATGATTACTCCCTTTTCTTTTATTGATTACAGTAGAAATTTTATATGTCGGTTAAAAAAATAATAGTTTTTATTCTTGTGCTTGCCATGGTTGGCGCCTTCTTTTGGTTTGATGGTGCGCAATACTTGTCTTTATCGTTATTTCAGCAATGGTTTGCAGAAGATCCTTGGCGTGCAGCAGGTATTTATTTTGCACTCTATGTCGCAGTGGCAGCCTTGTCCTTGCCGGGAGCAGCAATAATTACCCTGTTAGGAGGTGCGGTATTTGGTTTGTGGTGGGGTGTGTTGTTGGTGTCTTTTGCGAGCAGCATTGGCGCTACGTTATCTTTTTTGGTTGCTCGTACCCTGTTTGCCGACACTGTAAATAAAAAGTTGGGTCGTCATCTGGAGTCGATTAATCGTGGCGTTGAGCGTGACGGTGCGTTTTATTTGTTTACCTTACGCTTGATTCCTGCTGTGCCGTTTGTCGTGGTAAATTTAGTGTTTGGTCTAACTAAAATTAAAACCGTGACCTTTTATTGGGTGAGTCAGTTAGGCATGCTGGTAGGCACCATTGTATTTGTGAATGCAGGTGCGCAGTTAGGCGCTGTGGAAGAGCTGAGCGCTAAGGGTATTTTAACCCCGCAAATTATTGGGGCGTTTGTCGCCTTAGCCATTTTTCCTTTTATTATCCGGTTTGCGATTGATAAATATCGTCATTATGTGGCTTACAAGCCATACACTAAACCAGGTGTCTTTGATGCCAACCTAATTGTTATCGGTGCAGGCAGTGCGGGTTTGGTCAGTTCGTATATTGCTTCAGCCGTTAAAGCGAAAGTGATTTTAATCGAAAAGCATAAAATGGGTGGTGATTGTCTTAATACCGGCTGCGTACCGAGTAAAGCGCTCATTCGTTCTGCAAAAGCCAACCACCTAATTAAGCATGCCGATACTTTTGGTATCGAGAATGCCACCGGTACCGTGAGTTTAGATAAAGTATTTAAGCGAGTTAATCAGGTGGTCAGTGATATCGAACCGCATGACTCCATAGAACGATACACCAAGTTAGGTGTTGAATGTGTGCAGGGTGATGCAACGTTGGTTTCGCCATATGGTGTGATGGTGAACGGCAAGGTTATTACCGCTAAAAATATCATTATTGCCAGTGGAGCCAGACCTTTTGTCCCACCGATTCCGGGCTTGGATCAGGTAGACCCTTTAACCTCAGATACCTTATGGTCGCTAACCGATTACCCTAAACGTCTACTTATTATGGGTGGTGGCCCTATTGGTTGTGAGTTGGCGCAGTCGTTTCAGCGTTTGGGTGTTGAGGTGACGCTAGTCGATATGGCTAAAAGGTTAATGCCGAGGGAAGATGAAGATGTCTCAGAATATATTTTAGAGTGCTTCCAGCAAGAAGGCGTTCGTGTACTGCTGAATCAGCAAATCGTCGGTTTTGAAAAAAGCGAGCAGGGTGTGATCGCCAGCTTGCGTAATGGCAGTGGCCAGCAAACGGTTGAGTGTGATCGCGTGTTGGTTGCCGTAGGGCGTAAAGCAAATACCGAGGGTTTTGGTCTTGAATCCCTAGGAATAGAAGTTAGCAAGCAAGGAACTATCGTTGTGGATGATTATATGCGCACGCGTTTTCCGAATATCTATGCCTGTGGTGACGTAGCCGGCCCGTATCAGTTCACCCATACGGCTGCACATCAAGCATGGTATGCCAGTGTGAATGCCTTATTCGGTAAATTGAAAAAATTCCGTGTGGATTATAAGGTGATTCCTTGGGCTACGTTTACTGACCCAGAAGTCGCTAGAGTCGGTTTAAGTGAAAGTGAGGCGCAAGAAAAAGGTATCGAATACGAAGTGACCCGATATGATATTGATGATCTAGACAGAGCTATTGCTGATAGTGATGCAAGAGGTTTTGTCAAAGTGCTTACGCCAAAAGGCGGGAGTGATCGCATATTGGGCTGCACCATTGTTGGCGCGCATGGGGGAGAGCTTATCACCGAGTTTGTTACCGCAATGAAGCACAATTTAGGGCTTAATAAAATTTTGGGTACGATACATATTTATCCCACTATGAGTGAAGCCAACAAATATGTCGCAGGAGAGTGGAAGCGAGCAAACGTCTCACCTTGGACGATGAAAGTATTAGAGAGATTTCATCGTTGGATGCGATAAGTAGGTGTCATCAAAGCGTTATAGCTTTATCGGATAAAGTGATTACAATGCCCCCTGTTTTTATAGGCGGTTATAAAGAAAGTAAAAATGAGCCAATGCCTTAAAAAAGTGATTAAGAATAGCTGGAAAGAGTGGACAGAATTATGGCGTTAGCAAAACGTATTATCCCTTGTTTAGATGTTGAAAATGGGCGTGTTGTAAAAGGAGTGCAGTTTGTCGACATCCGCGATGCGGGTGATCCTGTAGAAGTGGCTAAGCGCTACAACGAACAAGGCGCAGACGAAATTACCTTTTTGGATATTACCGCTACACACGAAGGGCGCGAGACGACAGTGCATACGGTAGAGCGTATAGCCAGCGAAGTGTTTATTCCTCTCACTGTGGGCGGCGGTATCCGCACCGTTGACGATATTCGCACCATGCTCAATGCCGGTGCAGATAAAGTGGGTATCAATTCTGCCGCAGTGTTTAATCCCGAGTTTGTTAAAGAGGCTTCAAGTCGTTTCGGCGCACAATGCATCGTAGTGGCAATTGATGCCAAACAAGTCAATGGCGAAGGCGAAGAAAAGCGTTGGGAAATCTTTACCCACGGCGGCAGAAAGCCGACGGGTATCGATGCTATTGAATGGGCGATGAAAATGGCTGGCTATGGTGCGGGTGAAATATTATTAACGAGTATGGACCAAGATGGCACCAAAGATGGCTTTGATTTATCGTTAACCCGAGCAATCAGTGATGCAGTGCCTATTCCTGTGATTGCCTCTGGCGGTGTCGGTAATTTACAGCACCTAGTGGATGGGGTAAACCAAGGCGGAGCCGATGCAGTGTTAGCGGCCAGTATTTTTCATTTTGGCGAATACAGTGTGCCAGAAGCAAAAACCTACATGAAAGCAGCGGGTATTGAGGTGCGAGACTAGATCGGTTAGCTGGTTCCTTAACAATGAGTAAACAAAAAAGCCGCTTCTATGTGAATAGAAGCGGCTTTTTTATGTGTGTATGCGAATTAGTCTTTGTTAGGCAACTTTTATATAGTTAGTGACTCTAGAAACAACCTCTGGTTGAGAGCCTTCTAGGAAAGCAATAAAGCTTTTAGCTCCAAGAGATGCTTCACCACGAGTATCAAATGGGCCTATATCCATGCCTTCACGTGTTCTGAAGTACCAGTAGTTTTCTTGTTCAAAAAGACGATCACTACGTGCAGGTACATTTATTTGTTCGTCTTTTCGTGCTTGTAATTTGATATAAGTAGTAATTTTGGTCACAACATCCTCATGAGCTTGTCGTAGGAATCCGATAAAACCGTTAAGGCCAGTTTTAGCGTCTTCTTTTTTATCAAATGGGCCAATATCTAGGCCTTCGCGGGTTCTAAAATACCAGTAGGCTTCCTGTTGGAAAAAGCGATCAGAGCGTATAAGTGCTGCTTCGTTTTCTCCGCTACGTCGGTTTTTACTGTTGCTTGTGTTGTCCATATTCATATCCTTAAAATAAAACGCTGATAAAGCAACGTTTATTAAGCAATGCGATAGCAATACCACTATAGTCGAATAGTTGAAAAAATGAATTACCTTGTTGTTATTTGTGTGATGTCGCTCACACTTTTTGTTGTTTTAGGTGACAATCGATTGGGCGAAAAGCGTTTTGCTAGCTCTGATGCAGGCACTAATGAGATGCCAGCATCGTGTAGCCTAGAGAGATTGAGGGATAAATACGCTACTGTTTCTGGATATGGGTGTGCGATAGCGACGGCATAACCTTGATGTTTTGCGGTAGAAATAAGCAGTTTGAATTGTTTGTCTATAAAAGCTTCATTGGGTTCATGGTCTAAAAATACATCTCTTTTTAGCGAGGGAATACCGTATTGCTGAGCAATATCCCACGCGACGCTTTGGGCTGATGTGCGGCTATCAATAAAGTAGAGCTGGCGTTGTTTGAGTGACTGCATCACCCATGACATCGGCTGGCTTTTCTGCGTTAACAAACTGCCCATATGGTTATTCATTCCTTTTACGCTGGGCAGTGACAGTAATGATTGGTTAAGCACTTGCTTAAAGTCGGCTTCGTCCATTAATCCTGTTAAACCGTTTTTCCCCAGTGGCTTATGGTTTATCGTACTCATAGGAGCATGAAGCATAATTTCTTTGTTATGTTTCTGCGCTTCTTGAGCAAAAAATTGTGCTTTAGGGCTATGGGGAATGATGGCGTAGGTAATGGCTCCCGGCAGTTGCATCGCCTTGAGCCCCTGTTCGTAGTTATACCCAAGGTCGTCGATAATAATGGCAACACTGATACTCGTTGTTACTACCATCTCCTTTATTGAAGTGGGTTTTAATTCAGGTGCACTTGGTTCAACAAAGCTTGGTAAAGTGAGTGGCTGTGCTGCACCCACCCCTTGCTGTTTGTCTTGTTGATAGGGCGATACTTGTTGATGAGGATGCGCCAGTTTATAAAAAGGTATGGTTAAGGTGTTAGATATCGGCTGCGGTTCTATGAGTTCGGATAAGGTTGGACTATATCCGATGGCAGACGTATAGGAAGTGTAGAGGCTCAAACACGTACAAAAACCGGCTAGTAATGCAGTGCGCTTGGGAAATAGGCCGGGATGGCCGGGATGTAAGTGCAATGATAGTGTCCTTTGCATGAATAGGGTGTTTTGGCAGCTGTGTTGAAAGGCTTCTTAAGGTTTTTGGGTCAATATAGCCAAGCCTTTTAATAGGTTGATTGCCTCGAAAAGCTGATTATCTTTTGTTAATGATGTGTCCGTCGTCGCTTTTTCGTCTTTCTTTGTTTTATCTGACTTATTCTTTAAATGGCCGCCAAGGCTGGCTTCGGTTAGCTGCTCGCGAGTAGTAATCGTGGTGATGGTGGCGGGCTCTACAATAATGTCAGGTGTTATGCCTTGAGCTTGAATAGAGCGCCCATTGGGGGTGAAGTAGCGCGCGGTAGTGAGTTTGATCCCTTTTTTATCACCAACAGGTAATATGGTTTGCACCGAGCCTTTACCAAAGCTGCGCGTGCCCATAATTACTGCGCGCCGATGATCTTGCAGTGCGCCAGCGACAATCTCTGATGCAGATGCCGAGCCGCCGTTGATCAGTACCACCACAGGTAATCCGTTAGTTTCGTCACCGTCTGTTGCGCTAAAGCTAATATTGCTAGAGTCTAGGCGGCCTTGTGTGTATACCACGGTGCCACTGTCGATCAGTGCGTCCACAACTTGTACAGACGATTGAAGAATGCCGCCGGGGTTGTTGCGTAAATCAATAATAAAGCCATTGAGGTCGGGTGTATCGTTACGCAATTTTTGAATAGATTTTACAAAATCATTACCGGTCTCTGACTGAAATTGCGCAATACGCACATAGCCAATACTGTCTTCAATTACGCGGTGACGAGTGCTGATTGACTTGATGATGTCGCGAGTAATAGAGATTTCTAATGGTTTCTCAACGTTCGTACGAATAACGGTGAAAACGACGGTAGAGCCAACGGGCCCACGAATTTTTTTAGCAGCCTCACTGACAGAAAGACCTTGAATGGATTCTTGATCAACTTTGATAATAATATCACCGGCTTGCATGCCCGCTTTTTCTGCAGGAGAGCCATCAATGGGTGAGATGACCTTGATGAAACCGTCTTCGCTACCCATCTCGACGCCAATACCGGTAAATTCGCCCTTGGTTGATTCTTGCAATTGTTCAAACGAAGATGCGTCTAAGTAGGCTGAGTGAGGATCCATTTCGCCCAACATGCCTTTAATCGCGTTTTCTAACAATTGTTGGTCACTGATGGGTTCTACATAGGAGCGCCGTATATGATCAAATATCAATGTGAATAGACGCAGTTCTTTTAGTGGTAATTCGCTGCCTACAGCGGCTTCAGGGCTGGGTTCACTTGCACTGGTGGTGTCACCTGTTTGTGCGGTACCGATAACGGGTAAAAATAAGGTGGTGGCTAATATCGTTAAAGGTAAAAAAATGGATTTATACATTCGGTGCCTCGAGTCATCAAATGAGTATGCTATTTATATATAGCGGTGTTGTCGCGTTTTTATGTTGGTTAACTGCCTTAACTATATTAACTACGTTGCAGCCACGGTTGTGGGTTTTCTGGTTTGCCTTGGCTGCGGATTTCAAAATATAAGCCTACCTGTGTTTGACCACCGCTATTGCCGACGGTTGCAATTTTTTCTCCTGCACTTGCCCAATCACCGACTTCTTTAAGCAGCGTCTCATTGTGGCCATATAAACTCATATAACCATCGCCGTGGTCAATAATTAATAATAGTCCATGGCCACGTAAATAATCTGAAAAAATGACTCTACCATAATGTACCGATACTACATCGGCGCCCATGCGGTTGCCAATTAAAATACCGTTGCGACTAAGCTTGCCATCAAATAATGGCTTGCCATAGCTCAATAACACCTTCCCTTTTGTCGGCATGGGCAGTTTGCCCCTTAAAGTCTTGAAAGGTTCTGCGTTGTCCGGCAGTTTGAGGTTGCTTAAGGTATTTGTCGCCTCTTCTAATAGCTTTTGTAATCGCTGTTGATCTGCATTGAGTGAAGACAGCTGTTGGTCTTTCTTGCGCAGCGATTGGGATATGTTTTTGATGGCTGCCAGTCGTTGTTTTTTTGATTGGTTTAATGCTTGCTGCTGTTTTTCTAGTGCTTTTTGTTGCAGTATTAGTTCATCACTTGATGCATTAATGCGCGTGGTCACAGCGGCCAGCTCTGTTAATGTATGTGTATATTCTGTGATTTGCGTTTGGTGAGCGTCAACAATATATTCGTGGTAGCGCATGAGACGGTCAATACGTTGCGGGTTATCTTGATTTAACAATAACTTTAGCTGACTTTGTTGACCCAATTGATAGGCCTGCCTGATGGTCTCATCAAGTACGTTTTTTTGTTCTTGCTTATTTTTTTCCAGCTCATTGCGTTGGCTCTGTAGCTGGTTTAAGTGCTTTTTTTCGCGAGCGAGTGCCTCCTTTATCTTATTCACTTTTTTGGTCAGTTCGGCTCGCCTCTCTTCAGACTCCTGTAGAGAGTTTTGTAGCTGATTTTTGGTGTTTTTGGTTGAACGTAGCTCGTTTTGTAATGTCTTTATGGTCTCGCCTAACGCTTGTAAACGCTGTTGGTATTCCGCCTCAGTTTCGGCTTGGCTAGCATAGCTGGCTGTAATAAGTAGTGTGTAAAATATTACGTGCGAGGTGACTTTTATGAGTGGAGCTAGTAATGGTAGCGCGAAAGCCTTGATCGGTATATCTAACACAAGTAATACATCCTCCGTAGTGAGTGAATATTGAGCTGGTAGTCGTCATAGCTAAATACATGCATTAAGTACATTAACGCCCACTGATCAGCAAATCCACTTTATAAGCGGAATATATAGATACAATCATACCAAAGACTCCTGCATATTGTGAGAAGCAATAGGTTAAAAAAGTGGGTGTAAAAAATAGGATATAAAAAAGGAGAGGTAAGTGAATATGACTGAGTGATTGTATTTTATTCATCATAGGCTCCTTTTATTAATCAGAGACTACTCTTTACGGGATCTTGTGTATAATTACCCACCAATTATGGGGTGTATGGCTATAGAGCGTACGGATATTGAATGTACAGGTATGGAATGTGGCGTATAAGCGTTCTTTCCATATGATGATCGACAGTCAATTCACCGTCGATGTCAGTCGATTATTAACGTCTTTTTAGGGGTAGTATGTGGAAAATGCATTGATTTTTGCGCAAGAACAGTTCGTGATAATTATTTCATTAACAGCGATTGTTTTTTTATTTATTCGTTATGAAACGTCAAAAGGTGGAGAGAAATTATCCTGTCCGCAAGTGGTGGCTGCTGTCAATGCAGATGAAGCTATTTTGTTAGATGTGCGCGACACCAAAGAATATGATGCGGGGCATATCGTCAATGCGATTAATATTCCTCATGCAAAGGTAGCAGACAGTCTGAAAGTATTAGAAAAATATCGACAGAAAAAAATTATTGTTGTTGACAAAATGGGTCAGCAATCAGCGGCGGTAGTTAAAACATTAATCGCTAATGACTTTACTGCGGAACGTTTAGGTGGCGGTATCACTGAGTGGCAACAAGATAGTTTGCCGTTAGTTAAGTAAGTCTTTTGTCAAAGTAGGTTCTTTTTCAAACGTAGATAGTTTGTAGGCTGATTGCTTTTAGCTAGAGCGGCCAGTATTAGCTCACAACATAGGTAGCATTTAATGAGCGTAGTTATTTATAGCACCCGGTTTTGTCCTTTTTGCGTTCGAGCAAAACAATTGTTCGATGGTAAAAAGATTTCTTACAAAGAAATTGCTGTTGATAATGATCCTGAGTTACGACAAGAAATGATGAAAAAGAGCGGCCGACATACGGTGCCTCAAATCTGGATCAACGACAAACACATAGGCGGTTGTGATGAGCTATATGCACTGCAGCGATCAGGGAAGTTAGACAGTTTGTTATAATGTCAATCTTGCATTGATAAAATAATCGTATTAACAATTAATAGAAAAATAGGAATGGGAACTCAGCATGACTGAAGAAGTAAAAACAGAACAAGTAGAACAGCAATTCTTAATTCAGCGTATTTATACGAAAGACTTGTCATTGGAAAACCCAATGGGGCCAGAAGCATTTACTATTACTGATCAGCCGACTATTAATCAGGATCTTGCGTCAGAAATTAATAAAATCAATGATGAGCTTTATGAAACGGCGTTAAAGTTAACGATCACGGCATCACTCGATGAAAAGACGATATTTCTGGTAGAGATACAACAAGCTGGATTGTTTGCTATAAAAGGCATTGAAGGTGATAATTTATCCCGTGTGTTAAATACCGTCTGCCCTCAAATTTTATTTCCTTATGCGCGCGAAACAATCGATAGTGCATTAACCAAAGCGACGTTTCCGCCATTAATGTTGCCGCCAATTAATTTTGATGCACTCTATGCTCAAGCCTTAGAAGAGCAAAAAAATAAAGCGCATTAAAAATTCATAATTATTGAACGAATATGCCAAAAAAGCCTCTCTTGTAGAGGTTTTTTTATGTCTGTTAATTTTTTGGAAAGGTGAAGAAGAGAAATGAGATTAACGTTTATTATTGTTTTTTTGTCTTTTTTAATCATAAGTTGCTCTAGCCGGAGTGTCTTTGAGCAACAAAAAAAAATTACTCAGCAAGTGTTACAAGCTAACCCTGATGTTCAGCATACTCATTTATCTGTGGACGAACATGTCTTGCACTATGTGGCTAACGGAGATAATAAAAAGCCTGCTTTAATTATTGTCCACGGTACGCCGGGTGATTGGCAGCAATATTCTCGTTATTTATTTAATGAAGAGTTGTTGTCAGCTTATTATGTGGTGGTTATTGATCGTCCTGGTTGGGGTGAGTCTGTGCTTGGCCAACATCAAGTGTATGCAGATTTTCCATTGCAAGCGAAAATTATTGCATCTTTGGCGCAGACGCTACGAAAACAAAGCGAAGGTCAGCCTGTGGTATTGATGGGGCATTCTTTAGGTTCATCATTGGCACCGCAAGTGGCGTTAGATTTCCCCCATTTGATTGATGGTTTGCTTTTGTTTGCAGGTACTTTAGATCCTGCGCTTGCTCAGCCGCGGTGGTTTAATTATGTGGCAGCGTTACCGTTTGCGTCTCTTATTATTGGGGATAGGCTAAGTCGCGCTAATCAGGAAATATTTGCTTTGGAAGAAAATGTTAGACGCATGAGTGAGCGTTTTCAGGTATTGGAAGTTAATGCAATTGTTGCACAGGGAATGAAAGATGATCTGGTCTACCCTCAAAATATTGATTTTGCTGAACGAACATTTAACTCGGAAACAACAAGCTTTTTTCGTTTGGAAAATGAGGGCCATTTGTTTCCGATGACACGGCCAGATGATGTTGTGTTGTGGTCTATATCTTTACTGAAAAAAATTAAACAGCAAGCATATCTGTCTAAATAATGGTTGTTTAGTGGTCGTCTTCGTGGGCGCTGACTAAGTTTAGTTCTTTGAGTTTTCTGGTGAGCGTATTTCTGCCCCAGCCTAGTAGTTCTGCTGCATCTCGCTTTCTTCCTAACGTGTGCTGTAAGGCAACCTTTATGAGTGTTTTTTCAAAAATAGGTACAGCGACTTGTAGAATATTTTTCTTGCCATTACTGAGAGAGGTTTCTGCCCAATACTGTAGATGGCTTTCCCAGTCCCCACTGATGAGTGCTTCTTGCGTGTTGTCATGCGCTAACATCTCCGGTGGCAGGTCACTAATGTGTACTTCACGTCCAGATCCCATGACGGTTACCCAGCGGCAAGTGTTTTCTAGTTGTCTTACATTGCCCGGCCAAGGTAGTGAGCATAAATAGGTTTCTGTTTCCGGTAATAAAATTTTAGGCTCTACGTTTAAATCTGCTGCTGCTTTTTTGAAAAAATATTGCGTGAGCTTTGGGATATCTTCCTGTCGGTTAGATAATTTAGGAATGTGTATTCTAATTACGTTTAAGCGGTGAAATAAATCTTCACGAAAGCGTTTTTCTTCGACTAGCGTTTCTAGGTTTTGGTGTGTCGCTGCAATTATTCTCACGTCAACGGTAATAGGCGTGTGCCCACCGACCCGATAAAATTCTCCGTCAGCGAGTACGCGTAGCAAGCGAGTTTGGGTGTCGGCTGGCATATCCCCAATTTCATCTAGAAATAAAGTGCCGCCATCCGCTTGTTCAAAGCGCCCTTGTCTTAGAGTGGTCGCACCAGTAAAGGCGCCTTTTTCGTGACCAAACAATTCTGATTCAATTAAATCTTTCGGAATGGCGGCCATATTTAATGGAATAAACGTCTTGTCTTTTCTTGGGCTGTGGTGGTGTAATGCGTGCGCCACCAGTTCTTTGCCTGTTCCTGATTCACCGTTGATTAATACCGTTATGTTGGATTGAGATAGTCTGCCTATAGCACGAAAAACTTCCTGCATAGCAGGTGCTTCGCCAATGATCTCTGTATGCTCATCATTATCGCTCACAACTTCTACAGAAGGCTGATTCACTTCTTGTGAAAAAGCAATAGCTCTACGTACTACCGCAACAGCTTCGTCCATGTCGAAGGGTTTGGGTAAGTATTCGAAAGCGCCTCCTTGATATGCCGATACTGCACTATCTAAGTCTGAGTGAGCCGTCATGATAATCACGGGAATATTGGGATGCTCTGCTTGCAATAGGTTTAATAGATCTAAGCCATCGATTCCTGGCATACGGACATCGCTGATAATGGCTGTAGGCTTTGTCGCGGTTTTTATTGAAAGTTGTTCGAGTGCCTGATCGCCGCTGATGAATGTTGTCACCGCAATGCCTTCACGTGCGAAAGCTTTTTCGAGTACCCAGCGGATGGAGTTATCGTCGTCGATAACCCAAAGTGTAATAGGTGAGTAGTTCATAGTGAGCGCTCTTTAGTGAAGGCAGAATGTAATGCTGCTGCTGAAACCGTGTTTGAGGTCGTTGTGGCAGTTTGAGGTAAGGTGGAAGCCGAAATCAGTGGAATATAAACGGAGAAGGTTGTTTTTCCATCACGGCAATGACACTCAATTATCCCTTTATGTTGAGTGATGAGCTGTTGAGATATCGCGAGTCCAAGACCGGTACCTTCCGCTCGGCCAGAAATCATAGGGTAAAAAATATCATCAATAATGTCACTAGGAATACCAGGGCCATTGTCTTCGATACGGATATTGACGACTAAAGGATAGTGTTTGCGACCAATAGTAAATTGTCGATGTACTAAGCTGTGCACGGCAATCGTGGGCGATGTGTTGCTCGGTTGTTCCAATAGCGCTTGGATGCTGTTGCGCAGAATGTTGAGAATTGCTTGAATAAGCATCTCACTATCGCCTATAAACTCAGGAATACTGGGGTCATAGTGGCGAGACAAGGCAATGTTGTCGCCGACTTCAGCACCAATAACTGCCAATACATGTTCTAGTACTTGGTGAATATTAACGGTTTGATTATTGATCGTTTGTAATGGGCCCAGCATTCTATCGACTAAATTTCGGAGTCTGTCCGTTTCAGCAATAATGATGCTGGTATATTCTTTTAGTTCTTCGCTATCTAACTCTTGAGAGAGTAATTGTGCTGCGCCGCGAATCCCCCCCAAAGGGTTTTTGACTTCATGAGCGACGCCACGAACGAGGTTTTTGGTGGTTTCTTGTGAAGCGAGTAATGCTTCCTCACGACTAATTCGCAACAGGCGATCCAAAGGCTGGATTTCAATAAGCACCTGTTGCTTATTGAGTATAGGGGTGACGGTGTAATCGACGGTAATTTGTTGTTGTGGGTGCAGGCGCCAGCGCGCTTTACGTTTTGTGTATTCTGCGCCATCGGTTAATACGCCGCGAATTTTTTCAATAGCACTGTCAGATTCATAAAAATAGTGGTCGAATGGACGGTTAATCATTTGCTGAGAGCTGACTTCCAGTAATGATTCCGCAGCGGTATTGGCATATACAACTGCCAGCGAGTTATTTAATAAAACGACGGCATTGGTTAGGTTGTCGAGTAACTGTCGATAATCGTGAGAACTTGTCATATGTATCACGCCGTTGTTGATTGCGCCGTTGTTGATGTACGGCTGTTTACGTGTGAACTGTTGTATATTCACGATCATATATCGCTTTAGCGATTTCTTATTTTATCTGCTTATTTCATTTGGTCGACGTTTTTTTGCACTTTTTTGGTGCAGGTATACTATCTTATACGTTTTGCATCATGGCCTATATTTTATTCCTTGCGATAAATGCCGAGGTAAAAAAGCCCCGCAGAGCGAGGCCTTTATCACAGCGTTTTTACTACATTGGTAATAAGTGTTACAGACTGTAGTACATTTCAAACTCAACTGGGTGAGTGGTCATGTTTAACTTTTCAACTTCTTCGCTCTTTAGCTCAATATAAGCATCGATCATATCGTTGTCGAATACGCCGCCGGCGGTTAAAAAGTCACGATCTTGGTCTAATGCATCCAATGCTTCCCCTAAACTTTCGCAAACCGTTGGGTATTGCACTAGCTCTTCTGCTGGAAGATCATAAAGATCTTTGTCTGCTGCATCGCCAGGGTGGATTTGGTTTTTAATGCCATCAAGGCCGGCCATTAACAATGCAGAGAATGCAAGGTATGGATTGGCTGTAGGATCAGGGAAGCGAGTCTCTACGCGTCTCGCCTTAGCTGAAGTCACATAAGGGATACGGATAGAGGCTGAACGGTTACGTGCAGAATACGCTAAGATAACCGGTGCTTCGAAGCCCGGTACTAAGCGTTTGTATGAGTTAGTTGAGGCATTACAAAATGCATTTAACGCTTTAGCATGCTTGATGATACCGCCAATATAAAACAATGCGGTATCGCTTAAGCCAGCATATGCATCACCTGCAAATTGGTTGGTGCCGTCTTTAGAGAATGACATATGTACATGCATTCCACTACCATTATCGCCAACAACAGGCTTAGGCATAAATGTCGCTGTTTTACCGTAGGCGTGCGCCACATTGTGTACACAGTATTTTAATATTTGTACTTCATCAGCTTTTTTGGTCAGCGTATTAGCGCCTACACCAATTTCACATTGGCCAGCAGTGGCTACTTCGTGATGATGTACCTCTATTGCTAAGCCCATCGCTTCCATGGCATTACACATTGCGCCACGTACTTCATGTAGTGAATCGACAGGAGGAACAGGAAAGTAGCCGCCTTTAACACCTGGACGATGACCCATGTTGCCCGCAGGAAAAGACGCATCTGAAGACCATGCGGCTTCTTCTGAATTGATTTGGTAGGACGAGCCTGACATGTCGGTTTTCCATTTCACGTCATCGAAGACGAAAAACTCAGGCTCAGGGCCAAATAGTGCGTTATCACCTAGGCCGGTTGCAGTGAGGTAAGCTTCGGCACGTTGCGCGATTGATCGTGGGTCACGGCTATAGCCTTCTCCCGTTGTTGGCTCAACGATGCTACAGCGCATAATTAGAGTGACTTCATCCGTAAACGGGTCAAGAACAGCGGCATCGCCATCGGGCATTAAAATCATGTCTGATTCATTAATACCTTTCCAACCTTCGATAGAAGAGCCGTCAAACATTTTACCCTCTTCAAAAAAGCTGTCATTAACTTCTGAAGCAGGAATAGTCACATGGTGTTCTTTGCCTACAGTATCTGTAAAGCGTAGGTCGACCCAGCGAACTTCGTTTTCTGCGATAAGGTTAAAAGTGTTCTCCGACATGTATATTTCCTCTGCGTGTAGCGGTTAGTCATTCATCAGTTAAAGAAGATAAGTTGAACAGGCTTAAATAATTCTTATTTATTTAATGTTTCGAGCGGTTCATTATCGTACTGGCTGAGTTATAGCAAATTAAATGCCAGTTTTAATGTGTGCACGACGCAGCCTAAAAACAAGGGCTGTAGGCAAGTAAGTGTTTTGGGTTATAGTTTATGCCTTGATTTTTTGCACCAAAGTGGCGCATGAGGTAATTTTTGCATTTCTTTGGTGCTTTTTAAGCTCGCGCAATGATGGTGATAGCCGTTCTTACTGGTTTTTAGGCTTTTCTCAGGTGTTTTAGTCCGAGAATCAATGCTTCGCGATTACGCTCTACTTGCAGTAAAATGCACCGCTAGCAGATGAATAAATAGTCATTGTGACTCATCAAAGGCTTCATTAGATGAACAGTAAACAGGTGTTGAGAGAATAGATGGCAATAGTGGATGGGGATATAGAGGTTATTGAAACATTACTCGGTCGTGAGCCTCGAGGCTTGGAAGATGTGCCGGTGCGAGATAATAACGGTGTGCCTATGGTGGTGCGTGTTGCCCCCTTGGTGAATAACAAGCCTTTCCCAACCATGCTTTGGCTGATTGATAAACGGCTTAATTATGCTATCGACCAAGTGGAAGCGGGAGGTTTAATTGCCGACCTGCAACAGCAGGTAGATGCCAGCGAAGCGTTACAATCGGCAATGGTTGTTGATCATCAACGTTATATCGCGTTGCGCCAATCATTTATCTCTGCCGAACAATCGCAAACAATACAAGCGTTAGGTTATCAAGAAGTGCTTTCTCAGCGAGGTATCGGTGGTATTGCTGATTTTCAACGCATCCGTTGTTTGCATACCTACTACGCTGCACATCTGCTTGTTAAGAATACTGTCGGCAGTCTGCTGGATGACTATTGGCGTTCGCAGCAAGTGTCATTCCCTCATTTCAGCTTTTCTTGAAGTGCTGTTCTTAATGCTTTTGATTAGTTAGTACACTATACGGCTAATCAAGCCTGTTCTCTGGCGTCCAGTCTCACACTTAAGTGTCCATCTCACTTTGGCCATGTGATTTCACAGATATTCGCTACACTCATAATATGTCCCTTTGTTCGTTAGCGGGGTTATATATTCCGGTCAAGTGCGAAGCCTCCTGCGTGCTAGCCCCATTTTTTGTCGAGAGCTCATGTGAAAAAAGCGAAGCCCCCCACTAATATTTGGCCGAAAATCATCGGCTTAGTCGTTTTACTGCTCGTTTTAATCGGGGCATCCGTTGGTGTAACGTTGATGGCGATAGGGACATTGGATGTAGAGGTAGTGAAAAAACAAGGCAAGCCAGTAGCGGATATTTTTGAGGCAGAGAAAATTTGTCATGCGCGTATTCGAGTAGATTACGGTGATGCGCTAAACTCGGTTAATTTAGATGAGCGTTCAGGGCGTTACGATAAAAGTAATAGTGAGTACCAATTGTTTTATCAGCTTAATATTTATCGTGATAAGACGAGAAGAACGGGAACAGCGGTTTTTTATACGAATTGTTACATCTCATCTACAGATGGATCTATTGCGCGTATGGAGTATTTGGAGCATGAAGAGGCGAAAAGCGATGTGAAAAAACGTAGTGATACCAACTTTATTGGGCTTTAATCATAGGGCTTTAATCGTCATGGCCTAGCGGGTGCTTACTGCGTATAATCATTTTCCATGCAAAGGTCGCAAAGAAAAATTTCCTGTGGTGAATATATGAGTGTAGCTGTCGATATTATTGTCCCTGCTTATCAAGAGGCAGAGAATATTAAGCCGTTGGTAGAGCGGATAGCAAAAGTCCGTGATCAGTATGCGTTAGATATTAAGGTATTTATTGTTGACGATAATAGCCAAGATGGTACTGAAGAGGCTGTTGCGGATATAGCCCTTGATTGGGTAAAGCTTATAGTGCGTAAAACGGAACGCGGCCTAAGTAGTGCAGTGTTGGCCGGTATGTCTGAAGGTGATGGCGAAATAGTATTAGTGATGGATGCTGATCTGAGCCACCCCGCAGAAGCGATACCGGCAATGGTTAAGGAGTTACAAGATGGAGCAGATTTTGTCGTAGGTTCTCGTTATATCGAAGGCGGTTCCACGGATGACAATTGGGGCTTTTATCGCTGGCTCAATAGTCAAATTGCTACGTTATTGGCGCGACCTTTTGTAAAAATAAAAGATCCAATGAGTGGCTTCTTTGCAATGTCACGTAAGCAGTTTGATCAGGCGCAAGAATTAAACCCTATTGGCTATAAAATTGGTTTAGAGCTTATTGTTAAATGCGCCTGTAAAAAAGTCGTTGAGGTGCCTATCCATTTCACGGATCGAGTGCGCGGCGAAAGCAAGTTAACCCTTACTGAACAGTTAAAATATATTCAGCATGTGCGACGTTTGTTTTTGTTTAAGTATGCGAATTCAAGTGAAGTGGTTCAGTTTTTGGCAGTGGGCGCATCAGGTGTTATCGTTAATTTGGGTGTGTTGTCGCTTTTAGTGATGCTGGGCATGGCAGCAAAAATAGCCGTTGTTTTGGCTATCGCAGTTTCAGTTGGGACGAACTTTTTGTTAAATCGCCGCTTCACTTTTTCTCATTCAAAAGATGAGCCTATAGCTGCGCAATTTTTAAAATATGCCGTTTCCGTATCGGTTGGTACAGTGGTTAATATTGTTGTTGCATTATTCTTAGTTGGCTCGTATCCAGAAATGAAAGTGCAGTTAGCTTCTTTTGCCGGTATTGTTGCGGCAACATTATTTAATTTTACAGCGATGAAATTCTTAGTGTTTAAACGTCGATTTTATAAGTCAGATAAATAAACGTAGGCTCAGTTGATGTTAAAACGATACTTATTGCTCCCTTCAGTTTTTTCTGGATTACTGGCAGCGCTCTTTATTATCTTGTTTTTTATTGTTGCCTTTCTGTTTTCTTTTCAGCAAAACTTATGGGTAGATGAGACGACCCAGTTAAGCGGTTTAACTTTATCGTTTGTAGATGTTTATCGTTGGTTAAGCGGCTTAATGGATGCGCCGTTTTCAGTGCCTTCTGATCGTATGCCTGTTTTGTCATATTGGTTTGGTATGGTGTGGAGCCAGATGTTTTCGGCAGACTTGTTGGTTATGCGCTGGTCCTCTTTGTTTCTTGTTATCACTTCCCTTTCTATTCTTGCCTGCTATTTTTTCAAGCATAAGCAGTTTTCTGTCTTGCTAGTATCATTACTCTTTTTGTGTCTATCGCCAAATTTAACTGTCTTTGCAGTTGAGGTGCGAGCTTATGCATTGTTTTTTTTGTTTTCCGTGTTGGCAGTTTTGTTGTATGTAGATATCTTGCGATGTATCGAACATCAACAAGCAGTGTTTTTACCTATGTTGGCGTTATCGCTGGTATTGTCTTTAGCAACTAATACGCATTTCTTTGGTATTGTGTTGGCGGGTAGTTTGCTGGGGGCGTACTTATTGATGTCGCTGGTCGATCGACGTTTTGTACTCAATATAAAAATAATTCTCTCTGTAAGTGTGATTGTTTTATGTGGTGTTGTCTTTATTATATTTCCCGTGAGTGCTGCTTTTACATCTCAGGGGGGTAGTGCAGGCACAGTGACTTCTACATCTATGTTTGACGCGATTATTTTGCCCGCCGTTAAATTAATTTATCGTTTGGTCGCGCATCAAACGATGGGCAAGGTAGCGCCGCTTGTTCCTCTAGTATTAATTATCGTGTATGGCGTGATAGTTGTCTCTGCTTTTAAGCGTCCAACCATAATAAAAACGACTTTATTACTTGCGTTGTTGTTGGGTGCTATTGCGGTATTTGTTGCCAATATATTCTTGTCTCGCTTTGATGCCCTAGCCCCACATTATAATCTTTGGATGTTGCCGGTGTTGGCAGTATTATTTGCTCACTCGGTAACTGATATTTTTGAGAGCAAGGCAGCATCAAAATTTGTATTGCTAAGCGTGTTAGTTGTTTCTTGTGGGTATGGGCAATGGACCTTAGCTTTTTCGGGTGAAAAGTACGCGCATACACGTTTTGCTGAAATCGAACGGCAGGTCAATGCTTATATTGCCGACTCTAAAGTCACGGTTGTTTATAACAAGGGGATGGCAAAAACATGGTTCGCTGGAGTATATACATTTCCTGCCTCGGTGAACCAATACACTGCTGAGCTATTTAACTCGCCAACTAATAGCTTGTCGCCAGAGGCTTGGCGCTATGTTCATCTGAGAACGGGTAAAGTAACAACTCTAGCGGAAATTGAGCAGTCGAGTGATGTGTTGGTCTCTGTCCACGGTAAAGATATTTATAGTGCAGAACTAAACGCAGCCATGCCAGAAAAAACGTTAGCCATAGGCCATCCGGCCTTCCTCCAATGGCAACCCTCTTCCTTCGTCTGGCAGCAAATAGAGGCTATGTCTTATCTCGCTCAAGAGTCGGCAAATATCGTGGTGTACAAGAAAACACCATAAAGGCTATCCCCTCGCAATAATCATGGGTATAATCCGCGCCTTTATATGGCCTATCGCCAACCACCCTACCTGAGAATTCCCCAAGTGATTGAAAAACTACGTAATATCGCCATCATCGCTCACGTCGACCATGGTAAAACCACCCTTGTTGATAAATTGTTACGCCAGTCTGGTACGCTTCAGCATAAAGACCAAGACTCTGAACGTATCATGGATTCTAACGATCAAGAGAAAGAGCGCGGTATTACCATCTTGGCGAAAAACACCGCTATTGAATGGAATGATTACCATATCAATATCGTAGATACCCCAGGGCACGCCGATTTCGGTGGTGAAGTGGAGCGTGTGTTGTCGATGGTAGATTCGGTATTACTATTAGTTGATGCGGTTGATGGCCCTATGCCACAAACACGCTTTGTGACGTCGAAGGCGTTTGAGCAAGGTTTAAAGCCGATTGTTGTTATCAACAAGGTTGATCGCCCGGGCGCTCGCCCTGATTGGGTGGTAGATCAAGTATTTGATCTTTTTGATCGTCTGGGTGCAACGGATGAACAGTTAGATTTCCCTATTATTTATGCATCTGCACTTAATGGTATCGCGGGTTTAGACCCAGACGAGCTTGCTGATGATATGACGCCATTGTTTCAGATGATCGCGGACAGAGTTCCGGTTCCTCAGGTTGATCCAGAAGGTTCTTTCCAGATGCAGGTTTCGGCTCTAGCATACGATAGCTATGTTGGCGTGATTGGTGTGGGTCGTATTACTCGCGGTAAGTTAAAAGCCAACCAGCAAGTGATTGTAAAGCAAGCCAACGGCGATGAACGTAAAGGTAAAGTGCTCAATGTGAAAGGCTATCTTGGCCTTGATCGTATCGACGTAGAAGAAGCCAAAGCCGGTGATATTGTTTGTATTAATGGTATTGATGGTTTGGGTATTTCTGATACGTTGTGTGATCCAGAATGTGTTGAAGCTTTGCCGCCATTGTCAGTAGATGAACCAACAGTAAGCATGACCTTTAGTGTGAACGATTCACCTTTTGCTGGTTTAGAAGGTAAGTATGTGACTTCACGTAATATTAAAGAGCGCTTAGATCAAGAATTGATACATAACGTTGCTTTGCGTGTTGCGCCAGGTGATACCGCAGATAAATTTAGAGTTTCAGGTCGTGGTGAGCTACATTTGTCTGTATTGATCGAAACCATGCGCCGCGAAGGTTTTGAGATCGGCGTGTCACGTCCTGAAGTGGTTCAGCGTGAAATCGATGGCGTTATTCAAGAGCCGTTTGAAAGTGTAGTGATTGATGTTGAAGATCCGCATCAAGGTTCTATCATGGAAGAGATTGGTTTGCGTAAAGGTGAACTAACGAATATGGAGCCAGACGGCAAAGGCCGCACTAAGTTAGAATTTATTATTCCATCGCGTGGGTTAATTGGTTTCCGTGGTTTGTTTATGACCCTGACTTCTGGTTCGGGTATTATGACGAGCGTGTTTGATCATTATGGGCCAGTAAAAGACGGTGAAGTAACCAGCCGTCAAAACGGCGTAATGGTTTCTATGGTCAAAGGTAAAACAGCCGCTTACTCGCTGTTTAACTTGCAAAGCCGTGGCCGTTTATTTTTAGGTCATGCGGTAGATGTTTACGAAGGCCAGATTATTGGCTTGCATGCACGTGATAACGATTTAGCCGTTAACCCGATTAAAGGTAAGCAGTTAACTAACGTTCGTGCTTCTGGTACTGACGAAGCTCTAACATTGTCGCCACCAGTAAAACACACGCTAGAACAAGCGTTAGAGTTTATTGAAGACGATGAGTTGGTAGAAGTGACACCAGAAAGCATTCGTTTACGTAAGAAGTTTTTGACAGAAAACGAACGTAAACGCGCTAAAAAATAGATACACACAACATACGTGTTTATCAAAACACCGAAGCTTGAAAAGGCTTCGGTATTTTTTTGTCTGCGAGTTGCTCTAGCTTTATTTGATCTGCTTTAATTGAGTCCAGTTTAATCAAGCCTAGTTTAATCGGGTGAGTTAGAGGGATGTTTAAAGCAGCTAGTTAAGTGGTCGTTTACCATGCCGGATGACTGCATAAAAGCATAGCAAATGGTCGGGCCAACAAAAGAAAATCCTGCCTTTTTCAACGCCTTACTCATGGCTTCGGATGCGGGAGTGGATGTAGGAGCTTCGCTTAAATCTTTCCACTGGTTAATGATGGTTTTGTGATCGGTGAATTGCCATAAGAAATCACAAAAGCTGCCTCCACCCTGTTTTATTGTTAAGTAGGCAGTGGCGTTTTTGCTAAACGCTTTAACCTTTAATTTATTGCGAATGATGCCTGTGTTTTGTAACAATTCGGCGTGCTTTTCTTCAGTGTATTGTGCCATTTTCTCGGCGTTAAAATAATCAAAAGCCTCGCGATAGTTCTCGCGTTTTTTTAAAATAGTAATCCACGATAAGCCTGCTTGAGCGCCTTCCAGCAGCAACAGTTCAAAGAGTTCTTGATCATCCTTTTTAGGTGTACCCCATTCGTTGTCATGATAGTCAACATAAATAGCATCTGTGCCGCACCACGAGCAGCGCTCGTGAGTATCATTTGTCATCCTAAGCTCCAATATTGCTGTGGTATTTCTTGAGATTGTAGAGCTTTACGACTATGGTTAGCAACACGCGAGGCGTTATTCATCTATAAGTCGTATTTCTAGTAGATCGCGCCGTCGTGAGAGTCTTAATACCTAAGTCACCACTCAAGAATCATTGCCTCAGTAAGCTTCAAAAATTTTGATTATCTAGGTCGTGTTATGCAAATACTTTACCCTTCTATCAAGCCTAATCGCTCATTTTATCTGGATGTCGATGATATCCATCAGTTGTATGTTGAAGAGTCGGGCGATGAAAATGGTATTCCTGTGTTGTTTATCCATGGTGGCCCGGGTGGGGGCTGTTCTGAGCAAGATCGGCGCTTCTTCAACCCTGAAAAGTATCGCATCATCTTATTCGATCAACGAGGGGCTGGCTTGTCTAAGCCACACGCAGAGTTGCGTGACAATACCACCCAACATTTAATCGATGATATCGAGAAAATTCGTGATTATTTAAGCATAGAAAAGTGGGTGCTGTTTGGTGGTTCATGGGGATCAACACTGGCGCTGTTATACGCGCAGTCATTTCCCGAACGAGTATTAGGTATGGTGTTGAGAGGCATTTTTTTGTGCCGTCCTACAGACTTGCAATGGTTTTATCAAGAAGGCGCTAGCCATATATTCCCTGATTATTGGGAGAAGTTTATCGCTCCCATTTATCATGCCCCCGCTTATCATGACAGGCATGTAGGCGATAAGAAGGTAAGCTCTGTTGATCACATCAGCGCTTATTACGATTTGCTTACCAGTGATAACGAATTAGAGAAAATGCAAGCAGCTAAGCAGTGGTCTCTATGGGAAGGGCGTTGCGCGACGCTACAGCCCAACCCGACTATAGAAAAAGTATTTGGTCATCCTCGGTTAGCTTTGGCCTTGGCGAGAATCGAGGCTCACTATTTTGTTAATCGCGCCTTTATTCGTGATAATGAAATTGAAAATAATTGTGATGTATTAGCCGATATCCCCAGCATTCTTATTCATGGTCGATACGATATGGTCTGCCCATTGGATAATGCATTTACCTTGCAAAAGAATTGGCCCAATGCTCAGTTGCGTATTATTAGAGATGCAGGCCACTCATCGAAAGAGCCGGGTATTTCTGATGCCTTGATCAAAGCGACAGATGAAATGATCAGCTTGCTCAGTAATGATCAGCCTGTTGACTGATCATATAAGAGATATGCAGTGGTAACAGTAACGGTGATAACAGATAACGGATAACGAAATGACGCAAAATATTCTATATTATATTCATGACCCTATGTGTAGTTGGTGTTGGGGGTTTCGTCCCGCATGGGATACGCTGAGGTCTAAATTGCTTGATACTTATCCTGCTTTAGATATACGTAATATAGTGGGTGGTCTGGCGCCAGATTCAGATGAAGCGATGCCGTTAGAAATGCAGCATATGTTGCAATCTACTTGGCAGCGTATCCAGAAAAGCATTCCCAACACCGTATTTAATTATGACTTTTGGCAAACGGGTGAGCCCCGTCGTTCTACCTATCCGGCTTGCCGAGCAGTCATTGCTGCTGGACAGCAATCTCCAGTAAACAATGTGTTAAGAGCAGATAATATAAATGAAAATGCGATGATTCTCGCTATTCAGCAAGCCTATTACCTGCAAGCTCAAAACCCCTCTAACCATGATGTTCTGATTGCTTGTGCAGAAAGTATTGGCTTGGACTCCGCTCGTTTTATCCAAGATATTAATAGCGAAACAACACAGCAGAGGTTATTGAAAAATATTGCGGAATATCGACGTTTGGCGCAATTATCGGGTATATCCGGTTTCCCTAGTATGGTTCTGTCGTGTTCTCTCCAAAATGAAACGGCTTACCATGCCATTGCGATTGATTATAATCATCCTCAAGCCATGTTTGATGTGGTTCGACAGCGCCTGAGCATATAGCGTGAGCGTCATGAGTGAAATCTCTCTCGACCTACATTTTCTTTAAACTGTTCTTTTGCATCTGTAATAAATGAATAAGACAGGATAAAATGTCGCAGGCTATATTCCTCTTATTGCGTAGAGGTGTTGAAAGACTAATCGGTAAGACGTTGGAAAACGTTAATTGAAACTGAATTGAATAAACAGATTTAACAAAAAACTTAACAAAAAGAGTAAGGTGGAAGCGATATGAGTGAAGTGCGTAGTGAGCTAAAATATTTGGCCTCCCATGAGTGGGCCCGTGTTGAAGAAGATGGCACTGTAACGGTTGGTATTTCTGATAACGCGCAGTCGAGTCTAGGTGACGTGGTCTACGTTGAAGCGCCTGAAGTGGGTTCTGAGGTGTCAGCGGGCGATCAAGCCGGTGTGGTAGAGTCGGTAAAAGCGGCATCTGATATTTATTCACCTATTTCAGGTGTGGTTATCGCGATTAACGAAGCGCTAGAAGATGAGCCGGAAACGGTCAATAGTTCGCCTTATGATGATGGTTGGTTTTTCAAAGTGCAGCCATCTAATGTTGATGAGTTAGCCGATGCCTTGGATGCGGATGCATATTCAGCAACTGTCGAAGAGTAAAAAAGTTTTGCATACCATTTGGTAAGTCATGCGTTATCTAAATATTGGTATCAAGCACCATAAAAAAATCACCTGCGGGTGATTTTTTTATGGGCGGAATAGTGTAATAGCTAACGATTAGCTATTTGTCTTTAAGCTAATAATGGGCCACTGTTTTTCCTCCGCTAAGAGACTAAGCTTCTCGTCTGGGTCCACTGCAATAGCGGCATCTACATACTCTAATAACGGAGCATCGTTAATCGAATCGCTATAAAACGTGGTATGTGTAAATACGTGTTGATGCTGATCTTGTTGCTCTGCTAGCCATTGCTTTAAACGTGTGATCTTGCCTTCTTGAAAGCAAGGTGTGCCAGCAATTTTGCCTGTGAATGTAGCTGTTAGTGTGCTTTTAGACGTATCGCCAATTACTTCAGGGTCGGTTGCCAGTAGATGAGGGATGCCCATCATCTGCACAATAGGCTCCGCGATAAAACGATTGGTTGCCGTAATTACCAGCAAAGTGTCCCCATCTGTTTGATGCTGAGCAATCAATTGATCGGCTTTGTCTTGGCGCAAAGGCATAATTACTGTCGCCATAAACTTATCATGTAAGCGCGATCGTTCAGAGAGTGACAATGTGGTTAGCGGGGCGAGTACAAAAGCTTGATATGCAAAAATATCTAAGGTTTTATCTTGATATTGCTGATAAAACTCATCGTTTTTTTGCCGATAAAAATCGGCGTCCACAACCCCTTCGTCTACTAAAAAATTACCCCAAGCATAGTCGCTGTCACCTGCCAATAAAGTATGGTCGAGATCAAAAATAGCCAGTTTCATATAAAAAGGTGCCTTAAGTTAGCCATTTTTTGGCTCTGTCGTTTGGGGAATAGATGTCGTATTTGACGACTCGTTTTTTTCAGAAATGCGTGTTGGAGCATACCTTGGACGGTTTTTTACGGCAACCTTAATGTGAATTGTGGTACAGTAAAGCCATTGTAAAAGCTGTTGCACATATGAGTAAGTGGTCATAATCTTTTGATTGTTAAGGCTATTCTTCTTGTATTGTTACCCAACTTATATTGTTACTCAATCTGTACCACCGCTAAAGGAATAGCAGTGAACGTGTTGTAGAGGAAATGTATGATAGATGATAAAGGGTACCGCGCTAACGTGGGTATCATCATAAGTAACTCGAAAGGGCAGGTCTTATGGGCACGACGTATCGGTGGTGCTAACGCATGGCAGTTTCCTCAAGGTGGTATTGACCATGGTGAGACACCAGAGCAAGCCATGTATCGCGAATTGCATGAAGAGGTTGGCCTGCTGCCTGAGCAAGTGCGTGTGGTCGCATCGACCTCCGGTTGGTTAAACTATGACTTGCCCAAGCAGTTTGTACGTGAGTACCAACTACCGCTGTGTATAGGGCAAAAGCAGAAGTGGTACTTGTTGCAACTGCTGGAAGACGACAGCGCAATCTCTTTAACCCGTAGCGATGCCATTGAGTTCGATCATTGGGAATGGGTGAGTTATTGGTATCCGCTCGACCAGGTAATTGAATTCAAGCGTGATGTGTATCGCCGAGCACTTAAAGAATTAGCGCCAGCTCATAGTCATTTAGAAGCAGCTTACGAAAAATAAATAAAGTTTACTCATGCACGACAAGTGAGTACTAAAAGGCTTAAGTCCTTAGTAAAAGTAGGCAGTCTACAACCAGCAGTCTCATACCAAAAATAACGAAAGAATGGACAGATGTTAGATTCTTTAAGAGCTATAACGCAAGAAGTCAATTCCGCTGCCAGTGTGCGCTCAGCAATGGAAATCATTGTTCAGCGAATTCGCACCACTATGCACACACAAGTTTGCTCGGTCTACCTACGTGATCCTCAAGGCGATTTTGTGCTGCGCGCGACAGAAGGTTTATTACCGGAGTCGGTGGGCCAGGTAAAAATGAACTTGCATGAAGGTTTGGTTGGCTACGTCGCTAAACGCGGCGAGCCTATCAATTTAGAGAATGCAGAAGCACATTCTCGCTATCATTATTTCCCAGAAACAGGCGAAGAGCGCTTTACTTCCTTTTTAGGCGTGCCGATTGTCCATCAGCGCGAAGTGCTAGGGGTGCTGACAGTGCAGCAATCCCATCGTCGTCGTTTTGATGATGATGAAGAAGCCTTTTTGGTCACAATATCCGCACAGTTATCAGGCATTATTGCTCACGCCGAAGCAATCCATGGTGCAGAAGAAATAGATGACACTGGCGTTGATTTACGTTTCAAAGGTGTCGCAGGCTCGCCGGGTATTGCCATTGGTACCGCTGTGGTTTTATCCCCGCAATCTGATCTCAGTAGTGTCGCTTATCAACTATGTTCAAATATTGAAGAAGAACTTTCGTTTTTCTATACCTCTCTAAGCGCTGTACGTAATGACATTAAAGCCCTAGGCAAAAAGCTTAGCAATCGCCTCAGCGTCGAAGAGCGCGGCTTGTTCGATGCATATTTAGCCATGCTAGACGACACCTCTTTAGGGCGTGAAGTCACTGATGCGATCAAAAAAGGTGTAGTTGCTCCTTATGCATGGAGCCGTGTTATTTTGCAACACGCGAATACCTTCGCCAGTATGCATGACCCTTATTTGCGCGAGCGTGCAGCGGACGTACGCGATTTAGGTAGTCGAGTGTTGGGTTACTTGCAGCAATCATCCGCTACAGAAAAAACTTA